>JGI12316J15310_10000004_pt9 | contig 608509 bp, 545 predicted proteins | sample MarCyaLeptolynsp_FD_15310 | JGI IMG/M metagenome (IMG submission 15310) | reverse complement strand
TCAGCTGTAATCCCAACAACCGTACCCGCAGACGCGCCCTCAGAAACAACGTTCTCTGAAACATCCGTATCAGCCGACAAAGACACGCCGGTTCCTTGGCCGCCGCCGGCAGTGAAAACAAACTCGGATTCGGTGAGTTGTGCAGGGGTTACGCCGAGAACGGTGACACCGCCGCCAGCCCAATCAACATCGGCATCACTGCCGGATGCCACGATCGTCAGATCGCTATAGCTGATGCCAAGTGCACTGAGATCAATCTTGTCGACACCGAGCTCATAGTCCTCAATAGCATTGTACCAAGACGTGCTATCAAACTTGAATGTGTCCGATCCGGCATTCCCAAGCACGGAGTCATACCCAGCGCCGGGAATGATGATATCATCACCGGCACCGCCTTCGACATAATCATTCCCATCGCCGCCGCTGATGATGTCGTCACCATCGTTTCCGTAGATAATATCGACCCCGGCAAACCCATTGATCTCATCAACGCCGCTTGTGCCGTTCAACGTTTCATTACTCGATGTGCCGTCGATGACATTCGCACCACCACCCTGGGTGGGCGGCGTCGTTGTGCCGCCGCTTTGTGGGCGAACCGCAACCGAGAAGCCTGTGGTACTGGTCGAGCCATCCGACGAGGTCGCTGTCACATCAAGACCAATTGCACTCTCCGTCGAGGCATCGAACGACGCCCCAGAGGCAACCGTAACAACACCATTCGCGTCAATCGAGAAGCGCGCATCATCAACGCTATAGCTCACCGTATCGCCGGCATCGGCGTCCGTCGCTTCAGCTGTAATCCCAACAACCGTACCCGCAGACGCGCCCTCAGAAATCGCATTCTCTGAAACATCCGAATCAACCGACAAAGACACACCAGCGCCTTCATCCTGGGTGACTTGAATCGTAAATGTTTGCGTTTGCTGGGAAGCGTCCGGCGCGGTGGCCGTCACAACCAAACTGATCTCCGGCTCGGTGAGCGCGTCGAACACCGCGTCCTCCGCCACACGGACAACACCCGATGTCCCAACAATAAATCGTGGATCATCGACCGAATAGGTGAATTGAATAATGCCACTGCCGGTCCCCACATCCGGATCTTCGACGGTGACAAAAGCGATCGGCGCGCCCGCCGCGTTCTCATCAACATCCGTATGGCTGAGCGTAATGTCTGTTGGCGCATCATTCACGCCGTTCAGCGACACAGACACAAGAGACACGGCACTCAGACCATCATCATCAAGCACGCGGACAACAAAGCTGTCCTCCCCGAAATAATTCGCATCCGGTGTATAGGTATAGGCGCCCGTTATCTCATCAAGATCAACGGTACCGTACTGGGGTGCCTCATACACTTGATAACCAATGATGTCGTCACTGTGATCGGTTGCAACCACTTGCCCGCTAATGACGGTATCTTCATCCGCCGTGTGCTGATAGTCCTGCGTCACGGGCACCGCGTTGCCCGCTTCGTGCCAGTAAGTGCTATATGCATCAGCAACGGATGAAGGTATCGCTTCAACCGTAGCCGGAACATCTCCCGACATCAGATCGATAAAGGATTCTGCATAAGCCAAATAAAGCGCATGGGTCGAAGTTTGCACTTGGGTTACCCGCGACCCGCCGGTGCCGTAATAATTTTGTATCGTGATGGCAGTGTCGCCCCCGATGACACTTACCTGCAAATCGTTCCCACTGCGGCTGAACCACAACCGGTCGAACGTGACCTCTGGGTCAAACGTGATGGTATTGTCGCCATCCGCGTCGATCAGACTATCTGATCCAGCGTTGAGCCCGAATGTGTACGCATCCGCTCCCAAGCCGCCTTGAAGGGTGTCGTCGCCCTCGTCACCAGAAATCAGATCATTACCGTCGCCGCCAGTAAGGGTGTCATTGCCGGCACCACCGATCAGCGTGTCGTGATCGGCGCCGCCGCTCAGGTCGTCGTTGCCGGCATCGCCAAGCAGGGTGTCTTCACCAGCACCACCCACCAGTGTGTCCACGCCCGCACCGCCACTGAGGCGATCAGCACCATCTCCCCCTTGAAGCGTATCGTCGCCATCGCCCCCATCAAGGGTGTCATCCCCCTCACCACCGGTCAGATCATCATTGCCCGCCCCTCCAGCGAGCGCATCGTTACCAGAAAGTCCCGACAATATGTCGTCGCCTGCCCTGCCACGTAGGGCATTGTCGCTTCCATCGCCAGTCAGCGTGTCCGCAAAGTCAGAGCCATGAATATTCTCGATACCGACAAATGTATCCCCCGCAGCATCTCCCCCACTGCCCGTACCTGCGGTCAGATCAATCGACACACCCGCATCGGAGCCGGTGTAAAGCGCAAGATCGTTGCCTTCGCCGCCATCCAGTGCGTCGGCGCCCGATCCACCGTCGAATATGTCATTACCTTCATTACCTGAAAGCGTATCATCGCCGGCCAAGCCGCTTAAGACATCATTGCCCAAACCACCAGAGAGTGTATTGCCTCCGCTAGTGCCCACCACGAAGTCATCGTCATCGCCACCGTTCGTATTGACCTGAGTGCTGGCTAGATTCGCATTGATGCCGTTGCCGAAACCGATGCTTTCGACCTGCGTCGCCGCCGTGTCTTGTCCCTGGACCGTGATCTGGTCACTCGAGCCCAAGACATCGATCACCAGATCACTACCATTCTCACTAACCGCGACGTCGGAGAGATGGATTCCCTCACCCAGCACCAATGCGTCGTCACCACCCGTATCATCAATGGTGTCTTGGCCATCACCGCTGTTGAAGAAATAAACATCTTCGCCGCCAGCACCACGCAGCGTATCGTTGCCTTCACCGCCGGTGAATTGGTTCGAGCCGTCATTGCCCGTCAGCGTATCGTTATTGTCCGACCCGACTAAAGCTTCAATGCTGACGTAAGTGTCGCCGGCCGCATCCCCCGAATTCGCACCACTGTTAGCAAGATTGGCGGTTACACCCGATCCCGCATCCGCGTAGGATGCCGTATCGAAGCCGCTACCACCGATAAGCTGGTCCGCATTTGTGCCGCCTTGTAACAGGTCATCACCACTTCCACCGATCAGACGGTCAGCACCTCCGTCCCCTTTCAACACATCATTGCCGTCGCCGCCAATCAGCGTGTCCGCGCCGCCATTACCGCTGAGATCATCATTACCCGCATTGCCGGAGAGGATGTCTTGACCGCCCTTGCCGGAAATCGTGTCGTCGCCCGCATTCCCCGTGATCCAATCCCGGCTGCCCGACCCATTGAGGGTATCGTCACCGTCAGAACCGCCACCCCATATGTTGAAGTCTGCAGTGTTTAGGGTCCCTGTGTTGAAGAACAGGAACTGTTCGATGTTTTTACCGGTGCTGCCCCATTCGCGTAAGGTGACGGTATCGTCTAAATCTGAGAAATTCGCGCTGGAGCCAAAACCGACCACCAGATCGTTGCCGCGCCATTCCAACTGCACATCGGTAATGTCCAACCCGATGCCGAACTCCAGCGTATCGACACCTGCGTCGGCGGTATCGCTCACCCCATCCGCCAGGTGGCGCGACAGTGTTTGCGTGACCCAGTCATATTCGGTGTGCCCCGTCCAATGATGGCCATCGAAAATGGTCTCGCCATTTTTGACGATGAGATCGCCCTGGCGCGCATACCCATTGCCGTAACCATTGGCAGCGGACCAAACAGTCTCGAAATCCCCGTCAAGCGCATCAAAGACCGTATCGTGTCCATCTCCCAAATTGAATTTGAGGATGTCATTGCCGGAACCGCCATAGATCAGGTCGTCGCCGCGCCCGCCGGATACAATATCGTTGCCAGCACCGCCTGACACATCATCGTTGCCATCGTTACCGGCCACCGTATCGTCGCCTTCACCGCCTTGAAGGACATCATCGTCACCGCCCCCAAGCAAAGCATCACGCCCCTGGTCGCCTGCAACAAAATCGTTTCCAAGGCCACCCAGCCCAATATCATCCCCATACAGAAGATAGATAATGTCGTTGCCGCCCGCACCGAAGACGAAGTCGTTGCCGCTGGTACCAATCAGGGTGTCATCCAAATCCGTACCGATTTGGAAACTCAGGAAATTGCCGAGATTGAACCGCTGTCCATCAGCCAGCTCGAGCCATTCCACGCGATGGAACGGGTCGAACCAATCTTGCATCACAATCTGTTCGCCCGTTCCCGTTTGCGTGGCTTGGTCGAACAACTCAAGAATCAGGTCATTACCCGGTGCCGCATCGGTCCCAGAGCGGTAGAGGAGGAAATCGCCAAGCCCAATGCCTTCACCGAGCGAAATCGTATCGACACCACCGGCAACCCGGCGCTCAACAGTAACCGGCTGGCTTCCGACAGTCACACTCCCGTTGCCAATGAAACCGCCCCAGTGGTTGAGCCCAACGGCCGCAGTCCATCCCACGGTTTCTAGCGTCGTGCCACCATCATCGTCGATCGTGTCGACCCCATCGCCCACACGGAAGATATAAGCATCATCTCCGCTGCCCCCACGCAGCAGATCCTGGCCCGTGCCACCAGAGAGATAGTCGTCCCCACCGCCGGCATTAAGCGTATCGTCGCCGGCATCACCTTGGAGCCATTCGTCGCCCGCGCCACCATTGACAACATCGTTACCATCGCCGCCGAAGAAGGCATTGCCATCATCATCGCCGTTGGCATAGAGCGTATCGTTGCCCGCGCCGCCAAAGAGCCAATCCGCATTGGCGCCACCGTAGAGCGTGTCGTTGCCTTCATCCCCGTAGAGATCATTGCCGCGATCACCGCCATAGATGATGTCATCGCCGGCACCACCATGAATTTCAGCGGCAACATCAATCTCAAATCCACTCGCGCCAACAGCCTCACCGTCCACCGTGAGCCCCGCGAGTGCACCCAAGGTTGCCCCCGTTACAGTAATCGTATCGTTATTGAGCGTACCCTGAATATTGTTTTTCGCGCCCGGCGCTATTGTGTCAGTGAAATAAGTCGATGTTCCATCGACAAAACCAAGTCGCATCACACGTTCGCCACCTATCACAGTGAACTCAACCCGCGATGCAACTTCACTTCCAGCCAAAACACCGAAATAAGCGTCAAAACCTCCATAGAAATCGGATTCGTGACGACGCATTAAATTGAGTTCGTCAGCTCTTTGGAGACTAAGCACCCAACCAGCGGCAAAGGTGCTGTCCGGATCATCAGCAATCAAACCACTAAGAAGAAGGGGGTCTGACACGAACATCTCATAGTCCGACGCCACCGCCAGATCCCCTAACAAAGAGTTGAGGTCGGCGGCATATGAACCATCTCCCTGACGGTACAAATCAAGAGCATTGTAAAAAGCTCTTTTCGTATAGATGTTTCCGCCTGATAACTTTGCACCTTCCAGCTGGTAGAATACGCCCTGACTTACTGCTTCCCCCGCAGTGTCAAACAAAGTTCTTCCCGGTGCGTTATTCGTCGACCACCCAAATGTAAACTCTGGAGAAATTCCAAATTGATCTAAATACGTCCCATATTGGAGATAACGTAAATCGCTGGGATTAAGGATATCACCACCAATCGTATCCAAGATGCCTTCCATAGCGTCGCCAGCGGATCGCGCTAAGTTTGCTGCTGCTACAGATGTGGAGCCGTCAAACCCAAACTCTCCAACAACCTGAAAATCTCCATTCCCCGCGTATGAGAGGCCAGCACCAGAACGCGGAAAGTCTTCGTCACCGAACAATTTATTCACGAGATGGCCAATGGCAAACCCGATAAATGCTCCAACAAATGCACCAGCAAAACCGATAGCAAATGATGCAGCGAACCCGGCGACACCGGTCCCGCCAGAACCAAAAATTGATACAGCAGCGATGCCCCCAATAGCGCTACCCAGAGATGCCCCTAATTGTTCTTCTACTGTATCTGGGCTTAGTATCTTGTTTGCTAAATACGATCCAAAAAAGCCTCCAACCGCACCGCCGACAAGGTTCAAGTTTACCCCTTGAAAGATGTCGTCCACACCATTTGCAATATTAATTGCAACCTTGCTTACAACCTGGCCAGCTGCCGTCGACAGCACATCACCACCAACCCCATCCAAACCAACTACATCAACCAACTCTCCTACCAGGAAGGAACTAACAGCGCCGACTCCTGCATTTAGCAAGTCTGTGCCAAAGTCATCGAACGCGATATCGACAGCTTCGTCGAAAGAGCTAACTATTCCATCCGTATCGAGATCATCAAAATATACCTGAAAACTCTCTGCAAAATTGCCACCAATAGCGCCAAGTACAGTTCCTGCAACCAATTGCCCAGGAACATTATCACCGGCAATGACACGGCCGAGTGTAGATCCAAAAATACGCCCGACATCTTCGGCAGAGATTAATGCATCAGGGAAAGAAGTCTCAATATCCCCATTTCCTATTGGATTACCATCCGCATCGAATTCAGTCCAAGTCTTGGTAATCAACCCTCCATTGTTGGTATTCCTGTATTGCTTAAACAGTATATCCGTTCCCGGAATACCATCGACATCTTGCCCCCTCACGATGACGACCGAACCATCGCGAGCTCTCCCAGTAGCTACTTGATCCCCAGTAACTGGATCAGTAGCAAGACCGATCAATGTCGTACCATCGCCCAGGTGTTCCAAAATGGATGTGTTGTGTACTCGGAAACCACCAGCCACATAAGTGTGATGTTTTTCCACGGTTAAATTGTAGGTTGGCCAAACTTCTTCATTGGCGACATCAATGACCGCAGCATTTTCTGCGATAGACTGCACTCTTGATGAAGCTGTCCTAAGGCAACCGGAGACGGAAACAACCAACGCGTCTTGCGCTACAACGCGAATCTCCTCCTTCAAGATTTGTCCGATGGGACGGAAATCTCCATGCTCAGTTAAGAATGGATGTCCGGGAGTAACCAGTAACCCATTATCCAATTCGATAAACTCAGCTGTGGTGTTCTGATGTGTCTGGGTTACCCTTGCAGGTTCTAACGCTCCGAACGTGTCGAACGACATAACCATATCGCCAACCCGAATGTCCTCGATCCATTTGTTCGAGCCATCGGCCATCAAGACAGGAGTACCTGACGCAAAACAATATTCTGGCGGAATGTGTTCTTTATCGATTACATAACGAAAACCGTCTATATCCAGGCCGACACCCAAACGGTTTTTGATAATATCAATCTCCTCCTCTGTTAGTTGATAGTGCTCCCGCAAAACTTGATCATCAAGGATCCCTGGTGTCGGCATCAACCCAGCCTGGCCAAAAGCTAGTGCGGCTCGTAGAAGCAAAGTGTCACTGTTGATGACTACGGCGATTTTTCCTGTAGTCTTGTTGGTAACGAGATAAATACCATCTTTGTCCAGCGTCAATTCATAAGCGCCGTCATCAGATTCTATCGATTCATTCGCGTCCAGCGCCGGAGCATCACTAAATCCGTAGTCTGAGAGCTTTCTACCCACTTGCTCGGCATAAAGCGAAACATCCGCTGTACCGGGAAAAAACGCTAATCCTACACGATCACCCTCAAAATCCCCAGGTTGCAGAAACTCAAAAATTGTTGGACTACTAACCTCGCTCTCGTTAAACGGCAGCATGTCAGCCAAAATCTGAATATTGCCGGGAAACAGCGGTCCAAGCCCCTTTCCCTTCCAGACCGAATAGTCAAATAACTGTATTTCATCTGCTGTGAATACGCCGCTACGCCCGTTATCAACGTCAAACTCGATTGCTTCTAGTAGGCGTTCGGCTATCTCCAACGAAAACTGGTCCAATGGGACATCGTAATTTGGATTGCCGTTCTCATCCAAACCACCGTTAACCTGGGCATAGTTGTTACCCATTATAGCGGCGCCTCCCCAAAGACCACCGTATGTCGTTATCTGCCCCTGTATGATGACCTGACCATATCCGCCGCCCGGCTGATCCTTTATCATCTGGGCATACTCGTAGTAGAAACGCCCGCGGTCTCCATTCACACGAAGTAACGTACGTAAATGGTTCAGTTGCCCCTGCGAAATTTGCATTACGGAAACCTCTCATTTCTAACTAGTTTTTCAGAAAGACGTCGAATTTGTGTGGCGTATGACGCCCAGCTTTTTAGGCGGCTTCGGTCAATATCGAATTTCACAAATAGACCATTCTCCGTTTCTAGATAGCCTAGGCATTCATTCTCTGTACTGACAATTGGGCACAAGATCACAACATCGAGAAATGGAGAAGATTCATCTTTTCGATAGTAAGCAGCGCTTTCAATTTGTTGGTTTTTGCGCCGTGGTAGTTCCTGAAAATAGCGAAGCCCATTTACAAACTTACCACTACCTACAAATGACTTTCCTGAGTACGGAACCCTAAGCTTCTGATCCGTTTCATCAAAACCACGTCTAATGATTCCTGGATCTGTAACGGATAAAACTACGTTAACATTTTCCTGGCTCTCTCCATCCGCCCCTTCAAACGTTTTCAAAGTTAGGGCAAAATTCAAACCAATTGCCAAATTGCGAAAAGCTTCTTTGGAGCTCAAATAATCAGGAATGTAGTCATCCGGAATCAAGCCAATGGGGACAGCCAACCTGACCACCTGACGCGTAAAACCGTTTTTCAGCACTACTGGCACCAATTTGCGCGCGTCTCGGGAAAGTTCGACTTTTTCGGCCTCCCCCAAAACAAAACCATCAAACCGGGATGAATAAAACTCAATCTGCCTAGACCAGGTTTCGTAGTCGCTATACGGGACGCCATGAATATCTATCTGCAACTTCTTGTTCGATATGACTGTAAGCGTGCATTCGTCAAAACGAGTTTTTCGAGTTGTGCATTTTGCAAAGAAATGCCGTCGTCGCTGATTCTTGGAAGCGACTAAAACAATCCCAACTTTTGGATTGTGTCTCGACACATAGTTTTTTACTGCGAATTGTTGAGTTTCACTTTCATCTGAAGAAACTCGCCTGTAGGCATTCGCTATATGTCCGGACGCCAACCCAAATATTTCGGAAACAGAACTCCTGGTGGTTCTTGCTATAGTAACTAACGAAGTTCTATTGCCTTGCTCACTATCAGCACTCTTCCCTTCGAGACTTGCCGTTGAGAGTTTAAGCTCAAGCGCAATTAGTTTCTTACGGCTACCATCACATGTAGATTTGGTAATCGCTAAACCACTCGGCCCAAAAAGATCATCCGGAACGCGCACAACAAGGTCGTTGTGCCCCGGAAGAGTCATATTTATACGGCGATGGCCATCGATCGAACATCCAGAAGACGAGTTGCTTGATGACGCCGCCGAACAAAAAACGAGAAAAAATATACAAAAAGGAATGAGAGCTGCAGGAAGTCGCATGAAGTTTATGCGCCGGTACCCAATGTAATGATTTCTCGTTTTCCAGTTTTTGTGCTCACTCGACTAAACTTGAATGCCTTGTTAGCAAATACGTTCTTGGTTAGATCATCTAGAATCCGCTCGACGAGTTTGTTTTCATCATTGGCCTGCGGGCATACCAAATCAACAATCCAGGGCGTCCCACCGTTACTATCCTTAGCAACGCTGGCCGCCTCATCGGTCACAGCTGCATCATTCAGCTCACCCGATCGCCATTGGTCAGGGCGCAGTTTGAAATTTCCCGAAGACAACTTCGCTTCGGCCTCTTCATTCGCATAGGCCCATGAAACCACAGCAAAAGGCGTTGTGTTCTGATAATAAATTCGAAATTGCCTCAATAGTATTGGAGGCATGACCAACCACTCAAGATCCGACAAGGTTAAGTGCTTGTGAAACGGCGACTGTGTCATGAGCCAGGAAATTTCACCCAGTACAGTAGCAACAGATCTGTTCTTTGGATCAACACCTACATCTTCGAGGAAAGGGTGGTCGGATTCACTAAACACCTCAGCTCGCTCTGCAGGTGCATCCATTTCATCCACCACACCGTTCTTCTTGTTGTTCATATGCGATCCCCCCCGCGACGTCTTTTCCTGTCTTGTCATGAGAATAATCTCCCGTAGTTGAACTCAATCACGTGCCCACTATTCCGCCGATTGGGTCGAACCGCAATGTGGAAGTAGCTCTGTTTTCCGAGGCGCATCCAAACACTACCCAATTACACGCCGCCAAATGTTGCTCGCATACTTATTCTGTCTACTCCGCCCAAAAGACGCACTTTCCCTATTGGCAGCCATCGCATCTTGCGGTTTAGCAGCCCAATACCACTTCTTATTTAGCTGTCTTGAGCCCGGCTTTTCTGGTGTTGAAGATTTCAATCAAAGCCGGTTTGGATGACGTGTACCTACCCCTTGCACGCTTGCTTCGTTTCTTATTGGTAACGAGTGTTAACACGTTTTACGGGACTGTCTAGCGGTTTTATCAATTACTCTTTATACGAATAATTTCGTAGTTTTCTTGAGCTCTCGTGAGAATAAGTATTAAGCCCATCAAATCGAGAAACAAACTGCGAGGCAATTCACACAACCTTCTAGCGAGTCGCAATTATTGAAGAAAGAAAAATTTCATCTTATAGGAGCAACATTTTTTACGAGAAAACCACTTCCGATATACTTAAAGGTCACAGTACTGACGCAAAATAATCTACATCGTCGGCAAAGATACCTGACAAACAGCTCACTTCCGGTAAAGAAGTATTTCTCAAAAAATATTTTAATACCCTCCATTAGTCGCAAGATAGTTTGGTGACTCTCTTTGGTTGTTCTCGGAAATAGTGCATAATTGCCCCATCATCATCCGTCTGGCGAATCGTCAGTTATTCCATTCAGACAATTTCAGCCCCATTCATTCCATCTTTGTACAGACTATTTTCGCACATTTTTGTTTGCCTTCATTACGCACGAGTTGTATGAACACGTATCGCCCACGAACACCCGCCTCGTGGTTTCGATTCACAAATAGATGTTTTCCAGTTTGAACGGTGCAACAGGAACAAGCGCCGGGGCCGGGACAACAACATCAATAATGAAATAAAGAGTCAGATACAGTAGATCGGAAATAGAGGTGTCGAATAACGAAGGTTCGGGGGGAAACGGCCTTGACGGGGAGCCGTCGGCAGAAGAGCCATCCATAGGGCAAGAGGCTGGCGCCGCGCCGGCGGTTGCTGCCAACTCGAACAACTTTTCTGAAGAAGGCCAGGCTGACACGGGGCTTACCTGCCTTGTCACGCTCGCGCGCTTTTACCGGGTTGCCCTATCGGCTGAACAAGTACGCCATGACTTAGGGCTTGTCGGGCAAGCCTTTGGCCGGGAGGATTTGCAGCGCGCCGCAAAGCGGAACGGGTTTCGCGCGCGGAGCCTGCGCACCAAGGTGGAACGGCTCGACCGGTTGACCCTGCCCGCGATCGCAGAACTGTCGGATGGTCACTTCGTCATTCTGGGCGCGGTTAAAGAAGACAAGGTACTGATCCAGGATCCACGGCAATCCGCGCCCCAAGAGTTATCGCTCGAAGCCTTTAAAGCCCAGTGGTCCGGATGGGTGTTGCTGCTCACCACCCGTGCCTCACTGGCCGGCGCACACCGCCGCTTTGACATTAGCTGGTTCATCCCGTCCATTGTGCGGTACCGGAAATTGTTTGGCGAGGTATTGATCGCCTCGTTCTTCTTGCAATTGTTTGCGCTAGCCACGCCGCTGTTCTTTCAATTGATCATTGACAAAGTGTTGGTGCATCGCGGGTTGACCACGCTGGATGTTTTGGTTTTTGCGTTGGTAGCGATTTCGATCTTCGAAGTCGTTATGGGCGCGTTGCGGACATATGTTTTTTCGCACACCGCCAGCCGTGTTGATGTGGAACTGGGCGCACGGCTCTTCAAACATCTGCTTTCCTTGCCCATTGCCTATTTCGAGGCGCGGCAAACCGGGCAATCTGTCGCCCGGGTGCGCGAGCTTGAAACGATCCGCAATTTTTTGACCAGTTCGGCCCTCACGCTGGTGCTCGATCTGTTCTTTACGGTCGTGTTCCTGGCGGTGATGTGGCTTTATAGCAAAACACTTACGCTGATCGTTTTGGCGTCGATACCGTTTTACATCGGGCTGTCCATTGCTGTAACGCCCATTCTTAGAAGCCGACTTCAAGAGAAGTTCGAACGCGGCGCGGAAAACCAAACCTTTCTTGTGGAGTCGGTGGTTGGCGTTGAAACGCTAAAGGCCATGGCCGTTGAACCGCAAATGCAGCGGCGCTGGGAAGATCAACTGGCGGGCTATGTGAATGCCAGCTTCCGCGCAACGAACCTGTCAAACATTGCCGGTCAAGCCGCTCAGTTTATCAACAAGGCCGTGATTGCCCTGACGCTGTGGTTCGGCGCACAGCTTGTGATCGAGGGCAACATTACTGTTGGCCAGCTTGTCGCCTTTAACATGTTGGCCGGGCGCGTCAGCGGGCCAGTCTTGCGCTTGGCTCAACTCTGGCAAGATTTTCAGCAGGCCCGCATTTCCATCGAACGCTTGGGCGATATTCTCAACGCACCACCTGAAACCTCCAGCGGGCCTGCACGTTCCAACCTGCCGGAGATTGCCGGGAAAATCTGTTTCGATCATGTGACCTTCCGCTATCGGCCGGGCGGCCCCGAAATCTTGAAAGACATTTCGATTGACATTCCACCGGGTCAGGTCATTGGCATTGTAGGCCCATCCGGCTCTGGCAAAAGCACGCTCACCAAACTTATCCAACGCCTGCATGTGCCAGAAAGCGGACGCGTCTTGATCGATGGTGTTGATTTGTCGATGGTCGACCCAAGCTGGCTGCGGCGGCAGATCGGCGTGGTTCTGCAAGAGAACATCCTGTTTAACCGGTCCGTGCGCGATAACATCGCCCTCTCCGACCCCGGCATGCCTCTTGAAAATGTGGTTCAGGCGGCAAAGCTCGCCGGCGCCCATGAATTCATTCTCGAATTGCCACAGGGCTATAACACAGTGTTAGAAGAACGCGGTGCCAACCTGTCCGGCGGTCAAAGACAACGGGTGGCGATCGCGCGCGCTTTAGTAACAAACCCCCGTGTACTGATCTTTGACGAAGCCACAAGTGCGCTCGACTTTGAGTCTGAGCATATGATCCAGCAAAATATGCGCCATATCGTGAAGGGGCGCACAGTGATTATCATCGCACACCGGTTGGCCGCAGTGCGCATTGCCCACCGCATCCTAACCATTGAAGCCGGGCGATTGGTAGAAGATGGCAGTCACAAAGAACTTCTTCAGCAAGGTGGACGCTATGCGAGCCTCTATCGGCATCAGTTCGGCGTCGCGGCCCCGGCGGAGTAGAACAGATGCTGCAAACATTACGGCATTGTTGGGAAGTGATGCGTGCCTCCCTTGCGGAGGAAAAATCTCAGCCCAAGAAAGCGACGAAGAACACAGCGGAGCGGGCCTTTCAGCCCCACGCCATTGAAATTCTTGATACTCCCGCCTCGCCCGCTGGACGGGCCACCGTCATTCTCATCATCGCCCTGTTCGTGATCGCGATCGTTTGGGCATTTTTTGGCAAGATAGACGTGCACGCAACAGCGTCTGGAAAAATTATCCCGGCGGGATATGTCAAAGTGGTCGAACCCTTGGAAAGCGGCAAGGTACGTGCGATCCACGTTAAATCCGGAGATGAGGTCAAGGCTGGCGATATTCTCCTTGAACTCGACCCAACCGAAACAACCGCGGATCTCGACCGTCTCACGCAGGAACTGGTAACCGCTCAATTGGAAGCCTCCCGCATTGCTGCAACAATAGATGCGGCATCGTTGGAAGACACGATATCGACACATGCCTATTACCGGCCCGCGGCGGCCTCATCGCATCTGGTGCGATTGCAGTTGGATATTTTGAACGCCGCTGTGCGTAACCACTTCGCTCAGAGAGAGCGGGTGGATGCGGATATCACACAACGGCAAGCCGAACGAATGCGGTTGGAGTCAAGCGTTGTTGAGCGCGAAAAGCTGGTGTCTGTCCTTGAAGAGCGCGTCAACTCTACACGCAGAATGGCGGCTAAGCGCATTGGCACCCGAACCGACTTTCTCCAATCATCTCAACTGATGCATGAAGAGGCGGCAGTCTTAGCTGCTGAAAAGGGCCAAATCTTAGAAGTCGACGCTGCGGTCGACGCTCTCAACAAAGAACGGAAACGCCTTGATGCCGAGCTTCTATCTCAATTGGTCGCGGAACTCAGCGAAAAAGAAAAGGAAGTCGCCGCTCTTCAACAAGAGATTATCAAGGCCAAACAGCGAAATGACCGTAGCAGGCTTGCAGCGCCGGTTGATGGCGTTGTCCAACAACTGATGGTTCACACGATTGGCGATGTGGTCACAACCGGTGAACAGTTGATGATCGTCGTACCTGTTGGCGCCCATCTTGAAGCGGAGGTGATGGTCCTCAATAAGGACAAGGGGTTCGTAAGCCTTGGCGATGATGTTGAGGTAAAGGTGGAAGCCTTTCCCTTCACCAAATACGGCACGGTTCCCGGCACGCTCACACATCTTTCTAATGACGCTATTGCCCAAGAAGATGGCACCCTTCAATTCCCAGGCCGCGTTTCAATGGCACGCGAAGTTATCTGGGTAGATGGCCGCAAAGAGCCCTTGACGCCCGGCATGTCGGTAACCGCAGAGGTCAAAACCGGCCAACGCCGCATTATCGAGTATCTCCTTACGCCTCTCTTACGTTATCGCGATGAGGCAATTAGAGAACGTTAAACTGACAACAGGCCCTCTTAGTTGGGAGTCGCTGTTAGGCTTTGTCACCGTATATAAACTCTGATTTTTCATACCTTAGTAGGCTCTTATGCGGCTTGTTTGTGATTCAGTTTTGGAGTTGTTTCCAGTTTGCGGAGAGCCTTGTGATGAAGCCCAAAGCGCGTTCCCGTGAGCAGAGAGACAACCTGTTCAAATGTCGGCTGATTGATTTCATTTGGTGAAATGGTGGGCGTGACAAGGATTGAACTTGTGACCCCTACGATGTCAACGTAGTGCTCTCCCACTGAGCTACACGCCCGACCGGAAATCGGAAAGATGGGAACCCTAGGGCGTGAGCCCTAACAGGTGGTGAACACCTTGGGTGGACCGAGGGTATATCGCCTGCGGCGCCCTGAATCAAGCGCCGACACCGAGGCAGATTTGGAGGCTCAGCGCGCCGTGCGGCTCAGTCTTCGCGCTCCCACAGTTTCTGGGCGAAAATGCCGGTTTTATTCTCGATCACTTGCGCGGCGTCCAGGCACAGATCCTCCCGGAAGCGCTGGCCGATAATCTGAACGCCAATCGAAACCTTTTCATGGGTCGAAACCGGAACAACGGCCGCCGGCAGACCCAAAAGATTCATGCTGGCGATATAGAGAAAGGCTTCCCAGACCTCCCGCATGCCTTCGTCACCATTTAAATCGTGATTGACCGGAAACGGTGGCTGCAAGGAAAGCGGCGCCAAGATCAGTGGATAGGTGTCGAGAAACCGCATCCATTCACGCAAATGATGCGAACGCTGCGCCGAACCGCGCATGTAACCGTCAAAATCTTTGATGTCGGCAAACCGGTAATAGGCATCAACCACTTGGTTCATGTCCTCCGAGCCGTATTCGCGAATGGCGGTATCCATCATGACTTTCATTTCCGTGAAAATCATGGAACTCCACAATGCCAAGACGTCTTCAATCTGTGGCGGGTCCACTTCTTCGACCGCGTATCCGGCATCGGCCAGATGGTCGGCTGCCTGATCGATTGCACTTGAAACCCCGGGGTGCATCGAAAAACCACCACTATGTTTTGTCACGGCCACACGCAGGGGTGCCGCAAGCGCCGGCCCTTCGAGCGGCGCCGGCACCCACCAGGGGTCATGCGGGCTGCCTTTCGCCATCACAGAAAGGCCAAGCCGCACATCGCGGACCTCGCGCGCGATTGGTCCCTGTACGGACATCATTTGCATCATGGGCGGGCGTTCTTCTGCTGCGGACGGGTTGTAGGCCGGGACGCGCCCGAAAGTCGGGCGGATGGTCGACAGCCCGCAACAATAGGATGGAATCCTGAGTGAACCGCCGATGTCGTTCCCGTGGGCGATCGCGCCGATCCCCGCGGCAACGCTTGACGCAGCTCCACCTGAGGATCCACCGCAGGTAATCTCCGGATCCCAGGGGTTCTTTGTCAGGCCGCGCAGTGGATTGTCGGTAAAGGCGCGGAAGGAAAATTCCGGCGTATTCGTCCGTCCAATGATGATGGCGCCCGCTTCCTTCAGATTCTTAACTACCGGCGAATCGTCGGGTGCAATCACATTTTCAAATGCCTTCACGCCATTAGGCGTTGCTTGACCCTGCACGTCCACATTTTCTTTGATCGTGACCGGTACGCCATGCAAAGGCCCAAGCTCCACACCGGCCGCGCGCACCTGATCAGCTTTCTTCGCATGGGAAAGTGCTTCGTCACCGAGATCAACTGTGACGGCATTGAGCGCGGGATTTGCTTTTCGCAGGCGATCGACGGCCGCTTCCGTGATTTCAACGCAGGAAACATCGCCCTGTCGAATGGCGTTAGCAATATCCGTTGCGCTCCACTGCCAAATTGGGTTCGTTGTCACCTTCGCCTCCACCAGTTGTTTTACGGCAGAGGTGACGATGACCCCGGATCAGCGCAGCGTCAACCAGATCTCTTGTGCGGGCGATTCAAAGAAAGAGAAAAAGGTCCTGAGACTTTCCGCCTCGCCCTCAACAACAATGTCTCCAACGCCCACCGCTTCGGCCAGCGAGATTTGTCCGGCGCCAACGCCAAGGAGTTGCGCCTTGGTCAGCTTGAGCGTTACATCCGTATCGTCGGGCAAGGTCGGATGATACTGCGCAACGCCCTTTCTGATTTCCAGCCCGCACGCTTCTTCGGTATCCGTAAATTGAAACCCGGCGGTCAGTTCCACATCTAATGTTTCTTCTGCTTTCAGTCTCGGGCTCATGCCTTCAACCAAAATACACGCGGGCCATTGGGCGACAACATCCGGTGACGAGAAGACCGTTCCGATCTGTTTGAGAAACTCTTGGGGATCAATTTTGCCCTCAAGTTCCATCGCTGAAACCAGATACCAATTGCGCCAATTGATGTTCATGCTGGCGTAGCCCAGCCGGCGAAACGCAGCGGCTTTAATGGCACGCGCTTCTTGATCTTCTTTGCTGACCCGGATGAGGTAGGTCGCCAGTTCCGCGGCCCATTGATCATCACCTTGATCAAGGGCGGTCTTGGCTGCAGCCAAAACCGGCTCACGCCCCCCCATCAATTCAACAAGGCGCCGCGCGCTTTCGACGGGGGCCACAGGATCCAGCCCAACGGGATCGCCCTGAAACCAGCCAAGATAGCCATTATAGATTTGCCGGGTCGCATGCTTGACAGTCCCGTAGTACTGCCGGAGATAGGGCGCGTATTCATCAAGATGAGGTGGAAAGCTCACCGCGCCCGCCAATTCATCCGGCGTCAGCCCCTTGTTCATGTGGCGCACGGTTTGATCGTGAACAAATTGAATGCCATCCCGCGTCATGCGCAAGACTTCTTCGACCTTTTCGGCCGTATAAACCGGTTGTCCATGCGACGGCACCATATGCGTTGCCTTGAGCGCGCGCAGACGGTCGATGCTTTTCACCCACTGAACCGGATCGCGAAACTTGGTGCCGCGGATGGTATGAATATTCGGAAGGGTTGGCCCCTGGATTGTCTCTGCCGACAACAGAATGTTGTTGGCCGGCAGATGGATTGCGATTTCATCCGGCGCCTCGCTCGGCACATGGAGAAAGTGCATCTCGACGCCCGCAATCGTCACCGTCAGCTCATCCGTGAAGGTTTTGGTCGGCGCAATAAAGGTGCCGCGGCCCCCGCCATCCTGAGGACCAATGCCGCCATTCATCCCTTCAATGTCTTCTGCCGGCAGGCCTAGCCCGAACGAATATCCTGTGCGCATCGCTAATATTGGCCCCACCAGCCCGCCTTGGCGGACCACATTGTCGACCAGCGTTTCATGCGCGTAGATGTCGACCTTGCCCTCGCGTACCTCTTCTTCTGTCACAAAGGCTTTTACAGCCCCCCAATGATCGGGATGAAAATGGGTATAAACGACCGCGACCACAGGCTTGTCGGTCTGTTCTCTGAGGACAGGCAAGACCTCTTGGCCGCTCTCCAATGACCCGCCCGGATCGACGATGATCAGGCCATCTTCGCCCTCGACAACAACGGTGTTGGCAAGGCTCCAACCGACGATCGAGTAGACATTACGATCGACTTTGTAGACTGTCTTTGCAAAATGCTCCGTGTGCTGTTCAAGTTCCGGATGGATGCTGGGTTCAACGTTCAACGGCGTTTCTTGCGCCTGTACCGCCCCCATCAGCGCGCCAGCAAAGCCCATACTTAGAATTGAACGCGCAACAATCTTGCCCATCGATTTCATCGGGTGTTTCCTTGTTCACACGCGGCCCCGTGGTCAAGGACAGGGGGCGTGCCTTGTTTTGATTTTTCTGAATATGTGCCGCAATGCGGGTACAGCACAAGAGGGCTTACGGCCCAAATGCGCAGAAGACCTAGTTACGCTGGCTACGCACCTGGCGAACCTGTTGAAGCCAGCTTCCAATTTCGCTATCGCGTGGATCGAGAAGAGCGGCCCGCTCAAAATCAACTTCCGCCCCTTTGTAATCGCCCGAATTGGCTTTCGCGGCCCCACGTGCCTTAAACATAATGGATGTTTCAGGGCCTTTGCTGATGGCTTCATTTAAGTCTGCGATTGTGCCCAGATAATCACCAAGCTCAAAGCGCAGCAAACCGCGTTCGGACCAGAACTTGCCGTCATTTGGCGCGAGTTCAATCAGTTTATCCACATCCTGAACGGCTTCTTTATAACGCTTAAGCGCCTTCAACGTATGTACACGCCCCACCAAGGCATCAATTTCATTGGGTCCGCTGGCAACGGCTTTGGAGTAGTCGAGTAGTGCTGCCTCATTGTCGTTCGATTGACGTTGACAATAGCCCCGCGCCGCGAAGATCCGCCAGTCCGCCCAACCTTGCGTCACGATTTCACTCAAGTAGGGAATGGCGACCGGACAATCATTCATATTGATTGCAATATGGGCGCGGCTGATATGCGCGTCCCGGTCTTTGTTATCCAGAGCCACCACTTTGTTGAGATCGGCAAGAGCGCCTTGTTGATCTCCAAGTTTGCGGCGCAATTCCGCACGCAATTTATGCGCTTTGATTTGTTTGTTGGGTGAACCGCTGGCCAGTTGCAACGCCCGGCTCATACTGTCTTCCACTTCGCGCCTTTGGCTCAGCAGGATGGTTGACATCTGTTTGTGAGCTGCCACCCGCGCCCGCCCCATAAAGGCTTCTAAGTTCGAAGGGTTTTGATCGATCGCTTTGCCGTAGGCCGCAAACGCTTTACTCACTTGTCCGCCGAGCTCAGCGGCCTGACCCTGTAGAAGAAACAGGCTTGCGATCTCCTTCGGTGAAAACTCATTGGCCCCCAAGGGGTGCGTCGCAAGTTTTACCGCATTGTCGGCCGCGTTGCCTGCATCCCCCCATTCACGGTCAGCGCCCGCTTTCGTCGCGGCCGCCGTCAACTGGGAAACCACATCACGAACACTGGCGGGAAGGGCCTCGGGGCTTGTGGCAGCCGCATTCAAATAGATCGCAACGGCACGCTCAAAATCGCCAACACCCATCACAACGCGCCATTCCAGATCCCGTATTTTCGGGTTCTCGGGCTCAAGACGTATCGCTTCACGAATGGCTTCAAGTGCGCGGCCGGCATTGCCGCTGTTTAGATGCGCTTCCGCGCGAATGGCTTTTTTTTTTTCCGCGGTCGCCTTTGGCAGTTCGTGGGCGACAACCACATCATCCATTTCCTCGGCAACCTGGGACCAACGCCGGGCAATATAAGAATCGACAATACTGGAGAGGATCGGACGCGATGCGATTTCCGCCCGGCTAAACAGGGGGGCCGGAGACGCTGTATCCTCGCCTTGCGCAAGGACCTGGGCCGGCAGCATCATCAGCACAACTGCCATGACCAATGGCGAAAAGAATGAGTAGCGGTTTTTCATTTCGGAGAACTGGTCCGTCAAAGCCCCAATTTTTGCACGCATATCTGACACAGATGTTGTTGAAATTCATTGAATTTATCGGGACTGAACCTGACAAAACGGGTCAGATTGTGGCGGTTAACCTGTTGTTTACGACGAAATTTAGATCGGTTTCAAAGAGCTGCCTGATCTGCGGCGGTTCTTGGCGATCCTGGGAGCCAACTACTCGAAGCCAATCTCGTCCATCATATCCACCAGTTCGGCCACTTGATCATCTGTGAAGGCATCACCTTCAGAGAAGTTGTTTAGGAAGTTTTCGCGCGTCGCCCCTGGGCTGAGATGGCGGATCGCGCGCATTTCTTCTTTGGCTTCTTCTTTGCGGCCCGCCAGGTACAAAAGCCGCATACACAAGCCCCGCGCCGCAGAAAACTGATCGAAAATCTCGATCGAGTTCTGAACGTGATAGAGCGCCGCCTCCATATCGTCGTTCTCGACATAGGCGACTGCTAACATGAAATGGATCATGTGCTTGCCAGGATCTTGCGGCGACAGCTCTAGGGCGCGCATCAGCTTCTCGATGCCGTCTTCTTGCCGTCCAATCCGGGCTAAATTCAAACCGAGCAGTCCGAGAACGCGAATATTGTTGGGGTTGCGTTCGTATGATTGCTCAAAAAATCGAACGGCGCGCTCGCGATCGCCAACGGCCTGCGCGAGATGACCGCGTGCGTGAAAAGCCTCCGGATCGTTTGGCGCGATTTCCCGCATCTTTGAGATGGCTTCTTCGGCCTTCACGCGAGCAGTCTCTGGATCATCCGTTTCCCCAAAAACGATGGCTGTCGAATAGCTACGGGAGAGCACCCCATACGCCTCGCCATAGTTCGGATCGATCTCAATTGCTTTCTCGGCCATTTGGCGGACGATCTCAAGATTTGGCCTGTTGGACCGCTTGGTCACCAAACGCTGTTCGGCCTCGCGAATGAGTGCCCAGGCACCTAGATCCTCCGTATCCCGATCTTGGTGTCTGACAATCTCCGCCTGATTGATCTGGGGATGCAACTGCACGCAAATGGCTTCGGTGACATCGTCTTGCAAGTCAAAAAACTCCGACACGGACCGGTCATAGTTCTCAGCCCAAATGTGGGCGCCGGTCGACGCATCAATCAACTGTATGGTCACACGCAGGCGATCTCCCATCTTCCGAAGACTGCCTTCGACCACATATCGCGCCCCCAAATTGCGGCCGATTTCCCGAATGTCCGGACTCTGATTTTTGTAGGCGAATGTTGAATTGCGCGCGATGACATCAAATCCCGGCGTCCTGGACATGCGGGTAATGATGTCCTCCGCCAAGCCATCCGCCAGATACTCTTGATCGGGATCGTCACTCAAATTGGTGAGCGGCAAGACAGCAACAGTTGGCCTCTCGCTTTCTTGGACGGTCACGGGCGGCTCTGGATCAACCGGTTCTGATGGCTCTGATTGTGGCTCCACGGGGGCCGGAGTTGGAACAGGTTGCGGCGCGGCATGCGCGGGAACCGCTGCGGGGGGGTCCTCTCCGCGCCGCTGCCGGAAAAAGGCCCTAAACACAGCACCGATCGGCGAAAAGAAGACAACAACAACGGCAATCAGGGCAGCAAGTGCCGACAACACGTCATTGTGCTCTCTGAGCCACGCGACAATGGCGTTCACAAGTTCCACGCAAAGGTCTCCTTGGCGCGAAGGCGCGCCAATCTAAGACTTAGTCGAATGGCCGGGCGGAAACAAGTGATGGATATCAAGGCGTTAACGCCTAACCGTGGTGCGTGATTCAGACCGGCCATAGACGCGCGCCAACGTCAGGGGACAGCATCGTAACGCCAATCAGCACGCGTCTGCTCTTGTTTGAGAAGCACGACCATGATCATACTTTGGATAATCGAAATCACCGCCAAAAGAAGCAGTCGGAGGAGACACATGAAATTCGGCATTTTTTACGAACATCAGCTTCCTCGTCCCTGGGCCGAGGACAGTGAACACAAACTTTTGAAGAACTCGCTTAAACAGATTGAAATTGCCGACAAATGTGGATTTGACTATGCGTGGGAAGTTGAACACCACTTTCTGGAAGAATACTCCCATTCCTCCGCACCTGAAGTCTTTCTGGCCGCAGCCAGTCAAAGAACAAAGAATATTCGGCTCGGCCATGGCATCGTCCAGTTGACAACCAATCATCCCGCTCGCGTCGCCGAGCGCGTCTCAACTTTGGACCTTGTCAGCGACGGGCGTGTCGAACTCGGGCTCGGTGAAGGGTCAAGTGTGACTGAACTTCACCCCTTTGAGCGGCGTTTCCGCGACAAGAGAGAGGTCTGGGAAGAAGCCGTCCAAGCCTGCCTTCCCATGTTCTGGAGCGAGGGGTGGGAGTTCCACGGCGAGTATTTCGATTTTCCGCTTCGGAATGTCATTCCAAAACCGAAGCAGAAACCCCATCCGCCGCTTTGGGTGGCGTGCTCGCAGCTCGATACCATCAAAATGGCGGGCATGCGTGGCATGGGCGCGCTTGGGTTTCAATTCGTCAGCGCCGATGCGGCCGAAGCTTGGGTCAATGCGTATTACAATCAGTACACAAAGAATCTGAACAAGCTTTGCGACTATCAAACAAATCCCAACATTGCCGTGGTGTGCGCATTTATGTGCAGCGAAACTGATGAAGAAGCACAGCGCAAGGCCGAAGGGTGGACATTCTTTCAGTTCGCACTCGTCTTCTACAACAAGCATGGTCCCGTCGAACCCGGAACCGTTAACCTCTGGGAAGAATATCTGAAGTGGAAAGAGACCGACGAAGGTAAAAAGCGCGCGAGCGGCGGGCTCGTCGGTTCACCCGAAACCATTCGGCAAAGGCTGCTGAAATTCGAAGAGTCAAATATCGATCAGGTTATCTTGCTCAACCAAGCCGGCAAAAACCGGCACGAAGATATTTGCTCGAGCCTGGAATTGTTTGCCAAAGAGATCATGCCCGAATTCCACGAGCGCGAACCGCAACACCAGGAATGGAAGTCTGCCGTGCTAGCAGGCGAGATTCAACTCGAAGAAATAGATACGGCCCCGTATCAGATGAAAACGAACCAAACGCCAACCGGCAAAACCGCGAAAAACAAGGAAGTGGCCTAACCCAGCCTAACCCACTCAGTCAAACCGAAAGGCCCAATATCCATTGGGCCTTTTTTCTTTGAGGTGCAGTAGACATCTATTCGTCAGCGTAGCGTGGTTCTCTTTTTTCAAGAAACGCAGAAATGCCTTCGCGAAAATCGTTGCCGCCCGCACACAAGATTTGCTGGCGGTCTTCCATGGCAACGGCCGCCTCAAGGTTCGGCGCGTCAATTGCCATATGGACCCCTTCCTTGGTGAGCCTTAGCCCAAGCGGTGTCAGCTTCAGCATATCTTCGGCCAGCGCACGTCCGGTTTCCACAAGTTTGTCATCTGGTACCACTTCTGAAACGAGCCCGGTTCGCAGCGCACGCTCTGCGTTGATGAAGCGGCCGGTGAGCATCAATTCGGAAGCGGTGGAAGACCCCACAGCCCGGGGCAGAAAATAACTGATGCCAACATCGCACCCGCTCAAACCTATGCGCGCCATGGCGACATTCATGCGGGCAGACTCGCCCGCGATGCGTACGTCAGAGGCCAAGGCGAATGCAAAACCGCCCCCACTGGCCGCCCCATGCACAAGCGATATGATAGGTTGCGGCGCGCGGTACATGCGCATCATCACTTCGCTGACCTGTCTTTGCCCCCGCATACCGGCTGAGGGCCCGCGTTGGCTGTTGCTGCCCGACTCTCTGGATTGTTTCAGGTCAAGCCCCGCACAGAAAGCCCTGCCCGCCCCTTTCATAACGACAACGCGCACAGAATGGTCGTGATACAGAACACCAAAATAGTGCTGCAATTCCCACATCATTTCGCGGCTAATCGCGTTTAGGCGATCTGGCCGGTTGAGCGTAACCCAATCAACGGCGCCTTCTTTTTCAACTAAGAATGTCTTGTAGGGTGGGCCGAATTGATCCGGGCTTTCTGACATGGGCTAACTCTCTGCTGTTCTGGATTGCAATGTCTGTAGGTTTTGTTCATGCACTTGGCGATCTATCTGATACCGCGACATGATGTAGATCATGGTTGAATACAGAACAATAACAGTTACCGACAAGTAGACACCCATGTTGACGATGATCTCACGGTCCACCATTCCCGGTTTCGCGTCGTCAGGAAATTGAATGAAAGCAAGCAGAGCGGAAGCGAGGAATATGCCGATGCCGTTGACGCTCTTGTAAACGAACGTCCGGGCAGCAAAGAAAACGCCCTCGGAACGCCGGCCGGTTTTAATCTCACTTTCTTCAACAACATCCGCGATCATTGCCGAGAACAAGGTCTGTGCAGCAATGATACAGGCGACATCAACAACTTTGAAGATGAGCAGCGACGGGAGTAAAGCCGGGTGCCCCGGCCCGGGGAACAAGCCGACCAGGCTGAGCAATATGGGCAGCGGGATCATCAAAAAACCCAGCGCCGTCATGGTCATCGCGCCGATTTTCTTGCCGAGTTTTTTTGAAACCAGGGGCGAAAGAAACAAGGCAATCCCGGCGGACAAAAAGATCGACAGCGTAATCAGTAAGATTTGTTCGGTGCCCAATCCCCAAAAATAAGTGTTCACATAGATGTCCATTGAGGCATTTAGACCTGACGCCATCGCATGAAAAATCGTGGCCGCGAAAAGCACGCCGAACGACTTGTTGGACAAAGTCTCTTTCAGCTCGGTGAATGTCCGCGTGAAACTGAATGGTTTCTTGGGCGGCGGTTTGCGCATATGTGGGATATGCTTGTGCGTTCCCAGGGCCGACACCATGATCGCAATAAAGATCATAAGAGAGGCGGCCAGCCCATAGGCGCTGTAGCCGTCAGGATTGAGCTGCCCGATTGGATAGTCTTCCGTTGCTCTTAGGAAAACCGAATAAGCAAGCACGGCCAGCGAAAGTCCCCCCGCCCAACCGAAGAAGTAACGAAAGCTGAGCATGGACGTCCGCTCGTCATAATCGTCGGTGAGTTCCGCCACCATGGATGTGCTCGGGATTTCATACATGGTGATCAGCAGACGTATGATAACGGCGGTGACAACCAGATAAATGAACAGCGCTGTTTGAGATAAGTCCGTCGGCGGATTCCAAAGAAAGTAGTAGGCGATCGCTACCGGAACCGCAGCGCCATACATGAAGGGGTGTCGTCGCCCCCATTTCGAGTGGAGATTGTCGGAAAAATGGCCCACCAACGGATCTGAAATCGCATCAAAAACCAACGCGGTCAGAATCGCGAGCCCCGCAAGCTGTGCGTCAAGTCCAAGTACCTGGTTGTAATAAATCAGTAGAAAGAACGAAAAGCCGTTGTCCTTTACACCATAGGCAACGGATCCAAAGCCGTAATAGAGCTTGGTCGGCAGACCGACCATCGATTTCGAACTTGCCACGATCTGTACTTCTCCCTGGGAACACAAGCGCGGTTGGCCAATGTTCGCTTTTTGTAGTTGAACGGATTAGGTGTCGTTTTCAGGCGAAATGAATGTGCCGCCGCTTAGCACCGCTGCCGTGCGTGGAAAGCTCAGCAAGCTATTGTCTTGATGGCCAAAGATAGTCGGACCGCAACAGTATCTATTCGTCAGCCGTTCAGCTGGCTCTTGTCCTGTCACAATGCGGCGCCCTTCCCGTCTTCGTTGTTTAGTCTTGTTCTAAATTATGATGAGCTTCGTTGGCGCACATAGAATGGGCCCCAGCAAATACAATCAAGTAAAAACGGCGCTGCCGTAGCATAATATTGTAACAACTGCGCACATTAGGCGAACATGCTGCTATCGACGTGTGTCAACGCCCGGACGAAACGGCTCCGGCGATGCACGAAGCGCCTCTTCGACTTCAGCAAGCACACAGTAGGTCGACGTGAAAATATCTGGCATGCGTTTTGGACGGCCTGACGCAAGGTCAACACAAACAAAGTGCGTCAGCGCTCGAACGACCGTCGCATTATCTTTCAAGCGGATGATTTGATATCTGCGGTCCGCACGCAGTTTGCCGTCAATGAATGTAATCCAATTCGCGACACGCACCCTGTCCCCTTCAAAACAGGGCTGGATATATTCAATCTGTGTACGACGGACCACCATGCCTCGACCCAATTCATCGCAATCCTCTTTCGAAATGCCGACCGCCGCCGAATGGGACCACGCGCATTGATCCAACCACGAGACATACACCGCATTATTGACATGCCCATAATTGTCAATGTCGCCAGCCGCAACAGTTACATCAATCGTAAAGGGTTTTGGGAGATCCCAACTCAAAGCTTCAGTCATCGTTCAAAGGCAAGACTAAGGCCATCCCGCACCAGGCACATCGACCTTGACCGTCTCAATTCTGCTGGAGCGTAAGGCGGCAGCTTCGTCACCGGAAGTTTTGGATGTGCAAATGAACAAGGTGCGCCTATCGCTGCCACCCAACATGCAGGCAAACGCACCCAGTTCACCGGTTGAAATGCGTTGCGAGATTTCACCGCCTTCATGAACACGAATGACTTCATTCTTGACGGGGCATGCCGACCAAATCGCCCCTTCTGCATCCAGGCAAATACCGTCCGGTACATTTGGTGCGATGTTGGCAAACTCTCTTCTGTTCGAGAGGGCCCCATCCTCTCCAATGTCATACGCAGTGAGGCACGCGCCGAAAGACTCACCAATAATCAGTGCACCCCCGTCCGGGGTTATGACAGTGCCGTTTGGAAAGGCCAGTCCCTGTTCATCGGCCACATGAACGGAACCGTCCGGGTCTACCCGGATCAATTTTGCGGGCTTCGGAGGATTGCCGGGCGAATATTCAGATCCGAAATTGCCGATATAGGCCCGTCCTTTTCCGTCGACCACCATATCGTTGCAATGGTGTGTGGCGATGTTCGAAAGATCGGCCGCTTCGACCAGACCGCCGGGGTCCAAGCGCATCAGCTTGCGATCTGTCATTGAAACAACAAGCAACCGACCGTCCGGCAACCATCCCAAACCCGAGGGCTGATTGGGCACGGTCACGATATCTTCCCGATTTCCCGATTCATCAACGGCCACCACCACATGGTCATAGAAATCGGAGAACCAAAGGCGCCCCTCATGCCACCGCGGACCTTCAGAGAATGTCAGACCGTCGAGTAAGACTTTCGTTTCAACCATTGGGCCTCGCCTGCAAAAATTTTAGCAACATTCTGCGCAACGAGGCCTGGATACGAAAAATGAGGAGCGACCGCCATCAATTTCTGTGAAACCGGCAAAGAAGAATTGGCAAAGCGTCCCGCGCGCGGTAAATTTGTATAACAGCAGTGAAAAAAGTTTCGACCGAGGAAGCCGCCATGAATCGCCCAGAAACCATCAAGCCCCAACAAAAAGAAAATCTGGCAGATTATGATCTGTTTGATGCGGAACTGATGGAGTGCCCGTTTCACTATTGGAAACAACTTCGAACGGATGCACCGGTCTTCCAGGACCCAACATCCGGCATGTTCCTGATTTCGAGCTATGACCTGGTCAACGAAGTCAATCGGCATCCGGAAATCTTCTCCAACCGGTTCAATCTAGCGACGCAACAGGGCGAGCTGGACGAGGTCGGCAAGAAAATTGCTGAGATTCAGTCCAAAGGATATCCACCTGTCGATACGATGCTGTCCGCCGATCCGCCGGAGCATACGCGCTACCGGTCCTTGGTCAACAAAGCCTTCTCGCCCAAACGCGTGGCGCAAATGGAAGACAATGTTGAGAAGATCTCCAATGAAATCATCGATGCGTTCATCGACGATGGCGAAGTGGAAATTCTCACTCAATACGCCCAGCTTCTGCCCCTAACGGTGATCGCCGAACAGCTTGGTGTGTCCATGGAGGACCGGAAAAAGTTCCGGAAATGGTCCGACTCCTTCATTGTGCAGCTGAGTCGTATGGCTGAGCCTGATCGTTTAATCAAAGCCGCCCAAGACATTTTGGACTTCCAGAACTATTTCGCAGAAAAACTTAAGGAAAAATCTGCCAACCCAACGGAAGACATCATCTCCGACCTCACGCAAGTGACACTTGAAGATGAAGGCGATCCGCGCGGGCTGAACACGGCTGAGCAGCTTTCCATCTTGCAGCAATTGCTGGTCGCCGGGAATGAAACCACAGCAAAAGCGATTACCGAGGGATTTTATTATCTGATCAGCGATCCAAGTCAGATGGAAGCGCTCTACAATGACTTGGATCTCATCCCAAATCTGATCGAAGAGACACTGCGGATGCTGACCCCGACCAACAATATGTATCGTGTTGTCAAACAAGATACAGAGTTGGGCGGTGTGAAAATTCCGGCAGGCTCAATGGCGATGATAAAGTATGGATGCGCAAACCGCGACGAAGCAAAATTTGACGATGGCGAGCGTTTCGATATTCACCGAAAGAATGCGCGCAATCATATGGCCTTTGGTACCGGCATTCACACCTGCCTCGGCAATTCCCTGGCCCGCAAAGAAATGACAATTGGGTACCGCACTTTGTTCACACGGATGAAGAACTGGCAGTTTGCCGAAGGCAAGAACGACTTTATGCACAGCCCGAACTTCCTGCTGCGCGGCATGATGAAACTGCATCTGACGTTCGACAAAGCCTAAGCGGCATTTGATGACCGTTCATACAGCAAAGCACACACCCGATGAATTCGAGTGTGTGCTTTACGACCTCACCGACCATATCGCGACGGTCACGCTGAATCGGCCGGACCGGCACAACGCCCTCAATTGGCGCGCCTACGCCGAACTTGAGTCGGCCTTTCTGCATATCCAGAACGATCCCGAAGTGCGGTGCGCCATTGTTACCGGGGCAGATCCGTCATTCTGTTCGGGCGACGACGTGCGCGAGATCATGGCTGGCCCAAAAAAGGACTCACCGGTCAGACGATTGACACAGGTCCGCCCAGTTCCAACGCCCGCCACCGAGATCATTCTTAATTGCGATCGCCCCATCATCGCGGCTGTCAACGGCGCGGCCGTCGGTTGGGGTATGGAATTGTCGCTTTACGCGGATATCCGGATCGCATCGGAAAAGGCAAAGTTCGGCGAGCTTTTTGTTAAACGCGGACTGGTTACCGATGTCGGCGGCGTATGGCGGCTTCCGCAAGTTGTTGGCCGTTCTGTGGCTGCGGAGCTGCTGTTTACCGGTGATGTGATCAGCGCCGAGCAAGCCAAAGAGTATCGTTTGGTAAGCCGCGTTGTGGCACATGATGAATTGATGACGGAAGCGCGTGCGCTAGCGTCACGCATTGCCGCCAATCCGCCGCTGGCGGTTCGGCATTTGAAGGACGGTCTGCGCCGGGCGACCTATGGCACTGTCGAAGAAGTCGGCACATGGTCGAGCCAGACTTTAGGCGTGCTCTTTCAAACCGAAGATCACAAAGAAGGCGTCGCCAGTTTTCTCGAAAAGCGCCCACCTGTCTTCAAGGGCAGATGAAGAATCGTCAATCGGCCGGACAAAAGCAACAACCCGCGCAAATCGTTTGGACATCATAGGGCTTTGCAACCGATTGTCTTGATCCAATAGCTGATTCATCGAACGAGTTGAGCGTGACACAGACCAACAGCTTTGCGATTCGTCCAGTGGCTCTATCCGATGTCCCCTCGCTTTACAGGATATGTCTGTTGACTGGCGACGCCGGCGGCGACGCCAGTCATCTCTACAAAGACCCGGACCTGCTCGGCCATGTCTACGCCGGGCCCTATGTGTTTTACGACCGTGATGTTTGTTTTGTGCTGACAAACAATGGCAAGCCGTGCGGATACATTGTTGCAACAAAATCATCAAACGGATTTGACGACTGGACCATCCAGCATTGGTATCCTGCACTGCGGCGTCAATATGCTGTTCCTGACAAAGAAGATCGATCGCCGGACGCACAAATCATTCGGCACATTCATGCGCCGCCAGTCAAAGAAACGTTCTATGAGAGCCATCCCGCACATCTGCACATCGACATTCTCCCGGAAGGTCAAGGCGGTGGATGGGGTCGGCAGCTCATATCAACTTTGATCCGTGAGCTGAAACGCCAGGGCGTTTCCGGGGTTCATCTTGGGGTCGGAAAAGAAAACACCAACGCAGTCGGCTTTTACCGACATTTCGGATTCGAAGTCATCGAAGACCTAGCGGAAGAGATCATCTTTGGCTACGACCCTTCTCGTCTCCCAACCTAACGCGTTTCCGTGCAGGCCGTCTTGGAGTTACGCGCATTAGACGGTATTTGGTATTTTCTAGGCGGCGTCAGGAACGCTATATTCAATTTCGGCCCCTGAATTACACTATTGAGCAGAACCAACCCGGCGAGCAAATCAGGCGACCGTTCAACCGCGCCCACATCAATCGCTCCGCCCCAGTCACGTCCCACTGCGACTCTATAGGATAGCGGTTCCATTTCCATCGGGCGTGATGAACACGCCTTCACGCACAAAAAGACAGTGGATGCAAAGCCGGCAATCGCAAAGATCACCGACAGATTCAACGCAAGACTCTTCATTGGTCCCCACCATGCAATGCCGGCAAAGCCCAACGCAGGTGCACATGCACTTTCTTCAGGACATGCGCAAACCCAGAAATTGAGTAGCGCCTCCTGACCTAGAAGACATCATTCAATTGCGCACCTTGCTGTTGCATGGGCGAGCCACCATATTGAGCGCCAGGAGGATCTCATATGCTCGGTGCACAGAATTTAGATTGGGAAGAGGTGAAAAGTTTCGCTGTCGTGGCAGAAGCCGGATCCGTCCGGCGCGCCGCACGAGAGCTTGGTGTTCACCACTCAACAATCAGTAGACGAATTGATAATCTGGAGCACACACTCGGCACGAGGCTATTCGATCGACGGCCCGAAGGATATGTGTTGACCGCTGCAGGTGAAGACTTCGCCTCCGCTGTCCACGATTGCGGAACAAGACTGAACGACGCCGAGAGGTCTATCTCAGGGCAAGATCGCGATCTGAATGGCGTCATAACTGTGACAATGACTGAACAATTGGCGGTCCACGCCTTTGGGCCGAAACTCGCTGAATTCGCGGCAGAGCACCCCAATATTGAGATCAGAATGTTGACAACAACCAATGTGTTGGACATTTCGAGGCGTGAAGCGGATATCGCGATCCGGATCGATAACAACCCTCCAGACTCACTGGTCGGCAAACGCCTTTTCCCCTACTACCAGACGGTCTACGCGAGCCAAGCCTATCTGGACACGCACGACCTTAAAAACGATCCGGGATCTGCGCGATGGATTTCATGGCGCGATGGCAAGGACAAATTTCCGGATTGGACGAAGGCCACAGAATTCAGCAAGGTACCCGTTTGGGGTTATTTCCCAGACCCGGATTTGCAAGTCTCGGCTGCGCAAAATGGGCTCGGGTTGGCACTGCTACCCTGCTTTATTGGAGACCGAGACCCGCTATTGGTCAGAGCCTCAAGCAGGAAGCCGACCAAAGCGCTGGACCTCTGGCTTTTGACACATAGCGATCTCAAGCGAACAGCCCGGATCAAAGCGTTTATGGCGTTCGCCGAAAAGGTGATGCGCGAGTTAAAGCCAGAGTTGCAGGGCATTCGGTAAAACGTAACGGCGCTCGCGCCGATCTTCGAAACATGTTTTTTTGGTGAACTCACGCTTCTCCGATACATCGGTGACCACGGGGTGGCTCGCTCACGCGCCACGTTGTTGCGCGATTTTCTCATGACAAAGCCACTCGCCGCGACCAAGTATAGCAAAGCATCAATGCGCGCGACTGGTGCCATGCGCTTCGCCGGAGCGGTCAATACTTTGTCATAGTGGCTCTCCAACCGGCGAATCTCATTAGCGATCTTGTCAGTCAGACTAACAGGGAGGCGCCCAACTCATGAGATTCGGAAAATCGATCATTGTGCCAATTATCGGCGTCTTAGTGACGTTCATGAGCACAACGTCTGTGACTGCAGATTTGGACAAGCCCGGTACGGAAGGTACGGAACCAATGACGTACATTGACTCGAGCGCTGAAGCGTACGAAGCGATGGCGAAGCTCCCGACAGATGAACCCTTACACATGTTGAACATGATTAGGTTCAAAGATATCGCTTCTTACGATGAGGACAGCAAATATGCGTCTAAGGGTTGGACTGGTGAGCAGGCCTATCGCGAATACGGGCGCCTCGTATCACCGATTACCAATCGCCAAGGAGGCAAGACCATCTATTTCGGTCAACCTCAGCTTACTGTGATCGGGCCTGAGCATGAGAACTGGGACGCGATATTCATTGTTCAGTACCCAAATTTCGCATCGTTTATGGGCTTGCTCAATGACCCCTCATACAAAGAGCACGCCTTTCACCGAAGCGCGGCGGTAGCCGATTCAAGATTGATACGGATGACACCTCCAACGGAATAACTTCTAGGCTTTTACGGAGGAACGAATGGAATTCCCTTATATCGCGGCGTCGGTCGGCGCGGCACTTATCATTCTGCAAATGCTGCTCATGATGAGTGTTGGTACGCATCGAGGCAAAGCCGGTATCGGCGTCGGTTTTGGTGAAGACAGAAACCTCGAACGCAAGATTCGGCGTCATGGCAACCTAACTGAAAATGCTGCCATATTTGTCGTCGTCTTGAGTTTTGCGGAGATGTTCTCCGGTGGCGGTACGATCATCGCTGCACTCGGCGGTCTCTTTGTCTTTGCACGGATCTCTCACGCCATCGGCTTCTCATCGCTTGCCGGTTCTCACAGCAAAGATGAAGGCTCACGAATTTTCGTTTTCTTCAGAGCGGTCGGCGCACTGACAACTGGATTGAGTGGCATCGCTCTTGGCGCCTATCTCGCCTTCCTCTTGTTGGCGGCACAATTCCCATCATTTTGAGGGCTATCTCAATAACACCAACGCGAGGGGCTTGAGAATGGAGAGTGTCACGCGTGGTGATGGGCCTGGTACGGGGGCGAGGCAAGCCTCAAAACCAAATTGACTTAGATGGATACTTATTCATTCGCATCTTCTTCAACCTTCCATTTCGGCGAAGGCCGGTATCCTACAGGTGACCTTACCCACGCTGAATTACAACTCCCTTCAAGCAACCATGATGCCGTCGTTTAACCAGCGGTCTCTTTCTGTTTTGCTTTTTGCTGGAGTTGTTCTTGGGAAAGGCGTCTTGCACCGCTTTGTTCAATCACTTCAGCAACCGCAACCTTTTTGTGCAGGTTCACATCCACATCTTCGAGTTGGATCTCACCGGCCATAACAGCCTTTTTCCATTCTTGGTGGGCAGGTTCTAAGGCGTGGAATTCGGGCATGACCTCCTTGGCGAACAACTCAAGGCTGCTGCAGATGTCTTCATGTTTCGTATTGCCGGACTGGTTGAGCAAAATGATTTGGTCGATTTTGGCGTCAGCAAAATCCCGAAGTTTTCTACGGATGGTTTCGGGCGAACCGATCAACCCGGTTTCGAAGGCCTTCTTGGCTTTTTCGCCCGTCTTCCATTCCTGATATTCTGCCCACAGATCAACGGTGCCCGGCTCATATGTGTGGGTCCCATTATATTCAAGACAGAAAACGAAGAATGTCCATCCATCCGCTTTGGCGCGTGCTTCTTCATCCGTGTCTGCGCACATGAACCCTGAAACAACAGCCAGGTTCGGGTTCATTTCATACTCGCACAGCTTTTCAACCTGATCACTTGAGATGATGTTGTAATATCTGTTGACCCAGGCCCGCGCGCCCTCAGGACTTGCGAACTGGAATCCCAAGGCGCCAATCCCGCGTCTAGCTGCATATTCAATTGTTTTGAGATTGGAACAGGCCACCCATAACGGAGGATGCGGCAATTGAAGTGGTTTGGGAATCACGTTTCGGCGCGGGAATTTCCAGTACTTGCCTTCAAATTCATAATCCGTGCTGGTGAAACACGGCAGCATCGCGCGGAATCCTTCTTCGTAAATGTCGCGCTTTTCGCGAACGCGCGCGCCAAAAGGATGCAGCTCCGTCGGACCCGCTCCCTCACCTGTTCCTAATTCCACACGCCCGCCGCTCAACAGATCAAGGTTGGCAACCTGCTCAGCGATACGGATCGGATGATTGGTTGTCAGCTGAAAAACACCGTGCCCAAGCCGGATGTTTTTTGTGCGCTGGCTCGCGGCCGCCAAGAATGCGGTCGGCGACGACCCATGCGAGTATTCTTCGAGAAAATGGTGTTCGACCTGCCAGGCATAGTCATAACCGCAGCGATCCGCCAACTCCACCTGATCGAGCGCATTCTGAAAGTGCTCGTATTCGCTTGTGGGTGTCCACGGCCGTGGAATCTGATGTTCATAGAACACGCCGAACTTCATCCGCTGTCTCCCCGTTAGACTGCATTTGCAAACAGCCTAATGCGGCGTTCACAAAATGGAAGTCATTTTGTTATTTTTGCGCTCAGTCTGGCGCGCACCGGTGTCGTGCCATAAAAGGATTGGTACCAGCGATGGAACTGCCTGATCACTGCATTGCGGAAATAGCCGACAGGTATCTATTCTGGTGACATCTGTGTTTTGATTGGCTGTGTTTCCAGCGGACATGGCGCGCCGGCATTTGCCCAGACCTGCAACAGATCCGCCGTTTCTTCAGCGCTTAATGGGGCCGGCTCTCTTCCCGGTCCGGGGTCCCACCCCCATGCCACCAAGGCGTCATCGCGCACATGTTCAACCACCTCCTCAAGCGTTTTGTCGCCATTGCGCTCTGGGTCTTTGATCTGCTCGCAAATTTGCCGATCCGTTTGGTCGAGCCAAACCATTTCCGCCGGAGGCAAATGCCAGAACGGCGCACCGGGCGCGCCGTGTTTTTCAGGCGAATTTGTATCGGAATGACAAACCGAGCAGCGCATGCCTACGCGACCGAAATTGCCGAGCCCGCGCTGAACGTTCATCCCATGAGGGCGATCAGTCCACCAGGGCTGATCACCCGCAACGTGGCAGTTCGCACAGCGCGGATGACGAAAGATTTCTGCAACCTGCGCGAAGGCCGCAAGAGCGTCTGTGTCATAGGGGCTTTGTTGTTCAAGCGCCTGCGCTTCGTCGTCCTGAGCCATCGAATTCACGCTGGCGAAAAGAATGATTAAACCAAGTGATACTGCGGCACAGATGCTTAGGCCGAGGCGGCCTGCCCAATTGCAGTTCATGAGCGTAAGGCCTTAGCTGCGTTCTTTATGGCTTTTCGGATCCGTGGGTATGTTCCGCAGCGACAGATGTTTCCTGCCATGGCGCTGTCGATATCGTCGTCCGTGGGATCGTCGATTTCTTCGAGCAAGGCCACCGCGCTCATGATCTGGCCAGACTGACAGTACCCGCACTGCGGTACTTGTTCGTCAATCCAAGCCTGTTGAACAGGGTGCAAACCTTCCGTACCGAAATAAGCCGGAAGGCCCTCGATTGTCGTCACTTCGCTGCCTGCAACTTGATTGAGCGTAAAGGAGCATGACCGGAGCGGAAGCCCATCGACGAACACCGTACATGCCCCGCATTGGGCTATCCCGCAGCCAAACTTGGTCCCCTTCAGGCCCACACTGTCGCGCAACACCCACAACAGTGGCGTGTCGCCATCTGCCTCGACGGTGACTTCATTGCCATTCACCGTCAGCGTGAATTTCTCAGCCATGAGATGCCCCCTCCCATGCAAACTCTACCATTGGCCTCAGCCTAACATGGGATAATGCGGGGTGCCACCGAACCGAACGCAACCGGCCTACTTGGCGTATTTGCGAAACTCAGGCGCCCGTTTTTCGTTGAATGCCTTGACCCCTTCTTTGGATTCCTCGGTATCGTAGTAGAGGGACAGGGCTTTCATCCCCATGCTACCGATCCCCTTAATAGAGTCCGTATCGGCATTGAAGGATTGCTTCGCAATCGAAATGGCGGTCGGGCTGCGCTCGGCAATTTCAGCGCACCATTGGGCAACTGTTGCGTCCAACTCCGCGTCCGGAACAACGCAGTTGACCAGTCCGAATTGCAACGCCTCTTGCGCCGAATAACGGCGGCACAAATACCAAAATTCGCGGGCCTTTTTCTCACCAATGACACGGGCCAAATAGGCGGTGCCAAATCCCGGATCGACCGACCCAACCTTTGGTCCGACTTGCCCGAAGACAGCACTTTCCGAAGCGATGGTCATATCGCATACAGCGGCGAGTACGTTCCCGCCTCCGATGGCAAATCCTTGGACGCGCGCGATAACTGGCTTGGGAACATCGCGAATGAGGCACTGTAACTCCTCAATCGGCATACCGATTTGACCACGCGTTTCACCGTCACCGTACCCGCCGTCGTGATCAGATTGATCACCGCCCGTGCAAAACGCCTTGTCGCCGACACCTCCTAGAACGATGGCGCCGATTTCTTTCTTCCAGCCGGCGATCTGCAACGTATCAATCATCTCCGTCACAGTTTTGGGCCGGAAGGCGTTATACTTTTCCGGCCGGTTAATCATGATGTATGCGGTGTTGTTTTTCTCTTCATACAGAATATCTTCATAAGCCATCGTTTTATCCATTCATTGTAAGCCCGCCAGAAACACTAACGGTTTGGCCAGTTATGTAACCTGCATCATCGCTGAGCAACAGAGCAACGATTCCGGGATAGTCTTCAGGTTGCCCAAGACGCCGCATCGGAATGGCCCGTTCCAACGCGGATTTGAGCTTGTCGTCGAGGACGTCCAGCAGAGGCGTATCTGTCGGACCAGGACACACCGCATTAAACGAAATCCCGTGGCGCATATTTTCTCGCGCGAGTGACTTCATCAATGAAATCACACCGCCTTTGCACGCCGAGTAGACCGCTTCGCCCGAAGAGCCGACACGTGCCGCATCGGAAGCGATTGTCACGACGCGGCCAAACTTTTCCTCAATCATATGCGGCAAGACAGAATGGGTGACATTAAGCGGACCATAGAGATTAACATCAATGATCGGCCGCCAATCGTCGGGCGATGTTTCACTGAATGTTTTGGGAATATCAATACCGGCATTGTTGACAAGGCCGTCAATCCGTCCTGATTGATTTCGAAAGCCCGATACCGCTTCTTTCACCGCGTCATAATCCGTGATGTCCACAGCATAGCCACTCGCCTTGCCCCCTTTTTCGGTTATGAGATCAACAGTTGTTTTTGCGCCCTGTTCATCACGATCAAACACACCGACACAACAGCCTTCCTCGGCCAACCGTTGTGCAATGGCTTGACCGATACCGCTGGCGCCGCCCGTGACAACAACCGCACGTCCCTCGAGACCACGCATGGCAACCTCCTCGCCTGACGGTGAAACGTGTTTGGTGCAGACTATGCCATGTTCTGGCGTAATGAAATCCGGGCGTGGTCTTCAGTACGTAATGGAACGTTGGATCTCAATCACTCGAACTTTGAAATGTGCGCCAACAATAGTCTGGCAACGTTTTCGGGCGCTTGATCGGTCGAAAAGTGACCGATGCCTTTGAGCACTTCGAATGAATAGGGGCCTGAAATATAGTCTGCGGTCCACTGCGCCGCCTCCGGCCCAACAGTCGCATCGTCATCACCCCAGACATAAAGCGTCGGCACCGCTATTTGCTTCAATCCCTGCCGGAATGTCTCAGATGCCCGGCCCAAGTCTCCTTGAGCGGCGCGATACCAATTGAGCGCGGCTGTCAGCGCAGCGCGTTCACCTAAGACACCGACATAAGCGTCGATTGTCTCTTTCGGCACATCGGTTCCGTAGACCGAGCGTAGCAAACGGGCGTCGTCTTCGAGCAAGCGTTGTTCCGTATCGCTTTCAAGAAACGCCTTATGGTGCCGAGAGCGATGGGCCTGCGTTTCAGTTTCTTGCATCGCGCGGGCAAACGCCAGCGGATGAGGACGCGAAAGAATGGAAAGCGATTTGAGCCGTTCGGGATGCGCCGCAGCAACCAGCCATGAGACTGCACCGCCCCAGTCATGTCCGACCAAATGAAACCGGTCGGCATTCAATTGGTCCGCGAGTGCGATGACATCGCCGACAAGGAAATTGACCGTGTAGTCAGAAACGTCCGGAAATCGTGCACCGGGTGAATAGCCCCGTTGATCCGGCGCGACGACACGAAATCCCATTTCCGCAAGCACCGCCATCTGTTGACGATATGCATACGAAGTTTGGGGAAACCCGTGCAAACAAAGAACAACAGATCCGCTTTCCGGTCCTGCTGTTCGGACCGTGAATTCAAGTCCGCCAACTTTGATTATCGTCGTCATTGGTTCCTATCCGGCAATTTGGTCACGAATGGGCAAGTGGCGAATCCGCCTTCCCGTTGCCGCAAAAATGGCATTACAGAGCGCCGGTGCAAAGGGCGGCAAACCGGGTTCTCCGACACCCGCGGGCAATTCATCGCTTTCGACGATTTCCACAGCGACATGGGGCGCTTCCCTCATGCGCGTTACTTCAAAGTCATGGAAGTTGCTTTGATCCACACGGCCGTTGGCGGCTGTGATTTCGCCACCCATTGCGAGGCTTAATCCCATAACCGCCGCGCCTTCAACTTGCGCCTTGACCCGGTCCGGGTTCACAACGATCCCGGCATCGATCACCGAATAAACGGCGGGCACGCGCAGTTCTCCGTCCTGCACATCGACATGGACCACAGTTGCCACATAGCTGAGGAAACTCCGATGCGCGGCAATTCCCAATGCTTGCCCGTCCGGAAAAACACGCCCCCACTCGGCCATGGCTGCCACGCGTTGAACAACGTTGCGCAGTCGACCGGCGTCTACGGGAAATTTGTCTACGGGCTCGCCATAATTCTCGTGAGGAACCGTCAGTTCAGGATTCAGATTGATGATATCCTGGTCACCGATAAGTTCGAGCAGATAGTCCTTGGGATCCCTGCCCGCCTCATGGGCCAATTCATCAACAAAGGACTGAATGGCGAAGGCATGTTGCACATTCGCGACGGAACGAAACCACCCAATCCGTACATGCGCTTCTGCTTCACCCGCCTCCAACCGCAGATTGGGCACATTGTAGGGTGTATCGAGCAAACCCAGACTGAGCTCCACATCTGCGGGGGTGCGTTGTGAAGGATTGAACAACGATCCGATCGAAGGAAAAACCGAGCGGTGCCGCCAACCGGTCGTCTTGCCGTCTTCGTCGAGGCCCGCTTCTAAACGTTGTACACTGACTGTATGAAGATAATCGTGCCGAATATCGTCTTCGCGCGACCACGTTACATGTACGGGCTTGCCTAACTTTCGCGCCAACCATGCGGCTTCAACAATAAAGTCGGGCTTAGACTTTCGTCCAAACCCGCCGCCCAATAGCGTGACATTCAACTTAATCATTTGAACAGGCATTCCCAAAAGGGCCGCGAGCGTGTCCCGTGCATTTTGCGGATGCTGGGTTGGCGCCCATACTTCCAAGCTGCCGTCTTCGGCAAATTCTGCAACCGCACATTGCGGTTCCATCGGTGCATGCGCATGGTGCGGAATGTAGTATTCCGCTTCCATACGCGTGGCGGCCGCCTCGAACGCCGGAAATACATTTCCGCGTTGCCGTACCATCTTGCCCGGCACACGCGCCGCTGCCGTTAGCGTTTCTTTGAATTCCGACGATGAATAGCTGGCGTGCGTGCCATCATCCCATTCGATTTCAAGCGCCTCTTTTCCTTTGAATGCCGCAAATGTGTTGGAAGCAACAACGGCAACCCCGCCTAAGGGTTGGAAAGCAAAGGGTGGTGATGCTTCCCGCATTTTGATGACCGCTTCGACACCTTTGATCTCCAATGCCTTCTTGTCATCAAAGGACACAACCTTCCCCCCAAGAACGGGAGGTCGCGCAATGGCCGCGAAAACCATACCCGGCCGGCGGACATCGATGCCGTATATTGCCTGACCTAATGTAATATCGCCCAGGTCGACGATCGGCATCTCTTTTCCGATATAGGTCCATTCTTCGCGATCTTTGAACCGCAGATCCGTCCTTCGCGGTGCCGGCAGATCGCGCGCTAGAATGGCAACTTCACTAAAATCAACACTGTTTCCCGTGGGAACATGAACAATGCGGTGCTGGCTGGCGGCGCATTCCCTTGCCGGTACTTGCCACCGCCTCGCCGCTGCCGCTTCCAGCAAATGTCGCGCTGTCGCTCCGGCTTCGCGCATTGCGGCGAAGAAACGGCGAACGCTTCGCGATCCGTCCGTGTTCTGGGAACCGTATGTTGCCTCATCGCCAGGCGCTTGCTCGATACGGACACGGTTCCAATCCGCCTCCAATTCATCAGCTACGACCATCGGCAAGCTGGTGCGGATGCCCTGCCCCATCTCGGATCGATGTGCGATGATCGTCACCAACCCTGTTGCGTCAATTGATAGATAGACGGCCGGGGTGAATGCTTGTTGATCAGCGTCTTCACCGGCTGCCGTTGAGTCTGCAAGCGACTTTGACAGCGGCGCCGCGTAAAGAGAAACAGCAAGCGTCAGCGCGCCGCCCTTCAAGACCTTCCGTCGACTGACATTAGTGATTTGCACCATCAGCCCTTCTCCCTGCCGGCCCATTTGATGGCAGCCTTGATGCGCTGATAAGTGCCGCAGCGGCAAATATTGCCCTGCATCTCCACATCAATGTCTTCGTCGGTCGGTCTTGCTTTTCTATCGAGCAGGGCCGCGGCCTGCATAAGTTGACCGGCTTGGCAATATCCGCATTGGGGAACATTGTATCGCGCCCAAGCGGTTCTTAGCCGGTCATTTTCAAGTCCTTCGATGGTTGTGATGCGCGTGCCTGAAACATCCGCGACGAGCGTTTGGCAGGACCGAACGGCCTCTCCATCGACATGAACGGTACACGCTCCGCAGAGCCCGGCACCGCATCCATATTTCGTGCCCGTCAACCCGATGACGTCGCGCAACACCCACAACAACGGTGTCTCTTCGTCGCCATCAAAACTTTGGCGCTTGCCATTGACGCGAAACCTAACCATACGGCCCTTTCCTGATCCCCGAATCTGAACGACGCAATACTAACTCTGACCGGTGGGTCTGATCACCAATTCATTGACCGATACGCCGGGATCTTGACTCAAAGCATAGATGATCGCTTCGGCAACGCGTTCGGGCGGCTGCACAACCCGTGCAAGATCACTGCTCATCATGGCATTGCGGACTGATTGATCGGTAATGCTGTCGCCCAACTCCGTTGCGAATGCGCCGGGATAAATCGCCGTAACTTGAACCTTCCCAGCCGTCTCTTGCCGCAGTCCCTCAGAGATCGCCCGAACAGCAAACTTAGTTCCGGAATAGACACTGGTGAAGGGATTCACACTGATGCCGGCAACCGAGGAAATATTGATAATCTTGCCACTGCCCCGCTGCATCATATGTCCCAAAACAGCGTGAATGCCGTAGAGAACACCTTTGATGTTCACGTCGATCATGCGGTCCCAGTCATCAACACGGCCGGCCGAAAGTGGCGAAAGCGGCATGATGCCCGCATTGTTGATCAGCCCATCAATCCGGCCGAATTTGCTGATGCCATGCTGTGCCAATTGTTCAACGTCAGCACAATTGCAAACATCGGTCGCGCGATAACAAGCGCGGCTCGAAGAGAACTCATTGACCAGCGCCTTCAATCGATCTTCTCTTCGCGCCCCGAGTACAACTTTGGCGCCGTTTTCTACCAGCATGCGTGCAGTGACTTCGCCAAATCCCGAACTTGCGCCGGTTATCATGACCACCATGTCAGAAACGCGCGCGCCGCTCATCGTTGATGTCGCGGACTCAGCTTTAAGCGTCGTATTTGGCTCTTCAGTCTTTCGACGCCAAAGGGATCGGACCGACCAATTTCTCATTCTTGTTTCCCCCGGTTAGACACCGCATTCATATGCCTGCTGCCAAGCAATGGTACTTGTCCTGGCATTTCATCCAATCGCTCGCCCAAAAGATCATGTGCCCAAAAAAGACGTATGAATGAGCAGCAACAACGACAGTTCTATTGACCTTGTTCTAAGAATTTCGCTGCGGTTTTGCAAATACGTGCGCGCTTCGAACTGATAGAATGTGACAGTCATATGACAATAATGACAAAGGCATGATCATTTATCTTCGATTCATGATCATGCCTATGTTTCACCATTTGTCGCGCGATCGGACGGTTAACCGGCTTCCACTTAACCTGATCGCGCTCTAGGGGCGGAGATCATGTTCACAACAAATTGTAAGGAGTTCGTATTCGGGACAACTCTAATCTTTGCGATGACTACGGGCGCTCACGCGCAATCGGAGGGTTTACCTTCCCATGCGCTCTTTGATCTTACCATGTCAGTCGATGGAAGTTACGAAGGCGTTGATCTCGGCGAAGATCGCTTCGGCGCGATATACCGTTTTCGGATCGGCCTGGAAAACAATGCGGGATCAGGCTTCCTTCATGGCGCTGTCTCAAACTGTTTTGCGGTCGGCTACTTCACGGACCAACCCGAACATCAAGCGGGCATGTGCACAATCGTTGACGCAGATGGCGACAAAATTTTGCAACGCTTCCACCGCAGCGATTTGATCGGCGAGATCGAGTTTATCAACGGCACGGGAAAGTACTCGGGTATCTCAGGAAATGGACAATACGCAGTGCGCAGCGAAAACACTTGGCAAGGGAACAGTGTTCAAAGCGAGCTGAAACTTGTCGGCGCCTATCATTTGCCTGAAGCGCAGTCCAATACGTCGTTGCTTGATGAAGGTGGGCCTAACTGATCGACGACTACATCGGGTGCCGCGTCCGTTGGTACGAATCGCTAAAGCAGATACTTGCTGCCCTTGTGAAGTTTATGTCACACGGGCCGTGAATCAAGAATGTTTATCCGATCACCTAAAAGCGGAATCGAACGGAGCCCTGAATTTGAACGGCGTCTGACTGAAAGACGCTTGTATTCATATTTCGACCATTTTTGACATAGAGAATCTCGGCGCCAGTTTGCACGCCCTTCGCAGCTTCATACAGCCACGCCATAGTCATGGCCCAACCGTTCTCACCTCGATCATAGGTGAACTCATTCCGATCACGAATGCCAAAGACATCAAATCGCGCAGAATAAACATGCGAGTCCTGCCGCGCTGACGCTAACAGGTAAGCAGATGAGAATTCAAAGTCGTACATCCTAGGACCGCGAATTCCTTCTGACATTCCCCCCATCAATGACTCGCCGATCATACCTTGTGCCAAAATCTCAAGATCTGAACCGGGCCATAACACAACACCTCCATTAAAGAAACGCGTGTCCCACGCATACTGACCATTTATGAGTGCTTCAGGGTTTCCCGCATTATCGTAGCCCAGAAGACTAAGTTCAAACAGATCGCTGTAACGCCATTTGACACCACCATAATACCCAGCACGACGGTCTATTTCTTTCGTGGGACGCGTACGTTCATCTTGAAGTGGGACAAGAGACCGGCGTCCATCGCTGTCTGGTAGCTGGAGGCTCCCACCGATCACCGATTTTAGGTCATGCATTGCCCAACCACGGAAACCGAGCAATGAACCCGCCGTATCATTAAATCCAAAAGTGGCCCCGCGCAGTTCTAGCAGGTGCTCTCCAAATACGCGCGTAGATTTCGCTTCCAGCCCAATGACAGGCACCTCCTCACCAATCCAACTGTTGATCGCAGACGGCGTCAACGTCCTTGTCAGCCCCCAACCCTCGCCATCGTGTTCAAGTGAAACTGGTAGATAAAATCTACCTGCCCGGCCAGAAATCCTTGTTGGCCCAGTCGGCGGGGCACGGTAGATCGCATACGCCTCCACCGCACTAATTGGCATTTCTTGATCCGGTCCCGCCTGAAGATGCAAATGTCCAGAAAAACTGAACGAAAAAGTCGGGCGCCACAAAAGCCCGACTTCTGCAATTTCTCCATCCAATCGATCATCGGTCACATGACCGTATCGCGTTTTACTCCGCCCCCCATCCAACCACTCGCGTCCGGCATCGGAAGTTGCAACACGCAGGTCTATCCAACCCGAAATCGATTCCGGATCAAACAGTGAGGAACTAGCGGCAACGCTATTTCCCAACAAGAAAGTGAAAAATGCTCCAGAGCAGATTAATTGGCGCATTAGCGGTCACTTATCCTGCTTGAGCACAGTCCGCTTTCTGATCCACCGCCGCGCGGAGATGTTCCAGCAGATCTTGCAGCAACATCGGACGCCCGAGTCCAAAACCTTGACCAACATCACAACGCATGCCCGCAAGCAACGCAGCGGCTGTCGGTGTTTCAACACCCTCTGCCGTAACCTTCATCCCCAAATTGTGTGCAAGTTCGATCGTAGAGCGTACCAACAAGGCATCACGGTGATTGTCCTCAATCTGCAGGACGAACGCCTTGTCGATTTTTAGTTCTTGAGCCGGAATTTTCTTCAGATAGGCCAGTGAAGAGAGGCCACTTCCATAATCGTCAATAGAAATCTCGATCCCAGCTTGAGCAAACCGCTCAATTGCGGCAATCCCTTTGTCAGGATCGTCAATAACGGCTGTCTCCGTAATCTCAAAACAGATGGTGCCACACGCATCGCCCACCATACTTATGGCTTCATCCGAAAAGGCGTCATCCGTCAGAAGCCGACCGGACAGATTGACTGACATCGAAAGGTCGAATCCTTGCTTGGCGAGCTCCTTTTGCGTTTCGATGGCATGCGCGAGAACATAACGTGTCAAAGGCTCGATCCGTCCTGTTTCCTCCGCAATCGGAATAAATATATCAGGAAAGATCATCCCCCGGTGTTCGTGTTTCCACCGAACAAGGGCTTCGACTCCAACAGGCAATCGGCTTCGAAGGTCGTACTTTGGCTGATATGCAACATCGATCGAACCGTTTTCTAATGCCGACAGCAGATCACCCATCAACGACAAATTTCCGGACGGGTTTCCATATGCTTGTTCGTCAAAAAAGGCCGCCCCCTCGAACTTTTCTCTAGCCTGGTCTAGTGCAATCGTAGCTCGATCAATACTACGACTACCTTCGTCATAACGCGCCAGACCGATGGATACCATCACGTCAATTTTCTGAGCTCCGATCTCCAACGTTTCTTCAAGCGCTTCTTTAACTTCAAATGCAGTGGCAAGCGCTTCTTTGTCTTCCGCCACCCTAATCATTCCGCAGAGCAAACCAGCAGATACACGGCTAACACTTTCGATACGCGGATCATTCATCATTCGCTTGCCCACCTCCGCGACAAGGTTCGCGGAGAAATCAAACCCGATGGCATTTCGGATATGCGTAAAGCGATCAAGCTCTACCGCAACAACAAAGCAATCTGTATCGTTCGCCCCATAACTAGATAGGATTTCTTCCAATGCCACGCGGTTTGGCAAACCGGTCTCCCGATCGGTGCGTGCTGTTTCCTGGATCTTCAGTTCACGCTCATGAATACCATCGGACATCTCATTAAATGACGCTGCCAAATCTGCTATTTCATCTCCAGTCTGAACGGCAACATGAGCGTTTTCTCCATCACGGAGTTTCATCGCGGCTTCCGAAAGTGCAGCAATGGGAACAACAAGCCGCCGGGCGACTATCGAGCTAACCGCCGTCGTAATAAGTATGCCTGCGAAACTCATTGCTCCCAGCGTCGCAAGCAGTAAATTGTATGGAGCAAGAGCCGCAGACATTGGGTATGTGAGCCTTAAGACAGCGGGTACTGCTGTATTGAACGTCGGTAGCACCTGTTCAAGAACGATCAAGTCGCCGCTCAAGGCCGGAGCCACGGCAAGTTCTGTTCCAAGCACGTATGGGGACACGCTGGCCGTCAACGGAATAGCAGAAAGTGATTCAAGAAGACCAAGTTCTGAGCGGTCAAGGCGCTCGGCAAATGCAACCCACCCAATCAGCGCCGGTGCGTAAAGGGGCACCACTCCCCCAAGGTGCGGTTGATCGGCGACAAAAAAGGCACCCGCATCATGCGTGTCTAAGGTGGAAACAAGTTTGTCGAAGTCTTTCGCCAACAACTCCCCAGAAACGGCAGCAACAATTCCATCCAAACCGACGATCGCAGCAGATTCTATTTCCATCCGATTACGAAAGTTTTCAAGCGCTGAAGTCATTGTTGGCCCGTCACCGCTGGTGATGGCGCTACGGAAGCCGAAATCTTTGCTCAAGAGTTCTGCATCAGATTGCATGTTGTCGCTACGGCTAGCCAACAGGCGGAGAAAAACGTCACCCGAGGTGCGCAGTTCATCCTCTACGATATGCTGCGCGCGCGAGGAGACGATCTGATAAGTGGCGATCGACAGCATAAGCATCGCCAAGATGAACAAACCGGCAAAGACGACACTCAGCTTTGTACTCAGCCGACGGAACATCAGGATCAGTAGCTTTCAGGTGAAGGCCGCGGTCGCCGCAATTCAATAGATAGTTCTAAGAAATCGTGATCGTCGGAAACAGAGATACCGCGCGTAATCTCGTTGTGCTTAGATCGCATGCTCGGATGCCAGACGCGTAGTATGCCCGGCAATTGCGGAAGTTGAGTCAATTCCGCAACGCCATCTGTCTGTGTGCGAACAGCGAAAGGCGTGTCAACAACCTTGAGGTGCGAGATCATATTATCGTGGATATTGCAGCCTACCGATACGACACCATCATGGTCAAAATCGACAGTACGACTCTCTCCCTCACCAAACAGCTTCAGGTCAAAGCGCTTAGCTTTCGAAAATGAGAAAACGTGATGCCGAACACTATCATAGTTCGCAAAAGTGACTGCGCTTCCCTTGGGAACGATCATCACGAAGGGATCAAACTGATTGTTCCGCTGAGCGACTTCGAACACTTCTTTCGGCAACTCGGCAGCCTTTGCGTCAGAAGGATGAAAGGTCACCACGGCGTTCGGCACATCAGCACCATTTTGATCAGTAATGTGAACAGTCAAATCGGCCGCGTTCGCAGCACCTACACTCAAGCACATCCACAAAAGAAAAAATGATAGCCGCATCGTCTTACCGAGAATTCGTTGTCGGCCGAGGAAAAACTAATAAAGTGAAAAAACAGCTAAATGAGCCTGCGCCACCCGAAATGTCCCTAGCCGCTCAGTGAGATAAGGCCGCAAGACAACTCTACCGGAACATGTCTCAACCTGATCAACCCCTTCTTATCTCATCTGATCCCAAGAGGATTATTGGTTCTCCCATCATTTTCACAAAGATGTGAGCATCGCCGCCACATGCTAGCAGAGAGTTGATTTTCTCTTTACGTCAGCATGCCCTACCTAGATTGGCGCGCAGAAAAAACCACGCGAGATTTATCCTGACAGCCGACCGAAGGGACAGCTGATTGAGTGCATTTCACATTGCAGGCGTTTCCTTCCTTTCTAGTATGGGAATGTTGATGGGCCTCGTTTCTATTAGTGAGGCGCAAACGTCCTCCCTTTTCCCCTGGAGAAATATCTCATTTCCAGGAATACCGCCGGCCATGTTCGCGCGAACCGGACCGACGGAGTTTGAAATCAAAACGGTAGGCGGCGCCGGTATTTTGTATCGGGAATTCGAAACTGATTTTCCATCCGGAAATTGCGCCACGTGGCATTGGCGCGTTGACAAAGCCGCTCCCCCAACTGACCTGGGTATCAAGGGACAGGACGACCGTTCCGCAGCCATTCACTTTTGGTTTCCAAGTCAACAAACCGGTTGGTTCAATAGGCTCAAAGATAGTGTCCATCGAACCGTCAATGGTGTTCCCTTTAGTGGCAAGAGTTTGACCTATGTCTGGGGCGGCGATGCGCCGTTAGGTACAAAGATTGTCAATCCATTCTTGGAAAAAGACGGCGTGATTTTTACGCTTCGAACGTCCATTCACACCGAAAACAACGACTGGCAACGAGAGCGCGTTGACCTGGCCGATGATTTCATGTCCGCCTTCGGCTATGCGCCGCCGCAACCGGTCTATGTTGCCATCTCTGCCGACAGCGATGATACGGAGACCAGCACACTCTCCTACATCAAAGACTTAGAACTAACACCGCATTGCGATTGACCCATCGCTTACGCTATTAGGCGTGACCTCCTATGATGGCGTCTATGAGAATCGCCCGCATTGAAGTCTCGCACCATCGACTTCCCTTAGATCCACCCTTCATCGCAAGCTGGGACAGCAAGCCGCGTCGCGTTTTTGACGCGACAATCGTTCGTGTCACGACCGATACAGGTCTCGTGGGTATTGGGTCCGGCGACCGCATGGTCGGATTCGAACCCTATGAAGACCTATTCATTGGGCAGGACCCGCAAGACATTCAGCGCCACAACGAAATACTGAAAAACATCAGTTTCCACGACGGTCGCTGTTGGCCGCTTGATCTTGCCCTGTGGGACCTCCATGGCAAGATTGAGAACCAACCTTGTTGGAGATTACTTGGCGGTGCTGAGACACACGTGCCTCTTTATGCCTCGTCAGGCGTGTTGCGCGATGCCATCGGCATGGCTGATACCGCCGAAAAATTCGTACACGAAGGGTTTGGCGCTATGAAGGTCCGGTTTCACCGGTCAGATTGGCGCAACGATATTGCCGTCCTCGATGCCATTCGCAATCGCATCGGCGATAAGCTCGAATTGATGGTCGACTGCAATCAGGGTTGGCGCATGCCATGGGACATTGAACCGCCCTGGTCGTACGATACGGCATTGGCGGTGGCTCAGGAATTGGAACGTCTAGATGTCTATTGGATGGAAGAACCCCTTCATCGGGCCGACCACGCAGGGATGGCGAGGCTGCGCGCCGAAACCAGTGTCCGCATCGCCGGCGGAGAAATGAACAGAGAGCTATTTGAGTATCAGCAACTCCTGGATGCCAACAGCTTAGACGTCTATCAACCCGACGCGGCGCTGATTGGCGGCATAACGGGATTGCGGCCCATTGCCGAAGCCGCCGTCAAGCGGGGAGCCCAATTCACCCCCCATACCTGGACCAACGGGATTGGCTTAATGGCCAACGCCCATCTCTTCGCCGCCGTCACAAACAGGCCATTCCTGGAGTTTCCCTATGATCCACCGGAATGGAGTACTGAGCGGCGTGACTTCATGCTCACTGAGCCTTTAGACCATGATGACTCCAGCCATCTACGCCTGTCCGACAAGCCCGGTTTCGGCATTGAACTGGACGAGCAGCGCTTGAAAGCTACCCGTATCTAACCCCACATTGCCTTTGACCCGATGCCCGTCATATAAGGGCGTCGCATAAACGCCCTACCCACTAAAGGACCCTTCAGTGTCACGACTGATCGCCACATACCGTATCCGCTCAACGGCGCAGGAAATCGAACATCGGGCGCAAACGATCGCCGTTGAACAAAGCGTCGAAATGCCTGTTGAGATTATCGATAATCAAGACGTCCTTGATAACGTGGTCGGCCAAGTCGGAAACATCGAAGATTTGGGCGACGGAACGTTCAAGACAGACTTGCATCTTGCAAGCTCGACGACAGGTCCTGAACCTGGCCAATTGATGAACATGCTGTTTGGCAACACATCCATCCACGATGATGTGACGCTTGAGGATGTCACGTTTCCTAGCGACGTTGTTGAAGTGTTCCCCGGTCCTAATCATGGGGTTGAGGGACTAAGAGGCAGATGCGGGGCTGACCATCGAGCCATGACCTGCTCAGCCCTGAAACCCCAGGGGTCATCCCCGGAAGTACTAGCCGATTTGGCCTATCGAATGGCGCTGGGCGGCATAGACTTTATCAAAGACGATCATGGACTTGCAGATCAACGGTATAGTCCGTACACTGAACGCGTAAAGACCTGCGCAAGTCGGGTCCAAGACGCCAATGAAAAGACCGGCGGCTCCACATGTTACATTCCCAGCCTGTCGGGAAATCTGGACGCCTTGCGCAGCCAAGTCAGACTTGCGAAAGAGCATTCGCTGAACACCGTTCTGATTGCGCCGATGATTGTCGGAATTCCGAGCCTGGTCGCTTTGGTGCGTGAGTTTCCCGACATGGCCTTTATGGCGCACCCTGCCATGGCTGGCGCCTCTCGCATCTCTCCGCCCTTATTGTTGGGAAAGCTGTTTCGGCTCTTTGGTGCCGACGCCACCATCTTTCCAAACCATGGCGGGCGATTTGGCTATTCGCCTGAGATTTGCAAGTCTCTGGCCTACAATGCGCGCGGCGCGTTTGAGAACAAAAGGCCCTGCATTCCGGTTCCCGCGGGCGGCATGACACTCGATCGCGTTTCTGAGATGCTCGGCTTTTATGGGCCAGATACAATGTTGTTAATCGGCGGCGGTCTGTTGGCTGCGCGAGAGCAGCTGACGGCACAAACAGAAGCTTTTGCCAAACAAGTCGCCAGTCAACTCAATTGACGAATGATATGATGGACACCAACAATCCCTTCCGCGCATTTCTAGAAGGTTTTCGCTGGGACGCCGTTGACCAACTTGCCTACAAGGAGGAAGGCGCAGCACCGTTCAAGGACATTACCCGTCAGGTTCTTTTCGCAGATGACGAGCTCAAATGCGAAATGCGCTACTTCGAGATGGCCGCGAATGGTTATTCGACGCTGGAGCGTCATGAACATGTCCATGCAGTGATGATCTTGCGAGGCAATGGCCAATGCCTGGTTGGCGAAGAAATCAGGCCCGTGAAGCAATTTGATTTGGTCCATATTCCACCCATGACATGGCATCAGTTCCGAGCGACTGAAGGCGAACCGCTCGGATTCCTGTGCATGGTGAATTCGGAGCGTGACCGGCCTCAACTGCCGACACCACAAGAACTTGAAGAACTCAAATCTATTGAACCGATTGCTGCCTTCCTGAGCAACGGCTCATAATCAATTCCAGAGTGCAGTAAGGAATAAGCCATATGGACATAAACAAAATTCCGATTGGCGAGAATCCGCCTTGGGACATCAATGTCATTATCGAAATCCCCTTGGGTGGTTCACCTATAAAATATGAACTGGACAAGGAGTCGGGTGCTCTGTTTGTGAACCGGTTCCTGCATACATCTATGCAGTATCCGGCCAATTACGGATTCATTCCGCATACATTGTCAGAAGACGGTGACCCAACGGACGTATTGGTTGTTGGTCAAGTGCCCGTTGCGGTGGGCTCGGTCATTCGTTCGCGTCCTATTGGCGTCTTGCTAATGGAAGACGAAGCCGGTGTGGACGAAAAAGTGCTCGCCGTTCCCGTTGCGGAGTTGCATCCATTTTACGAGGACATCACGTCGTGGCGGCAACTACCACAAGTCTATTGCGATCAGATCTCGCACTTCTTTGCGCACTACAAAGACTTAGAGAAAGACAAGTGGGTCAAGGTCACCGGCTGGGGCGAAGCTGAAAAGGCAGCCGCCATGATCGATGACGGCGTCAAGCGCGCGAACAGCGGGGGTTAGGCGCCGCCCTGAGCAAGCAGCGCCTTTAACTTTTAGAGTGGTGTATAGGCCAACATGACCCGCTTTCCGTTGGCGAGGCCGTTCCTGAAACGCGGCCCCCATGTGCCCCATTCATCCGCATACTTAGCGCCGAACAGTTCGAGCAAACGGGCGTGTTCCGCTGCATCGGTTTCAAACTCAGCGGACGCGTCATGCTGAGGCAGATTTAGATAAGCGCCGTTTGAACGCGTCCAAACACCCTCGTCGCCGGTCCAAATGCGGGCGGTTGTGAGTCCCTGTTCAACGGCCTTCGCCCGCCAGGCGGTCGCGTCTGTCACGACATAGTTCACGCCCCCATCTTCCAGATACCAGACTTCCGCCTGGCATGCGCTGAGTTCGCCATCGGACTTGATCGGCGAGAGATAGATCAGAGGCGATTGTTCCGCGGCCCGAGCCGAAATCGGAAACAGTGCGAGTGCAGAAACCGCAACGGCAGAGCCAAGTACCTGACGACGGGAGATCATGATGCGTCCTTTCGCATTCCATCAAACTGAACAAGGCCAAAAATCTAGCGTTTTTTGCGATGCTCGAACAGCTCACAATTTCGTTACAGCGAATAGTTCCCTTTATCGGACGCGCACTTTCGAAAAAACCAGACCCATCCCAAGCAGCAGCAAATAGACCAGAAGACCCAGCGGTCCGCGGATAAACGTCAGCGGAAGTAAAGGCAGAATAGCCATCGGCGACCAGCCCCTTGCCAAAGCATCGTCGGCGATCCAGCGCCCCAACAGCAGGTCATAAGCCAGAACTTCAATCCACAGTACCAAGAGGCGATCAGGCACGCTGAACCTGGCGATCACGCCTTCAAGCGTAAACATGTCCCCTTGCGGTTCGATAGCCCGAGCCGCAACCCCAGCGCCCACGAACCACACGACCAGAGCAACCGGAATCAACCGCCCGGCAAAAAACATGAGTCCCTTGTGCCAGCGGTTGTGACGAGAAAGGAAAAGGGCAACGGCCATGACCGCCCAACCGATGAACGTTGCCACTCCGGTGATATCGAAACTCAATTGTAAATCCATGCGTACTTCTCCCGTCGAACGCCGCTCGCGCGCGATCGTCATTGGTCACCGACGAATGCAGGCCGACGTTTTTGTAGGGTTTCAACGAGCCGTTAGTTGTTTGGGAACGCGTTCTTGGTCAGTTTTCCGACATGCGCCCGTAAGTCCTGAGGCCAGCTTTTGATCTCAGATTTGAATTTTCGCTTTTCCCCAGCAAACAGCGCGCGCAGCGCCTCTTCATAACCCGGCAGATTACCGGTCATCGCTGACATAAATCTGTATGCAGATTCTTTCGCAGCACGCGCCAAGTCTTCTGGGTCCTTTGAGGTGCGTGCATTGTCAACCAAACGCCTCAATGCAACAGAGGCCCCGCCCGGTTGTTCCGCCAGCCATTCCCAATGACGTGGCAACAAAGTCACTTCACGGCTGACGACCCCAAGCTTTGGCCGTCCCCTTCCCTTCGGCTTTGCTTCAACAGTGTCAGTCATCCGTTCGGTCAAACGCCGAACCACATCTTTGACGTTCCCACGCAAGTCAATTTCAACTTGGCGGCTGTTCTCATCACTGAAGACCAGGATGACGTCTTCAGGATTCTCGTCTGCATATGCCTTGATCTCGTGCGCGATCTCAATCAGATCGCCCGCTGCTATCCTCTCCGGGCCGCAAAATGCAGTGCAGGGATGTTCCGGTCTCTTATTCACAGATCCTCTCCTCAATGGGAGGATATTTATATCCGGGTAAAAATAGAGTCAATATTACCCGGGTAAAATACCGGGAAAAATATTGGATCAGAGTGTCAGATCATAGTCATTGGCAACACGTTCCAGGATTTTCTGACCAACAGCAGCATGCCGCGGGTTATCCACGCGACCTGTGTCGAACAACAAGACTCCAAACAAAATGGCCCATCCTTTTGCACGCAATAAGGTTGGTTCGGTAATGCTGCCATATGTCCTCAGCGCCAAAAGCCGGGCTTCCGGATCACCGAGCAACATCCAGATCGAGGCGAGGTCTGTTGCAGCGTCACCGGAGGTGATGTCCCCCCAATCGATAATCGCCGTGATCTTCCCCTTTTCGGCAAGCACATTGCGCGGATGCATATCTCCGTGAAGCCATGTATCCGGAACGTCAATGGGCGCTTGCAGGGCCTCGGTCCACAAGGATCGGATTTGCCCAGTTATTACGCTTGTCTCTTTTTCGAGCCGCGAGAGTCGCTCTTCGATGGCTTCGACGCGCCAGTTTAACGGAACACCGCGCACATCGTTTTTCGGCGGGTCGGGAGGCGGCGGCATATGCACGGCACGCAAAAACGTCGCCAACGGTCCTGCCTGGTCGGGCGCAGGCTCCTCTAAATCGGCTGCCGTTCCTTTGAGCCAAGGCAAAACACTCCATTTCCAGGGATAGCCTTTGCCCGGAACCCCGCATCTCACAGGTGCGGGTACGGCAATCGGCAGGCGCGGCGCCAAGTGTGGCAACCATATCTGTTCGTGTTCCACCAACACCGCGGCTGTCTGACGGCGTGGTAAGCGGACAGAATAAGTTTCGCCCAAGCGGTACATCGCATTATCGAACCCGGCATCGACAAGCTGCAGCGGCAAGTCGGCAAGATCCGGATGTTGTTCGCGCAACAATGACCGGACGAGATGCTCATCGATATCAATCTCAGCTTGAGGTGTGCCCAGCGAAGAGCCTGTTGCATCGGTCATACTGTTGCATCCTAAAGAAACGGGAAGACGTAGTCATAAGGCGCAGCACTCAAAACAAGATTAAGCTGCTCACCTCTGTGCGACGTCGCCACCGATCGGTAGAGTGATCTGCACGCGCAACCCGCCCGCAACTCTGCTTTTTAAGCTTAGAGTCCCGCCATGCGCTTGTACGATTGTATCAACAATTGAGAGCCCCAAGCCGGTGCCGCCCGTGTCCTTGCTGCGCGACTCTTCAAGTCGTACGAAAGGTTTCAACACATCTGCCAGCTGGTCATCGGGAATGCCTGGGCCCTCATCGTCGATGTAAATTGCCACCTGATCCGCATGAGGTTCAAACGAGATGCGGGCGCATTTTCCATATCTTATGGCGTTATCGACAATATTGCGGAAGACGCGTTTCAACGCTGTTCGGCGGCACTTGATGACCAACGGCTCGCAATCGTCAAACGTTACATCCTTGCCTTGATCAACATAGTCGTCGGCAATGCTTGAGAGCATGGCACAAAGGTCGACTGAGGCCATTTCCTCGACGCTTGCTGCATCTTTTGTCCATTGCAGGATCTCTTCGGTCAGTGCGATCGTTTCATCAATCGTCGCGATCATCTTATTACGCTGCTGTTCCGGCTCGACGGACTCAGCGCGAATGCGCAATGAAGTTAGTGGCGTGCGCAGATCATGTCCAACGGCGCGCAGCATAATGCGTTGCGTTTCGATCATTCGGGTAAGCCGCTGTTGCATGCGATTGAACGCGACGATTGTTTGGCGCACATCATGAGGGCCATCTTCATCGACTTTGTCCACGTGAACGCCGTGCCCGAAATGGTCCGTAGCATTCGCCAGTTGCGCCAGCGGACGTGACAGGCGGCGTGCAAAAACGGCAACTGCAACGGCACCAATTGCAAATACGCCTAGAGTGGCCATCAATATGCGCGGTGTGAGGTTTTCTAATGGATAGTGTCCTCGAACCCCGTTGATCCACAGTTTCTCTGCCAATTGGACGGACATCAGCAATTGTTCATGACCTGGACCCGGAGGTCCCGAAGGATCAACGGGTGGCGGGGGCCTCGGCGGCATCAAGGCATCCTGTAAGTGCAGCGCCCCCTTCGAAGGCGCGCATTCATCAAATGGTGGGCGATTTTCACGCCGTCCCGGCGGTCGCGGTCCGCGCCTTTGAAAGCGTGAGACATAGACATCAAGTGGCTCAATGTTCCGGTTTTGGAGGGTCGCCAAGAGTTTCGTTTCAAGTGAAGGCAGACGTACCGCATGATGCTTACACATTGCGTATGCATAGGGGCCATCAAACAGGCGTAACCCCCTCCCGCCACCGGGACGCGGGCGGTCCGGTGCTAGCACGTTACTCCCTTCTTGAAAGAGCGCGACACGCGCGCCCATCATTTCAATCGTTCCGTCATATAAGACGGAACGTGTCGAAACACGCCGCTCTCCAACGATAAGAAAGACATTGACGGCCTGTGAAACCAACAACACCAAAAGGAACAGCGCGATGAGCTGCCCTGTCAGGGTACGCAAATAGCTCATGCGGTTTCGGGATCGACCACGAACCGATATCCCCCTCCCCAGACGGTCTTGATGTGCTTAGGCCGTTTCGGGTCCGATTCAATCTTGCGCCGAAGCCGGCTGACCATATTGTCGATGCTGCGATCAAACGGCAGGGCTTCGTGCCCCCGCGTGAGGTCGATCAATTCGTCTCGTGACAGAACCTTGTTTGGGTGCTCAGCGAAAACAGACAGCAATTTTATTTCGCCGTTGCTCAAAGGAACGATGACGCCATTTGATGCGCGCAACTCACATTGCATGACGTCAAGCTGCCAATGGCCGAACCTGAAAAGTCCGTGATCGATCGTTGGCGCGCGCGCGCCCTGCGAACGCCGAAGAACCGATTTTATGCGCGCGACAAGCTCGCGTGGATTAAAGGGCTTCGTGACATAGTCGTCCGCCCCCAACTCAAGCCCTACGATCCGATCCGTCTCATCTGCCAACGCTGTTAGCAAGATGACCGGCATATCCAGTGTCTCTCTCAAATACCGGCAAAGGCTCAGCCCGTCTTCCCCGGGCATCATAATGTCCAGTACAACCAAGTCTATCGGATGATCTCTGAGGATGCGCCGCGCCTTGCTGGCATCCGCGGCTTGCTGAACCTCAAATCCCTTGTCGGACAGATGTTCACTCAACGACTCTCGGATGTCGCGCTGGTCGTCAACGACCAATATGTGGTGGAAGTGATCCATGCCCAGCTTTGCTTGTGACCGTCCGTGTCCTAACCATACGGGAAAGCGCGGGTTAAGCCCAAATACAATGCCAGTATGGGTTGCCTTAGAAACTGTAGCGCAGAGACATTATGGCTTTGGTCTCTTTCGAATCGATAAATTCTACGCCATTGAGGTCCAGATGGGCATCTTCATAGTTCACGCCCAAGTTCGCTGAAAGACCTCGCGCCACATCATACTGCATGCCAAATGCGGCTGACAGTTCTTCTTCACCTTCAAGCTGACCGTAATGACCTTCTATCGAGAGGCTGAGAACCCCCAGCTTTGTGCGCGCGCCCGCCGACGTGTACCAGCGGTCCGCATCTCCCACATCAGACGACAACCACTCATACCCACCGCCAAGGTCAAACAATGAACTGCCGTAAATGAACTCAGCAACGGCGCCCACGGCCCGGGCATCGAACTCGGTCGTTTCATCCGAAGACATGTACTTTCCGTCCGTATATCGGGTTGTGAAGCGATAATCTTTGTTGCCGAGTGGACGTTGAAACGAAGCACCCAAATCGAAATTCGCGTCCGTATCGAGCGTACCGCTCAGGATAACGGGACCATAACGCCCCACATAGGCCGCTCCGGTTTCCTCCAATGATGCGAGTGCATCATCAAATGCCAACACCGCGTTTCCGGCGCCGCGAAGGCGACGCGTTTGTTCCCGGATCTGACCGGTCACGTTCCCACCAGAGAATGTTCCCCAGACACCACCGACAAACCCTGCCAAATTGTCGGAGTAGTTCTCGTCTGTATCCAATTCATACTGTCCGAAGTAAGCGACGCCGACCGTCCACTGATTCGACAATTGTGTTTCGGCACTCAATTGAAAATTGCCAATAAACCCAAAGTCTGAATCGGCGTCGTCTTCTAAATCCAATGTCAAAGGCGCATCGACCAGTCCCGTGAGCCTCAATGTGACATCTTCGATTTCCTTTGCCAGCGGCACTTCGAGGGAAGAAAGGCTTTCATAGTTGAGCGAGAATTCCTCTGCGTGCGCCGTGCTCGAATAGGCAGCGAAACCCCCGGCGAAGAGAACCGCTACTGGCAAGCGGCCCATTGATCCTCTGTACAACTTCATAACTTACGCCTTCTTCGGAAAGGTGGTTTCAAAGGCTTGACGCGCAATGGCACGTCCCGACGTCATGGCCTCTGTATGGTCAAGTTCCCAGTGCACGCCGCCATAAAGACGGCTTAAGCCATTCTCTTCGGCGGCGTGACTGAGACTGGTCCAGTGGCGTGTCACACCTCGTAGCTGTGGCCACAGCACCAGGTCGGGGGATCGACCGGAGAAAGAAACATCATCACGACCAAGCAAAAGCGCAGTCATTTCAGCGCCAACAGCACCAAATGTGGAATGACCCGACGTGTAGGCAGGAAATTCAGGCGTCGGAATGTAGCTGCGCCAATTTGATTGTTGAGCGACACGGCTATCCGGATTGGCGAAATTCACCGCGCGAACGCGGATCGAACTTTCGGGACGAACGATGTCGTAATGATATTTGTTGTCCCATGCGCAGATCGAGGCGTCGCATTGCGTCATCCCCAGCAGGGCGAAGGCGCGCGCCCGCTCGATAAAGCTCATCGGTTTGTCTTGCAGCACTTGGATGGCGATGTAGAGGAAATGCCCGGGCGGTGTGATCCCCCATGGCCCGTCTTCCCAAAACAAGGCTATCTCGGATTGGTCGGATGTACGAATGGTGCTGTCAGCGCCGCCGAGGCGGCGAATATTGTCGAACTCAGCCGCAAACTCAGGACTTTGCGGATCGTGAAATTCGCGCACTCGGAATTGGGAGCCGCTCTTCATTGTCCATGGTTTGATTTTTCCGTGGCCTGGGAACAGCCCCCGATCAAACGACGCGAATGCCGGACCGGGCGATGCGCTGTAAAAGGGTGCCGTCGGCCGCCATCTCAACGCGTCAGTGCGCTTGTGATAGCGATCAAGATAGAAATTCACCTCGCTGGGCTCCGAACCGTCATCGGTCCGCATCCCAACAACATGAAGACCAACCTTGCGCCCCCACTCGACCCCCAAGGACTTTGCCTCGCCATCCGGGAACTCACTCAGAAAGGACGTACGCTCAAAAAGAAAGGGCTGCTGGAACACTTCCGCGGCCGCGATCGCAAACGCGACACCATAGGCGACTTCAACACTCGCACCTTGGGGACCAGACCCAATGCCAAATGGCTCGTCATACGTCCGTTCAATCCCATTGGCGGCCAGGAAACCGGCGGCCGTCGGCAGTGAAAAATTGTATGCCGCTCGTGGCGGCGGCACGCGTTGGTCCCGCACCTGCTGCATGGCCACATCGGTCCAGTGAAAGACAGGATCTTGGTTTTGCGGTTTGAGAATTTGCGTCAGGTAGGATGTCGGCTGGCCAAATGATCCAACACAACCTGTCGTGAAAAGGGCTGTGGTCGAAGCCGCCCCAACCATAAATTGGCGCCTGGATGATCTCATCTCAACTTCCTCATACGCTACACAACAGTGACGTAGAGAATAGTCAGCACACCCCGGAATCGTTTGTCAGATCAAAGTTAAAATGTAAGCATTTGTATCAGCGTCGATACAATTTAGGACATTGTTCACATTCGCGTCAGAAAAGGCCGCATTGCGGTTGTTTGCACCAAGGGGAATAACCTATCGGGCGCGCAGCGACTCGATGAAGCGCAGAATAGTTTTCCACGCTTCTTCTCGTGCTTTTTCCGGCGTCTCGCTTTCCGCGATCGCCAAGCCAGCTTCCATCAGCATGCCCAGCAAAAGTCGTGTTGGCATTTCAAGATCAAGCTTGGGTTCAATCAGCCCATTGTTCTGAAGCGTTTCCAGCATCGCGCGCGTTGTCTCGCGTCCCAGATTTTGGCCGGCGCGAAAAACATCGTCTCGACCGAGGATGGATGGCGCCTCAAGAAACACGATCTTCTGATAGGCTTTGTCCAAGCACTTGGTCAGATAGGCTGAAAAAGCAGCTTCCGCTTGTTTCCAAGGGTCTGACTGCTGTGACGCTGCCGCTGCGAGCTCGACCATCATTTCGTTTTCAACTTGATCGAAAACAGCAGAAAACAGGTCTTTCTTGTTCTTGAAATGATGGTAGAGCGCGCCTTTCGTGACACGCGCCCGTTCACAAATTTGATCGATCGACACATCGGCATAGGACGTTTTGGCCAATAGCGTGCGTGCGGCCTTAAGAAGGGCGCGTTGTGTGGCTTCTGAATATTCTTCGCGGCGGGTCTTGTTCATAGTAGATAACGATAGTATATAACATACCATTGGTATGTGAAAGGACACTGGTATGCTTACGCTGTATCACGCGCAACTCACCCGCTCAATGCGCGTTAAATGGGCGCTCGAAGAACTGGGCGCTGACTATCAACTCAAAGAAATCGATTTCTTTTCGGACCAGCGCAATCAGCCGGAATTTCGCGCGATCAGTCCCCTCGGCCGACTACCCGTTTTGGTCGCCGATGGAACTGCCCTTTTTGAGTCAGGCGCCCTGGTCGAATGGCTGATTGATACTTACGGAGAAGGGAAACTCGCACCGGCACGCGGCACGCCTGACTATGGCACTTATCTGCAATGGATGCATTGGACCGAAGGGACGTTCGGCCAACCCACCAATGAACTGTTCGATCACACCGTCGGCTGGCCGGAAGAGAAGAGAATCCCCGCCGTTCTTAAACACGCGCATCAAATTGCCGGCGAATGCTTAGATGTGTTGGAAGAAAGACTAGAGGGACGTGATCACATCATCGATGGCTTCTCCGGCATCGACATCATGCTGCAGTATCCGCTTATGTTTATGAAGGAATTGAATTTACTCGGTGAACGGAAGAATCTCCGCAACTACTATGACCGCTTGACAGAGCGACCGGCCTTCCAAAAGGCGAACGGAGACTCGCTCGCTGCTTTGCAGGAATTCAAGAAAGTATTGGGCTTGTAGAATCTACGCGGTGACTGGCTCTTCTAACGCCTCAGTTAAGAGAGCCAGCGCCGTTTCAGCGAATGTCCACATGTTTGCAACGCGGTCATCACTACCCGTTTCAATCGTCTTTGAGAGATTAACCGGCCCAGACACGGCAAAGCAGGCATGTCCTGCCGCATCCCCATAACCATTGCCTGAAGGTCCTGACGCACCTGTTTCAGCCAAGCCCCATTCCACATCATGCTGCAGGCGTATCTGTTCTGCGAGATACACCGCAAAAGGTTCGGAGCTCGACCGAATGCCGCGCTTGCGGAAATCTTCGAGCGAGGCATTAAGAATGCCTTTGAAGGATCTCGCCGTATAAATGACACCGCCCCCGGCATAGTATGACGAAGCGCCAGGAACGGCGACCAAGGCTGAGGATATCAATCCACCGCAGGACGACTCCGCAACCGCAATTTTGGTCCCGCGCTGTTTGAGCAGCGCGCCAACATGAGATCCCAACGCGCCCAAATCTTGTTTTGTCATCTATCGATCCTCTCACCTCGAACATTGCCAAGGGCGCCAGAAACCCATCAACGATAAGATCGCACTCTTTTGGGCGCCTTGCCATAGGGGCGCACCATTTGACGTAATCTCAGACGGAATTAGCCCAGCGAAACACCATCGGCTCTTTGAGATCCAAGAACCTGTACATCCCTGCCGAGTTAGCTTTCAATCTTATTGTAGGTTTTTTGAAGGGTCGATTAAACAGGGATGGTTGATCTTCACATCGCCAATATCGTTGTACACGTTGTCTTTGGCACCCTAGCGATTGTGCTAGGCCTCGGACAGCTGTTTACGAAAAAAGGAGGTACCGCCCATCGCTGGGTCGGCTTTGCGTTTTTGATCTGCTTCGCGTTCGTAATCGTGACCGCCATAATTGGTCTCACCTTGTTCGAGTTCCGCGCCTTCCTCTCTGTCATCGTTCTGGTCAGCGGCTATCAAGCTGTTTCAGGTATTCGCGCCGCTCGACGCCGTGGCGCACGTCCAACAGGTCTTGACCAAACACTCTCACTTGCTGCGCTGTCAGCTGCATTTGCGTTCGTTGTGTATATAGAGAATGTCGATCTGCCATGGGATCGAACCGTCATTTATTCGACATTGGCGTGGCTCATAATGATCGCTTTCTACGATTTGATGCGCGCCCTGTTCACGGACAATTGGAACAGAACAACTTGGCCCTATGAACATCTTGTCAAAATGCTCGGTGCATTTGCTGCTTTGCTTTCGGCGTTTGCCGGGACCGTATTGCCTCAAGCGCAACCCCTCAGCCAGTTGTTGCCTTCGATATTCGGCGTCTTGTTAATACTCTATTTCAGCTACCGTCTTGCCAGATCCCCATCGCCAGAAGAAATCGGGTAGATATGCGAGTGGGGACACGAAAACCAAAGGACAGAAAAATCATGCAGATTGGTGTTGCACGCCGGCTGATCGTATTGGGGGCCGGACTATTTTTGGTTGGCTGTGACGGCGCACCTTCTGAAGAAGCAGAATCCCAAAAGCCTTCCGATCAAGTTGCCGCTGCCGTTTCGGATGGGGATGAACATGTTCTGGCGGTGAGCTGGCAGCCCGCCTTCTGCGAAACGAACGAACGCAAACCGGAATGCGCCAGCATCAACGAAGAGCGTTTCGACGCAACAAATTTCACCCTCCACGGATTGTGGCCTCAACCACGCGGCTACAATTATTGTGGCGTGTTGCCCCAAACGATGGCCGTTGATCAATCCGGCGGTTGGTTCTCCTTAGAGAAACTCGACCTTTCTGAAGATGTGCGTCGCGAACTCAATATGGTGATGCCAGGAACCATGTCAGGCTTGCACCGCCATGAATGGATCAAGCATGGCACCTGCTATGGCGGCGATGAAGAAACCTATTATCGCCACAGCCTGCACCTGATCAGACAACTCAACGATTCATCCGTACGCACATTGTTTCAAGACTCAATTGGCAGTTCTTTGTCCAGCAATGACATCCAACAAGCCTTTGACAACGCCTTTGGCGCAGGTGCCGGTGAACGCGTGGAAGTCGATTGCAGTACTGACAAGGGTCGGCGCATGATTGTCGGACTTAAGATATTCCTCAAAGGCAAGATCGGCGAGCAGACAGCCTTGAAAAATCTTATGAAAAGCGGACCTCGAGCGCGTCGCGGTTGCGATTGGGGCGCGATTGATCCCGCTCCTCTCAGCTAAGGGCATTGAGACGCAATCAGGATTTGTGTGCAATCGCCAGTGATCCGCCGGCAACCAAGTATATGCTTGCGGTGATGCGATTCTTGATACGCCCAAATCTAACGATCACATGCCTTGCAGCCCCGGCTGCGGCCACCCACAAACTATCGCCGATCGCAATGACAGTGAGATAAACCGCGGAAAGCAGGAAAAGTTGGCTCGCGGGATTTGCACTGTCCGACACAAATTGGGGAATGAAGGCTGCGTTAAAAAGCAATGTCTTGGGATTGATGAGCGCAATCGCAAATCCGCTCCAAAAAAGTCGCTTAAGTGACGTTTCCTGAGATGAACGCTCTATGGGATCGTCGTCGGGAAGGCGCCAAGTCACGAAAGCCAAATATAATAGGTAGATGACGCCGGCCCACTTTATCCAATGAAGAACATTAGCCACGAGTTCCACAAGGACGGCAAACCCAATCACAATGAGCGCCAATTGAACGCCCACACCCAATGTCGTGCCCGCGACTGTTGCCAATCCAACACGGCGCCCAAACGCCAGACTGTTGGCGACAATCAAAGCCACATTAGGTCCGGGGATGGCAACGAGGGCGGCCGTCGCGAGAATAAGGGCACCGAGGGATTGTGGCTCAATTAGCACCTTTACAGGCCGTCAATGCGATGCGGGATCAACAAGTTTATTATGGGCCGCCTCAAGATCCGTCCATGCGTAGCCAATCTCACGCAATTGCCGGCCCCAGTGCCGCCCTTCACGTTCTGCCGCGAGCTTGCCACCGACCGCGCCATAGAAATGACGATAGGGATTCTTTTCGAGTGCCCAAATGATGAGGCTTCTTGCGTTGTTCTCAAGAAAGCGGCGCATGGCTTCAACAAGAATCGTTTTGCCAACACCCTGATCAAGATAATTGGGGTCGACATACAGCGTATAAATCTCAGCCTTCGGACCCAGGCTTGGCGTACGCGATGGCCCACAGTCCGCAAATCCCACAACCTCGCGTCCGTCAAATGCAACCAGAAACATATCGAGCGTGCGCGGGTTGCGCCTGATCCAATCAATGCGATAGCGCATCTGGCGCGTTAGTCTTGGAACGGATAAACCGACAAGCATGCGATTGGGTAAAAGACCGGCATAAGTTTCACGCCAAGAATCCACATAAACGCGAGCGATGCCGCCTGCATCTCTTGGTGTCGCATCTCGTACTGGGAACCCTGAAGGGCTCACTTTCCTCTTCCTTTCTCAATCAAAAAACACAATGGTCCGCACTTCGATGCTTTGGCGTGGCCGAGCGCCCTTTGGACTTGTCGGGTCGCGAAAGGCCGTGTGTGCTGTGTACTTAACCTTCGCGTTGTCATCGGAATCAAAACACTTCAGAAGCAGAACGTCACGCGGCTCCATCTTTGAAAGATAGTACCACTTATGCGCTGGATTGTGACGCACTTGATAGACCTGTCCGTCGCGCCTTTCATATCGAAGCGTAATGGGCAGAAAATCACTCTGATCCCTAGATGTCCCATCACAGACGGCCAGAGGCGATTCTTCCACCCGATGCTCAATTGGGCGCCAAACATTCACGAACATGTAGCGTTTGTTGAGCCGCTCTTCAGCATCCTCCGGCGAGAGCAAGTCACGGACACGCTGCGGACCTGATATCTCGGTGTAATCATTGTGGACACTTTTCACCGGTGTGCGCGCAATCGTGTTTTGTTTAGCAATTCCTTTGCTACGCAAATTGTGATCGAACACACAAACTTCTGACGCGCCTAACTCTTTGAGAAGAAGCGCGCGCACTTCGGCATAATAGACCTCTAGTACTTGTTCCTGATTCCAGAAATCCGTCACCGCCGTTTCATGCTCAAGATAGCAAAAGCCATTTTCGTTCAGCGAATAGGCTTTTGTGTTACCGCGCACATCTTCGATCGCCATTTCGTGCTGGTCGATGACGGGTAGCTCAACTTTTGCGCCCTCTGGTGGCTTAAACGTATAAACGACCAGCGGCCGCCCATTGTCGACCGTGTAGTTCAAGTTCGATAAAACTTGCGCCGCATTGCTCATGCCGGTTCTTTCTGCTCTCACTGCAGACTATCATGCTCACACCTAATTTGGCGCTCTGCACAACGGCAATCAAGAGGCTCACGATCGACGCAGATCACCAAGCCGTTCAATAAATTGGGGCATTGGGTCGTGTTAACCACGCCCCTTACTTTGAGGGCTTGGGTGGCGGCTCGCGTAATCTGTCTCGCACAACAACAGATTGACTTGCTGTAGCCATCAGCACCCCATCTTCACTCCACAAATGCATACGGCCGTGACCGAACCCATTGGCGATGCCGTGAATATGCGTTTCACAAAGCACCCATTCAGTCTCCACCACATTCATCACGCGAATGGTGTTGTCGAGACTGTTGCCGCCGCCGCGTTGGTTCAAAACATTACCGACGCCTGACGGCAAAAAGTCTGCAAGCAAGGCCAAAGTCGCCGCGGACATTTCTAGGTCCGGTACCCGTCCCCACAGAATGAGGCGCCCGTCGGTCGATGCTTCGCCAATATCCCAGAAGCCGAATTTTCCATGGGCCAAGCGTAAGTCAACGCGGCCATGGATGGTCTCATGGTCCGGGTCTTGGAATGTCACCCTCTCACAATTCTCTGGCCGGTCGGCTTCAGGGAAGACAGCCCAGTGACCGCTATGTGCGAGGTCACGGGTACCCAAGGCAGCATTGACCGTGATGATTTCCTTGTCGTGCACATGGGCAATCGCACGGGCTTGACTGATATTGTGCCCCGTCACAGGCACAACCACATCAATGTCGATAATCGATTCAAGACGAGCAAAGGAAAGGTATTGCGCCGTTGCCCAAACCGTAGGGCGTCCGGTTGTCACCTCCATCGCCCGCATGCCGGCTGCGAGGGCGGCACCGCCAAACATGAAATCGCCGGGCGTGCAGAGGCCGGGAACAACCGGCAGGACCCAACGATGCGGATTATGTGTGGGCTTTAAGCCCAAAAACTCATTAACGTTCATAAATACTCGACTGTTTAACTGCCCAAACGCGCTGGGCTGATCAGGTTGTGAAATTTTCGCGCGAGTGTACGCTCGGTCCGCGTGAGATCAATAGTGCGAACGAGGCAACCGTGTGGCCGACACCAAGGAAAAAATCACCGTTGAGAATGTCAATGTACCGGGACACCAAACCCGAGTAGATGCGGCAAAATACAAAGCGACTCGAAAGGCACTGCTCAAAGTTCTGCCGACCTCGACGCCCGGCCTGACCCAATCGGAGATGTTTGAAAAGGCGAGGCAGCACTTGCCGGAACTTCTCTTCCCCGGCGGCGCAAAATCAGGTTGGTGGATTAAAACCGCCCAACTCGATTTGGAAGCAAAGGGCTTGGTCGCCAGGGAAAAGACAAAGCCCCTTCGTTGGCACAAGAAGCGGCATCGCTGAAGTCGGGCCACAGCGCGGCGACACAGCGGGGTGCTTAACTATCCGCTCTGCGCGCCCGCAATCCATCAACGAGCCCGGCGGCCAACGAGAGGCCAATCAAAAGCATCGACACATAGATCGGCGTGGCACCAGTCAGCAACGCGAAACTCGTCACATAAAGCAATCCCGCAGAATAAACCGCACTCAAAAGAAACAGCGGCCACCGCCGACCGGATCCGAAAGAGAGGAACGCAAGTAGAATTACAGACAAGCCCGCGCCAATTGCGCCAATACCGAAGCCTTTCAACAATCCGAGGAACAATTGCTGGTATGCCGGCTGCAAATCGCTCCAGGACACCTCGATGATCTCAAGATGATACGGCATTAATTCGGGCGAAAGCACATAACGCGTGCCCAAAGCTAGAAAGGCCATCCCGACCAACAGATAAAGCGCGGTGGAAACATACCTCATGATCGCCTCCTATCACCTCCCCTGTCAGGTACACTAATCAACTGCACCTGCGTCGCGGAGCACTGCGATTTCATCGTCGGAAACATTGAACTCACGGAGAATCTCATCCGTGTGTTGGCCAGGATCCGGTGCGGCAAGATCAAAGTGATCCGGTCTGTCAAAAGCGGAAAGATTAATCGGAGTGCGGATGAGATCAATCTCGCCCAGCTTTGTATGCTGCGCGGGTATGGCCATCCCCAAATGCTTGACGTGCGGGTCTTCAAAGGCCTGGCCGACATCATTGATGGGTCCGCAGGGAATACCGACGGCATTCAGTTTGTCGACAAGGTCGTCACGACGAAAATTCAAAGTGACCGCCTCAACATCGCGCTTCATGTCTTCCCGCCGCGCAGCGCGATCTATCGGCGTTTTGTAGTTTTCATTCGCAAGCAGATGTTGCGCGCCCAACGTTTCACAAAATGCTTTCCACATTTTCTGCGATGGTGCCGCAATGTTCACGAGTCCATCGGCACATCGATATGTCCCCATGGGAATCATCGTGGGATGTTCATTTCCCTGCGGTTCGGGCACGTCGCCCGACACGGTGTATCGCGCACCTTGGAAGTCAAGCTTGCAAAGCATGGCTTCAAGTAAGGACGTATGCACCCACATCCCCTCGCCTGTTCGTTCGCGATGCAACAACGCCAGCAAAATACCTTGACCCAAAAACATGCCGGCCGCCGTATCGCTGATCGCAACGCCAACGCGGGTGGGGCCTTGGTCTTTCGTTCCCGTGATAGACATGAGGCCGCTCATCCCTTGAACGATTTGATCGACAGCCGGCCGTTCTGAGTAAGGGCCGTCCTGCCCAAAACCGGAGATGCTGGCATAGATCAAACGCGCATTGATCTTACGCAGCGCATCATAGTCAATTTTCAAGCGATGCTTTACATCGGCTCGGAAATTTTCGACGACAATGTCAGCTGATTTTGCCAGCCGAAGAAAGAGCGCATGCCCCTTTTCGGATTTCAGATCGATTCTTATGCCGCGCTTATTGCGATGAAGATTTTGCTCATCTGAACTTTGGCGCGCGCCGGCAAAGGAACTGGCCCCCCCGGCGGGCTCCACTTTGATGACATTGGCTCCCCAATCGGAGAGCAGGCGAACCGCCGCCGGTCCGGCACGCGCGATCGTCAGGTCCAGTACAGTTAGGTGGGCGAGCGGCAGATCGGCCATCAGATTTCTCTTTCCCCATCTTCGGGCATTTGAGTGCTGTTGGGGCTTGCAAGATCCGGCCAAACCCCGTTTGTTTCACATAAATTAATGATAACCGATCGTCGGCTTCAGGCGTGAGGAAAATGGGATGGAGAAAATGCAAGGCAAAAATGTTGTCATCACAGGCGCCAACAGCGGGATCGGGCTTGAAACCGCAAAGATCCTGGCAGGTATGGGGGCGTCTCTCCTGATCACGTGCCGGTCGAACGACAAAGGTAAATCAGCGGCAGATGAAATTTCGAAACATGCCAACGGCGCAACCGTGCAAACAGCCGAGGTTGATCTCGGCTCTATGGCTTCCGTTCGAAAAGGCGCCGAAGAAATTGGGTCGAAGCTCAGCCAAATAGACGTGTTGATCAACAATGCCGGGGTTTTTCCGCCAACACTTCGAAAAACGGCAGACGGGTTTGAAGAACAGATCGGTGTCAATCATCTCGGTCCCTTCCTGCTGACACACTTGCTCAAAGACAAACTTGAACCGGCACCGTCAGCCCGAATTGTCCATGTCAGTTCACAAATGCATGCCGGCGGTGAAATTGATTTTGACAACTTCCGCGGCGAGAAAGGCTATGACGCCATGGGCGCGTATCGCCAGAGCAAGTTGGCCAACATTTTGTTCAGCAATGAACTGGCAAAACGGTGGCCCGGCATAACATCGAATGCCCTGCACCCCGGCGCGATCCGCACCGCCATCACCCGTGACGCCAACCTTCTGATAAGACTGTTTACCAGATTGACATTCAATCCGGTGGCCGATGGCGCCAAGACACCGGTTTATCTTGCGAGCTCCGACGAAGTCGGTTCAACCACCGGTAAATACTTCGAAGACTGCAAAGAGAAAGAACCTGATGCGGCTGCGAACGATCAAGTCACCGCAAAGAAACTGTGGGACGTGAGCTCAGAACTCGTCGGCCTGTAACCCGCCACTTGTCTCGCATTATTCTTCCAGAAACTTACCCGACCAATCCCCAAGAAGGCCTGCTTCATGACTTCCGTTCTGCCCACTAAAATCAACACAGCCGACGAAACGTTTCAGAAGAACAAATCCGACATGTTGGAAATGCTCGATGAAATCAATGATCTGTTGCGGCAAGTGGAAGAAGGCGGTGGCGAAAAAGCCATGGAACGACTTCGCGCCCAAGAAAAAATGCCGGTTAGAGAACGGGTCGGCATGGTCCTTGATCCGGATACACCGTTTTTAGAAATTAGCCCGCTCGCCGCCTATCATTCAAACTATCACATTGGCGCCGGCATGCTGGTCGGCATCGGTGTGATCTCCGGCGTCGAATGCGTGATCATGGCGAACGACCCCTCCGTGTTGGCCGGGTCACTTAATCCGTTCAACGGCAAGAAGCTGATGCGCGGTCTTCAAATCTCCCGCGAGAATCGCATGCCTTACATTCAGTTTGTTGAATCAGCCGGCGCCGACTTGCGTGGCAGCGTTGTCGACCCGGAAATAGAAACACGCCTCGACACAGGACATTTCGCAGAATCCGGCCGGTTGTTTTATGAAATCATTGAGCTTTCCAAACTCCGTATACCAACAGTCTCCGTTGTATTTGGCAGCTCAACAGCTGGCGGCGCCTATCAGCCCGGAACCAGTGACTACAACATATTCATTAAAAACAAATCGAAGGTCTTCTTAGGCGGTCCCCCTCTCGTGAAAATGGCAACGGGCGAAGACGCGGACGAGGAAAGCTTGGGCGGTGCCGACATGCACTCGGAGATTTCCGGACTGGCTGACTACTACGCCGAGGACGAAAAGGAAGCGATCCGTCTTTGCCGACAAGTCGTCGAACATTTCAATTGGCGAAAGAAGGGGCCGGGTCCAACCATGCCCGCCGATGAACCCATTCACGATCCGGAAGACTTACTCGGCATGATCGCGCGGGACCTGCGATCCCCTCTCGACATTCGTGAAGTGATTGCGCGCATCGTTGACGGCTCACGGTTCGAGGATTGGAAACCGCGCTATGGTCCGGAACTTGTTTGCGGTTGGGCATCGATCCACGGATTTCCCATCGGTATCATTGGTAACAATGGCGCCTTGATGAACGATTCAGCGAACAAGGCGGCCCAGTTCATTCAGCTTTGTAATCAGATCGACGTACCTTTGTTGTTCCTACAAAACCTCACCGGTTACATCGTTGGGACGGCCTACGAACAAGGCGGCATCACGAAAAACGGATCGAAAATGATCAATGCGGTGTCGAACTCAACGGTGCCGCACATCACGGTCATCATCGGTGCATCCTACGGCGCAGGCAATTACGGCATGAGCGGCCGCGCCTACAATACGCGGTTCAACTTCTTGTGGCCGACAGCGAAAATCGCTGTCATGGGCCCCAAACAAATGGCCGGCGTGATGTCGATCGTCGGCCGGGGACGCGCAAAACGCCTCGGCATTGAGTTTGACGAAGAGGAAGACGCAAAGCGTGCCGCGGGTGTCGAACACTGGGCCGAGCTGCGTTCGCTCGCGCTCTATGCCACGGGCCGGGTATCCGACGACGGCATCATCGATCCACGAGATACACGCACCGCCATCGGCATGACATTGTCGGCGTGCCACAACAATGAAGTCAAAGGCGCCGAAGGCTATGGCGTCTATCGGATGTGAGGCGCACACCATGACAAAACGCATACAGACTCTCCTGATCGCCAATCGCGGGGAGATTGCACGCCGCATCAGACGCACAGCACACAATATGGGTATGACGACTGTCGCGATTTATGCCGACGGTGATGTAGGCGCACCGTTTGTAAAAGAAGCAGACATTGCCCTGGCCCTTGGCGGAAACAGCTCGGCGGAAACCTATCTTGATATCGACAAAGTCCTCGCGGCTGCGCAACGCGCGGCCGCGGATGCTATTCACCCGGGTTACGGTTTTTTGTCGGAAAACGCCGCCTTCGCGCGCGCCGTCGTGGAAGCCGGCCTCATCTGGGTAGGCCCCTCGCCCGACGCCATCGAAGTAATGGGCGACAAACTCAAATCAAAGAACCTGATGCAATCGGCCGGTGTACCGACCCTGCCGGCGCAGGAAGTCAAACCGGGCGAAAACATTGAAAGCGCCGCGAATGACATCGGGTATCCGATCCTGATCAAAGCCTCGGCCGGCGGTGGCGGGAAAGGGATGCGCATTGTCGAAAGCGCGACCGACCTGAACGATGCGGTCGAAGGCGCGCGGCGAGAAGCTGGCGCTTCTTTTGGCGACGACACCGTCTTTATAGAAAGATATGTACCCATTTCCCGGCATGTCGAAGTTCAGGTGCTCGGCGATAGCCATGGTAATCTGGTGCATTGTTTTGAACGCGAATGCTCTGTCCAGCGCCGCCATCAAAAAGTAATCGAAGAGGCACCGTCGCCGGCTGTTTCCGACGACTTGCGCAACCGGATGTGCGAAGCCGCACTGGCAGCGGCGAAATCCGTCGACTATACGTCTGCCGGTACCGTCGAGTTTCTCTTGGACGGCGACGAGTTTTGGTTCCTTGAAATGAACACGCGTCTGCAGGTTGAACATCCTGTGACGGAAGAGATCACGGGCCTTGACCTGGTACGCGAACAGCTCCTTGTGGCTCAGGGTGAAACCTTGTCAGTTGCCCAGTCCGATATCGATGCCACGGGTCATGCCATAGAAGTCCGTCTGTATGCTGAAGACCCTGCGAATGACTTCCTTCCACAAACAGGTGAGATCGTTGCTTGGGAACCGTTCCAGTCCGCTGATGCGCGTTTCGACTCAGGGATCGAGTCCGGCAGTCTTGTGGGGATCGAGTTCGACCCCATGCTGGCAAAGGTCATTGTGCATGCACCCACCCGCGCGGAAGCTGCTTTACGACTTGCGAAAGTGTTGGAGACCTCCAAACTTCTTGGTCTTCGCAACAACCGCGATTTTCTTGTCGCCGCACTTCGTCACCCAGATTTCCTAGATGGTAAGACCACAACGGATTTCATAGAGCGGTTGAAGTTACCGGGTCAGCGGATCCCGGCCCGCGAAGAGATTGTTGAGGCCGCCATTTGTGCGGCCTTGCTGAGACAACGCAAGAACCGGGAACAAGCAAAGATCCTTTCCACATTCCCTTCTGGCTTCCGGAACACGCCCTTGCCGCCAGAGAAACTTCATCTGCGCTATGGCGAAGAAGATGTTTTGGTTGCTTATCGGCGCAAACGGGATGGATCGTTTGTGGTGACCTGCGATGAGCAGCAACACCAAGCGACAATAGAGGACGCGGGTGAAAACAGGATCAGCGTTTCCATTGATGGAAAACGCGTAAGAGCTGATGTGTTCAAGTCGGAAAAACAATGGTTGATCGCCACGCCGTTTGGCGACTACGCGTTTACAGAGATTCCACGGTTTCCGGAAAAGGACGAAAGCCAGACCAAAGGCGGCCTCGTGGCGCCAATGCCGGGCAAAGTTATATCCGTCCATACCAAACCCGGCGACGAAGTGCAGGCAGGAGATCTGCTGATCATTTTAGAAGCCATGAAAATGGAACATCGTATCAGCGCGCCCGAAGCTGGCACTGTTCGCGAAGTGCGTGTCAGCGTCGGCGATCAAGTTGCCAACGATGCTCTGCTCGCTGTGATCGGTGGCGAGGAGGATTAGGACGCTAAGTCGAACCATGACCGTCATCACAGGGCTTGTCCCTGTGATCCAATGGCGTTTGACCAAAATACGGAATCCCAAGATACGCACGTGAGTAATCAAAAGCGGCTTTATTTCACTTACATCCTCGCCAGCAGAAAACACGGGACGCTATACATCGGCATGACCAACAATATTCGGCGCCGTATATTTGAACACAAAGAGGGACTTGCCGAGGGATTCACAAAACGATACGGCGTCAAACGCTTGGTACATGTGGAATCTTTCCCAACTGTTCGACAGGCTATTCAAAGAGAGAAATCTCTCAAACGCTGGCCACGCGCATGGAAGATAGGGCTGATCGAAAAGCAGAATTCGGAATGGCGAGACCTATTCGAAGATGTGAACCGTTAGGCCATTGGATGCCCGGCACGGTGGCCGGGCATGACGGTGAAAATATTAAGGCCTGCCATACATCTACCCGCCAACAGGGGAGACAAGGCCAAGCTGATCCACTAAAACAGGCAAAACGGCACAAATAAGCAAGAGGCGCGATCACAGGCATGAGCGAATTTGAGAATACCCGATGTGAGATTGATGACGGCGCCGCTTGGATCACACTGAATTGCCCTGAAAACAGAAACGCGTTGACGGCAGGACTGGTCGAAGAACTCCTGCAACATCTGAGCAATGCACTAGCCGACATCAATGTACGCTGCATCGTCTTAACTGGAACCGGCCCGGCCTTTTGCGCCGGTGCGGATCTCAAGAGCGGCGGGGGCCGCTTCAGTGATCAGAATGCGGGCCGATCTCCCTTTGTCGATATCCTCGACACGATGTGGAATTCACCCAAACCTGTTATTGCAGCCATCAATGGCGCAGCCTTTGGTGGTGGTCTTGGACTGGTTGCGGCAGCGGATATTGGTATTGCCGCTCAGGAAGCCAAGTTTAGTTTCAGCGAAGTACGCATTGGTGTGATCCCTGCCGTGATTTCTGTCGTGTGTCTGCCGAAGCTGGGCAATCATCACGGCATGCGCTTGTTCCTAACCGGCGAACGCTTTGATGGCGCGAAAGCCGTGGAATATGGATTGGTGCACAAAGCTGTTCCTGGCGAGAACCTCAGAGCCGCGGTCGAAGAAGAGATTGATGCCATCCGGCGCGGTGGACCGAATGCTGTTGCAGAAGCAAAGCAGCTCGTCAGGAAAGTCCCGGGCATGGCAATGGACGATGCCTTTGCGTGGACCGAGAAAAAAAGCGCGGAGATGTTCAGATCGGACGAAGCATCGGAAGGCATGGCAGCATTCGGTCAAAAACGCAGCCCCGCTTGGATCAAAGACTAGAGAAGGAAGACGGACATGGCTGGAAAGGTAATCAAGATAGGCGGCGCAAGCGGATATTGGGGCGAAGCCAGCATGTCGACGCCGCAACTGCTGGAGGCCGGTGGCCTCGACTATATTGTTTACGACTATCTTGCTGAAATCACGATGTCGATCATGGCGCGCGCCCGGGCCAAAAATCCGGATGCTGGGTACGCAACGGATTTCGTCACAGCGATGCTCAAGCCGAACCTGAAAGAAATCGCGCGGCAAGGCGTGAAGATCTTATCGAATGCAGGTGGTGTGAATCCGCGTTCCTGCGCAGCCGCAATTCGTCAATTGATCGACGAACAAGGACTGGATCTCAAAGTCGCTACCGTTCTAGGCGACGATCTGATTGAAATGAAAGACGAGCTCGCGTCGGCTTCGTACAGCGAAATGTTTTCGGACGATTCATTTCCAGAATCCAGCAAAGTGATGAGCGTCAACGCCTATTTGGGCGGCTTCCCCGTTGCCAAAGCTCTGGATATGGGCGCTGACATCGTTGTCACCGGACGATCGGTCGACAGCGCGGTCACTTTGGGCGCGTGCATTCACGCTTTTGGCTGGAAACCGCAAGATTTGGACAAGCTCGCTAGCGGAAGCCTGGCCGGTCACATTCTGGAATGCGGACCGCAAGCTACCGGCGGCAATTTCACCGATTGGGAAACCATCGCCGACACAATCGATCATATCGGTTATCCAATTGCGGAAATCTCCGAAGACGGATCATTTGTGTGTACAAAACCCGAAGACACGGGCGGCACCGTGAATGTCGGCACGATCACCGAGCAAATGCTCTACGAAATTGGCGATCCGCAAGCCTATATGTTGCCGGACGTCGTGTGCGATTTTTCCGACGTTGTCATCACGCAGAAAGATATCAACCGGGTGCACGTCACGCCGGCGAAGGGAAGACCTGCTCCCAATACCTACAAGGTCAGCACAACATTCGCCGACGGCTTTCGTGGCGGTGGGGTTTATACCTTCTATGGCGCGAAAGCCGATGAAAAGGCACAGAAGTATGCCGACGCTGCCTTAACGCGCGCGCGGCGTGTTTTCCGATCGCACAATATGGCCGATTTCACCGAAACAAGCATCGAAGTGATTGGAGCCGAAAGCCAATATGGTGCGTCTTCCCGTATTGAAAGCCCGCGCGAGGTTGCCATAAAGGTGGCCGTCAAACATCCAGACGTGGCGGGTGTGGCGACCTACCTTAAAGAAGCGACAGGTCTTGGGCTAGCAACACCGCCCGGGCTTTCCGGATTCGCGGGTGGACGATCCAAACCATCACCGGTCGTGAGGCTTTTCTCGTTTGCGATTGAAAAAGAAAAGCTCAACATCTCGATTGAGATCGACGGCAAAGAAACGCCTTTCGAAGAAGCGCCAGGACAGGCATTCGATCCATCAAGCATCGAACGCCCTGCTGAACCCGAAGGCCCTGACGTCAAGGGTGACATGGTCAATGTACCGCTGGTTGCGCTTGCATGGGGCCGCAGCGGAGACAAGGGCAACAAAGCCAATGTTGGCATTGCCGCACGTAAGGCTGAATTCTATCCCTATATCTGCGCCGCGCTGACAGAAGAAGCGGTTGCCAAATACTATGCGCATTTCTCGAAAGGAAAGTGCGAGCGTTTCTTTTTGCCAGGTTCCAACTCCATCAACTTCCTCATGGAAGACGCTCTGGGTGGCGGCGGCATGGCGAGTCTGCGCAACGACCCGCAGGGCAAAGGATATGCGCAGCTCTTGTTGGACTACCCCATCCCCGTGCCGCGTGCGATCGCACAACAGGAAGGCATGGAGATCTTGGAAGCGGCATAATGTTCCTATTGTCATCCCGGAAAGCGCCAAGTGCTTATCCGGGATGACACGGGGAAGGAAGAAAACCGCTCAAGACAACACAGATTGCTAAAGGAGACGCGGACATGTCCCTTCACGGTTTAATGCAGGACGAGCCGCTTCTAATCTCCTCCTTCATAAAATACGCGGCGGAATATCATGGTGATCGCGAGATTGTCGCGCGCTCCTGTGAAGGGCCGATTGTTCGATCAAATTATACCCAAGTTGAAAAACGCGCGCGTCAATTGGGCCAAGCGCTGATCGAACTCGGCGTTCAACCCGGTGATCGGATCGCAACGCTTGCCTGGAACACTGTGCGGCATTTCGAGTGCTTTTATGGTGTGTCCGGCATCGGCGCCGTATTGCATACGGTCAACCCGCGCCTGTTCGAAACCCAAATCCAATACATTATTTCCCATGCGGAAGATCAGTACTTGTTCTTGGACCTTGAGTTCCTGCCCTTAGTCGAACGGATCGCCGGCGAAATCACTTGCCTGAAAGGGTTCGTCTTTCTGTGTTCAAAGGAAGACCTGCCATCCAATTCGCCGCTCAAGAATGTCATGAGCTATGAAGAGATTGTCAGTGCTCAGACCGGTGAATTTGCCTGGCCGGAATTTGACGAACGCGCGGCAAGCTCGCTTTGTTACACATCCGGCACGACAGGCAATCCAAAGGGCGTGCTTTATGGCCATCGTTCAACGGTGCTCCACGCGCTTGGTGCCAACCAACCGGGCGTCTTCGGCATTACGTCCGCGGATACAGCTTTGGCTGTCGTCCCGATGTATCACGCCAACGCATGGTCATTGCCCTATGTCGTCCCTATGACCGGGGCCAAATTTGTGCTGATTGGTCCTAAGCACGATCCCGAAAGCGTGCATGATCTCATTGAACAGGAACAAGTGACCTTTGCCTGCGCCGTCCCCACCGTTTGGACCATGATGGTCGACTATCTGCGTTCAAGCGGGAAGAACCTCGACAGTATGAAGAAATGCATGATCGGCGGCACAGCTCTGCCCAAAGTCATCCGCGATACGTATCGCGACGATTATGGCGTCGATGTCATGCAGGTTTGGGGCATGACGGAAACCAGTCCCCTTGGCACCATTGGCACAGCAACACCAAAGGTTGACGCGATGCCAAAAGACGAACGCGACGAACAACTGCTTAAGCAAGGCCGCATTCCCTACGGCGTTCAAATGAAGATTACGGATGGCGATGGCGCGCGTGTCCCGCGCAACGGGGAAGACTTTGGGGCCATCTGGATCAAAGGCCCGTGGATCGCCAAGGGATACTTTAAAGGCGAAGGCGGAACCATGCTTGACGAAGACGGCTGGTTTCCAACCGGTGATGTCGGCACGCTCGATGAACTGGGCTACATGAAAATCACCGACCGCACGAAAGATGTCATCAAATCGGGTGGTGAATGGATCAGTTCGATCGATCTTGAAAATATTGCAATGTCTCATCCAAAAGTGCAGCTCGCCGCCGCCATCGCAGCCTATCATCCCAAATGGGATGAACGTCCTTTATTGGTTGTTGTCGCAGCGGACAGTGACAAACCAACAAAAGATGAAATGCTCGAGCATCTTGAAGGACGTATTGCAAAATGGTGGATGCCGGATGATGTTATCGTCATCGACGAAATGCCGCTTACGGCCACAGGCAAAATTCTCAAAGCCGACCTACGCGAGCGTTTCTGGGAACACCTAAACAAACCAGAATGAAAAACTGAGGGAGAACAACCGATGGCCAGTGGACGTTTTGAAGGACAGGTTGCCATCGTCACGGGCGCAAGCTCAGGCATTGGGCGCGCGGCTGCCGAAATCTTAGCTGACGGTGGCGCGTCCGTTGTAGCTGTCGACATCAATGAAGAGGCGCTTGATTGGACCAAGTCGAATGATCGCGTCACAGCGTTTGCGGGTGATATTTCAACCAAAGAAGCCAACGCCGCAATGGTGGATGCCGCAACAAGTGCGTTTGGAAAACTTGATATTGCCGTCTTCAACGCTGGTATCGCGGGGACCGGTCCAATCGATGACTCCATGTTGGAAACGTACGACCGGATTATGGCGGTTAACTTGCGGGGCGTGGTGTTGGGAATAGCTGCCGTCGCACCGGCAATGAAAAAATCAGGTGGCGGCGCAATTGTAACGACGGCTTCCGTTTCTGGCCTCGGCGGTGATCCCGGCATGTGGGCCTATAACGCCTCGAAAGGCGGCGTCATCAATCTTTGCCGCGGCGCCGCGCTTGATCTGGCCCTCGACAATATTCGTGTGAATGTTGTGTGCCCGGGCCCCATACGTACCGGCATCACGAAACCGCTCGAAGAGGGCGCCCCCGACACGTTTGAAGGATTGCGCCGGCACATACCACTGCAGCGGTGGGGCGAGGCGAGCGAAGTGGGTGAAGTGATCTGTTTTCTGGCGTCACATGCGGCCTCCTTTGTTACGGGCGCCGTGGTACCCGCCGACGGTGGCGTCACTGCGAATACCGGCCAATTCTTACCACCACAAAAAGAGATCTAACAGGCTGCGGAGAATTCATTCGATTATTGGGGCATGGTTCGAGACGGCGCTATCGCGCCTCCTCACCATGAGTCGTTTGCTTTCTTCTCTCACCCTGAGGAGGGCCGATAGGCCCGTCTCGAAGGGTCCCAATGACATTTCGGCAGCCGGCTAAGACGTATCGATATCTCGAGCAATGGACTTAAGAATCTCGCGGCGGATGAACTTGCTGAAGGGATAGATCAACGCCCAATAGACTGACATCGCGGCTTTTGCCGATCTTCCATTCGATCTGACACGTGACTCCGTTGTAATGCGGGTTTCTTCCTCTGAGATGGGCGATAAGTAAAAGTTCCAAACGACAATGCTGAATCCGTCGAGTTCGAAATTGCGAAAGTCATCGGGTCGCAGCTCTATCGGTTGACCAGACGGCTTCCAGAACTGCCCCGCCAATCCCATAACAAATTCTTGCGGCGGCTCTTCGTCGATCAGTGTGAAACCGAAGTCAATCATCCCGTCGATCGTGGTTGGAAATGACGGGAGCCCCCTGGCGAGATAAAGCAGCCTTGTTGCGACGGATTTAGAAAAGTCCGCATGCCGAGCGGCCTGATACGCGGCCTCCCTGTTCGTACTGACCACGATCTCTTCGATATGCATGTGGTCCGGATTTGGGATAGTGTTATCGATCAACAATGCGGAATACCTAAATCAAAATGACCACACCACTGCCCCAAACTCTCGTGGAGAAACTAACTTTACTGGGCGGACAATTACCTGCGTACCAGTCCTTTGGCCATCTGCCTACTCCCTTGGAGCGCATGGACCGCCTGTTTCCCCGAAATGAAGGGCCGAGCGTCTACATCAAGAGGGATGATTGCACTGGCCTAGCTTTCGGAGGCAACAAAACACGCAAACTGGAATTCCTGATTGCTGACGCCTTCAGCCAAAACGCAGACACCGTCATGACCGTTGGTGCCATTCAGTCAAATCACGTCAGACAAACAGTGGCAGCAGCAAACAAATTCGGCCTAAAGGCAGAAGCGATCCTGGTCGATATGGTTGACCGCGACGACGCAGACTATCGCCACTCGGGCAACCGCTTTCTTGACGGTCTGCTTCACGCAACCGTCCATTCGTGCGCGATGAAAGACGCAGGCGACACCATTCGCAACAGGCTCGATGAATTGCGTAATGCGGGTCACAGTCCCTATTTCATTCCGGGCGGCGGTTCCAATGCGGTTGGATCGCTGGGCTATCTGGTTGCGGCATTCGAAATGACTGAACAAGCCGCGTCTCGAGACATGAAGATCGATCACATCATTCATGCATCAAGCAGTTGCGGGACCGGTGCAGGACTAACCGCCGGCTTTGCGCTTATGGATCAAAAGCCGACCATTCACGCGGTGCATGTTTCTGCAGATGATCAAGAAGGGATGGCCAACACTGTCTCAACTTTGGCTCGCGAGACCCTCGACTTGCTCGGCCTCAAGTCTCCGCCACCGATATCACCCCCGACGGTTCACACCAGCTATTTCGGGACCGCCTATGGTCAGCCGACAAACGCAATGAAAGAATCGGTATTGGCCGCCGCACAGCAAGAAGGGCTCCTGCTGGACCCTGTCTATTCGGGTAAAGCCTTTGCAGCGCTGATGGACCTCACAAAAAACGGCACCTTCCGAAAGGAAGATACCGTTGTGTTTCTCCATACCGGCGGCGCGCCGGCTTTGTTCGCCTACGAAGGCGAATTCGCCGAAAGCTAGACGCTAAGCCGCTTTTTGAATCACTTCGTCGGCGAGCTTCTGAATCCCCTCTACCGGATTCTCACCAAGCGCCGGCAATGGCGTCACAAGCCGCTCAATACCGATATCTGCCAGAGCTTTTACAGACTCAAGACCACCACGCGCGGGCCACATACAAGTGAGTTCAATTGAATCGTAATCGCGCCCGACGTCTTTGCAGACCTTCTTCAGCTCTTCCAAGCGCGGCACGATGTCCTTGGGATCTGCAGCCGGAATAAACCATCCCTCACCATATTTTGCCGTGCGCTCTAAAATCTTGCCTGCGTTCCCGCCCATAATGATTGGAAGCGGATCTTGAACAGGCGTCGGATAGGTTTTGAATCCGGTCCAATTCACATACTCACTCTTATGTTCGACCACGTCTCCTGACCAAGCTTTTCTCAGCGCGACCATATAGTCATCGAACCGCGCCCCGCGTTTCTCATACGGTGTTCCCATGGCGATGAATTCTTCCTGCAGCCATCCAATGCCAGCACCCAACATGAACCGACCACCGGACATGAAGTCCAAACTGGCAACTTGCTTTGCCAAAAGCAGCGGATTTGTTTGAGCCACAATGTTCACGCCCGTACCCAAACGAATGGTTTTGGTGTTTGCAGCAATTGCCGTGAGTGCAATTAAAGGGTCCACGAAATTGGTTTCCGGCGTCGCACCCATTTTGCCGGATTTATCGTATGGATATTTAGATTGGTAATCGACGGGCACGATCACGTGTTCGAATGTCCACACAGATTCATAACCGGCCGTTTCGGCAAGTTGCGCAAGACCGATAACTTGATCCGGTGCTCTCACACCAACATTCACAGGGACCAGAGCAAATTTCATTTTTCTTCCTTTCACTAAATGAATTAACCGCGGGCTGCTTGCTTGGCAGCGATCCGTTTTCCGAGTGGCGATTCATTGAAATTGATCCAGCCCCCTTTGAGCCCAGCCGAATATCCGCCATCGACCAGGATATCGACGCCGTTAAGCCAGCCACACTTTCCAGTCGACAGATAGACCAGTACTTCCGCGATTTCATCCGGCTCGGCCGCCCGTCCCGTATGCGAACGGGACCAATCGGATTGCTCATCTCCCATCAGCCGGCGAAACTCCGGGGCAAGCGGCGTATCCACACCGCCAGGACTGACACTGTTGAACCGCACGCGCCGATCCATACCCAATTGCGTTGCACGATAAGTGTAGGCGATAACGCACTGCTTACTGAACGTATACGGATCTTTCACCCACTTATCTTCATTCGCAAGGGCCCACGCCAACCCTTCTTCAAAAGATCCAGTGTCAAGAAATGCCCCAACGATGGGCGCACGCCGCAGCCATTCTTGCCCGGCCGTGGAAGCAACATTTGTGACAGAACCCTTGTCGACAATGCGCGGCAAAAGGGTTTCGGTCAGATGGCGAAGCCCCAACACATTGACGCGAAGAACTTTGTCTTTCGCACCCGCGTCCGCAATTCCGGCAACATTAAGCAGCGCATCGATTTTGCTGGGCAATTGGCCGATCGCCGTATCGATCGACGATTTGTCACTCAGATCGCAGGGAACATAGGTAACGGCATTGTTTGAGGGCGTTACAACATCAAGCACATGAACATTATCGCCTTGCGCTAAAAGCTGACTTGCGGTCGCTGCACCGACGCCCGTTGCGCCGCCAGTCAGAACAATCGTTTTTCCCGCCATCGTTAATCTCCCTTTATGCAGCCTCAAATATTGCAGCCACGCCCTGGCCACCGCCGACGCACATGGTCTCTAGGGCATACCTGCCTTTGCGGCGTCGCAACTCGTGCAACATGGTCGTGAGAATGCGGACGCCAGTCGCCGCAATCGGATGCCCCAACGAAATTCCTGAACCATTCACATTCAATTTGTCGCGGTCGTCCCAACCCCATCCTTTCAACACTGCCAAAACCTGCGCCGCGAAAGCTTCGTTCAATTCCACAAGATCAATATCGTCCCACCCAAGACCTGTGCGTTCAAACAACCGTTGAACCGCCGGGACCGGACCGATCCCCATTGTCGCCGGATGACAGCCGGCCGCCGACCAACCCACCATGTAACCCATGGGTTCAAGATCAAGCTCAGCAAGCTTGTCTTCCGATACCACCAGACACGCAGCGGCCGCATCATTTTGTTGGCTCGCATTGCCTGCGGTCACAACCCCTTTCATGACTGCGCGCAACTTGCCTAAGGTTTCTGGTGTCGTATCCGCTCGAAATCCCTCGTCCCGTTCAAAATGAATGGGATCCCCTTTTCGTTGCGGTACGGCAACCGTGACCACTTCATCATCAAATTTTCCGGCGTCCCACGCCGCTGCGGCCCGCTGATGGCTCGCGGCGGAATAGGCGTCACAGTCTTCGCGCGAGATTTGATACTCTTTTGCCAGATTTTCCGCTGTCTCAATCATGCCTGAGATCGGCCCGAAGCGTTCGAGCGGCTGAGAACGCTCGCGCCCACGATCCAGGCGATCATACATCGTGACGGAACCGGACCGCGCACCACCGCGCATGCTGGTGGTGTAATACTCGATGTTGCTCATGCTCTCGACGCCACCTGCGATCACCACATCCGCTGCACCAGTCTGGACCATCATCGCCGCGTTAGCGATTGCTTGTAGGCCGCCGCCACATCGCCGATCGACTTGTGTGCCCGGCACTTCAATCGGCAAGTCGGCTGCCAAGGCCGCCCATCGCCCGATACAGGGCGCTTCACTGTTTGCGTAGCTCTGCGCAAAAACCACGTCTTCGATGCGCGCCGGATCGATGCCCGATCTTGACACCACTTCTTTTGTCACCGTTGCCGCCAATTCTTCAGCTGGAACCGGTGTGAGCGTCCCCAAGAACTTGCCGACAGGTGTACGGACCGGCGAGACGATAGCGGCACGTTTCATTGAGTTTTCCTTATACTGTTCAAACGGATAGCGGGCGGGCCATGGACAATCGTTTCAGCCCAGGATGAGCAGCTCAGATAATGGAGTGGAAGATCCATTCGAGCAAGGCCAGCAAACTGTGGCTTGCTTTATCCTATCCCCCAGGATAGGATATTCTCATGAGCTTACATCAATCACACCCGGACATCATCAAACGACTCAAACGTGCGAATGGTCATCTCGCGAAAACGATCACAATGATTGAAGACGCCAGCCCCTGCACCGACATTGCGCAGCAGCTTCAAGCTGTCGTCGGCGCCATCGTCAATGCGAAGAAAATCCTCGTTCAGGATCACATCGACCATTGTTTGGAGACCTCGCTGGGCCCACTTGATCGCGACGCCAAACGCGCGCTTGAAGAATTCAAGGAAATCTCTCGGTATTTGTCGTGACTCACTTTCATCATCACGCAGCTTCTGATTCTGAAACGCGCGGCCGGCACATCAAATGGGCGTCTCACTACGATCTGCTCTGTCGCATCCTGTCATTCGGGACGATTGACCGGGTTCGAAACGAGACGATCGCACTGGCCGATCTGGCAACTGGCGATCATGTCGTCGAACTCGGCTGCGGGACGGGCACGCTGGCGCGACGCGCCAAACATGCCGTCGGTCCCAACGGACAGGTCATCGGCATAGACGCGTCAAAAGAAATGGTTGAGCAGGCACGCGCCCTTGCCCATGAAGAAAACCTTGCAATCGAATTCCTCACCAAAGGAATGCAGGCAACAGGTCTCGCCGATGGCTGTGCAGACGTGGTTCTGGTCAGCCTGGCCATGCATCATGTTTTGCCAGAAGACCGTCAGCGTGCATTGGACGAGATCTTCCGGGTGTTGAAGCCGGGAGGCCGTTTAGTCATCATCGACTTTGAGGGACCAAAAGGTGTTTTCGGAAAATTGGTCATGACATTGCTCCTCCATCCGAAGGGCCCCAAGATCATTTCCGAGACAGAAGCAGCTTTGGACAATATGAACTTCAGTTCACTGACGCGGCACGCGCTTCCCTTTCCTGGTCTGCAAGCCCTGACCGGCGTGAAGACTTAGGCCGCAAAGTCCAATCAGCACCAATGCTTAGTCCGCTTGCCAATCGAACCTACGCTTCTTTGTTCGCGGGGCATGTCATCGGGTTGATCGGAAACGGGGTCGCAACCGTTGCACTTGCGTTGCTTGCCTACAATCTTGCCGGTAACAGCGCCAGTATGGTCCTCGGCATTGCCCTGACGATAAAAATGATCGCCTATATTGGTGTCGGTACCTTTGGCGGTGCTATCGCTCAGTTTTTTCCGCGAAAGTCATTGCTGATTAAGCTGAGCATTTTGCGTGCTTTGGTCTTGTTGGCCCTGCCCTTTGCTACCGAAATTTGGCATATCTACTTGTTGATATTTCTGCTGAGTGCGGCAGCCGCTGCCTTCACACCGATATTTCAGGCCACCATCCCCGTCATTCTTCCGGACGAGCGCGACTATACCAACGCCTTGTCGCTGTCTCGATTGGCTTATGATCTGGAAGCCATGTTCAGTCCGCTTGCGGCGGCAGCCCTTTTAGGATTGACCACCTTCAACGGGCTCTTTGTGACCGCCGGTGCAGCCTTCCTCTTATCCGCAATGACCATCGCGTTGGCCGGCACATTACCCGCGCGTGCCGTAAAGCAAGCGAAAGCGCTTAACGCGGCACGACTGGGCATGGCGCTTTATTTCAGGTCTTCCGCTTTGCGCGGGATGCTTGCCTTGTCGTTGGGTGTCTCTGCTGCCGGCGCGATGGTGATCATCAATACGGTTGTCTATGTCAGAGACTTTCTAAATCGTCCGGAGACCGATGTCGCTTTGGCCATGGCGGCTTTTGGGACAGGGTCGATGATTGCCGCTTTTGCCCTGCCGCGCCTCTTTGAGCATCATGCAGAACGCCCCGTCTTGCTGGCAGGCGGATGTCTTCTGCCACTGGGTCTTTGTGCAGGCGTTTTTGAACCCGGGTTCTCGGCACTCTTAGCAATATGGTTTGTCTTGGGTTGCGCGAGTTCACTCATCCAGACACCCGCGGGCCGACTTCTCCGCGACGCCAGTCCCCCAGAAATGGAACCATCCCTGTTTTCGGCCCACTTTGTCCTCACTCACACATGCTGGCTGGTCTGTTATCCACTGGCGGGCTGGCTGGCAATTGCAGGATTCCCGAGCGCGTTTGCACTCTTGGCGCTGATCTCATTCAGCGCTGTCGCCGCAGCTCTCTTTTTGTGGAAGCCGCAGCCCAAACTTGCCCGACGACCATCCTGAGCACATATCATCACGCTCGCGACGTTTGCATTGCACCAGGCCTGCCAATCGCTTAGGTCTTCAGGAAAGCTGTGGAGAATTGCATGTCAATCAAAGTTATTGGTGCCGGATTTGGCCGAACTGGAACCTTGTCCCTCAAGTTTGCCTTAGAGAAACTTGGCTACGACAAGTGCTATCACATGATGGAAGTGATGAATCATCCTGACCATCCCGCAAAATGGGCGGCGGCTCATCGGGGCGAACGCATCGATTGGAACGACTTCTACAAGGGCTACCAGGCAACCGTCGATTGGCCATCATGCAATCTGTGGCAAACGCATGCCGACTATTTTCCAGAAGCGAAAATTATCTTGACCCTGCGCGACCCTGACAGTTGGTACAAGAGCGTCATGTCAACAATCTATCCTTCGTCAGCGCGGGCTAAAACGTCAAAGGATCCGAAAGAGAGCGCACGCGGTGAGTGGGCAAGTGAAATCATATGGGATCATGTCTTTGATGGGCGTATGGACGACAAGGACCATGTGATCGACACATTTAATAGGCATAACGAGAACATCAAAGAAATGGTGTCGGCAGACCGATTGCTCATTTATGGTCCGCCTTACGGTTGGGAGACTTTATGCGAATTCTTAAAGTGCGATATTCCCGACAGCCCCTATCCCAAGGTCAATTCGACCGAAGATTTCCTCTCAAGAGTCCGATAGCATTGACAACCAACCTTTCCTTTGAGTGGTTCGCCAAGCCGCGTTCGTGATGAAGTCCCTGTTACTGCGTTTACACGCGCTCATTCTGTTGGCCGCTCTTGCGAGCCAGGCCTACTCGGTGGATGAGGCGATCGCACAGAACGACCCTGACGGACTGCGTTACAGGGCATCAATCGAAGGCGTCGACAACCGCAGTTTGCGAAAGCTCTTGGAAGAAAGTGCGGCTCTCATTTCACTTGAGGACACACCGCCGCCGTCCCTCGCGGGTCTTGAACGCCGAATTCAAACCGATCTTGAGAGCATGGCCACGATTCTGCGTAGCGAAGGGTACTATGCTGCAAAAATTGACTATGAGATCGACAGTTCCAAAGAGACAACGCAAGTCACTATTAAGATTGAGCCTGAAAAGCAATTCACCATTTCAAGCTATGACATAATCTACCTGACCCCCTTCACGGGTCCTGTTGAAGACCTTCCAAAGGAAGGCGATGCTCTGGGCATTAAACAAGGGATGGCAGGCCGGGGAGAAACCGTCTTGTCAGCAGAACAACGACTGCTGCGTTCACTCGGTAATTTGGGTTATCCCTACGCAGAGATTGCCAATCGGAAGGTGGTGGCGGATTTTGCAGATGCAACTTTATCCATCCGTGTAGAGATTGACCTTGAGAAATTTCAAACCTTTGGTCCCCTAACTGTAGTTGGGCTTTCGCGAACACAAGAAGGTTTTGTTCGTCGCCGAATACCGTGGCGTGAAGGCCAGACCTTCGATGCGCGGCGTATTTCAGAGTTTGAAAGCACACTTAAAGAAACGGGCTTGTTTGACTCGATTGAGATCAAACCTGACTTGGCGGAGGCATCCCGCGACGGCAGCACATCACTTCCAATCATCGCAAATATTAAAGAGCGCCCTCCGCGCTCGATACGTATTGGAATAGAGTACTCAACAAATGAGGGTGCCGGCGGCCGTGTTTCCTGGGAACACCGCAACCTGTTCGGCCGCGGTCAACAATTCATTGCCGCCATACGCGGAACACAATTGCGCCAAGAAATCAATCTAACTTATCGGCAACCGGAATTTGGCCGGTCCGATCAAGTCCTCTTGACGACGGCGGAAGCCGTCCATGAAGATTCAGATGCTTTTGATGAAACAAGCGGCTCTGTTGGCGCCATTATTGAACGTCGTATCAGTGAACGGCTCGTGTTGTCTGGCGGCCTTCGGGGAGAGATTTCGCGCATCGAAGATAATGAAGACACACAAACGTCTCGTCTCCTTATCGTACCCCTCGTATCGCGTTGGGATTCTTCGGATAGTCTATTGGATCCAAGAGAGGGCGCGCGCGCAACATTGCGTCTGTCACCGCATGGTGGTGAAAGCGAGGGACCACTGCTTTTCACAAAGTTCGACGCTGTCGGTTCGGTCTATCACACCTTTGAGAATGCACCTCGCGTGACATTAGCTCTTCGTGGACGGGTCGGCGTGCTCTTCGGCGACAACACAGACGACATTCCCGCAAACAAAAGGTTCTATTCCGGCGGCGCTGGATCCAACCGTGGCCTTGAGTTTCGCGCCGCGGGACCGGTTGACGACGAGGGCGATCCACTGGGCGGACGGTCACTGTTCGAGGCAACATTTGAAGCGCGCATCAAGATCACCGACGATATCGGCGTGGTCCCTTTCGTCGACGTAGGAAATGTCTTTGATGCGCAGGCGCCGGACTTCAGTGATCCCTTGCTCTGGGGCGCGGGGCTTGGCCTTAGATATTATACAGCGATCGGCCCCCTTCGATTCGATGTTGCAACACCGCTCAATCCGCGAGACGGCATCGACGAGAGCGTCCAATTCTATGTGAGCTTGGGACAAGCCTTTTGATGGCTCGCGCATTTCCATTCAGAAGCACAACATCAACAATCATAACGATTGCTGCGCTCATTGTTGGAGGCGCGCTGACGGCCGCTTGGGTTTGGATGCAATCTGCCGCCAACCAAAAATGGGTTCTGGATCAAGCGCTTGCGGCTGTCGGCGAACCCGACCGCATGGAAATGTCATACGGCAAACTTGAAGGCCAATGGCCTTGGAACATTGTTGTTCACGATTTCAAGATTGCGGACAGGGAAGGCCCCTGGTTGACGTCCGAAACCATCGCGCTCGATTGGGCGCCGTTCACGTTACTTACGGGAGCGTTCAAAGCCTACAAGTTAGAAATCACCGACCTCGCTCTTATCCGCTTGCCGCCGCCCGGCGATGACGCCGAAGAGGCAGATGATGGATGGTTGCCGTCCTTGCCGGTAGACATTGATGTCGACACATTAAATGTCCCTGATTTCCATATGGGCGCTGCCGTTGCAGGGCAATCCATTCGCGCGTCCCTGCAAGGCCCCGTGGTTATTCGAGATGACGTCATCCGTTCCAATTTGACAATTCTTCGAACGGATAAAGTCCAAGGGTCTTTTGTCGGTGCTATCGACTTTGATCGCGCCCGCCGAAAACTCAAACTCTCAGCAGATCTTGAAGAAGGCGCCAACGGACTGCTCAATCATTTGATTGGAGAACAGACGGGACATCCCATCCAAGCAAAATTGACTGGTGATGGGCCCGCTGATGACTGGCGGGGCGAACTGCGCGTGACCGCAGGCGGTTACGGGAACGCAACGCTTGGTTCCACCCTCATTTGGGTGCGTCACCCAGCCTTAACTGTCACCGGACTCTTTGAGCCCGGTAGTGCAATTGAGCCGCGACTGCGTGAGCTGATCGGCAATCAGCTAACGCTGCAGGCAAGTCTGCAGGGCGACTCGGGCGGATCATTTCAAGTCGACCAATTAGAGATTAACGCCAACAACATTGTGATTTCCGGTCAAATCGGACGGAAAGCTGGCTTTGGTTTTCGGGGCGGTCGCAGTTTAGACGGCAACCTAACCCTAGCCATCAAAGACATTGCACCCCTATCACGCGTTCTTTCCCCCCTAACCGAGGGGACGATCGAAGCCAATCTCAAAATTAGCGGCAACGAAAGTCTGCCTGACTACAACGCAACGATATCCGCGAGCAATCTAAAAATTGGTTCAGTAAAGACAGAGAGCCTTTCCGGCGCACTATCGGCCACCGCCGAGATACCCCTTTTTATCCGTGGACAGAGTAAATACGTTATCGACTCCGAAGGTGTCGCCGATGGGCTCACATTGCTCGAGGCCGATGGCTTGGCGAATCCATTGCCTCATATCAGATGGTCGCTTGGCGGTGGGTATGACCCCGAGACTGAGCAGCTCGCTCTGCAAGAGCTAAGCATTCTCTCCGACCACATCAGCATAAACGGAAATCTAAACGCAGCGCTCGATCAAGAGACCATTGAAGGCCAGCTTAATGTCGGCGTCGCGGCCGCAGTCCTCGCGGACACAGTATATGACGGCATTTTGGAAGGCCAACTGAATGGTGACCTCGACATACAGATGCTCTCCTTCGACGGCACTGGCCGCATGAAAGCCAATGTGCAATCGGATAGCCTTCAATTTGACGACGCGTTAAGCCCAGTGTTCGGTGAGTCATTTGAGCTGTCTGCCGACATCGAGATGAAGGACTGGTCACCCAGCTTTATTCACGAGATCGACGGAAAAACCGGCTCCGGAATAACTGTTTCAGGAACAGGCGGTGTGGGAAACTCGCTCGTGGATTTCGACGGCCGATTGAGCCTCACAGTCAAAGACATCGCCATTTTGAACAATGTGAGCGGGCTATCGCTGTCCGGTTCAGGCTTGCTCACTATCGAGCCTCAAAACGAAACTGCGCCCGGCATGTCGCATCTGACGGGTCAGATCTCGGAGTTTGTTGTTGGCGGGGTAAAGATTGGCCAGGTCGATTTGGAATCGTCCCTACCTCTTCACAACCCGTCACAATCCGGCCAAATCGCGTTGTCCATCGACGGTGACTTAGGACCGGGGCGATTTAGCTCGGGCGTTTCCCTACCTTCGCGAAATGAGTTCTCCCTGTCGCCAATTGAGGGAAATTGGCTTGGTATCGATGTCAATGGAAACGTTGATTTCAGCGAAGGCTTCACAGGCACATTCGTTACAATAGCACCCAATCTGGATTATGCCTCTGTCCTCTCAACGGCGCTGAATGGACCAACACTTGCAGGTTCATTCGAAGGGCGCCTGGTCGCCAAGGATGGTGGTCTTCAACTGCTCGCAACGGGCAATCAGCTCCGCGTGGGTTCCGAGTGGCGGGCAAACACGTTGACGGCAGACGGCACGGTCGGTGTTGACGATGACAGCGGTAACAATCTCACGCTCCTAGCAACCAATGTCGTTGTGCCGGGTCTTTTGAATACCATTCCCGCGAAGGAGCTGGCGGCAACACTGAGGGGGCCGTTAAGCGCATCAGATTGGTCGCTGAAGCTGGGATCGATCGACTACACAGATGACAGTGTTTCAGCAAAGGGCGAATTGCGCATTGCTGACAATGACACTGAAATTGTCGTGACAAATCTGAGCGGTGCACTCGATGGCAATACACTTAAGTTAGATAAACCCATCGAAGCACGACAGTCTTCATCGGCGTTTTCCATTGATCCGTTTACGGTAAACCTGGGAAATGGGCGCTTGTCAGGTCAAGCGGCTGCGAAAGGCACACGCCTGGACGCAAAATTCGCTGCACGGTCACTTCCAATTTGGATCGAGATAGGTCCAAAGAATAAACTAAGAAATCTGTTGAATGCCGACATTCTCGTACAAGCCGATGTTGAAAAAACGATTGGTGACTTGAACTTGAACTTGTCATCGGCCAGCGATGGTTCAGGCACGAAACTGAGCGGACGCTGGGATGGGCGCAACTTGTCGCTAAACGGATCCTACGAAACCCAGAATGGCGAGAAAGGCAAGTTCGTTTCGAGGTTACCGATCACCTATGTCGCCAACGATCGATCCATCATCCTTGAACGATCAAAGCCCCTGAAATTATCGACAAACATCAAGATGGAAGTCGCGCCCGTGTGGCGCCTGTTGCCTTACGCTGAATACAGACTGGAAGGACAAAGCACCGTGGATTTGGAGGTGCTGGGCACGCTGGACGCGCCTGTTGTCGATGGTACCGTCACTGTTGAGGGCGGAGAATTTGAAAGCTACGAAACCGGACTTCTCCTCTCCAATGTCGAATTATTGTTGGAAGCCGAGCGGTCTCGGTCTCTGACCCTGCTGTTCAGTTCATCGGATCCCTCCGGAGATTCCCTCAAGGGAAATGGCAGAATTTCGACAACAGGGGACTGGCCGATCAATCTTCAACTCGATCTTGACCGCGCAAACATCATTCGACGTGACACATTGAACATTGTGGCTTCTGGAGAGCTTGCCCTGAGCGGTGACCGAAACAGGTTGGACATAAAAGGTCCCGTTACACTCAATCGTATTGAGGCTTACATTCCCGACTATCTGCCTCCCAACACGGTCGATCTGGATGTCGAAGAAAAGAACGCACCCCCCCGCGTTCAAAAGACGCAAGATACCGAAACCGATGATAGTGCGCCAGTCTATCTCGCGATCGACGTCAACGTGCCCAATCGGGCAATGATCGAAGGGCGTGGACTGACCTCCGAGTGGTCTGGAAAGCTTCGCATTCGGGGGACGACGGAGAATATCCGCATCGGAGGTAAAGCGAACATCGTAAAGGGAACATTTTTGTTTGCTGGGCGAGAGTTCGATATTTCGCGTGGCGAACTAGCTTTCAGAGATGGCAGCGACATTGATCCCATCCTCAATGTGGTTGCATCCCGGCAACAAGACGGAACAAGCCTATTCATTCGTCTCTCAGGTCCCGCGTCAAACCCGCAGATTTCACTCAGTTCAAATCCCGCGCTCCCACAAGAAGCCATCATGGCCCAAGTTTTGTTCGGCAAAGATGTTTCGGAGCTGACCTATGTCGAACTCGCGCAACTAGCCCAGTCTTTGGCCACAATCAGCGGCAAATCTCTGGGCGGCGGTGGGCCGGATATCGTCAGCAAGGTCCGGCGGTCGTTGGGCGTGGACGTTCTCAAAGTAGATACGGGGGATTTAGGTACAGGAAGCGCCGGCGGAGGCGCCGGTCCCAGTCTGACGGTCGGCAAATATGTGAGCGATCGGGTCTATGTTGGCGTCAGCCAGGGTACCGGTGAAGAATCAACAGCGGTCGAAGTCGATGTCGAGCTCACGCCCAATCTCAACCTCACAACCGAAGTCGGGCAATCGGCCAATTCAAGTGTTGGCCTCGATTGGCGCTGGGACTACTAGTCCCAATCACCAAGGCCAACTGCGACGAATCTCCCGAGCCATGCCGAATTAGCAATCGGTCGCGCCATTCCCGGTTGCGTCACCCCCGCGAGATATGCGTGAATATCGCGGAACGAGCCCGAAGCAAGCATTGCAAACAAAAAAACGAAGGCCACAGAAAGACGAATCCCATGCGCATTCCATCTCTCGTCACTGCCCTCCTCGCCGGTTCATCGATTCTCATTTTGTCGGCCTGCTCGGAAGAGAGCCAAGTTACAGATACCCCTCCCACGGTCGAGAACACAGCGACCGAGGCGGCTGATAGTAACTCGGCTGAGACATCGGATGGAGAGATGTCCGAAACGACAGACTCCGAAGCATCAAATGGCGGCGCAGCAACGGGAAGCATCTCGCGCAACGCCTATTTCGGCGACTTGCATGTGCACACCAAACTTTCTTTTGACGCTTTCATCTTTGGCACGCGCACCGATCCCGATGCGGCCTACCGATTTGCTAAGGGCGAAACCATCAAACACCCGGCGGGCTTTGATTTGACCGTCACTGAACCCCTCGATTTCCAAGCCGTCACGGACCACGGCGTCTTTTTGGGAATGCTGCCTGCCATGTTCGACGAAACCACGACCGTCGGACAGCACCCAAGTTCCGTCGCTCTTCGCGAAGCAAAAAATGCACAAGAAATTCTGACCTTGTTCCGGGGCATCAGAAAATACTGGGCGCCGGGACCTGAGAATGACCTTCTTGATCCGGCGATTATCAAATCTGCCTGGCAAGATGTGGTCTCTGCCGCTGAAAAACACAACGATCCGGGCAACTTCACTACTTTCATTGCATATGAATACACATCATCCGGTCCGGAATCTGAGAACCTCCACCGGAATGTCATCTTTAAAGGAAGCGCGGCACCTGAGGTCCCCTTCTCGCGCGTCGATTCAACCAACCCTGAAAAACTCTGGGACTGGATGGATGAATTGCGCGGCGAGGGTATCGAAGCGCTTGCCATTCCTCATAATTCTAATGGCTCGAACGGCATGATGTTCCAATTGACCAATTGGGCCGGCGATCCGATGGACGATGCGTATGCGGAGCAACGTATGCGCAATGAGCCGATCGTCGAAGTTACGCAAGTTAAAGGGACCTCAGATACGCATCCGGCCCTTTCTCCGAATGACGAATGGGCGGATTTCGAGATTATGGATGTACGCGTTGCGACCGACATTCCAAGCAAAGCCGAAGGCAGCTATGTGCGCGAGGCCTATCTTAATGGCCTAGCTATGGAACAGGAAAAAGGCGTCAATCCCTACAAATTTGGCCTGGTCGGGGCGAGCGATACGCACGTGTCGGGGGGCTCATTTGACGAAAGCAATTATTGGTCAAAAGTTGGCTTGGTTGACGCAACGCCGCAACAACGCGGATCCGTTCCTTTGGATGAGCCTGGGCCCAACGGGGAAATATACAACGCGGCGAACGGCGTGACGTTCCACACTTGGTCGGCGTCCGGCCTCACCGGCGTCTGGGCCGAGGAAAACACACGGGAGGCGATCTATGACGCGTTCCGCCGCAAAGAAACCTTCGCCACATCGGGGCCACGCATGCGGGTCCGATTCTTTGCGGGCTATGGCCTAGGTGCCGATCTGCTGGACTCTCCCGAATTGGCGGCACAAGCCTATGAAAAAGGCGTGCCCATGGGCAGTGACCTGGCCGCACAAAATGGAGACGCACCCCAATTCCTCGTATGGGCTTCGCGCGATGCCCAATCTGCCACGTTGCAGCGTGTTCAAATCATCAAGGGCTGGGTTGGCGAAGACGGTCCGCAGGAGCAGGTTTTCGACGTAGCCTGTTCAGATGAACTCGCCCCTGATCCTGCAACACATCGATGCCCAGACAACGGCGCACAGGTCGATCTTTCCGATTGCAGTACAACAGAAGGTGTCGGGGCGTCTGAGCTGAAAGCCAGTTGGCAAGATCCCAACTTCGATGCAACTCAGCGGGCCTTTTACTATGTGCGCGTACTTGAAAATCCCACATGCCGCTGGTCAACTTGGGATGCCGTCCGCGCAGGCGTAGAGCCTCGCGAGGATCTCAAAAAGACGATACAGGAACGCGCCTGGTCATCACCGATTTGGTACGATCCTTCCTAGGCGTTTTCGGGGGTAATGGCGATGTGGGGACGAGCAAGATATGCCCGTGGAAAGGGCAAATCGGTTTGGTTTAGTCAGTATGATAAAGGCGTGCCACAATCCATCGACCCATTCGCCTTTTCATCAATACCGAACATCCTCCGTTCGCCCATCGACACATATGCTCAGAGCATTGCCTTTCAATGCCAGGGCAAGACATTAACTTACGAGCAGACTGACTCCAACGCAGACGCCATTGCATCCTTCTTGGTCGGAACCGCAAAACTAAAGAAAGGTGCCCGCGTCGCGATCATGGCACCCAACATTCTGGCATTCCCAATCGCGACCCTCGGCATCCTTCGAGCCGGATTGTGCCAAGTCAATGTGAATCCGCTCTACACGGCAAGAGAACTTGAACATCAACTCAAGGACTCAGGTGCAGAAGCCATGATTATCTTTGAGGGGACCCTGTCCACCCTGCGAGAAGCCATCAAGGGCTCTAAAGTCAAAACCGTCGTCGTGACCGCGGCAGATACTTTTTCTGAACCCGGCTCCAAAATAGCCATGCCACGGCGAATTCGGACAATCTCGTTACCAGATGCCATTGCGGCGGGACGCAGCAAATCTGCTAAGTTGCCAACGCTCAAAGGTGACGACTTCGCCTTTATTCAGTACACGGGCGGAACGACTGGTGTCTCAAAAGGTGCCACGCTGACGCACCGAAACATCGTCGCGAATATGCTTCAAGTCGATGCCTTTATGGGCAAGGTGCTGGAACCCGGCAACGAGACGATTATTACGGCCCTGCCCCTCTATCATATCTTTGCTCTGACCGTGAATTTTCTGATCTTCTTTCGTATCGGCGGCAAAAATATCTTGGTACCAAACGCACGCGACATCGAAGGCCTGGTATCCCTTCTCAGCGCTCACAGGCCAACAGCCATTACGGGCGTCAACACGCTGTTTAACGGGATGATGTCGGTTCCTGGAATCAATGATGTCGACTTTTCGCAGCTCCGTTTGTCCATTGGCGGTGGCGCTGCCATTCAACAATCCGTTTCTGACCGATGGAAAGAACTCACTGGGCGGAACATACTTGAAGGCTATGGTTTGAGCGAAACGTCGCCGGTCGTCACCATGAATCCACCAACGCGGCCCAATTTCCGTCCCGGCATTGGTATTCCTGTTCCGTCAACCGAAGTTTCTCTTAGGGATGACAACAATAAAGAAGTGAAGCAAGGCGAACCCGGCGAAATCTGCGTCCGCGGCCCGCAAGTGATGCAGGGATATTGGAACCGCAAGAAAGCCACGCGAGAAGTCATGACGCGCGACGGCTATTTCAAGACCGGCGACATTGCCATCATGGAACATGACGGTCAGTTTGTCATTTCGGATCGCAAGAAGGATATGATCCTGGTTTCAGGCTTTAACGTCTATCCCAATGAAATCGAAGCGGTTGTTGCTGAAATACCGGGTGTTGTCGAATGCGCCTGTATCGGCATCCCCGATGAAAAGACTGGCGAAGCGGTCAAAGTCTTTGTTGTCCGCAGCGACGACTCCCTTTCGTCAGACGATGTCATCGCTTACTGCCGCGAAAAACTTGCGGCCTACAAAGTGCCGAAACAGGTTGTCTTTATTGCGGAACTGCCGAAATCCCCCGTCGGCAAAATCCTAAGGCGCGAATTGCGCGATCTTTAAGCCATGGCTTTTTCAGCGACGAAGCGGATACGGCGCAAGATTTCTTGAAGCGTTGACTGCTGCGTTGCAAAGTTAAGCCGCAAATAGTTTGGATCATCCATCTCTTGCCCGTCTTGCAGGGCAACGCCCCCTTCAACAAAGGCGTCCCAGGGTTTTTCGAGACCGAGTTGGGCGACATTGATCCACGCGAGATAGGTCGATTCAACATGGGTCATAGAAAGACCCGGAATGCTCGCCACTTCTTGCTCGACCAAATCTCGGTTTCTTCTCAAGTAAGTAAGCATCTCCTCAAGCCAATCATCACAATCGCGATACGCGACCAGTGCCGACGCATAGGCCGGCGCACCCGGCCGTTGCGTGACACCTCTCATTAGGGCTTCGAATTTGAGACGCAGTCTGGCATTCGGAATGACGGCAATTGCAAAGCCTCCCAATCCTGCCAAATTAAATGTCTTGCTTGTCGATATAAGCGTGATGGTTTTGTCTGCCACTTCCGGCCCGAGCGTCGCTGTCGGAATATGCGGCTTATCCTCGTCCAGAAGCAATTCGCAGTGAATCTCGTCTGAACAGATAAGAATGTCGTTCGACAGACAAATCTCGGCCAAGGCTTCAAGCTCGGCGCGCGACAAAGTTCGGCCTACCGGGTTGTAGGGGTTGCATAACAGGAATGCACAGGTTCTTGCGCTCACCGCTCTTTTGAAACGATCGAGATCAAACTGCCATTTCCCATCAACCGGCGTCGCGGGAGCCGGGACCAATGTTCTGTCTTGATACGAGGGGGCCTCAAGAAAGGGATGGTAGATTGGCGTGGGAACAAGAACTTCGTCCCCGGATTCTCCTGTACAGCGGCAAGAATGGAAAACGCCCGAGACGACACCGGGTAGCATCACCATCCAACTGGGTTTCACCTCCCAGCCATACAGACGCGCCATGCGATCAACCACCACCTCACGCAATGCATCCGGCTCGGTCGAGTATCCATAAATCCCATGATCAATCCGCGCGCGCAGCGCTTCGATGACGGGCGTTGGCGCTGCAAAATCCATATCGGCGACCCATGCAGGGATCACATCCATCCTCGATGATTTGCCTGCGTGACGCGTCCATTTGGTGCTGTTGGTTCCCGCCCGATCGATGACGCGATCAAAATCAATGCTCAACTCTTCCTCCTTCAGACGCACCAACAACCCCCCTTGCGATATCGACAAGAAATCAACACTCCGAACTCTTGAAGTCATAGTCCCAGAATGCCAGAATTCAAACAAACAGGCGTCATAATTTATGGAAGTCTTGATCCCAACTTCCGACCGAGTTGCATCTGAGTCCTAAAACGCGATTTCTATCCATGACGGGGGGCCATGGGCGTGAGGCGCGAAGATCTACAAAGTCTTGCAGGGCATACTCTGAAATTTGGCCACGCCGTTCTGAGGGCATTTCTTGTTTTTTGCGGCCTGGTTGTTTTCGCCTTCCGTGCCGAAGCACAGATCATTGCGCTTTCAAGCCCTTCATCCGGCTGCACGGCCGCAAACACCGGTGCATTTGATTTCACTGTTGCTCTTGGCTTGGGCGGCGCTGTAGCCACGACTTTTGACGGCGAGTTCGCGGCGTCAGAAACTTTGAGTTTTTCGCTAAGACTAACTGGCGCGCCTGGCGGTTTTGTTGACAGCGCAACGATTAGCGATTCAACTGCCGGCGTCTCCATCATGTCAGCCACTACTGATGCAGATGCACAATACGCGATTCCTAATGACGGTGTTCGTACCTTTGCGCTGTCCATCGACCCCTCACCCGACTTTGGCGCAACGATTTCGGTTTCCTGCGCGACCGTAGCGCAAGGATCCATCACCATAGAAAAGATGACCAGCGGTCCAGATCAAAGCTTTCAGTTTGAAGGCGAGCTCGGCACATTCGCTGTTACGACAGATGATGGCCTCGGAACCCGCAGTTTTGTCAACCTCGCTGCGCGAACCTATTCCATCAGCGAGGTATCCGACGCAACAACAGAATTGACATCATTGTCTTGCGACGGCGATACGGATGGTGGCACACGCATTTTTCTGTCGGAAGCAAGGGTTGATATTGATCTTGATGCGGGCGAGTCGATTATTTGCACTTTTACAAACTCCGTATCCTCCGGCGCAGCGCCTCAGACTCTGCAAACGCAAACGGCTCAACAGATTCAGAATTTCCTCATACGGCGTTCTAATCTTTTGTTGTCTCAAGAACCCGATCGGCCGCGCTATGTTCGACGGTTCACTGGCACATTGTGGGGAAATGACAACACTCACAAAGCCGGACTGAACACAACTCCTTTCAGCATCTCCTATCAGAAATCGGGAGATCATCGCGCACTTACGTTTTCAGGAAGCCTGTCTGACTTCAAGAAAACCGGATCCGGCAGCACCTTTTCCGGCAGCACCTTTGATGACGAAATCCTCAACCATCTAGCGTCAAACGCAACAGTCGAAACGCCAAATGAATGGACGGAGCGATTAGATTTTTGGGTTGAAGGACATTACAGCCATTTTCGAGACCGGCTCGGGGTGAACGAGAAGACCGGTGATTTTGGAGTCCTTTACGCGGGCGTCGATTTTCTTCTAGCGCCTGGCGTTCTGGTTGGCAGCTTGGTGCAATACGATCTGATGAGCGGCACCGAAGAAACCACTAATACTGAGTTAGATGGGGACGGCTGGATGGCAGGCCCCTATGCTTCCTTCAAGCTGCAAAGCAATCTCTATTTCGATTTACGTGCTGCATGGGGTCGATCGGACAACGACATAGGTACATTAGGATCCATAGCGGACTCCTTCGAAACAACGCGATGGCTCGCCGGTGCAAATCTAACGGGAAATTTTCAACACAGAAATTGGCGAATTACGCCTAATGCATCGATTGCCTACACCGAAGAACATCAGTTCACATACTTGAACGGCCTGAACATATTGATACCAGAACAAACCGTATCCCTGGGGCGCGCGACCTTTGAGCCCGAAATCAGCTATCTGTTCAAGTCGGAAAGCGGCCTTCACATCGAACCTCACATCATCCTGTCAGGCATTTGGGATTTTGACGCGCCCGACAGCACGTTTGCTAACGGTATTACGCTTGCGTCCGACGACTTCTATGGACGCCTCGAAGGAGGAGTCCTCGTCTCAAATCTAAGCTTGATGTCCATTCGCGCGACAGGTTCTTACGACGGGATAGGAACGAGCGATTTTGAAACTTACGGTGCTCAACTTTGGATCAATCTCCCGCTAAACTAATCGAGCAACGGTATCAGTCGGCTTTGCTGCCAAACTCCTCCAGAAATAGGTCAAATCGATCCTGCCCCCAATATTTCTTGTCACCCCATGCAATGAAAGGGACGCCAAAAACCTGATCCAGCTCAATAAAATCTCTATACTGATCTATTATCTTGGCAATTGCAGGATCGTCTTGAGACTCAAGAACGATGGCGGCGTCACATCCGCATTGAGCAGCGCATTCCTCAAGGACAGATAAATCTGACGCATCTCGCCCAAGTCCCCACCGGGCATCTGAAACCGCGAGCGCAAAATCGAACCCCTTGCCTTCCTGGTCGGCAGCCACAAATGCACGAAGCGCGGGGGCAAAATCGATGTCAAAAGGGTTTGGCATGGCCAAAGGCAACGCGGCATGCGCCGTCAACCGGGCCACATCTTGGACAACATAGGCGATCTTGGCGGCGTTTTGCGTCGGATCTTGAAAGTCGTTCCCCTCAGGCGGGCCGGTAAAGGCGAGCAAATCAACCTGGTGAGCAACAGGCTTTAGTTTGTATAGCCCCAATCGCGAATACGGGCTACGGAAAGCAAAATAGGCGCGCGGTTTGGTCATGGACATCTTACGACCACCACAAGCCGTCGGATCTTTTGCGACACCTATTCCGGTTGGTCTGCGTTCAGCGTGCCTTCACCGGTCGTGATGAAGAGCATTGTTGTGGGTTTGTGGGGCGAAGCCTTGTGCCAAGCCCCGCGCGGCACCACAATATAGGTTCCCGGCTTATCAACCCGTACAGTCGATCTCTTCCCATCTATGGACAGCGCAAAGTCCGTGTCTCCAGAGATCAGATAAACGATTTCGTCCCCATTGGGGTGAACTTCCCAGGTCTCCCAATCTGCATCGAAACTATGTTGAGAGATCAGGACGTGACCGCCAAATCCGTCGAACTCTGTGTAGAGTTCTTGATAGAAGTTGGGTGAAACCGCCTTGGGTGTCACGGACCCGTTGGGTGCCAAGACTGACCTGATGGCATTCAAATCAAAAGGACCAATTGGTGCTGCCATGTTGCGCTCCCCTTATATCGTTGAGCGCAGTCTATCATAAGCTGGTGTTATCCGCGTTTCGGTTTCAGCTTCATCAAAAACCTTTCGCACTGGTCGCGACGCGTGCCCACAAGCATTCCGGCAAGGGCCGCAAGCAACGAATAGAGTGTCCGATTGGCCAGTTCTTGATCTTCAAATTCGCCGGCGCCCCATCGCGAAACAACGGCGTATTGATTTGCCGTCAGCTCGTTTGCCATAGCCTTGATATTCACCCAGTCCGCAAGCGCACCTTCATCCCTGAAGCGTCGCAACGTGTTTTGATGAACGGCAAAGGGCTGGCTGTGCAACACCTCGCGAATAGGACTCTGGGTATCCGCCCCGAAATAGATTGTTGTCATCCGTTTGGCATAAGCTGGGACGCGTAGGATTTCATCCGCAACCAGCTTGGCGCGTTCTTCCAGCATACCAAAGATCGATTTGGTTTCGCTTGGAACCAGTTGATCAATGCGTTGCTCGAAAATCTCGACAACGGCTTCAGATGTGAGCGCATCCTGGCTTTCGAATGTGTTGTAGAGAGTCGCAAGGGCGACATCACTGCGTCGTGCAAGATCACGCATCGTAAATTTGGCGCCGTCTTCCGCAAGCAATTCTCGGGCGGCAACAAGAATGCGCGCGCGCCGCTGCAGCATGGCTTCGCTGGCATAGCGCGATGGCCTGGATTCAAGCTTTACCGACGACATCACCGTCCTTTCAACTTTGACTTGACCAATTCTATAACATGTTCTACCAATATTGGAACACATTATATTTTTGGCCGGAAATGCCATTTATCTGGATGAAAAAGCCGAATAGCTTATGGGCCAGGAGCGGTGCGGCCCACAAAAACGTAGTCAAAAACGCAAAAGCGTCGCTTGATTAGGGAGACCAAACATGGACCAGCAGGAAATCGACACGATCCGTGAGCTGATGGAATATGAGGCAGCGCGAAAAGCACCGCCGGAAGGTTTCCCGGATCTGCCAGATCTGCCGGGCGGACGCTACACAGATCAACGGTTCTACGATCTAGAACAGGAGCATATTTTTCGCCGGTCCTGGTTGTTCGCCGCCCATATCGACGAAGTACCGGAGCCGGGAAGTTTCCGCCTGTGGGAGAATGCAGGTCAGCCCGTCGTCATCGTTCATGCGGACAGCGGCGAGATCAATGCCTTCTATAATACTTGCAGCCATCGCGGCGCGCCGGTTGTCACCGAGCCGTCCGGCAAAAGAAAACTGCTGACCTGCCGCTATCACGGCTGGAGCTACACGCATGATGGTGAACTGGTCGCCATTCGGGATCCGGAGGATTTCGGTAAGAGCTTTGATTTCAAATGCCGCGGATTGAGAAGCATAAGATGTGAACGTTTCGGCAATTTGATCTTTGTGAACTTTGACGACAATGCCCCCACCCTTTTGGAATGGCTCGGCCCCATCGCCCAAGAATGGGAAGAATTCCAGTTTGACAAATGCCGCCTGTCGGCGCGGCACACATGGGAGCTGAATTGCAATTGGAAAATTGCAATGGAGGCGAACACAGAGGTCTATCACGTCAAGAGCATTCATCCGAACACGGTGTCACCGATTTTGGATGACCGGCGCAACGTCAACACATTCTATCCCAATGGTCATGGGCGGATGATTGCACCGGCGCCGGGCGGCGAAAAAATCCCCGGCGGCATGCTACCCTCAAGCAATGTCGGCCGCATTGAAACGGTCGGCGAGATCGCCCGCACATGCACCCAGTCATACGGCATTTTCCCAAATTGGGTTTCACCACTCAGCGACTTTTACATTCCGCCGCTTTTGTTCTGGCCGATGGGAATCAACAAATGCCTGTTTGAAACCTTTACCTTTGCGCCCGAATGGGGCGATGGGCCAAAGCCGGATTTATGGACGGTCAATGATGGCGAAAGCCTTAGCCCCGTTCTGATTGAAGATACGGAGTTCGGCGTATGGATTCAGAAATCCGTTGAGTCCTATGGGTTCAAAGGCGTTCCGCTCAGCTATCAAGAAGCGCGGATCTATCATTGGAACCAATCGGCCGACAAAATGATCGGAATTGACAACATTCCGCCGGAGCTGCGCGTAGCGCAAGTGATCGGAGACGAGTGGATCTACCCGAACGATCCGCGGGTTGCACTTATGAAGGCGCAGCGGAACGTTGCATGACGGAAGTTGATGAGCGTTGTGCTCTAAGCGTCTCGGCCGACGAAGCATGGACGGTCCTTGCGGACTTTGGCGCCTTTCTCGATTGGGCCGGCGCCCCCGGCGCAACAGCGAAAATCACAGGGGAAGGGCCCGGCATGGTCCGTCTTCTGAACATTCCGGACCTCGGAACAATCGGCGAGCGGCTTGAAAACCTCGATGCGGCCAGCAAAGTCCTCAGTTACAGTCTTGTCGAAGGCAAACCGCTGGGCATGCAAACCTATTCTGCGCGGGTTCAAGTCGTCGATCTTGGCCCCTCTTCCTGCGAATTGAAATGGCATGGCGTTTTCGACGCGGCACCGGGCTTTGATGCCAAGGAAGTTGGCGCCAATCTTGCCACGTCTTATCAGGGCATGTCGGGCGCTCTCGAGGCATTTGTGAAAGCGCGTTAGCGCTCGCCGCCCTTAAAGACGACATTTGCGATCAGCGGCATTGAAGCAAACAGCACTAGTGCAACAAACATAACGCCATCAATGCCGGAATTGGGGCCGGTTCCCCAGATGATGAGCGGCAACATGGCGTGCCCCACAAGACCGAAGACAATACCGCCAATGACTTCTTTATTGGTGATCACCTGCTCCCGCCACATGGTTGAAAAATAAAGATACGCGACAGGCAGGAAGACCAGTACCGACGTTGCCAGGCCAGGATTATATTCACCGCGCGACACGGCCATGAGAATATGACTGATCCCATTGACCAACACCAACCCAGCCGCCGCAACGCCGGGCCAGGTAAATCGCCGCCCGCCCCAAACACCAATCAAAAATGGCAGCCAAACAACCAGTGTGTTGATGCGGTAGATTGAATTGATGGTGAGCTCAAGACCGCTGCCGCTGAGTATCGTATTCGCATAGGTCATGAAGTGATAATCGCGGCCAAAGAGATCAACACCGTGTTCTTCGAATTGGTGCAGAAAGTAGACGAGCAGCAAAATCCAGTTGAGCGTCAAGACCGGATCGCGAGATAAGTCGGGTGACGCCTGCCGGCCCCCTAACAGCATCAACGAGATAACGAGCGCGCCACCCAGGCCAACATCCATCCAGCGTAGCTCAAGATAGCCACTGATGGCCGGTACTAAGTGAATGGCACCGAAAACGACATAAACGAGCAACAGCCACACTGCGCTGCCACTCTCTGTTTTGGTCTGGCTTTGATCTTGCGCCATTTCAAATGCGGCCCCCCGTCTTCCCAAGACACATTGCCCGAATCCAAAGCCTTGGCAAGTACATCGGACCCACGATAACCTTAGCGCGCATATATAGGGGGGCCTCATGCGTAGATTGATTTACCTGTTTCTGTTGTTGCTGATCGTTACAGCCGTCATTTGGCCGCGCCCTTACTTCAAACCCAACTGGGAAGAGCATTTCGATGCAGCTTTGGCACGCGGGGACTGCGATGAAGTTGAGCGCCTGATGACCATCGGCAGCAATACAGAAATTCCCGGGTTCTTCACAAAGTTTGTGGAGATGGAGCAACGTGAGCAATGCGGCCATAAGCGTCTCGAAGACAACACCAATCTTACTCCTGAAGAAATCATCGAAAGCGTCAGAGTTGCCGATCAACCAATGACGTTTCTTGAAGATGTGCTGCAGACTTCAGTGCTGAGTGACTTTTTTCGCCTCTACCAGCTCGCTACTACCCCTGATGCACTGACAGATATTCCGCTGCTCTTTCATCGCTACAGAATACTCTCGCAATGCCGCCAAACAAGTCACGAATACTTCGAAGGGTATCCCAACTATCACTACTTGCGCGTTGCACTCTCGAACCCCGACATGTCAGAGAGCGAGATTCTCGCGCCACTGGGAATCGACCGGGACTTTTGTGCTCGACAATTAAGCGCATTGGCGAAGCGAATGTCGGCAGCTCCAGAATTCGGCGAACTGCACGAAAGTGTCATCGCCATCTGGCAACGCTTGGGTCCGTACAGTCGTCGCGCACCAGACACGGCGTATGCGTATGCGATCTGGAAATTACGGATTGATGAGATTTATCAAGAACTTGAGAAAAAAGGAGCGAACACGGACCACTTACCGATGTCCGGCAGTACTTATCCAAGGTGCAGACCAGACGAAATTGAACACCCACTGCACTCGCTTCTTTGTGCGGATAGTATGATGCGCACCGATGTCAATCCCGAATATCAGCATTATGCGGCAGCCTACGATTATTACTTCACGCTGTTGTCAGAACGGCTTGGCAACAACCTCTTAGAAATTAGAGGTCGTGCACTAGCCGTCCTACCGGATGAATGCCGCGACATGCTCATACAGTTAGAAAAGACTTTGTCGGCACAAGACGCACCTAATGATCCGGTTTCATTCTTCGATGCCGTTCACGAAAGCGGCAAATGTCCGCGTTTCCCGGGTGAAAATCTGCGAGACAATAACTCTGATGAGCAAGCGGAACCGAATTCACCCTCAACCGAGAAATAGAACACGTGCCTCATTGTGCCCTCAGAAAGGGAATGTCAAACAACTCCGATTCCGACAACAGCCGAATGAACTTTTCAGTCGCTTTCGGCAAAGACGAAATCAATGGCGAACGGTTACGCGACTGATCTCGGATGAAGTCTTTCAAAATCGACCGGAACGCCTTCTCACCGGCTTCGCCCGGGGCGATCTCGAACATGAATCTGGTACCGTCTTTCCCTTGGATGAGGTAGGCCGCATCCAGAACATCAGAGTCCTGCGTGAGCTTCGTTACACTGACCAATTCCGAAAGCGGCAATTGGTAGGCTTCAGTCGTATCTTCATCCAATTTGCTCCAGACGAGAATGCGTCGATCGGAAATCAGATTGCCACCGTCTTCCATCGACAAAAGAGAGGACGTGTAGAACAATTGAATGATCTCGTCTTCTGCAAGATAGCCGCGCTCGATCAAGAATGTTCGGTGACTATCCGCGATGCCTTCTTCGCTGACGGGGCCGGCCGGCGGCGTGAATCCCAGTTGAGACGAAACACCAAGACCAAGCAGTCCTAGGAAAACAGCAAATATTGGAAGTCCCAAAACAGGATGCCAAACGCTGGTGCCGCGATAGGAAGGATCTTCTTCGCGTTTGAGACGGTGATACGCGAACGTTCCCCGAATACCTCCAAAGAAGAAATAGAGAAACACGAGCGCAACCAAGATCCCGCCCACATTTCCGGCCGCCACCATGTTGGTGATCTGTGAAATCAAGAACTGCAGAAACAAAAGAATAGCCGCCGTTCGCGCATGGCGATTGACGAAATAGGCAAGGATGCCCATAAGGCCAACATCTATGAAATTGAGCGGATCGCCGTAAAGGGCCAGCGCCCCTTCCCCGCCTTGAGACATCGCCAGCAAAATGGCGCCTGTGGTGATAACCATTGACGCGATGGCGGCAAAGACAGCCTGCAATTCAAGCTGCCGTGATTGCTCAAGATCCATCTTCCCCCCAAGACTCAATACTATTCACCGCCAGGGCGGCTGCGGGTGCAATCCCGCTTGTCCCTCGTCGGCTTTGAAAATCAATGCTGTATCTTTTTTTTGGTTAGGGCAAGAAGAACAAGTCTGCGGTGTCTTTGCCCCTGAAAATACACATTTCCTTGAACTGGCTGTTGATACGTTTTCCGCTTCTGGTCGCCGCTCCAATTTTTCGGTAATCTCAATGAGGTAAGGGGTCGGTCATGGGACAATGCAGTTCGAATTGCTTCCACGCCTGGTGGCTGGTGGCGCACCAAATTCTCCGATCTATTTCGTTCGTATTATTGGCTGCTGTCGTTCTGTTACCGAACCCAGCCCGTGCGCAAACGTCCGCAGAAGCCGTTATGGTTCCCTATACCGTAACACCGGACGGATTGTTCATGGTTGATGCTATGGTTAATGGCAAAGGACCTTTCCCGTTTCTCATAGATACCGGCGCGTCGGTTTCTGCATTGGCAATTCACCTTCACCGAGCGCTCTACGCCGAAGAAGCGGTCAATCCATCCACAAGAGTCTTTGGTGTCGCCGAAAGTGGGCTGTTCCCGCGCGTTGCGCTAGAAAGCCTCAGCGTTGGCACCATAACTCAAGCCACGTTAGAAGCTGTTGTACTGCCCTTTAGTGAAACCGGACAGGATTGGGATGGCATCCTTGGTCTCAACTTTCTGGCAGGCCGTCTTATTCAGTTCGACAGCAAAGAAAAATTCATCACCATTATGCAAGCGAGCCCTCAGAATACGGATCGTTTTTCTGATTGGCGGCGCTTGAGAGCCTATCGGGATGAAGAGATCGAGGGCTCGTTCCCATTCATCTTCTTTCGCGTCGGCATCGATAGCCGATTAAAGCGTCATCGCATTGAGGCCTTGCTGGATTTGGGGTCGACATTTCCAATCATAAACTGGAATGGGGCACGCGAGCTTGGTCACGACACCACGTACCGCCGCCTGAGGCGCGATTGGGAAATTGAGGGCGCCGTCGGATCATTTGAACCGAAGGCGCTGATCATGAACCAGACCATTCGTGTCAGCCGTAAACGGTGGAACACGCCCTTACTGATTTCAGACACCACACCATTAGAACTGCTCAACCGAACGGACAAACCTTTCGTATTGTTCAGCGCAGGTTTCTTTAAAGACATGGATTTTGCGATCGATTTCGAAACGCCCGAGGTCTATTTTAATCCTGATTGATGGCCGATCATTTGCTTCGCTGCTTCAACGTAGCAACTCGCGCGGACTGCCAACCTCATACATGCCAATCATACCGGCCCCATGCGGCGTACCATCATAAATGTCATACCCAAGCAAGGCTTGCGCCCGTTCGGGCAGCGTTTTGACCAATTCTAACGGCACCGTCAAAAAACTCGTCTCCACCGGACGCAACCACCCAAGACAATAAGAAACGGACAGGCCACGGCGTGGACCATCCGTTGTGTTGGACCCACCGCCGTGAATCAAGTTGCCCAGAAAAACAGTGGCGTCGCCTGCTTTCATAACTGCCGCGGTACATTCATTGGGTTCAGGCCTGCGGCTTATGTCCCAACGATGGCTCTGAGGGACGATAACGGTGGCCCCGTTTTCCGGCGTATAGTCTGTCAATGCAATCATGACATTGAGAACCAATGGCGACGCGCTCCACGTCGCTCCATGCCATGACGCATCGTCCCTATGAAGAGACTGCGCTGTCTCGCCCTTGTGTATCTCAATCAGTTCAGCAGCGCTCAACCGGTAGCTTGAGCAATGGGGGAGCAGGAAATGGTCCATGATCGCAAGGACCCGATGATCGATCATAACATCGGGGAAGCTCTCCGCCTTCGCACAAATGCCGTGCAGCCGTATGGTTTGCGCCCCCAAGAAATCGTCATAGGCTTCAATATGTGTTGTTCTTTGTTGGTAAGCCGCGACATGAGGGTCAAGTTCGCGATTGAGGCGTTCCAACAACTTGAGGGAAAGGAAACCAGAGAGCGTCACGCCCCCGTCACGCTCAATCACTGGAATCACATCGGACACATCACCTTCGCCTGAGATGATTTCGAGTGAATTGGTCATCATGCCCTCTGCCAATTGGTCCTAAAGAAAGCCCGCGGTCCGGAATATCATCTCAAATTGAGAATCACAGAACCACGCAAAGTTAAAACCGAACAAAAATGCTGGAACTCAGACCCAACTGCGAAAAATGCGACAAAGATCTTCCGCCAGAGTCAATGGAAGCGCGCATTTGTACCTTCGAATGCACCTTCTGCAGCAACTGCACCGATGGCGAGCTCAGGGGCATTTGTCCCAACTGTGGCGGCGAGCTCGTCCGCAGACCCATTCGCCCTGCCGGATTGCTGGAAAAGTTTCCCGCGTCCACCAAACGCGTTGTTGCCGATCACTAAGGTCTATCGACCTGCAACCTGTTTGATGAAAAGGTCGAGTGTTGCAATCTTCTGGTCCATCGGTCCCATCGTGAAGTCAGGCACGATCAGTTCGTCGACGCCGATTTCCTGATACGCCGCAACGATGTCCTTGACTTCGGACGGTGTGCCTATGATTGACGGGCGTCCCGTGTCCTGTCCTTTCATTTTGTCAACAAAGGCCTGATCTTCACTCAAAAACATCAGCGCAACGGCACTGCGTTGAATGTCTTTGGGATTGCGCCCCGCATCAGCGCAATGCTGATCAAGGATGCCCATCTTGTGTTTAAGCAAGTCGACCTCGCCCCACACATTCCATTCGTCCGCATATTTCGCGGTGATCTTTAGCGTCACTTTTTCGCCGCCGCCGCCAATCATAAGGGGAAGCGTTTTTTGGACTGGTTTTGGTTCTAGAGGCGCCTCTTTGAGTTGGTAGAACTTTCCTTCGAAGGACGCACTTTTCTCGCCAAACAACTTCTTGATCACCTGGCAGGCTTCGTCGAGCCGCGCGAGGCGTTCGCCGATGCTGCCATAGTGGATGCCATAGGCCACATGTTCGTTTTCTTGCCAGCCCGATCCCAGACCAAGAACGCAACGCCCGTTGGAAATATGATCCACCGTTGCGGCCATCTTCGCGAGTACAGCGGGATGTCGGTAGGTGTTCCCCGTAACCAGTGTACCCATCCTTAAGCGTGGAACAGCCCCCGCAAGGGCGGACAAGGTTGTCCATGCTTCGGGCCATGGCGGACTGGTATCCTTCGCATCCGGCATAAAATGGTCCGCTAGCCATAGACCGTCCCAGCCCGTTTGTTCGGCATGCCGCGCTAACTTGAGCATGTCGGGGAAGGATTGCATCGGCATTGGCCATAAACTGAAGCGCATGGAGTGTCTCCCTTAACTGTCTTCCATAATTTTAGGTGCTGGCAACTGACTTGAGCAATTCCCGCGTGCGGGCGCGCTCTTCCTTACTTGGTGCAAATTCAGATGCCGCAAAGTCAGTCACCCCAGCATCAGCGAGTTCCTCAAGGCGCGCACGTACTTCTTGCTCGCTCCCGGCAATCACGAGATCCCCAGGGCCATCAACGCCTTCCCGTTCAAACATCGATTGATAAGAAGGCAGTTCCACATAAGACGCCAATTCCTGCGATGCCAGCTTCCGAATGGCATCCGCATTGTCTGTGGCACAAATCGGCAGCGTTGCAATAATACGCGGTTTGGGTCGGCCAGCCTCTTCTGCCGCAGCATTGATCGTTGGCGCGATATGATCGCGGATGGTCTTGGGCCCAACCCAAGCAAGCGACGTACCGTCCGCCATGGAGCCGGTGACCTTCAATGCCTGTGGGCCAAGAGCAGCAACCACAACGGAGGGCGTCTGTTCCGGCGACCTAAAGATCATTGCGTTGCACGACAAGGTTTGGCCCTCGAAGGCAACTTCACCTGTTTCCAGTAGTGGCAACAAAATAGACAGATATTCTCGCAAGTGCCGGATGGGTTTGCCATAGGTCAGCCCCAGCGAAGCCAACATCGATTCATGTGACAGGCCAATCCCGAGCGTTAGCCGTCCGTCGATCGCATCATTGGTTGTCAACGCCTGCGCAGCTAACGCCATGGGATGCCGGGGATAGGTTGGGATAACCGCCGTGCCGAGTTCGATTTTCGTAGTCTTAAGCCCCGCAAGCGTGAGCGCCGTAAGAGCATCAAAGCCGCCCGTAATATGTTCAGCCAGCCAATAGCTGGAAAAGCCGTCGGACGCCGCCCGCGCAACGTCGTCGACGATACGGTCAACAGATGCAAACCGCACCAATCCGGTACCGTTGATGCCTATTTTCATTTCTTAGACCCAATGCAAAAGAACTGATCAGCACATGCTAGGGCGTTGCCGTACGCCAGGCTAGGAGAAATTCCACTTACCGTGATTGGCGTGTTGACCTTGATATCCGTCTGGCTTCACACTGCCGGGCAACAAGGAGAGGGAGGCGCTCATGAAGTTCGGTTTAGCTTTTGCCAGCAGCATTGGACTTGATTCACAATCCGCAATTGACCTCAGCAAGCGCGCAGAGGAAATCGGCTTCGAATCTGTTTGGGGCGGGGAACACGTCATCATTCCTGCGAAGTTTGACTCTAAATACCCCTATACCGAAGACGGCAAGCTGCCCGCGGAACCGGATACACCGATTCCTGATCCGTTGATCTGGCTGGCCTATGTTGCAGCGGCCGCGCCGACGCTGAAGCTTGGCACATGCATCCTTATTCTGCCGCAACGCAACCCGGTTATTCTCGCCAAAGAACTGGCCACCCTAGATGTTCTCTCCGGCGGCCGCGTGGAATTGGGTATCGGCGTTGGCTGGTTGCAAGAAGAATTTGAAGCCCTGGGTGTGCCGTGGGAGCGCCGGGGTGCCAGAAACGACGAATATGTTGAAGCCATGCGCGTCTTATGGGCCGGCACCGAAGCCGAATATCACGGAGACTTTGTCGACTTTGATCCTGTCACCAGTTCTCCCCGCCCAGTGAAAGGCGACATTCCCATTCTCGTCGGCGGTGATACCCAAGTCGCCATCAATCGCGCGGCGCGATTGGCCCAAGGCTATTTTCCGGGCACCTCGAAAACCGAAGAGCTGAAAGAACTAATCAGTAAACTTCACGAAGCCCTCAAGAAGAATGATCGGGCTCCTGGAGACGTTGAGATTAACGCCATTTTCGGCGAGCAGATGGCGGACCCGGTGGCCGGCGTCGCACAAATGGAAGAAATCGGCGTCAGTCGCCTAATGGTCCCAGCCTTCTTCTTCGCGGGACCCGACGGACTGGATCGTCTCGCTGAATTCGGTGAAAACGTCATAAAGAAGTAGACCGTTCAGGCGGCTTAGACGGTTTCGCCTTTCAGCGTCGGGGACCGGTACTTCCAGAGATCCGTCGCCATTGTTCCGTATAGGAACAAAATGACGGAAAGAGCGATTGCGGGGACAAGGCCATTGAGCGTCCCAAACGCTTCAATAATCAGACCAAGCACGACAGCGCCGATCGGGGCGCTGCCGACAAAGCCCAGATTGAAGACCGACAGGATCCGTCCGCGAAACTCTGGTTCTGCCGATTCTTGCACAATCGTGCGTGCCAACGTCGACGTCACGCCCATATTGAGCCCCCAAGCGATGGTTGAAAGCACCAACACAATCCAATTTGGCCATACCCAGAGCAAGAGCAAAATGATCATGCGCGATAATTGCATCAGCAAGAAGATTCGGCCGGGATGGGCGAATGGCATGTAACGCAACATGATGAAATTGGACGTCGTCGCGCCCGCGTAGAACACGATCATCATGAGCGCCAACAACAAGGCATCGCCGTCGAAGACGCGTTTAATGATGAATGGAAAGACGGTCAGAAACGCGCCGGCATTAAAGATGCTCGACGTGAAGTTGATGAGCAAAACGTTGAAGACGGCATTGTTGCGAAAGGTCGCGCTAAATCCCTCCACCACTTCTCGCAATGCCGAAGCCGGAACCCCGGTTGATGTCGCCGGATGAGAAGGCAGACGGCGAACCATGAAAACGCCGAGCAAGAAGCAAAGCCCCTGAACAAATAGGGCTGTGCTAAGGCCGACAGATTCCATTTGGCCGGCCATCATCAACCCAACCATCTGGACAACAAAGCCGATGGCGGTCGCGGCCGTCACACCCTGTTGAACCGCGCTCCCTGAAACACGGTTGAGTATCGTCAATTGCGCCGGACCGGAAAACGACATGAGCGTACTCATGCCCAAACCCCAAAGGGTGACCGTCCAAATGCTCAGCGCATCAAACTGATCAACAAGAATGAGAAACAAAGGTAACAGGGGCGCGAAGGCATAGACACGGAGAAGCAGATCGCGAGGATCGGCTCGATCTGCGCGCGCGCCGCCCCAAAGCATGATGAAAATGCCGGGAATGCCCATCAGCGCCTGCGCGACACCGACTTGATCAGCCGGTAACAGCAATACGCCGATCAGAAGCCAGCTCACCAGCAAATATTGCATGGAGAAGGCGATGCCGGAAAAGGCGGTTGATCCTAAATAAGCTCGGAACCCCGCACTTTGCCAGATCGTTTCTGCACTTGGTGACGCAACGTCCCCGGTCGTCACCTTTTCGATCCCACTGTCATGGCTCTATGTGTAGCTTGAATGATCGTGCAGGCAAATGGCCTAGCGCACGCCAATACCTAGTCGTCGTGGCGAATCTTTTTGTCTCGCAATCTCTTCAGAGCCGAACGCCGAGTCTTTTGGTCGAGCCGCTTTTGCTTTGCCGTCCAACTTGGTTTCGTCGCAACACGCTTTTTCGGTTGAACCAGGGCCTGCAGGACCATCGCACGCAGACGGGCAGTAGCGTCGCGGCGGTTGGCTTCCTGGGTGCGGTGGCGGTTGGCTGTGAGTACGATCACACCATCCTTTGTGATACGGGACCCGGCGAGCCTCACCAAACGCGCACGTACCGGTTCCGGCAGCGCCTCGGTATGGCGCACATCAAATCTCAATTGCACCGCACTTGAGACCTTATTGACATTCTGGCCGCCCGGCCCCCCAGCGCGAATAAACGAAAAGCGCAGTTCGTCATCGCTGATAGATATATCGTCGTTGATCACAAGCATTTCTTGATGCGCGTTACTTTCGCCGCAACCACAACATTTTTGGGCTCGGACTCAAAAATATGCGAGTCTTACACATCGAATCATTTTGATTCGTTGCCGTTTGGTCGCGTACTCCCTTTCAGGCCTTTATCTATGAATTTCGTCGACATTAGCCGTGACCGCAAGCGGCAGATCCTAAAAGATGTGTTTGGATTCGACGATTTTCGGCCTGGTCAGGAACCGGTCGTCGACTCCATTCTGGCTGGGCATAATGTTTTGACCATCATGCCCACGGGCGCCGGCAAGTCACTTTGTTTTCAGATCCCCGCCCTGTTGCGTGGCGGACTGACAATCGTCGTGTCACCATTGGTCGCGCTCATGCAGGACCAAGTCAGCGCCCTCAAACTCAGCGGAGTCGCCGCCGAAACCATCAATTCCGCCCGATCGCGCGCGGAGAATGTGGAAACTTGGCGCCGCGTTGCTTCTGGCGAAACTCATATCCTCTACATGGCACCCGAGCGGTTAATGACCGAACGTATGCTCGAGGCGCTGACGAAACTGGAAGTGCGCTTGATCGCGATTGACGAAGCCCATTGCATCTCTCAATGGGGTCCCGCTTTCAGGCCGGAATATGAGGCTTTGGCACGTTTGCGCGATGTCTTTCCGGGTGTCCCCATCGCCGCTCTCACCGCAACCGCGGATGAGGTGACACGGGCCGACATTGCGGACCGGCTCTTCGGAAAGGCGGTACAAACCTATGTTCAAGGCTTCGACCGGCCAAACATCAAGCTAACCGTTCAGACAAAACGCAATTGGAAGCAGCAGCTCCTCGGCTTCATGGATGAACGGCGCGGCCAAAGCGGCATTGTTTATTGTTTGTCGCGCAAAAAGACGAAAGAAACGGCTGCGCTGCTGTCCGAGAAGGGAATTCCGGCCCTCCCCTATCACGCGGGCATGACAAAGGAAGCGCGGGACGCCAATCAAGCCCGCTTCATGACCGAAGCCGGTCTGATCATGGTGGCAACCATTGCGTTCGGTATGGGCATTGATAAGCCGGACGTGCGCTTCGTTTTTCATACGGATTTGCCCAGCAGCCTTGAGGCCTACTATCAGGAAATCGGACGCGCGGGACGCGACGGTGAAACGGCCGAAGCGCACATGCTGTTCGGTCTCAGCGACATTCGCATGCGCCGTATGTTCATTGACGAAGAAGACTCGAGTGACGACCGCAAGCGGCGCGAACATCAGCGATTGAATTTACTGCTCGGTTTCTGCGACGCCGTCGGCTGCCGGCGCAAAATTCTTCTCAACTTTTTCGGCGAACAATCTGAGGACTGCGGAAATTGCGACACGTGCCTTGACCCAACACCGGTCATCGATGCGACCGATGATGCGGCACTGGCGTTGAAGGCCATTCAGAAAAGCGGCGAACGGTTTGGCGCCGCCCACATCATCGACATTCTGTTGGGCAAAGAAACCGAAAAGGTCCAATCATGTCGTCATGACGCGTTGGAGATGTTCGGTCAGGGCGCACACCGCAAAAAACAAGAGTGGCAAACCGTGTTGCGTCAGCTTGTTGCCGGTCAATTTCTCAGTCTTGATGTAGCAGGGTATGGCGGCCTGGAATTAGCTTCGCTCGGCCACGACCTCTTAAGCGGTAAGACAGGTTTCCAACATCGTCCCGATCACGAACCTGCGGGCACCAAGCGATCAAAACGCAAAGCAGCAGAACCGTTTGATCAAGCAGATGTCCCGCTTTCACTGCTTTCAGCCCTAAAGCGGCTGCGTCTCAGCCTCGCCAAGGAACGTAATGTGCCCGCTTACGTGATTTTTTCGGATCGCTCGCTGGCCGATATGGCGCGCCTTGAACCCAAGACATTGAACGAGTTTGCAGAAGTTCACGGCGTAGGGGCCGCCAAGCTCCGCGATTTTGGCGAGATTTTCTTAGCCGCGATTACAAATGCGCAAGCCGGCGTAGAAATGTCGGCCACTTAGATTTTCTGGATCTCCGGCTCAAAACTTCACGAATCGTGTTTAGCTTTGCGGCCCATCGTCGTACGATGTCCGGCTTTGCCAAATCCCAAAGGCTGACTTTCGATGCGCTCAAATCGAAGCCCCATATGGCGCCTGTGGCCTATGGTCCAGGACAACGCGCTCCGTTTCTGGGGCGGCATGGCGCTGATCAACAGCGGGAGACTGCTGGAAGGCTTCATACCTATCCTGTTAATGGTGAGCATTGACCGCATCGCAAGCGGCAATTCAAACCTTATGTTTCCCGCGCTTGGCATTCTCGGCTTGATGCTGATCCGCTATGTCGCCTTTAACGTCGGCCGCCGACATGTGCGCCAGGTGGGTGTCGACGTCGCGTTCACGGTTCGGCAAAGGCTCTATCGCCACCTCGAAGATCAAGGGCCCAACTTTTTTTCCAAGTATCCAACGGGCGATTTGATGGCGCGCGCCATTAACGACGTTCAAATGATCCGCATGTTTATCGGCATGGGAACGCGGCTCATGTTTGTGCTCGGCTTCTCCGGATTGGTTGCCTTTTGCTTCATGCTGTACCTGTCGCCAGGTCTGACGGCCATGCTCCTTCCCCTCATGCCCATCATCGGCCTCATCGGATGGATTGTTGCGGCGCGTCTGTTTGATCAGTCCATCAAAGTGCAAGAAGGCTTCTCGGCACTTTCATCGCAAGTGCAGGAAAACCTCAATGGCATCCGGACGGTGCAGGCACACGGACAAGAAGAGCGCGAAATTGAGCGTTTTGTCGACAGCAGCAGCGCCTACGCCAATGATTATCATCGGTTGATCTTCTACAACTCCGCGCTGACCAGCAGCATGTTGGCTTTGACGGGTGCCGGCACACTGATCATCGTTGGTTTTGGCGGGACGAAAGTGTTGAACGGCGAGCTTTCTGTCGGAACCTTCACGGCTTTCCTTTTTTATCTTGCTATGATGCTCGCGCCGGTGCGCGAGGCGGGCATCATGGTCACGCTGTTTCAGCGAGCTGCATCGGCCACAAAGCGTATATTTGAAATCCTCGATCACGAGCCCGAGATACGTGACCTGTCCGATGGCCAATCCAAGCCAACTATTGGCGGTTCACTGACATTTCGAAATCTGTCCTATCGCTATCAAGGCTCTGACGAAGACCGGACACCTCCTGCAACGCTTGAGCACGTTTCATTGTCGATCGACACCGGCGAAATGGTCGCCATCTTGGGGCGTGTTGGATCGGGCAAGTCGACCCTCCTTAAACTGCTGGTCCGGCTTCTGGATCCGCCGCCCGCCACCGTCTATGTCGATGGCCGCGACATTAGAATGTTGCCGCTTTCATGGGTGCGTTCACAAATCGCGCTTGTGCCCCAAGACCCGTTCTTGTTCGCGGATCAACTTGATCGCAACATTGCCTATGATAACCCGGAACGTTCGCCAGAAGAGTTGGTCGAAGTTGTCAGAACGGCAGATTTGGAAGAGACAATCGCGCGCTTCCCGGCTGGTATGAACACGGTCGTGGGTGAGCGCGGCGTGACACTGTCGGGTGGCCAAAAACAACGCACCAGCCTCGCGCGCGGACTGATACGCGACACGCCGGTCTTGCTGCTCGACGATTGTTTTTCCAGCGTCGACACAGAAACGGAAGAAAAGATTCTGTCGCAACTAAAACGGCTGAGATCTGGCAGAACCACCCTGATGGTTTCGCATCGCGTCTCAACAGCACGTCATGCGGATCGGATCATCTTTCTTGATGAAGGCCACGTGATCGAACAGGGCAGCCACGAGGATCTCATCAAGGCGGGGGGACGCTACGCGCAACTTGCACAGCTCCAATCACAGAAGATCGCTCTTGAAAGTGATCTCATGGAGGCTGCGTCTTGAGCACGACAACGCCAGATCAGATCTACGATCCGAAAGATGATGCCCGCGCCCGCCGCGCTCAGGACGAGCGCGACTACTCCATCTTCGACAATGATATGGAGACGCGCCATTTCGATCTCAGCCAGATCTTGCGCTTGCTCAAATGGCTGAAGCCCTATAGCGGTCTGGCTCTGTTGGCAGTTGTCCTGGTGCTTGCTGCAGCCACATGCGCCGTTTTGGCGCCCGTTGTGGTCTCGCGTGTGGTCATCGATGGATTGCTTCTTTCGAGTGAGGGCTTAGCGGCCCCAGATTTCGGGCAAGGCGCGCTAGTGGATTGGCTTGTTTCCGTAACCGGCTTGCCGCCTTTGATTTGTGCATGCGGTCTCTTCGCGGTTTGGATTTGCGGCTGGGCGTTGTTGGCGCATGGATTCCGCATCACAATGGCGCGTTCTGTCCTCAGCGCGTTGCGCGATCTGCGGCGCGATGTGTTTGCGCATTTGGAACGGCTTCCCTCTTCCTTTTACGATCGCGTTGCCGTTGGGCGCGTCATGACGCGCGTTTCCAACGATGTAGAAACTTTGTTTGAAATGCTGTCTGGCTTCGGACTGCTGCTCGGTGAGTTTGTGCCATTCCTCATCGCCATCAGCATTATGCTTGCGCTCAGCCCCGCCTTGACCGGCGTTTTGTTACTTCTGCTTCCCGTTGCAGCGCTGGCCACAATTGCGTTTCGGTGGGCGGCCTCGCATGTCTACCGTTCGATCCGAACGAGCGTGTCGAAACTCAATGAAAACCTGCAGGAGAATCTGTCTGGGATTGAGGTCGTCCAGCTCTATGGTCGCGAAGAACTGAACTTTAAGCGCTATGCGGCAGTCAACAATCAGAACCGCCAGGAAGAAAACCGGGCTGTGACACTCGAAAGCCTTTACGGCCCGTTTATGGACAGTCTGGCTTATGTCGCCATGGCCACCATTGTGTGGTTTGGTGGCTCACTCGTGTTCAATGCCGGCCTGACCCTCGGCAGCATCATTCTGTTCGCTCAATTCACCGACATGTTGTTTCGTCCGATCGTGGCCATGGGGGAGCAATGGAATGTTGCGTTCCGTGCCATGGCCAGCCTAGAGCGCATTTTCCAAGCAATGGACTGGCAAGAAGCTTTGCTGGAACCAGAAGAACCGGCAGCCCTGCCAAACAAGCTTCAAGGCGCGGTGCAATTCCGGAACCTGTCTTTTTCGTATCGGCCCAATGACCCCATCCTGCACGATGTCAGTTTCGATATTGCGCCCGGCGAAACGGCGGCAATCGTGGGTCCCACAGGATCGGGCAAAACAACACTTATTCGGCTCCTGTCCCGGTCCTATGACGTACCGCGCGGAACCATCTTTCTCGATGATCTAGACATTATGGATGTGGTGCCGACTGAGGTCCGCAAGCGGGTTGGCGTCGTGTTGCAAGACTTCCATGTGTTCTCAGGATCGGTGCACGACAACATCTCGCTGGGCGATCCAAAGATCAGCCGAGACAAAGTGATTGAAGCTGCAAAGGCCGTACACGCGGATGGGTTCATCCGGGCGTTGCCGCACGGATACGACACGCCCATCGCCGAGCGCGGTAAGAATCTCTCCCACGGTCAGCGGCAACTTCTGGCCTTTGCCCGCGCCCTGGTCGCGGATCCTGAGATTCTCATTCTTGATGAAGCAACGGCGAGCATTGATACGCAGACAGAACAAGTCATCCAACAAGCGCTTGAACGTGTCACAGCGGGCCGGACCTCCATCATCATCGCGCATCGTCTGCATACGATCGAAAAGGCCGACAAAATCATTGTGCTGGTGAACGGGCGCATCAATCAGATCGGGTCGCATGACGCATTACTGACAGAGGGCGGCGTCTACAAAACCCTGTACGAATTGCAAGCGCACGATCTGGCTGGCGCTTGAGGCGTTTTTTTGTCGAATTCAAGCCGGGACTGCCGATAATCCAAGCCAGTCACTCCGTCGCCGATCAAATGAAACCACATACATGCGCCACATAAGATGACCTGCAGTCAGATTTGGCATCGACTGCGTGCGAGAAACAAGCGCAACATGCGCTCAAACCGACACAATTGGCGTCGGTTTGAGTGCGTTAAGTCGACCTGTTTTATACAAAGAATTGATCTTTATGCGATCAGCAGGGAATTTCAATTCCTCGTATGTGCGCTGAGAGGAAGCAATCACATCGGATGACTTCCCCGCATTCTTTGCACAACTGACCGTATCAAGTCCTGACTAGTTGAAATCTCCAGCACGTAAAGACAGTTGGACGGCAAAAGTTCTTGGACGTTGGCTGACACCGAAAAACCCGCCGAGCAGTGGGACATCGTTTCCGGCTGTAAGGTAGTTTTCATCCGTCAGATTCTTCCCAAGAAAGCCAAGCCGCCAGCTCCCATCTTCCGCGCCTACTCCAACTCCAACATCGATTAAAACAAACCCCTCTTGAAGGATATTGGGGTCTAGATCGGTACTGGTGAAATAGTCATCCTTCCACGAAGCATCGAACCGAAAATCCGCAGACAGGCCATTTGCGATGGGACGTTCATACTGAATCGATCCACCAACCGAAAACTCAGGCGTAAACGCACTAGATTTTCCCGCAACATTATTGAACCCCGCGGACTGACACGCCGCCGCGTTTGTGGTGCCGGGCGCAAGCCCCGTGGCTGCCGCATGCGCACCAAGCTGTGCTGCTGTACAAGCCGCAAGCAAAGTTTCGAATTCAAAATCGACCCAAGCACCATTTGCGGCAAGTGTTAGGCCATCTATCGCCTGAGGCGTCCACGTCAAATCGGCCTCGATTCCCTGACTTGTGGCTTCTGCCGCATTTTGAGTGATGAAGCTCAGCGCACCAGTGAAGGTCGTAACTTGCAGATCCTCAAATTCAGAATTGAAGTATGCGACGTTGAACGCAAGTGAATCATCCAAGAGGCGGGTCTTGGCCCCTATTTCCCAACTTGTTGCTTTTTCGCGCCCGAATATCGCGTCATCCGGATTCGCCGTTGGAACAAATATATCGAAACCACCCGACTTGTATCCAATTGACCAAGTGCCATACAGATTGACATCCTCAAACGGCTCGTACGTTATCTGAACCTGCGGCGCAAGCTGGTTCTCATCGACAGTCAAATCGCTAAATGTGTGTTCAACCGACTCGGTCAGGGCGGAGATTGTCCCAAACAAAAATGGATCACCCGCCGCTGTCAACCGACGCCCACCTCCAAATGGATCCGTCGGCAGCGTAAAGAACAACGACTGCTGGCCTTCTTTCGATTCCACCGAATATCGCAATCCACCAGTTAGAGTCAGTTGATCAGTAACGTCAAACGCCAACTGACCAAACAGGGCATAAGTATCCGATGTGAAATCAAGCGTTGCTGTGCGATTAAGCGTGCCAAATGCTGGGACCAAACCGCCGGTCAGCGCACTGAGGGTATTCGTTCCAATACCTGTTCTTTGTTCGGCTGAGAAATCATAGGTTTGAAAGAAACCACCGGCGATAAGTGACAATGGTCCTTCCCAGTCGGAGGCGAAGCGCACTTCGATACTGTGCTGATCGTTTTCCTGATCTTCCGTGAACTCATTGATCGCAAAGGGAGAAAAATCACCATCAATGTCTCTAGCAAACTCGTATGTCGAAAATCCGTAAAGCGCAGTGACACTACCAAAACCCAAGTCCCGTTCTACATGGGCAGCGACCTCTCGTGTATCACCATCTATTTTGAAATTACGCTGCAGATCTAGGATTGGATCCCCCGCATTGGAAATCGGCTGAACACCATCGAAGTTGAAGCCGCCTACCGAACCGTTCGGATCCACTTCAAATGAGCCACCAACTTGTCGGAAGTCACCATGTTCAAAGCGCACAAACCCGTACCAGGGCCCATCATCAAAATCGAGAGTGCCCCTTATTGCCCAATCTTCGGTCCTGGGGGAATCCGGATTCTTTCCGGGATTGGCTGAATTTGTAACCCACCCCTCATTTAAGTCTTTGAACATGACGGCCAACCGGCCGCCGATTTTGTCAGAAATCGGACCGGACAGATGGCCATTGACTCTGATTTCTTCATTTCGAAATTCATAGGTGGAATTGACGACTGCTTCAAACTCATCCGTCGGTTTGGCGGCTGTTACACTAATGGCGCCACCAACTGTATTCTTACCGAAAAGAGTTCCTTGAGGTCCCCGAAGGACTTCTACTCGTTCTACATCCATAAATGCAAAACGGACCTGCTCGATCAAGCCGCGATAGATTCCATCGACGAACGTACCGATCGATTGCTCTCCGCCTGCGTTCAACTCTGTTGAAACACCGCGTACCGAGACAAATGACCTGATCGTGTCAAATGCAACTTCGAAGTTTGGGACCAAAGGAGCCAATTCCTCAAAGTTCGAGATTCCGCGCTCTGTAAGTTCAGTGCCTTTGATTACCGTCAGAGATATTGGAACGTCCGCGAGTGTCTGTTCCCGCTTTTGAGCCGTGACGATAATTTCATCGAGCTGCGCAAACGCCTCGTCTGTTACACCGATCGCAAACACAAGGCTGCAAAGCGCCGTTGAGCGCAGCAAGAAATTTCTATCCATGGGTCCCCTCCCGAATATTTGGGCTTAGCGCCAATCTTGCAGATCATGTCACAATGATTATTTTTTTCAACTGAATAGTCGAAAAATATCTTATTTGCGTTGATCAATGGGGAGGTAGTGTCTCATTTATGTAACATTTGTCCTGACGCACCTGCGCCCATCTATTTGACCATACTTATAAGCCATTGTTTTTTTTAACAAAATAGGAGAGCCTTGTTGGAATGGACGGCCATCGCAGCTCGTCTCGAAATCGTCGGACGAAAAGACAAAAAAACTGTAGGCCAACTAAATGGTCAAATTTACTCCCATTGTGAAAATGGCATCGAATAATGCCCCTCCCCATGTCCTTGAAAACATGGAGAGGAGCGATCAAGGGAGAAGACGGAATTTGAGACAAAGCAAAGCTTGGCTCTCAAAAACCGTCGATCCAAAGTAGCACACCGACTCTTTTTTTCAACTAAACGTTTGAATTTTATTGAATGCGTTGTGCTAAGTTTTTTGAAACAGGTAGCTGCGACCGGACCGCTGCAAAAGTTAGCTTCATTCGTAGCGAGATTCGGGGCGTATCGGGATCGGCATCTTTTGCGTGTTTTTTTGCTGAAGCGGCCGGCCAACTCTGTTCGTAGGAATACGACAAGACCGAGGTCGGCCAACATCTCTGTGGCCTGTTCTCGATCGACTATGCCACCACACAAGGGAGCTGTTACGCCTGCAAATCGTAGCCAAGTTGCCCAGCGATCGTCTTAGCGATGTGTTGGACACCAATTTCGTTTCTGCCGATAATTAGATGTTCTTGCGAACTATTACGTACCGCCTGCCCGAGCTTCTCAAGAAGGGGACGATCTTCGTCGTATACCGCTTCCCACGATGCGTTCATAACTGCATCGGTCAACTCCAAGCCAAGTGGATCGTTGCGATCCTCAAACGTCAGAAATGTCGAGCGTATCTGTGTTGCTTCCCTTCCACCATCATAGCGTGGGAGAGTCTCAATGATTTGAGTGACGCCTGGTGGCGCGACAATAATCGTTCCGGGATATATCCAGTAGACTGGTATAACGCCTTTGGTCCAATCCCATTGATCTTCTGGCACATCACGAAGTTCGACGATCGTCTTCAGTGAAAACAGCATAAAGTGATGCAACCCGAACGCCTCGTGGGTGGACGTGTTCTGAATGTTTATTTGTGAAGGTATGCTTTGTCCGTGCACGGTCTGAAAGTGGTAAGTTTCGCCGAAATTCTCAATCGCCGCTTTCCAGTTTATCTCAACTTCAAATTCGCGCGTTTCAATATGTTTCGCTTTTTCAAGGCCCCAGGCGCTTAAGTGTTCGCTCAGTTTGTCTCCTAGAAACGCGTGCAAATTAAGCTCAGTACCAGGTGTCAGATTTACCCATAGTAGGCCACCGAATTCCTGGCTTGTAAGCTCAAGAAGGCCCAGATTTTTCTGGTCACATTCAGGAAAACCTTCGCTACCTGGCAAATTCACCAATTGACCGGATGAGTCATACGTCCATGCGTGATACGGGCACGAAAATAGACGCCGATTACCGCAGCCACTCGCCGGCATTGCCCCCCTATGGCGGCAATAATTCTCGAAGGCACGCGCAACCCCATCTCCACCGCGAACCAGCAAAACCGATTTTCCAAAGAGATCCCGAACCATAAAATCATTTGGTTGGGCAATCTCCGCGGAGCTTATGAGAGGCAACGGCGTGTTGAGCATGATTTGCTCACGCTCCTTTACCTTTAAGCCTTCGTTTCGATAATAGTCCAGCGGAATTGACAGAACGTCTGCAGCCATATCTGTCGTCTTGTTTTCCGCATTTTTCAATGCCCTTTTCATTGTGCCGTTGAAAAATGTAGCATCCATACTACCATTCCCTTCGAACTCTCCACTTTCCGCTCGCGAGCCAACGCCCCTACTGCGGACTAGCAGAAATTATAGAGCGAGCGCCAACACTAGATGACAAGAGCTTGTGGAGACACTTAGCACACTACCCGTTTGCGAGCTTAACAGCTCACGAACAATGTTCCGCCATCAAACAAAAGTCAACTATTTGGTTGAAATTTTTTTCATATGCGTTAAACCCAACATGCTAAGTCAACCAGCCCCCTCGACCAAAACGAACACTAAACAGCTTGCGAGTCCTGAGAAGTCGCCGACGGCATTGAAATACACTCAATTATACTCTGTAAGCAGATAGGTAGACATGGAAACGATCCCAAGTTCAGTCGAAGACATTTCATCTGAATGGCTCAATCAAGTTTTTTCGAAGTCTGACATTGAAGATTCTGTCGTCGGCGTTGAATTGGTGGAAGCAAACAGTGGGACAACCGGCAGAGCAAAGTTTCATTTGCGCTGGAAGGCGAATCGCTCACCAGATTTGCCGAAGAGTATATTTGTGAAGTTAGTACCCGATGACCCGTTGCAGCAGCGTATGAACGAGGCGATGGGAATGGGAAAACGTGAAGCTCAATTTTACAAACTGCTGGCGCACGAAATCCCGGTCATCATACCAACGAACTATTACAGCGCGTGGAGTGATGACGCCACCTCATACATCATGATCATGGGCGACCTCGCGGAGGCTGGCGGACGGCCGACAGTTCTAGGGCCGGATTCCCACTACACGGTTGCCGAAAAACTGATCGATGCGCTTGCGGTTTTGCATGCAAAATACTGGGACAGTGAGCGCTTTCAATCCGATCTCAGCTGGGTTCAACCCTACGCCCCCATACGCAATGCGGAACCGCCCATGCTTGTGGACAGGTGCTGCCGTCTATTTCGCGATTTAATGCCGCCAGTTTTTGTTGAGGCGCGGAACCTGTTCGTTGAAAGGCAAGTCGAGGTCGCTGACTTATTTGAAGTCGGCATTCCGACACTCGTTCACGGCGACTGTCATCTTTCCAATCTCTTTTTGGATCAAAATGAGGGATTGGGCTTCTTGGATTGGGCGATCGTTTCGAGGATGCCTGCAATGTGGGATATTGCTTACGGGCTCGGCATTTCGTTTCCACCAGAGGTCCGCCGAAAGGCCGAGGAGAATTTGCTTCCAAGATATGTACAGGTCTTTGAGGAGGCCAGCGGGATTAAGTTGGACTGGGACACATTTTGGTATCGCTATCGACTTACCTCTTTCTATGCATGGATTTCTGCAGTAGCGACGCTGGGTGGCGGAGAACGCATGCAGCCATTGGAATGGGGACTGAACACGATACAGTGGACAACGCAACTCATCGAAGAGCACGACGCTGTTAGCCTAATTAAACGCGAACTCGAAGCCAAATAGGACAATAATCCGTATACAGTGGATTTAACGAGTCCTCCTTTGGCAGGAGCGATCGTCTGCTGCTTTGGCCACAATCTACGATTTCGACTCGCGACCGACAGAATCCGATTTCAGAGAACTTTCGCGGAAGACCCAAATGGCCCTGTCCTGGGCCATGATCATTTATCCTCGATTCATGATCATGCCCATGTGTTACCGTTTGCCGCACGACTAAGAAATCTCGGCGGCTAACCGGCCCCCCCCTCAACCTGATCGCGCTCTAGACAAATAAGTCACAGACTCCGCGCGATGATGAGCTTCATTATTTCATTCGTCCCACCGTAAATTCGTGAAACACGCGCATCTCGGTACATGCTAGCAATGGGATATTCGTTCATGTAGCCATATCCGCCAAACAGCTGCAAGCACCGGTCAACGACTTCGCCTTGCAGTTCCGACAGCCAGTACTTGGCTTTAGCTGCAGTAACTGCATCAAGTTGGCCATTGAGGTGACGTTTCACACAATCGTCCACGAAAGACCTTGCAGCAGTGGCCTTGGCTGCACAATCAGCAAGAACGAATTGCGTGTTTTGGAAATCGAAGACCGACTTTCCGAACGCCTTGCGCTCCTTAACGTATGTGAGCGTTTCTGAAATTGCGCGCTCAATCATCGCGATTGATTGTATGGCGACGATGAGCCGTTCTTGAGCCAGATTAACCATCATCTGTACGAATCCACGACCTTCATCACCTCCGAGAAGATGGTCGGCCGGTACACGCACATCGTCAAAAAACAACTCAGCAGTTGAACACGCTTCCTGACCAATCTTGTCTAATTTCCTGCCACGTCGAAAGCCAGGACTATCCGTTTCAACTAGGAACAAAGAGATTTCCCCGGAACTCGCTTCACCTTCGGTTTTACAGGCAACCATCACAAGATCTGCGACATGGCCCAGTGTGGTGAAGATCTTTTGGCCATTTATGACGTATGTATCGCCATCTCGAACTGCTCTCGTCTGTATGGCCTTAAGATCTGAGCCCGCATTCGGCTCTGACATCGCAATTGCACCAATCCACTCGCCCGAAGCGAGCTTGGGTATCCAGGCCCTCTTCTGATCCTCATTTGCCAAACTAAACAAATAAGGCCCAAACACTGCATTGGACACGCAAACCAAAAACTGGTCTACGCCGCGCAACCCAAAGCTCTCGATGATAGCTGCCTCATAGGCGAAACTTACGCCGCCGCCGCCATACGCTTCAGGCGCACTGGCCATCAAAAGTCCGATGCTACCTGCTTTCTTCCAGGCTTCTCGAGACACGTAACCCTGAGATCGCCATTTTTCCATGTGAGGACGACATTCGTTTTCTACAAATCTATCGACTGTCTCACGGAATAAGATTAGGTCCTGATCGTAGTAGTCAGGGTATGAACTGATGCTCGAATCTGACATTGGCGATTGTTGCCTCCCGTAACCTGCGCGTCGCCCGCAGCCGAAACACTATGGTTCGCGCAAGCATCATTAGCCCTCACACACAAATTTTTGTCAACTATATAGTTGAATTTTTGTTGAGCATTGGACGCAATTGTTGCAGGGTTTGTAGCCATTGGCTAATCACCCACAGAGGGTGACCGAGTTTTGCCGAATCCCTCACAACGCAATCGAAATTTTCGGGATAGAGTGAAAGCAAGTCACAATCTCAAGGCTTTGAGGAATAAATGACCGACGTAAAATCCGAAAGACAGGGAGCGATCCTGATCTGCACATTGAACCGGCCGGAACACAACAACAGCATCACGGCAGAAGTCTTCGAAGCGCTGTACACTGAATGGACCGCCGCAGACAGAGATCCGGATTGTCACGTGATCTTGACCACTCACGAAGGTGACAATTTCTGCGTAGGCGCAGACGGCAACAGTTTTGAGAAATGGACTCAAGAGACGCTGACATCAACATTCCGTCGGGAGTTCTCGGGCAAACAGGGGTTACCGCCGTTAAGCGAAACAGAAGCCGATCTCGACCCGTTGGGCATGAACCGGTGGGCCCTTATGGTATGTAGAATTCGAACCCCAATGATCGCAGTAATGAGAGGCGTTGTTGCCGGTGGAGGATTGGGGTTGGCTTTGCTCCATCATTTTCGATTTTCGGATGAGACCGCGAAGTTTACCAACGCCTTTGGCCGTTTAGGTCTTAGTTTTGAGCTGGGCATGTCACATTTGCTGCCCGATCTTATCGGGCGACAGAACGCGTTGGAATTCGCCCTGACCAGCAAAATAATTGACGCAAAAGAAGCACACGAGATTGGGCTGATTGATCATTTGGTTCCGGCGAATGATCTGATGGCCGCAGCACATCAACTCGCGAGCACAATTGCCAAGCAATCACCTCTTGCTGTGCGTGCTACAATGGAAGCGATTTTGAATCCTCGCTTCAGAAATCTCGAGATAGCCATGCAAACGGAATTTCATCATCAGAAAATCTTGTGGGAATCAGACGAGTTTAGGGAACGAGCGCGCAAATTATTCAGCTCGTAGATTCAAATAGACGAACAGCTTCAAAGTCGGATCATCAGACACAGCATCTGTCTTGTGGTCTGTTCCGAACGCAGCATTCTGATGATTGCGGCGCATAGGCATCGCTGGCCCACCACACGCCCAAGCCCCATTTGCCCGACCTATTTTTCTCAACTATTGAGTTGAGAAAAAAACTGGTCTAGAAGTTTCCTCTCATCTGAAACGAGAAGCAAAGACATTTTGCGAGACCTTTTTGGTACAGTGTGAAAACGATAGCTGGAGAGTCAATGTCTGAGATCGTCTATTGCGAACACCCCGCACCAAAAGTCTTGCGAATTGTTTTAAACAGACCAAGCAAAGGAAACGCGCAGAACAATCAACTTCTTTATGACCTTGACGAAGCGCTTATGAGTGCATCCCGCGATCCGGGTATTCAAGTGATCATCCTTGCGAGTAAGGGAAAGCACTTTTCTACAGGACATGACCTCTCGGAGTTTGATGCATCGCTTTCTGATGTCAACCCAGTTGGCCCGTGGGGAGGCTACACCGAGCCGGGCCAGGAGGGGTACATGTCATTCGAAGAGGAAGCGTATTTCGGCCTGTGTTGGCGCTGGCGCAATATCCCAAAACCACTCATTGCAGAAGTCAAAGGGCGCGTGATTGCCGGTGGGCTGATGCTGATGTGGATTAGCGACATCATCGTCGCGGGCGAACAAACCACATTTTCAGACCCGGTCGTCGCAAATGGCGTAAATGGTGTTGAGTACTTTGCACATCCTTGGGAAGTGGGTCCGAGGAAGGCCAAAGAAATGCTATTCACAGGTAGAGCTCTTACAGCCCAACTCGCGCTTCAATATGGCATGATCAACCGCGTCGTAAAGGAAGAAGTAATTGAACAAGAGGTACTAGAACTCGCAAGCGAAATTGCAGACCAACCAGCAATGGGCTTGAAACTGGCAAAGATCGCAGTCAATCAAAGTCAAGACGCGCAAGGTTTCTGGGTAGCACTGAGGTCGGCCATGGGAACTCAGCACTTGGCCCACGCCAATCACTGGGCAAATCACGGCACCTCATCACCGCCGGAAGCTATGGAACTGATGGGTCCAGTTCTGCAAAAGGCGCCATTGAAACAATAGGATCAATTGGTGCTCAAGCCACTCGCTTGCCGAGAAATTGAGCGCCTTGGCAGCGCGCGGCACTGCAGGCATAAGCAGGCCTACAGCGAAAGCGCACATCTACTTTCCCCTCCACATCCTCCGATTGAACGTAGTAACGACCAAATCAGAATTTGGCCGGACAAACTTGACCTCTCCAAGTTGGCCACGGCCCGTTAAGTCGGGTTCGGACCGACGCCAGTCAATAGTGAATTAATGTAGCCCCCAAAAGATCAAAAGAACGATCTCATTTTTTTGACTAATTAGTTGAATTTTATTGGCTGCTTGAGTTATGATGGCTCACGTCAAAAGCGCGCGACGATGAACAGACACTAGCGCAGACAATTTGTTCGGCGGCGCCGCGCAAAAACGTTGAAGGGGCACACATGGGACTGATGAAGGGCTGGCCGTACACTGATTTTGCCACGGGCTGGTATCAAATTGGATATTCGAGCGATTTCGGTCCCGGCGACATAAAGCCCGCGAAATGGTTCAATCAAGATCTTGTTATCTTTAGAACCGAGAGCGGTAAGCTAGCAGCCATGGATGCCTTTTGTCCGCATATGGGTGCCCATCTCGGGCACACCGGCCAGTTCGGAGGGCGGATATGCGGTGAGACAATTCAATGTCCTTGGCATGGATGGCAATGGAACACCGACGGCAGCCTTGCCGGTATCCCCTATAAAGAAGATGCAACGTCCAATGCCAAGATAGAAACAAAGCACATTCGTGAAATCGACGGTATCGTCATCATGTGGTACGATCACGCAGGGAACGCACCTGACTATGAGTGGCCAGGATTACCTTTTTTGGGCGACAAAGAAAACTACTTCGCAATCGATTCGACAATCGACGGTCCTCATCGCGTCAAACCACAATTCCCGTTCGAAAACAGTGCTGACCCCCACCACTTTCCCTATGTGCATGGTTCCGGCGTGGATGCGACCTTTACCGACTACGTTGTCGATGGATCGACATGCACAAACAAAATGTACATGACCTTCGGCGCAGGCAAAAAAAAGACGTGGATGACACCTGATGGTCCGGTCGATGGTGAAATAGATAATTTCTTTTGGGGGGCATCAATGGGCCTCGCCCGGTTCAATATTGATGGGCGCGTGTGCATACACCTCACCGTGCTAACACCAATCGATGAGGATTACTGTACATTCTTCAGTACGGTTACTCACAACCGAGTCCCCGGCGACTCGGGAGACACGCCAACAGGCATCGCCAAAAAAATGATGGATGCTCAGCACATTCAAATACGGCACGACTTTCACATTTGGGCAAACATGATGTACCGGGTACGGCCCATCTTTACCGGCGAAGCCGAACAAACACGTTATGCCTTCATAAGAAAACACTTCGATCAATTCTATCCAAATCCGGTCTACGGATAGCCGCAGGAAGCGGTTACGGTGCCGCCGAAAGGGTAACAGGAATTCCATTTAAAACGGCTGTGCCGGTCGGCTCATCAACCCAGTTCCCATCGACAAGTTCGTTGATGTTTACACCAGGCTCACCCGCCGCAATATGTTGAAAACGGCCCATGCCAACATGCCCCCAGCCATGGGGCAAAGAGACAGCACCACGCGACATAGCGTCGTCAATTCTCAGCGTGACCTCTACAGTCCCAGCACTTGATGTGAGCTTTGCCCTGCTTCCATCTGTAAGACTTCGCTCTGCCGCATCTTCGGGATTGACTAAAAGCGTGCATCTGTTCTTCGCATGTTTGAGCTCTGCTATGTTGTGCATCCACGAATTGTTCGATCTCAATTGACGGCGCCCTGTTAAAACCAACGGCGCCCTTTCTGCTGATATCCACCTCTTGAGTTTAGAGACTTCAGCCGCGACAAAATCATGCTTCAGCTCGATTTTGCCCGATCGTGTTCTCAGCATGCCCGTGAGTCTAGGGTGCAGTGGGCCAAGGTCCAAACCAGTTGGAAATTTTTCCAAATACGCCAGTGAAATACCATCTGCTCTTCGTCCAAACGCGTCGCCATACGGACCAATGCGCAAATTCAAGTCTAGGCGACGCAAGGCAGGCTCCCATGCCAACAGTTTTGCAAAAACCTGATCAACAGTAAGTTCCGCGATCGGTGAATTGGGCCGGCCTATCTCAACTTGGATTGTTCGCTTCAGAACCTCTTCATCGAGCTGATCAATATCTTGCCTTCGCCCCTCAACAATTGATGCAAGCCTCAGAAACGTCTCACGATCGCTTCTCTCGCTACTCATCAGCGGACGGTAAGCCTTCGTGAACCGACCATAATTTCGAAGTGCAAATTGAAAGAACCAGGCATCGTAGTTCGGTTTTGCGAGCCTTGGCGGAGATGGAAGAATCACGTGGGCATGCTTGTTAGACTCATTGACATATATGTCCATGGATATGAACGCTTCGAGCCGCGACAGCGCCCGTTCAACACGTTCCGGATCTGGGTTTGAAAGGCAAGGGTTCGCAGCAACCAGAACAAGAGCGCGAATCTGGTCGGGGCCCGCAGTTTCAATTTCTTCCGGCATACAAATTGCCGGAATTTCCCCTAAGACTTCCGGCCGTTTGCTTACCCGCGAATGCCATCTGCCGATTCTAACACCCGCCCCCGAACCAGCGATCCCTGCTGAGTTGTCTTGCATATGGAGAGGTCGAGCGAACATGTTTCCGCCTACGACGTCGAGACTGCCAGACAAGATGGAAACAAGATCCATCAACCAACAAGTCAGTGTACCGAACTGCGTTGTCGTCGTCCCCATGCGCCCATAAAGCGCTGCCTTCGGAGCCTCCTTAAGTTCATGTGCCAACCGTCGAATCGTTTCAGGTGCTATCCCAACGCTTTGTGAAACGAACTCAGGCGTGATGCCCTTTAGAAAATCCATACATTCACTTAATCCCGCCGTACATTTTGCGGCGTGCCCTGCAAATGAACGACCGTCCTCGATCAACACGTTTGCGACAGAAGCTAGAAATGCTGCGTCTGATCCTACGCGTATGGGATAATGATCACTGGCAACTCTTGCGGTTGCCGAGCGCCTTGGGTCGAAAACAACTATTCGCCCACCACGTGCCTTTACATCGCGCAATTTCGCGCCGATTCCAGGCGCGGTCAGCAAGCTGCCATTTGAATCAAGCGGATTGGCACCGAATACCCACAACAAGTCGGTCCGATCAAGATCCGGCACCGGCACGGACGCCGGGCTGCCATACAACAGCGCTGAAACGACTTGTCGAGGAATTTGATCGACGGTTCCAGACGTGAAAATGTTGCGAGATTTCAGGAGCGCAGCAAATACGAATGCATACTGCGTCAATACATGATTATGCGCCGCACCATTTCCAATATATAGACCAATTGAATCGCGACTCGCGCTTCGGAGAACGGGTCCGAGGAGCCGTTCTACTTCCGAATACGCTTGTTCCCAAGATGTCGGTTTCAGTTCACCATCAATCCGAACAAGCGGTGATCTCAATCTATCGGCGTCAGCCTCCAACTCGGGGATTGCTCTACCCTTTGGGCAAAGAAAGCCCTCAGACAACGGATCATCTTTGTCAGGCAAAACGCGCGTAATGGTATTTTGCTGAACTTCCCAAATACACCCGCAGCTCGCTTCGCACAGACTGCAGGTTCCGGGGAAATGACTGACTTCGGCACTTGACGACATTTTATTCGATCACGTTATGGTAAACCCTCCATCCACGACAATCTCCGACCCGGTCATGAACTTTGAAGCATCCGATGCCAGAAAAGCGACGACGCCGCCAATGTCGTCCACCTCTCCCCAACGCGCGAGCGGCGTTGCCGACAGCACCATCTCGGTCCCCGCCTCTTCTCCAGGCAATGCTCCCTGTTCGACAAGGTTTCGTTGGAAACCGTGCGCCAAATCGGTATTCACCGCACCAGGATGAACAGAATTTACACGGATGTTCGCGCCCATCCTTGCAAGATCCAATGCGGCCGCTTTGGTTACCATTTTCACGGCCCCTTTTGATGCGCAATACGCAGCACTTGAATCACCAGCCACCTGGCCGAAGATCGACGACATGTTGACAATCGACCCACCCGCTCGGCTGGTCTTTGCGCTCTCCTGCATCAAAGGGATTGCTGTTTGCATGCCGACGACGACACTTTCGAAGTTTATGGTCATCGATCTGCGAAACTCATCGAGAGGCGTATCTAGGAAATGACCGCAGTGCATTACACCTGCGTTGTTTACAAGTATATCAAGGCGCCCAAAATCCTTTCGAACTTGATTGACAACCTCATTCCATTCCTCGATAGCCGTCACATCAAGCTTTGCCGCACTCACTTTACTGCCACCATCCACTAGGGCGTCAACCTGGCGCACTAAAAGGGCCTCGTCCAAATCTGTTGCACGGACTTCAGCGCCACATTCAGCGAGCGCTTTAACTACTTCAAGTCCAATCCCCTTTGCGCTGCCGGTGACAAGGGCAGACTTACCTCTCAAATCAAACATTCCTACTCATCCTTATTCTTTGCCCCCAACCGTGCGACCCGTCTCTGAAGCTTAAACGTAGACTAGAGACAAAAACTAACACGATGGTTTTTCGACAAATGTGCACCACATCTGGATTGGATAGAGGCAAACCCAACTAGACCATCGACATTTGAATGGCCTTCGAGTGTGTCATTTCAAATATTCCGTCATACCCCCCTTCTCGACCAAATCCGCTTGACTTCATCCCCCCAAAAGGCAGGCTTGCTGGAAAAGTGTGAGGCGAGTTTATGCAGATACATCCAGCCTCAACTGCTTGCGCTGTTCTTTGAGCCTTCTGTAGGCTCCGCGTGAATATGTACGCTGACAGGCCGTATTTTGAGTTGTTTGCGATCTCTATCGCGTCTTCTTCTGTCTCGAACGGAATAATGGAAAGAACCGGACCGAAAATCTCATTTTGGGCCAGAGCACTGTTTGGATCGACATCTACGAAAATTGCGGGATCAATGAAATAGCCGTTGGCCAAGTCTCCCCCTCTACGTACTCCGCCCCCTAGCAGATCGCCTATTCCACCAGTTCTTGCTTCTTCGATTACCTGCAAAATGCGTTTACAATGGAACTCGTTGATGACAGGTCCCATGAAAGTCGACGCGTCGAGCGGATCTCCCACTGTTAAGGCGGGAAGGGCTTCTGTTAAGGCTTTGCAAACAGCATCATAGATTGATTTTTGCACCAGCAGGCGCGACCCGGCAATACACGCTTGGCCACTCAATGTTATCAAACTGATCTGAAGTGCCGTCGAAATGGCGGTCTCAAGTTCGGCATCTTCAAATATGATGCTGGCAGATTTCCCGCCTAGCTCGAAAGACAAAGGCGTCAAATTTTCTGCAGCAACTGCCATGATTGCGCGCGCCGTTGTATCGCCGCCAGTAAATGAGATTTTGTCGACACCAGGATGTGAAACTAACTCTTTACCGGCTGCCCCGTCTCCAGGGACAACGTTGACAACACCATCCGGTATGCCCGCCTCTAGACAGATCTCACCGAAACGGAGAACGGACCAAGGAGCGAGATCTGACGGTTTTATTACCGTTGTATTTCCCGCTGCGAGTATTGCCGCCAATTTGAGGCCCATGAACGACATCGGTGCGTTAAATGCCACGATGGCCGCAACGACCCCGTAAGGCTCACGCGATGTATAACATAGCATTCCTGTTTCAGCAGGCGGCACCGAGCCATCGAGCTTGTCGGCCCATCCAGCATAGTACCGAAACCAGTCCGACGGCGTGTCCGAGGCGATCGACGGCCCCAAAACAACAGGGGTTCCATTATCAATTGCAGTTAGATACCCCAGTTCCTCCCGTTCTTTTTCCAAAAGGTCCGCAACTTTGAGCAGCAAGTTTCGTCGTTGAGAACCAGGTAATTTGCGCCAGTTTGGTAACGCTGCGCGTGCCGCCCGCACCGCCTGATCAACTTCCTTTGGGCCGGCAATTTGAAAACTCTTCTGTGCTTCGCCGGTTGAAGGGTTTATGTGCTGTGAAAGACCGCCACTTTCTGACGGAACGTGCCTGCCATCTATTAGCAGCCCGCCATCTGGGAGATGAATCTCAGCAAGTTTTCGATGAGCCTCAATCTGCATGAACGGACCTTTTCAACTTGGCATCGAATAATCACAAAACAGCCAGAACACTCTCCTGATATCAAGAATTTTGTCAACCATTTAGTTGAATTTATTCCACGCAGATACGTTTCTATATTGTTTGACCATTGCAGGGAGGACGGACGCGCTCCCTTCAATCAGCACCCACCAACCAATTCCTTGCCCTCATAGGCATCAACAGGTGTCATGACCTAATCCCAAGGCCAATCTTGAGATGTCTGAATTGCCCCAGCCGTCATATGAATTTAGCGCTTGGGGGAATTGAAACTTACTTTTAAAGTGCTTAGCGAAGCTCTACGCACTATTTAGTGTTCGGCGACACATTACAACAATGTCAAATTTGGCGAATTTGAAGAGGCCCAATTTTGCGAAATTCCACTGCAGATGCGAAACCGAAAATGACGGCAACAAAAAGTCCTGTCGTGGAAAGGAATCGAAAGAACAAGAAGGCGTTCATTCTGGATACGGCTGCGCGGCTTTTTGCGGAGTTCGGATTTAACGGCACGACAATGGATATGTTGTCGGAAACGACTGGGCTGAACAAGGGGACGATGTACTACTATTATACTTCGAAGCCAGACATTCTATTTGACATTTGTGTTGCCACAACAGAGAAACATTTTCGCGTTATTTCGGCAGCTTCGAAGATGTCAGATGCAATTGAAGCGCTCGATTTTTTCATTGAATCAACCGTACACTTCATAATTGAGAATCGCGACTACTGCAAAGTCTATTACCAAGAGGGTCACTTCTTTGGGTCAATATTTGACCAAGATCAACTAACAAAAGTACGGCAGCAGCAAGCACGATTTATGAAAAACATTTATGCTGTACTGGAGAATGGAATTTCTACAGGCCAGTTCCGCGAAATGAATGTTAGAAACTGTGGTCGGCTCATTTATGGAACAGCTGTAACGCCCTATCAGTGGCGTCAGAATTCGTTCAACGCCGATGAAGTCATCGCAGAGATCCGCGCCCTACTCTTAAATGGTCTACAAAGTAGGTGAGATATTTGGGCTGCTCGAAACTCGTCCTTATTTAACTAAACACCGAAGAAATGTTGAGGCTGCTCTCGACCCAGCTTGAGGCTGTCGAACATCAAAATTGCGCCGTGAATAGCAAAGCCCGTTTTCATCAAGGCTACATCCTCACAAATTTATCAACCAAATAGTTGAAATAATATCCAGCAGATATATGATCTTCTAGATGACTTGTTGAAGATCTTGAACAACATGAACCGCTGGAGAGATTGCCATGAAAACGGCCGATGCAATGAACAAGCGCCGTACGGTATCTGAACGCCTTCGATTTTGGGCGGAGAAGACGCCTGAAGCCCAATTCATAAAGTGCGACTCTCCATGGCTTACATTTGAAGAGCTGGAAAAACAAACAGATCAGCTGGCGGCAGGGTTTCAGGAGTTGGGCGTTCAAAAGGGGGACCATGTCGCCGTAATTCTCCCAAATAGAATTGAGATGGTTCTGGTAATTTTTGGATTGGCGAAACTTGGAGCGGTACAGGTTCCCTTAAACACATTTCTCAAAGGTCAGTTTCTTCAGTATCAGTTGAAGGACTCATCTGCAAAATATGTTATCGCGGATCAATCCGCGATCGCCGAACTCACAAAATTGTCGGTCCACCTGCCAGACGTCTCTGGACTTATTGGTGTCGGCTTGACGCATGAAGAACTGAATACGCAAACTGAATCTTGGAACGTCGATACCTTTTGCTTCAATGAGATTGCGTCTTCTACCAAAGAGTTTCGGGCACAAGACTCAAAGATGGAAGACCTCGTATCGATTATGTACACGTCAGGCACAACTGGTCTTCCCAAAGGTTGTATGCTGAGCAATGGCTATTATACTGCGATCCCCCTCACCTTTTTTGAAAACAGACTTGTTGAAAAAGGTGATGTTATCATTACACCATTCCCACTATTTCACGCGGCGGGCGGCGTCGTTTTCGCGATGGAAGCACTGTACGGTGGCCTTCCCATCATCTTCGAACCTTCATTTAGTGCCAACAACTTCATGCGCCGTGCTACGGAGGAAAAAGCGACACTCGCACACTTCGTCGGAGCCATGGGAAGCGCAATCCTGGCAACACCACCCAGCAAGTATGACCGAACACATAATTTGCGTAATGTCACCATTATGCCGATGACGCCTGATCATCAAATTCAATTCGAAGAGAGATTTGGTACGGTGGTTTTTCCGCTTGGATATGGCCAAACAGAAGTCAGCCCCGCGACGTCTGGAACTTTGGAAATGCTTCCCAGAAAAAGAGCAACAGTAGGGTGTCCGAACAGCCGGCTCGAAATCACAATACGCAACGACGAAAACAGTGAAGTACCGATTGGAGAGATGGGAGAGATTTGCGTACGGCCTCGCGAACCTGAGGTGATGTTCCAAGGATATTGGCAGAAACCAGAAGAGACAGAAAAAGCCTTTGAAGGTTCTTGGTACCACACAGGTGACCTGGGGGTGATGGACGAAGACCAATACATCACATTTCGCGGCCGCAAATCAGATTCTCTCCGGCGCCGCGGCGAAAACATCGCGGCGATGGAACTAGAGAGTGCTATTGCCCGGCATTCCAAAATTTCGGCGGTCGCCGTACACGCTGTTGCATCAGAGATGAGCGAGGATGACATTAAGGCGTGCATCGTTTTGGAGCCTGATCAAGAATTCGAACCAGAAGAATTGTTCTCATTTTTCCAAGAGACATTGCCCTACTTCGCCGTTCCCAGATATGTCGAATTCCTGGACGCACTGCCACTAACGGCGACGGGTCGCGTGATGAAACACATCTTACGCAAACGTCCAAACAACGATGTGATAGATTTTGACCGAATGGGATTCAGAATCGATCGGAACGAACGACGTTGATTTAGGTTACAAGTTTGCTCGCGATCAGACGACATCAAATCAGGAACAAGTACTAGGCCATAGTTTCACCGTTGGTCGCGCGATCGGACGGTTAACCGGATTCCACTTAACCTGATCGCGCTCAAGATTAAGGCCTAGGCCCACAGGCCCGGTAAACTCATCGCCCAACGCGGTTGAAATCTAACCTGCAACCGTCACCGTTGTCGCCAGCATTGTAGCGCACAGTTTCGTTTTCTCATTTGCAATTACGAAGACATCGGCCTTGCAAACGGACTGAGTTTTTCCAAGTTTCACGACTTCACCGCGCGCTCGCAGGCGCGTGCCCTGTGCGGGCCTCAGAATGTTGATCTTGTATTCGCTCGTAATCGGATATTTATGCAACGCGAGTAGGGTTCCCACTGCTAATCCACACGCATTGTCAGCCAGTGCACCTACAACGCCTCCGTGAAAGTAGCCATGGTGTTGTTGCAGGTCCTTTCGTCTTGAAATCTCAAGTTCGATCCAGCCGGCTCCGATATCTATGGCCTTTGTGCCCATAAACCGAGTGAACCCTTGCTGATCGAGATGTGCTCTCACTCGCGATTTTATGGCAGAAATATCAATTTCAAGATCGTCCACGTTCATGATTCAAACATTCTTGATCGCACAAAGTTGCTCTGCTCTGTAGGTGTAGGCCATCCATGCTGCTCTCACGCACTAGCCTCCCTTCAAACTGGTGCTGCATTATTTTCTCAGAAAAGAGGGCCCGGGCATGAGCCCGGGCCAGTATTCCGAGTGGAGGTCGCACTCAGTGGAGTCAAGGTCAGAAAATTGAAGCGAAGCAGATTGAGTTTGCATTACACGCATCAATGCAGATTGATGCCAGCGGGGTCGATCGGCGCAATCGATCCGCACGCGGCTTCGAGGATGGCGGCGGCTTCAAAACAAGAGCTCTCACCGTGCCAACGCCCAATAAGCTGGACCGCTTGCGGCAAGCCATCCTCAACCCCAATCGGCAGCACAAGAGCCGGCAGTCCCAATAAATTGCATGCGACAGATAGGCGAAGCGACTCAAATATCTTCGCTGTAGCGTCGGGCGAACGTGCATCTGCCCCAACCTCAAAAGGAATACGGCAAGCGACGGGTCCCAGTATTAGATCGTATCGGCCGAAGAACTCGGACCATTTCCGCATCAGCCCAGACCGTCCCTTCAGAGCGTCAAGGAACTCGTCGGAGGAGTGGGCTGTCTTGCCCTCTATCAAGCATTCAAGTGCCTTGAGCGCATCACCTTTGAGAACACCCATTGCTTCGCCGAAGCTGGATCGTATCTCGTTCATCACAATATCCATAAAAAGGTCGAACGCCCGCATAATGTCAGGTGGATCAACCTGCTCGACAATGCACCCATTTTTTTCGAGAATGTCGGCAGCTTTTATAAGACCGTCCAACGTGTGCGTATCAACATCACCCCGCATCGCCGGGTCATAGGAAACAGCCACTTTGAGCGGTCGGCACCGTTCGCGCTCTAACTGCCGTGCAGGAACCCAAGTGGGATCCTCTTTGCATTCTCCGGACAGGACAGACAGACCAAGCTTCACGTCCACGACATTTCGTCCCATTGGTCCTTGAACTGCCATTAACTGAACCGCTAACGGCATGTTGGAAAAATTCGAAGGATTGTAATTTGATACTCTCCCGAATGTAGGTCGAATCGTAACGATGCCACAGCACTGGGCTGGATATCGCAAGGAGCCACCAAAATCGTTTCCGTGTGACAAGGGGCATTGCCCAGTGATCAATGCCGCCGCGCTTCCCCCTGAAGAACCGCCAGGTGTCAGATTGGTTTTCCAAGGGTTTATTGTCGCGCCGTATGCTTCGCTTTCTGTATGCAGTCTCAGCGCAAACTCCGATGTATTGCATCTTCCCAACAAGATTGCGCCAGCACGCAACAGATTGCGCACGACCGCACTGTTTTCTGTCTGAACGTTATTCGCCAGCAGATTCACGCCGTGCGTTGTTGGATGTCCTTTGACATCTACGTTAGCCTTTACCGTTACAGGCACGCCATGAAGGGGTCCGTGGGGTTCGTCCCTTTGAATATCCCGGTCGGCCTCTTGCGCCTGCGCAAATGCTGCCTCTTCGAACATATCCGCGAATGAACCAACGGCATCGTCGACTTCCGCGTGCCTTTCCACAAAGGCTGTCACAGCTTCGCATGAGCTGATGTTCTTCTTCCTAATTTGATGCGCAATTTCTTCCGCACCCATTTGCCAGATCTGATTTTTTTGCATTCCTATTTCGTATCTCCCGCCTCGCCGAAACCATCGATGTGTCCTAGGGGAAGCCCCTATTTCGGCCTTCAATCCACATGAGCGTCCGTCGCTGCTTCAGTTGGCGTTTTGCATTTCGACCACGCGTCTGTTCATTTTTCGCGCATCAAAGCTATGTTTTATACTACGATATGTATTATATCATGTTATATTTTATAGCAAGATTCTTGATGGAAAATCATGCCGGAAAATCTCAATCCTCATTTGGTTCAATGCCTTCAGAATAGGGTCGCTGGTCCACCGCCAGTTTGGTTTATGCGACAAGCCGGCAGACACTTGCCGGAATACCGCGAGCTGCGGAACCGGTTCACGAGTTTTCTTGAATTCTGCTTATCACCTAACGCCGCTGCACAAGCGACCTTACAGCCCATGTGGCGCTACGATGTTGACGCCGCAATTATCTTTTCCGACCTCCCTCTTCTTCCGTATGGGCTCGGCTACAACGTCAGCTACACTTCGAAAGGGGCCCCTTGGGTCGAGCCGATTGCGAATGCATCGGAAATTCGCAACATCAATAGCCGCACTCTTACACAGAAGTTGGCGCCAGTCTTTGAGGCGATCGGATCGGTCAGGGCCCAACTTCCAAAGGATAAGGCCTTGATCGGTTTCGCCGGAGCGCCTTGGACAACGGCCTGTTACATGCTCTCTGGACACCCAGGCCCCACGGCCAGCAGCGCACGCGTCTGGCAATATCAACACCTGGATGCGTTTTCTGATCTCATTGAAGTGTTGGTCGAAGCTTGCGAAGTCTTCTTGTGCAAACAGATAGAGGCTGGCGCACACATTGTTCAGATTTTCGACACACTTGCTGGCACACTACCTGCCGCATTGTGCCAACAATGGTGCCTTGAACCACTAGAGCGAATTGTTCGGTCTCTGAAACAAAAACACCCATCAATCCCGATCATCGCCTTCCCAAAGGGTATCGGTGTCCAGTACCTCTCTTTCTCACGAATCGAAGAGCTGGATTGTCTGACGATCGACTCTTCTGTGCCTCTTGAATGGGCAATTCAGAACATGTGTGATCACGTATGTCTGCAAGGCAATCTCGACCCGGCACTACTGATCGCGGGCGGTCCCTCGCTCAAAAATTCTGTGAACCGAATCTTGGCTTCGACAAATTCGCATCGCTTTGTCTTTAGCTGCGGGGATGGGATCTTACCGGAAACTTCCCCTGAGCTTGTCCATGCCACCATTAGCCAAGTCAGGAAATCCGTCAGCGATTAGGACAGATGTTCTTTGTCTGCCTGACTTTCGATTTGCCAGATATCGGTGAACAACAACACGAACGCCGTCACCACGAGCGTCGCGATACATGGCCCCAATGATGCAATGGGCAATCCGAAGACCTCGATTACGCTACCCACTGCCAATGAGCTGATCGGACCACTCGCCAACAATGAAAACTGAAACACTCCGAGAATACGACCGCCGAGACTTGAAGGCATAGTAGACTGAACGATGGTTCGCCCAAGACTGACCATCCCCCCATATACCATACCCCAAGAAACAGACGCGGCGAAAACCACCCACAACGGAACACTGCCCCAGAAAGCTAACGTCGAGACCGCCCCCCAAACGAAGCTAATCACCATAAACTTGCCGCTAAATCGCAAAGGTACACTATGTGCCAAATAGGTTGACGCTATTCCAACACCACCAAAGAAAGAGACGAAGAGTAGTGAAATCATGGTTGATGTTCCTTGGTAAACCTCCCTTACAATCAAAGGCATCAACACCAGCAGCGCTCCGTTAAAAATCAGACTCCCCAAGAATAAGAAGAACATCACGCTTCTTATGGGCTTTGATGCGTAGGCGTATTGAAATCCTTGAATTATCCCGGATACATGTTGAAACGACTTCCTCGAAGGTACGAAACCCCGACATACGGAAGCAGGTTGCAGTGGTGTCCTCGGCAATTTAGCGACGGAAAAAAAGCTGACGCCATGCAGCAACGCCATTACAAAGAACGTCATGCCCAGCCCCAGATCTACAAAAAGTCCACCAGCGACCATCCCAACCATATTGCCAAAATACTGCGCTGAGGTTGCCTGGGCTACTGCATGTTGTGTTGAGGTCGTTTCGTCGAGACTCAGGAGACGAACAAGCAGGTTATCGCGTGCTGGGATCAGGTAGGACGAAATGGTCGCTGTGGCCAACCCGTAGACAACTATAAACCCGAGGCAAGGCATCACAGCAGACGACACAACCAACGCCCAAAATGAAATCAAACTAAGCGCCAGATAGAGCCTGAGAACATATCGCCGAAGGTTCGCACACTCAGCAACGAGACCCCCACTCAGGATGAATATCATCGTCGGAGCAAGCATGAGCGACTGCAAAAATCCGACATCTCTCGCTGGAAGTTCAAAGAAGATCGTCAATAGCCAAGGCGCCACGACCAACCACATTCCAGCAGAAACAAAATACGTGAAATGGCCGACTAAGTACCAAGTCATGTAATTTTGTTTTGTCGGCACCAGAATACACCTCACCATTCAATCGTCGCACTCCGGTGTGAATTGATTTATATCGAACTATGTTTTATATCATGTTATATTTTATGTCCTACTTGACATACGGTAGATTTCTAAATGATGAGGACAAGCTTGGTGACGATCTTTGAGGAGAGAGAAGTTTCGGCGCACACTCTCACGGAACTTCTGCAGGATTCACGCTGGCTGACGCCACATGAAGAAGTAAAATCCGTTACCCAAAGGAAGTCGGTGCACCAAGGTCTCACGTCGGTCATTTATCACTTGGATGTGACGTTCTCCGGCCCCACCGAACGCCTCCTGCCCAAGCAGCTTCTTATGAAGATGTCAAAACCACGTTTCTATGAGATATGCCGAAAAGAAGCCTTGTTCTATCAACAACAGGCGCAAGAGACGGCGGACTTACCCCTTGCACAATGTTTCGCGATAGCAGAATCTGAAGAACAGCAACTCTGCTGTCTGCTGCTCGAAGACTTGACACATTCCCACCAACAAACGATGTGGCCAGTGCCGCCGAACCGAGCGCAATTTCGATCAATCGTCAGGTCCCTCGCCCAGCTGCATAAGAACTGGTGGGCCTCATCAAGCATCAGGTCTCCCGAAAACGAAATAGGTTATCCCGGTGACTTAGGGCCCTCGATTGATTTTCTGATCGGGGCATACAAGAATTTCTGTAACGATTTCGGCGACCTAATCTCAAAAAAACGCCGGCAAGTCTTTGAATTAGCGCTCAGTCAAATTGACACATTAATCAATGACCGCGCGTCGGCGGACCGTCTCACAAGAATACATGGGGACGCGCATGCGTGGAATTTCCTTGTGGCAGAACCACTGCATCGACCGATTCTGATTGACTGGCAATCATGGCGGGCTGACCTTGCCGCTCATGATCTTGCGTATATGATCGCCCTGCATCTTTATCCGGATCATCGCAGAAGTGATGAGTTGACGCTGCTGCGCACCTATGGCCAAGAAATTGAGTCATCGGGTATCGCCTATGGCTTCGATGACTTGTTTCATGACTACCGCGTGTGCGTCATCCGTCATCTGTTCACGCCCGCGAGCATGCATGCCCGCAAACTTCCACCCGTTATTTGGTACCCTCATATGGAACGCTGCTTCGCAGCGTTCGAAGATTTGGATGGTTATGAGCTCCTCTAGATCGTCATGCAGTCAAACCGATACAAAATGCATCGGCTTGGATGCGCATTGTTCTATAGCGCGATCAGGTTAAGTGGAATCCGGTTAACCGCCAAGATTTCTTGGTCGCGCGACCAACCGTGAATCCCCAGAGCGCATTGGGGCATGATTATGTTTCCGTGAAACATGATCATGCTTTAGGTCAGGCGCGTAGATGTTCTTCCATTTAGTCCAGCTCTCCGATCAGAGGGTTTTACAGATTCATTGAACCTGATCCTTTGGACGGAACTTCCACAAATTCGTGCGCAACGCATATACGACGGCAACAAACAATGTGAGAACAACCGGAACAAGAGATGCATTCTCTAGTCCAAATACAGTGATGCTCAATCCGATTAACGGCGCCCCCAATGGACTGCCAGCCAAGCTCGCGAGTTGAAGGGTGGATAAGGCTTGCGCCTGCCCACCTGCAGCCGCGTGGGTTTGCACAATCGTTCGACTGAAATTTGCGGCTATACCGTTTGCCAGGCCCCAAACGATCACGCCAATGCATAATAACCAGATCGGCGCATTGACAAAAAAAGTGAGAGCGGAAAACCCCGCGGGAAGGGTGGACAATATGATCGCACGCCCTTGGAACCGGCCTTGGATTTTCTTAGCGACTACCGCTCCGGCGCCCATCGCCGCAAAGAAAACACCATAGAGGCCAGAAAGACTAAGGGCATTATCCACACCCATTTCTCGAATGTAGACCGGCCAATAAACCAATACGACACCGTTGAATATAACGCCGCCAAAAAACACAAAGCTCACGACTGGAGACAGGATCGAATGGTTTAAGACCGCACCTAAGCCCGAGAAAATATTGGTCAATCTTCTTCGCAAGTCTCCCTTGAGTTGGCTATGCCTGCTCATGTCTGGTTCTGGCGGCCGCCTGGGAGGCAGTTGTTGGATACCAATCAGGCCGACGCTCCAACAAACAAACATCATGCAGATCAACCATAGACTTCCCCATTGAACTCCAAGCCCCCCAACGACGATACCGCAAAGATATCCCAAAGACTGTGCCAGCAACGCAAACCCTACACCTGATGTCATTGTCCGAATAAGCCGGAGGCGAACAAGGTGATGGACATATGCTCCCCGTCCAGGAAGGCTTAGTCCACTGACTGCACTCAAGAAGCAACCAAACGCGATGACTGCCCAGATTGTCGGTCCGTATATTTGAACGATCGAAGCAAATGCCAATATCGCGCACAAACACGCGATTTGAATTATTTTGAGATAGGACTTCAGTTCAGAATTGTCAGCGAGCACACCGCCAACAAGCAGCAACAAAAACGAAGGAAGCTGAATCGCTGTTTGCGAGACTCCAATGCTCCCAGGCGCCAAATTCAGCTCCATCGCCAAAAGCCATGGGCACAAAAAATGCCATATGCCAGCAGACGTAAACACGAAGAACTGGGACGCTATGTACCACTTTGGAGCATGAACCCAAGATGTCGCTTGGCCCGCTGCCTCGTTCTCTGCCAACCAGATCTCGCTTGCACCGCTTGAGTATGCGGTGCCATTAAGTGATTTATATCGAGGTATAAATCATTTAATTTGCATACGGAGTCAATGTGCAACACCGCAATTTTTCCGGTCGCCCTCGCACATCAGGTAAAGAAATGTTTCACTTTGCAAACAAACGTGATCGTTCGTTGGCTAAAGACTTACTGCATCTGGCGCCCGCAATAACTTACGACTGACATGCTTTCGGTCTTGGAGAACTACTCATTTTCCTTCTAGAAGGTTCCGCTCGCTTTGTCGCGCCCGTCTGAGTAGGCTGTTACGTTTTTTTTCAACCACAACACCCGACAAGATCAGTGCTAGGCTATATTCAACACGGTCGGCCCACTCATCACCATTAATCAGCCCGCCAGCCCAAAAGTATGCAGTCCCCTGCCAGTTGGCTTCAATCTGTTCTGCCAGCAGACGGATATCAACTTGCCGTGTGATGAGCCCACTGGAGCGCAGATCTTCCAAAAGAAGTTGGGTATTCTGTATCGCGTCTTCCAACAGCGATGTGTCCGTCGGCGTCATATTTCCAATTATTGCGCCCAGAACTGGACGGTGAAGTTTTGCATCTGCCGCTAAGTGTGTTGTCAGCTGATGAACCCATTCAAAAATGTTGGCGACCGGATCTTCACGTGTATCCAATACGGCCTCAGGTGCAATACCTTCTAAACTCCTCCTAACGATGGCACGCAAAACGCCAGCCTTACCCCCAAAATGATTAAACGGCGTGGCTGGACTAACACCGGCGCGCAGCGCCAGGTCGCGCATCGTAAATTCTACGCTACCTTTTTTCCTAACCAAGCGCTCCGCAGCGTTCAAAATGTCTGTGCGAATTCTCTCGCGGCGACGCTCATAGCCATTCGCCTCATCCAAGTTGCTATCGCTGCGTCGTTTTTCCTGAATCTTGGGGATGGTCATCTACTCCGGAAAATTTGGTGGCGTTTTGGATCGATTGCTGAATTAGCATTTGGAGACGAGTGTAGGAATCGAAATTCAAAAGAATACCGTCTCTATTGCTATGTTCCTCCTGTCATTGTCAATCAAGCGATGTGGGAGAGAGCTGGCTGAGCGAATAGAACTGACCGAAAAACCGCCCCTTTGCGGCAGAATCAAACTTACGATCGACATTTTCGCTTTCAGCATCGAAGCTCCCGATGGATTTGCGCGCTCAGGCGGCAGCCTCCACCCGGAATCCACAGGTTAACTTGCGCGATTCAGCACTGATCCCTGATATTCAAGAAATCAGACAATCAAAGCCATTTTCTTGAATAGCAGAGCGCCGACCCCAACTTGCCTGAACGATGCACGGGGTCAAACGCACACGCTCGGTTGATCTCAAATGTTGTGTGCTTTTCCGATGAGCCGGACAGCTATTGCGGCTTGTTCGCATAGAAGTGAACGAAAGCAACCTGACCTTTTGCCATCAGTAAGCGATAGCTCTCCAAGAATTTTGGCCAGTCACCTGCGGCCTTTGCTCCAAGAATATGACGAACATCAGCCATTCGATCGCCGTCTTGCCCTTCATCTCTTTCATCCATGTAGTTCGACGTTCGATCAATTGCGGAAATGGCTTCGAAACCCGCCTGCTCAATGGCTTCAGTCATTTCGGGGAGATTTGCTGGAGTCGCAATCATTCGAGCGTAGCTCAAGCACTGTCGAAAGGCTTCTCTTTCGTCATGTGCTCCGACAAACAGGTGATCACTAATGATCAATCTTCCACCAGGCACCAGAACACGGAAAAATTCCTTAAAGAGCTTTTGCTTATCGGGCACATGGACGATGACATCCTTGCTGAAAACGATATCGAAGCAGTTATCCGAAAATGGTTGCGTTTCATCCTGTATCAATCGGAAACTGGCTTTGTCATGCAAACCAAGATCTCTCGCGCGGGCCGTCGACGTTTGCACTTGATAGGCACCTGGATCGACTCCCACGACCTTCCGCGCTTGAAAATGCGTAATCAAATGGCAGGCCGGTCCTCCCGTACCGCAACCAAAATCTAAGACGGATTTTTCTGCGACGCGCTCTCCACCCAACATCCAATCAAAGGATTTTAGGCCGCCCGGAGACAAAAAGCCGTCGCTCAGATTCTGTTCGATTGCGCAAACCTGCTCCCGCGAATATGCCGTTTTCATCGTTCCAATCCAAAATTGTGAAATTGAGTTCCCAGAAAAATATGGGATCAGTTACCAACACGCTTAAGAACTGCAGCACACAACACAAGTCCAATTCCGAGACAAAGCAACATGCCGGAGGCCGCCAACATCGGGTAGAACACATCGTCATATCGACGCTCAAACAACCACCCTCCAGCTACAATCCCGGGCGAAGCGAAAATTGACGTCCACCCTGCTACACTCAATTGCCTGTAAGAATGTGCATCTTCATGTCTCAGCAAGCTGATGCCAATGATCACCACGACGAACATCCAAAAGCCAAGACTAAATAGGTGTTCCGCGACACCATTTATGTTGATACCCTCCATTTTCCTCTCCCTCTGTTGGACGCGCTATTCGATAGCGACTGAATCAAAAACATCGGCAACGACAACGGAATATGTCGTTGTCGCGAGCTCTCTGATCTTGCCAATTTCCTGATACTCCGGCGAACTGAGCCAGCCGACGGCCTCTTGCCTCGAAGGAAAAGCAATAACAATCGCGCGCGTATCTGCAGTCTCACGCGCCACATCGAGCGCTGCATCGTCCGCCACAATAGTTTTACCGCGATAACTCGCAATTAGCGGGATCGCTTCTCCCACATAACGTTCGTATCCCTCTCTATCAATCACCTTAAAGTGCGCAACCACAAGACTCGTCACATTCAATCTCCATAACGTGGCAACGGGTTTCATTCGTCCATGACGATTCCGACACCGTTGACAATATGATTTATATCAAACTATATTTTATATTATATCATGGTATATAGTATTTCAATATTCATTTGAAAGAAATCGAATGAACAAACTGTATCTGTATCTCACTGGTTAAATGGCATCATGGTGTACACTTGATCGAGATTCGTCATCTAAGGTACTTCTTGGCCCTTGCGGAGCATCTGCACTACGGACGCGCAGCAACTGCCTTACACATCACGCAGCCACCGCTTAGCCGACAAATTCAAGCGCTAGAAGATAGACTTGGCGTATCGCTTTTTGTTCGAACAAAACGATACGTTTCACTCACAAAAGCTGGAACGGCCCTTGCCATTGAAGCAAAGGAGATTCTTGACAAGCTTGACTGCGCGATTGGTTCAGTTCGCCTGGCTGCGGAACCCCATAGAGCGCAGCTCAACTTATCATTCAACAGTGCAACAAGTAGCGAATTGCGCATGGAGAGATTGTCTCAATTCAGGAAACGCAGTCCCAATGTCGAAATACGACTGCAAGAACATGAGGAAGACCGCCAAGCATCCGCGATTATAGCCGGCACAATCGATGCAGGTTTCATGTTCTACAAGCGTGAACTTCCATTTTCTTGGAGCGGCATGAGAACTGTCGACCTCGTCGTTATCCACTCAAAGCATGTTGAAGTCGGCCAATTCGAATCGGAGACCGTCGATTTCGGTACTTTGACAGATCAGCCGCTGATACCCTTTCCGCGGCATATTTCGCCCTTTTTGCATCAGAAAATTATTCAACAGCTTGAGGGTCATCGTATCCGCGCGAACATATGCGGAGAGCCCTTACAACTTCATAGTCTTTTGGATCTTGTTGCTTCCGGCCTTGGTTTATCGATCGTCCCAAACTCAATTCTGCGACATGCGACAGCATCTGTCCGGGCACGAAAAATCGACCTTGAATTCCCCACGATCAAAGAAGGCTTGGCTTGGAATCCAAGAAATACATCCGAGGTGCTTCGGCAATTCGTCATGGAAGCCGATGATCGCTACATTACTAAACCGATAGATGACCGCCTCCAATCAGTGGCCTACTAACTCAGTATGCAGAAATACTCTTCCACAGCAGCCGCCGAAATTTGCCGTCGCGATATTGCAGTAAGTTGCAAACGGAATTGGACGCCCCACCCCTGAAATGCCACTTACACAACAACAAAATTCAACGCCAGTCGGAGAACCGTCCAATGCATTTCAAAGTTGTCAACTTACCATCCCACCAAAAGATGTATGACCGTTTCCATTTCGCCCAAGGCACACTGACCGGTTCAGATTTATTCTGTTCCGGACAAATCGGGACCAATCCTGACGGCAAGAGTGTCCCCTCTACTGCAATAGAAGAATTTCGCAACCTCTGGGTCAGAATCGGCGACATCTTGCAAGCAGCGGACCTAGGTTACGAAAACATTATTGAGTACACGAGTTACCATGTTGGCCTAAATGAACATCTATCGGACTTCATTAAAGCGCGAGACGAATTTCTGACCGAGCCCTGGCCAGCCTGGACGGCTATTGGCGTTTCTGAACTTGTATTGCCAGATGCGCGTGTCGAATTACGCGTCAATGCAAAACGATAGACACCGCGATCATCGCCCAAGCTGATGTCATCCGAATTTAAAGCCCCTCCTAACATGCTCGAGAGTTTTGAAGGCGCTTGCCAGTGTGGTGCGATTGCCTACCGCGTGTATGGCAGGCAACACATTCTTTTTGTGTGTCATTACGCTCAGTGTCAAAGGCAATCCTCCAGCGCATTCGGAATGGCATTGTGGGTTGAGTGGCAGGAGCGCCCGCATTTCGATAGACATCCGCGCGTCTGGGAACGGCAAATCGATACCGGCAAATCGATCAAGTGTCACTTTTGCCCGATCTGCGGAACAAGGCTCATACATGAATCATCTCAATATCCCCAATACATCAGCATCAAGCCGGGAACGCTCAATAGAACCGACGGACTGCGGCCATCCGCTCACATCTGGACCTCGAAAGCGCAGGGATGGATACCCACCGACGATCGGGCTCAGTCATATCCGAGGAATCCGCCGAGTATTGAGAAGATGGTGGAAGAAGCGCGTAGAACAAGGACGTAAGTTCGTGGCAGCCCTTGGTCTTCAACGCATCGAATCTGCATCTCTGATCGATGTGCTCGAACAGCTTTCGCCGCAGGACACACGCTGTGTGCGCTATTTGCCACCGGCTCGTCAACGGTCATCTCAAAGCGACACTGACGAAGGACAGCGAAGCGTTGGACGGGATCGCTGTGAGCGGTCTGCGAGTGACAGGTGAGAACATGGCTTTGGACGAGGCAGCCAGCGGTTTTTTTCCATTGTTTGGCAGCAGCTCATTTGCCGACCTCATCGGTCCTCTCTTCTACAAGAAGTATCCGGACGGCATGACAATCGGGCTACGCGTCTGCGAACGCCACCTCAACTCGCGAGGCACGGTACATGGGGGACTACTGAGCGCCGTTGCCGATATTGCGCTCGGCTACAACGCGGCCGGATTACCGACGCGACTGACGCCCCTTGTTACAGCCGGGCAAACGATTGCGATTACGGGCTTTGCCCGGGAAGGTGATTGGCTCGAATTTCATGTCGATGTCCACAAGAGAGGGAAACAGCTTGTGTTCGCAACTTGTTTTGCAACCTCCAACGATGTGAGCATCTTAAGGGCGAGCGGAATCTACAGCATCGTCGGCAAAGAAATCCCGTACTTGGACTCTTAGTCGGCGGTACACGGCGCCACAATGTTCAGGCTCCTCTACTCTACCACCGATGCGAAACCACGGAGATAGGCGATTGTTTCTTCTAACCGGTTTGTGCGTTCGTCCATAGATGTGCCATAATTCCGATTAGCAGACAATTTGACAATAACGATTCCCCTGTTTGGATTTACAAACACGAACTGATTGTATACGCCAATTGCAACAAACTCGCCTTCATGCCCCTCCGGAATCCACCATTGATATCCATATCCAAACACCCGATCAGATAAGTCGTTTATACCCGGCATGAGGTGCGGCGCGTCGGGTCTAGTCGAGTCGTCCACCCACGCTTCGGGGACGATTTGAACACCGCTCCAAGATCCCCGCTTCCTATAAAGCTCTCCAAGCTTTGCAAAATCCCGCGCAACCATATTTGCGCCGGCATAAGCAAGCTCCCTCCCACAATTGTCGACCAACCAATAGCCCGGAGCTTCCATCCCGAGCGGTTCCCAGATTTTCTTGTGCATATAATCGGCGAGCCGCACCCCTGTGGCAGAAGACAACAGCATACCCAGTGCCTGGGTATCAGCAGAACAATAGCGGTTGTAGGTGCCCGGATCATTTGCACGGACAATCGTGGTCATAAACTGATCTAGCGAGCCATTTGAGCGTACGGTTTCAACAAGTCGGCGAATGTCGGAATTGGGATCGCTATAGTCTTCGACCCAACGTGCACCTGAAGACATTTGAAGAACATCTTTTATCCGAACCCCTTCGTAGGCCGTTCCACAAAGCTCCCGGACATAATCTGTAATAGGCTCTTCGATCGAACCGATTTGTCCCTCATGTACCGCTATACCAACCAGTGCCGAAACGAAGCTTTTGGCGACTGAAAACGTTGTCCAGTGCACATCACGCCCCCCTGTTAGGAAATAACGCTCAAATTTGATTTGACCGTCCTTGATGATCAAAAGCGCGCATGTGTCCGTTTCGAGCGTGAATGCCTCAAAGTCCTTTGTTTGACCGCCATAAACATATTGTTTTGGCGGCGTTACCGGGTCCCCAGTCGGGAAGGGACAGGGGTTTGAAGACGCTGGCATCTGAGTCACAGGAAAGAGTTCTTTGAACTTCGGCAAAACGTTGTGCTGCGGCAAGCCATTGAAGAATGTGGGACCGCCTTCATATGCCTTGCGCGTTTCCGACATACGACTCTCTCCTGAAATCGTGACACCTGCTTGTTGAGCTCATAATCGATGCAATAAACCAACATATATTGATTTATAACATGATATATTTTATATCAATGAATAAATCATGTCTCTTCGGTTCCAATGCTCCACGCACCTTGGACGAGAAGAAACAACGAGGCAGAATTTGGAACATGAAGCGCGGAATTTATGCTGGATCTTTCGACCCTTTGACATGCGGACACCTTGATATCATCCGCCGAACGACACTTATCGTCGATGAGTTGCACATTATGATCGGCATTAACCCCAAGAAGCCCGGCGGCTTTTTCTCGCCTGCGGATCGCTTGAGGTTAATCGAAACTTCTCTTGAACAGGTCTCATGGTTCGGGGTTAAGAAGAGCGCCTTTCGTATCGGAGAATTCTCGGGCCTTTTGATGGATTATTGCAAAGATCACAAAATCGGCTTCAACATTCGTGGATTGCGGGCGGCCCAAGATTTCAACTACGAGTTTGAGATGCACGGGATCAATTACGAAATTGCACCGGAGATCAACACTGTTTTCCTTGGCGCTCCCCCGCAATTTCAGTTCATTAGCAGCAGCACAATTAGAGAGCTCGCCTCGCACCAGTCGCCAGCACTACACAATTATGTCACGCCGTGTGTCGCGAGCGCCTTGTTGGAATCGTATCGCAGAAACTAGAAGCTCATATGGACGTGAAAATGACAGGCACAGAGTGACGGAGCGCCTGCTGCAAATATTCAAATCTCAAGGCAACCTATGGGAACATGTTTCGTTGGGAGACCATACGGTCTTAAATAGGCAGAACTCCCAGCCTTCTACGCCACCCGTCACCAGATGACAAGAAAGCCAAATGCACCCCCGGAGGTAAATTGGGCGCGCAATATCAGTTCATCTCAGATCCGCGTGGAACAGCATCGGGGACGGCTACACGACCGTTGCGATATTCATCAAACCACCATCCGGCGTAACCTTTGGCAAACAGCCATTCCAGCCGATCTCCGCGCCAAACCACTTTAAGGCTTTCATACGGTGATCCCAACGATGTGAACTTTTCCTTCAACGTATGCTTGATGTGCTGAAGATCTCGTTGCACGACTCCCATTGATTTCATCCGCTGATACCAGCCGAGCATTTTGGGAAACTTCTGTGGCTCCAGACTGAACCCTAATGAGCGCACTGCGGATACGTGGGCAAAAAGTGCAAAATCGGCATAGCAAATTTCTTCGCACGGGTAGGCGCCATCGCCAAAGCTGCGCTCAAAATACGCCAATACATTTTCTATGTCCGTCATGCCCGTTTTCAACAATCCCTCTGGCGGTGTGTCGGTACGTGCGTGGGTGGGCCAACCCCAAAGGGAAATGTCGTGGACTATGGCATCGAGAACAGTATCCGCAATTCTCTGCCACTCCCTTGCCTTCACCCTAAGCGGGATGTCTTTCGGTTCTAGAGGCGATTGCGGAAAAGCATCTTCAATGAAAGCAACTATGTCTGCGGAATCCGCAATGATTTGATCGCCGGAGATCAGAACAGGCACTTCAGCCCGGCCATTAATCATCTCAAGCTTTGCGAGGTTATCTTTCGCCAACGCGTCAATAGACGCGAAGCCAATCTCCTTATACCTCAGAATCATTCTGACCTTTCTTGCAAATGGGCTGAATGCGTTGTCGTAAAGCGTGATCATAAGATCTCCTTTCTCAGATCATTTAGTATTAGTTTGATATCGAACTATTTAGCCAAATTTTTACCAGCCAGCGTCGATCTTTTTTAATAGCTTTGCGAGTTGCTTGCTTTCACCCTCGCTAATGTTCTTGGAGAGAGTCTCGTTCAACTTCTGTGAGATTTTTTCGATCGGTGCCTGAAGTGCCCGCCCCTTGCGTGTCAGGGACAAGTAGAAGACCCGATGGTCTTTTGAGTCTTGCGTCTTTCGTACATAGCCTTGCGCAATGAGCTTATCCACCAAGGTGGTCACCGTGGATCGTTTTTTCTGTACGATGGTCGCAACTTCGCTCATGGTCAGCCGTTCGTTCATAGCAAGCGCATAGAGAATTCCCCCGTGGCTTGGAACCAGTCCGCGCAGTCCCTGAGCTGTGAGTTCTCGCTGCAGCAATGTGTTGGACTTTTCGCGTATGCGGGACAAGAGCGCCAATATCGTGGCGCTCTCTTCAACTTTTTTCATTGGCTGAGAATATTTCGACATCTAACTAACTACAGCCAAAGACAAGTTATTCGTCAAGCCTTACCAGATCAGTTGCTACGCTTTGGAGCTTACCTTGCATAAATGGTCTTTAAGCGCGAACAACGTACTCGGTCATATGCAGGCAAGAATCTCTATTGGCCGGCAACTGGCCCGCTCTGTATGGCCAGACTGAGCTGCGCGCATTCTTCAAGCGCCAATTCCCTACCAAGCAACAGGGTAATAGGGTTGCCTGTTGCTCTCAGATGCAGGGAATCATTATTGCGGAACAACAAGGACGCCATCGATTGGATGACACGATCTTTCCCGATATCAATCTACCTTACCGCAACGATCGCTAAGCAGGGCCCAACCGTGACGCCAGCGAATGGGAGACACTTGGCACCCAATTGGAGACAGCCCGCTACGCAATCTTCAGTCGTTCAGCGAGAGCGTTCCTGATTCCTGGGCTTCGGAGCCGTCAAATCCCGCCAGTACTTCCTGAAATCTCTGCTCAACAATCGACACGAGGCCCGACTGGGTAAAAATGTAAGGCTTGTTTTCCTTGAGCCCAAGGACAACTTGCTCGCCAACCACATCGGCAGACAGTCCCTTTTCTTGATACGTCTCATGAATGTTCGCCAATACATCGGACGCTTCTTGGGTGCCCGTTTCATTGAGATGTTTGTCTAGAGATTTGATGATGTTCGTTGCGATGAGACCCGGGCAGAGGACGGAAACGCCTATGTTCTTCGGTGCTAGGTCCCGACGCGCCGCTTCGCTCAGCCCAACGACGGCATACTTTGACGTGGCGTACACCGCCTGCCCAGGCATTGTCGCCATCCCAAGAATAGAAGACGTGTTGACGATATGTCCGCCTTGGCCATGAGAGGTGAGCAGAGGAAGATAGCTCTGAATCCCGTTGATCACCCCCATCAAGTTGATGCCAATACACCAATCCCAATCAGCATAAGAGAGGTCGTTTATGGCGCCGCCACTGGCAACGCCCGCATTGTTGCAGAGAATTTGAATGTCGCCAAAATGACTTTGAACGTCTTTTGCGGTCTCGCTCATGCGCTCTCTGTCTGTCACATCAACGACAAATCCTCGGAGTTTTACCTGCCCCCGGTCAAGAGAAGCTGCGGCTTCTTCCAACGCACTTTGTCTGATATCCAACATCGCAACATTTACGCCCTCGGCGATTAGAGCTCTCGTGATTCCGAGTCCAATACCCGACGCGGCGCCCGTAACAACAGCCGTTGTTCCTTGAAGGCGTTCCATTGTTCTCTCCTTGACCTTTGTTGCTTTGTGAAGAAATCAGCAGCTACTCAATGCATCACTGATGTTTTGGGGGAATTCGAGCGCAGAAAATTCAATGATTTGCGACCATCCGCTTTCATCTACTTCGCATAGACTTGTTTGAGCGCCGTCCGACAAATCACCTTGCACTCACCAATCGTCGTTTCCCCGGCTCGCTTAAACAGTCATTCAAGCGTCGAAACGAGCGCGGTCGGTACTTCAATGTGTTTCGCGCGCAGATATTCGCCAAGGGATTTTGCTTGCCGATCCAAACGCCCGTTGGAAGCAGCGCCCGTCCCCAAAATTCCTATGATGACAAAGTTCAAAGCGCGCATGTTCGCCAATTCATATCTCTCGATTTCATATCCCGACATGTCAGGACAGAGCCGCTTGAACATCTCAATTGTCAGGAAATCTCGAAGAAAGGCGAACGCCTCATCGCTTCGCGCCCATACCCCGCAGTTGGCATTGCCGCCCTTGTCGCCGGACCGCGTGCCGAAAAGGCGGCCAAATGGAACAGTCGCCAAAGTCCCACGCGGTATCGTGCCAATTTCATGAGGGCGAGCCTGAAAGTAGGTCTCTTCAAAATTGAAATGCTGGGTCGGCAGCACATCGGTCGTCTTTCCGTCAATATGCACATGCTCGGTGACAAATCGGCTGTCGATCTCGGATGGCCAATGAACGACAACGGAGCTTCCACTAAATCCTGCGGCGCCACGTCCCGTATTGCCGGGCACCGTAGCCAAGCCAAGCTCCGTGACTTTTGCGGACAGTAAGCGCCCAAGTTTCTTTGGGTCTGAAGATGTAATGGTGATCCGGAGAGCCGCGTGCGCAACTTCGTTCGCGTCCGGATCCTCTTTGTCGCTGCGGATTAGCTGAATATCCACCGCATCGAATTGCTCCCGACCGCCAAGATTATGAAACATCTGATCAAGATAGATCTCGGCTTTTCTCTCGATATCAAGGCCGGTGAGCAGCACCTCCATTGATTGCTTCGCGGGCCCACTTATGTTGAAGCAAACTTTGTGCGTAGCAGGAGGGCTGCTTCCGCGGGTTCCGCTGATCCGAACACGGTCATTTCCCTGCTGTTCAATCTTCATTGTGTCGAAATGCGCAACAACATCGGGGTTTTGATAGGCAGGGGGCCCAATTTCATAGAGAAGCTGCGCCGTTATTGTCCCTACAGAGACGAGCCCGCCGGTACCCGGATGTTTGGTAATCGTGAAACTACCGTCGGCTTCCATTTCTGCTATCGGATAGCCGATGTTTCGGAAACTCGGTACTTCTTCAAAGAACGCGTAGTTTCCGCCACAACATTGAGCACCACACTCGATGATGTGACCGGCGGCCAATGCACCGGCCAGGGCATCATAATCATCGCGCTTCCAATCAAATTTCCAGGCTGCGGGGCCGATCACAAGGGCAGCATCCGTCACGCGCGGGCAGATCACGATGTCTGCCCCCAGATCAAGCGCTTCTTTGATTGCCCATCCGCCGAGATACGCATTTGCGGTGAACACTTCTTGATCCGTCTCAGATAACGCCTCGGCAGTTTCGAGGTTCAAGAAACGTTGTCCTTGTGCCATTAGATCTGGCAGTCGGCCAATTAGGTCATCGCCATCGATGTAGGCGACTTTTGCCGTCAGGCCGAGTTCGGTGACTATCTTCTCGACTTCGGCGGCCATGGTTTTGGGATTCAAACCGCCGGCATTAGAAACGATCTTAATGTCTCGATCGACACACAATCGGGCAACTTGCGATACTTGTTTCAGAAATGTACCGACATATCCCATATGCGGGCCACGCGTCGTTTTTTGATGGTGCAGAATCGACATCGTCAATTCTGCGAGATAATCCCCAGTGAGAACATCGATCGGCCCGCCTTCCACCAATTCATACGCAGCCGAAAGGCGATCACCATAATATCCGCTGCAATTGGCAATTCGAATGATATCTTGCATTGCGATACCTTAGCCGGAAACCCAATTGGGCTTACGCTTGGCGCGAAACGCAGCCATGCCTTCAGCTGCTTCGTCGCTGTTAAACATGCGCGCGCTCCAAGCCTCCGTTTCTTTAAAACCCTGTTCAAGAGACAGTTCCGATACGCGACGCACCAAGTTCTTGCATTCAATGACCGCATTCGGTCCACCTTGGTCAATCATGTTCGTCACATCATCGACCGCGGCCACAAGACTGCCTGCATCGACAGCTCTATGGGCAAGTCCCATTCGTACCGCTTCGCTGCCATCGAACCGTTCGCCGGTCAAAAACAACTTCATGGCTTGGTGACGGCCCAATTTGGGTACACATACGACGGAGATGATTGCCGGTATGACGCCAATGCGCACCTCGCTAAAGCTGAATTGAGCGTCGGCAACCGTTATGACAATGTCAGACGCCGCTACGAGCCCAAGACCGCCGCCGAAAGCTGCACCATTAACAGCGGCAATGATGGGTTTGGGGCTGTCTATCATTGCATTCAATAGATCGACGAATGTCACCTTACTGAATGGCTCGCTTGAATTAGACTCGCGCTTTAGATTGGCGCCCGCGCAAAATGCAGGACCCGAGCCGGTAACAACAATCGAACGGACTTCTGAATTGTCGTTACTTGCTTGCAAATGCTCATAGAGCGACGCGATAAGTTCCAACGAAATTGCATTGCGATTGTCCGGCCGGTTCATTGTGATCCAGGCAACGCCACCGCGGATCTCGCACAGTGTAATCTCGTCAGTTGCCATGCAACACTACTCCCTTTCGTCCAAAGTTATCAGCATCTCGCCGTTCTTAACTTGATCGCCAGCTTGAACATGTACCGCAGCGACAACACCATCCATCGGCGCCGTTATACTGTGCTCCATTTTCATGGCTTCAAGAACGAGGAGCTGGTCACGCCTGCATACGACGTCGCCGACCTTTACAATTACCTTGCGCACCGCCGCGGGCATCGGTGCGATCAAGCCCCCACTAACTTCCTTAGTGTCCTGCTGTGGGAGACGCGGCTTCTCAGTTATGTCAACGCCACCGCGCGGTGTATGCACGAACCAGGTCAGGTCGGATCGATCGACGCGGAACTTCATTCGCCGACCATTTAGCTCGATGTCTACGATGCCATCGCCGCAATCGTGGACAGCAACACTCAGCTCTTTTTCGTCAACGGCGAAATGGAAGAAGCCATCGTGTTGCCTGCGATATTCAAGGTGGATTTCGCATGATCCGATTTCAAATTCGATGGCTTCCATGGGCATCGTGGAGTTTCGCCATCCGCTGGGAATTGAGCGCAGAACCTTCGCTTCGGACCGATTTCGTGCCTGTCCTTCAATGACGACAGCGACGGCTGCATCAATCATTTCAGGACGGTCGAGTAAACGTGAGGGGGCCGGATTAACACGCTCGATAAAATCAGTTGTTGTTTCAGCGGCCAAGAATTCGGGCCGCCGCAATGTATTCACCAGAAAATCACGATTTGTCTTCAACCCGTGAATGCGTGTCGTTTCAAGGGTGCGCGCAAGTTTTAGCGCGGCCTCACGCCGCGTCGGTGCATGCACAATGACCTTTGCGATCATCGGATCAAATTCCGTTCCGATCACGTCGCCCGCCTCCACGCCGGAGTCGAAGCGAGCGGTCACGCTCAAAGACGGTTCCCACACAACGATCGGTCCAGGTGAAGGCAGGAAATCGGTCTCTGGATCTTCAGCGTACAGGCGCGCCTCAATTGCATGACCGTCTAGGTAGATATCTCCTTGATCGAATGACAGCTTTTCACCTTCGGCAATTCGAATTTGCTCTCGGACAAGATCTACACCGATAACTTCTTCGGTGACCGTATGCTCGACTTGCAAACGCGCATTCACCTCCAGAAACCAGAACTCTTCTCCGCTCACGAGAAACTCAACAGTACCTGCTGACGAATAACCGAGACGGCGCGCGGCAGAAACGGCAGCCTCACCCATCTTCGCGCGTAAACTCTCGGTCAATGCTGCGGAGGGTGCCTCCTCAATCACTTTTTGGTGACGCCGCTGGATTGAACATTCCCGTTCAAAACAATGAACAAGATTGCCGTGCGTATCTCCAAGGATTTGGATTTCTATATGCCGTGCCGTATCAAGCCATTTTTCGACGAACACTGTGTCATCGCTAAAAGAACTGGCTGCCTCACGCTTGGCACTATCGACCGCCAACGCGAGTGCCGCTTCATCTTCGACAACACGCATGCCGCGGCCGCCTCCCCCGGCTGACGCCTTTATCAGTATTGGATAGCCAATAGACTGAGCCGCTTCGGCGACATCAACGCCCTCCGTCAATTCGATGGCTGGTAGTGTCGGCACGCCAGCGTCTTGCATGATTTGTTTTGCCGATAGCTTGTCGCCCATCAGGCCGATCACTTCCGGGTTGGGGCCGACCCATTTGAGTCCAGCATCTGTGACCGATTCAGCAAATGATCTAGTTTCTGAGAGAAACCCATATCCCGGATGTACGGCGTCGGCGCCTGCCTGCTGACACGCCCCGATAAGCTTTGAGATATTGAGATATGTATCTGAGGCCGAGCACCCACAAAGGGCAATCGCTTCGTCAGCCTCCTTAACGAACGGTGCATCGACGTCACCCTCCGCATAAACGGCGACCGTGTGAATACCCATCTCATGGGCAGTGCGCATAATCCGACGGGCAATTTCTCCCCGATTAGCGATAAGAAGATTCCTAATAGGAGTTACTAACGCCACGTGCCGAATTCCTTGGTGCCTTCAATCTTGTTGTTCGAACACACCGACAATGACATCGCGATCACGGTTCTTGTGTCGCGAGGATCGATCATGCCATCGTCAGCCACGCGTGAAGTGGCAAAGAGTCCTTTCGATCGTTCTTCTGCCCAAAATTCGACATGTGCCGCTCGTTTCGCATCAGCGTCCGCGTCAAACACATCTCCGCGCCGTTCGGCCGCCATGCGTCCAACGATGCTCATGACACCCGCCATCTGTTTTGGTCCCATCACTGCTATTTTTGAGAACGGCCATATGAATGTGAAACGCGGTCCAAACGCGCGACCGCTCATTCCATAGTTTCCTGCGCCGTAAGAAGCCGCCGTGATGATAGAGATATGCGGAACAGTCGAATTGGAGACCGCATTGATCATTTTGGAGCCGTTTTTGGTGATTCCCGCCTGCTCGTAATCCGTTCCAACGATGAAGCCTGTAATGTTGTGCAAGAAAATCAGAGGCACATCGATTTGATTGCTCAACTGAATGAATTGGGCAGCTTTCTCGGAAGACTCAGGGAACAACGCTCCATTGTTGCCAAGTATCCCAACAGGATAGCCGTGAACGCTGGCCCACCCGCATATCAGTGTCGGTCCGTAGAGCGGCTTGAACTCTTCGAAATATGAACCATCGACGATGCGAGCGATGACTTCACGCATGTCAAATGGTGTGCGTAGATCGCTTGATACCAGACCGAGAAGATCTTCTGAATTATAGATCGGTTTGTCGAAATGAAGCTTTGGTTCCGGTCCCAGCTTTCTCCAATTCAAATGCGCAACAACTTCCCGGCACATTCGGATCGCATCGCGTTCATCAAGTGCAAGATAATCGCCGAGCCCCGAAATCTGGGTGTGCATTTCAGCACCGCCGAGGGCCTCTTCGTCGGCATCTTCTCCCGTGGCCATTTTGACCAAGGGCGGTCCGCCAAGAAAGACCTTGGACTGGTGCTTGATAAAGATGTTGTAATCGCTCATGCCTGGTTGATAGGCTCCTCCCGCTGTTGAAGAACCGAACACAACCGAAATAGTTGGTATACGCATTTTGGAGAGCTCAGTGATCTCGTAAAACAAGCGCCCCGATTCACCGAAATGGGCTTGTTCACGACGAAGTGCTTCTTCAGGATCTCCCCCACTGCCTCCGCGCAGATCACCGCCTGCGGACTCGACCAACTGAATAAATGGCAGCCGGTTTTCCCGTGCAATCTCAAGGCCGCGCATGAGTTTCTTCGTGTTGAAGGGATTGAACGCACCAGCTCGCACAGACGGATCATGACCAAGAATCACACATTCCACGTCTTTGACGACCCCTATACCAACCACAAAGCCGGACCCGACCGCGTAAGACGACCGCCACGCCGCGAGCGGGCTTATCTCAAGGAAGGGGGAGTCTCGATCCAAAATCAGAGAAATACGTTCGCGCAAAGGCAACTTGTTGCGTTTGGCAAGGCGCATCATCACCTCGCTGCCTCCACCCTGCGCGGCCTCATCATGCAGCGTTTTCAGCTCGTCGAGCGCCTCCCGCATTTGACCGATATTGCACAAGAATGCTTCAGACCGGGTGTCCAGTGTCGATTGCAGTACTGGCACTGTCTCTCCTCAAACTTACTCCAGAGTTCGTCTCATACCACTAAAAAAGTCCATCCGTAAGGGTTTTTTTATGATATTGTCCCTTTTCAAGTCCGTTTCACTGGTTTTATTGAAGGTGGTAAACGAGCAGATGAGTCGACAATTTATTTTGAGGTGATTTTGTGAGACTCATGACAATTTTCACGACGGCGTTCTTGTCTGTATGTCGGCGTCTCGATCAATGAGACGGTTGTTGATCTGGTTAGGGAGAGGCATTTGAAGTCAGAGAATTTAGAGCTGAACGGTCTTGGGCCACAACAGGCCAAGAGTGAGCGAGCACGTAATGCGATTATTAACGCAACAATCAACTCACTGTTCGAGGTGGGATACGCCGAAACGTCATTGGTTCGTGTGGCTAAACTGGCTGGATTTTCGAAAGGTGCCATCCAGCATCACTTTCCCTCCAAAGAAGATCTGATAGCCCAAACACTAGACAAACTGGTGTCAAGAACGATGCCGCCAAACTCAAGCTCCTACAACGCGCGAACAGTTGACGAGGCACTTCTGCGCGCCTGGAAGAAATTCGTTGATACCCCACCCTATAGAGCACTTATTGAGATATTGAACGCCGCGAGGACCGATAAGAACTTGAAAAAGCGGATCGGCAGAAATCTTGTGAAATGGCGCAAACGTATGGACGTCCAGTCCTTGGAAAGCTACGAAGCAGTCGATGGCGATGATGAAGAGGTCGTCATGCTACTGAATATGAACAGAAGTTTTATGCGCGGCTTGCTCATGCAAGAACAATATGGGTTTAGTCAAGAAACGACTCTGCAGTATCTCCACAAATGGATCGAGATGTTGTCGCCGCTGCTTAAGTTGAAAGACAAGTAACCGAAGATATGCATCTTTATCATTCGCCTGACGCGCGTTCGCTTCGGCCCTTGTGGACCCTTGAAGAAATGGGATTGGATTATGAACTTACGATCGTCGCATTTCCTCCCAGAGCGACCGTTCCAGGTTATGTAGACTTAAATCCTCTTGGGACCGTTCCGACATTCTTCGATGGCGACCTATTCATGTCGGAATCGTCAGCCATCTGTCAGTATTTGGTCGACAAGTATGGCCCCACTTCACTCGGGCTCTCACCAGAAGATCCTCAATATGGTGAATATCTGAATTTTCTCTATCAGAGTGACGCGACACTAACCTTCCCCCAAACGCTCGTATTGCGTTATGGACAGTTAGAACCAGAGCAGCGCCGCCAACCGCAAGTGGTCGAGGACTATTCAATTTGGTATCTTTCAAGGCTCAAATATATCGAAGCAAAGCTTGAGGCACAGGAGTTCCTGCTCGGAGATCGGTTTACGATCGCTGACATCTGTGTGGGATATGCGCTGTTCCTAGGCAGACAACTTGGTTTGGAAGAGCGCTACAAACCCAATTGCCAAAGATATTTGAGCAATCTCACTGATCGGCCGGCCTTTGAGCGCGCAAGAGAAAAGCAGAGTGTGTGACTTCCTTGTTTCACGCTACTTTATTTTTTGACCGCTCGCACTTGCGTCGCCTGGTGTTGAACGTTGAACGTAGTGGCCTTCCTTGAGTTCCTCGTTAAAGGTCTTTGATGCCATCCATAAGTGAAATATCGCCATCAACGGCATGACTTTCATTATGATGAGCGACCAACGCAAGGATTCATCTCCAAACATAGGGTGTAAAAGATCTGAAAGCGCGCCGGTTACAAACGGCCCCATTCCCAAACCGATCAAGTTGGATACGAACATCATTATCGCCGCTGCAAGAGCTCTTGCATGGGGTCCAACAAGGCCCTGTACACCGGCAAGCAGCACACCCCCGAATGCGCCCGAGAAGAAAGCCGCAATACCAATAGATGTAATCGCGAGTTGCCAAGTTGGCGCAAAATAAAAACCCAACAAGAATGGCAGAGAAATGATCTGACTGAACAAAGGCACATAGATCAGCCAAATTGGATCCCGTTTCGACAAATAATCGGCAACGAAACCGCCCCACAGAACCGAAACAAGCCCCGGTATCGCCAGTAAACTGAGAAGGGCGCCGACCTCTTTCAGCGACAGGTCATGGGATCGCTGCAGAAAGGGCGCGTGCCACTGCCCTGCCCCGACATTGCCAAACCAGAGCAACGCAATGGCGATCATCAAATGAGTAAATGACTTTCCTTCAAATAAATAACGAACAGCCTGCCAGAGTGTTCCGCCCCTCAAAGGGGAGTCGGCCGCTTCGACATGCCCGCGGGGCGGCGGTTCCTTTAGTGTAAATCGCACAATCAGTGCAAAAACCAGTCCTGGCGCTCCTAGGACATAGAACGCCCAACGCCAACCATATTCGTGGCCTATATAGCCGGCGAGCAAAGTGCCCAAAAACGTCCCGATAGACGCACCTGCAATAAAAAAGGCAATAGCACGTGCCCGCTGCTCGAGTGGGAAATAGTCCGCCAACAGAGCTTGAGATGGCGGATTGCCGCCAGCCTCGCCGACGCCAACTCCCATACGCGCAATCAGCATTTGCCAGTATGACCCAGTCATTCCGGACAGAACAGTCATCGCGCTCCACAGCGCCAACGCCCAACTGATAACACGGACGCGAAATCCTCGATCGGCTAACCGCGCGATCGGAAACCCACACACCGCATAAAAGAAAGCGAACGCCAGCCCAGTCAGAATACCCATTTGGGTATCTGTCGCCTGAAATTCAGCTTTGATCGGCTCGATCAAAACACCCAAGATCGATCTATCCATATAGTTGAATAGATTGACCCCCATCAGAACAACCAGAGCGTATATCTTGTAGCCGCCAGAGAACTTTTCAGCCGATACCGTACTTTCAGCGGGCGCCAACGCTGTTGAAGAATTCATAACCCGCCTGTTTTTTGCTATTGTTTGTTTGATTTTGACTCTGTGATGGCCTGATAGGTCGCGACCTTTAAGCCAGGATGAAAAATTGGCCATTCACCAACGCGCTGGCTCAAGCCGATAACCACAAGGTCTTCGACGGGATCAACCCAAAATGCGACGCCGGAGCCACCGTTCCAAAAATACTCACCTGTACTGCCTACAAATCCGCTCGAAGGTGGGTCTAGAATAACGCCGAGCCCCAAGCCAAACCCGAGCCAAGAAGGAAGTCCCGTTTCGCCGATCGTTCCGTTGGACGGCCTGTGGTCAAGCAGCGCGGGAAGGTGATTTGTCGTCATATATTTGATCGTCTTGGGACTGAGGATCTGCACATCATCAAGCTGGCCACCATTCCGAAGCATTTCAGCAAAACGCGCATAGTCATGCGCCGTTGAAACCAAGCCCCCGCTACCGGCAAACAATGTTACATCCTGGTAGTCACACATTGCCCGGCAGTCATCGAAAATGCCGCCGGGAATCTCTCCCACGCCTTTCTCAAAGTCGATGGTTTTCAGTTTACCGTCCGCCGAATCGACAAAGTGAATAGGCAACAGGCGTTCGAACTTATCCGCCGGCACAGCAAAAAAAGTATCCGGCATGCCAAGTGGCTGAAAGAGATGGTTCGTAAGATACACATCCAACGTTTCACCACTCAGACGTTGGACAATCAAGCCGACGACATCCATCGCAACTGAGTAGTGCCACTGCGTGCCAGGCTCATATTTCAGCGGAAGCTTTCCGAGCCGTGCAGCAAAATCATCCAAATCGTCTGATTGCCATAGCTTCGCTTTGGCATATTCCTGATCCACCGGATCTGACGCGTCTATGCCATGCGAAAGTCCCGCCGTATGGCTGAGCAAGTGATGCATCGTCATTGCACGTTTTGCTTGGACCAACCGACCATTCTTGAGCACTTTGAGATTTGCAAGTTCCGGTACGAACTTCGATACTGGATCGGAAAGCTGGAATCCGCCCTGTTCATAGAGTTGCATCAGGGCCACCGCAACGACCGGTTTCGTCATAGAAAACAGTCGAAAAAGATCATCCTTCTGGAGGGGGCGGTTATCATCAACACCACGCTGGCCGACAGCTTCAAAATGAACAATCTTTCCGTTGCGTGCCACCAAGGTTACGAGGCCCGGAATTTCCCCGGAGGCAACGATACGTTCGCCGACTTCCGATACACGTCCTAATCGCTCCGTCGACATTCCTACATTCTCCGCTCTTGCCGTCGGCAGTTCATCTGCCGAAGCATCCGTGAAAACAAAGAAGCTCAATCCGATGGCAAATAGTTTCTTCATGCTATTCCACTTTGGGTCATTTCAATTGTTGCGAAACGAAACCGGCAAGCGTTCGTCAATTCGACGAATTCAAATGCGCCAGCAAGAAACCTGATCATGATTGAAATTCACTTTTCGGTTTGGTCCTATAGTCGCCAAATTCCTGATCGCGTTTGGTCAGCGTGCCTGTTAAATCCTCGGAAATTTCCTTTAGGTGAGCCTGTACAGTTGGCAGAAAAAGAGCAAGATGCTGCAACTCGGTGCCCGCACGAATGGCCGAACGAACGCCCATAGCATCCATTTGTCTGTGTACGGCACGCTTATTGATGGACTGCAGATCGGTTGGTACTTTCGCAACGCGCTCCGCAATCTTGAGCACTTGGCTTTCTAACTCAATTGCCGAAAAAGCCCGGTTCGCAAACCCGCATGCAGCAGCTTCGGCGCCGGACATATGATCGCCGGTGAGCATCAGTTCCATAGCCCGCCGCATTCCAACAATCCACGGATAAAATTGATTGTCTGGTGGACTGATAGATCTGACAACCGGGTATCCAATCTTCGCGTCGTCAGCCACATATACTAGGTCGCACGCCGTAGCGAGCTCGGTGCCACCAGCTAAGCAATAACCGTGCACTTGAGCAATTATCGGCTTCGCCATGTCCCACATTCGAAAACACCCTTCCACAACATGGCGCGGCCAACTTCCATAGCCTCCCGCGGTGTGGAAAGGCCTATTCTTGGTCGTGTCTTGGGCCAAATCATAGCCAGAACAAAAGTCGGATCCCGAGCCGCGAATTATGGTGACGCTGATGTTCTCGTCTTGGTCAGCCTCCTCAAGCGCGCCAAACAATTCTTGGCGTAGTGCATTAGATAGCGCATTCCGTTTGTTTGGACGATTCAGTGTGATACGCCGCACGCGAGGGAGCGGCGTATCCACGCAAATCAAATCGTTAGCATCTGTCTCCATCGTCGGCGTTTCCGTTGATCCAAACAGGTCAGGCATCTGGGTTGAATCGAAATGTCACGCCGACGCCCAAAGTTCGGGGCTGCAATGGCACGACGTAGCTAATGTTTCCTAACGCCGCATCAGAAAGGAACTGATGGCTCGTGACGAATTCATCCGTCAGGTTCTTGCCAAATACTTGGAAACGCCATTGGTCGCCGACATCAAAATTGACGGTTGCATTCAACCAGCTGTATGCGGGCTGACGTGTCAAATCATCATTAAAGGCGCGAAAGAAGACTTCGGTCTGATAGTGATAGTCTAGTCGTGCGAGGACAGACAGGACCTCGGTAAGTGGCTGCTGGTATTGAACGCCCAGATTCAACGACCAGTCCGGCACGCTTGTCATCTGATTTCCTGACACATCAATAGGCGCACTTAACGGACCTACCAAGGCAACGTCTCGTGAAAGAAAACGATCATATGTCGCGTCAAGATAGGAAAGCCCCACATCGGCACCAAGTCCGGTTTCCGAGCGCCAAGTCATATCAACTTCGACACCCTTAATCGTCGCATCTGCCGCATTTTCTATGAATGCACCGGTGTCCGTCGCCTGGGTGACTTGCAGCTCGGTGTAATCCATATAGAAAGCACTGACATTCAAGAGTGTCGTCTTATCAAAGAGCACAGATTTGAAACCAACCTCATAGTTGGTGACTTTTTCGGGCTCAACACTCGGTGCAGGTGGGAGCTGAAACGTATTGAAAGTTCCGGACTTAAAGCCTGTTCCCACCGTGAAGTATGTCGAAATGTCATCTGTAAAGTCGTAGACAATCGATCCGCGCGGCGTAAATGATGACCAATTCTCAGATTGGTCATTCGGCAAACTGAATAATCCGGGGATTGCGAATATCTCGTCGACCTTCTTTTTGTCATAGCTGTACCGACCTCCAAGAATTATCTCGAGTTCGTCGATCAAGCGAAAGCTAAGCTCACCGAACACGGCAAGCGAGTTGGTTTCAATATCGGGCAGAAGTAAATTCAGACCAATGGGCACGGCGAGATTCTGAAACTCAACACCAGAGGAACCTTCTTCTCTCAAAAATGATCCACCGAATATCCACCCGAATCCATCATGATCTCCGATCGCATACAGGTCCTGCGTGTACTGCTTAATGTCGGTTATTGAATCGGTCGTAACTGCGGCTGCTTCGGTCGCGTCCAGATCCAGCAGGACATCTGTAGTAAGATCCCGCACGGCGCTGCGAGAGGTAATATTCACATCGCCTAGGTCCCAGTCGGCCAAAAGGTTTACGCCCCAGGATTTGATTAGCGCTCTGGTTGGCGCGTCATAACTCACGCGGCGGCCCGAAGGTATTGTGCCTCCCAGGAATTCACCCAATGTTATTCCTGTTGGGGTTGAGCGCCCACTCAATACGCCTGGAATATTCTCTTCGCGATTATAGTCGGCGGTAACCTCTACCGAGAATGCTTCCGAAAAATCATGAGCGAGCTTAAGTCTGCCGCCATAAGCATCTTGATCGTCATGATCACGCCCAGAGAAAACATTGGGCGTATATCCGTTGTGACTGTTTCGGTATGCCACCAAACGCCCGCGCGTGCTCCCGCTTTCTGAAAGAGGACCACTAATGAAGGCTTCAGCGTCTATCTCATCATATGTTCCGAACCGGGTTGTGAAGCCGGCATCCAGTTCTTCGGTCGGTGACTTTGCAACAAGGTTTATTGCACCGCCAGTTGCGTTCCTACCATAAAGCGACCCCTGCGGCCCCTTAAGCACCTCAAGCCGTTCCAGATCATAGAAGATCCCCGTCTGCAGTGCCCTTCGTCCGAGATACACACCATCCAAATGAACAGCGACGCCCGGATCCGCTATCGGTGACAAACTGTCGTTACCAATTCCCCGAGCGGTAATGAGAGGCGTTGTCAGATAAGTACCAATATTCAAACCCGGCGAAAGAAACTGAATGTCTTCCACATCTGAGAGCTGACTGATCTCTAACCTTTCAGAATCAAACGCTTGTACGGACGCGGGAACTTCTTGAAGTCTCTGCTCCCTTTTTTGCGCCGTCACAATAATTTCATCGATTCCGCCTGCTCGAGCACCTTCTTCAAGCCCTTGAGCAACTGCACTGGTAGCCCAGATCATCGCAATCGTTGATACACCAGCCACCAAATTGCTCTTGTATCCACCTTGTTTTTTCATGGTTTCTCCCCTCCCATATTTGCCGCCTATCTGCGAACTGCGTCAGCTGAAATCCTCAATTTCCATCTGCTTACTGATTAATAGTCACGACTCGACTTTGTGACGTCCGGTGACTTACCGATGCACAGATTGTTTTCATTGGGCGATCTCCAACCCTTGAAGTGTGCCCTCGTTACGCCATTCCTTCAGAAGCGCGTTGAACGCGTTCGCTCCCTTTCCATATGCCTCGGACGTCAGTCCCCCGCCGCGTTCAGACATATGGCCTTCATTGTTGTAGTAGCTAGGCGTACACGAATCGAAGAATGCACTGTTGTCGACGACCAACCGTCGGATCGTTGCGACCCATTCCGACTCAGCCTCCAAAGTGGGTTGCGCATATCGTCCACGCGCTTTCACTTCTTTGATGAGGTAAGCTATATGCTGAGCCTGATCATCCAGTATGGACGTAAAGTTGACGGACAGACCTTTTTGCGTCGGCCCCATCACCAGACAATTCGGGAAACCGTGTGTCCAAAAACCGTGGAACGTCTTTGTGCCGTTTGCCCAATAGTCCGTCAGCGCGAGACCGTTTTGACCATAGATTTCAAATCCGGACCGCCGCGTTAGACCTGTTCCGATTTCAAATCCAGTGGCAAAAACGATGCAATCGACAGCGTATTCAACGCCGTTTGCGACGACCCCTTGCCGTGTGATGAGCTGCACACCAGCCGTTTCGCTCGTGTCAATCAACGTCACATTCGGACGGTTGAATGTCGGTAGATAGTCGTCGTTGAAGGTTGGTCGTTTGCAGAACTGCCGGTACCATGCTTTTAGTTTCCCGGCCGTCTCGGGATCCTTCACGACCTGGTCCACCCGCGCACGTATCGAGTTCATTTTCTTGAAATCGGCTAATTCGGCCAACTCGGCCGCATCTTCCGGCGACAAGGACGTATTACCCGCCTGAGAAAACATGTCCGCCATAATCCGATAAAGATCGGTCCAACCGTCGTGAACGAGATCTTCGTCGAATGGCCTTCCATGAACTATCTCGTTAAAATTCTTCCGGCGCTGTTGCTGCCAACCCGGCGTGAGGCTTTTCGCCCACTCCATATCGGTCGGCTTGTTTCCCCGTACGTCCACCGAAGAGGGCGTTCTTTGAAATACATAAAGATGCTGGGCATGCGCGCCCAAATGAGGAATGCTCTGGATCGCTGTAGCGCCGGTTCCAATGACAGCTACCCGCTTATCCGATAGTTTGTGCAAGTCCCCGTTGTGATCACCGCCCGTGTATCGATAATCCCATCGGCTTGTATGGAATGTATGGCCTTGGAAGTCATGGATACCGCGAATCGCCGGCAACTTTGGCAAACTCATTGGACCAGTCGCCACCACAACAAATCTGGCACACATGGCGTCGCCTCGATCCGTTCGGACGGTCCAGCGCGCAGTCATCTCGTCCCAACTGAGGTCTGTTACTTTCGTCTGAAAACAAGCGTCTTCGTACAAGCGAAACTCTTGCGCGATACGTTTGGAATGCTCATAGATTTCCGGCGCGTAAGAGTATTTTTCCTTTGGGATATAGTTCAGCTCTTCGAGCAGGGGCAGATAGCAGTATGATTCGATGTCACACTGAGCACCGGGATAACGGTTCCAATACCATGTGCCCCCAAAATCCCCCCCCGCTTCAATAATTCGAAAATTGTCGAGCCCAGCTTCACGAAATCTTGCACCTGCCAAAAGCCCGGCAAATCCACCGCCGATGATAACAACCTCAATTTCATCATTAAGCGGAGATCGTTCAAATCCCGTTTCGACATAGGGATCGTCGACGAAATGTGCAAACTCGCCCCTTACTTCAATATATTGATCGTTTCCGTCCGGACGAATTCTCTTGTCGCGCTCTTCATTGTATTTGGCGCGAAGCGCATCTGGGTCAAAATCTAACTGAGCATATTCTTGAGCAAGACTTTGATGTTTATTCGCTTCGCTGGATCGTTCTTCGATCGATAACTGCGAAACTGACTTATCCGTCTGGGACAAAACTGTTTCCTCCTCAGCGCTGAAAACCAAATGAATGAGTTCGATGGTTCGCGCCTCTCTTGAATTGTGCCAATGCTATCAAAGAAACATGCCATCCGGAAGGCTTTTTTTATAAAAAACTGACTGCTTTGTGAAAAACGTCCCCAGCAATCCAGATCACTGCGCCCTTTGGAAACTAACCTATGGAATTTATGTGTCTTTTGCGGGTTTCAGAAGTGACATATCAAAACCATCCTTAGTTATCCTCATCCGACTACGTACTTTTACGAGAATCTCTCCCGGTTTGGCACCGTCCCAATCAAAGAGTTTCGAGCTCAGGCAATCGCGTCTGCTGACCGAAAGGCACGCATCTGTTGGAATTGGAACAGACGAAAGCAGTACGTAAGTTAGAGGGACGGAGCGCAACGGCAGCGGCACACGTGTCTAGTTTTCGAAATATGACGAAACTCGGCCGCTCATGAAATTTGCTTGGTAACCGAGTGTATTACTTCTTCAAAGCAAAAGAACATATCTCTCGACATCGGAGAGCTCCGATTTGCGTTCATCGGTCAAGAACGCATTCATGTCTTGCAGAGGAGGAACGTGACGTTCGCCAAAACTGTTATAGATCATCCGCCGCGATTTATCAGAGTCGTTTTGCATTCCGGAATGCCAGATATAAGATTGAAAGAGCAGAACGGAACCCGCTGGCATGATCGCTCGCACTTCACCTTGATAAGGACAAAATAATTCCTCCTTGCTCAAGACGTCTTCAGGCGCCTCCCGCCACTTATGACTGCCAGGCACAACGCGCGTCGCACCATTTCTTACCTCGAAGTCGTCAACCGCCCATAATGCGAATACGAGGTCAGACTTGTCGACACCACGCTTTTTCGTTGCGATTCTGGAAGCCGCCGAGTTATCAAAGTGCATGGGCTGTTGGCCGGTGCCAGGCAGGGCGGTTCGGCTCGACACCTCATTGACTCTAAAAGAGTCGCCAAAAAAGTGCTGAACAGCACCTAAGACACGGGGATGCGTATAAGTCACAGCAATATCGCTGCTGACATTCGCCAAATTCGAGACTCTCACGGCGCCATAATCGGCTGGCGCCTCAATGGCTTTACCACTCTTAAATGCTGCAGCCACCGCCTCCCCCGCAGCCTTGCCTCTCTTGGCTATTTCAGAAACCTCTTGGGATGTGAAACGCGACGTATCGGCATGAGTGAAGATGTTCTTGCCGTGCTTCAGTTTATTGAGATCTGACGGCAGCAGTTTGCCCGCATCAACGAATGTCTGCATGTACGACATAAACTCGTCAACGGCTTTCGACATATTTGCATTTTCGCGTGACACGCCCGCGTTAATCTTGTTGTCGAGATGGCAACGAATACGCGTGATCTCGTCTGAAGTTAGAAGATCCTTGATGATGAGGTAGCCGTTGTCGTCAAATTCCGCTTTTTCCGCCTCGCCAAGCGGCACGATCCATTCACGTTCAAGCCTTTGTTTTGGGTTCATCACGTCGCGCCCTTCGTCTGTCCATAGTCGGACGAATGAGAGCGCATGCCTGTCAGGCCGGTTTCATCGGAGGCGCTTCGGTTCAGTCAATTCTGACTGGTGAGCACAGCACGACATGTCACCTTCATTCCAATTGTCCGGATGCCTGACAGGTATGCCTTCCATCTCGTCCACAAGCATGATACATATAAAACATGCCATCCGGAAGGCTTTTTATCGAAATCGAATATGAGACGTCGCGCCGTTACCACACTGCCCTACTGTTCTCGTATTCCTATTTCATATGACGAGAATTCCGAACAGACGCATGAAGACAATTGGCGCATGAAAAAATTTAGGAAGTCGAATTGATCCGTAACACAGGACCTAAGCCAGGAACTGATGGTTGGCACGCGCTGGTCGACGAAACCGTGATCGAACCTTCACGTCCCATCATCGATCCACACCATCACCTTTGGACCAGTGGGCCTTTGAAATACACACTTGACGATCTGTGGGCGGATACGGGGGCCGGGCACAATGTTGAGAAGACCGTATTCGTGGAATGTCGGTCCAATTACCGGAGTTATGGCGATGAGAAACTCCGGCCCATCGGCGAAACTGAATTCGTAGTAAGGACTGCAGAGAAAGGACGAACTCAAAGTGATAAAGCGGCAATCTCAGGCATTGTCGGTCATGCCGACCTCACCCTCGGCGAGCAAGTTTCAATGATTTTGGAGGCGCATGAAGAAGCCGGCAACGGGTTGTTTCGCGGAATCCGGCACGTTGGGGCGTTTGACGATTCCGGCAGCGTCGATCCATCTCTGGCGGCGAGGCCATGCCCCTACGGTGATGCTTCTTTCCGACTGGGCGTCAAGACGTTGGGCAAGAGGGGTTACAGCTTCGATGCCTGGCATTTTTTCCACCAATCCTCAGACTTTGTCGCTCTAGCAAACTTTGCCCCCAACACGCTGATCATTCTGGATCACCTCGCAAGCCCCATCGGTGTTGGGGCTTTTGCGAACAAAAAGAACGAAGTGTTTGACGACTGGGTCCAAAACACCAAAGAAGTCGCCGCTTGCGAAAACGTCGTCATAAAGTTAGGCGGGCTTGCCATGCCCTTTAGTGGATTTGGATGGCACGAACGCGAAATACCGCCCACTTCGGATGAAATCGTTGACGCACAAAAGCACTACTATCGGCACGCCATTGAGTGCTTTGGTCCTGATCGCTGCATGTTCGAAAGCAACTTCCCGGTGGACCGCTTATCGGTTTCTTACAAAGTGCTTTGGAACGCGTTCAAAAAGATGGTTGCCGACTTTTCTGAAGAGGAAAAAAACGCACTATTCTATGGCACAGCAGCACGTGTCTATCGATTATGAGAGAAGAAGTTAACTCAGAAACGTCGCGAACTCTTCCAGGGCGCGCCGTTCTGTGCGCAGCGCGTTGACTGGCGCCGCCCAATCAGCGTGACCGATGGCAACACCGCAATAGATCAGTTTGTCTTCAGGAATATGAAGGCACTCCCGAACAGTCATATGATAAAGTGCCCAGATTTCTTGCATACAAGTGGAAAGTCCCCTTTCAACTGCAAGCAATGCGAGCGTTTGTAAGAACATGCCGACGAATGCCCACTGATTTGAATCAATCGCATCTCTGTCGATTGAAACAATAAGACCAACGGGTGCACCAAAAAACTCGAAATTGCGCAACATGGCTTCTCTGCGCGCCTCTGCATCGTTTCGGTCTATACCCAGAAGACCATACATCGCAGCGCCGAACGCAAACATGCGTTCATACTTTGCCTCGGACTTTGAACCCGGAAAAATCTCAAATTCGGGATTCTCACCTTTGGGGTTTGCCAATGCCGCCGCACGCGTTGTCGCTTTAAGCTCTTTGAGCTTCTTTCCGGTCACAACATGCACGTTCCAAGGTTGCGAATTGCATCCAGAAGGAGCTCGATTGGCACAACGCAATATGTCCCTTACTGTTTTCAGTGCCACAGGCTTGTCGAGAAACTCGCGAATGGAACTTCTCTTCTCAACAGCTTCGCAAACATGCACGATCAGGCCCTCCTTTGTTAGTAACCTTGCTTGTCTGCCCCGCTTACGCAGTTGCTGGCTCGTTTATCTCAAATGGTCACGGACACAGGTTCGCAACAGACCACCAGCCGACACACAGAACTTCGGGTCCGCCTCGCAATTTCACTCTTGATTTCCATCATACTTCCTATAATTTTCATTTGAAATAAAAAGCCTTACGGATGGCTTTTTTATTTTGGGAGCATATGTGGTGAACACGGAGTTTAGGTGGGACCTTACCGAAAGCCCGGCCATTTCATGTTTACGGACCTCCTCGAAGAATCGAAGGCGAAAGTCACATGACCAATATTTCAATGTCGCGCATACTTGCACATTGGGTGGAGGAGCGACCTTCTGAAACGGCTATTGCACATGAAGGGAAAACGGTTGACTGGGCAGCGCTCGACCGTAGAACCAATCGCCTTGCCCGGGCCTATTCAGAGTTAGGTGTAGGCCAGGACGATTTCGTCACGATTGCTTTGCCCAACTCCATTGAATTCTTTGAAGCCACATTCGCAGCTTGGAAGCTGGGTGCAACACCTCAACCTGTATCCGCGAAGCTCCCCAAGATCGAGCGAGACCACATCATAGAAATTGCCAATCCAAAGTTGATTGTAGGAGTTGATAGAAATGAAAGCGGCACGGCAACCAGTCTGCCGGCGGAATTCACACCAAACCAAGATATTCCCGATACGGCATTGGAAGAACGTACAGCCATTTCCATAAAGGCCATGACGTCTGGCGGCAGCACCGGACGTCCAAAGCTGATCGTATCAAAGCAGCCAGCGGAATTTGATCCGCAAACACCCTTCTTTGATTTCAACATGAAGGGTTCAGTCTTGGTTCCGGGGCCGCTCTACCACAACGGGCCCTTTATCTGGGCCATGTATTCTCTGTTCAAAGGGAACCAAGTCACTATCACCACACGGTTCGACGCAGCGGAGACCCTCGCCCTGATCGAGGCATGGAAAGTGGACATGGTCTATCTGGTTCCCACAATGATGCAGCGCATTTGGGCTTTACCTGAAGAAGAAAGGCATCGTTATGACCTTTCCTCACTCAAACGGCTTTGGCATCTCGCAGCTCCGTGCCCTGCATGGTTAAAGGAAAAATACATTGAGTGGCTCGGGCCCAATGTCATATGGGAAGCATATGGTGGTACCGAGGGGATCGGTACGACAACCATTTCAGGACAAGACTGGCTGGCCCATAAAGGTTCCGTCGGACGGCCCATCGCCTCATGCGACATCAAGATTGTCGACGACACAGGACAAACACTGCCAAGCGGTGAAATCGGCGAAATCTATCTCCGACCGAAATCGGGGGCCGGCACAACATACGAATATGTCGGCGCACAATCCAAAAGCATCGACGATGGATGGGAAAGCCTAGGAGACATCGGATATCTCGACGCAGACGGATATCTTTATATATCGGATCGTCTGACAGACATGATTCTGACTGGCGGCGCCAATGTCTATCCCGCAGAGGTCGAGGCCGCCATTGACGCATTCCCTGGCGTGCGTTCGTCAGCTGTTATCGGTTTGCCTCACGACGATCTTGGTAATTCGGTTCATGCGATCGTGGATGCGCCAGAAAGAAACGTAACCGAGCCAGCTTTATTGGCGCATCTCGGTGAACATCTCGTGCGTTACAAGATTCCGCGTTCGATCGAGCTTGTTTCAGAACCGCTCCGTGATGATTCCGGCAAGGTACGTCGCAATGCCCTTAGGGCGTCACGCATTTAATCGCAATTTGCTTCAAAACCGCATCTCACTCTGCATAGGATTTATTCGGAAATGGAACGGACCGTAATTACTATTGACAGCGCGCATCCGCACCGCTCTTCAAGTTCTTCAAAGCCTACTCAAGAACGCCACTTAGGATACAAACAAAAGTTAGCTGCCGCACTTAGACTGTTTGGCAAGTTCGGCTTTGACGAGGGCGTTGCAGGGCACATTACGGTCCGCGACCCCGACTATCCCGATCAATTTTGGGTCAATCCTCTGGGCGTTTCGTTTAAATTGATATGCGTATCTGATCTGATGATGGTCAATCACGATGGCGACATTCTTGTGGGTAGCGGCACCTTAAACAAAGCAGCCTTCGCGATACATTCTCAAATACATAAACTTCTTCCAAATATTAACGCCGCGGCCCACTCACATTCTTTATACGGCAAAACGTGGTCTGCGTTTGGCAGATTGCTTGATCCAATAACGCAAGACGCCTGCGCATTCTATGAAGATCATGCGGTGTTCGCAGATTACAACGGCGTCGTCTTCGACACGTCTGAAGGAAAGCGAATCGCCGAATCTTTGAAGGGCAACAAGGCGGCGATACTGAAGAATCATGGGTTAATTACGACGGGACATACGGTGGACGAAGCTGCCTGGTGGCACATTACGATGGAACGGTCTTGCCAAGCACAACTCCTCGCCGAAGCCGTAGGCCGACCAGAACATATCCCGCATGATGTGGCTCGGAAGACAAGGGATCAGGTCGGGACGCCTACCGTCGGTCATGGCAGCTTCAGACCACTTTTCGATTTGATCGTGGCAGAACAGCCTGACTTCCTCAATTAATCAATGCGATTTCGCAAGCGGGCAGTGCCCTCTCATCGGACGTTTAAGATGTGTCCGACACTCCAATCAACAGACAACCACAAACAACAACCTGATGACCGAAGGAGAATGAACTGATGGACAGCTTCAAGTTGCTTATCAACGGCGCATTTGTTGACGGTGCCAGCTCTATGGATGTGATCAATCCAGCAACAGAGGAAGTTCTTGCGAAGTGCCCACGCGCCAACAAGCAACAACTTGATCAAGCGGTCGCTGCGGCGATGTCAGCCTTTTCGTTATGGAGCGAAACATCCATTTCGGTGCGCCAACAAGCTCTCATCGCAATGGCAAACGCGATTGAGGCGCACGCCGAGGAGTTGAGCCGACTATTGACGCTAGAGCAAGGAAAGCCGCTGGCAGACGCTGCCGCCGAAATAGACGGTACGATTGTATGGTTTCGACATTTTGCAACGCTTGACGTTCCCACAACCACCATTGAGGAAAACGAAACACGGCGCATAGAAGGACAACGCCGGCCCTTGGGCGTGGTCGCAGCGATCACACCTTGGAACTTTCCCATTATCCTCATGGCATTCAAGATTCCGCCGGCCCTGCTCGCAGGGAATACAGTTGTTCTAAAGCCCGCACCAACAACTCCACTTTCGACATTGAGGTTCGCTGAGATCACAAAAGATCTGCTTCCCCCTGGAGTTCTGAACGTCATTACCGACGCAAATGATCTGGGTGATGTGCTCACTTCTCATCCTGACGTCAAAAAAATATCGTTCACAGGTTCCACCGCGACCGGAAAGAAAGTCATGCAATCCGCTGCATCGGCACTTAAACGATTCACACTCGAATTAGGCGGTAACGACGCGTGTATTTTGTTGGACGATATTGATCCCCGTCAAATTGCCCCCACGATCTTTCAACACGCGTTTCAAAACAGCGGACAGGTATGTATCGCGATCAAGCGCGTTTATGCACCGGCGTCGATTTACGAAGAATTGTGCGACGAACTTGCGAATCTCGCGAACAATGCGGTTGTCGGCGATGGGCTGCAGCAAGGAACTCAATTTGGACCTCTACAAAACAAGATGCAGTATGAGAAAGTCCAAAAGTTCTTAGATGACGCGAAAGAAAACGGAACCATCATCGCCGGTGGCAATGTACAGGAAGGGGCAGGTTATTTTATCCCACCAACAATTGTCCGAGACATCGAAGACGGTACGATGCTTGTTGATGAAGAGCAATTTGGTCCGATATTGCCACTCGTCGAATACACCGACCCCAAAGACGCCCTCGCACGCGCCAACGCGTCTCCTTTTGGACTCGGTAGCTCCATTTGGTCCAAAGATATTGATAAAGCCTACGATTTGGCCTGCCATATGAATGCGGGGACCGTTTGGATCAATAACCACACCGAACTAAATCCCGCAGTTCCCTTTGGTGGCGCTAAACAATCCGGCATGGGCATGGAATTGGCGGCGGAAGGCTTAGCCGAGTTTACGCAACTCCATGTGGTTCATGTTCCGACCGGGTAATTCGATTTTGCTTTTCCTTCGCGGAAATTCTCTGCAGTGTGCCTAGACTAAAAGAAGCTGTTCGATCTAAATCGATTGATCGCGTGACTGCGCCAACGAACAATGAGCGGCTTCCGTTGGCGCGGCAGTACAAATTACCGCGATCAAGGAAATCAAGCGGATCAGCGAGCGTCTATTAATTCGCCTATCACAAATGAGCTCATGACTTTAATGGTCAATCCGATCATTAAAGTCCACAGAACAGTGATCCTTTATTGTCGTCCGGAAGGTGAATTGGAGACACTTCGGTACCTTTCAATTGTTGTCCATCAAAAAGAAAACATACGTACAAAGACAACATTTCAGCTGAAACCGTCTTGTAAAAGGTCTGGTCGCTCGTTTCTACCCGCAGAGACGAAACGTAAAATCGGAGTATTTCGGGCGTGGTAGCCAGTCTCCGAGCCTATTCATTCGCTGAACAAACGGGACAAGTCTTTGAAGTATCGGGGGGGAGCTTAGAGAGCGGCAATCAATCTCGCGAAAGCACGAGGCCATGTGGCGGGGTTGGAGACACGCGAACCGGTCTCCAGAATGTGCATCACCTGTATTTCAGCCAACACTGCCCCTATCCGGCTACCACAAGAACGTCATTAACAATTGAAAGCTCTACTGGAACTTATTTTTATAGCCTAAGATTCTCTGGATTTCAGCCCGCGACGGACACAACACGTCATCTTCCTTGGGCATTATGTTGCAGCTGGTTAGTTCTTTGGCAGCGGCGGCGAATGATTTTTTGTAGTCATTATAATAGTCGAACTTGGCAGAGAGGCTGTAAAACCTTCTGCGATGCTCAATATAGCTTTGGTACGCTGAATTGTAGTTTTTGATCGACTCGCCGTAAGTCGAGAAAGCACATTGGACAGAGTCAAAAGCCACCTTGTGAGCGGCGAGACGTATCTCAAGCTTAGTTGATACACTTGAAACAACTGAACTCGCGACAATGTTTTGCCTCACCACCTGAGCAACGCATGTTTTAAATTCACCCTTTACGTCATTGGCTCTCAGTTTTTTGATCCAACGAATTTCGTTAAGAAGATCAGTTGACACATCACACAGTTGAGCGGACAAAATCGATTCCTCAGTTTCAATTGCAGATATGGCATACCGTAAACAGGTATTGCACTCTGCCTCTTCCAGGCATTTAGAACGACACACGAGATTTTCGGTTGACTCTGTCCCCCGGCACTCACAACTGCATATATTTATGAACTTAGATCGACAGGTTGAGTATGTCTCTTTGGTTGGGACGTAGCCAGCGCGGCATTCACTTAAACCTTCGGCACACGCTGCCGAAATCTCACCTTCAATTTCGATGAAGAGAAACATCGCTAAGAGAGTGATACACGCGCCGATGCAACGAATGTAACCGGCTATTTTCGACATTCTATACGTCCCTGGGTTTCGGCGCTCACGGCGTATCTAGAGCTGTGACTGTGTCGTACGCCGGCGTTTCCGCGTGGCCAAGCCAAAAAGACACAGCAACAAAACAATTCGCAATCAAGCCGAGCCCAAGAACTCTCATAACGCCCACCTCACCATTATTAGAACTGGCCCCCATACAGATGGACATCGCACTGCGAAACTCGCCGCTGTCGGACGGTCAACGCGCCGAGGTAGAACTGCGTATCAAAACATCAATCATTAATTTGGACCCACCGCCGGCTCATCCTATCTGCGGACGACCATGATCACAATTTATACGATTCACATCATTGCACTGGATCTTAAGACGCCGGGGGAAGATTAACTAGTGACCTCACTTTTAGTGGAAATAGACGTACAAAGACGAAACATGATGTGAGGCCTCTGATCGAATAACAGCTTAACCAAAGGAACCCTCCCGCCATCTCGCAAAAAGTCTGGTCGTGTGTTTCTGCCCACAGAAACAAATCAGAAAATCGGAGTATTTAGAGCGTGGCAGCCAGGTCTCCACGCATACTCATTCGCCGAATAGACGGCACGTCGGGAAGACTTAGTTGGCCTCAATCAGTCTCAAGATAGCACGAGACTGTGTGGTGGTGGACGCAGTCTTGAGCGAACCCGTCTCTGTCGTTTGCAGGGAAAAACCCATGATGCAAGTCAGTTTTCAGGGAATTGCTGAGGTTTCGGTCGATTTTGAGCATTTGAAATATGCACGAACCGCAAGATACCCGCGGTTCTCTGCTCAAATTCCCAATGGGTGTAACAGGGAATTCTGAATCCCTGCATGGGTCAGATTGCGGGAAAAATATCTGATTACCTTGGAACGTCAGGCCCTTTACCAATGGCATGCCAAATTTTGAACTATCGGCTCAGTTTCGAATTTCTTTGATGGCGCTTTCGTTTCATGACGAGGTTGCCAACCACACAACGCGTCACTCAGCTTACTTGGGATTTCCGTCTTCCCTCGGCCACGACCTGCCGCCCTTCAGCCATTCTTGTTCACGGGAGCACCAATATTCTGCATCAGGCTCTAGCCATGACGTGTCGTCCAGCGATCCCGCCTTAATGAATTCAACATCTGGAGAGAACTCTGCTCGTGTGAAGAGCGGCGACCCACACTTAGGACAAAACAATCGATCGACTTTTCCACCGCTGTCTCCAGCGTCCGTAAAGCTGCTCGGCTCGCTGCCGGATATCTGTAGTGCACCCTTGGGAAAGGCGACGACAACTGAATAGGCGGAGCCACTTTGTTTCTGGCAGTTTGAACAGTGACAGATCGCCGTTTGAAGCGGTTCAGCATCTGTCTCATATCGGATGCTTCCGCACAGACACCCACCGAAAATCTTCGGCATGAGCACTCCACTTGTTCTGGCGATTGGATCTGTAATCTTAAATGAGGCTACCGGTGCATGAGAACATCACTGATCTTTGGCGACGATCGATACCGTGGACGCCTGGCTCTCCCCATTGGCATTGATCTCTTGCTGCCAACTATCACCGAGTTTCTTGCCCGCGGGCAGCACGCCACAGGATTCGATCGCAATTCCATCCGCACCAGGCACCGATGTACAGAATTGGCCATCCTTCTCTGTCCAAGTTCCGGCCCCTTCAGAACCATCCGGCCCAATTGACTTCAAGCTGCCGTCAGCTTGAAGCATGAGAGTAATGACAACACCATCCGAACTGGTCGATTCCACTTTGTTTGCGATCATCGCGGACAATGTCTCCGAATCAGCGATCGCATCTACGGAAGCAATGCATCCGGCAACAAATCCAACTGAAGCCAACCATCTGCGCCATCTATGCATTACTCTGCTCCTTGTGTTTCGCATCTTAACGCGCAGTAAACACTGTTTACTAAACAGTGTAAACTCCGCCAGCGCAATTTCGGCGCAAGAAATCTTCAAATTGAGAGAAATCTCTAATGTCGGACCCTAATGCTTGCGGGCACGACGTCTATTGGCCGGTATCGCATTGGCCGACGACTCTTGGTAAGGTCCGAAGTCGGGAATCAGCGACCAAGGATGAAAAAAATCACGTCGAAAACAGAAAACTTACCTAGAAAGCCCCGAAAAAAGGGCGTGAGGAAGTCGCTGCCGAAGGGAACGGCCAAAAAGGGCAGGATGACCGAGTACTCGGTATCGGAGACGCGCAGACAAGAAATTCTTACGGCAGCCATTTACGTCTTTAATAGAGACGGTTTCCACAAGGCAACATTGGAAGATGTGGCCTTGGAGGTCGGCATCAGCAAATCCCTAATCTACTACCATTTCAAAAATAAGATGGAAGTGCTCGCCCAACTCTACAAAATGGTCGGTGAGACTCTCAACAGCCGCCTGATTGAAGTCTTCGACGGGAGTTCGATGTCACCCATAGAGAGACTTCGACGTGTCATTGAAACCCATGTTGATGTTATTATTGAGCATCAAAACATCTTCCAAATCTACTTTCGTGAGAAAAATGAAATCTCGAGAGATACACTTGATCGATTAGTTGCTCACGGTGACAGCAACTATGTCAAACGCTTGAAAAAGCTCCTGGATGACGGTGCAAAGCAAGGCGTATTCAACAAAACTGATTCGCGCATCACCGCATTTGCAATCGTCGGCGCATGCAACTGGATTGCATTTTGGTATCAACCTGAATCAAAACGCGGAACAAAGAAGCTGCGCTCAAACCAATCAATAGCGGACACGATATATCAAACCGTTGCAATTGGACTGGTGATATCCTCAGACAAGTAACTTGTGCAAAACGGTGCGGAAAAGCTAAATCATTGAGCGCGAAAGTTCGGCTCCCGCTTCTCTGAAAATGCTTTCGGCCCTTCTTTCGAATCCGCGCTTTGCAGCACTTGAGAGCCTATTGCGTCTTCATAGGCCAATGCCTGTTCCAATGGTAAATCTGCCCCTCTTATGCTGGATTCTTTTGCTGCCCAAACGGCCAAAGGCCCTCGGCTTAAGATCTTCTGTGCAATTTCCCTCGCGCGCGGCATGAGTTGATCATCGGGAACAACATGACTGATAAGGCCAATATTCTGGGCCTCGGTGGCATCAATTTGCTCACCAGTGAGTAACAAATAGTTTGCCCAAGCTCGAGGGATCGCTCTAGGCAGTCGCTGCGTGCCACCTCCCATAGGCATCAGCCCCCATCTCACTTCGGTCAAACCGAATTTCGCTTTTTCGGAAGCGATCAAGATATCGCACACCAATGCTAACTCCAGCCCGCCCGCAACCGCATATCCGTTGATCGCCGCGATAACTGGTTTGTACAGAGGAAAACGCTTGCAAATCGAGCCGAACCCCGGACCATGGGCGCCCGGACGAGGCGCCCTACCAGCCCCACCGGAGCCTTGTGACATCGCAACCAGATCATTGCCTGTGCAAAATGCGCGGCCGTCACCAGTCAGTATGGCAACCCATTGCTCTCGATCATTCTCAAATTCGGTAAATGCCTCACCAAGTGCGCGGCCAGCATCCGCGTCAAGAGCATTAAGACGATCAGCACGCGCAATTGTAATGACCGTCAAATGACCTTCTTTTTCAACTTTGATGACCGGTCCGCTCATTGTGATCTCCTACTTTTCCGCGTCAAATGAAAGTGCAATTGCCATGCGCGCGAGCCCCCCGTAGTGACCGCAAATTGCGGCTAACTCTACGATCTGAGTCTCCGAGAATTCCTTAGAAACATCGGTGTAAGTTTGAGCAGTGACCCCGTGCCCGGCGTCGTACATCATCGAAAATTGGAATGCGATCTTTTGAGCATCTGAGAATGAAGACTCAGTCCAGTCCTCTTCTTCTATGGCTTCCAGCATGTCACTTGTGAGACCAGAGTCGATTAATGAGTTTCGCAACCGATCTAACTCATAAGGGCTTCGCCTAACGACGCTGGCAATAACAGTTGCCTTAACGATCGGTTCTAAACTGTCGCTGCGTTTGATCGCGCTTTCGACAGCTTCTAGAGCTTTTGCAAAACCCGGAACTCGCGCTATCGTCCGTGTACGGTTTAATATGCTTCCCGCACGCGCCTCCTCTTCCGTGATATCGCTTTCCAAAAGGACGGAGGTGTCCAGTAGTTCTAACCGTGCCATACGTTCGTAATTCCATTTTCAATAATCAGATACGCTTCTGAAGCGCGCCGAGTGATCGAGCGTTGAATAGACAAGATACAGTTCGCCGATCGACGCTCCAGATTTAAGCAAGATTCAACTCGGTGAAGACATCGAATTGCATGCAAATTTCTCTTAGAGCCAGAGACTTAGGCGCATAACCCGCCATGCACAATATGGTCGGGACAGACCTAGCAGCGCTTGCATCCAATGCTCATAGAACAGTCGCGAACAACCAATCAGGCACTCAAATTGGACCCCTTGCTCAGATCTTTCTAAGCCGACTGCTTAGCGTCCACACCGGCCATTCTTTTTTTGACTTCTTCAGCCATTTCCATGCCCCGTTGCAGTGCCTGATCTTTGTCCGGCGTATCGATACCTAGGCTTTCGTTTACCTGCACCATTTCGAGATGGAAGGCGTCACGCATCTGGCCATTCGTCAGAGCTTTGAGGCCCCACTTGCGCCATGCTTTACTGTTGCGAGAAGTGTCGGAACCAAATGATCCCATGAACTGCGGGTACCAATACTCATTCATGCGACGCTGGGCTTCTTTGCGTGCTTCTTCACCATGACGCTCAATTGAGTCGCGTACATGAAGATAGCCCATGTTGCTGTGCCCTCTTTCATCCTTGCAAACCAATAGCGACGCGCGTGCAAGGGGCGCATAAGAAGATTGAACCCACTGAAAGCCCTGATACACGCCAAATCGATCGGCAAGCATATTGTACAGTCCACGATCAACCCAGGTGTTTTCCATGGCGGTTTGCTCGTAAGCCCGAAATGTCTCGCGCTCTCTTTCATAAATCTGGACGGGGATTTCCGGATCGTACTCGTCATAGAGCTTATAAAATTGATAGGTATGTTTGTACTCTTCCGCAGAAAAGTTCTGTTGGCGCAAACGCGACTCCGCGTCCGGTGCAGCTTCCATCGAAAATGAATCAATGGCTGAGAACATACTTTTGTGCCCTTTAGCTTTATCGCCAAAATAGGGCATCATGCATTCGCCATGTTTGAAGAACAATTTTGAAAGCCAGAATCTGTATTCCTCCGGCATGTCATCACCGGCTTCGTATTGGTAGGGCTTAGCGACCACTTCCACATCGCCATCACGAACGAACGACACATCAGAAACGCCGCCAACTTCGTAGGCGCCTACGTTTTCCGGCAATCCTCCTACATCTTGAAGAAACTCATCTGGAATTCCAGCCATAAATGTTTGTTTTGCCTTAGGGAGAGGCCCGTAAGGCTCAGAGAAATGCCGTTCCATCGACCAGATGAAATCCCATTTCCTGGCGCCGTTCTTCTTCAGATAAGGTTCGATCGCATCAGCCAACTCATAGAGGTCTTCAGTGGAGTTCCACAAATCCATAGGGACATCGCGAACGGTGAAACACAGCTCAGGAATTACATCTGGCGCCGGATACCACAGGACCTCCGCGATACGTTTGTCGATTGGGAATGCCATCTTAATGCTCCACAGTTCTTCACAATTTGACTGACGCGTCAGTCTAAACTAACGTGTTGTTGTGTCAAGGCGCATATGCAAGCGCGTCATGTCGACATCTGGGCAAGTTTAGTGTGTAGACATACCACCATCGACAAGCACCATTTGCCCAGTTACAAAATCGCTGTCGGACGACGACAAATAGAGCAATGTACCAACCAGATCTTCCGGTTCTTGGTCACGCTTGAAGCACCGTTGGGCGCTAATGCCTTCCCTTAGGGGAGCGGCGTATCCATCGTTTTCTTTTACGCCTTCACTAAGCGTGAAACCCGGCGCGAGTGCATTTACGCAAATATTGAAGTCACCCAACTCTCGCGCCAGCGAGCGCGTAAAACCAACGACCGCTGCTTTTGATGTGACGTAGTGCAAGAGCATGGCTGCCCCGGTAACCACCGTCCCCGACGAGATGTTGATAATCTTGCCGCCACCCCTTTTTTGCATTTCTGGCACTACAGCTTTCGCGCACTTGAACAAACCGCCCACATTCACATTCATGACGGCGTTCCACTCTTCATCCGGTATATCCATAAACGGTCTCAATGGCAGACTTGCAAAAATCGCAGCATTATTGACAAGAATATCAACGCCACCCCACGTTTCCGATCCAAGCTTCACCATTTCAAGTACTGATTTGCTGTCCGTTACATCAACATGAACACCAATTGCGTGACCGCCTTCGTCGGTGATATCCGCAACGGCCTTGTCACAATTGAGGACATCCGCCACAACAACCCGCGCACCGTTTTGCGCCAGCGCAGCCGCATAGACCGCGCCAATCCCCTGTGCGCCGCCCGTTACAATTGCAACACGATCGCGTAGCCTTTCCATTTGACCTTCCAAATTTTTGTAAAGTGAACGAACAAACGAGCGCGCGAAACATTTTCAAAATGCGCTCGTCAATCCAGGCGCTCCATAAGCCCAACCCAATCAGTTAGGACCAGGAAGGAGCTTCAACTTCGCCCCCGATCTAATCAATTGACTGACAAGTCAGTCTATCTTCTACCCCAGCAGAGTCAATCTAGTAAACACTGTTTAGTTACTCGGCCAGGCGGTTTTGCGCTATTTTCTTGAGGACAGATTGAGCGGCATCGTTATGCGCCCGATAGATCGATGATGAGTTTACCATTGTTAGACCCATCAAATAATTTCAGAAAAGCACCTGGGGCATTTTCGAGACCAACGACGATTTCTTCGCGATGTTTGATTTGTCCACTACCCAACCATTGACCCATCTTTTCCAGCCCTTCTGAAAATCGCCCGATATATTTGCTCACGATGAATCCCTCCAGTCGTGCATTATGCACAAGCAATTGCCATAGATTTGACGGTCCCAAGCGCCGCTGATCGTCATTGTACGTAGCAATCGCGCCGCACATGACAACACGAGCGCCTTCGCTTAGACAATTCAAAGCCGCGTCCAACATATCTCCCCCTACATTATCAAAATAGATGTCAATTCCGTTCGGACAATTCGCCGAGATTTTTTCTTCAAGATCGCCTGGTGCCTTGTAGTCGATGGCAGCATCGAATCCATAAAAGTCTATGAGCCTCTTGCACTTCTCCTTTCCGCCGGCGATCCCAACTGCCCGGCACCCTTGATTTTTAGCGATCTGACCGACAAGGGAGCCAACAGCACCGGCTGCGGCACTGACAAGCACGGTTTCCCCAGAAACAGGTTTCCCAACATCGAGCAATCCGAAATAGGCCGTCATTCCTGTTGTGCCCAAAACGCTCAAGAAATTGGACATTGGGAGACCCATCTCTGATGGAATCCTGTTGATGAACCCTCGCCCTTCGGAAACAGACCATTGTTCCCAACCATTCAGTCCCATGACATGGTCGCCAACTTGAAAGTCTGCATTGTTCGTCTTCTCTACACGCGCGACTGTCACACCACGCATCACCTCATCAATCGGAATCGGTGGTTGGTAACTGTCTTCTTGTGGCGACATCCATCCACGAATGGCGGGGTCAAGCGACAGATAGATATTCCGCAGCAGAACTTGGCCGTCGCCAAGCTCCGGGATCTCCGCCCGTTCTTCCCCAAAATCCGACAGCCGCGGTATCCCTATCGGCCGCGCTTTGAGAATTACGCGTCTATTGACCGGACCGCCCATGCATGCCTCCCAGAAAAACAAATTGAATACTGACTCGTGGGTCAAATTTAATTTACATTCGCAACTAAACATTGTTAAGTAGAAAAGCAATCTAAGTCGCAAATCGGGGATAACCGCCCATGCCGAACAGAATTTTCTCTGACGATCAGCTTGAGGACATGGGCACGAGAACACTTGACCGATTATTGCAAGCGATCGACGAGCGATCGCCGAAACACGCAAAAACCCTAGCTCAGAAAATGTACAACGAGTTTTTGAGCCAGCACGACGGCTACAGAAACTGGGTAACTGCACTATTGAGCGAGATCGGTCGGCGCTACGGAGACAAGGACCTCGATGAGATCATGACAAAGACAGTTGAAGCATGGTGGGTCCCAAACCTCTCCGTCATGGAAGACCGATCAAATGGCGACCTTGCCGCCAAAGTGAAGATGTTCGCGGCCGGCTTACGCGGCCACCTTCAGCCCATGTCTGTTGAAGAAGATGACGAGAAAATCGTCGTCAAAATGAAACCATGTGGCAGCGGTGGCCGCCTGGTATTGGAAGGTAAGTATGAAGGGCCTAACGGCTTCTTGAAAATCTCAAAACCTCAGAAGATGACCTACGATCGCGCGGATTTTCCCGTCTATTGCGCCCATGAAGCTGCGATGGAGCAAATCGACATAGACAAGAATGGGAGCCCTTTCGTCGTCGTTGAACCATCAAAGGACATCGGAAAGGAACCCTGCTCCTTCATTATTTACAAAGATTCGGACCAAATCCCGCAGAAGTACTATGAACGCCTCGGGCGAAAGAAACCCACAGTTTCTGGTGGACCAAGTCAAGATACGAAAGCCCGACAATGAACTCATCAGGCGAAACCTGGCGATCGCGTTCCGGTATACCGATTAAGTCCGTTTACGGATCGTATGACATTCCAAACTCAATTCGGAAATCTGTGCTTACCCAACCAGGGCAAGCTCCCTTTTTGAGGGGCGCTTACCCTTCGATGTATCGGAGCAAGCCTTGGCGCATTTTTCAGTTAAGCGGTTTTGGCAGCCCTCAGGAAGAAGGTGAACGCATACGCTTTTTGCTGGAACATGGTGAAACAGGGTTCATCATGGAACACGATCGCAATACTGGGGATCATCTTTATAACGTTGATCATCCAGAGGTTATGGCAAGGCGTGAAGATGTTGGACTAACTGGTGCGGTCATCCAAAGCGTAAGGGACTACGAAACCGTTCTAGACCGCATCCCCATCGAATCCACTTACGGCCACCCCGGCGGCGGCGTTGTTCAACATGGGCCGTTTGCTCTGGCGTGTTATTGGACCGTTGCCAAACGACGTGGCTTAGACCTCGGCAAACTACCTGGAACCGGCCAAAGCGATTTTTTTCTGACCTATCATGGATGCATTACAAAACAGCAAGTGCCTACACAAACCGGCTTACGGTTCAATGCGGATATCATTGAATTTTGTGTCGATCATCTACCGCATTGGGTCCCGGTTTCGATTGCTGGCTACAACGGTGCAGATACTGGACTGAATGCCTATCAGGAACTGGCTGCCGTACTCGCAAACGCGGTTGAGTATCTCGATGAAATCAAGCGACGTGGCAATGTATCATTGATCGAAGCTGCGCGCGGAGTTGGCGGAGTGAGTTTCCGAGTCGGAATGGACCTATTCGAAGACGTCGCAAAACTGCGCGCTGGCCGAAAGATGTGGTCGGAACTGTTAGTCAAAAGATACGGGATCACAGACGAAAAAGCACAAAGGCTCAGAATCCACAGCCTTACTGCCGGCTCAATGATGATGTATCCGCAGCCACTGAACAATATCGTACGCGGCACAATTATGGCTTTGGCGGGCGTGCTTGGCGGCACGCAATCGCTTGGCGTCTCTGGTTACGACGAAGCGTTGTCGATACCATCCGAACATGCTCACCAAATGTCATTGCGCATCCAACAGATTCTTCAGAATGAAACAAACCTTTGCGCCGTCGCCGATCCTCTCGGGGGTTCTTATTATGTTGAGTCCCTAACGGCTCAACTTGAGGAAAGAGCGTGGGAATTCTTTGACGAAATTGAAAGCCAAAATGGTTTTCTAAACACGCTCGATACCGGTTGGCTGCACAATATCGCCCACGAGAATCAGCGTGCTGAACATGAATCGATCGACAAAAAAGATAGAACAATCGTCGGTCTAAACGATTTCACCGAAGACGCAACGCCTTACGAAGTCGACGGATTCAAAACATCGCCCGGCGAATGGAGACATGCTCTAGACCGCTTAGAGGCCGTTAAGTCCCAACGCAGCTCTAGGATCGCATCTGAAAGACTGCGTGCGCTTGAAACCGCTTGTAAGACAGATGAAAACATCATGCCGCTAATGATGGATGCCATGGATGCCGAAGTAACCATGGGGGAAGTTGGCGACGTCTTCCGATCCGTCTTTGGCGACTGGCAAAAACCAATTTCAATTTAGAAGCCGTAACGCTCAATGAACCCCCATAACAAAAAAATACTCCTTGCCAAAACAGGCCTTGACGGCCACTGGCGCGGCGTCTCATTAGTCGAAAGAAAACTCAAAGACGCTGGCTTCAACGTCATTATGATCGGTATGGCCACACCTGCAGAGATCGTCCGCGCGGCAATTCAGCACGAAGTCGATCTCGTTGGGCTTAATGTTGGCGGACATGTCGAAGTCGTACACAGAACGGTCGATCAGCTCGGCGAAGAAAAAGCCGGCACACCCGTGTTCGTTGGTGGCGCAATTCCGCCATGGGCTAAAAAGGAACTGGAAGCGCGCTTTATCGAGGTCTATCCGCCAGGATCATCATTGGATGACATTGTCGATGCAGCATTTCGGCTCTGCCGCATTAATGCCGAAGTCCGATTTTCGTAAACCATCATACTTAAGCTGTAAAACGGCGCCACAACAGGATTTAGCGATGACCCCTTTTAAACTTTTGATCGATGGCAATCTCGTCGATTCCAACAACAAGATTGAAGTCATCAATCCAGCAAATGAAGAAATCTACGCCACTTGCCCAGACGCAACGAGCGAACAACTCGACGAGGCTGTAAGCGCAGCAGTGAGAGCATTTCCTGCATGGTCAAAAGCCAGCTCCGATGAGCGAAGAAACTGTGTGATGAAAATGGCAAAGGTGCTCGAAGACAATGCTGGTGAGTTGATAGAATTGTTAATCAAGGAACAAGGCAAACCTCGCTCCAATGCGATGCAAGAAGTCCAGTATTCAAGCTTCTTTGCTGCGACCACTGCCGGACTTGAGCTTAATGATGAGGTTCTCCAAGACGATGACGCAATGCATATTGAGGTCCGTTACAAACCGCTAGGGGTGGTTGGCGCAATTGCGCCCTGGAATTACCCACTCTTGCTTGGCTACTGGAAAGTCTTCGCTGCCTTGGTAACCGGCAATTGTGTTGTCCTCAAACCTTCTCCATATACACCTCTTACTACTCTGCGCGCCGCAGAGCTATTCAATGAAGTTCTTCCTCGAGGTGTCCTTAATGTTTTGTCTGGTGGTGACGAGCTAGGTCGGAAGATCGTTGAACATCCTGGTATTCAAAAAATTTCATTCACAGGTTCTTCAGAGACAGGGAAAAAGATAGTCGCTAGCGCTGCCGGTACGCTCAAACGGGTCACATTAGAGCTTGGCGGTAACGACGCAGCAATTGTGCTTCCCGACGCAAAACCGAAGGAGATTGCAGAACGCATCTTTTGGACCGCTTTCAACAATAGCGGCCAAATCTGTATGGCGATCAAGCGCCTTTATGTACACGAAGACATTTATGCCGAGTTTTGTAATGAGATATCCAATGTGGCCAGAGGCATAACGGTCGGCGACGGTAGTGACGAGTCTAACGCTTTGGGGCCGATACAGAACCGTGCGCAATTTGATAAAGTCTGCAGCATTCTCGATGACGTCCGCCAATCGAACGCAAAGATCTTGGTGGGCGGCGAGGTGCCAGATGCGCCTGGTTATCATTTCCCAGTTACACTTGTGGCGGATGCAAAAGATGGAGACCGCCTTGTTGACGAGGAACCTTTTGGTCCCATCCTGCCAATCATTAAGTACCGCGATATCGACAACGTGATTGAACGCGCAAACAACAGCAAGTTTGGATTAGGTGCCTCGGTTTGGACAAGCGATGTTGAAGCCGGTGTACAACTCGCAGGTCGACTAAGCAGCGGAACAGCATGGGTAAACCAACATTCAGTTGTTCTGCCTCATATCCCATTTGGCGGATCAAAGGAATCCGGGCTTGGTGTCGAAGGGTCGGTAGAAGGATTGAAACACTTCACGGAGACACAGGTCATCAACGTCGCAAAATCGTGAACGAACGGTCGAAGTTTGTCCGATGACCAACTTCGCCCATTCTGAATCAAGCGGGTGTGTTAGCCCGATTGCGTTAATTGGGTGGCCTAGCGCCAATTTTCTCCGGCAACGACATGTTCGATGCCTGCGAATGGCCCCTCGTTTTCATTGCCATGGGATCGGCTGCTTATGCCACAACGAAATCTAGCTTTTGGGCCAATAGGCGTCGCGCAGTACGCGACGATGCAACTTGCCATTACTAAAACGTGGCAGTTGTTCATGAACATCTACTGATTTGGGAATCTTGTAGCTCGCAATCTTGCCATTCAGCCAATCTCGTATGTCTTCTTCGAGAGACTTCGAAGGTGAATGACCCGGACGTAGCTGGACGGCGGCTTTGACCTCTTGTCCCCACTCTTCATTTGGGATGCCAAACACAGCTACATCTTCGATAATCGGGTGGTTGTGCATCACCGACTCGATCTCGGCGGGATAGATGTTGACGCCCCCTGAATTGATCAGATCCACACGTCGATCGGCCAAGTACAAATAGCCGTCTTCATCCAGCCACCCCATGTCACCGAGAGTGAATTCTTTTGGATTCCGATGAGCGGCTGCGGTTCGTTCTGGATCATTGATATATTCGAGGTCGACTTCAGTGTGGCTTACCAGGAATATCTGTCCGATCTCACCTGGCGGTAATACTTCATCGTCTTCCCCAACAATATTGATCGTGAACTGAGAAATTGCCTTTCCAACGGAACCTTCTTTTTCAAGCCATTCCTGAGAAGTGATACGCGTGATCACGCCAATCTCAGATCCGCCATAGGCATCAATTAGTTTAGGGCCCCACCATTCAATCATCTGCCTTTTTACCATTGGAGGCATAGGTGCCGCGATGTGCGATACCACCTGCAGCGACGATACATCATACTTTTGCCTTACGGCATCAGGTAACTTCAGCAGACGCACAAACATGATCGGAACCATCAATGTATGCGTAATCTTGTAGGCGTCGATATATCTTAGCGCGTCTTCGGGGTCGAACTTCTTCAAAATAAAGACCGGACCACCCTGCAATAAAGCAGGCGTAGCATTGCCCAGAGGACCGGCATGGTACAGTGGCCCCGACGCAAGGTGGACTGCACCTTCGGTAATGCCGCTTAGCAGAGACGTTTGTCGAATCTTCGCCAGCGCTTGTGATACTGGCACATTTGTCGGCGTCTGCGACAATCGAGTTGCTTTTGGCCTGCCGGTTGTTCCCGATGTGAAGTAGACCGGGCTGGCATAGAAACCTTCTTCTGGCTCCTGATCTGAGGATTGGGCGAGTCGGGCGTCCAAGTCGTTACCGATGACAAACACCGCGGCACAGTTTGCTTTCGCCGCAGCTTTCCGGCCTACGCGAACATGTAGTTCGTCTACAAACAACAGCTTCGCACGAGCCTGCCCAACAATGAATGCCGCTTCTTCGACTTCGAAATGCCAATTGACAGGAACAAGCGATACACCGCTGAGTGCAGTGGCGCACGCGATAACCATAAAGTCCGAACAGTTGTGCGACATGATCGCCGCTGCATCACCCGTCTGCAGACCAGTCGCACGCATCAAGTTTATGAGTCTGTTTACGCGTCCATTGAATTCTCTACACGTGTAAACAGCGCTCTCGTCAGACACCATCACTCTATCGGGATGAGATTGAGCAAAATCTCGTAATCCGAAAACCATGCGTCTCCCCCTGTCGTCTAACCCTTATCGCTCAAGCACTAAACCAATTTCAGTCAATTGACAGCGACTACTAAACAGTGTTTACTTCAGTCAAGTTGAAGACGCAAGCTGTACCATTCCAATTGTACCTTTCGATCAACCGCATCGAAAAAACGGGAGACAAGAGTGTCCAGTTCCACTGAAGCACGTGTCGAACTTCAAGAAGATGTGACTTTCGGCACAGGAGGCGGCCGCGATCTAAAGTGTGACATTTTCATTCCTCCCAACAAGAAAGAGAACGCGCCAGCAATCCTGCTGATACACGGCGGCGCCTGGAAGTTTGGCGACAGAAAACAACTGAAAGGCTACGGATTCTTACTCGGCCGAGAAGGCTATGTTTGCGTCGCAACAGAATACCGGCTTTCGGAGAAAGCAAAGTGGCCAGCGCCATTGCATGACATTAAGTCTGCACTTCGTTGGATGCGAGCCAATCACAAAGACCTTGGAATTGATCCCGACAAAATCGCCGTATCGGGCAATTCGTCCGGAGGTCATCTGGGATTGCTGGCAGCGGTAACAGCAAACGATCCGGAATTCGAAGGAAACGGCGGCAACGCCGGCGCCGGAACCGATGTTGCAGCCGCAATCTCGTTCTATGGGATCACAGAATTACAACCAAACGGCGCCATGCTGGCGGATTTAGTCAAGGAGTTTATGGGGGAAAAGGCACAGCCCAAAGATTACCGGGCCGCCAGTCCAACGACTTACGCCGCACGGGGCTTTCCGCCAACCCTCATCCTACAAAGTACTCAGGATGAAATGGTGCCGCGTAGCCAAAGCCTCAAACTCTATGAGGCTCTGGTAGCTGCAAATTCACCTGTAGAGCTACATCTGTATGACCAAGTTCCTCACGCCTTTGATCAGGATCCCGCCTTGGCCCGAGAAGGTGTCGCGTTGATTTTGTCGTTCCTCAAGCGGTACATGCTCGGTGGAAAAGAAGTCTAACGTTAGAGCGAGCGATGAAGATGGCGACGAGCACGAAAAAGAAAGCAAGAAAAACTGCTTCAAAGGCGAAATCAAAAGAATTGGAATCCAGACCGCTTCTCAAAAAGGAAGCAATCCTAAAAGAAGCACATCTGATTGTCCTAAATGAGGGCCATGAAGCTCTATCGCTAAGGTACTTAGCAGCACAGCTCGACGTTACGGCCGCCGCACTTTATGCGCATGTCGACAATAAACTCGATTTGATGCGTCATCTAGCAGAAGCTGAGTACAATCGACGAGCCGACAAGTATGAAGCAATAGCTACGAACGATCCGTTCGAACGACTCAGAGAGATCTGTCACACCTATGTGAATGAGTCACGAAGGGAACCAAACATATTTCGTTTCCTTCTTCTGTTTCCACCTATTGGCGCATGGGATTCTCCGCAAGATACACTTCCAGCCGGAAACCGTGCGTTTAAGATCGCTTCCAGCGCCGTGGAAGACGGCATTGCAGAAGGCCTTTTAAAGGACGGCGACGCTTTCATGATGAGCATCGCGGTTTGGACTGCCGTCCATGGCGTTGCCAGTTTTATAATTCAGGGCGCTTCCTTCGTCACTGAGATGTCTGATGAAATCGTCGACAATGTTGTGGGTGCCGTTCTTTCCGGCCTTGCTTCGGGGCCCGAAGCCAGACGGCAAATCGAGCACGTATTCAGCAAACAACTCTCGCAGAAGATTCAAAGGAAGCTGCAAAGCGGGTCTAAGAAATCCAGAAAAAGAAAAAGAGTATAACACGAGGAAGGCAATGAAATCCGTCCACAGCTTCAATCCATTTTCGGAAGAAACGATCAATTGCCCCTATCCCTTCTATGAGGCAATGCGGGAACAGGACCCGGTCTTTGAAGCTGCACCCGGCGTATTTTTTATCAGCAAATACGACACAATAAATAAGGTTCTTCGTGATCCAATATCCTTTAAGTCAGGCGACGGGGCCGCATTCCTAAATTTTCAAGGTGAAGAAGGGCTGGCAAAACCAACCCAACCACCTAAGGTCATTGCTGACATTCTGGCCAAGGGACAACCGAACCGCGATACTCTTCTGTCCGGCGATCCGCCCAATCACGTCCGTTACAGGAGCCTTGTAAACCGACCACTATCGCCGGGCCGTGTCGCGCGTCTCAAACCAACCGTGATCAAAGTCGTTGATGATCTAATAGACAAGTTCATTGACAATGGTGAAGTCGAATTGGTCAGCCAGTTTGCAATGATGGTTCCGCTCACTGTGGTGTCAATCACACTAGGTGTACCGACAGAAGATCTGGAAAAGTACAAAGACTGGTCAATTCGATCGACAGCGACACTGGCCGGTCGACTGACTCCAGAAAAGGCCGTAGACGCGGCAACCGCATCAGTTGAATTACAAAACTACATTGCGGCGAAGGTCGAGACGGCGCGAAAGGATCCACCAGACAATCTAATCGGCAATCTCGTTCAAGCCCACCTACTGGAAGGTGAAGTCGGCGACGAGAAAAATCTACGCCCACTTGATACGCCCGAGATCGTCAGTGTCGTGCAACAACTTCTGGTGGCAGGTCAAGAAACGGTCAACTATCTCATTACGTCTTTGATGCTGCTCCTGTTAGACAATCAGGATCAGATGGACGCTGTGACCAATGATCGATCCCTAATCCCGGATATGGTCGAAGAGGGCGTTCGGATTGAGTCCCCAATCCAAGCGCTTGGACGCTTCGCAACGAAAGACATTGAACTTGACGGCAAGTTTATTCCTGAGGGTTCCCGCGTCGTCTTGTTGTATGGTTGTGCCAACAGAGATACAGAAAAATTCCAGGAGCCGGCGCGGTTTCACATTCAACGTACTGACTTGAGTGATCATGTCGGTTTTGGGGCCGGACCTCACTATTGTATTGGTTCAGCCCTAGCAAGGCTCGAGTCACGTATCGCTTTTGAGCAACTGTTTTCCAGAATGAAGAATTTTAAGCTCGCCCAGCCACGCGATTCTCTCGAATACCAGTACAACTTCATTTTTAGAGCACTAAAAGAACTGCACATTAGTTTTGACAAAGCCTGACAGGCTCACCTGCACTATCGATATGAAGATAAGAATCAATCTGCGTACATGCCGCAAAACAGGTCAGTGCTACTACACTTTTCCCGAATGGGTACGTCGAGGCGATGACGATGGGCCAGAACCTTTGGACGAGGACGTGCCTCAGGGAAAAATTGAGGCGCTTAACGAGTTGGTTGATTGTTGTCCAGTTGGTGCGATCCGGTTGATCAAATCAACGGATTAAACCTCATTAGTCCCTAGAAGCATTCTTGCAATCGCTGGCCGTAGAGAGTGCAGCGTGTTCTGAAAGCGACGACCAGAAACGGTAGTCATATGACTCTTGCGGACTCTCTGCACTCCGCTCCAGTTCGTCTTTGTAACCCTCTCATCCCGATGTCTGTCGGAGGGCACACGCCTAGCTCCTCAGCATAGCGGGCTGGCCTCGCTCTTTTTGCACCACCATACCCGTTTCTTGCTTGGAGATTCACTAAACAGTGTTTAGTTTAGGTGCATAACAAGGTGCCTGACATTGATCAGGCAAGGCATCACAAATCCAGCATCCCGCAGATGCACACCCATGCCTTTGAATTTCAGTTAGCAAAATGGAGACTGCAAGGAGATGAGCACGCAGGGGGAAATCACCGGAGCGCCAAGTGAACATGGGCAGTTTTCTGAGGCGGCTTCAGGAACGCGTTATGCCTGGTATGCGGTTTTCATTCTCACCTTGGCGTCAATTATCTCATATGTCGATCGCCAAATCTTAGCGCTCATGATTGGTCCAATTCGGCGAGATCTCGAAATCAGTGACGTCCAGGTGAGCCTCCTTATCGGCGCTGCATTCGCCTTGTTTTATACGACGCTAACGCTTCCAATCGCGCGCCTCTCCGACAGATACTCCCGCCGTGCCATAATCAGCATCGGGATTTTCTTCTGGAGCATCATGACATTCTTCAGCGGATTGGCGCAAAACTACAGTCATCTCTTCGCTGCACGAATGGGCGTCGGTGTTGGTGAAGCCTCTCTGCAGCCGGCCGCTTATTCAATGTTGTCCGATTATTTTCGCAAAGAGCAGTTACCGTTCGCAGTAGGCGTTTTTCAAAGTGCGACATTTGTCGGTGCGGGCATCGCCTACATATTGGGCGGAGTTCTTATTGAGTATCTTGAGAACGCTCCCCAAATCGTCATACCCGGCTTTGGCGTGCTTCGCTCGTGGCAGGCAGCTTTCTTGGTGGTCAGCATACCCGGCATCGTCTTAGCTGCCGTCATGATGACCGTTCGGGAGCCCCCACGGACGGGAAAACTGCACCAAAGTGAATCTATGCAAGTCGTACCTCTGTCCGAGATATTTTCATTCATGATGAAGCGATGGCGGCTGTTTCTTCTCCTGTTTTCGGGCTTTTTGTTGATGGCAACGCAAGGGTTTGCACTATTCGCATGGGGCGCCGAATTTCTGATACGCACACACGGGCTGAGCCGCTCAGAAGCGGGGCTCGTGTTCGGCACGAGCGCATTGGTGTTCGGAATATCTGGCAGCATTACTGGCGGCTATATTGCGACTTGGCTCATAAAAAATGGCCGTGAAGATGGTGCGATGCGCGTTGCCGTCTTCAAGTGTGTTGCCATCACGCCTCTGGCGGCCGCAATGGGTTTCGTCGGCAATACAACAATCGCATTGGCTCTTGTACCACTCGTGATTTTTCTCATGTCACTGACGCCAGGTCTTGGCGCCGCAATCGTGCAGTCAGTGACGCCAAATGAGTTCCGTGCCCAAATGGTCGCCATCTACGGAATAGCGGTCAGCTTTCTTTCCTACTTGTTGGCACCACTCATAATCGCGTTGCTGACCCAATATCTGTTTATGAAAGACGATGCTGTCGGTTTTTCATTAGGTACGACGGCAGTCCTATTCTATCCCATTGCCGCATTGGTCATGGCATTTGGACTGAACCACTACCGTACGGCTCTTGAGATCGCAAAAACCTGGGATGATCATCTACCCTCACAGAACAGCTAGATGCAAAGCAGATACTGTTCATCGCTTTATCGCAGGACTATTCGAAGTTTTCTGGTGAAGCCGCGTTCAAGCACGATGTGTTCTTACCCTTTGGTACAGCCAATTCCATCACTGGTGCTGACCCCACATGGCCAATACCGCTGAACAAAGTCGCAATGCGGACTATCTACCTCTTTCCCCAATAGTGTGACCTTGCTCGACCCCACTTGTGTTAGTTCGTCCAGACGAACGACCGAGTTCCTCTTGATCCAATCGCGACCTGGTAATTGAAAGAAAGAACGGCGCCCATTGGGCGCCGTCCAAGTTCTCAATGCAATACATAAACTTACATCGAGAGGGAGAGAATTCCTATTCGTTAGAACAAATCGCTAGGACGCAGTGTCAGTTGGAAAATGATCTCCCGCCCTCGCTCGGCAAACAGGTTCAATGAGTCCGCAGGAATAGCACCTGCTGTTCCTGTGCCCGCACCCGAGAGAGGTACGTTTTGGCCAATCGTTCTCAGAATCTCATTGTTGAGATTGCGTCCGATAAATGCCAATTCCCACGCCCCTTCTTGATCAAACAAGCGTAATGAAGCATTTGCCTTATAATAGCTTGGTTGCCGCGTGCCGGGGCTACGTTGTTGTTGCACATCATACGAAGAACTATACTGACCATCGGCCGACATACCCAACATCAGGCCATTGCTGATCGGTGTCTCGTACTGGACTCCCAGCGATGCGGTCAGCTCAGGGGATCGTTGGATCTCGACCCCAGACAAGTCCAACCCTTCAAATGCGCCCCCAGGAACAACGTCGACGTTACATCCAGCTGCCGGCGATTGACCCGTGTAACAGTTTGAGACGAAGTCCTTGTACTTTGCATCAAGGACGGCAGCTGCGCCCCTGATTGTCAGCCCCTCAACTTGCTCAGGACTCCACAAGAAGTCCATCTCCAGTCCGTCGACATCAGCACCCGAAGCATTGATCGTTGTAACGACGATGTTTACCGAATCGAACGAAGTGACTTGAAGGTTCGAGTAATCATACGAGAAAACGTTCGCGTTGACGCGCAACGTGTCCCCAAATAGAGAAGACTTTATTCCAAGCTCGTAGCCTTCAACGGATTCGTTGTCATAGGTTGCTGGAACACCGAGCAACGCAAAGTTTGCATTCAATGCGCCCTCGTCAAATCCGCCCGATTTGTAGCCTTGTTTGTAGGCCGCATAGATCATGAACTCTTCTGTCGGCCTGTAAGAAAGCGAGACCTCTGGCGAAAGATCGTTGAAACTAATCTCATCCCCGCCGGCAAGTGCAAACGTCTGCTGAACGCCAGCTGCAAATACGTCGACCTCCTTTTCCTCGTGCGTATATCGCGCACCCGCCGACAGTTCAATTTGATCCGTGATGTCCCAAAGCGCTTGGCCAAAGAGGGAATACGCACTTTGGTCTTGTATGCTGGTCGTATTCGGCCGACCGATTCTGGGAATACGGCTCACCGTGCTCGTCGAACGCGTCTCGTATAATCCTCCGACCAGAATGTTGACTGGGAAATCCCAATCCGACGCAAGTCGCAGTTCTTCCGTAATGATGTTCGTCTTATACGATGTTGCCGTGGGCAGACTGGAGGTCGGAAGCGCAGACTGTTCTTGGTTCGCGACATCGTCCACATTGTAAACACCGGTAATCGACGTCAACGACAGACCATTGTCGAAAGCATAATTCATTTCGACAGAACCAAGAATGATCTCCGCTTGCCGGAATCCGGTTGGACTTACTTCCGCAATATCGAAACCAGCAAGCGCAGCCGCAGACACGTCACCTGTATAGACATCACGATCAAATTCGCAGGTATCGAGATCGATTGCAGGAGCAAGAACGGAAAGCGGTGTTCCAAAAACATTCGGTGAACCTAGTGGGCAAAACGAACGCTGCCATCCAATGGGATACGCATCAAGCTCACGTTTTGAATAACTGAACTTGCCACGCACATCAAAGTCTTCACTGACTTCGGCGGTTAATGTTCCTCGGGCAAACAAATCCGTTCCGTCAAAGAAGTTGTCAACACTTGATGGAAGCGCTGTTCCAAGAGGTGTTGCTACAGGCGCCGAGACACCAACCGTGTTGTAGAAACCGTCCTGATCAGAAAAGCGGAAAAAACCACGCGCCCCAATATCGTCTGTCAACGGCCCGGACACCATGATTGAGCCGTATTTTTCCTTGGCTTCAACTTCGTAGCCAGCGCGTAGCTGCGTTTCAAATTCATCACCCGGATCCTTGGAAGTGAATCCGACAACACCTCCGGGACTGTTCTTACCAAAGAAGAGGGCCTGCGGACCACGCAGCACTTCCACTTGTTGCATGTCATATTGGCCCGCAAACAAGAGTGTCGCTTGGGCCATCGACACGCCGTCAATATTTACGGAGACAGACTGATCAATCAGTCCGTTACCCGTCGCCGATCCTATTCCACGAAGATAGATGGCACCGCCGGCTGACAACTGTGATTGTCCAGCAATGAACGACGGCACAATCGAACCAAGCGCTTCAATCGAATCGATTCCATTCTGTTCAAGATAATCAGAACTGAATGCGTTGACCGCGACAGGCACATCCTGAAGCGTTTCCGCTCGCTTACGAGCCGTAATGACAATTTCATCAAGTTGCGCCGCTGCCGGAAATGCATGCAACATCTCCAGCGAGCAAAACACTGCCGCTGAAGCCAGTAGTAGCTTCTTATCCATATTGCTCTCCCCTTAAATCCTCCCAGCAAACGCGCCCATAACGCACCAGCTACTGGGATTTGTTCCTCAAGCGCGATCAGCCCGCGCAAACCCACCCTTTGCGCGTACACATGTGTCCGCGCCGTTTGAGTCAGGCTTGTCTGCACGCCAGAACGAATTTTGACTGACGCGTCAGTATTATTTCAATAAACAGTGTTTAGTTGTAACTGTCAAGCCAGAATGTCACACCTGAACTCCGGCCTGCTCTGACAAATTGTCAATTTTGTCGGCCGATGAAATCAGGCTTGAGCTTTGCCGTTCGTATTGAAAAGCGCTGTCAGCGCGGCACCCCTGCCACGCGCGTCTTGGTCAGGCACGTAATCACAGCATTGAGGCCGCCGATCTCGCCATGCGGGGCCCATCAGAATGAAGATGCTACGCGCACCTCAGGGCCCTGTATTTCGAAAACAGATTTTCTTTTCAATAGAGAAGTTTCAGCAAAGCTACTTGTCGAAAAATCCCGCTGAGAAGCCAACAGTTAGGACACTCTCGATCACTCGAATTCGGCTCAAGTTGAAGTCGTAAAACAGACGTACAAAGACTAATTGTCCCGAGCCTCCAAACGACCTGCAGACTCACACAATAACCTGAACCACCCTGCTATTTTGGGAGGAGTTTGGTCATTTCTTTGTGCCAACAGGGCAAAGTCAGAGAACCGGAGTATCTCAGGCGCGATAGCCAGTCTCTGCGCTTACTTATTCGGCGAAAAAACGGCACAAGCCTTTGAAATGTCGAAGAGACTTGGAAAGCACAAACCAGGCTCCGATTGGAGCGAGGCTGTGTGGTGGACCTGGAAGGACACGCACAAGCAACCAGAATGTGCATCACTTTGCGTTTCAGACATTTTGTCCTTGATTCTCTCATTTCCGGACAAATTTCTTTCAATCGCTGATTGGCAGAATCCGGCCCAAAAGTGACATGGCTGATCTGAATGTCTGCAATCTGGTTGTAGTTTGGCGAAACCGAGCGACTTAAACCGCCCAAATACGGACGCTCGAGCGATGTTGGATTGGCCCAACTGACACGTCTAAGGGTGCTGCAAGGCTTTCCGAGGGGAGTTGCGGCCAGTCAGCCTGAGTGGCCAATCTATTCAAAGTGTTGAGGGCAGATAGAACCTTTTGCCTGTTTGCGTCATTGAACAAGATGTGCACCGGCATGCGTCTATAAGGGTATCGCGCGGCGTCTACGCAATCTCTGGGCCCAAACACCAAATAGGCAAACGCAAGGATATCCGACTCTGGGTATCACTCACAGCGCTTTTCACTGCTCCTGTGTGACGAGGAATTCTAAGATCGTGTTTTCAGTTCGACCGCGCGATCGACACTGTCCTGACAATCACCGACAAACGCGTCTTCAGACGTAAGTGCCGCCCCGAACACGGAATCCGATTCCATTGTGTCCGTGTTGACTGGCGGTTCGAGTGGTAACCCCAGCTCGATTGGATAGGTGTCTATATCAAGCGGTATCAGATTCCCTCCATCATTTATCACTGACAGAAGCTCATTTGCCCCATTGTTCAGGCTCACCATGCAAACCTTTGCAAGGGATATTTTGCTAAGCACTTCAAACGTGCGATCAATCTCTTCTTGTTCCGCGGTTTTTCTCAAAACACGGAGCCGGTCATTCCATCCGGCTTCGATTTGGCCGGTCTCAGCGCGTCTGCGGCCCACGGACCGCTTAAGCGCTACAAGATCATCAGCATTCGCCGCCTCTGCAAGCTCCCTTAGCCCCCAGTCGATTACCTCCCAAGTGTGACCGAGCTGAAGTTCAATGTCGGCATAGGAAGCGGTTTGCGCTTCAGTACGTGTCATCGGATTGCCGGAGACTGGCGTTTGACCCCGTTGAGCTTCGGCTGCGCTAAACATGGTCAATGTGCCGACCGCTCCCAAAACAAATATCATTTTGATCATGTTTGCCTCCCGCGCACATAGTTTTCGTTCAATGCTCATGCCCGCCTCGATCTCGTCAACATTGCGCACGCCTATCCAAGCATAGCTTGTCCACTCAACGATAGGCAGTAGTGCAGGTGTACTATAACGTGGGTGCACTAGAGAATTTGGTGTGCGTCCCAAGTTCGCCCCAAGTAAGCCGCTGACGGCTACGGCAGAAATGCGTCGCTAACCTGCCTTTTTTGAAACCAATCGCTACTTCCGCTTCTAGCGATTTTACGAAGATTTATGACGACCAACGAAGGTGAACTTAGTTCGAAAAAGGACGTACAAAGATGAAATATCTGGGCCTGTGAGCGACAGGAAAACGACCGAAAAGCAGGAACCACCCAGCGCTCTTGAAAAAAGTCTGGTAGCTTGTTTCTGCCCACAGAGACAAATCAGAAAATCGGAGTGTTTCAGGCGGAGCAGCCAGTCTCTGTGCTTACATGGTCGCCGAACAAACACCTCAAGTCTTTGAAATATCGGAAAGATTTGGAGAGCCCGAATCAGGCTCCGGTTGTCGCGAGAGTGTGTGGTGGGCCCGGCTGGACTCGAACCAGCGACCAGACCGTTATGAGCGGCCGGCTCTAACCAACTGAGCTACAGGCCCTTTTGAGGGGGTCTTCTCTTATCAGGAAAACTCCGGCGATTGAAGCACGTCTTTTCTATTTTGCCCGTCTAATATGGCTGGACAGATTCTTGCCTGAATTGAGCGTCATCCATAGAAGTAACCTCACTGGCCTTTGGGAGAAAGAACCGCATCATGCCCCATTCAACTGCCCGCACATTGTACCGGCCCAACCTTATTCAGAAGCACTTGTCGGTTGCGATCTTATGTTTGGGGGTGACATGGGCCACGGCGTGCGCACCGCCAGCGTCGGCCGAAGAAGAGGTGCCCCGCACGATCACGGTTTCCGGCCAAGGCGAAGTTTCCGCCCAGCCAGACATGGCACATTTGCAGGTGGGCGTGACCAGCGAAGGTGATACAGCAAAGGATGCACTCAAAAAGAACACGGACGCCATGAACGCCTTGTTCAAAGTCGTGAACGATCTAAAGATCGCAGACAAGGATGTGCAGACGTCCAACTTCTCCGTTCAGCCGCGCTACAAAAAGTATGATCGATCCTTGCCAGGCGATGACCAGATCATTGGCTACAGGGTCAACAATCAAATCAATGTTCGGATTCGCGATCTTTCGATTCTTGGTGGCGCATTGGATGCGTTCGTTTCGCAAGGCAAAGCCAACCGATTGAATGGCGTGTCCTTTCAAATTGCCGAGCCAGAACCGCTACTCGATCAAGCTCGCGAACTGGCGATCAAAGACGCAAAACGAAAAGTAGATCTTTACACAAAAGCTGCAGGCGTCACATTAGGAGAAGTGTTGACCATTCAAGAACATGGTGGTGGGCGTCCGCCCGTATTCGCCATGGCTGCCCGCGCAGAGATGGCGTCAGATGTGCCCATCGCCACAGGCGAGTCGACTTTAAGCACATCAGTAACCGTGACCTACGCTCTTCAGTAGGTCACTGTGTTGTTTAATAGATCGGCGCGGAAGACAGACTTAGTTGTCGAGGAAGCTGCGCAGTTTCCGTGAGCGGCTGGGGTGCTTCAGCTTGCGAAGCGCCTTTGCTTCAATCTGACGAATGCGTTCGCGTGTCACCGAAAACTGCTGACCAACCTCTTCAAGCGTATGGTCCGTGTTCATGCCAATGCCAAACCGCATGCGCAGAACGCGTTCTTCACGCGGTGTCAGTGATGCGAGGACACGGGTTGTCGTCTCACGCAAATTGGATTGGATCGCTGCGTCAATCGGCAGAATCGCATTCTTGTCTTCAATGAAATCACCCAAGTGACTGTCTTCTTCGTCACCGATCGGCGTTTCGAGAGAAATAGGTTCTTTGGCGATCTTCAGCACCTTGCGCACTTTTTCAAGCGGCATCGCCAGTTTTTCGGCCAGTTCTTCCGGTGTCGGCTCGCGGCCAATTTCATGCAGCATTTGACGCGACGTGCGGACAAGTTTGTTGATCGTTTCGATCATATGCACTGGAATACGAATGGTCCGTGCTTGGTCCGCAATCGACCGCGTGATCGCTTGTCGAATCCACCAAGTGGCATAGGTCGAGAACTTGTAACCGCGGCGATATTCAAATTTATCAACCGCCTTCATCAGGCCGATATTGCCTTCTTGAATCAGGTCGAGGAATTGAAGGCCACGATTGGTGTACTTTTTCGCAATTGAAATCACCAAACGCAGATTGGCTTCAACCATTTCCTTTTTGGCTTGTCGCGCTTCGCGTTCGCCCTTCTGCACCGTTTGTACAATGCGGCGATATTCCGAGATCTCCAATCCTGTTTCTTGCGACAGGGATTGGACATCCGTCCGGATCGTTTTTATTTCGTCCTTTTCGACTTTGACGAATTCTTTCCAGCCTTTACCGGACAATCGCCCAACGCGGCGCATCCAGTTGGGGTCAAGCTCGTTCCCCATATATTGTTTCAGGAACTCGTCCCGCGGCACGCCATTCCGGTCAGCCAGCCTGAGCATCCGCCCCTCAAGGCTCATCAAACGTCTGTTAATGCCGTAAAGCTGATCGACCAGCGCCTCAATACGATTGTTGTTGAGACGCAAGCTTTTCACATGCTCGACCACATCGCTTTGGAGCTTTTTTGCGCGCTTTTCTTGGCTCGCACTGAGGGTTTTACTGCTCAACGCCGCCTCAACGCGCGCTTCTTGCAAACGCCGAAGCTTCTTGTAGTCGGATGCAATTGAATCGAATGTCTCCACCACTTGGGGTTTCAGCGCCATTTCCATTGCGGCCAACGACAGATTGTTTTCGTCGCCGTCGTCATCGTAATCGTCGTTGCTTTCGCCCTCGGCGCCTTCGCCGCCCTCTGCCTTCTCTCCATCCTCCGCTGACTGACCATTGGCGGCTGCTTGCGTTCCGTTTGCACCATTGGCCTGGTTTTCATTCGCCGGCTGTTGAATCGCACCACCACCACCGGCGTTTGCCGGTTGAAAATTGCCGTCTTCGTCGGGACCCGCGCCATAAGACGCGTCCAGATCGATCACGTCGCGCAGAAGAATGCGTCCGTCATTCAACTCGTCACGCCAAACGATAATGGCACGGAAGGTCAAAGGGCTTTCACAAAGCCCACCAATCATGGTTTCGCGTCCAGCCTCGATCCGTTTGGCGATGGCGATCTCGCCTTCACGGGACAAGAGCTCGACCGATCCCATTTCACGCAAATACATGCGGACCGGATCGTCCGTTCTTTCAAGTTGCTCAGACGAAGAACTGGTGGCAACCGCTGTTCCCTCTTTCGTCGCGGGAAGCGCGGTCACATTTTCTTTTTCGGTCTGTTCTTCGTTTTGCTCTTCGTTCTGTTCTTCACCGTCCGTCACATTGATGCCCATCTCGGACAGCATCGACATAATGTCCTCAATCTTTTCTGAGGAGACTTGGTCTGACGGCAAAACTTGATTCAGCTCGTCGTAAGTGACATAGCCGCGTTTCTTTGCTTGGTTGATCAGCTTTTTGACGGACTGATCCGACATATCCAACAAAGGCGCGTCTTGACCGGTCGTGCTCTTGGCCGACTTTGCCGTGGTCTTCTTTTTCGCCGCTGTTTTTGTGGCCATGCTTTCACTCGCTCCCTAACGATGTCCCCGCGCCAAGCCGTACCATCTGGCGCTCGTTCGATCGTCGTTTTAGCGACACGGCATCAACGCACCGCTTCGCACATTGCTTAATCCCCAACCCTCAAGACACCATTCTACCAATAGTGCCGCGTCTCTCGTCTTCCGATCCAGCCCGAATTCTCAACTGCCGGTTTTTTTCAACGGATCTTCGACAATGTCTTCCTGATCCATTTTACTGACTTCCGCCATGAGCTGCTTCAAAATCACAAAGTCATCCTCAGTGATATTTGTGCCAAGGCGCTTAATCATATCGTCCAATTCGGATTGAAGTTCGGTCACACGATTTTGCCGCCTGTACGCACCAAGCCAGCCCTCTCGAGCTTCGCCCAATGCCGCATCCGGCCAAATAAAACTTATGCGCTTCAAGATCTCTCGAGATCTTATCCGCTCGAGTAAGGCGCCGTAGCTTCTTACTTGGAGGTGGTTTTCCAGTCCTCCCCTGTCAAGGGGCGCCCCCGAACCGGATACATCTATGATTTCACGCCGCATCCTGTCAAGTTCGGTGTCCAAAATTGGGAAATTGGCAAACTCCTCGAAAAGGTCTTCCAAGAGTTCTGGATGATTGACCATTGTTACGACCAGCAGCTGCTCGCGGATGAGGGTGCGGTCTTGCCGCCCTGCTGCCATTCCCGTGCGGGCAGCCCGGGCCAACGCGCTTGACGTCAAACTCGATGTCGCCCCCAGATCGGCTCTTGGCGCATCAAACGGTCTCTTCGGGCCATTGCGGAAAGCCCCGTTCCGCTGATCCCGACGAAATCTGCGTGTCTCAGACGAGGGCCGGCGCCGCTCTTCAAAGAGCCGCTGACGAAAATCTTCACGGTAGTAGCGCTTGACCGTCTCGTCTTCTATTTCCTCAATCGCCGCCATCAGCTTGCGCTCACGCTCAGCCCGCCGTTCGGGCGTGCTTCGCGCATCCGTTACCCCTTCGCGCCGCCACAGCATATCTGACAGGGGCAAAGCGTCAGATAGGAACTGCTTCATTTGAGCGGGGCCGCCGCGCCGCAATATGTCATCGGGGTCCTCGCCCTCGGGCAGAAGCGCAAAGCGCAGACTGTGGCCAGGCCGCAAATGTGGCATTGCCAAATCGATCACACGATCTGCCGCCCTGCGCCCTGCTTTGTCGCCATCAAAGCAAAGAATGGGCTCTGGTGCGAAGCGCCACATTTTTTGAAGCTGATCCTGCGTCATGGCCGTGCCTAGCGGCGCAACAGCCCCATGAAAGCCGGCCTGATGAAGCGAAATGACGTCCATATAGCCCTCAGCGGCCACGAGCAAATGGCCGTCATGCGTCGCGCGCCGCGCAGAAGATTGATTGTAGAGCTCACGGCCTTTGTGGAATACGAGGGTTTCCGAGGAGTTAAGATATTTTGCTTTTGATGCATCTGGCTCCAAAATACGCCCACCAAAAGCAATGACCCGTCCTTTCAGGTCTTTGATCGGGAACATCACACGGCCCCGAAATCGGTCGTAAGGCTGCTTGATGTCTTCTCCGCTGATGACCAATCCAGCCGAAATAAGGACTTTCTGATGGATACCGGCTTTTGTGAGATCATTCATCATTTGGGTACGGCCGCTTGGCGCATAGCCAATGCGGAATCTTGCGCGCATTTCAGATGAAATGCCCCGTTGGTCGAGATAGGCGCGCGCTTCCGCGCTCTCTGCCCCCAACAGCTGCTGTTCGAAATAGCTCGCGGCTTTTTCGAGCGCATCCATCGCCAACGCCCGTTCATCCTGCTCTTGACGGTAACGGGCACTGTCCGCCTCTCTTTTGGGAAGCTCGACGCCCGCCTCCGAAGCCAGCATCTCGACAGCCTCAAGGAACTCCAACCCATCCACTTCCATCAGAAAAGTAAAGATGTCGCCATGCTTGCCGCTGCTGAAACAGTGATAAAACTGCTTCTGATCATTGACTGTGAAAGACGGCGTCTTCTCAGGATTAAAGGGACTGAGGCCCACAAATTCGCGCCCTCGGCGGGTCAGCTTGACCCGTCGGCCCACAATATCTGATACGGGGATGCGGGCCCGAATCTCATCAAGAATGGCCGGTGCAATGTACATGTAGCGATGGGGCCTGAATCAAGGAAGTGTTACGCCCACTATAACCCGGCTTCAGAAACAACGTGAAATGTTGAACTGTGGGGAGCTAAGGCTGGCTCTTCAGCGCTTAAGCCTGGCGCCAAACCAATCGGCATTCCGCCGGAGAAATTTAAGGCTGGGTTAACAATTCTTTGACGATGGCACTGGCACGGGAAAAGTCCATCTGGCCCGCATATTTCGATTTAAGCGCGCCCATGCATTTGCCCATGTCTTTCAGGCCAGACGCGCCAATTTCGCCGACCACGTCAGAGCAAATGACCTTGATCTCATCGGCCTCCAACTGCCGGGGCAAGAAGGAACGGATGATTTCAATTTCCTCGCGCTCCTGCAAAGCCAGATCAGCGCGGCCCGCCTCTTCATAGGTCGTGGCCGATTCTTCACGCTGCTTGACCATCTTCGCCATGATCTGTCGAATCTCGTCATCGGTCACACCTTGGCAGCGGTCCTCAGAACGCGCAGCAATATCGCGGTCTTTCACGGCAGCAAGGACCAAACGCAAAGTCGAAATACGGCGTTTATCCTTAGCTTTGATCGCCTCTTTTAGTTGTTCATTTATTTCGGCGCGCATGATTCCTCCTCAAGCCTCAGCGGCGGGCGGCACTGTAATCCAAATGGGCCTCGGGACGCAACGAAACAAGCGTCTTGTAACCCTTTGTTTTGATTGGTTTTTCCAAAAACTTATGAACTTGACGCATCGAAACCTTTTGCTTAATGTCGCGCAACTTTGGCCTGAGTATGTCCTCGCGCATCCACTGAGGTCATGCGGAGTTCCCATATGACTAAGCCTTCTTCATTCGCCAGCGATCGGGCGACACCTGAGATCTTGCGCAATCTTTTGGGTCCCTCGAAGCCGACGGGCTATCTGGCCCTCGCCGATGGTCGTGTCATTGAAGGCCAAGGCCTTGGGGCAACAGGATCCGCGGTCGGCGAAGTGTGTTTCAACACGGCAATGACGGGATACCAAGAAATCCTTACCGATCCGTCCTACGCCGCACAAATAATCGTGTTCACCTTTCCCCATATCGGAAATGTGGGGACCAACGATGAAGACATTGAAACGACAAATCCTGCCGTACACGGCATGATCATTCGCGCAGATGTGACATCGCCGTCAAATTACAGATCGCTGAGCCATCTTGATGCCTGGCTCAAAAAAAGAAACATCATTGGTCTTGCCGGTGTCGACACGCGCGCTTTGACAAAGCTCATTCGGCAGGAAGGCATGCCGAACGGAGCAATTGTCAATGATCCGGAAAATCAACTGGACCTTTCGGATGTGAAGGGTGCCGCTGCCGCGTGGCCCGGCATCGATGGTATGGATCTCGCTAAACAAGTCTCCTGCACGCAGACTTATCAGTGGACGGAGGGAACCTGGGAGTGGGCGAAAGGTTATCGTCAAGCAAGCGCCACCACATCCCACATCGTCGCCATTGATTATGGCCTAAAAAGAAACATCGCGCGGCTGCTGACCGACCAGGGCTGCAAAGTCACCGTTGTGCCCGCGACATCCTCCGCCGAAGATATCATGGCTCACAGTCCCGATGGGATATTCCTGTCGAACGGCCCCGGGGACCCAGCCGCCACCGGTGAATATGCCGTTCCTGTGATCCGCAAACTGATCGATAGCGGCCTCCCCATATTTGGGATTTGCCTGGGACATCAAATCCTGTCCTTAGCACTGGGCGCCAAAACAGCAAAGATGCATCAGGGACATCATGGCGCCAATCACCCGGTTAAGGAACTGAATTCGGGCAAAGTTGAAATCGTTTCCATGAATCACGGCTTCACCGTCGACCGCGACAGCCTTCCTGAAGGTGTCGAAGAAACCCATGTCTCCTTGTTTGACGGCACGAATTGCGGATTGAGCGTTCGCGACAAACCGATTTTTTCGGTCCAATACCATCCCGAAGCCAGTCCTGGCCCGCAAGACAGCCATTATCTGTTTGAACGATTTGTATCACTACTCAAACGCTGAGTTCACTGAACACTTATGCCTAAACGCACAGACATCAATTCAATTATGATCATCGGCGCGGGACCGATTATCATCGGGCAAGCGTGCGAATTTGATTATTCCGGAACCCAAGCCTGCAAAGCGTTGCGCGAAGAAGGCTATCGGATCACCTTGGTCAATTCCAACCCCGCAACGATCATGACAGATCCGGAAATTGCGGACGCAACCTATATTGAGCCCATTACACCGGCGATTGTCGCAAAGATCATCGAGAGAGAACGTCCTGACGCGTTGCTGCCGACCATGGGCGGACAGACAGCACTCAACACCGCACTGACCCTCGCGAATGAAGGTGTGCTTGAAAAATTCGGTGTCGAGTTGATCGGCGCAGACCGCGATGCCATCGCCAAAGCAGAAGACAGGCTTTTGTTCCGCCAAGCGATGGAGAAAATCGGCCTGGAAAGCCCGCGCTCCGCCATTGCGCAATCCTTGGAGGAAGCACTGGTCGCCCTTGATCGCGTGAATCTACCGGCCATCATAAGGCCTTCGTTTACGCTTGGCGGCACCGGCGGCGGCGTCGCCTACAATCGCGAAGAGTTCACGGAGATCGTTGAGCGAGGTCTTGAAGCTTCACCGGTTGACGAGGTGCTGATTGAAGAATCGGTCCTCGGCTGGAAAGAGTTCGAGATGGAAGTTGTCCGGGACAAAATGGACAACTGCATCATCGTTTGTTCGATCGAGAATGTAGATCCCATGGGTGTGCACACGGGCGACTCGATCACGGTCGCACCGGCGCTGACGCTGACGGACAAAGAGTTTCAAATCATGCGCGACGCGTCGATTGCTGTGCTGCGCGAAATTGGCATTGAGACGGGCGGCTCAAACGTTCAGTTTGCTGTCAATCCCGAGAACGGTCGCTTGGTTGTGATTGAAATGAATCCGCGGGTCTCGCGTTCTTCGGCCTTGGCATCAAAAGCAACTGGCTTTCCCATCGCGAAAGTTGCCGCACGCTTGGCGGTTGGTTACACGCTTGATGAGCTGCTCAATGACATAACTGGCGTGACCCCGGCATCGTTCGAACCGACAATCGACTATGTCGTGACAAAGATTCCCCGCTTCGCTTTCGAAAAATTCGAAGGCGCAGAGCCAAATTTGACGACGTCCATGAAATCCGTCGGCGAAGCCATGTCGATTGGACGGACCTTTCCAGAATCCCTTCAAAAAGCGTTGCGTTCGCTTGAAACGGGGCTAGATGGACTTGACGAAATTCGCGTACCCCAACTTGGTGAGGGGGACGACGCCAACGCCTTGCGTGCGGCCATAAGCAAACCGACGCCTGAACGCTTGCTCTATGTCGCCCAGGCGCTACGCCACGGCATGCCGCGCGATGAAGTTTACAATCTGTCGAAAATCGATCCATGGTTTCTCGAGCAGATCGAATACATTGTGCTGGCGGAGCAACATGTCCAAAAGCATGGGCTGCCAGAAACATCAGAAGGCCTACGCACACTGAAGTCCTTAGGCTTTTCAGACGTGCGCCTGGCGGAACTCTCGGAACAGACACCGCAGAAAGTCCGCGATCTGCGAAACACGCACAAAGTCCATCCGGTCTTCAAGCGGATTGACACCTGCGCCGCCGAATTCGAGGCGCGTACGCCATACATGTATTCGACTTACGAGAACCCTTTCATGGGTGAACCGGACTGCGAGAGCCAACCGACGGATCGCCAAAAGATTCTTATTCTTGGTGGCGGACCCAACCGAATTGGCCAAGGCATTGAGTTCGACTATTGCTGTTGCCATGCTGCCTTCGCCCTGCGCGAAGCCGGCTTTGAAACCATTATGGTCAATTGTAATCCAGAAACGGTGTCCACGGACTATGACACGTCAGATCGCCTTTATTTCGAGCCATTGACCGAAGAAGACTTGCTTGAGATCGTGCGAACCGAACGACAAAGCGGCAAAGTCCTCGGCGTCATTGTTCAGCTTGGCGGTCAAACGCCACTTAAACTGGCGCATGCACTGGAACGGGCAGGCATTCCAATATTGGGAACCTCTCCAGATGCGATCGACTTAGCCGAGGACCGAAAACGCTTTCAAGAACTGCTTCAAAAGCTGGATCTCAAACAACCGCCCAACGATATCGCAACATCGCCGGAAGAAGCGGCGGCGATTGCTGACCGGATCGGATTTCCGGTTGTCATTCGCCCTTCCTATGTGTTGGGTGGCCGTGCCATGGAAATTGTGCGTGACGACGCGCACCTAAAAAAATCAACGCAGAATCTGTTCGATGAGTTTCCGGACAACGCTGTTTTAATCGACGGCTATTTGGACGATGCGGTCGAGGTTGACGTAGATGCGATTGCGGACGGCAACAACGTTTACGTCGCCGGCATCATGGAACATATCGAAGAAGCCGGCATTCACTCAGGAGACAGTGCATGCTCCTTGCCGCCGCATTCCTTGTCTCCGCAAATCCTTGAACAACTGACGGATCAGACAAAACGCCTCGCTTCGGCGCTGAACGTTGTCGGTTTGATGAATGTCCAATATGCGATCCAAAAGGACAATATTTATGTCCTTGAAGTGAATCCGCGCGCCAGCCGAACCGTTCCCTTTGTCGCCAAGGCGATCGGGTATCCCATTGCAAAAATCGCCTCGAAGATCATGGCGGGCCAAAGTTTGAATCAATTTGAACTGGACGATCGGAAGCTCGACCATGTTGCGGTCAAGGAAGCTGTATTTCCTTTCGCGCGCTTCCTCGGCGTCGACACATTGCTTGGCCCCGAAATGCGTTCCACAGGCGAGGTCATGGGATTGGACCACGCTTTCGACAAAGCGTTTGCTAAAAGTCAGATCGCCAGCGGCGCAAGCATTCCTCTAGAGGGCACAGCCTTTGTTTCCGTCAAAGACTCCGATAAGCCCGCGATCGTTGAGCCCACACGACAATTGTTAAACATGGGCTTCAAGGTCATTGCCACACGCGGAACGGCAGCTTTTCTCGAAGAGCAGGGCCTAGCAGTTGCGCCCGTCAACAAGGTTCTTGAGGGGCGGCCACACATTGTAGACGCAATGAAGAATGGAGAAGTCCAAATCGTCTTCAATACGACCGAAGGCGCACAAGCGGTGGCTGATTCCTTCACCTTACGCAGAACCGCGCTGACGATGAAAATCTCCTATTACACTACTGTTTCCGGCGCATTGGCGGCAACTCAAGCGATTGGCGCAATGCGGTCCGGAAACCTTGAAGTGGCGCCTCTGCAATCTTACAATTAGGTCCGGGCTAGGCCCCAATTGAGAACGAAAGATAAACGCATTTTCTGCGTGACTGTGTGAAACGGTTGCTGGTGGAGAATTCAAGCTCCCCCGGTCACTGTTTTTGTTGTTTGAACCAAGAAGATTTGAGCCAGAGACAATGGAAAAGATACCCATGACCGCGGGCGGATATGACCGTCTTGAAGAAGAACTCAAACGGTTGAAGACAACCGAACGCCCCGCCGTCATTCGTGCGATTGCGGAAGCGCGGGAACATGGCGATCTTTCCGAAAATGCGGAATATCACGCAGCAAAAGAACGCCAAGGCTTTATTGAAGGCCGGGTCATGGAATTGGAAGACACAATCGGCCGTGCCGATGTTATTGACGTCGCAAAGCTATCCGGATCTTCTTCAGTCAAGTTCGGTGCAACGGTAACGGTGGTTGACGAGGATACCGACGAGGAAAACCGTTATCAGATCGTGGGAGACTTTGAAGCGGACGTAAAAGAAGGACGGATCTCCATCTCGTCTCCGATCGCACGTGCCCTCATCGGCAAGTCCGAAGGCGATTCAGTTGAAGTCGCAACACCGGGTGGCGGCCGCTCTTATGAAATTCTCAAGATTGAATTTATCTAAAGCAGTCCAAGATTAACGCTGGACTTTTCCCTGAAATCAGCTCTTTTCGACGACTTGATCAACTCGGTGCCAGACGAGCGGATTGTGCGCGGACTGCACAGACACCCAATGATAAGGCGATTGATTCCAAGGCTTGATCTTATCGGTCCGGCTATCAAGGACATAGTAGCCCTTATTCGTAATCACCAGGAGTACGGCATGACGCCGTTCTCTTGGCGGCACGTTCATAATATCTACGACTGAAATGAGCAGTGCACTGGGTGGCCATCCGGCCGCTGACAAATGTGCTTTTTTAGCCAAAACATAGTCTTCACAATCACCGTATTTGACCGGAATGTCCCAGCTTTCCGGTACACCATGCTGATCAAGATCCGACTTTGGTTCAATCGACGTATTGTACAAATGGTTAACGGAAACCAAGTGCGACCAACGTTGCGTCGTCAAATTGACCATGCGCGGCGCGTTGTGGCGGCATTTTTCCGGATAGCGCAAACAAAATGAAACGAAACCGCGCGGTGTCGATGCTGACTTTTCAGGATTGAGCATCAAAGAGATCGAGCGCACCTGCGCACACGAGGAAAGAAACAGCAGACTCAATGCAAGCACGGCGCATTTACTAAACCACGTGCCCCCCAAGTACGTGCGCATTCTTATCCCTCACTCAAGATATGTAAGCCCAGGTGAGAGTATGTCTTTGCGCTGATTAACGCGCAACCAACAATTCAACCATTAACTAAAATTAATGCAATTTGTATACAGATTAATCGTAACAGAGTTAACGGTTTTCATCGCGCAGCAGCTCAACAGGAACACCCGGCTGCTGCTTCGATGTGCGAATGGTTAACGATGTTTTGACGCTGGCAACGTTTTCCGCCGGCGTCAGACGCTCCGTCAAGAAACTTTGAAACTCAGACAGGTCGTTGGCCACGCATTTCAGGATGAAGTCAATTTCACCATTCAGCATGTGACACTCGCGTACGATGGGCCATTGCGCCACCAAGCTCTCAAACGCCTGAAGGTCGGCCTCAGCCTGGCTGTGCAAACCAACCATCGCAAACACGGTGACTTCAAAACCGAGGGACTTAGCGTTGAGCGTCGCAGAGTAGCCTTCGATGAACCCTTCTTTTTCGAGAGCCCGAACACGCCGCAAACAAGGCGGCGCCGAGATGCCTACCCTTTTGGCCAGTTCCACATTCGTGATTCGGCCATTTTCCTGCAGAATGGCCAGAATTTGCCTGTCCACGTCATCAAGTTTCACACGATGCATTTTGCCTCATCCGCAATATCCGAGAGTGCAATAGAATAGAATAATTCGAACATGCGCAATAAAATTACTGATGTGCGGACAATTCTTTCGGGGACCGACAATAATTGTAAGACATTCAGACTCTGACGCGCTAACCAATGCAGAACTCAGTTGGGCGCTCACAGACGGCACGATCGGTATGGAGAACCAAAGCGTTGCTGTTGCCGAAGCGCTCGGACTGCCGTTCGAAATTAAGCGCATTCAAACGGGGCGTCCTTGGCGCTGGCTCCCGATGCGCCTGCGCCCCATCCGCATGAGCATCGTTCAACGGGATGATCGTGAGCAGCTGTCGGCGCCATGGCCTCGCTTCCTGATCAGCACAGGCCGCCATAGCGTCCCCATTGCACAAGCCATTCGACGAGCATCAATGGGGCAGACCTTCTGCATCCACATTCAGGACCCAAAGGTTCCACTTGACCGTTTTGATCTCATCGCAGCGCCCGAGCACGACGGACTGAAAGGCGAGAATGTGGTGACAACCCGTGGCGCGCCACATCGTGTAACACAGGAAAAACTAAGTACGGAAGCCGATGCGGCGCGAATGGAAATGCAATCTTTGCCCCGCCCCTGGGTAACATTATTGGTCGGAGGCACCAGCAAAGCGTTCCGGCTGACCCCTGATCAAACCAAACAGATCTGCCGCCAGATCGCTCAAACAATCACGACGGTTGGCGGCAGTATATTCGTCACACCTTCTCGTCGGACCGGTGCCGAAAACGAACAGATTATCCGGCAAGAACTGTCCAGCTTGCCTGGAAAGATATGGGATGGCGAAGGTCCCAACCCCTATTTTGCCTATCTGGGTCTGGCGGATACGATCTTGGTGACTGAGGATTCAGTCAATATGGTGACGGAGGCCGCGGGAACAGGCAAACCGGTGTATACAATACCAATTCAGGGGCATTCCAAACGCTTTCAGATTTTTCACGAGAACATGCGCAAGTCTGGTATTACCCGCCCGTTTGAGGGTGTCCTTGACAGTTGGACCTATGACCCGGTGAATGACCGGCAAAAGATCGCCGATGCAGCCTGGAAGCGCCTAAAAGAGCAAGAAGAATAGAGAGCATAGTTCATTCATCATGGCACTGAATATCGAAACATTTCGCAATGCCGATCTGAGTCAAGGATGGCGGCCGGGAAACAATCCAGGCGGCGAAACACTGTTCAAAGCTCTGGGCCATCCAATAACTGCCGACAAAGCGAAAGTCCTGATCGAGGAAATCCGGTCAAAAGGGCCCGTCGTTATTTTTGATCCGCTTCAAGCGGCTGGAAACTTCTCGTCTTTCTTCGATATCAGCGCCTGGGATATTGCGGGTTACTTTGTCCAACGCGTTGAAGACCTCGGTACTTCACTGCATGGACAATCAGCCCAGCTCGTCAATGAGATCGGCGCCGTTACAGCTCCGACGCTATTTGTCATGGACTTCGACGTCGCCCAGAAGCATGGGCCGCTCTTGCACATTTTTCCGAGCACCGCCCATTTAACCTCGTTTGACGACATGCGTCTGCCAGACACGATGCTGACCAACAAAAAGAACTATCTTGATCCCATGAACTTCGCGACGAATTTCGGACTGATGCGCGACGTTTCGGGACCAAATGGCGAGGATCTGCACACACGGATCACCACCGCAAACTATTGGGGCAATCATGGCGCAAAGGATCCCGAGCTCTATTGCCGCCTATTCGATCAAGACGGCGAAATGCTCGTTGAGTGGCACGAGAAACTTCCGAACCCCGGTGTTCTCCTAACCATCGACAGCCGTGTCATTCGCCAAAAGTTTGGCCTTGGTGATTTCTTTGGATCGTTGTTCATGCATGCGACGCGCATTGCGGGACATGACATTGTCAAATACGCGCTTGATACTTATGGCGATCAAGGGCGGGCTCTATCATGCAATCATGATGCAAACGCTTGGCCAGCGGACTATTATGCCGGTCTTCCCGCTCCCCATTCCGATGAAGATGTCACACTTTTCATCCAGAACTCGCACCCCTCTCCGATTCCCGCAGGCGCGTTGGGCCTTAACCTAATGGGTTCTGATGATGTGCACTTCTTAGACGAGAGCATCGCCCCCTTTGCCACCCGCACCCTGAACACGAAGGCGCTGTTGCCGGACGCAAATTGGCCCCAGCAAATCGAAGTGGTCGCCGGCCGGCATTTTGTCCGTCCGCGTTATGAGGTCGTCAAATCTTCGCGCGATAAACAGGAGAGGAGGCGCCGCATTGCGCATGCAAATGTGGAAAGAACGGATCTGAAACCGGACCCGCATTTGCCTGAACTTCATGCCACGATGGGTAAAGGCTATATCATGCCGTTACCTGTTCCTCCGCTTACTGAATTTTCGAGCGCCGTCGTTCCGACCCCGATGGCAAGACAACAAAACGAATTGCCTGTTCGCGCTGATCTTTTTGACGCGACCGGCGAGATGATCGACAGCAACTACTTAGGACGCCTTCGGCGATCTGACAGCCAGCCGCTTCTGATAGACGGCTGGCTCAAGGAAAAGTCGCTGAGCCTTTCCTCCGGATTCGGACATGTTGAGTTTCTTTACGATTTTCGCGAGGGCGGGGAAGCTGACGGCTGGCTGCATGCCTTGGGTCGCTACGAGCAGCGCACAAGCGGCCACGTGGCGGAAACGATTTTTGGCGCTCACATATACAACACCCCAATCATCTATAAGGACGAGCCTCAGTCCTACATCAATCGCCCGCCGGGTTTGACCACGCGGCTGTTCTTGCGGCTCGGACACGAACATGTTGATGGACGCGAGACCGACACGATTTGCCACTTGGTCTATCCTGCATCCCTGCCCTGGCACGCGCTGAGTGCAACCGAACTGCAACTCCATGATAGCACCGCTAATATTGTGGCAACCCGGTCAGTACAAATCCCCTGTGGCGGCAGTCTGTTCTGGCGTTATCACGACTTATTTGATGCCGACTTGCGTTCGGCAGCCGGGAGCCAAGCCTACATTGTGATACGTGACCCAACATGTCGATTGTTCGGTTTCCATGGCCTTCTCAATGGTGACGAGAGTTTTTGCCTCGACCACATGTTCGGCTTCTAAGGCGCTGGTTTTACTGACAATTTCATCTTCCAGTTTAGGAACGCGGTTGACAGTCGCAGGACCACTTGGCCCTTGCCGAATCCAATAAGAATCCATACCTATGGCACGGTCCTGATTCATAGAAACAGGACCGTGCCAAGGATTCACCGTTGGTCGCACGACCAAGAAATCTTGGCGGTTAACCGGCTTCCACTTAACCTGGTCGCGCTCTAGTGCATGACCAAATTCATCGAAAAAAGGTCACGCATCTGATTCAGGGTTGTTTGCGCGATCGGTTGATGAATAGACACCACTTCACGCAACTGCGCACGTGTCATGCGCGCATCGGCGCATCACGAAGGAGTTTTTAATGTCCGAGACAAGGCATTTTCGAGTTCTGATCCTAGGAAGCGGACCGGCCGGCTACACCGCAGCAATCTATGCGGCACGCGCCATGTTGGAACCGGCGATAGTGCACGGCATTCAGCCCGGCGGGCAACTGACCATCACGACCGATGTGGAAAACTATCCCGGATTTGCCGATGTCATTCAGGGGCCCTGGTTGATGGACCAAATGCAGGCCCAAGCAGAACACGTTGGCACAAAATTCTTCAACGATACCATCATGAGTGTCGATTTTTCCGAACGTCCTTTCCGTCTTACGGGCGATAGCGGCGACGTCTACACAGCAGATACGGTTATTGTGTGCACCGGGGCACAAGCGAAGTGGTTGGAGATTCCATCAGAAGAAAAGTTCAAAGGTTTTGGCGTATCTGCCTGCGCCACTTGCGATGGCTTTTTCTATCGCGAGAAGGAAGTGGTGGTGGTTGGCGGCGGGAACACGGCCGTTGAAGAAGCTCTGTTCCTAACCAACTTTGCTTCCAAGGTGACTATTGTTCATCGCCGTGACGAATTCCGCGCAGAACGCATACTGCAAGACAGACTGCTCAAGCATCCCAAGATCGAAGTTATGTGGGACACGGTGCTAGAAGAAGTCGTGGGCGACGAAGAACCGCTGGGTGTCACAGGCGTGAAACTCAAAAATGTTAAGTCAGATGAGATCACGGACAAGGCGGTGGACGGCGTCTTCATTGCAATTGGACACTCGCCGGCGACGGAGCTCTTCAATGGTCAACTTGAAATGGATGACGGGGGCTATGTGCTTACGGCGCCTGACTCAACGGAGACAAACGTCAAAGGTATTTTCGCCGCGGGCGACGTAAAAGATAAAATCTATCGTCAAGCGGTAACCGCCGCAGGCATGGGATGTATGGCAGCTCTAGAGGCTGAAAAGTTTCTGGCCGAATAAATCCAGAAGCCAAGAGGCTGCGCCAAAGCTGGCCTCACTTGAATATTACAAACTGCATTACGCATCGGATTTGTCATGGATTGGGACAAGTTACGGATCTTTCACGCAGTCGCCGAAGCAGGAAGTTTCACACATGCCGGCGAGGCCCTGAACCTGAGCCAATCGGCCGTAAGTCGGCAAATCAGCACGCTTGAGCACGATTTGCGCGTTCCCTTGTTTAATCGCCATTCCAGAGGATTGGTTTTAACCGAGCAAGGAGAATTGCTGTTCCGCACCGCGCATGACGTGCTCGGCAAACTGGCCATGACAGAAGCCATGCTCATGGATAGCCGGGAAAAACCAAAAGGCGAATTGCGTGTTACCGCAACGGTTGCCATGGGTTCTGTTTGGCTCGCGCCCAAACTCAAAGAGTTTGTCGAGATTTATCCTGACGTGCAACTCAACTTGATTGTTGACGACAATGAGTTGGACCTCAGCCGACGTGAAGCCGATGTCGCGTTGCGTTTGCGTCCACCAGTCCAGCCGGACTTGATCCACCGACGATTAATGACGGTTCATTATCACGTTTACGCTTCAAGGCGCTATTTGGAGAAGTTCGGGACACCAAAAAACATCGCGGACTTAGATAACCACGCGATTGTCGTATATGGCGATGGCATTCCCTATCCACTCAAGGACGTAAACTGGCTTATGAGTGCGGGACGTGACAGTGGCTCGGTACGCGAGCCCGCCTTGCGTATTAACAATATTCTGGGTGTCTTGCGTGCCGTGGAGAATGATGCCGGCGTAGCGGCGCTGCCCGACTACATCGTTCAAGAAAACAAAGAAGTTGTTCCCATTCTCCGCGACATTGAGAGTCCGCAGTTCGAGACGCACTTTGTCTATCCTGAAACCCTTCGCAACTCGAACAGGGTTAAAGTGTTTCGAGATTTCTTGCTCCAAAAGATCCGGGAATGGCGTTTTTGAGGATTATCCCTGCATAAACCCCAAAATTCTGGGCAACGCGAGCTATGCAATAGGTGCATAGAGACCGCCCACGAATTGCATTTGAAAATTCGAGCCAGCATCCTTATCTCACCAGTCAGATGTTGCTTTGCAACATATCGATGCGCCGGACTATCCCGCCCGGCGTCGGATCATTCCCCCTACGCATGGATGATCCATTCATGTCTCGTTGGACATGAACCTCCCTATTCGACTTGCCGGGCTCATTTTTGAGCCCGGCTTTTTTTTGCCATATGTCCCCCCAATGTCCCTATGTCAAAAGACGAGGCACATCTGCCATATCATCGAAGATCTCTCCGCCAATTTGCGCTAACCGTTCACGTTGCGAAAAGGGATCTGCAGCATAGGCCAGCACGCGCATACCTGCAGCTTTTCCGGCCTGTACACCTGGAACACTGTCTTCGATCACGGTCGTTCGCGATGGATCGAACGCCATTTCCTGCGCCGCGAAAAGAAACAGATCCGGCGCCGGCTTCCCATTGGCGACCATTGTCGAAGAAAACATCTTGCCTTCAAAGCGCGGCAGTAAATCTGTCAAACCCAATGTGAGTTGCATTTTGGACGGAGCGCCGGACGACGCCACACAATAGGGAATACATTCCTTTTCCAAGACGTCTAGCAGATTGAAAATGCCTTCAACCGGCCGGAGTTGTTTTTTGAACGCCTCAAAAGTTCTCGCCTGACCCGCGTCCACCCATCCTTCAGGGACCGGATGACCCAAGTCCTTTTCTATCGCTTCCACGACGCTCTTAAAGGAAAGACCGACAAATCTGCGGCGCGTTTCTTCATAACTGATGTCGAGACCCAAGCTATTGATCTCTTCGCACAGAATACGATTAGAAATGGGTTCGCTGTCGACCAGCACACCGTCGCAGTCAAATATGATCAACGAAAAGCCACCTAACGGTAGAGGGTTTCACCCTTGATATTTTCATAGAGGGACGCGACTTGTTCTGCATAGCCATTGTAGAGCAGTGTCGGAATCTTTTCGTCAGACCCCAGCGGCTGTTCTTGCGCTTGGCTCCATCTTGGATGTGAAACCTCAGGGTTGACGTTTGCCCAGAAGCCGTATTCACGTGGCTGGATTTCTTCCCAGAAGCTCACAGGTCGCTTGTCGGTAAACGATATTCGAACAATCGATTTGATTGATTTGAAACCATACTTCCAAGGAATGGCCAGCCGAAGCGGCGCCCCCATTTGTTTCGGTAGTGGTTTGCCGTAAACGCCCGTCGCGAGAAACGCCAGCTCGTTCTTCGCTTCTTCGATCGTCAACCCTTCGACATAGGGCCAGGGATACCAGAACTGCCTTTGTCCGGATGCAATAGACGAATCTTCAAATGTTTCCATACGGACATATTTTGCGGAAGCCAGCGGCTTTGCAAGATCAATGAGTGCCGAGAATGCAAAACCCGACCAGGGAACGGCCATCGACCAGGTTTCGACGCAACGGTGGCGATAGAGGCGTTCCTCAAGCGGCATCTTCTTGAGCAAATCGTCGATGGCAATAGTCTGTTCTGTTTCAACCATCCCGTCGATCTTTATTTCCCAAGGACGAATCTTCAGGGCTTGAGCTGCTTTCGCGATACGCTTGTGCGAACCAAACTCATAGAAGTTGTTGTACGTCGTTGCCAGAGCTTCATCTGTCAGCGTTCGATCAAGCTTGTGTGCGTCATTGGCCGTAAAGGGATAGAGGTTCGCAGACGGATCCGTTCCTTCTTGGGCGCGGGCGCTTGAGAGACCTTGCCCATTTTCACTAAGGCCTAAAATCGAAGCGGCGCCGATGGACGACGCCGCGAATCCGGCCGTACTCAAAAAGCGCCGCCTATTGAGAAATACCCCCTCCGGCGTGACTTCGCTTTCGGGAATCTCCCAACTGCGGCGCAATTTAATCAACATGGGCTGGCCTTCTACTCTATTGATGAACGATCATCATACGCAATTGAGGCTAAATACAGGATCAACAAACACCGTTCTTCACGGCCTATTGAAAGGTGCTCAACCGTTAATAACGCCTATGTCAGCATGCTTCTCAGCATCCAGGCGGTCTTCTCGCTCGATTGCATCCGCTGTGTCAGCAGGTCAGCCGTTGGCTCATCGTTCGCTGACTCAGCGGTCGGGAATACGCTACGCGCTGTGCGGACAACGGTCTCATGCGCCTTTACAAGGTTCCGGATCATGTCCTCTGCCTTCGGCACATCATCCTCTTCCGCGATCGAGGACAATTTCGCATAAGCTTTGTAGCTGCCTGGAGCGACCGCTCCCAGCGCACGGATTCGCTCGGCAATCTCGTCTACAGCGAGAGCCAGCTCGTTGTACTGCGTCTCGAACATCAAATGCAGCGTGTTGAAGAGTGGGCCCGTAACATTCCAGTGGTAATTATGGGTCTTTAGATAAAGCGTGTAGGTGTCAGCAAGCAGCCGAGAAAGCCCGTCCGCGATTTGTTGACGATCGGATTCATTGATCCCGATATCAATTTCCATGAGACTCTCCTATTTGCGGGTAGCCCTTTTGACGTAACAGAGGGCCGATAGACATCGACCCTCTATATAATGATAAATCAGTGCTTTAAAAGATATATTACAATAATTCTAACTTCTTGAATCACGCAGCCTCTTGAGCGGACAGAACGTCATCGGCAAGTTTACCCGTCAGTTCCTGAAGGTGGTCGAACTTGAACGAATACGTACCTACACCGTGACTGGCCGAGCGTAACTCAATGATCAGATCGTGAAGTTCCGACTGAGGAACGTGGGCACTGACGACATCCCAGCCTGGCCAGCCTTCTCTGGCGTCAAAACCAAGGATCTGACCTCTCCGCGTTGACACCATGGCATTCACTTTTGCTGTTGCCTCCGAAGGCACATAGATCTGAACATCCATAATCGGCTCCAAAAGGACAGGGCTGCACCCCGGCAATCCTTCACTCATCGCAAGCCGTCCCGCGGCCTTAAAAGCCTGTTCAGAGGAATCGACGGAGTGATGCGACCCATCAATTAGGTTCACTGAAACATCGACGACCGGAAACCCGAGAGGGCCCTTCGTCAAATAGTCCTTAACACCCGCTTCAACTGCCGAGAAATAACCCTTGGGCACAACACCACCCGAGATGTTCTCGGTAAATGAAAACCCCGATCCACGCGGCAAAGGTTTGATTTCCAGCACAACATCGCCAAACTGGCCGTGGCCGCCGGATTGTTTCTTATGCCGGCCTCTTTGCGTAATCGATTTTCGGATAGCCTCCTTGTAAGGAACAGTCGGCGAGCTTGTCAGCAATTCAAGACTCGAGCGATTACTGAGTTTCTCAACTGCCACCCGTAGATGCATTTCGCCCTGCCCCCACAAGATCATCTCATTGGTGTCTTGGTTATGCTCAATTGAGACAGAAGGATCTTCTTCACAAATCTTCGAAATCGCAGATGCAAGTTTCACTTCGTCTTTGGCGTGACTTGCGCGTATTACCTTTCCGTAGACAGGCTGTAGCCTTGTTGGTTTTGGTAAGCTCACCGCGGCGTCTTTTTCAAGCGACAAGGTATCACCTGTGTGAACTGCGTCGAGGCGCCCAAATGCAACCGTCTCGCCGGCATCGGCTGAAGATCTTTTTTCGGTATTGAGGCCCTTCATTGTGAATATGCCGGAAATCTTCTCGGACTCACCATCGTCCAAATAGACGATATCACCGTCTTTCACGCTGCCAGACAGCACCCGCCCAACGCTGAGCTTACCGCCCTGTCCGCCATGATATGATTTAAGGATCTGAATGGTCGTCGAACCACCATCGACACCCAACCGCTCCGCCGTTTTCGAAACATCGGGCACATCATGGCGTAGTGACTTGAGCAAGCGCCGCACACCATTGTCGCCTTCAGCAGAACCCAGAAGAACCGGAACAATTAATCCATCGGCGAGTTCTTGTTCGAGATTTTCAAAAATCTCATCTTGAGGCGGTTCGATATCCTCCAGAAGTTCTTCCATTAACGTGTCATTGAAATCAGCCAGCTTTTCGAGCATTTCAAATTTGGCTTCTTTCTTCCGATCTATAACTGCACCTTTGGCTTCGATGAGTTCAGAAGGTGCGTGTTCCCGATAGACGAAGGCGCGATCAAGCGCGAGATCAACAAATCCGGTAACGATTTCATTTTCCCAAATCGGCACTTGCCGAAGCACCAAAGGAAGAGGGCTTGAGGCTTGCAGAGCTTCCAGCAAGTCCCTCACCCGGCCACCAGCCGCGTCAATCTTATTCACGAATATGATGTGCGGAATATTCTGATCACTGAGCAATTTTAGGGTCGGCTGCAAAGCCTTCGCCTTTTCAAGATCAGGTTCACAAACGACGATAGCAGCATCCACCGCAGGTATCGCGTTTATGGTCTCTTGGAAGAACTCGATAGACCCGGGGCAGTCAATGAGGGTGAATTTGTCTCCAAGATATTCAATGTCGGCCACGTTGGCAGCGATACTCATGCCATGAGCGCGGGCCTCGGCTGTGGAGTCGCCGACGGTATTGCCTTCGGTGACACTACCTTTTCGATTGACGGCGCCTGTCGTGTGAAGAAGGGACTCCAACAAAGTCGTCTTGCCACACAAATAGGGGCCGACCAACGCAACTGTTCTTGGACCATGGGCTGCGCCACCGGCTTGGGCATTTCCCATCCTCACCTCCTGTTTTTGATGTGTTTGACTTGCGCATGGGATCAGAAAGTTCCCATTTTGTTCTTTAGGTGCGCGCTCTGCATGAAAAGAATGTTTTCAAGCACTACTCGTTTGCGCAAGCAAAAACTGCACGCGAGGAAGGACTTCGTTTGCTTTGGTTTATTTCAGGTCGAGATGCCGCCCTGGGTCACCCGGGTTCAGGTCAACGAGCCACAAAATCTTTGAATGCGCCGGCATGCCTCTTCAAGCGCCTCAGTAGATGTCGCGTAAGAAATTCGGAAATGAGGCGATAAGCCAAAGGCCGCTCCATGCACAACAGCAACCAATTCAGATTCCAACAGTTCGGCCGCAAAGTCTCCATCGGACTCAATCACTTTTCCGCTCGGAGCGGTTTTGCCGATGCAACCTGCGCAACTCGGATAAACATAAAAGGCGCCTTCTGGCGTTGTGCAACTGATGCCATTTGCCTGATTAAGCATAGACACGACCAGATCTCGCCGATCTTCAAATGCTTTTGTTCGTTCCTCCATGAAGCTTTGATCGCCATTCAGAGCCTCAACCGACGCCCATTGACTGATGGAAGAGGGGTTTGATGTCGACTGCGATTCAACTTTGGCCATCGCCTTGATCAACGGTTCGGGACCACCGGCATAACCGATGCGCCACCCGGTCATGGCATAGGCCTTGGATACGCCATTAACGGTCAGTGTGCGCTCGTAAAGGCTGGGCTCAACTTCGGCGGGCGTACAAAACTGAAAGTCGCCATAGGTCAGGTGCTCATACATATCGTCGGTCATGACCCAAACATGCGGGTGCCGCACCAACACGTCGGTGAGCGCTTTTAGTTCATCTTTGTTATAGGCCGCCCCTGACGGGTTGGATGGCGCATTGAAGATGAGCCACTTAGTCTTCGGCGTGATGGCTGCTTCAAGGCTGCTCGCAGTTACCTTGAATTGCTGTTCGATCGACGTCATGACGGTCACGGGCGTACCCCCCGCCAGCAAAACCATGTCCGGATACGAGACCCAATAGGGTGCCGGAATAATCACCTCGTCTCCGGGATTGAGCGTCGCCATCAGAGCATTAAACAGAACAGCTTTGCCACCCGGAGCCACATGAATCTGCGCCGGCTCATAGCGCAGCCCATTTTCACGCTGGAACTTGTCACAAATAGCCTTCTTCAGTTCAGGAAGACCATCCACATTCGTGTATTTTGTCTCGCCCCGTTCAATGGCGGCGATCGCAGCCTTTTTTACAAATTCGGGCGTGTCAAAGTCCGGCTCACCAGCACCCAGACCAATGACATCTTTCCCCGCGGCGCGAAGTTCTCTCGCCTTTTGCGTGACAGCCATTGTCGGAGACGGTTTCACGCGCGCGAGCGAATGCGACAAGAAATTCTCAGGTAAAGGCATCATCATCTCCAAGGGCAAATTCCGGGCGTTGTCCTAGGCTAATTGGACGTTGCAAACAAGTGTGATTTAGCCGCGCGGACGCGTAAGTTCTGGGTTATCGGGCCTCGGAAGCCTCGAATCCACTTCCGCCAATTGGGGCCCGGGATTGGCGCATTCCGATTGATACCAATAGGCGACACTCGAATAGTCATTAGCAAGCGCATTGGCATGACCGGTTTCAATGGTCACCTTGATCGATTTCTCAAAGCGTATGGGATCCTCAACATGAAACCGGTACATCGAGTTCTTGCCGCCCCATGGCCATGAGGGGTTTCCGCTATACAGTGTAATGCCGTGATATGGCGCTGAAAATTCCTGCGTCGGACAAAAAGCCGTATTAAAATAATCTTCTGTGCCGGTGCCATGCAGTCGAGGCGGCCAAGGCTCACCATCGACAAAGATCATATCGTCGCCTTCGCCGTACCAATCATTCACTTGGCGCTCAAACACATCAATGTTGAGAACACAGCCCACATACTGACCATCGCCCGACGCATCTAAGATGACGTAATTGTCCTTGGCGTCCAAATTCGCTTCACGCCAGGGACCGGGAAAACCGAATCCCGCGCCCACCGGTCTTTCGTCGGAATAGCCAAAGTCGTTGCGCGTCCAACCTTTGTCCTTCGCAATTCCGGCCGTTGGATTCTGGCGGTTCCAGCATGCGTGAAAGCGCCCCAATCCCGGCTCTAACGACGCATAGGATTCATAGTCAATGTAGAAGAAGAAGATCAGAAGCGAGTCTGATTGGTTCTCAATTTCAAAATGCGCCCCATTTGCGAATGGCATGGGAAACCAACAATTTAATGACTTCCCATTCTCAGGGCTCGCTTGCAGCGGCAGCGATGAGAAGTTACGGCGTTTCCCGAATCCGAGACCGAAAAAATCGCCGACAGGAACATGAATGCTCGGCTGTTCACAACCATCCCAACGCGCGCGCAAAACGACTTTGCACAAGTCCGCTGGGTCCTCTGGCATTGTCATCATGGTCACCCAAATATGCTTGACGCATCCCGCTCCCTCAATCGTGCCGAGCGTGGCGGTTCCTCCTGCTTTAATTTGCAGAGCATCAAGATTTCCGCCGGACTGATCCCAAGAGGACAGACGTTCACGTCGAAAGGTGCGCAGGCGCGCAAGATCAGATAGCGATCCGTTTCCAATTTGCCCGGTGCCAATTTGCATGATCAATTCTCCGCATTCAGATGCCGATGAAATGGATCACACGATGCTTTGATCCGCTAGCCCCAACGACGCCTGAGACAGCAGACATATGGTTGCAGTTGCGAGAGCCGTCCGCCACAAACGCGCAGGCTACAAAGCTAGCGCGAGGGTGGCGCCAAGCCTTTCTTGCAATACGCATCCGCAACCGGTTCGCCAAAACTTGTTTGAACGGGCACCACACCCGCCCAGATGTTCCATTCAAGATCTTCTTTGTCGTCAACAGGCGGTCCGCTTCGAACTTTCGCAACGCATTCGTCGAGCGGAAGCTTTAGGACGGTCGTCGCAAACAGCTCACTTTCTGAGACAGGTCTGCAAGCCTCCCATCTGCCCGAAAAAGTGTGATCCACAACAGCGCGGAGCATGTCGATTTTTTCGGCGTCCTCCACCACTTCTTGGGCAGCGCCATAGATTGAGACGGAGCGATAGTTCACTGAATGATGAAACGCCGAACGGGCAAAGATCAGGCCATCAATCAGTGAAACGTTGACGCAAAGCCCTTCCACCTCTTTGGCACTATTCATCAATCGACTAAGACGAGAGCCGTGCAATACGAGGAAATCTCCACACCGCCCATAGGCCATGGGCAATACATGCGATGAGTTGCCGTCAAAGAATCCCACATAGGCGACCAGGCCTTCATCGAGAATGGCGTAAATCTGATCGCGTTCGTAACGCGCTCGATCCTTGCGTCGCCCAAGTCGCGTTCTTTTGGTCATCTGGACCGTTGATCTAACAGAGTTCTGGGTCATGGCCCCGATACAATAGAGAAATTGGACCTATTCAAAGATCCAATTGATACTTTATCTTGGAACCAATCAAATTTAGCGTATGGACCGAGTGCACATCATGACTTCAGCGACCTTTGTACCGTTGATCGATATCACACCGGAGGACGGCCAGCCCCTGTATCGGCAACTCTACAGTCAAGTGCGCAAGTCCATTCTTGATGGCTCGCTGCACCCGGGCACACAGCTCCCCCCATCACGGACCTTAGCGAACGAATTGGGCATCTCACGAAACACGGTGATCGGGGCCTTTGATCAGCTGTTGGCAGAAGGCTATCTCGAAACGCGCCAAGGTGCGGGAACCTTTGTTGTCGATTTGCCTCCTGACCTTTTGTTGACCGCGGCGCCACCAGACCAAAAGAAACCCAAAGTAGGCACTTCGACGGAGCCACGTCTGTCTAAACGAGGGCAGCGATTTGCAGCAACACAGCGCATCGTGGCCTCTGACAGATTGAGGCATGCACCGGCTTTTCAAACCGGTCGTCCTGCCCTCGAAGAGTTTCCATTTACGGTGTGGAACAGATTAATCGCACGGCACGGCAACCACTCGGATCCGGCCTTTCTCAACTACGCTTTCACCGCCGGCCTACCGGCGCTACGAGAAGCCATCGCGGCCTATGTCGGCGCGACGCGCGCCGTGAAATGCCAAGCTGACCAAGTCATCGTCACCAGCGGTGCTCAAGGCGCTTTGGATCTATGCGCGCGACTTCTGACCGATGCGGGCGACAAAGTCTGGATCGAAGACCCTGGTTACATCGGCGCGCGGGCTGCGCTGGTCGCGGCAGGTACTCACCTCGTGCCAGTTCCAATTGACCGGGAAGGCATCAGTATTGAGCGTGGCATCCAACTTTCACAGGAACCCAAGCTCATCTATGTGACGCCCTCCCATCAATATCCGTTGGGGATCACCATGTCGCTTGAACGGCGGCTCCAACTTCTTGAGATTTCAAAACGAACCGGCGCATGGATCATCGAAGACGATTACGCCAATGAATACCGCTATGAGGGACGCCCGTTATCCTCCCTCCAAGGTCTCGATGAAGAGGCGCATGTTATCTATGTCGGCACATTCTCGAAGATTACGTTCCCGGCTTTGAAAGTCGGGTACGCGATCGTGCCGAAAACCATATCGGCCGAGTTTGAAAACGCCCAACGACAAACGGGTCAAAGCGTTCCGACGCTGATTCAAGCAGCTCTATCCGACTTCATTTCTGAGGGAGGTTTGGCCTCACACGTGCGCCGTATGCGGACATTATACGATTCGCGAAGACGGCTGCTGATCGATCATGTTGAACGCGAACTGGATGGTTACCTCCACATTGGCGCGGCTGACGGAGGCATGCACGTATGCGGACATCTTGGTGACGAGGCGAACGACACCGAGATTGCAGAAAAGGCAAAGAAGGAAGGATTGTTCTTACAGCCCCTGTCCTACTTTTCGATTGCAGCGCAAGGAAAAGGCTTCCCACTGGGGTTCGCGGGCGTCCCTGAAAAGAAGATTGCAAAGGGCGTGAAGCTGCTCGCAACGCTGATTAGGAGCAACTTTTCCGTCAATTAGCTTCAAATCTCGGGCCGCCACACTATGGCCCCAAAACCAATCTGCGGTTGCCACATTTGTTCGAACTTCTCGCCGCAATCTAGGCGTCTCCTCACAGTCTCGTGACACAACCCGAAAGTCCACAGGACAGGGACTGCATTGCAGGGGATCAGCATGCCAGCACCACAGACCGACGAAGCCTTGCGGCAACAATGGCTCCAAAGAATTTCGCGCTTCAATGAAGCTATCATTTTGATACTGATCGGTTTTTCATTTCTCCTTGCATGGAGTGCGCACGCCCGCGCGCAGGAAGCGCCATCGACCCTTGCGCTGGTTAAGCCTGGCGACTTGGGCACAGGCAGCCTGCTGCTTCACTCCAAAGAGCCCGGAAAATATGTCGAGGCACCGGCACTGGCCACAGATGTCGAAATCGATGTAACCGGCCCGGTCGCCCGCACACGGGTTACCCAAAGATTTGAGAACCCCTCCGACGGATGGGTTGAAGGCATTTATGTGTTTCCGCTGCCAGCCGATTCCGCTGTTGACACACTGCGCCTTCAGATCGGTGACAGGATGATCGAGGGTCTGATCAAAGAACGCCAAGAAGCCCGTCGCATCTATGATGAGGCAAAAGCAGGCGGCTACAAAGCCAGCTTGGTCGAACAAGAACGACCAAACATGTTCACGAATTCTGTAGCAAATATCGGCCCCGGCGAAACGGTGATCGTTCAAATCGAGTACCAGGAATCTGTCCGCTTAGAAACGAACACATTCTCATTGCGCTTTCCGATGGTTGTGGCTCCCCGATACAGCCCGCCGCCAAAAGTACTAAGCGTAGACTTCGATCCGAATGGTGGCATGTGGGGTCAAGTGAGTGACCCCGTACCGGATCGCGATCGAATAACGCCGCCAGTGCAACATCCCGATCTTGGCGACCTCAATCCCGTAACTTTGACGGTTAATCTCAATCCAGGTTTCCCTGTCGACCAGATCAAAAGCGCACATCACGAAATATCTGTCAGGCGTAATGGCGACAAAGCGGCAACGTTGACGCTGAAAGAAGGCGAAGTCGCCGCCAATCAAGATTTTGAACTCAGCTGGCGGGCTAAAGCATCACAAAACCCGAATGCCGTGATGTTCAAAGAAAATCATGAAGGCGACGACTATGTGCTTGTAATGGTTGTGCCACCGAAACTACACGCAGAAACCGCAAGCCGCGATCGCGAGACCATTTTCGTCATCGATAATTCGGGATCGATGGGCGGCGAGTCCATCCGACAAGCCAAACAAAGCCTGCTCATGGCGCTAGACGGATTGGAGGGCAAGGACAAATTCAACGTCATCCGCTTTGACGACTCGATGGACCAAGTGTTTTCCGCACCCGTCTTGGCGAGCGAACAAAACATCGCAACTGCCAAAAGATTTGTTGGCCGTCTGGAAGCCGAGGGCGGCACCGAAATGTTACCCGCCTTAAAGGCTGCCCTCATCGACAACACGCCGCAGGACCGCAATCGAGTGAGACAAGTGATCTTTCTGACCGACGGCGCCATAGGGAACGAACAGGAACTGTTCAGCCAAATTACGAAGAAATTGGGACGCAGCCGGCTGTTCACCGTTGGCATCGGTTCGGCCCCAAACACCTACTTCATGTCACGTGCTGCCCGCCTCGGCCGCGGAACATTTACGCATATCGGATCGGAAGCCCAGGTCGCTGAGCGCATGGGCGAACTGTTCCAAAAACTCGAAGCGCCCGTCATGACGGATCTGGTTGCCAATTGGCCCACAGGGTCTGCCAGCGAAGTATGGCCGGCGCCGTTGCCGGATCTTTATGTCGGCGAACCCATTACCTTGACCGCAAAGCTCAACGACGCAAAAGGCAAATTGCGACTCGGTGGCAATTTCAACGGTCAGCCTTGGATCTTCGAGCTCCCCCTCAATAGGGCTGTTGAGGGTTCTGGTGTTGCAAAACTCTGGGCACGCAACAAAATTGCATCAATTGAAGAAACAAGGTTCTACGGCGCCTCACCCGAAAAAATCGATCAGGGTGTCCTGGACGTTGCCCTTGCCCATCACCTGGTCAGCCGTCGAACAAGTTTGGTGGCTGTCGATGTGACGCCAAGCCGGCCGGATGGCGAAGACCTCACCACGCGTGACGTGCCGCTCAACCTGCCGAAAGGCTGGGACTTTGACAAAGTCTTTGGCAAACCCATCCCAACGCGGCGCGCGTCCGCCATGCCGCCGGCCCCGCCCCTCATGATGGCCTCTCTTGCGGTCTCAAATACGCAACCTGCGCAAGCGATGACAGGCCTGCAACAAAAGCAAATCATGCTTCCGCAGGGGTCGACGGATGCACGTCAAATGCTCATCGTCGGGATACTGACTATTTTGCTGGGCACTTTGATGCTGCTCTTTTGGTCGCGACATACGCGACGGGAAGGATAGAGATGCGATTTCTCAAACCTGACACGGTAATCCCTGCAGTGGCGGGGCTTGCCCTGCTCGTTGGTCTTTTGCATATCGGCGCCGCGATCTACATTCCGGCCAAAGCCTATGTCGCGCAAGTCCTTCTCGACCGGGCCTGGGAACGCACCGTTGCCGGGGACACCAACACCAAACCCTGGCCATGGGCCGATATGCGGCCTGTTGCGCGCATTGAGGTGCCCCGGCTCAAGGAAACCGCCATCGTGCTGGAAGGGGCTAACGGTCAAGCGATGGCATTCGGTCCCGGGCATATGACCAATACACCAGCGATCGGCACGAATGGTACATCGGTGGTTGCCGCTCACCGTGATACGCACTTTGCGTTTCTCAAGGATCTCAAAATTGGGGATCGTGTGATCGTAACCGGACGTGACTTAAAGCGGCACACCTACAAAGTATCCGACATGTCGATCGTTCACGCCGCGCAGTCCGGCATTGATCCCATGTTCGGCGGAGCGACGGGATCCAGCCTTGCACTCGTGACTTGCTATCCCTTCGATGCCGTGCAGCGTGGGCCTTTGCGGTTTGTCGTCATGACGGATCTCATCGAAGTGGAAGATGCCTAAAACCAGTGTATTAGTTGCAACTCAAAAGTCTAAAAATTGATCGCGCATCCCGGTGCAAACCGGGATCTGTCTCGACCGGTAAATAGCCTGTTTCACGAGATTCCGGCATTCGCCGGAATGAGCGAAGAGTGAGAAAGCGTTTGCCGTCTGCTCTCGCGCAGATAATTTCAAAACCGCCTTTTTTCAGATCGCTAAGTGGCAGATTACATATGCCGCCGCTGGGCTACGGCCTAACGAACTTTGACAGCAGAAAACAAATAGCGGTTCAGACTAAAGAAGAATTCACCGCTTTCGGCTTTAGCCATTTGGTCCTCTGTCCAGCGCTTGACGTCGTCCTCCGTCAACCCTTGGCGGCCTTTCACGAAGTTCCCGATCATCATCAGAATACCGGATGAGTAATTGTTGCGGTGATAGCTGGGGCTGAACATGGGGATAATTTCTGTACGCACGATTTGAAACCCGTTTCGCTCAAGCAGGGGTCCGAGATAGACGGGAAGGTTTGGATGCACCAAATGCTCCTCCCACGCCTTGAAGATACGTTCATTCAGGTCCCGATCCGCCACATTCAACGCGACGCTGTCCCATGCCGTGTCGAGAATGACTAGACGACCGCCAGGTTTCAATACGCGGCAAACTTCTGTCAGGGCCTTGTCCATTTCCGCGACATACTCATAAACCTGCGTTGACACGGCAGCATCAAACAAGCCGTCGTCGAAGGGCAACTGGGTCGCGTCGGCATTCTTGAATTCAACATGTTTGAAGTCCGCGCAGCGGGCACCGGTCATTTCAATCATGGGATCCGATAGATCAATGCCGGCAACAAGCCCTTTGTCGCCAACGGTAGCCGCCATGTCGTAAGCCAACAGTCCGGGTCCGATCCCGATATCAAGGGCGCGTTCCCCCTGCTTCAACGACAGGGCTTCGAGCACTTTTGCCCGTTGCGCCGTGACATCAGGTGTCTTGTACACACGCTCTATTGCTTTGGCAGCATCGGCATTGAAATCGATCGTTCCAGACATAAGGTTTTCTTTCTTCTTATTGTTCTCGGCCAACGTAGCGCTTAAAGAACACGCATGTTATCACCGCCAAAACAAGAACTCATGGAGGATTGTCATGCCGGGAAAAGCGCAGGAAGTCATTGAGACATTTTGGCGGATTCAAAACGACCGCGACTACACAAAGCTCGTCGAACTTTTTTCTGATGACGCGGTGCTTGAAGATCCCATATGGGGGACGATGAACGGTAAGAAAGAGATCGCCGATTTCATGGCGAAGATGAATGAAGAAACCCAAAAGGCGCAAATGCATTTTGATGCGGTCGAGATATGCGGCGATGACACCACCGCATGGTGTCAATGGGAGGCGGTAACCCCGGCCGGCCGTCGACAAGGGTGTGGCCTTTACAAAGTCAAAGATGGAAAGATGACGTACTACAAAGACTATATGAACCCAGCCGAAGCCGGGTGACGACACATCACGCGCCGCGCCACGTATCTTTCAATCGCAAGGGCCTACCGGGCGTCGTTCCTGTCGCGGCCCCGTCACGCCAAACCATCTCGCCATTGACCATCACAAAGCTTATACCGGCCGCCGGTTTTTCTGGTTCTTCGAAGGTAGCCTCATCGATAATGCTCTCCGGATCAAAGAGAACCAGATCGGCATAGTATCCTTCCTTGATTAGGCCGCGATCTTTGAGCCCGAACTGCTTTGCCGGGAGGCCGGTCATCCGATGCACAGCCTCTTCCAAGGGAAGGAGGCCTACATCGCGCGCATAGTGGCCAAGCACACGCGCGAATGTCCCCCACAAACGGGGATGGGGATGACGGTCCCACGGCAAACCATCCGATCCGATCATCGCATGTGGGCTTTTTATGACGCGACGCACATCTTCCTCGTCCATTGAGAAATAGATCGCCCCGGCTGGTGAAAGAACATCGACAACATCCAAACGGTCGATCGCCATTTCATCCGCAATCTCATCGAGATCTCGTCCGGCATATTCCGGTTTCGCCGTACACCAAGTCACCAGAACCTTTGAGGCACGGTCGACCGCATGTTTCATCAGCATGGTCGAGGATGCGGTATAGGGATAGACATCCATCCCAATGCGCTGCTTCTTTCGCAGCTTTGCAATGAGCGGCAGCGTTTCTTTCGTGCGCCCGAAATTCTCTGAACCGTGTGTCTTGTGGTGCGACAAGATCAATTGAATGTCAGCGCCGCCTGCAATCTCAGCGGCTTCTTCAATGGCGTCGATCACATGCTCAGCTTCGTCACGAATGTGAGCTGTGTAGATTCCGTCATAAGGGGCGAGTACTTCCGCCAGTGCCGCGACTTCAGAGGTTGGTGCGGGATTCGCAGGCGGATAATAGAGACCACTTGAAAGCCCAACCGCGCCGGCGTCCAACGCATCTTTGAGTTCGCCCTTCATGCGATCAAGCTCTTTGTCATCGGCCGGCTTTGTAAGATCATCCATCGCGTTCGAACGTAGCGTCGTATGGCCCACGAGCCCGACAATGTTCAGGGCCGGCGCTTGTGCCTCGAGACGAGCGAGATAATCACCAAAGGACGCAAACGTCGTCTCCTCGGTCATCGAAATCAACTGAGTGTCCGGCCGGGGCGGCGATGTCCGGGTAAATGGCGCAAGTGAAAAACCGCAATTGCCGATCACGACACTGGTCACACCTTGGCTTGCCTTAGCGGGCATCGCCCGGTCGAGCAGTGCGTAGGCGTCATCATGCGTGTGCACGTCGATGAAGCCCGGCGCCAGTGCCATGCCCTTTGCATCTATAATATTGGTGCCCGCTTCCGCTTTGGTCTTCGGATCGACAGACCGCACGCGATCTCCCTCAACCAGAACGGATCCTTTCTTTCGTGCATCACCCGAGCCATCAATGATCAAGGCATTCTGAACCAGCGTTTTGATGGTCATGGCATTCCCTTAGATTGGTAAATTCGATCCGGACACGATCGACTGAACCCTGCAGTTTAGACTAGGCGCATTTATCCAATATTGGCCGGGCTGCGCGCCCATCCGGCGCGGGGAATGGGATCTTAAATGAAAATGCCTGTGGCGTTGGTCCGAGCCGCGCGAGTGTTTCCAGTTTTTCTTGACCTTCACTAACGGTCGGGATGTGGCCCGCTTCCACCCACCACAACGCCATGTATGTCTCGATCGTGTCGAACCATTCACGCCGCCGACGCATGATGGAAAGGTGCGCAGGCGTTCGATAAACGAACGCCGCGAGCGATTCCATATCGCTCCACATGGACATGTTGATGGCGATGTTCGGGTCTTCGAACGGATTGAGATCGAGTGCATTATTGCCCTCGCCAACCAAACGCCAGACAAATCCCGCCTGCTTTTCTGCAATTGCATTCACGCGATCAAGGTTAGCGACAAACTCGGCATTCTCCGGATGATCGGCCGGGAGCCGGAACTTTGCGATATTGATTTGAGCGAGATGATAAGTCATGCCGCTGCCTTTCGTTGATCCCAGTTGATCACAAGACGCGACATGAGGGCCTTGGTCAAGTGCGCCCAACACAATCTGAATCTGCAAGCGAAAATGACACCTTGCAACGATTTGCCAACAAGCTGATAACGCTCATACGCGGCGATGAACTCAGCGAATTGGGGAATACACTAATGGCTCGACTGGTTGTTGCACTCATGCTCTTGCTGATGACAGGTGCCCAAGCAAAGCAAACGGTCGTGGTCACCCTTTTTGACGGTTTCACACCTGAGATGATGGAGCTGGCGAACACGCCGAACTTTGATGCGTTGAAGACGGACGGCACTTGGAGCGATCATTTGGTACCCGTTTTCCCATCGATCTCGCTGACCAATCACACAAGCTACATCACCGGTTGCTGGCCAGAGAACCACGGCTTGGTGAACAACAAGTTCTTCGACCCGGAACGCGGTCTTTATGATCATTCAGACGACGCCGACTGGCGAACGGGCTGCGACGCCCTGTTTGAGGCGGTCGAGAAACAGGGATTGAAAGCAGCGGCACTCGGCTATGCCGGCCGCAAATCGTCAACCGAAGGCGCACTGGCCTCCATCATTTCGCAAGAAGCGAAGTTCGAAGACTATCCCCAAGACCCAGGGCGGGCCGAAGAAGTGCTCGCGTTGTTGGACAAACCGGTTGCCGAACGACCGGACCTGATCGTTGCCTACTTCCGGGGACCGGACGGCAACGCCCACTTCAAAGGCATCGACGCGCCGGAGACCATTGCCGATGTGGAAACAGCAGATCGCATCATAGGCAAGATTCGCGGGAAACTTGCTACCCTTGCTGTAGTCGACGACGTCGCACTGTTTGTGGGCACGGATCACGGCATGAAAAATGTGACCCACATGGTCAATATCGGACGCATTATGCGCCGGCAAGCTATCGATGGCGTGGTTGCGTCCTCAGGCACCAATGCCTTCATCTATTTGAACGACCCTGCGCAAGCGAACGAGATCCACAAGAAGCTGGAGGGTCACGACGCCTTCGATGCCTATGTGCGAGGGAGCTTTCCGGATTATGCCCATATTGGTGATGGGCCTCGAGCACCGGACATTCTGCTTGCCGCAAAACCCCCTCACGCCCTGGAAGACGTGGACATGCTGCCGGGATGGGTGCATTGGCTGGGACTGACGTGGATCTGGCCCGACACATTTAGTCTTTTCGGCGGGCTCGTCGCGACCCATGGCTACAATCCCGCCATGCCGGAGATGCATGGAATTTTCTATGCTTGGGGAACTAGGATCCCACAGGGACTTGAACTCGATCAGGTACAAATCATTGATGTCCATCCGACTGTTCTGTCTCTGATGGGCTTGTCACCCACAGATCATGTCGACGGGAAAACGGACGATCGCCTGCTGGCTCAGTGATTACGCGAAGGCTCTTCTCAAATTCACAGAGCATCTGCCACAAGTCTGAGGGACAATGGCAGGCAAACGCTCCTGACATCGTTATGTCAGGATATCGGAATCAGTCATGTAGTTGACCCTTGACCACGCCGCCGCAATCACCAGACTCTTTGGCTATGGCAAAAGCGAAAACGAAACAATCAGGGCCTGGGTTTGCCGAGGCACCTGCAACAAACTTTGTTCCCCACCGCCCCGTCCGGCCTGAAAAGTCGGAGGGTGGCATTGCGCTGAAGTTTGTCTCCGAGTTCGAACCCGCAGGCGATCAGCCCGAAGCCATTAAAGGACTTGTTGAGGGCGTCGCGACCGCAGAGCGGGATCAAGTCCTGCTGGGCGTCACCGGCTCGGGCAAGACCTACACAATGGCAAAGGTCATTGAGGCAACGCAGAGGCCCGCTCTGATCCTTGCGCCAAACAAGACATTGGCGGCCCAACTCTACGGCGAAATGAAGACCTTCTTTCCTGACAATGCGGTCGAGTACTTCGTTTCCTACTACGACTATTATCAGCCCGAGGCCTATATCCCGCGGACGGACACCTATATCGAAAAGGAAAGCACGATCAACGAGCAGATCGATCGCATGCGCCATTCCGCTACGCGTTCCTTATTGGAACGCGATGATGTGGTGATCGTCGCCAGCGTGTCCTGCATCTACGGCATCGGTTCCGTCGAAACCTATTCCGATATGACATTTGAGGTGAAGACGGGGGGCAAAACTGACCGCAACGCCCTGCTCGCCGATCTTGTTGCGCTTCAGTACAAACGCAATGACGGAAATTTCATGCGCGGCACCTTTCGGGCCCGCGGTGATGTGGTGGAAATATTCCCGGTTCACTACGAAGACCGCGCCTGGCGCGTGTCCTTGTTTGGCGATGAAGTCGAAGCCATTCATGAATTCGATCCCTTGACCGGTCAAAAAACCAACATTCTTGAATCGGTGAAGGTTTACGCCAACAGCCACTATGTCACGCCGCGCCCGACCCTTCAGCAAGCGATGAAATCCATTCGCAAAGAATTGGTAGTGCGATTGGAGGAATTGAACAGCCAAGGCAAGCTGCTCGAAGCACAGCGGCTGGAGCAACGCACGAATTTCGATCTCGAAATGATGGAGGCCACTGGCGCCTGTGCTGGAATCGAAAACTACTCAAGGTACCTAACCGGCCGCCAGCCGGGCGAGCCGCCGCCTACTTTGTTCGAGTATTTGCCCGACAATGCTTTGGTGTTTGTCGACGAAAGTCACGTGACCGTACCGCAGATCGGCGCCATGTTCCGCGGTGACTATCGGCGCAAATCGACACTGTCCGAATTCGGATTCCGCTTACCGTCCTGTTGCGATAATCGGCCCCTAAAGTTCGAAGAATGGGACGCCATGCGTCCGGGAACCGTCTATGTCTCGGCGACGCCCGGCGGTTGGGAACTCGAACGGACAGGCGGCGTCTTTGTAGAACAGGTCATTCGGCCGACCGGGTTGACGGACCCTGATGTGATCATCCGCCCCGTTTCTTCGCAAGTCGAAGACCTAATTGCTGAATGCAAAGAATGCGCAAAGAATGGTCAGCGGGTGTTGGTGACGACGCTGACCAAACGCATGGCGGAAGATCTGACCGAGTATATGCACGACCAAGGCGTGCGGGTGCGTTATATGCATTCGGACATCGATACGCTTGAGCGCATTGAAATCATACGTGACCTGCGCATCGGCGCATTTGACGTGCTCATCGGGATCAATCTGTTGCGCGAAGGCTTGGATATCCCTGAATGCGCACTCGTTGCCATTCTCGATGCAGACAAAGAAGGGTTTTTGCGGTCAGAAACGTCACTTGTGCAGACGATTGGCCGCGCGGCACGAAACGTCGAAGGACGTGTTATTCTGTATGCTGACGGTATAACCAAAAGCATGGAAAGAGCCATCGCAGAAACCGATCGCCGGCGCGCAAAGCAAGAATCTTACAACGAAGAACACGGGATTACGCCGGAGAGCATCAAAAAGAATATTGGCGACATTCTTGAGTCGGTCTATGAGGGTGACCATGTCCGCGTCGATACCGGCGATGACGAGACCGTCCATATGGTCGGGCACAATCTGCAGGCCCATATTCAGGATATGGAAAAACGCATGCGCGACGCCGCTGCCGATCTTGAATTCGAAGAGGCCGCACGATTGCGGGATGAAATCAAGCGGCTGCAGGAAATGGAATTGGCTGTGGCGGACGACCCTTTCGCACGTCAAGCCGCGCTCGATCAGGCCGTCACCACGCCCAAAAAGGCGGCGGGGACGTCGAAGGGTTCTTCCAAGGGCCGCTCAACCAGCGGACGTCCGGGTATGCGTGCCGGAAAACGTGTGCGAAAGCGCAAAGGACCATAAGGCAGATCAAATACGCCTGTTGGCCTTAAAGACCTGCAACCGCTTCGCCATCAAGATATCCGGCTTTCCGAAGCCGTTCGCGTCGGGGAGTACGCCCACGACCGCATATCCAAGCCTTCTGTAGAAGGCGAAGGGATGCCCCTCACGATCCTGAAGGTTTGTGAGTTTTTCGAGCGGCTCGGGAAACAGATCGACACCTGCCAGAGATGTCCATCCAGCCTCATCGTCTGTTCCAAGCCACATCATGACGGCACCACGCGCGACCACCCGGTGTTCCAATTCCTCAACCAGTTTGCGGCCTATGCCCTTCTTTTGGACCAATGGATCAACGACCAATGGGTGCAGTTCCCAACCTTGCGGTCCGTGGGACGGTTGCGCCCCGATCCAACCAACCATCCGATTTTGAGAGTCGAATGCCGCGATCATGATGTTCTCATCGTCTTCCATCAATTCATCAATATCGACACGCGCAGAACTCGGGTCAGGCCAAGCGTTCGGCGCCATTTCTTTGAAGCCTTCGACCAGCAGGCGAGCCGCCTGATCGCGTGCTTCCTCAGACAGATCAAATAGATTTTTGACAATCAGATCTTTCATGAGAGGCTGTGCTTTAGGAATATGACGGAACGCACAACATACATACGTTTTGTAACAAGCGAAACACATCCGCCCTACGGACATCGCACCGGTGTTTTCGATGCCCTTTACGAAGTTGTCGATAACGAAAACACGACAAATGACTCAGTGGATCTCGGACAAACATATATTGATTGGTTTCGACGAAATCTTCCGACGCCCTACAGGTTCTCCCGGTCAAAGAATCCAAATGCCCAAGAAGTGGCGCTCTCTTGGTTTAAGCCGAACGCGATTGAACAGATTGCGCGATTTCGGGAGGTAATCGCCTTTGTTGAACAACATGGATACAACGTGATCACACTGAAGACGAAAAGACCAGGATACATCGTGTACGAAGACGCGTTTCAGATTGTTGCCTCACCGTTCTCCGACACACCGACATAGGATGAGCATTGAGAGATGAAGTTCGAGGCGATCTTGTTCGACTGCGATGGTGTGCTGGTGGATAGCGAACGAATTGGTGCAGAAGTAACCTGGCAAGCCGCCCGCGCGCATGGCTATGCTGCAACGCTCGAAGAAACGATTCATCGGTTCCGCGGTTGGAAAATGGCAGAAATTGTTCACGAGATTGAGCGATCGATCGGCAAAAAACTGCCCGCAGACTTTGTTCCTCAAGCGCGAGCCGAGATGGCGAGTGCCTTCAAGAAAGATCTAAAACCGATAGAAGGTATTTTCGGCGCCCTCAAAGAAACACCCGACCCGATCTGCATCACTTCCGGCGGTCCGATGGCCAAGATTATGGGCAATCTCAAGATCACTGGCTTGCTGGAGGTGTTCGGCCCACGTTTTCAAGACCGAATCTTTTCAAGCTATGATGTCAACATTTGGAAACCCGATCCCGGGCTATTTCTCCACGCAGCCAAAAAATTATCCGTGTCTCCGTCCAACTGCGCGGTTGTCGAAGACAGCGAAGTTGGCGTCAGAGCTGGTGTTGCCGCCGGAATGACGGTGTTTCACTACACCGCAGAAAGCAATCCTCTGACAAAAATTGAAAAGGGGACCGTTGTCCCCTTCACCGACATGCGTGCCTTACCGAACCTTTTGGCCCGACATGTTTGATCCGCCTGGTTCAATCCAAAGGAAAATAGATCTCTGTAATGAGTTCTGCTTCCGGCGTTGACTGCGGGTCATTGATGTAAACTTCCCAAGGTGGACCGGATGGTTTGAGCTTTTGCGCTTCCATATAGGGCATGATCTTAGCGTAGGTTTCGCCAAGCTTCGCATACGGACCTTTATGGATCGCCTTTAGTGCTTCTCCGGCGTAAGTAGCCCCCAGCTTAACCTCGCCTTCGCCGGCATCGAAATCATCGCCCGGCGCGACAATCGGCAACGCAACGTCAAAGTTCGACATGTCGTCGCCCATTTGATGGTAAATCGCCAACGGTGCGCCCGCCATCTCAAGACCATTTTCGGCTAGATACGTTTGCAGCTTCGCAAAGCCCTCGCCCATCGCTTGCCCGATCGAGCCATCCGCCACGCTTCCTTCGCCGCTGACATAGATGATCGGCTGCGCCTCAACCTTGACGACGGTGTAAGACGGCATGGCCGCCGCATACCCGAACGCGACGGTCGCCAAGATAAATGTGAACCACCCAAGTCTAGAACGCTGCATTCTCGCCTCTTTCATTATTTTGACCGAAGGCGCACTTCAGCGCAGACCAAACCTGAGATCAAGAATTATTCCGCGCCGACAGTTTCGGCCACTTTGTTGGCGCTGTATTCAAGTGTCTTTGTTTTGCCTTCGATCAGATCCCGCTTTGCGAGAATGGTGTCCGCGAAAAAACTCATGCATTTTCGAATGCGGGCATTATTCCGCAAGTCGGGATGGGTCAGCACCCATAACTCGCGCGTTTCCTTAACCCCGTCATCCGCGAGGCGAACGAGTTCTGGGTCAGGATCTCCCATAAAGCAAGGCAAACGCACCAATCCCAGTCCGGCACGCGCGGCCTGATGCCGGGTCAGAAGGTCGTTCATCCTCAAACGGACTGGAGCTGCGTCAAATATGGACTCCACCACCCAATTCGGCCGCGTGTCATCGCCAGGCCATCCAATCCACCCTAGCTCGTCGACTTTGCTGAAGTCATGACTGTCCAAGTAGGCTGGGCTCGCATAGGTGGCATGCCGGCTGGTGAGCAAACGGCGGCCGACTAAATTCTCCGGCGGGTCGTCGGTCACACGAAGAACAACATCCGCTTCCCTTCGATCTAGATCGACCAGCCCGAAGGACAGCTTCAAGGTAAGCTCAATGTCGGGGTGCTCATCGCAAAACCGATCTAGCTCATCGACGAGCAAATGATAAGCAATGATATCGGGCATAGATACGGTAACGGGTCCTTCAAGCGCCCTGTCCGCACCGGCGATTGCGCGTTCCGCCGCCAGAGCAGCCTCTTCGATATTCTCTGCAGCCCGTACTAGCGCTGTACCCGTGTCCGTCGGCACATAGCCCTCTGGCGTGCGGTCGAACAGGCGCGCTTCCAGTTCGCCCTCAATGGCAGCTAACCGCTTTGATACGGTCGAATGGTCGAGTGCCAAACCTAGCGCTGCTTTCCGGATCGATCCAGCCCGCGCCACACCCAAGACAATTCGATAATCATCCCATTTCATATCTCAAGAGCCCCATGCCCAGTTGTACATCCTTCCCGATATGGTGATTTCAATCACCGTGTTCCAGACCTTTTTCAGAATTGGATTTGAACAACTTTACCCAACATACACAATGCGGGCACAGGACCCCTGTCGTTAGCACAGCTAGCCGGATCCCCACAGTCGTCGTTCCCATCGGGCTGGCTGTGCGCGATGGCCTTTTGCCAAATGTCGCCCGCCAAGGAATGGTTCTTTTGAGTCATTCCAATTGGAGCAGATATTTTGGAGTAGACAATGAAACGTACTGGGAAACGTACCGGGAAACGTGCTGGACTTTTCTTCCTCGCCACTCTCGCCCCGACCCTTATCTTCGCAAACCAATCCCAAGCTGGCGAGTACAACACCGCACTGAACAGCTGCAAGGAAGCCGTCGCCGAAGAACTTGGACTCGGTGACAATGCCTCATTTCGTTTGCAGAAAATGAAACCCAGAGGACACAAATACACTTTCAATCTGCGTGTCACGGACACCGGCTCGCCAGACCGCACAAAATATAAAGCTAAGTGTGAGGCAGATCGTAGAGGTGAGATCTTGAATCTTGAGACTGAACAACAGACATAAGGCTCGTACGAAACCCTCCTAGGGGCACCCCCCAAATCGCCCCACCCTTAAACCGGTGCGCACCTCAACCGCACCGGTTTTTTTCTGTGTCGTCACAATGCAGCATCACGCTGGTCTGAATCGCACGCGCCTTTTTTTGTTGGCACACACGGTCGGATCGAACAAGCTAGGTCGCCCTGCGAATTAGATCGTCACACGATCCAACTGACGCACAATGCGTACGCTTGAGCGCATCTTGCTTTGGTCAATTCCTGAGCTCGCCTAGAGCGCGATCAGGTTAAGCGGAGGCCGGTTAGCCGCCAAGATTTCTTGGTCGCGCGACAAACAGTGAAACCCCATAGCGCTTTGGGGCATGATCATGAATCGAAGATAAGTGATCATGCCCTAGGTCAGCGGGATCAACTCCACGACCGGTATTCTGCGCTCCGTACGTTCTTGATAGACAGCGTAATCGGCATAGATCTCAACCAATTGCGGCCATAGCTCCGCGTGCCGGTCGTCCGCAACCGTTTCTGCACGGACATTGATGGACTTTGAACCAACGCGGACAACACAGTCAGGATGGACGACAAGATTGTTATACCAAGCCGGATGCTTGTCAGCTCCTGCGTAAGAAGCAACAAGCGCATATCCACGGTCCGTCCTAAGATAAATGAGTGGAAGCGTACGCGCCTTACCGCTTTTAGCACCCTTGGTTGTCAGAAGCAGGGTCGGCGCGCCCTGCATCGTGCCGCCCAGTTTGCCTGAACTGATACGGTAGATGGCATTGTGGGCCTTAACCGCAATCTTGAAGATGGCATGAACCAGTCCACCTTGTTTGGGTTTTGGAGGTGTCGCCATGGTGCATCCTTTAGTATGACGCTCAGAAGCGTGAAATTAACGTTCCCCTACGGAACGAATTCACCCTAACATCGATTGGACCAACAAAAAAATGCCGCACTGGTCCATGAGTAGGTAGGCGACATTTGCTATGACAGTGCCGACCACTGATAGGAGTACAAATATGTCTGCACAACATGAATTGGTCGCCGGTTCCACGGCAGGATCGCCTCTGGGTAAACTACTCGACATTCGTTGCATCGACATCGCTGAAGATGAAGTACTCTATCGCATGCCTTTCGCTTCTTCGAAGACGACCGTCGGAGATATGGTGCATGGCGGCGCCATCGCCGCTCTCGTCGATACAGCCGCAACAGCCGCAGCTTGGAGTTCATCAAAACTGCCAGAGAACCCTCGTGGCACCACAATCGGTTTCTCGATCAACTATCTGTCCGGCGCTCATTCCACGGATCTTGACGCGAAAGCGAAAATTATTCGACGCGGCGGTTCTGTCGTGATTGTCGGTGTCGATGTATTCGGCGCCGGCGACGCCCATATCGCAACGGCGACCGTCACGTACAAACTCTCCGGCAAACGAAAATAGGGGTTGCTGCTACGCCACGCGCGTCCAACGCTTCGGCGATTCGCGTCGTGCTCACTGTCGGAGCAGGCCTTCGTCTTTGTGGCACAATCCAAGGCTCAATTCATAGCTCGATGTGATCTGATTATTCCGTTTCACGAAACATCTGGTATTCTCCGATCACGATGAGCGATCGAATTCAGATTCAGGATGATATTGAAGAACTGATCCATCACATAAGCGGTATGCCGCGTGAACAGCTCAACAGCAAGACTCGGATTAGGGCTGATGTGAACATTGTTGGTCTCGATGTTGAAGAGTTGTTGCATGGATACTTTAATCGCTTCGATGTAAATACATCGCATTTTGCGTACACCAACTATTTCGATATCGATGGATGGGACGAAGGACTGGACGTGCTGCGCCCATTTTCGCATGCTCTAATCCTCCTTTTCTTTCCAAGCAAGAGAACGCTACTGAAAAGATCCAGAGCTCAAGAACGAGAGATCACAGTTGAACATCTCGTTCGATGTGCAGTGTCAAAAATCTGGTCGCACCCAGACGACTCTCTGGAACGCACTTTCAGTATCACTGGCTTTCTGATTTTCTCACTTATCACGTTTACCTCGTGGCTTACTTGGTTGTTCATTCTTATAGTGGGACTCGGATTTCTACTGGATTCGACTACCGCTTCGCTGCCATTGTTCGGTCTTCTTATGTCTGGCGGTGCTAGCTGGATTGCTGTTTGCTCACTGGTTTCAAATTGGGGTTGGATCAACCAGAAGATTGAAGGCGCCCGTTTGGTGGAGCGAATATGAAATGAAACTTGCCGCTGGGGAAGTCTTCTTTATCTACACCACTCTACCCGATACAGATGCGGCGTCGGCATTTGGCAAGGCTCTTGTTGAACGCAAGCTCGCCGCTTGTGTGAACATCTTTCCGGGCATGACATCGATCTATGAATGGCAAGGCAACATCCAGACTGACAGCGAAACCGCCATGATTATTAAGACGAGCCGCACTGTTTTGGATGAGGCAATGACGGTTGCAAAAGATCTGCATCCCTACGAAACACCTGCCCTTCTAATTTTGCCGGTCACAGGCGGAAATGCTGATTATCTGAAGTGGGTGGCAGACCAAACAGCTCAGACTTGACGTATCACTCCTCATCCACGCAAATCGCCACCTTAATCACTCACCCGTGATCATCCTCGACCAAGCAAGAAAGAGTTAACCCTGTAACGGGCATCGAATTGCCCGCCATGGGCTTCCAATCGCCGGACGGTTCGCTATATATGAACCACATACTGTGGGCGTATTATTTGGCAATCGGCCCTGGCCAAATCACGCTGTTTTCCGAAATCTGTTGGCAAGGCTCTACGCTCAATCACGCATGTTGTATTTGCTCTTGATAGCTGGCCTTGTTCTGCTGCTTTTCGCTGGCGACCTTTTGATCCGCGGTGCCGTCGGACTAGCCCAGCACCTCGCGATCCCGCCGCTTATTATCGGTCTGACGATCGTTGCCTTTGGCACCTCGGCACCTGAATTGGTGGTGAGCATCGAATCCGCTCTTTTGGATCACGCCGGCATTGCGGTGGGCAATGTTGTGGGCAGCAATATTGCCAACATTCTGCTGGTGCTGGGATTGCCATCGATGATCTTCCCCATCATGTGCAATCAGGACTCCATTCGCCGCAACACCTTGTTCATGGTGGGTGTGAGCATTCTATTCATCGGCCTATGTCACACGGGCAGCCTTGGCTTCTTCGATGGGGCGCTTTTGTTTTCGCTTGTCTTACTATTTCTTGGATACGCCTGGTACCGCGCGCGCCTCGGCAAAGTGAAAATCGACCAAGTCACAGAACTGGAGGAAATCGCGGCGATACCCCACGACACGTTGCGCATTTCTGTCTTTCTGATCCTCGGACTGATTGGACTCCCCTTGGGCGCTCATCTGACCGTTGAAGGCGCAAGTGGCGTCGCGCGAATCTGGGAAGTTCCAGAGGGCATCATCGGTCTCAGCGTCGTCGCGTTCGGAACCTCGCTGCCGGAACTGGTCACCACGATGGCCGCTGCCATACGCCGAAACGCCGACATTGGTATAGGAAATGTGATTGGCTCCAATATCTTCAATCTATTGGCCATCATGGGCATCACAGCAATGGTCACAAACGTGCCGGTTGCCGAAGATTTTTTGCGTTTCGACCTTTGGGTCATGCTGCTGTCTTCACTCCTCATTGTGCCGTTCGCCTTGCTGAAAGGCCAAATTGGCAGAGTGACCGGCGCTATCTTCTTTACAACTTATGTTGTCTATATTGTTTCGTTGTACCATTAGGTCCGCGCGCAATTATGTCCTTTGACACCCAAAAAGTCGCTCTGGTCACAGGGGCCTCAAAACGTCTAGGGAAATCTATCGCATTAGGTCTCGCGCGTGAGGGCTGGCGTGTTGCCATTCACTTTGGAAGCAACAAATCCGAAGCCGACCAAGTAGTTGCGGAAATCAATACCCTTCAGAAGACAAGCCTTCCGGCCGCTATCAGCATTCAGGCCGATCTTTCGAATTTTCAAGAAACCGAGTCCGTCGTTAAGACATGCGCTGACCAATTAGGCCCACCAAGTTGTCTGGTGAACAACGCCTCTTTGTTTGAGCGCGACGATATCAAAACAGTGACACAAGAAAGTTGGGACGCACATTTGCAAACGAACGTGCGGGCACCTTTGTTCTTGGCGCAACAATTCAGTCAACATTTGCCCGACGGCATTGAGGGCAACATCGTCAATCTCATTGACCAGCGTGTATGGAGAACGACGCCCGCGTTTTTGTCTTACTCTATCAGCAAGTCAGCCCTTTACACACTAACCAAGATGTTAGCGCAAGCGCTTGCGCCACGCATCAGGGTGAACGGCATAGGCCCTGGCCCAACCCTGCCAAGCAAACGACAGACTACGGAACAATTCAACAACCAAGTTAAAGCCGATACGCTGACAGAGCGCGCAACCTCGGTCTACGATATAGCAAACACTGTTCTTTATTTGCTCAGCACACCATCGATCACAGGTCAAATGATTGCTCTCGATGGTGGACAGCACCTTGCATCGGATAAAGAAAATTTCGACGGACTTGATGAGTAACGCAGATAACAGCACGCAAAGCTGAAAGGCATCTTTTGATGGTTCAGAAGAAACTACCGCCAGATGATAACGTCCATGTACTGAAGATTGCAGATGCAAAGCACTCGATCCGCCATGTATTTGTTAGAGATCTTGAGCTTGATGCGCATATTGGCGTGTATCGCCACGAAAAAGGACGCACACAACCTATTCGAATCAACATTGATCTGACAGTCCGTGAAGATACAAAACGGATTGATGACGAATTGATGAATGTGGTGGACTACGAGCAGGTGGTGCACCAAGTGCGCACTATTGTTGACAGTGGTCATCTCAAGCTGGTCGAGACACTAGCCGAACGAATCGCCCAGGCCTGTTTATCTGACATACGTGTGCTGATCGCTCGCATACGGATTGAAAAGCTCACGGCAATAGAGGGCGCACGGAGTGTCGGTGTCGAGATAGAACGTGCACGTCCCGATCAATAATTTCTTATACGGATTGTCCGGATACGCTGTTCAGCGGTTTAGTTTCTGCACAGCACAAAATCCGTTCATCAATCTTTTATTAACCATGATCCGAGCCGCGATTTGTCCGCGAGGCAACCTGTCGCAGTAGACATTATTTATTAATTTCAACCACTTAAGTCGCTGCACAAAAAATAGGCAATGAGTGAGGAGTCTAGGGATTCTGCTGTACAACGGCCCCTCCCCATGCTTTCTCAACAAGGTTTTCCACAGGAATCGGGGATAAATGTGTTCGGCCCCTACGTATGATAATTGTGACCTTAGAAGACCCTCTTTTTGGTTGCGAAAGATGCATTTGATGCAATCTGAAGACGAAACCCGACAATGAACGAAGAGCCTGGCGGGCCACAAGAGGACCCGGACAAGACAGAGAAGCTTTCAGACATCCCGGAAGAAACCGCGACGGGGCCAGAGGTCATCCGTGCCTTCGTAAAGACGTTGCCAGCCGGCCCAGGGGTTTACCGCATGCTGGATCACCAGGCAGAGGTGCTCTATGTCGGAAAAGCACGTAACCTCAAGAAAAGGGTGACCAGCTACACCAAGTTTGGTGGCCATACCAATCGAATTGCCCGGGTGATCGCCAATACGGCGTCAATGGAATTCGTCACCACAGGCTCAGAAACCGAGGCCCTGCTCCTAGAAGCCAATCTGATCAAACGGCTCAAACCGCGCTACAACATCATTCTGCGCGATGACAAGTCGTTTCCGCATATTCTAGTGACTGGCGACCACGATTTCCCGCAGATCCTGAAACATCGCGGTGCGCAGAGCCAGAAAGGAGAGTATTTCGGGCCCTTCGCCTCTGCTCTGTCCGTGAACCAAACACTCAATACCTTGCAGCGCGCCTTCTTATTGCGGAGCTGCTCCGACAGTGTCTTTGAAAATCGGACACGCCCATGCCTGCTCTACCAAATCAAACGATGCAGTGCGCCCTGTGTCGGATACATCGACCAAGGAAGCTACAAATCACTGGTTGAGGATGCCCGCGATTTTTTGCGCGGCAAAAGCAAACGTATAAAAGACCAGCTTACCGACATCATGGAAACGGCTTCCAAGAACCTCGATTTTGAGCGGGCTGCCGTTTATCGCGATCGCATCCGTGCGCTCAGCCACGTCCAGCTTCATCAAGGAATCAATCCTGCTTCGCTCGAAGAGGCAGATGTGATCGCCGCCGACGAGCAAGCAGGACAAACTTGCGTCCAGGTCTTCTTTTTTCGGGCCAACCAGAACTGGGGAAACCGCGCCTATTATCCGCGCCACGATCGATCGCAAGAAATCGCAGATGTGCTCGAAGCCTTTGTTGCTCAGTTCTACGACAACAAGCCGGCCCCAAGACAGATCCTTTTGAGCCACACAGTCCCAAACCAGACGCTGCTGGAAGAAGCTTTATCGACGCGCGCGGGGCGCCGCGTTTCGGTTCTCACACCACAGCGGGGCGAGAAAAAAGAAATCGTTGCGCAGGCCCAAAGCAACGCAAAAAATGCGCTCGCACGCCGGCTTTCCGAAAATGCGTCCGAACGCCAACTTCTTGAAGAGGTCGCAGAAGCCTTTGGCATGAGCGCACCACCTGAAAGAATTGAAGTCTACGACAACAGTCATATTCAGGGCGCACATCCTGTGGGCGGCATGATTGCGAGCGGTATTGGCGGCTTTCAAAAGAACCAATACCGCAAGTTCAACATCAAAGACAAAGACATCGCTGCCGGAGACGATTACGGAATGTTGGAAGAAGTCCTTTCGCGCCGTTTTTCGCGACTCATCAAAGAAGAAGCAAAACGCGCCGAAAGAGAGAACGACGCAGATATTGTCGACCCTGAGCCCAAATCATTGTGGCCAGATCTGGTGTTGATCGATGGCGGCGCCGGTCAATTGTCGGTTGCGCAGGCTGTGTTTGAAGAACTGGGAATTGAAGATGTCACCCTTGTGAGCATCGCTAAGGGACCGGACCGGAATGCGGGCCGAGAACGCTTCTTTATGCCGGACCGTCCTCCATTTTCGCTCGAGTTTGGAAGTCCCGTTCTCTATTTCTTGCAAAGATTGCGCGACGAAGCCCACCGGTTTGCCATTGGGTCCCATCGGGCACGCCGCCAGTCAGCCATCAGAAAGTCGGCCCTGGATTCCGTGCCCGGCGTTGGAGCCGCGCGCAAACGCGCATTGCTCAATCATTTTGGATCGGCGCGTGCTGTCGAACGCGCAGGCCTCGCCGATTTGCAGGATGTCGAAGGCATCAGCAAATCCATGGCGCAGAAGATCTATGATTATTTTCACGAAAACCAATAGCGCTTTATCCCGCAGGCCTTTGATATATGATCCGCTAAAGTGTCAGGATAACAGGCAGTGATTGGCATGAAGCTCGGCCTCCCAAATTGGCTTACCTTATTGCGGATTTTGGCAATTCCAGCGCTCGTCGCGACCTTTTACTTTGAAGGTCCGGCGGCGCATTGGATGGCGCTGGCGATTTTCGCGCTGGCCGGAATTACTGACTATTTTGATGGCCATATGGCGCGGTCGATGCAAATTGAATCGCGTTTCGGGAAGATGCTCGATCCCATTGCCGACAAACTGATCGTAGCGGCTGCGCTGATGATGCTCGCGCAGTCCGGTATTTTATATGGCGTGCATATTATTGCGGCCATTGTCATACTGTCTCGAGAACTTTTGATTTCCGGGCTGCGTGAATTTCTGTCGAGCGATGAAGTGAAACTTCCCGTCACTCAACTCGCCAAATTCAAGACGACAGCGCAAATGCTGGCGATCGGCTTCTTGCTCGCGGGACCAGCCGGCGAAAGTGTCTTTCCATTGACGCTGGAGTTTGGCTTAGTCCTTCTTTGGATCTCCGCGGCGCTTACAGCCTATACCGGCTACGGCTATGTCAAAACGGCCATGGTTGAAATCCCCTTCATTGATGGGCAAACCGGCAGCGAGGCCAAGAATTGAAACTTCTCTATTTCGCATGGATCCGCGAAAAAATCGGCCACGCCGAAGAAGACATCCCGTTGCCCAGCTCGGTGCACGACGTAGAAACGCTGCTGAGCTGGTTGTCAGATCAATACCCCCACATTGAGGAGATATTGAGCGACAAGAGATCTGTTCGCGTTGCGGTCAATCAAGAGCACGCCCAACCAACTACGCCTGTCTCCGACACGGACGAGGTTGCATTGTTCCCGCCAGTGACTGGGGGATAGTATGGTACGCATACAGAAAGAACCGTTTGATGTGGGCGCGGAGCTCAAAGCCTTAGTTGACTCAAGCGGCGTGGACGGAGCGGCCGTCACCTTTACCGGCTATGTGCGGGGCGGAACCGACAAAGACCAGGCTTCGCGTATGACGCTGGAACACTATCCGGCCATGGCCCAAAAAGAATTGGAAGCGATCGAAGACAAGGCTCATAAACGATGGACACTTCACAAGAGTCTGATCATTCACCGATACGGTGATCTCTATCCAGGTGACCCGATTGTCCTAGTCATCACCACATCGGCACATCGGGCGGAGGCCTTTGCCGCCGCCGAATTCCTCATGGACTGGCTCAAAACGAAGGCGCCGTTTTGGAAGCGCGAGGAAGTCGGCGGCGAAGCTCAATGGGTTAATGCAAAGGACAGCGACGACGAAGCCGCTAATAGATGGAACGAAAACTAATTCGTTTCGGGCTAGCCAGCTTGACTTTGCATATGCACAACACGCTGCGGGAAGGGAATAGAAATGTTCTCTTTGTCCATGCGCTCTTTGAGTGCCTTGGTCAGATCGAATTTGACCGGCCAATAGTCGCTGGTTGCACACCAAACGCGGATCACAATATTAACCGAGCTGTCCGCCAATTCAGAAACCGCCATGAACGGCTCTGGGTCGCTTTGAATTCTTGAGTCGCTGGCAATAATGTCGCGTGTTGCCGCCATCGCTTTGTCGATGTCATCTCCATAATCGATCCCCAAAACCACGTCGACACGCCGCGTTGAGTTGTGGCTATAATTTTTTACGATACCGCCCCAGATCTCAGCATTGGGAATAATGATGTGAATGTTGTCGGGTGTATTGAGTTCGGTTACGAAGAGCGCCAGCGCCTCAACGGTCCCGGCCTCCCCAGCAATTTCTACATAATCACCAACGCGGTAGGGCCTAAAGATCAGCAATAATACGCCCGCTGCAACGCTGCTGAGTGTCCCTTGCATGGCAAGGCCGATGGCCAAACCGGCAGCACCCAGGACCGCAACTAAGCTTGTCGTCTCAATCCCGAATTGGGAAAGCACCGCCAAAACAGTGACAATGATGACCAGATAGCGCGCAATGCTGGCAAAGAACTTCCGAAGCGTTTCGTCAAACTGCTCGACCCTGGTCAGGGCCTTATAAGTCGCATTTCGCGCGCGTCCCGCAAGGAAGAAACCAATAATCAGGATCGCGATGGCTCCGACAACGTCGAGCCCATAAGTCACCAAGACCTCAACGAGTGTATCAGTGATTTTCGCTACATCTGTTTCCATGCTTCATACTCCCGTGCAATGACACTTGTGCCTTGGCTCACGACCTGGCTGCACAACTTCGATTTTCTTGTCGAAAATCCAGACTATGCTTGGCCCGAGATCGCGCTCTTGCGGCGTTAATGAGGTCAATTAGGACCGATTCGGGAGTTCGACCAAGCCAAACAAAAAGGGCAGCCGACTGGCTGCCCTTGCTTGTCGAAAAATTTAGGCGCTGCGTTGGGCTAGTTCGCCTGCGACTGAGTCTTAAGCAAGTCGCGAATTTCCTCGAGCAAAACTTCTTGCTTCGGCGGAGCGGCAGGTTCTGCCGGTTTTTCTTCCTCTGCCTTTTTGAGTCTGTTGACTTGTTTGATCAGCATAAAGATGACAAAGGCGACAATGAGAAAGTTGATGATCGCGTTGATAAACAGACCATAGTTCAGCGTTGCGGCACCGGCCTCTTGCGCGGCCGCAAGCGTTGCCTGTTCTTCGCCTGCCAGGGTCAGAAAGAAATTTGAAAAATCGACGCCACCCATGATCACACCAATCGGCGGCATCAAAACGTCATCGACCATCGATTTGACAATCGCTGTAAACGCTGCACCCATAATAATGCCGACGGCCATATCCATGACATTTCCGCGTGCGATGAATTCTTTGAATTCGTTGATCATTCCGAACTCCGCTTCCCTATTCATTTTTTGATAAACGGCAATTTACCGTGCTGAAATACGCAAAACCGACAGCTCGCCGTATCTAGGACCACGACGAGACATCAGAGAAATCTTACGGTTAAAGGAAGGCCGCGCCTAGCGATATATGGTTAACGCGAGCGGAACAAGCCGCCTCGGTTGCAGGAAACATGATCCGCATGCCCCTTAGATTGAGCGAAGCATTCGAATGCAACCAAGGCCGGCAGAACCGACTATGAAGCGTTCACGAGACTCGTGTAGTCGTTCATGAGGGATTCAAGCAGCGGCCCAGACTCAAAACGATAGGGCCCAATTTCTGAAACTGGTGTGATTTCAGCCGCAGTGCCTGTAATAAAGCACTGCTCGAAATCGCTCATCTCTTCCGGTTTTATCGCGCGCTCAATCACTTCTACACCTTGTTTCCGAGCAAGCTCGATGGCCGTGCGCCGCGTAATCCCGTCAAGGAAACAATCGGGCGTTGGTGTATGGAGTTTTCCTTCCTTTAGAAAGAAGATGTTTGCACCGGTCGCTTCGGCAATCAAACCCCGATAGTCATACATCAATGCATCCGCATATCCTTTTGCCTCAGCGGCGTGTTTAGACAGTGTACAGATCATGTACAAACCGGCCGCCTTGCTTTTGCAGGGCGCGGTTTCCGGGCCAGGGCGGCGCCAATCAGCTATGTCAAGGCGAATGCCTTTGAGCCTTTCAGCAGGGTCGAAATAAGAAGGCCACTCCCACGCGGCCACGGCGAGATGGATTTTGTTGTCCTGCGCTGACACACCCATCATTTCCGAGCCACGCCATGCAACAGGGCGAACATAGCCATCCTCTAAGCCTGTGGCTTCAGCCGCTTCCACACAGGCCGCATCGATCTGGTCCACCGAATAGGGAATCTCAAAACCGAGAATCCTAGCGGACTCGACAAGTCTCTCGGAATGCTCACGCAGTTTGAAAATCTTGCGCTTGTAAAATCTCTCGCCTTCAAAGACACAGCTCGCGTAATGAAGGCCGTGGGTCAATACATGAACGTTAGCGTCGCGCCAGGGAATAAGCGCGCCATCAAACCAAATCTTGCCTTCTCTGTCGTCAAATGGGATTAGGGACATCGTTGAAAGACCATTATTTGTGTAGCTCGGCGTCCGGTCTTAGAAAGGGCACCATGCCGTGTCCATTTCTATCGCTATATTGCGGCCGAACCGTCATTATGTTTCCTGAATATGGTTCTATAGGTAACATCTGGAAAAAATTATGTCAACATGACTGACATAAATTTAACGAATAGACCCGTCGCTGAAGAGCCGAGCTTTCCAAGTGAAGACGAAGTTCGAATGGGAATCGAGCTTTTGTTCTTCGCCTATCGTGACTTTACCGGCGATCCCGACGCCCTACTGGAGGCCGATGGCCTGGGTCGTGCGCATCACCGCGTCATCCACTTTGTGGGCCGAAATCCAGGCATCACTGTCGCCGATTTACTCGGCATTCTCAGAATCACTAAACAAAGTTTGAGCCGCGTTCTCAAACAGCTGCTCGCTTCAAATCTAGTGAAACAAGAAAAAGGGCCACGAGATCGGCGCCAGCGATTGCTTTATCTGACCGAAGCCGGCCAAGAATTGCAGGCGCGTCTGTCTGCCCCCCAACAGGAACGTGTAGCGGACGCGCTGAAAAAGGCCGGCCCGGAAGCCGCCAAAGCCTACCTTGCTGTTCTGCTTAATATGATCAACGAAGAAGATCGCAGTGATGTCCTGAAGATGGTGCAGCGGAGAACGCCGTGAGCGAGACGTTTGATGAGATGACAGCCCATCTCTTGGTGGTTGATGACGACAGACGTATTCGCACCTTGCTTCAAAAGTACCTTGTCGAACACGGTTTTCGCGTCACCATTGCCCAAGACGCAGAAGAAGCCAGGAGCCGCATGAGCGGCCTGTCCTTCGACATGGTAATTCTGGATGTCATGATGCCCGGCGAAAGTGGTTTCACCCTAACCAAGTCGTTACGCGAAAAATCGGACATTCCCATTTTACTGCTGACTGCAAAAGGCGAAACTGAGGACCGCATCGAAGGCCTTGAAGCGGGTGCCGACGATTATCTGTCCAAACCATTTGAACCACGGGAACTTGTCCTGCGTGTCAATACCATCCTTAAACGGACAAAATCAGACACACTCGATCAAACCGAAGTAACCCTCGGCGCGTGCCGGTTTGATATCGAGCGGGGCGAGCTTTGGCGAGAGGACGAACAAGTCAAACTGACAGCAGCAGAAGTCGCGCTTATGCGCCTCTTTGCAGCAAAGCCAGGCGCCGCATTCTCACGGTCCGACCTATGCGAGCAAACGGGAACCGGCCTTGAAAGATCGGTGGACGTTCAGATCACGCGCCTCCGTCGCAAAATCGAACCCAATCCGCGGGTGCCGATGTATCTACAGACGGTACGGGGTGTTGGCTATACGCTGGTCCCAGACTAGAATTGGACCACATGACACGTCGGTTTCGCCCCTTCCAATATCTGAAACAGTATTTGCCGAAAACCTTACTGGGGCGCACGCTTGTCATTATCATTGCCCCCATCGTTCTGCTGCAGCTCGCACTTACCTACACCTTCTTTGAACGCCATTGGGACCTTGTTACCCGAAGGCTTTCTAGTTCGGTCGCGGCAGACATCGCTATGCTGATTCAAACCTCGGAAGGTATTGAGGGTGCAGAGGACATCAGAGCCCTAACGGACATCGCTGCCCAAACCATGGAACTTCAAATTGACTTTGAGCCTGGCGGTGTTCTGCCACCACCCAGCTCGAACTTATTCTTTTCAATTCTGGACCAAACCATCCGCCGTGAGCTGGCCATGCGCCTTGGCGACTATGAGTTCTGGTTCAACACACGTACGGGCAATTCCTATGTCGATATTCAAGTCGCCCTCCCCGACGGCATCTTAAAAGTCACCGTTCGCCGCAGCCGGGTCCACGCAACGAATTGGCATATTTTTTTGGTCTGGATGTTGGTCACATCATCTTTGCTTCTTGGCGTTGCGGTGATTTTCTTGCGCAATCAGATTCGCCCGATCCAAAGGTTGGCCCAAGCAGCCGAGAGTTTCGGCAAGGGTCGCGACGTTCCAGATTTCAAACCATCAGGCGCCGAAGAAGTGCGAAGTGCGGCAATGGCCTTCATCGACATGCAGGATCGTATCAAACGGCACATTGAACAGCGTACAGAAATGCTTGCAGGCGTCAGCCATGATCTGCGCACACCTTTGACCCGGCTCAAATTGCAATTAGCGCTGCTCGGCGACGATCAGGAAATCGCCGACATGCGCAACGACCTGCGCGACATGGAACACATGCTGGATGAGTATCTTGATTTCGCGCGAGGGGCCGGCGGCGAAGAAGTATCGGAAACCGATCTGGCAGCGTTGATCAAGGAGATCTCTGAGGATGTTGCCCGAAGCGATCGGTCCATCACGGTCAAGTGTAGCGAGGCCCCTATTCTGCCACTGCGCCGCCAAGCGATGAAACGGTGCATTGCGAATCTCGTTGAAAATGCGTGCGACTTCGGAAATGTCACCCGCGTATCTCTTGAACACAGCAATACGACGGTAGACATTGCGATCGAAGATGATGGACCGGGCATTGAACCAGCCAACTACGACGAAGCTTTTGGCGCCTTCAACAGATTGGATGTGAGCCGAAATCTTGAGCGTAGCGGAGTTGGACTTGGGTTGACCATCGCGCGCGACATTGCTCGCGCGCATGGGGGTGACATCACATTGTCCAAAAGCAATCTTGGTGGGCTAAAGGCCGTCGTCTCACTACCTGTCTAAAACTAGACGGCTTCAGCTTCTTTGCGCGATGGCGCAAACCTCTTCGCTCGGCGAATGAAGGATTCCGTTTGTCTCAATTCACGATCAAGATGCGCCATCGTCTTTGCCAACCCTGCATCATCGTCCTTGATCCAAACACGCAGCGTGCTGAGATAAATTCGCGACAATCCAATAGACACGATTGTGCGTTTGAGCCCATCGTAGTGAAGATGCGCGCCCTCTAAGAGCCACTGTAAAGAGCGTGAAAATGACCGGCGCAAGTTGCGATGAACTGCAACATCCCCGCGTACTTCCTTGATCATCGCAGCGACCGCGGGTTTATACGGTTCCATTGCTTCAAGCCGCAGCATGATCATATCGAACAGGCGATCTCGCGCGCTGCCGCTGGCATCAACCTCGTCGGCTTCTTTCAACATGCCAACGTCAAAATGCTCAAAGATCATCGTGACCAGTGCTTCACGCGAGTCGCAGACGGCGTAAAAAGCGGGGAGACTGATCTGCATCGCATCCGCAATTAAGGGCAGCGACGTCGCACGCCATCCCTTCTCCCCAATAATCTTGAGAGCCGTTTCTATGACTTGTTGCTTAATCTCTTGTTCGCTCACACGCGTTCTTTCAGGCAGCACATAACATTGTAATCCCTATCCAACCACACACTAGCTTCCAAGTTCAATCGAACGTTTGGTTGCCGCCTCGATCGCCTGTTTCATTAGGCGCTCTAGTCCGTCCGGCCCCATAAGCACTTTGAGCGCAGCCTCCGTCGTTCCGCCAGGACTGGTCACATTCTTTCGTAACGTGGCGGCACTGTCTTGGCTTTGCCGTGCAAGCTCACCTGCACCGCTTACCGTTGCACGCGCTAATTGCTGTGCGAGTTCCGGCTGCAAACCAGCGCTAATGCCAGCCTCTGTCATCGCTTCAATCATCAAAAAAACATAAGCCGGGCCGCTTCCTGAAACCGCGGTCACTGGATCCAAAAGCGTCTCCGCATCGACCCACGCAACCTCACCGACAGCGCTTAGCAGGTGTTCGCAGATTTGTTGATCCGGGACTAGGGCCGAAGCATTGGCACAGCATACCGTGATGCCACGCCCAATGGACGCCGGCGTATTTGGCATCGCCCGGACAATTTTTGCACTTGGGCCAAACGAGGCTTCGAAAGCTGCAATTTTGCTGCCTGCAATAATGGACAAGATCACCGTTTCAGATGCCGCACACCCGCTGACTTCGCGAAGAACCTCATCAAGCATTTGGGGCTTCACGGCAAAAATCATCACCGCAGGTTCAGCGGAAGCCGCCGCCGGTTCTTTGAACAGCGTCACAGCGTTGTTGTCAGCTAGGCTTTCAAGCTCAGGTGATGGGTATGGTTCGATGACAACAAACTTGTTTTTCGCTTGCGCATCATCATTTGAGGCGAGCCAGCCGTTCAAAAGAGCCGACCCCATCTTGCCGGCCCCAACCAACATGATTGGTTGGGCCAATTTCCTCATGGCATTACGCCTCGCCAACGCATTCTAGCAGGGCAGCAGACAGCGCTTCTTTGGCAGACTTGCCACCCCATACGACGAACTGAAATGCCGGGTAGTGGCGCTCGCACGCATCGACGGCCGCATGCACGAGGCTTTCGCACTGCTCTTCATTTGCGGTCGCGGCACCGCGCAGGAGGTGTGCATGACGAAACAACAGCAAGCCATCATCCGTCCACAGATCAAAATGACCCAGCCACATCTGTTCATTCACAAGACAGATCAGCTCATAGATCGATTTGCGTTTGTGCGGAGGCACTTTCATATCAAAGGCGCACGCGACTTGCAGCGCTTCAAGCTCAGGGCGCCAATTGATCGACATGTGGTAATCGGCCCAGGTCCCCGTCACGGCGATGTTCAACTCATCGATCGTCGACCGTTCGAATGGCCAGCTTTGCTCCGTGATCACCTGCTCGACCAGATCCAAAGGATGGTTTTCCTCAATGCTGGTCTCGAAAACTGAACTGTCCATGTGTCGGCAACTCCCGGCCAAAAAATCCACGACTGTCATCCTGTCCTTCGACAACTACCGGCAGATTACGCTGCTTAAGGCCTCATGGACGTATATCCTGAGACCAGCGTTCTAGCGTCAAAGTCGCCCCTCAGGCGCCTCACGAATCAGCTGCTTGAAGGGTTTAAAGTGCCCAATGCCCATCAGCGGTGCAAGCGCTAACAATTAACCATCTGGTGCGATGGAGTGGCGCAAGTGCCGCACCAAATCGACACCACGATACGGAAGCAGCTTCTGGTTAACTGTCGGTATCCCGGCCCGCTGTTTCGAGCTGGCGCTCAAGAGCCGCAACCCGCTCCTTCAACTGCTCGGTTTCTTCGCGCGCGCGGACTGCAAGCTCACGCATCGCATCAAATTCCTCTCGCGAAACCAGATCCATTTCCGACATCCAGCGCTCCAGCTGGCTTCGAATCACGGTTTCGAATTCCTTTGCGGCGCCCTGCGCGGCGCCCGCCGCACCGGTGAGCAGTCGAGCCACATCGTCAAAAAACTTGCTTTCTGTTTGCATATTACGCCGCCCTTGCTTGGGAATTCCTGCCGAAATTCCCGGCTTCACACCTGCTTCACATTTGTCTTGCTTGACAATTGGCCTAGCCCGCCCGCACTGTCCGGCTGAGTGTATCGCACACAAACGGAAGACCCACCTGGGTCATAGCAGGTTTATGGGCGTTTTTGTTATCCCCTATCCGCACTTTGATCCAGTTTTGATCGAGGTTGGACCCTTTGCCATCCGCTGGTATGCGCTGGCCTACATTGCAGGTCTCGTCCTGGGCTGGCGTTACATCGTCGCCCTCATTCAGAATCAGGCGCTTTGGGCAAAGACAGGCCAGCCTGCACCGGCAAAGGTCCCCGACATTGATGATCTGCTTTTGTGGGCAACATTGGGCGTCATCGTCGGCGGACGCATGGGGTATGTGCTGTTCTATGGGATCCCTTATTATCCTGAAACTTATGTGAACAACCCCCTTGAAGCCTTTTACGTCTGGAAGGGCGGCATGTCCTTTCACGGTGGCTTGATCGGGGTGACACTCGCCATCATTTTGTTCTGCAGAACCCGCGGTCTCGACATGGTCAGGGTCGGCGACTTGGTGGCCGCCGCGACACCTATCGGCCTGTTCTTCGGCCGTATCGCCAATTTCATCAATGGTGAGCTTTGGGGCCGTGAGACGGATGTGCCATGGGCCATGGTTTTTCCTGGCGCCGGGCCCGAACCTCGCCACCCAAGCCAGCTCTATGAAGCGGCGCTCGAAGGCCTTGTGCTTTTCGCGATCTTGCGGTTTTTGACCCACCACACGTCGGCGCTCCAACGGCCTGGGATTGTGATCGGAGCATTTCTGACGGGGTACGGTTTCTTCCGAGGATTCGTTGAATTCTTTCGCGCGCCTGAGGCCTTCATCTTTTCGCCTGAAAGCGGCCTGACCTTGGGCATGGCACTCTCGCTTCCGATGTGGATGGCCGCGGCCTTTTTCTTTTGGTGGGCCTTGGGCCGGGCAGCACCCGCGAAATAGGCGATGTCCTCGCTCGAGAGCCATCTCAAGACACTCATCGCACAGATTGGCCCCCTTTCGGTCGCGGACTATATGACCGAGGCGCTCAGTCATCCAACGTACGGCTATTACAACAGCCACATCCCGTTTGGAAAAAAGGGTGACTTCATTACCGCCCCGGAGATCAGCCAGTTCTTTGGCGAACTCGTCGGGGCCTGGTGCATTCAATGCTGGATGGAATTAGGTCGGCCCAACAAATTTCAGTGGATCGAACTTGGCCCCGGACGCGGCACCTGCATGGCCGACATGATGAGAACCGCGCGGAAAGTCGCTCCAGATTTTTTGCAAGCGGCTTCCATTCATCTGGTCGAAAACAGCCCAATACTTCGAGAAGAACAACGCAGATGTCTTGATGGCGATATCGCGTGGCACACCAACGTTCAGGACATCCCCGAGGGTCCAACAATTATTGTTGCAAATGAGTTCTTCGACGCCCTTCCCATTCGGCAGTTCATCAAAACCGATGATGGCTGGCATGAGCGTGTCATCGGACTGTCGGGCGAACAGCTGTGTTTTGGTCTGTCACCGGAACCGGTACCGCAAGCGACCATCATACCGCCAACCACTGCAGATGGTCCTGCCGGACAGATCTATGAGCGATCACCGGTTTCTCAATCGATCGCTGCCAATCTCGGCGAGCGGGTTTCAAGGTTTGGTGGGGCGGGATTGATCATCGATTACGGTCACGCCAAGAGTGGGCCTGGCGATACGTTCCAAGCCGTCAGAGCCCACAAACGGGTACACGTTCTTGAAGATCCGGGCACCTGCGATTTGACGGCGCATGTCGACTTCGAGCTACTCGGCAAGAGCCTTTCGGCTTCGGGTGCCGCCTGCTTTGGCCCCATTGACCAAGGGGTATTTTTGGACCGATTAGGCATTCATGCGCGTCTCAACCAGATCGCAAATGCGTTGGACGCTGTAAAAGCATCTGAATTGCGGTCAGGCGTCGACCGGTTGACGAAGGCCGACAAGATGGGAACACTTTTTAAAGTGCTAGGCTTTACCGGTGAGGCTGGCCTGGTCCCCGCAGGATTTGAGAAGTAAGCAGCTTGGATCTCGACTACAAACAAAGCACACAGCTCCGTCGCTGCGATGGCGTTTCGCATGCGTTCTTTACACGCGTTGGCGGTGCTTCGCAGGGGATATACGCTTCACTTAACTGTGGGCTCGGTTCGGACGACAGACAAGAAGATGTCAGGGTCAACCGCAGCCGCGTCGCACAAGCGCTTAATGTTGAGCCCGATCACCTCATGGGCGTTTATCAAATTCATTCCGATAAAGTTGAGACACTGAATGCACCTCGGCCCCACGCCTCCGCGCAAAAGGCAGACGCATTGGTGACAAAGACGCCAGGTCTTGCCCTCAGCATCGCAACAGCCGACTGCGCCCCAGTTTTATTCTGTGACAACACTTCATCAATTGTGGGGGCCGCGCATGCAGGCTGGAAAGGTGCCTTTGCCGGTGTGATCGAACAGACCGTCCGGGCGATGGAGCAGCTTGGCGCGATCCGGTCAAACATCTCCGCAGCGATCGGTCCCTGTATTTCTCAAGCAGCTTATGAAGTGGGTGACGAGTTCCGCACTCAGTTCCTCGAAGAAAGCGCAGGCCATCAAAAATATTTTGAAGCCGGCAAGATCTCAGGAAAATGGCAGTTTGACTTACAGGGTTATGTCAGCAGCCGGCTGGCCGAAGCCGACATCGCAAGTTTTGAGACACTGAATCTTTGTACCTATGCACGCGAAGACCTTTTCTTTAGCTATCGGAGGGCCACGCATCGCGGCGAGAAAGACTATGGCCGCATGTTGTCCTGCATCGCCATAAAGGCCGACGCGTAATGGCGTCTTTCCGAATTCAGATAGAATGCCTCACAGCGTTTCTTTTGCTTATGCTGGGCATTTCTGGTGCCAACGCAACTACGTTGCTTGACGACGCGTTGATCTATGTCGCGCCAATTGAAGCAGCGCCGCCACCGATGAACCAGTCGATCGCCAATCTCGTCGCCGAAGAAAGCGCTCGAAACGGGGTTCAAATCGAAGCTACGCAAAGTGTCGCCCCCTATCATTTAGTCGGTGTCGCTTCCGCAACGGCGCTGGATGCGGGTACCAATGTGATGGTTGTTTGGGAACTCAAAGGCGCGAACAAGAATGCCGTCTTCGAGTTCATCGTTGAAGAAATGGCTCCCTACCAATCACCAGACGCACCGTGGGACGCCGTCGACCGCGAATCGCTGCAACGCTTGGCCCGCCAAACTGCCGACCAACTGGTCGTTGAGCTGGACAAGAAAACAGTGGGCACCGCCGTACTGGCGGCCAAGACGAATGATGCTTCTGGCCAAACAGAATCATCGTCCAAACCGGCATTCGCGAAGGTAACGATTGGTGACATTGTTGGGGCGCCTAGCGATGGCGACTCCCTCTTGCCAATGGCGTTGTCACAAATCCTCCAACAAGTTGATGTCGAGACAGTTGGGAAATCGGCACCGGATGTTTACACGATCACCGCCCGCGTAACGGTTTCCGAGCCGACACTGAAACAGACTGTCGGCATCACCTGGCTAGTGAGTGGCCCCAACGGCCAGGAATATGCGCAGATCGAACAGAACAATGAAATAGAGGCCGGAGCCCTTGATGAGACCTGGGGCGATGCCGCCGTGTTTGCAGCAGCAGCAGCCGGCGAAGGAATTTTTGCATTGATTGAACGCCTTGGTCCAACGCCGCCCAAATGAGTTTCACGCTGTGCGTACTGAGATTTCGGCGCACCCGTTCGGACCTATTTACATCCCCCCAGGCGGCTGATAAAACCGCGGCGCCTGGGGTAAAAAAAGTGTCATGAAGTGCCTGGTTGGGGCTAACCCCTTGCTCTGAGTCGTTAAAACTGTGATGGCGAAATGACGCTCTCGTCCCCAATCTTCCCGATCGAAGATGTCATTCTTGTAGTCAAAGAATTTGGCGACATGCGGGTCGCGAGCGCCAGCATATGGGAACTCTTTTGACATGAAGCTCTTAGCCGGGAACAGCAATCGTCCCTTGGCCAACGCGATCGCGGGCTATCTCGATATTCCGATGACACAAGCATCGGTGCGCCGTTTTGCAGACATGGAAGTGTTTGTCGAGATACAGGAAAACGTTCGTGGCGAAGACGTCTTTGTTATTCAGTCTACGTCCTATCCAGCGAATGACAATTTAATGGAGCTGTTGATCTGCATTGATGCGCTGGCACGGTCTTCGGCGCGCCGGATCACGGCTGTCATGCCGTATTTTGGATATGCACGCCAAGACAGAAAGCCTGGCCCCAGAACCCCCATCTCAGCCAAGCTTGTGGCTAACCTGATTACCACTGCCGGCGCGGGCCGGGTGCTCACACTGGATCTGCACGCAGGTCAAATTCAGGGCTTCTTCGATATTCCAACGGACAACTTGTTCGGTATGCCCGTCATGTATGGTGACATTAAAGAAAGATATGACGGCGCTGATCTCATGGTCGTCTCACCAGATGTCGGCGGTGTGGTCCGTGCACGCGCTCTGGCCCGCCGGCTTGGCGCGGACTTGGCCATCGTCGACAAAAGGCGTGAACGGGCAGGCGAATCCGAGGTCATGAACATCATTGGCGATGTCAGCGGACGCGTGTGTATTTTGGTCGATGACATCGTCGATTCAGCAGGTACCCTTTGCAATGCCGCCGACGCCCTGACGGAAAAAGGGGCCAGCGAGGTCAATGCCTATATCTCGCACGGGGTTCTATCCGGGGGCGCTGTCGCTCGTGTTGCCGGCTCCAGTCTTAAAAGTCTGGTCATTACGGATTCGATTCAGCCGACCAAAGCCGTGCTAGAGGCACCGAATATCCGGCACATTACGATCGCCCCCCTTATCGGGGAGGCCATCAGGCGTATTTCGGACGAAATGTCCGTCTCAAGCCTGTTTGAATATCCTCAATCTGATTGAGTTAACGTCCCGGGTGCTGTAAAAACGCGCCTTCGTTCCCTTGTCGGCACCCTTGGAGGCGACGGGGACCGCTAACTCATTGAATTTAGGATATATTTCATGGCTCGAGAAATGAATGCATTGAGCGCCGAGCCGCGCGATCTTGGCGGTAAGGGGGCTGCACGCGCAAACCGGCGAAACGGAAAAGTGCCCGCTGTCATCTATGGCGGCAAAAAACCACCCGAAGCGATCTCGATCGCTCAGCGTGACTTGGAGAAAGCCTGGAAGGCCGGCGGCTTTCTAACCCAACTCCTTGAATTGGAAGTCGGCGGGACCAAAACACGCACAATTCCCCGCGATGTTCAGGTCCACCCGGTTTCGGACCAACCTCTGCACGTGGATTTTCTGAGATTGGAGGCTGGGGCACGCCTTAAGCTTTCGATTCCGGTCCGCTTTGACAATGAAGCAGAGTCTCCGGGCATCAAACGCGGCGGTGTTTTGAATATTGTGCGCCACGAAGTTGAACTGGATTGTCCTGTCGAGAACATTCCCGAACAATTGGTGGCTGATCTGGACGGCACTGAAATCGGGGACAGCATACACATTTCGCAAATCGCTTTGCCGGATGGGGTTGTACCGACGATTACGGACCGTGACTTTACGGTAGCGACGATCGCCGCACCTTCGCGTCTGGTCACAGAGGCTGAAGAAGCTGCAGCAGCAGAGGGCGAAGAAGGTGCTGAAGAAGCCGCAACCGAGGCCGAAGGCGGCGAGGCACCAGCAGCGGAAGGCGAGTCAGAAGACTCATAAGCCAACACATTCAACGAAGTGGGACGGACTGTCCCACTTCGCCAAGCCGCTGATCATCACGCTACTGACGATCAACTACACAGGCACCAATCGAAATGTTGCTTTTGGTTGGGTTGGGCAACCCTGGCGCCCAGTACAAAAACCACCGTCACAATGTTGGTTTCATGGCCCTGGACGCCATCACAGAACGCCACAGCTTTGCGTCGCCTCGAAAGAGGTTCCAAGGCTTGACCGCTGACGGCACCATTGCTGGCGAAAAAATCATTGCGCTCAAACCAGCTACATTTATGAACGATTCAGGACAGTCGGTCGGCGCCGCGATGCGATTCTACAAACTGCAGCCGTCAGATGTTTATGTGCTTTATGACGAAGTCGATCTTGCCGCCGGTAAATTGCGCGTCAAAACGGGAGGCGGTGCGGCGGGTCACAACGGTATTCGGTCCATCGATTCCCAAATCGGCGCAAACTTTCATCGCATACGCATCGGCATTGGTCACCCAGGCGCAAAGCATTTGGTGCACGGCCACGTTCTTGGGAATTTTTCAGTCGCAGATCAAGATTGGTTGCAACCCATGTTGTCCGCAATCGCCGACGCTCTCCCCCAGCTCGTTCGCGGCAAAGCATCCGATTTCACAACAAAGGTTGCACTGCTGCTGCAACCGCCAAAAGAAGAAAAATCACCCAAAGACACATCCGAACACACCAACGGAACCAATTGAATCATGGGATTTAAGTGCGGAATTGTCGGCCTACCCAATGTGGGAAAGTCGACTTTGTTCAATGCCCTGACCGAAACCGCAGCGGCACAGGCGGCAAACTACCCGTTCTGTACGATTGAACCGAATGTCGGCGAAGTCGCCGTACCTGATCCAAGGCTCGATCAACTTGCAGCGATTGCAAAGTCGGCCGAAGTCATACCAACGCGTCTCACCTTCGTTGATATTGCGGGTCTTGTTGCAGGTGCCTCGAAGGGCGAAGGATTGGGGAACCAATTTCTGGCCAACATTCGGGAAGTCGATGCAATTGCACAAGTCGTCCGCTGCTTTGAAGACGACGACATCACTCACGTATCCGGGACAATTGATCCGATCGCCGACATCGAGACCATCGAAACGGAGTTAATGCTTGCGGACCTGGAGAGCCTCGAACGCCGCATTGAACCCATCGAGAAAAAAGCGCGCAGTGGCGAGAAGGAAGCCAAGGCACAGATGGCTGTCATGGAACCACCGCTATTGTTGCTCCGGGAAGGCAAACCGGCCCGGCTGGCTGACATCAGCAACGAAGACCGCCCGGCTTTTAACCAACTTAACCTGTTGACGTCGAAACCGGTTCTATATGTCTGCAACGTCAATGAAGCTGCGGCTGCGACGGGCAACGCTTTTTCGGAACGTGTGGCGAAGCGTGCCGGCAAGGAGGGAGCGGCGTGCATTGTCATCTCCGCGAAAATTGAGTCCGAACTAATCGACTTGCCTGCGGAAGAACGCGTCGAGTTTTTGCAAGAAATCGGGCTCGAAGAACCTGGACTCAATCGGCTGATCAGGACTGGTTATGAGCTGCTTGATCTGATCACTTACTTCACGGCCGGACCGAAAGAAGCGCGGGCTTGGACAATAACGACAGGAACCAAGGCGCCAAAAGCCGCTGGCGTTATTCATACGGATTTCGAAAAAGGCTTCATCCGGGCCGAAACCATATCCTATGACGATTATGTTGCGCTTAACGGCGAAAACGGCGCCAAGGACGCCGGCAAAATGCGCCTTGAGGGCAAGGACTACATTGTGGCCGACGGCGACGTCTTGCATTTTCGGTTTGCGAACTGACGACATGGAGCGAGGAGTGCGTAAGACCCCAGTCACCTGGGACAGTTTTCATGAAGGGGACGTCTCTGAATTTGGCGACCGCTTAATCACCAAAGAAGAGATCATTGATTTTGCGAGCGTATATGACCCTCAACCGTTCCACTTGGATGAAGAAGCGGCCAAAGAGTCCTTGCTCGGCACATTCTGCGCCAGTGGCTGGCACAATTGCACTTTCGTCACTAGCATGTTGTACGAAGCGGGACTGATCGATACGGAAACCTTGGGGTTTCCCCAGATCAAAGAAACACGGTGGATGAAACCCGTTTGTCCCGGATACCGACTGCGGATCAAACAAACATGCCTGTCCAAGACTGTCAGTGAAGCCGACCCGTCAATCGGAACGATTGAGTTTCGATACGACGTCTTTAATCAGCACAATGATCAACTTATGCGCATGGATCGCATCCTAACGCTGCCGATCGACAGCGGCCGAGCCTAAGGATGGAACTCAAATGGTTTGAAGATGTTGAAATCGGGACGGTCACGGAACTGGGGCCATACACCTTCACTGAAGAAGATATTATTGCCTTTGCGACGAAATTTGACCCACAACCCTGCCACTGCGATCCAGTTGCCGCATCCAAAGGGCCTTATGGACGTGTGATTGCTAGTGGTTGGCACATTACTTCCGTGTGGATGCAGTTGATGATTGCGCAAAGGTCACCGCCGCCGACTGATCCTTCTGCTGGCCCTCAACCCCGCGGCGGAGGCTCACCCGGTTTTCTTGACTTGCAATGGTTTGAACCCGTCTTTCCGGGCGATACGCTCACCTACCGCACAATCTCTGTCGATAAGATCGAATTGCGCAGCCGCCCGGATTGGGGCATCGTTCGCAACCAGAATGAAGCGGTTAATCAGAAAGGACAGCAGATATTCCGGTCAATGGGTCAGGGACTGATAAGCCGCAAACCAAAATAGCCACGGGAGCCAAAAAAATGACGTTGAAGGGCAAGATGATCCAACTCAAAAGCGGCGACGGCGCGGATATTGACTGTTATCACGTCGAAGCCGAAGGCACGCGTAAGGGTGGCCTTGTGCTGATCATGGAAATCTTCGGCGTTACCAATCACATTAAAGAAGTCTGCGATGGTTATGCCGCGGACGGCTATGAGGTTTTGTCCCCGGCGATTTATGATCGCATCGAAAAGGGATTTGAAGCCACCTATGATCAAGCGGACATTCAAAAGTCCCTCGATCTGCGGGCAAAAAACACCTACGAAAACACCACACTCGACAGCCAGATGTGCATTGACTATCTCAAGCCGAAAGGATCCGTGTACATAACAGGCTATTGCTATGGCGGTACCGTAGCGTGGGTGTCCGCGTGCCGTTGCACAGACCTAGCTGCAGCCAGTGGCTACTATGGTGGCGCCATCAAAGACTTCATTGACGAAAAACCGAAATGCCCGACCATTCTGCATTTCGGCGAAAAGGATGCCTCAATTCCAATGGATGACGTCCGGCGCATTGAAGCCGCCCATCCGGACGTCGAGGTCTATGTCTATGATGCCGACCATGGTTTCAATTCCGACCGCCGACAGAATTACGACGAAGCATGCGCAAAGCTCGCAAAGGACCGCACACTGGCGCACTTTGCCAATAACAGCTAGCGACTGATTGCTTTATTGCTCGGGCAGGTCCTGTTGCCCGTAACCGTCAAACTGGCGCATCACGTCTGCCATTTCCCTTTTGCTCAGCAGCCGCGGACCACCAATCTGTAGTACCCGAATATATTGTTCAGCCAACCATTCCACGTGGATCGCCAGCACCAAGGCCTCTTCTACCGAAGGCGCATGGGCGACTTGACCATGGTTGGCCATCAGACAAGCTGAACGAGACGCCAGCGCGCCAATCACCGAACGGCTAAGCTCTTCCGTCCCAAAAGTCGCATAGGGCGCACACGGAATATCATCGCCCCCAGCCACCGAAATCATGTAGTGAAATGCTGGAATCTTCTGGCCAGCGCATGCCAGTGTCGAAGCGGACGGCGAATGTGTATGCACAATGCCGCCGGCATCAGGCTTTGATTCATAGATAGCCTGGTGAAAACGCCATTCCGACGATGGTCGAAGTTGCCCCTCCGGGACAGAACCATCCAAATTCACAAAAACGAGATGATGGGGTCCGAGGACGTCGCTCATCACCCCCGTCGGCGTTATTAGAAATCCTTCTCGTTCACCGTGCACGCGTCCCGATACATTGCCGGACGCCCCTGGGCTAAGGCCTTGTTCGGCGATCTGCTGCGCAACGCGAACGATTGACTGCCGAAGACTGCTTTCGGTCATTGACGACGTTCTGGGTAAAGGCCAAGCAACCCTTCCGCACTGGCTTCAGCGACGCCTCGCTCTGTGACCAACCCGGTCACAAGCCGGGCGGGCGTCACGTCAAAGGCGGGGTTTGCTGCATTGCTGCCGGGCGCGGCAATCTCAAAGTTCTGAACGTCTCCTTGCTCTGTCCGGCCCCACAGCTTGGTTACTTCGTCGCCGCTTCGTTCCTCAATGGGAATCTCGGTTACGCCATCATGAACCGTCCAGTCGATGGTTGAGTGCGGCAGCGTCACATAGAAGGGCACATCGTTATCATGGGCCGCGAGCGCCTTAAGATACGTGCCGATTTTGTTCGCCACATCGCCATTTGCCGCGGTGCGATCTGTTCCCACGAAACATAGATCAACTTGTCCCCGTTGCATCAAATGCCCCCCCGCATTGTCGACAATGACTGTATGCGGAACACCATGCGCGCCAAGTTCATAGGCGGTCAGCGCAGCGCCTTGGTTTCGTGGCCTGGTTTCGTCGACCCATACATGCACGGAAATTCCTGAATCATGCGCAAGATAGATCGGTGCAAGTGCAGTCCCCCAATCAACACACGCCAACCATCCGGCGTTGCAATGGGTGAGTACATTGACAGTTTCGCCCTTCTTTCTTTCAGAGATCTCTTGCAGTAGGCGTAAACCTTGTTCCCCAATAGAACGACAGGTTGCCACATCATCATCGCAAATCTGTGCAGCACGGTCATAGGCCAGCCGCACCCTATCGCCCGGTTCAGCAGGCATGAGCACGGACATCATGTCATCAAGCGCCCACTTCAAATTGATCGCAGTGGGCCGTGTCGCATGCAAAACTTCATAGAATCGTTTTAGGGCGTCATCGCCATTGTCATGGCGCAGTCCGAGACAGAGACCATATGCGGCGGTGGCCCCGATCAAAGGAGCGCCGCGCACGCGCATGGTGACGATCGCCTCGGCAGCATCGTCGATCGTGCTTAGTGTTCGGGTTTCAAATCGATGTGGCAGCAGTGTCTGATCAATGATCGAGACGGACCATTCATCATCGTTGACCCAGATTGTGCGATAAGACTTACCGTCAATCTTCATGAGATGTCCCTACTCACCTTCAAATGAACAGAGTGATTGCACCGTCATCCCGGCATCCCGCAGTTTTTGCGCGCCGCCCAAATCAGGAAGGTCAACAACAAAACTACATCCCACCACTTCGCCGGCAGACTGTTCAATAAGCTTAATGGCCGCCAGAGCGGTTCCGCCCGTGGCAATCAAATCATCGACCAAAAGGACGTGATCCCCTTTCTCAACCGCATCCTGATGGATCTCAACTTGGTCCGTGCCGTACTCCAATTCGTAGGACTGCGAGATGGTCTTCCAGGGAAGCTTTCCTTTTTTCCGTACAGGAACAAAGCTGGTCGACAATTGATGAGCGACGGCACCACCGAGGATAAATCCGCGCGCTTCAATACCTGCGACCTTGTCAATGCGGACGCCTGCATGCGGTTGAACCAATTCATCAACGGCCTGACGAAAGGCCCTTGCATTGCCCAGAAGCGTCGTGATGTCCCGAAACATGATACCGGGCTTTGGGTAGTCGGGTATGGTCCTGATGGCGTCACGAATGTCCATTACGCGTTCCTTTGTTGCCCACTTGTGGGTCAGGCTTTGAGTACTCGCCCGGCTACGGCATCAAGTTTTGCCATCAGCTCCGGGTCTCGTTTTTCAGGCGCGGTAATCAAAGCTGTGTCGAGAGTTGTTTCACAGCCGGTCGGCGATGGAGCCCGGGTTGGTCCCAGTTTCGGAGCAACGGCTTTGATCAGCGCCCGCGCGTTCTCAGCATTTTCGCCCATAATCTTGACCACGTCCGCCACATTCACATGGTCGTGTCCAGGGTGCCAACAGTCAAAATCCGTCACCATGGCCACTGTCGCGTAGGGCAGTTCAGCCTCGCGCGCGAGCTTAGCTTCCGGCATGTTCGTCATGCCGATCACATCACAACCCCATGACCTGTATAGATTCGACTCCGCCAGACTAGAAAATTGCGGACCTTCGATTGCAAGATAAGTCCCGCCCCTATGGCACGAAATGCCAATCTCAGTTGCCGCCTCCGACAGGGCGTCACTGATCTTCGGACAAACAGGGTGCGCCATAGAAACGTGCGCGACAAATCCTGGGCCAAAGAAACTTTTTTCTCTGGCAAAAGTGCGGTCAATAAATTGATCAACCAGAACAAATGTACCGGGGGACAGATCCTCTCGAAAAGACCCGCAAGCCGACACAGAAATGATGTCGGTGACCCCCAGTCGCTTGAGCGCGTCAATATTCGCGCGGTAATTGATACTGGTCGGCGTATGCACATGACCACGCCCATGTCGCGGCAGAAATACCATCTCGACCCCTGCGATTGCGCCACGCAGGCATTCATCCGACGGGTCTCCCCAAGGAGAGGAAACGCTTTCCCAGCGCTTGTTCTCAAGCCCCTCAATCTCATAGAGGCCGCTACCGCCGATCACCCCCAAAACAGTATTTGTCATGCGCAAACCTTTTGGTTTCAAGTACACGTCACTTTAGGCGGGAACCTTCCTCGCCAACAAACAAAAAAGGCGCCTCAATCAAGGCGCCTTCATCGCGGAGGTAAAGACGAGGACTAGTGCTCGTCTTTCCAGATTTGTTTGTAGGTAAAGAACATGGCGACGGTAAAGATGCCGAGGAAAATCATCACCATCATGCCCATATGCTTGCGTTCTTCCAGCTTGGGCTCTGCCGTCCACATCAAGAATGTCGTTACATCTTCGGACATTTGCTCAACGGTCGCCGCGGTGCCATCAGCGTATTCAACCAATCCATCGGCCAAAGGTGGCGCCATGGCGATCTGATGGCCGGAGAAGTATTCGTTGTAACTCATGCCGTCCATCATCTCGAAATCGGCTGGCGCGTCTTTGTAGCCGGTCATGAGCGAATAGACGTAATTCGCGCCGCCTGCCCGCGCTTTGTTCATGACCGACAGATCAGGGGGATAGGCGCCATTGTTTGAGGCACGTGCGATCTGTTCGTTTTCGAATGGATCAGGAAACTTATCCGCTGGAATACGCGGAACATCTTCTTCATCGCCATCATTGTTGATGATCGTTTTTGTGTATTCGGCAGCAAGAGCTTTCACTTCAGCTTCACTAAAGCCCGGTCCGCCGGGATCGCCCAGCGTGCGGAGGGCAACGAACTTCAACCCATGACAACTCGCGCACACCTCTTTGTAGACTTGGAACCCCCGCTGAAGCGCACCACGATCAAACGTGCCGTTGAACGCTTCCCAGGACCAATCCTTGTCCTTCAACTCGACTTTTGGGCCCGCCGCCATTGCTGGCCCCGCCATCAACGCGGCGATACCAAACACGGCAACAGCGGAACGAAGACCTCGAACCAGGCGCGTTTTGAGGTTCAACATGTTTTGGCTTCTCCAAATTTCCACGGTCTCACCTCAATTTCGAGCTGGGGCTGCCGTTGCAGCACCCGCAACGGCGCCGCCACTGCCACCGAGTACCGGTTTCGCAATACTCTCAGGCAAAGGCTTCGGCGTTTCTATGATCCCGACAATCGGCAGAACCAGGAAGAAGTGAATGAAATAGTAGGCGGTCGCCAACCGGCTCAGAATGAGGTACCAGCCTTCTGGCGCTTGCGCACCGAGATAGCTGAGCAAAATGCAATCAGCGACCAAGATCCAGAAGAACCATTTGTAGATCGGCCTAAAACTTGTTGATCGCACTTTGGACCGATCGAGCCACGGCACGATGAACAGCACGGCAATTGCCAAGGCCATGGCCACAACACCGCCCAATTTGCTCGGGATCGCGCGCAAAATGGCATAAGGCCACAGCAAATACCACTCAGGAACAATATGTTCGGGAGTCGCCAGTGGGTTGGCCTCAATATAGTTGTCCGTATGCCCCAAATAGTTCGGCATATAGAAAATGAAGAACGCGAACAGCAGCATGAAAACGGAAAGGCCGAACAGATCCTTCATCGTGTAGTAAGGATGGAACGGCACTGTGTCTTGCGGCCCTTGCACATCAATGCCGAGCGGGTTGTTGTTGCCTGGCACATGCAGCGCCCAAATGTGCAAAACGACCACGCCTGCAATGACGAATGGCAACAAGTAATGCAGACTGAAAAAACGATTGAGCGTTGAATTGTCGACCGCGTATCCACCGAGCAGCCATTCACGGATCGGATCCCCAACAATCGGGACCGCGCCAAACAGGTTCGTAATCACCGTTGCCGCCCAGAAGCTCATTTGGCCCCATGGCAAGGTGTAACCAAGAAAGCCCGTGGCGATCATCAACACAAAGATAAGTGCACCAAGAATCCACAGAACTTCGCGTGGTTCTTTGTATGAACCGTAATACAATCCGCGGAACATGTGGATGTAGACGGCAAGGAAGAACATCGATGCGCCGTTTGCGTGAATGTACCGGATCAACCAGCCGTAATTCACGTCGCGTATAATGTGCTCAACACTCGCAAATGCTAGATCAGCATCGGCAACATAGTGCATTGCCAAAATAATGCCGGTCACAATCTGAATCGCGAGGCAGAATGTTAGGATCCCGCCAAACGTCCACCAGTAGTTGAGGTTCCGTGGTGTCGGGAAATCAATAAACGAGTCGTACACCAAACGAATGATCGGCAGCCTTGTATCCAGCCACCGTTCAATATTGGTTTGAGGCACGTAAGTGGACTCACCGCTCATAGTCGTCTTCTCGCCTTTTGTTGCGTCACTTACCCGATGCGGATGAGCGTATCTTGAAGGAATTCATAAGGAGGGATGGGCAGGTTCAAAGGTGCTGGCCCTTTTCGGATCCGCCCAGAAACATCGTAGTGAGAACCGTGACACGGACAGTACCAGCCATCGAACTCGCCGCTATTGGCAAGTGGTACGCATCCCAAATGAGTGCAGCTTCCTTGTGTGATCAGCCATTCCGGTTTCTGCACGCGATCAGCGTCGGCTTCGGGATCGGGCAGATCATCAAGTGGAACAGCCTCCGCTTCTTCGATTTCGGCCTTCGTCCGGCGACGGATGAACACGGGCTTGCCCTGCCACAAAACAGTGATGCTTTGGCCCTCTAGAATCGGAGAAAGATCGACTTCAATTGTCGCCAGAGCGCGAACATCGGCAGATGGATTCATTTGATCAATGAAGGGCCATGCCGCAAACGCTGCGCCAGCCGCGCCAAGTGCACCTGTACCGTAGTACAAGAAACTGCGCCGGCTTGTTTTGTCAGAATGCGCGTTTGCCACCGGGATTTTACTCCTCTAATTCTTGATGACTTGGGGAACGATGTGCCCATAAAACATGGTCGTTGTTAGACTGCCTCGCAGGCCAATTCCACCCCCTTGCGACAGGCTGCCGTAAGATAATTCGTCGCCCCTTCAATATCGTGCGGCACGGTGACGCATCGATTGACTCGCAGTGCACCACCAACCGATCCGCACGGCTATTCAAACGGACACCTGAATTATGCGACAATGTGAATCGATATGACGCTAAGGCTAGCCCTGTTTGAGCCGGACATTCCACAAAACACCGGAACCATGATTCGTCTTGGCGCTTGTTTCCGTGTGCCGATCGACATCATCGAACCTTGCGGATTCGTTTTTTCCAACAAAGCGCTCAAACGGGCCGGCATGGACTACATCGATCAAGCCACAATCCAGACGCATCAGTCATGGAAAGAATTTGAAAAGACACTACACGACAGCGACACACGACGACTCGTTTTGTTGACGACACAAGCATCAGCCCCCTATTACGATTTCAACTTCAGTAAGAGCGACACTTTGTTGGTCGGTCGTGAATCCGCTGGCGTTCCACAACAGGTTCATCAGCGCGCAGAAGCGCGTGTACGCATCCCGATGGCGGAGGGCACAAGATCACTAAATGTTGCCCTTGCAGCCTCTATTGTGCTTGCCGAAGCGCTACGCCAAACCAAAGGCTTTTCGGGATTGGGTTGCCAGCAATAGTCAGAATTTTTCATTTGAGGGGGTCAGATGACCAGCGCCGACAAAATAGAAGAACAAAAGCAACGGGCCGCTGCGTGGTTCCAAGACCTGAGGGATCAGATTTGCGCGTCGTTTGAACGGCTTGAAGACGAGCATGACGGACAATTAGCCCATCAAGAGCCCGGTCGATTTGAACGCAAATCATGGAAAAGGTCGTCACCAGGCAATGACGAGGCAAATAATGGTGGCGGTGTCATGTCCATCATGCATGGCCGTGTGTTCGAAAAGGTCGGGGTCAATATATCTACTGTGCACGGACAATTTTCGCCGGACTTCGCCAAACAGGTGAAAGGTGCAGGCGAAAATCCAAGCTTCTGGGCCAGCGGCATTTCGTTGGTCGCCCATATGCAGTCCCCGCTGGTGCCAGCAGTCCACATGAACACCCGCCACATTGTCACGACCGAAGGGTGGTTCGGCGGCGGCGCTGATCTCACACCCATGCTTGAAGACCAAAAGGCTGCAGACGCCTTTCACGATGCGCTGAAAGCTGCGTGCGACCGGCATGACAAGACCTACTACCCCACTTTCAAGAAAGCATGTGACGACTATTTCTTCTTGCCGCATCGAAATGAACCACGCGGCATAGGCGGAATTTTCTATGACCATCTATCAAGTGGGGATTGGGATAAGGACTTTGCCTTTACGCAGGATGTTGGCCGTTCCTTTCATGAACTCTATCCACCTATCGTGCGCGAAAGGTTTAGTGCACCGTGGACGGAAGAGCAGCGAGAAAAACAACTGGCCAAACGGGGGCGCTACGTCGAATTCAATTTGCTTTATGACCGCGGCACACAATTCGGGCTCAAGACCGGCGGAAATATTGACGCGATCCTGATGTCTCTCCCCCCCACTGCGAAGTGGCCTTAACCTTGCCTGTGCCGCAGTGAATAGAGCGGACGTTCTTCATCAAGCAACGCCGCAAACGATGGGCGCGCAAACATTTGATCAGTAAAGCGCGCGAGATGTGGCCATCGTGCCGGATCGATATCGACGGCACAGTGATAAAGACTAACCAACTGGGTTGTGACGGCGATATCCGCAATTGAAAAATCTGGACCGGCGAAGTAACCAGCAGCGCCAATTTCACCCTCAAGGTAATCGAAATAGCGCGGCAGTTTATTGGCAATCGTGCCTTCGACCTTAGCCAGTTCTTCCGGGTCCGTCGTTTTCATTCCGATACGCGGACGGAAGATGTTAAAGCCGATTTGTGCGGCCATGCCCGTGTCCGCATACTCTTCAATCCATAGCGCCCGACCAAAGTCGTATGGGTCTTTGGGATAGAGAGCCGGGTCTGGAAACAGTTTTTCTAGATAACCACAAATGGCGGAAGAATCCGCCAATGTGCGATCGAATCCGTCTCCCTGATGCCGCAACACGGGGATTCGTCGCATAGGACTAATGTCCAGGAACCACTTCGGCGGATCAAAGACGTTCACTTGGTTAAGTGTGTATTCAACCTGCTTCTCTGCTAAAACGGTTCGGACTTTCCTGACAAAAGGTGACGCCGGCGTTCCGTACACGGTGAATACCATTCTCAGCCATCCCGCTCTTTAATAGACTGTTGCCTGGACGACGGCCTTCAAGCGTTCAATGATCGAAAACCGGTCTTCGAGAAAATCGCTGTCGATCCACCACTCTTCAACCTCGTCCATAACACGCCCAACCTCTGGCCCTTCAGGAACGCCTGCCGCCATGACTTCGCGCCCGGATAAGGGAAAGGTCGGGCGTTCCCAACTGTCGGCCATCGCGAGCAGCGCGCGCCATTGAACACCATTCGATGCCTTTGGATCGGCAGCCCAGCGCAACACGACAAGGTCTTTGAACACGTCAACATCTAGCTTGTAGAGAAGACGACGCACTTCGCGAATAGACAGATAGCAGACAATCTTGGTGACTTGATCCGTCATCGCGCACAGCCGTTCGGTGTCCGCATGTGACATTTTCCAACGTGCGGCCAAAGCTGCCATGCCGGGTTCATCCAACTGCATGAGCGCGCCAAATCGGCGGAGACCATCCGCAAAGAAAAGCTGGCTGGATTCAATCTCGACGACGCGTTCAAATCGCTCGATATCTGTCTGTTCAGGCAAGACGTCGGCCAGAATGCCAGATGCCGCCATAACACGGAGCGTCGGCACCGGATCACTTGCCGAAAAGAGCTTGATCATCTCATCGCGCACGCGCTCAACCGACAATCGTTGTAATCCGGCTTTCAGTGCAGATGCAGCAGCAAGGCCATCCGCATCCAAACCGCCTTTTCCATACCAAGCGTGCATGCGGAAAAAGCGGAGTATACGCAAATAGTCTTCTTTGATGCGGTCATCCGCATTGCCGATAAACCGGACCCGCCGCGCCCGCAGATCGTCAAGACCAGAAACAAAATCAAAGACCTGACCTTGAACATCCGCATAGAGCGCATTGACCGTAAAATCTCGACGCCGCGCATCCGCTTGCCAATCATCGGTAAACGCCACTTCTGCATGACGGCCATCTGTTGTCACATCCCGCCTTAACGTCGTGACCTCAAATGGTGTTCCGTCGGCGACAGCAGTGACCGTACCGTGTTCAATGCCGGTCGGCACGGCTTTGATGTCGGCCGCTTCCAAAAGCGAAATGACTTTGTCAGGTGCATGCACAGTCGCAAGATCAACATCTGCTTCGTCTTCGCCCAAGAGGGCGTTGCGAACACAGCCCCCTACAAACCGGACTTCGCCAGCCTCACCCCCAAGTGCAGCCATTACCTTCTGCGTCGCCGGGGCCGTCACCCAAGGTTGCAGTCTTATTGAAGGAAGGTCAGTTGCAGACATCAATTCTCGTTTTTGCTCGTCGACAGATGTCGATGCCAATTTGCCGTTAGCTGGCAAAAAGACGCTTGTGAAGATTCACCAGCATACCTGCTGTCGCGCCCCAAATGTAGTGACCGTCATAGGGCATCGCATAATATTCTCGTCGTTTCCCTCGCCAGACCGCGGAATGCCGCGCATGATTTTCCGGATTCATCAGGAACTCAAAAGGGACTTCGAAAACTTCTTGTACCTCAGCGGGATTAACCGTGATCTGGAAACTTAAATCCACAAATCCGACAACCGGCAAAATGCAAAACTGCGTACCCGTTTCATAAGTCTCATAGCTTCCAATCACATCAACCAAAGAAGGATCAATGCCGACCTCTTCATGCGCCTCGCGCTTGGCTGCCGCTGCTGCATCGACGTCGCCGTCATCAACGCGCCCGCCAGGAAAACTGACTTGACCTGCATGACTCGGCAATGCGTGCGACCGCTCCGTAAGCAAGACCGTCAAACCGTCCGGTCGATCAATGAGCGGAACCAGAACAGCAGCGGGCTTAAGTGCTGTATCTTGTGACGAGGGCGCGTCGTTGGAAAGACTATGATCGCCGCTGTCACTTGGACGGCGGAGCCATTCTAGGCCATCTGGAATAGGATCAAGCCGAGACTCAAGCAGGGTGCGCAACTCGCTCATCAATCCTATGCCGTCTTTGGTTGCGCATCTGTAGCGCCAATGGGGAAGAACTCTTTCTGGCTCCAGACACCGAGCATCCGTTGACCCCTGACAAGTTCTTCGACACCAAGTTCTACCATCTCATAAAACACCGGCCGACTAATTAACGCTTCAAGCGCTGCCCTCACATGAACGTAAGGCCGCGGTTCGAGTGTTTTTGCATTTGTTTCGATACGGATCGGGTGATCTGTGCCGGCCGTGACCCTGTCATCGACGTGAGTCCGAAATGTCAGGGATTGCTCCTCTCCATTTCCGCTCACTGTGAGTTCAACACCGATGAACGGCGCGTCTTCAACTGTGATGCCCACTTTCTCGACGGGCGTTACCAAAAAGAAGCCATCGTCATCGCGCCTCAGAATCGACGAAAAGAGCTTAACCATAGGCATTCGTGTGATCGGACTTCCCATATAGTACCAGGTGCCATCCACAGCGATTCGCATGTCGATGTCGCCGTGAAAGGGTGGATTCCAGAGATGAACCGGGGGAAGGCCTCGTTTACCCTTCTTTGCGGCCTTCACATCCTCAATGCCCTTGAGCGGTTTTACGTCGGTTCCGTCCTCCTGCGAGGTCATAAACTGGCCTTTTTCTTCATCCAATTCCTTAACGACTAATACCAAAGGTCCTTGGTATTTATATATAGCTTGGTCTACCCGAATTATCGAATAGTCGGCTACTGTGCCAGACCTTGTGGCGCGATTCTCGCCGCCCGCACATCAGACCCCGTTGAGGCGGGCAGCAAATTGAAGGACGCCCATGCAGATTGTCGGAGATCAGGAATCAGTGTCCGAGCCGCATGATATCGTTGCCCAAGCGGACAACGCCGCCGAAAAACTCGCCTCTGCAAAGGAAGCCATCGGGCGTATCATTTTCGGTCAGCCGGAAGTCGTTGAACACGCCCTGGTAACAATCCTTGCGGGCGGTCACGGCCTGCTTGTCGGTGTACCAGGTCTTGCCAAAACCCGCCTGGTCGAAACGCTCGCCACAACTTTGGGATTTCAGTCAAAGCGCATTCAGTTCACGCCTGATCTGATGCCCGCTGACATTCTGGGGTCAGAGGTATTGGAAGAAGCAGAGACCGGGCGGCGATCGTTTCGGTTTATTAAGGGCCCCATCTTTTGCCAGTTGCTTATGGCGGACGAAATAAATCGGGCCAGCCCGCGCACCCAATCTGCTTTGTTACAGGCGATGCAAGAAAAACACGTGACTGTCGCAGGCGCGCGACATGATTTGCCGTCTCCATTTCATGTGTTGGCAACACAAAACCCGCTTGAGCATGAAGGCACTTATCCGTTGCCCGAGGCCCAGCTCGATCGTTTTCTCATGCAAATTAATATTGGCTATCCGGATCTTGAAACGGAACGCCAAGTGTTGCTCGCCACGACGGGAGCCAGTGAAGCAAAAATCGAGACCGTGATGTCTCCCAGCGAGCTTCAGCAGATCCAGCATCTTGTTCGGGTCATGCCGATCGGTGAGCAAGTTGTGGACGCCATCCTAATGCTCGTGCGGTCCGCGCGCCCCGACAGCGGCGCCGCGGACACCATTCAAAAGCAAGTGGCTTGGGGTCCGGGTCCGCGCGCCTCTCAAGCGCTTATGCTGACCATACGGGCACGCGCGCTATTGCAAGGCCGCCTGGCACCTTCAACAGATGATGTCGTCGCGCTCGCTCCCGCCGTGTTACGGCATCGTATGGCGCTTAACTTCGCTGCACGCGCTGAAGGCGTCACGCTTGAGGATGTGATTGGCAGATTGTGCGAGAAGATCTCTTAAATTCCTCGGTCCGAAGACGAGTTTGGCATGCCTGATAGTCGCGATACCGCCAATGCCTCCCGGCTTAGGCATGACGCCGAGCAAATCAGCTCGCGCCTACCACCACTTCTTGTCGAAGCCGAGCGGGTGGCCCACACCGTTGCACAAGGTGTCCACGGACGACGGCGTGTCGGGAGTGGCGAGTCCTTCTGGCAGTTCCGACAATACCGGCCCGATGACTCGGCAGCCATGATTGATTGGCGGCAATCAGCTAAGACACAATCGCCCTTTGTGCGGGAAACAGAGTGGGAGGCCGCAGAGAGCGTTTGGCTTTGGCGCAGCACCGCAAGTTCAATGGCCTATCGCTCAGAATTCTCAGAGACAACCAAACGCACGCGTGCAGAGCTGTTACTCTTGGCTATAGCCTCGCTTCTAGTAAGGGCGGGCGAACGCGTCGCGCTTCTTAGTGACGACGCACCGCCATCAGCCAATCGTAACGCCGTGCAAAGAATTGCTGAGCAATTGGTTCTCGATCAAAGTGACGTTGGAAGTCCCCCTGCCCGACACTTGCCCGCACATGCAAGGATCGTTTTAATCAGCGATTTCTTTGACTCCATTGAAACGATCAAATCAACGCTTACAGAACAGCGCGCTCAACAAGTTCATGGGCATTTGGTTCAGGTCCTTGATCCCGCCGAGGTTGATCTTCCCTTTGACGGGCGCGTTCGATTCGAAGCGAACACTGGCATTGAAAGTCTGACGATTGGACGAACCGAACAGATTCGCGGTCGGTATAAGGACCGCATCAATGCGCATCGCGATGAGCTTGCGCAAACGGCGCAACAGCTCGGCTGGACCTTTGGCTCGCATCGAACTGACGTGTCGCCCGGGCTGGCTGTTCTTGCCCTCTATGGGCACTTGTCCCAATCAACAAAACCGAGTGCATCGTAGATAAGATGATAGAGATCGGTTCACTTGCATTCGCAACACCTTGGCTCCTAGCGGGGCTTTTGGGGCTCCCCTTGTTGATTTGGTTGTTGCGCGTGACACCGCCCGCGCCGAGGCGCATTCAGTTTCCCGCACTCCGATTCTTGTTCGGACTACAGTCAGAGGATGAGGCGTCCGTTAGGACCCCTTGGTGGCTTTTGCTCATTCGCACACTGATTGTTGCGTTGGTTATCGTTGCTTTAGCCGAACCTTTCCTGAATGCCAGCAATCTCATCAAGCCCGGAAGACAGCTCGTCGCTGTCATCGATGATGGGTGGGCAGCTGCACCGAATTGGGACGCACGCATCGCTGAACTCGAAAACACTGTCCGACAAGCTGACCGGCAGAATACAAAAGTCACCATTGCAACAACTGCGCCCAATATCGGGCCACAACCGCGTGTCCGAACCCGAAGCGCAGCCCAGGCACTTTCAGAAATCCGCGAACTTTCGCCAAAGCCATGGACACCCGATCGCCTAGGCCTTTTGGATGAACTCACGCCCTATATCGGCAATGAGAAAGTTCAATTCTTGTGGTTTTCTGACGGTCTCGACCACGGCGATGGCGATAGTTTTCTCACCGAGTTGAGCAAGCTGGGCGACGTCACCTTTTTTGAGGATCCAATGGGTCAGGAGCCGCTCGCCCTACTGCCGCCTGTCTCGACCGCAAAGAGCATGGATGTCTCGGTTGTCCGGCCGTCAGCGGGTGTGGAGCGAGAAGGCGAAATCATCGCACGTTCGAAAACAGGCCGCGCATTGGCCAATCATCCTTTCAGATTTGAGGGGCACGAAACACGGACGCAAGCGCACATCGAACTGCCGCTCACATTGCGAAACGATATCGCACGGTTTGAAGTTCAATATGGACGTTCGGCGGGAACAGTCTTTCTTTTGGACGATCAATGGCAACGACCGTCCCTTGGTCTTGTGACAATTGGGTCAGCGCAAGAGGCCCAGCCCCTTCTGTCTGAAGCACATTATATACGCCGTGCCATCGGACCGTTTGTCAGTATGCAAGAAGGCAATGTGGGAGAACTTGTTGAGGACAACGGTGTCATTATCCTGTCAGACGCTGGCGTCGCAGCAGGTGAGCAGACGGCGCGACTGAACACTTGGGTCAAGAAGGGTGGCTTTCTTGTCCGCTTTGCTGGCCCCCGGCTGGCTGCAAGTGAAGACGCATTAATCCCCATTCGATTGCGCTACGGCGGCCGCGCGCTTGGCGGCGCGCTGTCATGGGACAAACCGCAAAAGCTCGATGAATTCCAAACGAGCAGTCCCTTTCACGGCCTTGCCGTTCCAGATGACGTGATCATTCATCGGCAAGTATTGGCGGAACCGGCCATTGATTTGGGAGAGAAAACCTGGGCCCGCCTTGCAGACGGCACGCCATTGGTGACAGCTGCCCAGCACGGCAAAGGCTGGATCATACTTTTCCATGTCACAGCAGATACAGCTTGGTCGACATTGCCCCTATCGGGGCTTTATGTCGAAATGCTGAAACGTGTCGCCAATCTGCCAAAGACACTCGCTGCTGGACCTCCGGATCGCGTAAACCGCGCGAACGACGGCACAGCGGTTTTATCACCCGTTACCACACTCAACGGGTTCGGGACCCTTGGCTCACCGCCCCCTTCAGCACTTCCGCTAAACACCGATTTGATGGCAACAACAAAACCGAATGCGGAAAATCCCCCTGGATTGTACGGCACGGCAGGACGTACGCATGCATTTAATCTGACCACGGAAGACTTCGCGCTCACGAAACTAAGCCCATCCGCGACGGCTTCGAAGGTGAATTACGGCGGCGCCGCAACCGCCGAATTCAAACCCTATCTATTGCTTGCCGCATTCTTTCTGACATTGCTCGATGGGCTTCTTCTGCTGGCACTTAATGGTCATCTGTCCAAGCGCGCGATCCTAAACTTCGCCAAACATCCGCGCACCGCAGCGCTACATTCAATTGCATTGTTCCTAACAGTCGGGTCGATTTTGGGGACCGCACCTGTCCTGGCGCAGACCGGGAACACTTCAGACACAACAGCCACGACAAACAGAGCCACCAGCGCGACCGACGAGCCATGGGTCGCCTCTCTGTCTACGCGCCTTGCTTACGTTCGAACGGGAAACGCGGACATCGACAGTATGAGCGAAGCGGGAATGCGTGGCCTGTCATCGGCATTGAACCGGAGAACGGCGGTCGAACCCGGGCTTCCTGTCAGCGTCAATGTTGAGTCTGATGAATTGGTTTTCTTCCCGCTCCTTTATTGGCCTGTGCTTGCCGACCAACCCCCGTTATCCCCGTCAGCCTTGTCCAATGTTGACGCTTACATGAAGAATGGCGGCACCATTCTGTTCGACACACGTGACCAGCAGCAGACCTTTTCATTCGCTCCGGAGAATAGCCAGGCCGGCCCCGGACAAAAAGCACTTCGCAGGCTTGTTGCTGATCTTGATATTCCCGCCCTCGAACCGGTGCCTGACAATCATGTTTTGACCAAATCATTTTATCTCATTCAAAGTTTTCCCGGCCGGTGGATCGGCGGCCAACTTTGGGTAGAAGCGCGTCGATCAGAAAACGGTGTTGCGGAAGAAACTCCTAGGCCCGACGATGGCGTTTCATCCGTAATTATCGGATCCCATGATTGGGTTGCCGCTTGGGCGCGCGATGCCAATGGACGTCCATTGGCACCCATTGTGCCCGGTGGCGAACGGCAACGAGAATTGGCCATGAGGTTTGGCGTCAATTTGGTTATGTACACGCTGACGGGCAACTATAAGGCAGACTCTGTGCACGTTCCCGATCTGCTTGACCGGCTGGGCCATTAAAGATGCCCGGTGGCGCCGAACTCGACATTGTCTTCCTCCCATATTTTCCAGCCTGGGTCATTGTCACGCTCGGCTTGATTGCTGCTGTTTATGTGTTCTATGGCGTTTGGGTCGGCAGGCAACGCTTACTCTTTCGCGCGCTGTTTATGGCGCTGACGCTCGGTGCCCTGCTCAATCCAAATCTGCGTATCGAAGAGCGCGATCCCTTGCCGGACATGGCGGTGGTCCTTGTCGATGGATCAGAAAGCCAGGAAATCGGGGGCCGCCCGACACAGGCCGAACGGACGTTGGACGCACTTAGGGCCGCGCTAGACAAGTTGCCGAATGTAGAAACAAAAATCGTGCGCAGTGCCGGCGCAACGACATCAAACCGCGACGGCACACTTTTGTTTGAGGACTTGAACAGAGCACTCGGGGATGTTTCCGCAGAACAGCTCGCGGGTGTCTTTGCCATCACCGATGGTCAAATCCATGACATTCCGGATGAAGACAAGAAGCTGCCCAACGACGTGCCGCTTCATGTCTTTATCACCGGCTCGAAAGAGGAGTTCGATCGCCGTTTGATTGTCAGCCAGTCTCCAGCCTTCGGCATCGTTGGCGGGACAGTCAGCGTTTCCTTCCGTGTCGAAGATATTGGACCGAATACCGGTGCTTTCGTTTCACCAACAGCCCTTGTCAGGCTGCGCGTGGGCGGTGAGACCGTCGACACGGTGCTTGTTCCTGTGGGCGAAGATCATAGCCTGACTGTCCCCATCGAACATGGTGGGCAGAACATTATCGAATTGGCTGCTTCACCCAAGGACAACGAAATCACACTGCTGAACAACCGTGCCGTTCTTTCTATTTCGGGTGTACGCGATCGGCTTCGCGTCCTGCTGGTTTCGGGTGAACCCCATGCGGGTGAACGCGCGTGGCGCAATCTGTTGAAAGCCGACCCATCCGTTGATTTGGTCCATTTTACAATTCTGCGCCCACCTGAAAAACAAGACGGCACACCGATCGGTGAGCTTTCTCTCATCGCCTTTCCGACAAGAGAGCTCTTCGCAGAGAAACTCGAGAGCTTCGATCTGGTCATTTTTGACCGTTATCAGCGTCGCGGCGTCTTACCCATTGTCTATCTCGCAAATGTTGCGCGCTATGTCGAAAATGGCGGCGCCCTGCTCACAGCCGTGGGACCTGCCTTCGCCACACCGTTGAGCCTCTATCGCACACCGCTTGCCGGCATTTTGCCGGCACAACCAACGGGGGAGGTTCTTCAGCAAGGTTTTAAACCGGCCGTGACGGAACTGGGTATCCGCCATCCAGTGACGACAAATCTCAATAAGGCCAACAATCCCTACAAAGACGATTCACCCCCGCAATGGGGGCGTTGGTTTCGCCTGATCGACGCCGAAAAAATCACCGGCGAGACATTGATGACCGGTCCCGATGACAGACCCGTGCTGATTCTGGATCGTGTTGGCGAAGGGCGCGTCGCACAACTCATGTCAGATCACGGATGGTTATGGTCAAGAGGATACGAAGGCGGCGGGCCACAAGCCGAATTGTTGCGTCGCTTAGCTCATTGGCTCATGAAAGAACCGGAACTTGAGGAAGAAGACCTTGAAGCGACCGTGGCCGACGGGACGCTCACGGTAACGCGAAAAACCACGTCCGATGAAAGCGCTCCAGTTACCGTTACCGGCCCAAATGGCGAGACACGCCAAATTGAGCTAGCGCGATCTGAACCCGGAAGATGGACGGGACAAATGGTTGCTGAGGAAATGGGGCTTTACAAAATTGAAGACGATGACCATTTCGCGATCGCTGCACAGGGCCCTTCCAACCCGCGCGAATTCGCAGATGTCAGAGCGCGCGACGATTTGATCGCCCCGTTTGCCAACCAAACCGGGGGCGCTGCTAAATGGATCGAAGATCACCCTTTTGGTCAGGAACCCACACTGAGAAAAGTTCGGCCCGACCGAACAAAATCCGGCGCCGGTTGGATGGGTGTGCATGATAACAACCAATATCTGACTCAACGCGCCACGCAGCATGCCATGTTTCCAGCCTGGCTGGTGGCACTGCTGGCAGTTGGCACACTGATTTTTGGCTGGTACCGGGAAGGACGCTAGATCGTCATGCGCTTGGACTGACGCCATGTGCGTTGCAATGAGCGCTCGTTGTTCCAGAGGATCTCAAAGAAAACCTCACGAGATGCGCGTAGCAAGACCTTGAACATTTTCGAACGCATTGTCAGCGAGTTCCAGATACAGCAACCGCGTCGGGTCAACCGGCGCTGGAAAAATCACCCGCCCCGCGGGACATTGCTGAAAGCCAACACGTTGGTAGTAAGGTGCGTCCCCAACAAGAATGACCAGCCTGTGCCCGGCCTGACGCGCCTGCTCAATGCCCTTGTTCATCAAGGCTATCCCCAGACCTTTTCCCCGGTCATCGGGATGAACAACGAGCGGTCCAAGCAGCAAAACATCCGCAGATCCTATTTTGATCAGCGTGAACCGAATGCTCCCTCGAAGCTCCCGCTCTTCCAAGCCCACAAAACTCAGATCCGCAATCGGCGGAATACCTTCGCGTAGCCGGTAACTCGACTTAGCAAAACGCCCGGGACCAAAAGCAAGGTCCAGCAATGAGTCAATGGCCGCGGAATGAGAAGGGTCTTCAGGTTCAATCTTGTACATGGTCGGTCTTTCGGAGCGGGTCAGGCTTGGCGCAAGGCCGCCAAGAATTCGTCCGAGAAACCGTCAGATGACAGTTGGGATCCGAAAATGGCGACAGAGCACAGTGGAAGAGGTTTCCCTGTGTGAAATTCGTCGTCGTCGCGCGTTTTCTTTGTGATAGGCCAACATCAAATCATCGCTCGAAAAGACGGTTCTGTTACCGCCAGATGCGCGCCAGTAGCACAAAGATTCTGCGAGGTAAAGCCGCGCGGTTCTCCCACTGTTTGTCAGAAAAGACTCGATCGTCCTTTCAACCTTCGCTAGCCTCCGGTGAGACAGACCAAGCCGCTTAGATGCAAGAAGGAGAAGAAAATGGGTCAGCTTGACGGAAAAGTCTTATTGGTAACGGGCGCGGCGCGCGGAATTGGCAAAGAATGTGCCGTTCTCGCTGCGAAAAGCGGCGCGAAAGTTGTCGTCAATGACCTGGGCGGTGGCGTCTCCGGTGGCGATGAAGGCGACGCGAACCCGGCCGAAGAAGTTGTGCAGGAAATCAAAGCGGCCGGCGGAGAAGCGGTTTCGAATTCCGACAGTGTTGCGGAAATGAGTGGCGCCAAGAACATGGTCGAACAAGCGCTTGATACCTTCGGCGGACTGCACGGCATCATCAGTCCAGCAGGTATTCTTCGCGACAAAATGTTTCATAAAATGGATGACGCGGACTGGGATGCTGTCATCAATGTGCATCTTAATGGCTCTTACAATATGTGCCGTGCAGCCATTAATCACTTCCGTGAACAGGAAGAAGGATCATTTGTTCTTTTCACGTCCACTTCTGGGCTGATTGGTAATGTCGGCCAGGCGAATTATGCGGCTGCGAAAATGGGGATCGTTGGCCTCTCGCGTATCATTGCGATGGAAGGTGCCAACAAGAATGTCAGGTCAAACGTCATCGCACCTTTTGCTTGGACCCGTATGATCGCCACCATTCCGGTTAAGGACGAGAAGTCGGCACAGCGTGTCGAGCGCATGCAGCGCTCAATGCGTGCAGATCAAATTGCCGGGCCAGCCGTGGCTTTGGTCTCGCCGGGCGCTAAAGACGTAAGCGGTCAAATTTTCGCTGTGCGCGGCAACGAGATCTTCTTGATGAGCCAGCCACGTCCAGTACGCGGTATGGCGCGTCTCGAAGGTTGGGATGTTGAGTCTGTTCTCAAACACGCCGTTCCTGCCTTTAAGCCGTCAATGACAGACCTAGGGGCCACCGTTTCCGTCTTTGGATGGGAACCCGTCTAGCCGAACACGAGCGACAAAAAGCTAACTGGTGCTTGCGTAATGTCGGTTCATCTCTCAAATCTGTTTTGGGCGCTGGTTCAGCCGCTCAATCTTGTGTTGTTGCTGGTGGTATTGGGGCCCATGATGACAGCGCTCGGTCGCGCTCATCTTGGCCGAACGCTCGTCATGACGGGCCTCACGATCTTCATTACCATCAGTATCTTGCCCATTGGGCAATTACTGCTGCTTCCCTTAGAAAATCGATACGCCGTACACACACCACTTCCATCCACGGTTGATGGAATCATTGTGCTGGGAGGCGGTGCGATGCCATCGATCAGCACAAGGCGTAATCAACCGACATTCAACAATCACAGCGAACGATACACAAAGTTCGTCGAGTTAGCAGGCCGCTATCCGGACGCGAAATTGATTGTTGCAGCCGGCCCCAGTGAAACAGTGGCGTCTCGCGCCACCGAAGCCGAAGTTCTGCGCCGGTTTTTCGTTTCGATGGGCATCCCAAAAGAGCGCGTTTTGCTTGAATCCGAATCACGCAACACGTGGGAAAATGCACTCTTTGCACGGGATCTGATCCATCCCAAACCCGACTCGAGATGGCTGCTGATTACAACCGCGTACCACATGCCGCGGGCAACTGGCGTCTTTCAGACCGGTGGCTGGGATGTGGTTGCAGCGCCTGTCGATTTCCGCACCAGTGGAACTGTCAGTTATGCGAGTTTCGACGCGCTCGACCGCATAACCGAACTTGATACGGCGCTGAGGGAATGGTTTGGACTGATTGCCTACTATTTCATGGGGCGAACGCAGTCGATCTTACCGGGACCCTAGAGCAACGTGCGTTCAAGCCAACCTATTTGGCGTCGGAACGAGCGCACCAAGTCGTTCTATTCTAAAGGTGATCTAGATCGTTCCGGCTACCACACAAATGGGCTGGCAGTGCCGGTGAGGAACTCGTCGATGCGCCGGCGCGTACCCGCAGTGGTCTCCTTGGGCAATTCGCTGGCACCAAAAAAATCGAATTCAGCGATTTCTCCGCTCGCTGAGGGAGACATTTCAAAACTGTTAACATGAAAAAGGGCGATATGGTCTGATTTGTATTGGGTGAAGTTGGAAAAGATCCCGACGAGACGCATCGGCTCCACCGGCTCAACACCAACTTCTTCTCTCAGCTCGCGCATCGCCGCTTGATCGATGCTTTCGCTCTTATCCACACCGCCGCCCGGAAAATACCAGCCGTCGATATAGGTATGGCGAACCAATAGAATTCTGCGGTCTTCGTCCGTCACCAAGACGCGCACACCCAATGTCAATGGCCTGCGCAACCACCAGTACCCCAATGCGACCTTGTAGAGAGACCGCCGCGCCAGTTCGGGAATTTTCATTCATTGTCCCCGATTGCTAACAATTAACGCTCCATTCGTTCTTCGTTCGTAGGATCGGTTACGAAACTGGCAACCATTCGTCCGTCTACACGCGGTTTCGCAATAAAATTGCAGTGAGTCAATTTATGACCCCGAGCGATAGATCTGAAGATGACTTGATTGCGAAGGCATTCGTTGGCCAACGAACTCAAATCATCGACAGACCGAATCAATTGCTTATGAAGCTCGGCAACCCGAAGAGCATTAGCATGAAACTGGACCCAAAGACGCTCAAGGAAATCGAAGCTGCTATTGATCAACAATCCGGTCAGTTTCAAGCCGTCCTCGAAGAAAGCCTCGCCAAGCTCAACAACTTGACCAGCGAGGCAGGTGACTTTGACGAAGAGATCAAAGATCAAGTCCGCACTGTGGCGCACGAACTTAAGGGGGTCGCCGGAACCTTCGGTTATCATTTGCTAACGGAGATTGCAAATTCACTGCAATTATTCTTGGAGGAAGTCGAGGGCGTACCAGACTATACGCGCTCAATCGCGAGCATGCATGTGAGCGCGATGAACGCTGCCGCTTCTATCAAAGGCCAACCAGACGACACGTCTAAACAAGTCGTTGAAGGTTTAAAGGTCATGATCCAGAAGTTTACGATGGCCGCCTAAACCCGTTTGCCTTTGCTTGTGCCGTGAACCTGCGCAGCACCATTCAATCAACTTTAAGCAATGTCTCGCATACTCGCCCCAAGCGAAATTGTATGCTTTGGGTATTTGAGTAGGGTCCGTTAATGATCCAAATCGCCGGTGTTGTTTGCGTCTTTGTGATGGTCTTTGGCGGCTACTTGCTCGCCGGCGGTAAAATGTCCGTCATCATTCAAGCCTTGCCGTTTGAGTTGATGATGATTGGCGGCGCTGCAATCGGCGCGTTCTTGATCAGCAACTCAGCAAGCATTCTCGGTAAAACTGCCGGCGATCTGGGCAAGATCATTTCCGGCCCGAAATGGAAAGCGACCGACTATCGCGATCTTCTGTGCCTTTTGTTCATTCTCACCAAGACAATGAAAACGAAGGGTATGATTGCAATCGAACCGCACGTCGAGAATCCCGAAGAAAGCTCAATCTTCAAAAACTATCCCAAGATCATGCACGATCATTTTGCGATCGAATTCATCTGCGACACGCTCCGTATGATGACAATGAATCTTGAAGATCCGCATCAAGTTGAAGATGCGATGGAAAAGCAACTCGAAAAACATCATCACGAAGCTCACGGGCCCGCGGAAGCGATGCAGGGAATGGCCGACGCCCTTCCCGCCCTTGGTATTGTTGCTGCTGTTCTGGGTATCATTAAAACCATGTCGTCCATTAACGAGCCGCCCGAGATCCTCGGTAAGATGATCGGTAGCGCGCTGGTGGGTACGTTCCTTGGTGTGTTTCTCGCCTATGGTTTTGTGGGGCCGATGGCCAATCGGCTCAAACAAATTGGAGAAGAAGACGCCCTGTTCTATGCCATCATTCGAGATGTGCTTGTCGCCCATCTCCACGGCAATTCGGCGCAAGTCGCGGTCGAAATCGGCCGTGGCAACGTGCCTTCGGTCAGCCAACCTTCGTTTGCAGAGATAGAGCAGGCGCTGCAAGAAATACCGCCGGACGCTCGTTAACAAATCGCTGAAGAGAATTTGAAGATCCGGTCCGCCTGACCGTAGTCAGGCGGTGGGGATGTGGGGACTATTTTGGGACATGGGAGAGATGTCCTAGTTGGTATCCAGCAATCCGTGTGCCAGAGCTGCCTCAGCAGCCAATGCTCTAGAACCAAGTTCCTTTGCGAAACGGGAAACGCACTTCTGTTTGTTGCCAAATCGCGTAGGCAGTTGCGTAGCTGGCCAAAGCGCCGACCAGAATGCCCAAAGTCATTGCCCAATAGACTTCAATATCAACGCCCAACACGACGATGGCCGTGACTGTGCTTCCAACAATTTTCGGCCATTCCGAAAACATGCGACCTACTCTTACCCAAAGTTGGCCTCAGCCTATCATCAATCATTCGCAGGCAGAACGAATTCGTTAAGAAAGGGTTAACAGCGTGTGCAAGATCGGGAAAATGCGCCGTCTTAGTAAGTCGTCACGTAACAATCGAGACCACGTTGTTTCAGTTTGCCACACATAGCGGTGGCTTCCGGCCGGTCCGCAAACACATTGGTCCTAATGCGATAGAAGATACCCTTTGATCCCAAATCGGCTCTCGCCACGTGGAGTTGAACATCAAGCTGTCCGGATATCTTTGCTTGGAATTGCGCCAAAGCCTTGTTGGCAGCTTGCTGGTCCTGCGTCGAAAGAAGCTGAACGCCAATACCACTCGTTGGAATGGCGGCAACCACCATCCCACTGAGTGTTTCTGTCGGCGTCGCCTCTGCAGGCGGTGCTGGAGGAGGTGTCACGGCGGGAGGCGCGACTGGCTCCTCACTCACCGGTGGCGGCGTGACCGTGGCAACCTCGGATGTTTCATTTTCAGCCGACGGCATTGTTTTGTCGGCGTTTTGGGCATCGGGCACTTGCGCATCTTCAATGGGTTCCGCCGCAATGATCGAACCGGTAGCCTCGTTGGGATCAACATCGCTGATTTCTAAGGGGCTGGAATGGGCAACCCGCGTGACGCGTTGGCCGGCAGGAAGGTCCGCCATGTAAGCCGGCTTGTTGCCGGTGGCCGCAAAAAGAGGGGCAACTTCATCGGCCGCCGCCGACATTAGCTTGTTTTCGCCCTCATCACTCCCGGAGACCCCATTGGCCGGGTCAAGTTGAACCACAACAGACGAGCCCCCCTGTTGTCCGCCATCGATGGCAACGAATGCAAAAAGGCCGATCGCCAAAACAAATCCAATTGCAAGATATTTGTAGGCGCCTTCGGAAACATAGGGCCACTGGACGACCACACGTGCTGGACGTGCATCATTATTAACAGCGCCTGGAAACAGCCGGTCCGCGTCGGCAAGCGAGAGGTTGGAAGTCGTCACGGTCGTTTTTTCGTCATTGAGCGCAGCGCGCATAGCATCGTGCATGGGCCGGGGATCAGGCTCACCACCGGCGACATGTTGGCCAATACGGTCCGAAATCTCAGACTTCGCTGCACGCTGAAGGCTGTTCAGCAGCGGAGCGGGCGACTCTCCTTTTTTGCTCAGCAGCGAGTCTGATAGTGAGGCTGCCTTACGCCCATTCACGCCATGCTTTTTGCCCGATATTGTTCATCCTCCCGTGTCGTCTGTGGCATGGAGATTGACACAGGCGACCCCATGATGCGAGAGGCATTTTCGTCATTGACCATCTCTTGCAGGTAATTCCAGAGCGAAACAACCTCAGATTTTGAGCGAGAACGGCCAGGTAACTCATTAACCGTACGGCCATCAATCATACTTGCGGCAAAATCTACACGCTGGTGGAGAATCGTCGAGCAAACAGGTCCGTGGTGCGAGAGCGCTGCAATGGCTTCTGCCGTGATCCGCGCCCTTGGGGCTGCACCGTTCACGACAAAGATCATTTTTCGTGACAGCTCTTTGCAGATTTGAACCGTGGCGCCAACTGCCCTCAAATCATGTGGGCTGGGCTTTGTCGGAACAACCACCAAATCGGACACACCAATCACATGGCTAATCGTTGAGGTGATGGCCGGCGGCGTATCAATGACAACAAGTTTGATACCGCGTTCGCGCAGGCGCCGCAGATCTTCTTGCAAGCCGTTTTCAGTAGACTGCGCTAACGCAATGGAAGTTCCATCTCGCTCACGCCACCAATCTGAAAGACTGCCTTGAGGATCAGCGTCCAAGATGGCAACAGGTCCCGCCCCCGCGAGATCGGCCTGTACCGCAACGTGACCTGCTAAGGTCGTTTTTCCCGAGCCACCTTTTTGACAAGCAAAAGCAATAACCTTCATCGTCGGCCTATCCCCAGTAAATCCTATCCACACGACAAGAACTGGCGCCACCTGAATTCAACGCGTAAGCTTGTCTATGAATGATGGTGCAATTAGAGAGAATCAGTAATCGCGAATCACTTTGTGAGTTTATCGCGGGCCCACGACTTGACAATACATAGAGCTAAAAAACTTTTACATGACTTTGACTTGCTGTTTTGCAAGTCAATTGTTGTAACGTCACAATCAATCTAAGCGTTGTGCCGCAAGCACTGTTTGCGTTAAGAGCCGAATTGTGCAGCCTTGACTTGATCTTCGATTTTACGAACGAAGGTCATAAAGTGCGGCGATCCGGCAAGCGCGATCGGCAGCATGAGTGAGAAATTTGCGATGATGACAAACTCATTCTTGGGCTTGATGTAGCTCCAACTAAAGACGCGCATTGGACCGAGCTTTGCGTCGATAGGCGAATAGTCGAAAGTTTTTTCATCTTCAACCCACAACACAATGGTGCTGTCGCCAATAGAAAACCGATCCTGCATAACAAAATTCTTGGATTGGTTCTTCGCCTTATCCAAAACCGCCTTGGCCTCCTGCCGAACGGCGAACGAACTTCCAACGCGCGCTGCATTTAGGTCCAGAGGTTTAACGTCGAGCGAGAACCAAATACATCCGGGCATCGACTGGCCACCGATAAAGACCCACGTATGATCGTTTTGCTGGTGCACAGACCAGTTTTGGGGATAGGACCAGGTCACAATCTCGTTGAACGTCTTCTCTTTAAAGCCGGCGACTTCAAAAGTGACCGCTTTGTGGATTTCCGGTTTCTTCTCAGGAAGCTGGGCCGTCACCAGCCCCGCCGCGCGTCTGATCCGCGCGTGCCCTGATTGTTCTGCCGGATATTCAAGAACGTAACGTGTTACGTGTACCTGCGCGCCCTCCTCTTCCAACACATACCATGTATCGGACCGTTTCCGATCCAAGGCCTGCCCGGATTCCATTTCCCAGAAAATCAACTTGCCCGACTCAATGTCATCAACGCGCACTCCCGAAAGGGTCTTATACTGCTGAGCAACCGATTGGATCGAAATACATGCCGAGTCCAACTGAGAAGCAGAAGGGGATGGAGCGCCATCATTCCACTTTGTGAGGCGGCTCACAAACAGGGTTAACGATTCGTCCTGCGCCGGGCCACACCATGATTTCTGCGGATCATCGGGACACGGACCATGTGTCCAGCCGTGCGGCAAACGAATGCCGACGCCACAATTGAGATGGACCTGTTTCTGTTCAAGCACGTCGCTGGCCATGTGAGGAATTCCGCTATCCCGAACTAACAGTGCAATTAGAGGGCCAGCCAGGACGTGGCCTTCAATTCGTTAACAGAATTAGTTAACGAAAGGGGTTAATGCAACGCACTTTAAGTTTTGGATTTACGTTTGGGAGCTGTCGCTGGCCTTTTCAGCCATGTCGAAATAGGAACCTGTTAAATGTAACAGAGACTGTCCTAAAATTCTGTTGCCAAACCAAGGACTTGGCAGTTTCGGGCCGATGCAGACCGGCCGTTCCCTAATTCAAAAGGAACACACCATCGACATGATCAAGCTCGGCGGCCTTCACAACCTCTGTTCGGCCGACGCGAACCGAATGAATTTTTCCGTCGATATTCGTTCCCCAAAACTCCAAAAATCGTTTCAGTTCGGGAAACTCAGGCGCCAGGTCATAGTGTTGCCAAATGAAACTTTGGATCAATCTGGGATGATCCGGCAGATGATAGAGAATCTCGGCTGTTGAAAGCCTGTATCCTTTCATCTGCAATTCCAGCGCACTCGGTGCTCGGGCCTCAATCATGGTTTACTCCTCCACTCACCCTTGTGACGATGTTGCGCGATTTGAACAGGTGATTTCAACCCCGATTTGATTTTATTGTTAAATTTCAATGTGTTATCAGCAGATCACGCAGTCTGCTAACACTCAAGGCCATTAAGACTTTCGGGTGTTGGCTTCCCCATATGTTGGGATTGACGAGGCGGGGCACACAACCAGCGCAAGGCGAGATTAACTTTGATCCCACTACGATTTACGAACACGAGACCATGTTATTAACGTCCCGCAGCCCACGCAGGCGTGACCAGAGAAGCGAGCAATGAGCGAGATTCCCGACACACCCCTTCTTTCAGTTGATGGCGTTGTCTTCGACGGCGATGGAGTCGTCTTGATCCGACGAAAAAATCCACCTTTTCAGAATGCGTTTGCGCTGCCCGGAGGATTTGTTGATCGCGGGGAGTCGGTAGAAGCAGCCTGTATCCGCGAGGTCAAAGAAGAGACCGGGATCATAGTCACAAGCCTTCGCCTGATCGGGGTCTTTTCAGATCCTGGGCGCGATCCACGCGGGCACAATGTTGCCATCGCATTTTTGGCGGAAGGCGACATAGAAAACATGAAAGCGGGAGATGACGCAGCCGACGTGCAAATCATCCAAGACTGGCGAGAGCAACGCCTTGCCTTCGACCATAAAGATATCCTTGAGCGAGCTTACGAGCTAAATCGGAAGAAGAGATAGAAAGATACTTGCACTTCCAGGTGTTCGCGAACGCGTGCGAACTTGACGACCAATGGCGGCGGTGGCTGAGTCAAGTCTGGCCAGCCGCAACCGAAAGGTGATGATGCATCCGCTCGATAATCCAATCTGGTCTGCACTGACCGGTCGCCAAAAAGACTTAGCCGACCGGCATGGCAATGCAGCGCGCTTTCATCCCAACCTCTCTCCGCTGAGCGCAACTGCAGATGAAAGCAGAAGCGCATTTGAAGACCTCGCCCGCATTTCTAACGCGGACCAACCCGCTGTTCTGTTTGCGAAGAACACACCGCCGCCGGGTTGGGAAGTGCTTGTCGACGAACCACTCATACGAATGGATTGCGACCGCGAGCCCGTAATGCCGTCCAATCCAGGCCTTAGCCCTGTACCGCTTATAGAAGAACACGTACCGCAAATGCTCGACTTGGTCGCGCTGACCGAACCTGGTCCTTTCGAACAGGAAACCATCAAGCTCGGACGTTTTGTGGGTGTGTTTGAAGACAACACGCTTATCGCCATGGCGGGTGAGCGGCTGGCACTAGAAGGACATCGCGAGGTGAGCGCTGTCTGTACACATCCCCAACATCAGGGCCGGGGCCTTGCCAAATTTCTCACCGCAACAGTTGCCAAGCGTATTCGCGATGATGGCGACACACCTTTTCTTCACAGACTCAGGAACAGCGCGACGGCGGCGGCCGCCAAACGTACCTATGAGTCGATCGGATTTGTTGAGCAGAAAGTGTCGCGTGTGATCGTGACCTATATGATTGAGTGAATCTGACAAAGATCATGAGTGCTTTCTTCGGCCACAACTTGGCAGCGTGGATTAGATGCCCTTGGCGTTTCACAACATCTCTGTTCTGGATGAAACCGGTAAACCTTTGAAACCCGGCAATAACGGTCGACTCACAGTTGGAGCTGTACGCGGACTATCTCTATTCGAACAGTAACCCAACCTTCCCAACGCCACTGAAAACAGCTTCAACGATTGCAGCGAAATCATCACAGGTGACAGCACGCGCCAATTTGAGAAGTAATTAGGATCATTAAGGATTGATCCCAAACCCACCTCTGATGCTTGACTCAGTTACTCATAGTGCTTTGCGGCCACTTCTCGGAATACATCCTCTCAACGAAAGCGAAGGTTTCTTGGCACAACAAATAGCTGAATCTCTGGGTTCAACACGTGTTGGCCGACAAAACATTTCTTGCTAATGTTGTATCTTATAAAACAGCAAAACCAGGGGGTGAAATGTACAGAGAATTGGTTATTGCGACGGCAATGGCATTGTCGGGGTGCGCAATGCAACAATCGGCAGTCGCGAACAAAGCCAAAGAGCAACTCGTAGGCAAATCAGAAGAGGAAGTTCTACTATGTATGGGTGTACCACACGCCCAAATGGAATCAGGCGAAGTTGAAGTCTGGGCCTACAATTCCGGTGGGAGCACAATTGGGTTTTCTAGCGGCAATGCTTATGTAAATGGCAACTGGGTGCAGGGAAATTCTGTCGGCATTAGACAAAGCAACTATTGCGTTGTTAACCTCGCGATGAAAGACGGCGAAGTTGTCAGCGTCAATTATCAAGGCCGTACGGGGCGACCTCTGGCGCCAAGCGAAGAATGCTATGGTGCGGTACGGAATTGTTTGGAACCGAGTTCCAATTCAAAAGATGCAAAGGAAGACGGCGCGGCGGAATAACGCCCGCATTATTAGATTTGGAGCGATAGCTGCAACAGCTATAAGTGATCACGACTTGCGTTCTCCTACATCGTCCGGTAGGCGTCATTGCGCCTGCCGGAGTCTCATTACTTCGTGAGATCTCATCTCTTGTCCTCTCGCGTTCGTCGAAGAAAATTCGACTCAAATATGCTCAGCTGATGATACGGACTTCCGTTCCGCTAGCTGGTTCGAGCAATATTGCCACCGTGCTTTAATCGATGGGACAACTGGATCGAATACCAAGCATTTGTCTACCTTGATAAGTAAGTGGAGTCGTCCGCGCGCCAATCGAAGTTGGCTTGGGACCGGTCACTAGCGGCGCCTCACGGATTTTGTTTCACTTTGCGCGGGGCGAATGACAGCGTTGGATTTGTTTTGTCCGTCCCGACCTAAGCCGCCGCCTTGGTGGAGGCCCACAGATCCGGCTCAAACCGGCCTGAGGATAAACTCTGCCGACGGCCGGGGTCCAATCCGCGCCTTGTTCCCTGATCATCTTGTAAACTAAAGCACAAGCGATGATCGAAAATGGAAAAGAGGCGGAGGGTTAGATCCCGGTCTGACGCTACCGCGTCAACCGGGATGACAAGAAAGTAAATTATCCATTTCCTGGGAGCCGTCGGACCTTTCAGTTCCTTGATCCAAGCTACCCTGCATTCTAAAAACCATAACAAAATGAGGGAGGGACGTGATGATCAATCCGTTTGAAAATGAAGAGCGGCGCGCGTTTCGCGAAACCGTAAGACGCTTCGTTGAATCAGAAGTCACACCATATGCCGACCAATGGGATGAAGCCGGTGAAGTTCCCTGGGAGCTTCACGAAAAAGTCGGCGCGCTCGGCGCTTGGGGCTTTGGTGTTTCGGAAGAGTATGGCGGTCTCGGTTTCGACGATTGTTTCATGCGTGCTTCCTTTGGCGAAGAATTTGCCATGTGCGGATCAAGCGGGGTCCCTGCCGCCGTCGGTGGGCGCAGCATCTCGGTCGGTCCCATAGAAAAACTGGCTTCGGATGAAATAAAGGCACGATGTTTGGCGGACATTGTTGCTGGTCGCAAAGGATCAAGCTTGGCAATAACTGAACCATCTGGCGGTTCCGATGTCGCCAATTTACGGACAACTGCAAAGAAGGACGGCAATCATTGGATCATCAATGGATCCAAGACGTTTATCACAGGCGGTATGAAGTCCGATTATTTTGTGGTCGGCGCACGCACGGGAGATGAAGGGTTGGGCGGTATATCTTTGTTCTTTGTCGACGCCGACACGCCCGGTTTTTCTAGAACGGCAATCGAACGAAAAATGGGATGGTGGGCGTCCGATACGGCGACGCTTCATTTTGATGACGTTCGGGTGCCCGCGGAACACATGCTGGGGGACGAGAACCGCGGCTTCATCCAGATCATGAACAATTTCAACTACGAGCGACTTGGCATGGTCGCGGGCATGCTGGGTATGATGAAAGTGTGCCTTAACGAAAGTGTTGCTTACGCACAGGAACGCACAACCTTCAAAAAGTCGCTCATACAGCACCAAGTGATCCGACACAAAATCGCTGACATGTCAGCTAAGATCGATCAGACCGAGGCCTATCTCAACCAAATCTGTTGGCAGGCCAATGAGGGCGACATGCCCGTCGCCGAGGTCTGCAAGGCAAAATTCTCTGCATCAAAGTCGCTTGAGTTTTGCGCATCCGAAGCCATGCAGATTTTTGGCGGCGCTGCGTATCTGCGCGGCAATCCGGTCGAACGGATGTATCGGGAGGTCAAAGTGCAGGCCATCGGTGGCGGTTCGGAAGAAATCATGCGTGACCTCGCCGTCCGCCAAATGGGCCTATGAGCGCAGGTTACATTGGCTCGCCGAAACCTGAAGAGCGGATAAGGCTTGTTAGGCCTCTTCTCCAGATTTGTTCCTGTTGCTCAAACGCGCCATCGCCGACTTGTAGCTGACCGGGAACAAACGCGAGAGAAGCGACATAATCCGCGCGTCGCCCCCGATGAGAATTCGGGATTTTCTTTTGCGGATTCCATCAACGATAACTTCGGCCGCCCTTTCTGGTGTTGTTCTGGCGGCCTGCTCAAATCGGTCGCCGGGATCCCCATCGGCTTCGTCGAGATTCTCTGTGATCTTCGCATTGCGGGCGATGTTCGTCTTAATGCCACCAGGGTGCACACACGCAATATGAACGCCTGTGTCCTTCATTTCGATCCAAAGCGACTCTGTAAATCCGCGTACGGCAAACTTGCTGGCGCAATAAGCCGATTGTGTTGGGACACCAAAAAGACCGAATACGCTTGAAATATTCACAAGCGAACCAGCCGATTGTTGCAAATGGGGAAGGAATGCCTTCGACCCGTAAACCACACCATTAAAATTCACGTCCATGACGCGATAGAAATCGTCAAGTGCACCGTTCGCGAAGTTCGCAACCACGGTAAGACCGGCATTGTTGATAACCACATCAATACTCTTATGGGCGGCGGCGATTTCTTCAGCGTACGCAAACATGGCATCACGATTTGACACGTCGAGCTGTTTGGTGTGGACGCCAGCGGCCCCAGTTTCCCGTGCGAGCCTTTCCGTTTCTGAAAGATTATCTGTGTTGACATCAGAAATCGCTACGAAGGCGCCCTCGCGCGCAAACAAAAGCGCGAGCGCCCGGCCAATTCCAGACCCGGCGCCCGTAATAACGGCGGTCTTATCCTTGAACATATAGTGCTGTGATCCGGTTCTTACTTCAGTGCGTTTGTAAAGGTTGCCATGTCGAAATAGTCGCGCCAGATCTTGATCTTGCCGCTTTCCATTTCAAAGACGCCGAAGCATGGCAGATTCACGGGCTTGTCGCCAACCATTGTGCGGTCCAGACGTTCGGCAAAGACGGTATCACCTTCAGCGACTAAATTAATGATGTCCCAGTCTGTCTTGGTCCAAGAGGACAAAAAGGCCTTGATAAACGTTCTTAGGTTCTCGTGTCCTTGTACCGGATCCGTCGGCATATTGTGATAGATGCCGTCCTCAGTGAAATAGTCGACCAGTTTGTCCGCATCTAGCGTCGACCACGCGCTGATGAAATCACGGATTATCTCTTTGTTATTTGCCATTTTTGAAGATCCTTCTTTTCAACAAGTGGAGTCCTTCCCGACCGGCAAAATGAGTTTGAACCGCTCCGTTTTGAATGAACATGCGTCACTTTATTGCTGGGAGCGACTTATGCTATGGGATGCACCGCAGTGCTCAAGACACTTTACCAGCGATATGGATCCTTTTAATTATGCCGAGTCTCCAGTCCTATCTTGTCAATTTCGCCCTGAAACGTACCGTCAAACGGCAGCTTGCGAAGTCTTCAGACATTAGCGAAATACGGGAACGCGTTGAGCAAAGAGCCGCAAAGTACCGCTCGCCGAAGTCGGTGAGCATCGAGAAGGAACAAGGTGCCCCCGTACCTGGCGAATGGGTCAAGCGCCGTGATGGCCAATCCGCCGGTACCATGTTGTACCTTCACGGTGGCGGCTATTCCTTTTGTTCTCCCGTAACACACCGGCCAATGACAACTTTTTTTGCGCGCCGATTGCCGGGAAAGCTCTTCGTTCCTGACTATCGCCTGGCGCCTGAGCATCCCTTCCCAGCCGCACTTGAAGACGCCAAGGCTTGTTATGATTGGCTGCTAGAACAGGGAACAGCACCTGCAGATATTGTCGTGGCTGGAGATTCCGCAGGTGGCGGATTGACGCTGGCCCTGCTTCTTGCCTTACGCGACGAAAACAAACCTCTGCCTGCAGCCGCCGCCCTTCTTTCTCCGTATACAGATGTTGCCGCAACTGGCGCTTCACTCGATCTCAATTCAAAAACGTGCGCCATGTTCACCGGCGACTTAATCCGGGGCGCCGGAGATGGATATACGGGAACTCAAGATCCGAAACACCCTTTGATATCCCCCGTTTACGCCAGTTATGAGGGCCTGCCCCCATTGATCATCCATGCCAGTGCAAGCGAATGTTTGCTCGATGACTCCACACGTGTTGCCCATCGGGCACAAACGGCTGGTGTCAACGTTGAATTTGAGATTTGGGACGGGCTGCCGCACGTTTGGCACATTTTCCATCAAGTCCTTCCCGAAGGCAGACAGGCCAGCGAAAAGGTCACAGCATTTCTGCGTGCACGACTTGCGGATAGCACGCTGAATCAAAGAGGGAAGGCATCCGCCCCTCCCCCACAATTGGCTGCCAATCTCGCCTAAAGCATGATCATGTTTCACGGAAACATGATCATGCCATAGATTCATGGTTGGTCGCGCGATCGGACGGTTAACCGGATTCCACTTAACCTGATCGCGCTCTAGTCTGTTGACAGAGCCTTAGCGCCACGCTAAACGGCACGCATGTTTAGGAACGCCGTCATGAAAACAACAACAAGCACACTTCCCCGAGGGGTGGTGGCTGCTTGCGTGCGTACCTGAACGCTAAGTAGAGACCTCAAACACCCCGTCGGACCGAGACGGGGTTTTAGAGTGTGCCTCGTCTCCTGACCTCAAGGAGATCGTTATGGCAAAACCCCGTTCCAATAATCGAGCATTAAGGCCGCAATCTGTTGCCATCGTCGGCGTTTCCGGCGCTGTCGGACAGGAGATGGTGCATTGTCTCGAAAGAAGCTCAGTTCCTGTAGAAATTCTGAAACCTTTTGCCTCTGAGCGCTCCGCCGGCCAACAAATACGCTTCAGGGATCAAAGCCTAAGCATATCTGCGCTGAACAAAGCGTCGTTTGAAGGCGTTGATTTGGTTTTGTCCGCGACATCCTCGGACCTTGCAAAGAGCTTTGTGCCCGATGCCCTGAGTGCAGGCGCCAGGGTGATCGACAATTCATCCGCGTTTCGAATGAACGATGACGTTCCGCTTATTGTACCAGAGATCAATAGCCATCTTCTGACGGGCAATGAGACCTGCATCGCGAATCCAAACTGCGTGGCCGCCATCATAACAATGGCGGTGTGGCCTTTGTTCGAACTTGGCGAGATGAAGCGGTTTATTGCGTCAACTTATCAGGCGGCATCCGGCGCGGGCGCCGCCGCCATAGATGAACTTGTCGACGGAACGCGGGCACAGCTCTCAGATGAACCGTTCACACCAAAAGTGCTCAAACATCCTTACGCCTTCAACATATTCAGTCACGACTCCGATGTAGATGTGCAGTCGGGCTACAATGATGAAGAAATGAAAGTCGTCGCAGAGACGCGCAAAATTCTTGAAAGGCCAAATCTTGGGATCGGTATTACTTGCATCCGTGTTCCGGTCTTGCGGGCGCACTGCATGTCCTTGACCATCGAGTTTGAAGAGAGCGTTTCGACCGATGAAGCCCAGGCTGTTCTCAGTAACGCACCTGGAATCCAAGTGATCGATGATCGCGTCAACAACCACTTCCCTATGCCCGTGGAAGGAACGGGGTGCACAGACATATTGGTCGGGCGCATTCGGCAAGATCTGAGCGACCCTAGCGGGCGTTCCTTATGTCTGTTCGTTTGCGGCGATCAACTGTTAAAAGGGGCGGCTTACAATGCGGTTCAGATCGCAGAGATACTCATCGTTTGATGTTAGGCGGTGACATTTAAGCCAAGCCTATTCCCGATTTCGTCGGGCGACACGCCGCTTGCGCGCAACGCACGCAGCGATACGGACTTGTCGCGTTTGGACAGGCGTTTGCCTTCTTCATTGAGGATCAATCGGTGATGACGATAGATAGGCGCGGGCTGATCAAACAAGGCATAGAGAAGCCGATGCAGCCCGGCCGCTTCCCGCAAATCGTCGCCTCGGATAACATGCGTCACACCTGCTTCTGCATCGTCGTGAACGGACGCAAGGTGATAGCTTGTGCCGATATCTTTCCGGCCAAGTACAACCCCGTCAAAGCGCGCAACATCAGCGGAAACGTCAACGCTGGTGCTGTCCATTTCTTCCGCAAAAGTAAGTTGACGCAAGTCAAATCCAAGAACCTTTTGAGCGGCTTCGATCGACAGCCGCCATGAGAATGGCTTTCCCTCAGCGAGCAGGGCCCTTTCCTCAAGTGCCGACAGAACAACGCCTTTGAAGGGCGCTGGCATATCACCATGGGGTGCATTGGCGATTTCTTCCAGTTCCTTGCGCGAGCGAAAGCAGCGATAGACGATTTCTTTGTCGATCAACGACTGAAGCCGTTTGTCGTAAGCTTCGCGATGCATTGATTGACGAATGGGTTCCGCATCCCAGGTGATCCCAAGCCAAGCAAGATCTTCAAAGATCGCCTCTTCATATTCCGGCCGGCACCGCGTGAAGTCGGTATCTTCTATGCGCAGGAGAAATTTGCCGCCGGCTTGGCGTGCCGCCTGGTAAGCTGTTAACGCGGAAAATGCATGGCCGAGATGAAGATAGCCCGTCGGTGAAGGCGCAAAACGCGTCACAAATGTCATGCGGTGAATTTAGGCAACTTGGCTGTTTAGTCCAGCTTATCTTCTTTGCTCTCATGACAACGATTTATCCTTCGTGGCACTGCCGTTGGCCGAACCTCAAAGGACGGTATTGTAACTCAGCATCAATGAAAATCGCGGGATCGGGGAACGATCTTGTTTTTCTGATAGCGGCGTTCGAGGGCACGTTGAAGTTTGATTTCCCGTGGATCCGCACCCGGCTTCTTCACTTCATCAGCGCGGGCAATGGCTTTCTCAATGACCGGATCATCGCGTGAAAGATCGTGAAGGGTAGAACTGAGATCCACCAGTTCATCGGCCAAGACATGAATAACGATCCCTTCACGTTGCACCCGCCCGCGCACACCGATGAGCCGAGCGCCCATGACAATCTTGCGGTACTTTTCAAACGTCTTTGGCCAAATGATCAGATTGGCAATCCCGGTTTCATCCTCAAGGGTCACAAAGATCACGCCCTGCGCCGTGCCCGGTCGTTGGCGCACCAAAATGATACCGGCAAGACGCACCGTCTGATCTGCCGGCGCCACCTTTAAAACGCTCGTCGGCCGATAGTTTTTGGCCGTCATTTTATCGCGCAATAATTCCATCGGATGCGCTTTGAGCGACAAGCGCAACGTGCCGTAATCATGCACCACATGTTCGCCTATCGGCATGGTCGGCAGTAAAACCTCGGCTTCGTTTTGGTAAGAACCAGCCCCCGCAGCCATGAAAAGCGGCAAAGGGATAGCCCCAAGACCGCGCACCGCCCAAGAAGCATCCCGTCGGTCCAGACCAATCGAGCGAAAACAATCCGCGTGCGCCAACCGTTCAAGCACGGAAGGGTCCAAGCCTGTTCTGAGCCAAAGATCGCGCACACTGTCATAACCTCGCCCGCGTTTTTCGACGAGGGTTTCAACATATTTTTCAGATAGGCCTTTGATTTGACGCAATCCCAACCGCACGGCGTATTTATTACCCCTCTCCCTGTCATCCCGGCTGGAGTGAAACGGAAGGCCGGGATCCATACCCCCAGTGTTCACATTTTGAGTGCTGGGGTTATGGGTCCAGCAACAAGTGCGGGATGACAATTGCGTTTGAGATTCAAGATCAATTCCACTTTCATCACGACAAGGGGGAGGTGAAATTAAGTGGTCCTCATCCGCTAACGGTTCCAGTGTGCAGTCCCAGTTTGAATGATTGATGTCCGGCGGCAGAACTGTCACGCCGTGATCGCGGGCATCCCGCACGAGTTGGGCGGGCGCGTAAAAGCCCATAGGCTGGCTGTTCATGATCCCGGCCAAGAAAACATCCGGGTAATGACATTTAATCCAAGCTGAAATATAGACCAGCAAGGCAAAACTGGCGGCATGGCTTTCCGGAAAGCCATAATCACTGAACCCTTCGATCTGTTTGAAACAACGTTCGGCGAAATCGGGCTCATAGCCATTATCAATCATGCCATTGATGAATTTTTCGCGGAAATGGTGGATCTCACCATGATGGCGGAATGTTGCCATAGCGCGCCGCAAGCGATCTGATTCCGCCGGTGTAAACCCCGCGGCAACGATCGCAATCTGCATGGCCTGTTCTTGGAACAACGGGACCCCAAGCGTTTTTTCCAAAACGATTTTCAGCTCCTCCTTTGGATATTCAACATCTTCAATACCATCCCGGCGCCGCAGGTAAGGATGCACCATGTCCCCCTGAATGGGGCCCGGGCGCACAATCGCCACTTCAATCACAAGGTCATAAAAATTTTCGGGCCTCAGACGCGGCAGCATCGACATTTGCGCCCGGCTTTCGATCTGGAAAACGCCGACTGTGTCGGCCTCTTGAATCATGTCGTAAACATCTTTGTCGTCAGGGGGGATGGCCGCAAGATTGAGTGGTTTCTGGTAATGGTTCTCTAGAAACTTAAAACTGCGGGCAATGCAGGTCAGCATCCCAAGCGCCAACACATCAACTTTCAAAATACCCAACGTATCAAGATCGTCTTTATCCCATTCAACAAAGGTCCGGTCTTCCATGGCCGCATTAGCAATCGGAATCATCTGCCGGAGCGGACCTCGTGTCATCACAAAGCCACCCACATGCTGTGACAAGTGCCGCGGAAAACCGATGATTTCACATGCCAAACGAATGGCCATCATCAGCGTCCGGTCTTCTGGATCGAGACCGATTTCCCGGACATGATCCGGATCAATTTCCTTGGAGGACCATCCCCATATCGTACCGGACAAGGCCGCGATCACATCTTCCGACAGCCCCATCACTTTCCCGACTTCACGAATGGCACTGCGCGCCCGATAGGTAATGACCGTGGCGGCAATGCCAGCTTTGTCGCGCCCATGTTTTTCATAGATGTATTGGATGACTTCTTCGCGGCGTTCATGCTCGAAATCCACATCAATGTCCGGTGGTTCATTCCGTTCTTCGGAAACGAACCGTTCGAACAAGAGATTGATTTCCGTTGGATCGACCGACGTGACACGCAAACAGTAACAAACAACGGAATTTGCGGCCGAGCCCCGCCCTTGGCACAGAATGTTTCGACTTTCAGCAAATCGCACAAGGTCCTGTACGGTTAAAAAGTAAGGCGCATAAGAACGCCGGTTGATCAGGAAAAGCTCGTGCAGAATATCTTTTCGAACTTTTTCCGGGATACCGTCAGGAAACCGACGCCGCGCGCCTTCAAAAGTAAGTTTGATGAGCTTTTCCTGAGGCGAAGATCCCTGCCCTTCATCGGGATATTCATAACGCAATTCATCCAATGAAAAAGAAATGGAACGCGCGATATCAACAGTGCGTGTCACGGCTTCAGGATAGTCGGCAAAAAGACGTGCCATTTCGTGTGGCGGTTTGAGAAAACGTTCCGCATTTTGGTGAAGCAAGAACCCCGCCTCATGGATGCGGCAATGTTCGCGAATGCAGGTCACAACATCTTGCATCACCCGGCGTTCCGGCTCGTGATAATACACATCATTGGTCGCAACGAGGGGTGCCCCTACCTGGTCGGCAAGTACAGCCAAACGCCGAAGACGTTGACGGTCCCATCCGCGATAGAGCAACGATCCCGCCAGAAACGTTGTCCCCGGGTAAGCCTCTACCACTCGTGTGAGATGGCGAAAGAATGAATCAGTCGCCTCGTCCGGCAAAAGATCTGGCGGCATGACGATGAAAATCTGCCCCTCGCCGTGATCGAGAATATCTTCGATCGTCAAATCGCATTCGCCCTTAGCCGCGCGAAGATTGCCGGTTGTCAGCAAATCGCACAATCGACCATAAGCGGCGCGGTTTTTGGGATAACAAAGCGTCTCAAAACCATCGACCGTGATAAGACGCACACCCGTTAAGGTGCGAAATCCCAATTCACGTCCTTCAGCATGGGCTCGGACTACGCCGGCAAAACTGTTGCGATCGGCAATCCCGACTGCCTGATGGCCGATCTCGTGCGCCGTCCTGACCAGTTCTTTCGGGTGCGAGGCTCCGCGCAAAAAACTGAAATTCGAGGTTACCGCCAGCTCAACGTAAGGGACATCTGCTTCCATCATGGGAAAAACCCATGCATGTACCAACGCGGCTCGAGCGCTTTATCCCCATACAGACCATCGCGGAAAAGCCAGAAACGGCGCCCATCACTGTCTTCCACACAATAATAATCGCGCGTGCGATCACCTTTTTGATCACGCCACCATTCAGGCGCCATCCGTTCAGGACCTTTTGTGTGCGACACACGATAGGACGCACGGCGCCAACGAAACCGTTTTGGGGGTCCTTCCGGGACTTCCGCCATCACCTCAATCAGTTCGGCACTGGGAAGCAGCATGAGAGGACGGCCCGCCTCACGCCATTCTTTTGCGCGCCAATCCTGCTCTTTCAAATCCTCACCTTCGGCAGTGGGTGTCATCATAATCGCACGCTCTGGAATAGAGCTTTCCTGCGCTTTGAATTGCACAACGCGGCCGGCACCAAATCGATTGACGAGACGATCGAGAAGTTGATCTAGATTGGTTTCGTCGGACTGAACCGTGCTTTCTGTTAAAAGCTGTGTTGGGCTGAGATCCTCAACAATTGGGGCTTCCAACAAAATGACTTCAATCCCAAACCCAGCGTCAAAATCTTCTTTAAGCTGACCGATTTTTTCGGTGAACAGACGAGCCATATGGACGGGATCGCGCGTCGGACGGGCAGCACCGACGGTGAGTGACATCACCTCGCCATCCACACGAAAAAGATGCAGCCGCAAACGGCGAACCCCTTTTTGATCGCGCACCAATGTGCGGACCATCTCTTGGGCCATACCGCCAAGCGCCCCCAAAATCGCATCAAAATGGACAACAGGTTCAACGCAAACACGCCGCACACGATAGGGGACATGGGGGGCTTGCGGCACAATCGGTTCATCTTCAAGACCGAGAGCTTGATCCAATCGGCGTGCCAATTCAGGCCCAAACCGTTGCACAAGTGGTGCCCGCGCAACGGGGTAAAGGTCTTGAATGCGTTTCAGTCCCAAACGATCAAGCCCATCGGCCTTTTTCCCGTCGAGTCGCAAAGCCCGGATCGGCAAATCCGACAAGGCTTGTTTTTGCGCCTTCGGCGGCACAATCACCCAAGCATATCCGCCATAGCGCGCCATCGCCCAAGCGGTGCCGGGCGTATCCGCAATCGCAGCGCGCCCTGTAATTTGCCAAGACGAGAGCCGCGCGAGCAGATCCTGAATGAGCTTTTTTTCTCCCCCGAAAAGATGATCACATCCCGAGATATCAAGGAAGATGCCATCGCTGCCGTTCCCCCCCTCGCAGGGGGAAACCCAGGGCGTGTAGCGCCCACACCAACGGCTTAACTTCTCAAGCGCAATGGTATCGGCCACCGGATCGGCTTGCTCCACAACCAATCTCGGGATCAAAGCACGGGCATCGGTCAGCAACTGCCCTTCTTCAGCCCCTTCACGGGCGGCCGCACGGCTAACGGCTGTAATCCGCATGCCCCCTTGCATGGGAGCGACAAACACCAAAGGTGTTTCAGAAGTATACGGATTAACTTGCGGCTTTGAATTGTTCTGCTGCTGCCGGCATAAACGGTCGGCTGGCCATCTGGGAAGCCACAGCGAAAGAATGCGACGCTTCATTCCACATCACTGTCCAACTTTTTGGAAACCCGCCCCGAAAGCGCAAAAGATCCACCTGCCATTGCGGCCTTGTGAAAGGGGTTTCCTTTTCATCAAGCATCAAAGCCGGCACCGTACGATGCGCCCCCACGCGCCATCGCGTGAAAGCGGCGCTGGCCCCTTTATGATCTGCTTTACGCAGTAAAAAAGCCGGACACCCAGCCATTTTCGCTGAAAGATTAAGTCGGCGGCTGGCCGTTAAAGACACCTTGTCCCCCACCTGCCCGACAACCGCAGCCAACCCTTCACATCGCAAACCTTCTTCCATCGCCCACAACACATCTTCATCACGGGTGGCATGAAAGATGATCAATTGATCCGGGTTCAAACCAAAAGCCGCCAGTCCCGGAGCATAAGGCAACCCAAACTCGTGTGGCTTATGAGATTGATGGCACCAAAGAATAGGCGCCACATGATCACGGCACCGAAACCAACGTGCGAGCAGGGCACACAGAAAACCAACCGCTGCAGGGCCATCGCGCACATCGGCCCCAAGCACTTCATGCAAGCGTGTGAAGGCAAGCCCCCCTTCAGGCAAATCCTGATCGAGCCCTTCGTCCCCAAAACAAAAAAAAGGCTGATTTTTGTCCTCGCCTTCTTCTCGTTTGATTTTTTCATCTTGCTCATAACGCGCAATCTTCGTGCGCAATTGAGCGACAATCTTTTGATTCATTACTAGTGTTCTGGTTTTAAATCTTATTTGTTCTTGTTTTGTTCTATAATTTTATCCTAAAAAGATCAAGTCAAAAGTTCAGCCGATGTTCAGAAACAACTGGCATCATCACAACGTCCAGTTAAGATCAATCATAGATTCTGGTTAACAGAACACCTGGAAACAAAAAAAGCTCGGGAAAAATGGCCAAGTTAGCAATTCTCACCGGTCTATCAGTGGGCGCCTGGGCCGCAGTCATCCTCACCGTACTGACGGCCATGACGATTCTTGAGAAAGTCATGTAGTTAGTACAGGCACCCAAGCTTAAAGAAACTTTGCGATGAACGTGGATCATTCCACGTTCATCGATACTCTCATTTCCGGTCTCTTCATCTAGATTTCATGCCCTGAACCGGCCATAGTTGCCGCACATAATTGATCGACTCATTTAGGTTGATCCAATGCACATATTGTTGGTTCTACTCGCAATCCTGGGCACGGCACTCTATCTCACCTATCGCCTGGGTTTTTCTCACGGCAACGGCCGCAACTTTGCGGACGACACACACGCCCCTTTACGCAAACGCGACTGGCAAGACCAACATCTTCAAAAACCGATTGATACCCTCGCCGATCCAAGAAAAGCGGCCATTGTTTTGATGCTCGAAACGGCAAAAGCCGATGGTGAAATGACACAAACTCAACGATCGAAAGTTCTGCACTTGTCGGCACACTATTTTGAAATCAATCGGAACAACGCCAGCGATATGATCGCATCGGCATCCTTCATCACGCGCAGCCTCACCGACATTCACAATGTCATCGGGCGCGTTGTCCGGCCCCTACAGGAGAATCTCTCCCCCAAAGAGCGGCGCGATTGCATCAAGATGATGTACGAGGTGGCCAACGCGGATGGCAACCCAAGCCCCAATCAGATTCAGCTTATCGGCCGGGTCAAAGATCTATTGCTCAGATAAGGCGGCAATGCTGGCCGATGAAATGAGCCACAAAAGCCTTGCTTAGTTCCACTAAGCGCCAACGGTTTCAGCTAACTGGCTGTTCCCCAATAATTGAATGTCATCGGCCGCGGCCCGGGCAAATACATGGTATCGACTTTATCCACCTTGAAGCCCCCCTGAGAAATCAGATCGGGAATTGCGCGATTCAGGTGACAGCCCCCGCCAATCTTGTTCCAAATCGGATTGAGACGGTTTTGCCACTTGCGCACAGATTCATCCGGCGCCCGTCCATGTTCAGAAAACACAAGCTTGCCGCCCGGCTTGAGCACCCGCCTCATGCCTTTGAGCGCTCGAACCACTTCAGGAATCGTGCATAGCGTGTAGGTCACCAGCACCGTATCCATACTCTTGTCATCAAGCGGAATCTCTTCGGCTTCCAACCCGATAAACTCGACTTCAAACGGCACCTCGGCGGCATTCTTTTCAGCCATGACCCGTAACTCAGCAGACGGGTCCAAACCCCAAACCTTTTCCACTTTTCCAGGTTCATAGTGAGCCAAGTTAAGGCCTGAACCGATGCCGATCTCAAGGACACGCCCCTCAGCCAGCGGAACGACTTTCTTCCGCTGATAAGTGATCGGTTTTTGCTGCATCGCATAGTTCAGCAGCGGAGGCAGGATGTAGCGTTCATATAGTCCCATGGCTGCCCCTTTCTACTGGATGTGTATTCTAGAATTGCCGCTCCGGCATCTTAACGATCAATCCGTCAAGCTCATCAGAAACTTCGATCTGGCAGCTCAGCCGGCTGTTCTCTTTGACATCAAAGGCGAAGTCCAACATGTCTTCTTCCATGTCTTTGGGCCCCCCCACCTTCTCCAGCCACGTCGCATCAATGTAGACATGACAGGTCGAACAGGCACACGCGCCACCGCAATCGGCGTCGATACCCGGAATCGAATTCTTGACCGCGCCTTCCATTACCGTCACGCCATTCTCAACATCAATGACATGCTCGGTGCCACCGAATTCGATGTAGGTGATTTTCGCCATGGTCTTGTTTAGATCCTTTCAAAGGTGCCGGGGCCGACCGACCAGCCGCACTCATTAAGCAGTGCCGCCCCATCCGTCAATATGACGGCATCCTCAGAATTCATGCATGCTTGCCGACCTGCCAGCCTTTGTCGCCAATGGCTTTCTGAGCAAAATTCAGCGGGGAAGATTCCAGTTCGGTAGCCATGGTGTCGTTCCAGCGATTCAGAAAACCGAAGAGCGAAATAACGGCGACAATTTCCACAATCTGCTCATCTGAAAAATGCTGTTTCAGCGCAGCGAAATCCTCATCCGTAACCGCGTTCGGAACTTGTCCCGCCCCCTGAGCCACAACCAGCGCGGCGCGCTCGGCATCGGAGAAGAGATCACTCGTTTCAAACTCCCAAACCGCTTCCAATTTCTCTTGCGCAATCCCCCGTTTCTCAACGGACGTATGCCCTGTATGCGCCATGCAGTAATTGCAGCCGGCGGACCGGCTAACCACAAAGGACAAGAGCGCTTTCAGATCTTCACCAACCTTCCCAGGGGCCAGCACAGTTGCTGCAAACGCTCCGAATGTCTGAACGAGAGCGGGATTGTGAGCCATGGTCAGCATGGAATTGGGCAAAAAACCCATATTCTCTTCGACCAGCCCAAATATCGGCTCCAAATCACCCAAGGCGGATCGATCGACGACTGAGACACGGGCCATGTTACCTCCTAACAAGTGCTTTTGATCAAAGCACTAGCATCGAATCCTTGCCGCTGTCACTCAACTGAATTTGACCCGCCTCGCCATTTGGTCGGCCTATTCGCGCGCCCAAAGAAAAGGCCTCTTGCCCAAGGCAAGAGGCCTTCCATTCTGCTGCCTGTCGTTTAGCGCCTTAAAAAGCTGCATCAAGCAAGCGAAAGTCAATGAAGCGGCTGACTTCAATCGCCGCATCACCGAGTCTGGAGACGATTGCTTGCTTATTTATCTCTTCGGCCTGGCCATCCAGCTCTTCCGCCTCTGCTGCCAGTTCCGAAATCATCCATGCCCCGACACCACGCGCTGCCCCCTTCAGCGTGTGCGTGGTTTCTTTCCAAGTTACAGCACAACAGTCCCCGCTCAACGTCTCCAAATGCAAATGCAACTGGTCACGAAACAAGGTCAAAACTTCCCGCTCCAGCCCACGGTCCCCCAAGGTGTACTGGTTCAGATGTTCCACATCGATCGGCGGTCCCAAACGTGCATCAGGTCGTGTGTCGACCCTATCCGTTTCGTGTTCCGCCTGCGATGACATCAAAAGACATGCGTCTTCAATAAGCGCGAGTTGAGAGTCCATTGTTTCCTGCCCAGTCTTTTTTTGACAGGAAAACAATACGCCCAACTTTCTAGGGATCGTTTAAACCGGTAGCTAAAATGCCGACATTTAGAAGTTTAGGCAAATCCGTCTGTTTGTCCCACCGCACTTCCTACAAAGCGCTGACGCCAAACAACCAACCATGGAAATAGACAAAGCCAACGAACGCAACAAGGCCAGCCAACCAGCGCCACCACCCGACTTCAGCAAGATTCAGACTATTGCGCCCCGCCAGAATCGCCGCAAATGGAATGCTGGAGGTGACAGCTTCAAAACGCTCCCAACGCTCGCCAAGTGCTTGCCGTTTCTTCCCATCGAGCGAAACCGTCCCCATAAGGACAATCAGCGCAAATGTGCCAAAGAAGATCAGCGAAGGCGCATCTCCATTCACGAGCAAATGTGCCAGAGCCCATAGGAACACACCCCAAAGGAATGGATGGCGCGTGATTCTCAGCATGCCTGTTGCGGGTACATCATTGTCCAACAATTTGTCGGCGCCAACCGCGCCTGGATTGGGCGACAAAATTCCAGGCACCGCCAGCATAAACCCGATAAATATGAGAACCGCGGCAGGCACTTTCATCGAATAGAGTTGTCCCCATGTTTGAGCATAGGTATCTGCCGTAGCCGCATTGTAGGACATAGAGAGCCACACAATCCCGCCGAGAGATGCCAGAGAAAATAGGCCGGCATAAGGGCCTTCGCCCAAGATGGCGACAAACCGTTGCCGCAAGACGGTCCCCGATATGCCGATATGAATTCCCACGAAGAAGAGTCCCGCTGCAATCAATGAGAGAAGTGTCGTGCTCATTTTGATGACCTCAATTTGGGATCGTGGTGAGTAAAATATTAATCCTGACTGCGAGAATTCCCAAATGAGACTGAAGAGACAGGCGGTGGCGCGCGGCCTTCTAATGGTGCCGATTTTCCACCTCTGGCACACACGAACCGTTACTCACCCAGATGATCCATTTGCCAGGCTCACGCGACGATTGGCGAATCGGCATCATTGTGCAGTGTACAAGCGGTCACAAAGGAAAAACCTTTTCCGCGTAAGTATTGCGCCACGCCAGCGTTTAACGTTCCTTAACAGTCCTTTAACAAGTCACTACGAAATCAGAGAAAGCGACCTTTTGTTAGGACTAGCTGGCACATCTTCTGCTATTATTTACGAAATTTTCATAATTTCGAAGCTGTCGCCCCAAAATGCGACATAAGATGACGGACAAAACGATGGTGGCAACCCATCCGGCAACGGAAATGGATGTGAAAACGCACCCCAGTGCCAAAAAGAACAACAAGGCGAGTGCCCCGGACAGACCCGTCGCGAAAGCGCCAACGGTTGTTGCCCAGAAGCGGGACACATCTATTAAGCGAAAGCCGATACTTGCGCCAACGCAGATTTTCGTCGTCCTCAGCAGTTGGTGGTTGATTACCTGTCTCGCCTACCTCACCGGCGTATGGTGGACCGGCAACTTGGGCAACGTTCCGCTTCATTGGTATGTTGGGCTTGTCTTCGCCACGCTTTTCCCAATCGGCTTAGGCTGGATGGCGCTCCATGTCACGAAAAGAAATGAGGAATTCAGGGCTATCTCTGAGTCCTTTACGTCGCTTGCCACGCGAATCTCGAGCCCAGATGTACACGCCATTGACGAAGTTGCGGCGGTCGGCAAAGCCGTCCAGCGGGAACTTGATGTGCTCAATACAGCCATGGGCAGTATGACAAGCCGCATCAACGAATTGGAAGATACGACCCAAAAGCAGATTGAGGCGGTTGAAAGCGCAAGCGGCCGAGCAGAAAAACGCGCCCAGGTCATTCGCGATGCTCTAACCCAAGAACGCGAGTCACTGACCAACCTAACCGAAACGCTGGGCAACGGTGCCGACATCATTATCGAAGCTGTCGAGGAACAAATCGCCCGTCTCAAGGCGACCACAGACAATGCCAGTAAAGAAATCGGCGCCGTTGAAAGTGAACTTGACCGTCAAGTGCAAACATTCCGCAAAACGGTTGACAATATGGCCGAAGGGTCGCGCTCAGCCGTAGAAGAGATCGATCGTCAGACGGCTCGTCTTGAAGAGGTTTCGGAAGCGGGCCTCGAAAGGACAAGCGTCATCACGGCGCGCTATGATCAACAGCGCGAAATTCTGCAAGAAACAGTCAACCAGCTTGGCAAAGAAAATGAGCGGGTCGATAAATCACTTGAGGGTCAGCGCGAATTCTTGAACCGGGCGACACAGGTGGTGTCGGAGCAATCCGTTCGGCTTGAGGGTGCCATCAATCAAGCCGCCCAACAGTTCGAAGACACCTATGCAGGGGTGGTGCAGAGAACCCATGAGGCAGGCGAGCAGTTCAAAAAAGAAGCCGTCGCCATGTCTGCTGTTGGTGGGAGCGCAGCAGACGCGATTGCCAAGGCAGCGGAACAAGCAAGCGTCGTCTTCCGGGACAAGACATCTGGAACCATTGACGCCATCGTCGCGGAAACAAAACAGAAAATCGAACAGTCCTACAAGTCAGTGGCGACGGATGCCCGCAAAGTCGGCGAACAATTTGTCACCGAGACGCAAACTGCTGTGAATCTAAGCAAGGAAGCGGCGCAAGCGATCGTTAAGGCCGCGGAGCAATCGGGCGCCGCTTTCCGTGCACGCACAAATGAATCCGTAGAAGCTGCAAAGACCGCAGCAAAGTCAATTACAGCGGCAGCCGTTGATGCGGCCGAGAAGTTTCGTGTCAAGACGGATGCAGCAGCGGCGGCTGGCGATGAAGTGGCCGGTTTATTTGTCAAAGCCGCAAACGATGCAAGCAAAAGAATTGCCGGCGAAGCCGAGACCATCAAACGCATTGGTGCCGATGTCGCCCAGGACATCACGGCCTCACTCAGTCAAGCCAAAGAAACCGCATCACAGGTTCGCGGTGAACTATCTGAGGAAATGACCAACACTGCCCGGTCTATTGCGTCGGTCACTTCAGCAGCGAACAAAGCGGCGACAACTCTTGAAGGCCGGATCCAAAAGAGCGCCCATGCAGCCAAATCCCTGGTTGGCGCTTTTGACTCATCGACTAAGTCCGTCGATGCCGTTCGCGGCAAGTATGAAACAACGATATCTGCGATCGAAACTCAGATCCAAGGACTGTCAGATCGCCTACAGTCCGTATCAGATGAAATCGAGAAACGCATTTCATCCATGCCCGATCTTGCTTCTAGCGCCAGCTCGAAAGTCCGTGACGCTGTCGCCGAGGAGTTAGACAAATTGTATGACGTTGCGGAGGATATTTCTTCCAAAGCAGAAGCCCTGGAGGCCGCAGTCAAAGCACGCCGTGAGTCGTTGATCGAACTCCATTTGGAGGAAAACAGCGAAAGTGGTTTGTCGTTTTACAATCGGCCACCGTCCGTGGGCGCCGCAGAGCCAGAAAATGAAGACGTGGACTTCGGCGGTGCATCAATTGGCGCGGCGCCCCTTTCCATGTCATCGGGACATGATGAGGACCGTGAAGGTGGCAATTTCTGGAAATCGATCTTTGCGAAGATTGATGAAGACGAACGGCGCGAAGAAGAACCCATTTTTGGCGAGCCAACCCCATCGGACCACTTTCAGAAGGCAACTCTGCATGTCGTCGAAGCCTTGCAAGCCATGGCAATCGACATTGATCGGCTCTTAGAAGAAGACCCGCCGGTAGATCTGTGGAAGCGCTACCAAAATGGTGAGAAGAATGTGTTCGCGCGCCGCTTGGCGTCTCTTCGCGGCGATGACATGCACAATCGGATCCGTAAGAAATATGACGAAGATCCAGAGTTCCGCGAACACGCTGACGAATATATCCGCAAATTTGACGGTCTTCTTAAAGAGGCGGTTGCGCGGGATCGTGAAAATATCCTGGCAGAGACTTATCTGACCTCACATACCGGAAAAGTGTATCTCATGTTGGGCCAGGCCATCGGGCATTTCAATTAAAGCGCGGTCAGGTTAAGCGGAATCCGGTTAACCGCCAAGATTTCTTGGTCGCGCAACCTACCGTGAATCCCCAAGCGCTCCTAAGCCCAGACCAATGCGTGAGGGAACGCATCAGGTCAGTTTTGATCCGCTGGATCCGGACCGATTGCTGGCACTGCATCACTGGTAGGATCGACGTTTCGAGGCGAATCATCTTCTTCGGAAACGCCATTAGAGCGACGCGGATTTGATTGTGTTAAGCCGCTTAATGGCGTCATACGACGTAACTCTCTGGCGAGCTGCCGCTCGCGAATGTGTTCGTCCACAACGGTAAGTGTCCATCCGATTACGCGTTTCATGACACTCCCCAGCGCTTCATCGAACGCCGCCACAATATGTTCTATTTTGTCGCCTTCCGCGGATGCGGTCCGTTCGAAATTCTCCGACGCGATAATTACCGCTGAGGGCTGTTTGATAACTTTCGTATTGATTCGCACACGAATGAGCGGCGCATCGGTGTTTTCGAACAGCTCCGCATGGAATTCGCGCAATTCAGGTTTGAGGTCGTAGTCGCCCCGCAGGCCAATGGCTTGGCGGCCGACACCAATAATCTTCCCCGAGTTTTCAAAGGACTCGACCAAAAGCGTTTGAACCATCCGCGGTGCGCGATCGCTCCAACGGGCCCCACCAAAATATTTTAGCTCATAAGGCGCTGTCCGTATCGCGATACGATCTGTATCGATCGCCCGCGACCCAGCGGGTTCCTCGATCACCAATTGCCAGTCCGCTGTCGGCAAACCAGTGTCAAAGGTGCTCTTGGGCGAAAGGTCATAGAGATCTGGCGCAGGCCCCGTGCCTGGCAGGCTCAAACCACAGCCTGACAGCAACAGCAATGACAGGCACAGAGCAATGAGCCTCAAGCGACTTTTGCTCTCTGACAATGTCCTCCCCATTGTCCCCCTCATCCTTGTTGGCCCGCTCATTCTGGATTGTACTCCGCGGCTTGGTTTCCGAAGAAAAAGGCCGCGGGGTCACTGTCAATCTTGGTAGCGACGCGATCAAGCGTTTGAACCAATGCACGGGCTTCCGACACGAAACGCCCTAGCTGCGCGAGCCCCTGATGTGAAAAATCGTTAATCGCGTCAGCGTTGTCTTCAACGATATTGTCGATCGAGGCGGCAACTTCCGAGATGTTACGCGCGGCCTGAGAGGCCTCCGCAATGAGCACACGCGCATCCTCGTCCACCAATGTGCTAGCATTCTCGGCGACCGCATTCAGATTCTTTGTTAGCTCAGCAATGTTGTTCGATGCGGTGGAAAGGTCATCGCTCATACCATTCAAATTGTCGATGATGCTGCCGATATCATCGCTCCGTGAGGCGATAGAATTGGTCAATTCCTCAATGTCATTCAAAATGTTGGTGATCGATTGTTGGTTCTCTGTATTGACGATATTCGAAAGCCTCGAAACCAATACATTCGCCTGCGCGATCAGATCGGGCGCTCCAGTGAACAATTCCTGCAAAGACGATCTTTGTGATGTGATCACGGGAAAGTCTTGATCCGCTTTTGCTTCCAGCTTCGCACTGCCGGGCTTTCCACCTGAGATTTGAATAATGGCCACGCCGGTCAACAGTTGCGCCTCAAGATTTGCGACCGTATCGACTTTGATCGGCGTGTCCGAGTTTATTTCGATACGCACGCGAACCTTGTTGGTATCCAGTGAATCTAAATCGATGTTCGTGACCTGTCCGACTTGAATGCCTTTGTATTGAACGGCGGCGCCTGTCGATAGGCCAGACACGCTGTCTTCAAACAAGATTTCGTACGTCGCCGTTTCTCTGGTCTCAACGCCGCCCAGCCAAAGCACAAAAAGAAAGGCAGCAATGAAAATGCCCAGCGAGAACGCGCCGATCAGGACATGATTTGCCCGAATTTCCATATTCTATGGATCCCCTTTGCCGCTCAAAAATACAACGCAGACCGTCCCTCGCATCAATGGCTCGCCCCCTGCGCTGCCCTTGACCTTGGCCCATGAAAATACTCTCGAACCCACGGATGATTAAATTTCATCATATCATCCATACTTCCAACGACTATAACACGCTTTTCAGCAAGCACTGCGATGCGATCGCAAATCGCATAAAGACTATCTAGATCATGGGTGACCATGAAAACCGTTAACCCAAGTGTTTTCTGCAGTTTCTTAATCAGTTGATCAAACGCTGCCGCACCAATGGGATCCAATCCAGCTGTCGGTTCGTCAAGAAACACAATCTCCGGATCGAGTGACAGGGCCCGCGCAAGGCCGGAACGTTTGCGCATGCCTCCTGAGAGCTCAGATGGAAATTTTGGTCCCGCATCGGAAGGCAAGCCGACCATACTGATTTTTACGCGCGCCAGTTCATCCATCAATTGTTGAGGAAGCGCCAAATGTTCCCGCATCGGCACTTGAATGTTTTGGGCGACCGTAAGTGAAGAAAACAACGCGCCATCCTGAAACAAAACGCCCCAACGGCGCTCTTCTTTGCGGCGCTCATCGTCGGGCAGGCTCGCCAGATCCAAGCCAAACACCTTAACTTTCCCACGTGCGGGCCTGATAAGACCGGTGATTGCCTTGAGCAAAACGGACTTTCCGGTACCCGAACCTCCTACAATACCAATGACTTCGCCGCGACGGATATCCAGGTCTAAATTATCGTGAACAACTTGAGACCCGAATTGCGTCCTCAACCCTCGAACGGAAATGATCGGCTCAGCGTCGGTGTATTTGTTCCGTGCCATGACTACCAACCCAACTCAACAAAGAATATCGAGAACAGTGCATCTGCAATGATCACCATGAAAATCGCTTCAACTACGGCCTTGGTTGTATGCACGCCAACGGATTCGGCGCTTCCCCGCACTTGCATGCCCTCGTAACACCCGATCATTGCAATGATGACAGCAAACACCGGCGCCTTAATGATCCCAACCCAGAAGTGTTTGATGTCAGTTGCAAGCACCAGTCGATCGACAAACATGGTGGGTGAAATATCAAGGGCAGCCCAGGCGACAAGACACCCACCAAGAAGACCGGCAATGTCAGAAACAAAAGCAAGGATTGGCAACATAAATGCAAGCGCCAGGACGCGGGGCAACACCAGCATCTCCATTGGGTCAAGCGCCAATGTCTGCATCGCATCAATTTCCTCGTGAACCTTCATCGATCCGATCTGAGCTGCAAAGGCACTGCCGGATCTGCCGGCCACGATGATTGCTGTTATGAGAATACCGATTTCCCGCAAAATCGAAATGGAAACGAGATCAACCGTGAAGATCTCGGCACCGAAGTCTCTCAATTGGACTGAACCTTGATAGGCGAGTACGCCACCGATCAAAAAAGACAGAAGAGCAACAATGGGAACTGCGTTAAATCCCGTTTGTTCCATATGATAGATGGTCGATGTAATCCGCGCCCGGCCCGGATTGATAAGTGTACGGAATAAAGTCCGGATAATCAGTCCGAAAAAACCGGTTATTTGAACCGCACGCTGCCACGCATTTTCGACCGCAATGCCCATCCGGCCGAGGGTCACAACGAAGGCGCTGCGCCTTTTTCCCTCAAGCGGCGTACCGTCACCGTGTTCACTCACCTCGTTCAACAAGATCAGGTGATCTTCTTGAACATTGGCGTAGTCGACGCGGGCACGCCCTTGTTCCAAGCGAGTCTTTAGCCTGTGAATAATCCAGGCCCCAGCCGTGTCGAGCGCCGTCACGCCGCCCAGATCAAGCACAACGTCATTGGCAGAGCCGGTCGTGACAGATCTGGTCTGTTCGTCAACCTCCTGAACAAACCGAATTGTCCAAGTGCCCGAAAACGCAACCTGAGCTGTAGCGCCGGAAATGTCAGCAGCTAGAGTTGGGGCTGTGCTGTCTAACATGCTTTCCGCCAGCTTAACGCCATCTTCGGATTGTCCTGCCCCTATTTAGCACCGCCGCTAGCGGGCGCTCTCGTCTGGATACCACGTCATTTTACGCTATATGTCCCTTGCGCCTCAAACCGCTATCGGATTGCCATGGCACAGTGTCACATTGAGGCCACACATATCTTTACAAATGTTAAGGAATGGGCTGGATTTCGCGGCGCGTTTCGATTGCTCCGTTTTGTTGCTTAAAGTTCTGAAGGAAATGAATAGTCATGCGCCGGTTCCGTCCTCACCTCCTCCTCTCCGTCCTGGCGATTGTTGCCTTATTCGGTACCGGGGCATTCGCCCAAGAATCGGCGCCGGCAACAGAAAACGGCGAAAAAACGGGCGACCCCGTGAAGGGAGCACGCATATTCAAGCGCTGTGTTTCCTGCCACACACTAGAAGAAGGTGGCCCCAACAAAATAGGCCCCAATCTGTACGGTCTTTTTGGGGCTACGGCCGGAACGAAAGAAGGCTTTCGCTATTCCAAGGCAATGATTGCGGCAGGCCAAGAAGGGTTGACTTGGAATGACGATACAATTTCGCAATATGTTAAGACGCCCGCAACATTCATTCCAAAGAACCAAATGAGATTTGTGGGTCTGCGGAAAGACCAACAGATCCTCGATTTGCTGGCCTATCTTCGACAAGAGCTCGGCGCCCCAGCAGATGCAACAGACGCAACAGAGGATGCTGCTCCGGCCCAATAAGCCTCAGGCTTGAGGGACCCGATCACAGGCATTTTCCGAAGGTTCACACGCCGGGTGCACAATTGTTAAAGCCTGGCTTGTATGATCGGTAAGGTCATACCTGACGGCTATTCATCATTGTCCCAAAGGCGAAGATGCACCTATTGGCTTCCATACTGCCCGCAGGGGCACTCTCGTTCGGAATGCTTTTCTGGATCGCCGATCTATGGGGGCTTGGCTCGAACGCGCACCAAATATTTGAAGGCGCCTTCGAAATATGGCTTGGACTGGAGGTTGAGGCCAACGCCTCACAAGAAACACCAGATTGGGTCCTGAGTTCGACAGCAATGGTGACGTTTCTGCTCGGCGCTATTCAAGTCTTGTGGATACGCCAAAGCGGTGCGCTGTCTGCCTTGACCTGCCTCGCTGTCAGCATCGCGGGTATTTTTGCTGCGGCCTGGGCGGTCCACCACGAATTTGGGATCTTGGTACAAGGCGGTGGAGCCATCATGGTTCTGTCTTTTGTCGCAATGGCAGGCCTGCTGGGCGAGTTGATGTCACCCGAAACGTGGGGTCTGGGTACCAACCAGACGCTGACCGGAAAAAAAGGTCGGCCTAGCCGAGGACTTGCATTTGGCGGCAAGACTCGAGAAGTGACCGCATTGAGTTGCTGCATTTCCAATCTGAACGACATTTCAGCTCTGTATGTTGGGAATCCCGGCGCCCTTACTGCGCTGGTGCAAGAATTCATTGACCATGTGACTGAGTTTTTAACGCGCGAAGGCGCCACCATCGACTCCTCTACGGATCGGGCGATCATCGCCGTCTGGAATGCGCCATCCCGAAATCCGGATCACATTACCGCCGCTTGTGACACGGCACTAAAGATCATCAAGGAAATCGATCATCTGAATCGCCGCCTGGAAGAGTCATTTCAATTCGAAGGGCTGCCGTTCCAACCCATTTCTGTAGGTATTGGGCTCAACACCGATACCTGTACATTTGGTGCGAAGAAATCACGCGCGCCAAATCAAGGCGGCCTATTCATGGGTCCAGCAACGGCACAGATCGCGGAATTGAGCTCGAACGCCTCTCGCTATGGATCGGCGATAATCGTGACAGAGACCACAGCCGCCGGTGGCGAAGACCGGTTCGCGTTGCTCGAAGTCGATAAAGTGGCAATTGGTGCCAAACCTAACGTGGCTATTTACGCTTTACTCGGAAATCCTCTTGCAAAAGCCAATCCGCGATTCCGGGAACTGCTGACGCATCATAAACGCTTCCTTAAGGCCTATCGCAGACAGGACTGGGCCACAACGCGTCAGCTTCTCAACGAGTGCCGGGCTATGCCGGCAGCTCTTGAACCCCTCTACGCCTTGTATGCAAACCGCCTGCGTGAGTTCGAGAAGACACCGCCCCCGGAAGGGTGGTCGGGCGAACACGCGCTGCAGAATTAAGCATTCAGTAACTCCAAAAATCGTTATCAGGCGTGATCACCCTAGACCCGTTAATGGTTTAAAAGGACTCTGACGCCAACATCCGCGATCAAAAGCTGGATCCCACTGGGAATGGAGATATCGATGGGGCTGACCTCTGTAATCAATGTCGGCGTCCGCGCTGGACTCATCCTGGCATTTCTTTCTTGTGCCGGAATTGCAAGCGCAGCCGTTACCGAAAAACAGCAAGATACCGCTGAACAACTGATCCGCGGCTTAGGCGATCAAGCCATCAATACGATTCGGGCAGTCGACACAGAAGCAACAAGCAGGCAAAACGAATTTCGCGGGCTGCTGAAACAGGGCTTCGATCTCGACTATATTGGCCGTTTTGTCCTTGGAAAATATCGGCGTTCTGTAAAGGGCGAACAACTTGCCGACTACAATCGCCTGTTCGAAGATTACATATTGGCGACCTACGCGTCGCGGCTGTCGGCATACCAAGGCGAAGAGTTTAAGGTCGTCGGATCTCGCCCTGCCGGAAAACGAAGCGTCATTGTTTTTTCGGAAATCAGGCCGCCCTCCGGCGGCGGAAAATTGGCCGCGGATTGGCGCGTACACTTTAAGAATGGGCAACCATATGTCGTCGACATTCAGGTCGAAGGCATAAGCATGGCGATTACACAGCGGGAAGAGTTTTCGGCGATCTTGAGCCGCTCTGGCATCAATGGGCTCTTGGCGCTCTTGCGCGAGCGGGTGGCGGTCAAGGATCGGGAATTAGTACATACGTCAGCACTTCAGTAACCATTAACAAGTAGTTGTTTCCGTTCATCTATCAGACACATTGTTTGTGTCATTGGGGTTGTGTCGCAGGAGGGTTGTGCTGGCTTGAGTTCCCATTCCGGTGCTAAATTGTGCGGTGACTCCGCAGGTGGTTCTAAGGGGTGAGAGGATGACCAAACATTTCGTTGCGGGAGCGTGTCTTTTGGCGGCAACGGGGTTCTCGTCACAGACCTTTGCGAAACCTGCACCGTTTGCACACGAGATCCGCCCCCTTTCGGTTGCTATGTCGACCACGGCCACGCAGGCCTATTTTGACTCCAACAGGGCATTCAACCCAACAGCCACTGTCACAAGGAACCGAAGAGTCGTCTCCTCGGAAGGTGGACCTCTTGCCGAAGAGAATGAGTCACTTGGCGACGAAACCAATTCGCAGGATGCCCCTCCCGTCTACTTGCCAAGCGGCCCATCAACACAGAACGATGGTTCGTCGGTCTCCGAAAACGCCGGCGAGACAATCGACGAGGAAGCCCCAGACGACTGGGACGGCGAGTTGTCGGCCAGCGCCGTTTGGGACCCAATCGAGCCGGTCAACCGCGGCATGCTTGATGTCAATGATTTCCTAGACACAAACATACTGGCCCCTGTGGCGCGCGCCTACGGATGGCTCATGCCCGATGTCATGGAAAAAGGCATCCGAAATATTTTTGAGAATCTTGGTGAGCCAGCGACATTCTTCAATCAACTGCTGCAAGGGCGCTTCGAAGAGGCTGGAGACAGCTTCGCACGCTTCACCCTCAATACGACAGTAGGTCTCGTTGGGTTCGTAAATTTCGCCGACCAGATCGGGATGGAACGCGAGATCGCAGACTTTGGGCAAACACTCTATTCATGGGGCGTGAAATCGGGCCCCTATTTGGTGTTGCCCATCATGGGACCGACAACAACGCGGGATGGTGTTGGCAACATTGTTGATACAGCGGCTGATCCGCTCATTTGGATTGGGGTCACAGATGTTTATTCGGCCGGCGCTGCGGGTCTCGACGGCGTCAGCTTGCGTCACGAGGTTGGCCCTAGTCTTGAGGAACTGCGCAACAGTTCGATCGATTGGTATGCAACACTCCGCTCGGCCTACATTCAAGACAGACGTGCGTTTCTGCGTGGGGATGTGGGCACTTCAACTGAAGAGATAGATGCCTTGTTCGACGAACTGGATGAGTTTGAATAGACTCTGACTTCGGGCCACTGCTGCCTAATAAGCGTGCTAAGTTCATCCAACCAAACGGATTCGACTTTGCGATCCCGCATTGATCGCCATACTCTCTGATAATCGAAGCCGGATATGCGTGACCTTATCTTAGCAATGAGATGTTGATGTCGCCTGCTCTCACAATTTCAGCCGCGTGCGGATTCCTTGGCGTTGCAGCCGGTGCCTTTGGCGCGCACGCCTTGGATCAGATTCTTTCCCCTCGCGCGCTGGAGATCTATCAAACGGGTGTGCTCTATCATCTGCTTCATGCTGCCGTCATGACCGCGATTTCCATAACTATTCCTCTGTCAACGGATAGTCAGGCAAACTTCTCAAGATTGCTCCGTGTAGGTGTTTGGCTGTTTTTCATCGGCATACTGCTCTTTTCCGGCTCACTCTACGGTTTGGCCGTATTTGATTTTCGCCTCTTGGGCATGATCACGCCCATAGGCGGCGTGTTCTTTCTCGCTGGTTGGACAACTTTGTTTCTTGCAGGGTTGCGGCAGAAACTCTAGCGTTACCAATGAAAGATTGGGTGATCCAAGATCCCCGCCATCATTGGACCTACTACAATGTCATTGGACACTCTTTTTACGATCGCAAACATTTCGGTGCTTCCCGTGTGGCTCCTGCTCGCGGTTGCGCCGCGCTGGATTTGGACGCAGCGCATTGCTCAATCCATTTTCCCACCCTTGCTGCTTGGCGGCGCCTATGCGTGGCTTTTTGCCACAGGCTCCTTTTTTGGATCGTCCGTACCCGAAGGTGGCGGATTTGGTTCCCTCAGCGAATTGATGGTCCTTTTTTCATATCCCAATGCAGTTCTTGCCGGTTGGCTGCACTACCTTGCGTTCGATTTGTTTGTCGGCGCGTGGATTGTGAGGGATGCGCAACGACGTAACGTCAATCACCTTTTGGTTGTTCCTTGCTTGATCCTTACCCTGATGGTCGGGCCTGTTGGGCTGATCCTCTATCTCATATTGCGGATTGCGGTTCGAAAAGGCGGGATTTTCCTCGACGAAACCCCATAAGATCCTCGCAGCGCGTCATATCGCCAACAGAGCCACAATTCGCATGCAAACGGGTTGTTGCAACTCGCCTTGCTCGTTATTATTTCTGATCTAATCAGAACCAGTCCTAACAAGAACAAAAACGCGTCACTAAACCCTCTAAGTTGAAATCATTTATTCGGTCCGGCCGCATGCGCGGTGTGCACAGCGATCGAGAAAGCTATGCGGTTGGGAGAACTCGATGTCGCTTGCCTTTGACACACAAGATGCTGTCGATGCAAAAGAAACGCCGGTTACGTCGGATTTAGGCGACCGGCCACTGCGCGTTCTAATGCCGAGTTATCGGTCTCACCCACATACAGGTGGGCAAGGCGTTTATATGCGCCACGTCACAAAGGGATTGGTCGACCGCGGTCATATTGTCGATGTGGTCTCGGGCCCGCCATATCCCGAGCTTGACCCACGGGTCGGTCTCATCAAATTGCCGTCCCTCGACCTTTATGCTCAGCCGACGAATTTCTTGGGCGTTCCAAAATTTCCTTGGGGCCGCGTTAAGACGACAACCGATTTTCTTGAGTATCTCATCCACGTGACCGGCGGCTTTGGCGAACCCTACACATTCGGACGCCGGATGGCCGAAGTTATTGGTCCGAAAATTCAGCAATATGATGTTGTTCACGACAATCAGTCTTTGGGATGGGGATTGCTCGAACTGCGCAAACCTGGCGTTGCCGTAATTGGCACGATCCACCATCCGATCACACGCGACAAACGCATTGCCATTGAGCATGCCGATACAATCTCGCTACGTCTGTTAACACGACGTTGGTATTCATTCCTCCGTATGCAGATGAAGGTAGCGCGCGAGCTTGATCCCATCATCGTCGTTTCGGAAAGCACGAAACGCGACATTCAAACAGACTTTGGAATCGAAGAAGATCGCATCCGATTGGTCTATCACGGCATCGACCATCACCAATTCAGGCCAATACCTGAAATCAAGCGCAAGACGAACCGGATCATGACAACGACAAGTGCAGATGTTGCCATGAAAGGACTTTCCTATTTGGTCAGCGCCTTCGCCGAATTGCTTCAGACCTACCCTGACTTGGAACTGGTGATCATCGGCAAATTGAGGGACGGCCCCACTTCAAAGATGATCAATCGCCTGGGGATTGGCGACAACATTCAATTCATATCTGGCGTCACGGACGAAGAAATAACGCGGCTTTATGCGGAAGCCACCGTCGCCGTCTGCCCTTCGATCTATGAGGGTTTCGGCTTTCCCCCCGGCGAGGCCATGGCCTGCGGCGTACCTGTCGTAACAACAACGGGCGGCGCGCTGCCTGAGGTTGTTGGCGATGCCGGCGTGTTGGTCCCCCCGGGAGACGCACACGCCCTTGCAGAAGGTGTGCGGTCGCTGCTTGTCGATGAAACCAAACGCAAACGCCTTGGACACCTTGGACGCGACCGCGTGTTGAAAGAATTCAATTGGGCACGCACCGCCGAAAACCTCGAAGCTCTCTACAGACGTACACTCAATGATGCTTACGGTTCAGCTCGAGTCGCTCAATCTTAAGAACGGCGACTGTGTTTTAGATTTGGGCTGCGGCGAAGGTCGCCACCTTCACGCCATGTACTATGCTGCTGAGTTACACGCGGTCGGCGTAGATCTGTCCTTCGATGACGTTGTCAAAACTCGGAACGGGTTTGAGCGATACCCAAACATTTCAGAACAATCTACCCAAGCGTTCAGCCTTTCGGTTACCGACGCGCTTAAACTACCCTTTGCCGACGGTACATTCGATTGCATCGTTTGCTCTGAAGTGCTCGAACACATTCCCGACTATAAGTCGGCAATCAGCGAAATATTTCGCATCTTGAAGCCGGGCGGCCGTCTTGCGGTCAGCGTCCCGCGCTATTGGCCTGAATGGATTTGTTGGCGGCTTTCACCGGGCTATTACAATACGCCTGGCGGCCATGTGCGCATTTTCAAACCAGACGAATTGAAAGCGTCGCTCACAAACACCGGCCTGTCGTTTCGCGGCCGGCATTGGGCGCACGCACTGCATTCCCCCTATTGGTGGCTCAAGTGCTTGGTTTGGGAAAAGCGTGACACCTGGGCGCCCATCCGCTTGTATCACCGTCTGTTGGTCTGGGACATGATGTCGGCACCGTGGCTTACGCGCACTTTGGAACGTTTGCTGAACCCGATCATGGGCAAAAGCATCGTGTTTTATTTTGAAAAAGGGAAAGCCACTTGAAAAACCTCTATCTTGCCAGTGGCAGCCTTCCCGAAGGTTTCTTTGATGGCGCTGTCGATCGCATCTTAGAGCTGCAACGCGACAATGGTTCCATACCCTGGTTTGACGGGGGCGTCTTTGACCCTTGGAACCATACGGAAGCGGCCATGGGGCTGGTCGTTGCGGGCCACATCAAGGAAGCGCGCAAAGCTTTCCAGTATTTGGCGGATTATCAGCAGGCGGACGGTTCCTGGTGGGCACAATATGGCAGCGCCGTGCCGATGGAAAACAGTAAGTACGAAGGCGACGGCGACGAGAAATATGTGCGCGACACAAATTTCACAGCCTACATTGCAACGGGTGTCTGGCACTATTATCTGACGACGGGCGACTTACAATTTTTGAAGGACAATTGGCCCATCGTTCGAAAAGCGATGGAGTTTGTTCTGTCCTGGCAGCACGAAGAAGGCGATGTGCGCTGGGCGGCAGACGACCCGCTCTCGCCGGAAGATGATGCGCTAATCACCGGGTGCAGCTCGATCTACAAGAGCCTGGAATGCGCGGTCCACATTGCGCAAGCGCTGGGGGAACCTTACGAAGATTGGTTTCATGCCCGTGCGCGTCTGGGCAACGCGTTGCGCACAAAGCCTGAGCGCTTTGACCGGACATGGGAAAGCAAATCCGATTTTTCTATGGATTGGTACTACCCAGTGCTGGCTGGTGTCTTTGAGGGCAATCAGGCCCGCGCGCGCCTAGCTTCCCTTTGGGATACGTTTGTTTCCGAAGGCAATGGGTGCCGATGTGTTATCAGCCAGCCATGGGTTACAGTAGCGGAAGCCTGTGAACTCACCATGGCGTTGCTCGCGGCCGGTCAGCCTGAAAAGGCAAAGGAGCTATACAGTTGGCAACATCAGTGGCGCGACGACAGTGGCGCCTATTGGATGGGCTATCAATACGAAATGAATACGCCTTGGCCCGTTGAACGGCCAGCTTGGACCGCCGGTGCGGTCCTTTTGGCAGCCGACGCCCTGGTTCACGCCACACCAGCTCATCATTTGTTTACGGAAGTTTCAGTCCCCGAGACGTTGGAGCAACGCAAGCGATTTTACCATCGCTAGTTCCTTAAACTGTCCAGACTGAAGGGCAAGCTTATAGATCTCATACGGTGGCCTCCCGCCGTCTTCCGGGTTCGGAAAAACGTCATGTATCGCCAAGACGCACCCTGGCATTACGTGACGCGACCATAAACGATAATCCGTCATAGCCGCTTCCATGCTGTGCCCCCCATCGATAAACAGCATTGCCAGTGGGGTTGCCCAATGGGCCGCGACCGTTGCCGATCGGCCGACGACCGGCACCACCGTGTCTTGCAGTCCTGCCCGGTCAAGCGTGCGGCGAAACGCGGGCAGCGTATCCATTCTTCCCCACTCAGCGTCATAGAGATCCGGGTCGTGATATTCTTCACCCGGTTGGTTTTCTTCTGATCCGCCGTGATGATCGACTGAATACAAAACACCGCCCGAAAGTTTACACGCCGAACCAATATAGACGCTCGATTTTCCGCAATAGCTTCCTATCTCAAGGCACAGTCCCCGTTTGCTCATGTCTGCGGCTGTGGCATAAAGAGCTGCCCCTTCAGCGGGGTCCATAAACCCCTTTATGCTATCGACTGAAATGGGTAGTTCCATAATGCATCCTCAGTGGTGGGCTCAATGGCGGGTATTTGTCATTTGTCTCATTCTATCATATTGCAGTCGAATATTTCCATGACAACATCGAGGAATCGTCCGTAGAAAGACTGATGGACGGGACATTGACTACATAAATGCTGCACGGCGTGTAAACAGAAAGGTGCGCATGCCAAAACGGAAACAACAATAGAGCCGAATGCGCGATCGTAACACACATTTCAATGAACCATGGGCGCTCGCCTTAGTCGCCCTGGCCTGCTTGGCGCTTGCTTTTAGCAGCCCCTCAGCGGCGGATGAGTCACAAAAGAACTTGCCTCGGGTCGCTTCTACCACGATCTGTGCCGACCAGTTTTTGCTTGCTTTGGCGGCGCCGCAACAAATTGCGTCCCTGTCTCATAACGCAATAAATGCGGAGATTTCCCTGTTTGCCGAAAAGGCTTCTCAATTTGCCTCCAATCGGGCGCGTGCCGAGGAATTGCTTGGCCTTGATGTTGATATCGTTGTTATGGATACCTGGGGAAAAACCACTCGAGGCGCTACTGACTCGATTTGGCGTTCACATTGTTCGCATTCCATTTGCAACGTCCTTCGCTACGATCGGAGACGCGACATTGTATGTTGCAGAAGAAATCGGGCGAACGGCCGCAGGCCAGAGACTTATCGAAAGCATGCATGAAAAATTGGACCGGGTCCGCGCAGCTTCAGAAAAGGGTGCGCAGCGACGGGCGCTCTACCTGCTCCCCACCGGCTCAACGGCATCGTCTGGAACTTACGTCAACGAAGTAATGGAAGCCGCCGGGCTGCACAATATGACACGCGATCTTGGTATTGACGGATGTGGACGGGTGTCGCTTGAAACGATCGTTCGCAATCCGCCGGACGTATTTGTGTTAGGCTTCTTTGATCGGACATCGCGCACCATGTGGGCCGGCATCGCAAAACATCACCTGTTCCAACGGTTGTTGCATGATCGAGCACAGGTCTGGGTGCCAAACGCCTATTGGATTTGCGCTGGGCCATGGGTCGCAGACGCCACCCAGTTCATTCACCGCGAACTTGCGAACGACTGAACAAGTATGTCCCGATTGTTCAGCTCATCCCAGGTGCTTCTATCGCTCTCGGTGATAACCGTTCTTCTGTTCGGCGTTTCATTGCTCATGGGCGAGACCGACATCTCTACCGTAGATGTTCTGAAGGGCCTCCTGCCTTTTGTGTTTTCCATCGACGAAAAAACCACGACCATTGTGCAAGAAATCCGATTGCCGCGCGCCCTGCTGGCCTTTCTGGTTGGCGCCTGTTTGGGATTGAGCGGCGCGGCCTTGCAAGGGCTGTTACGCAATCCCTTGGCAGAGCCCGGTGTGATTGGAATCTCGGCGGCAGCGGGGCTGGCGCGGTGACCTCGATCTATTGGGGCCTCAGCGGATGGTTTCAACTTGCGACGCCTTTGATGGCGATGACGGGAGCCTTCAGCGCAACCGCCTTGCTCTATCTCATCGCGGCGCGGCAGCATTCCACACTGACGCTCATCCTGGCGGGTGTTGCCATTGGGAGCTTGTCCGTTTCTCTAACGACACTGGTCATGAACCTTTCGCCCAACCCCTTTGCCTTGAGCGAGATGGTCTTTTGGTTACTGGGATCGGTAAAGGATCGCAGCTTTAATGAGGTGGCCTTCAGCGCGCCTTTCGCCCTTTTTGGCGCCCTTCTCATCCTTTCTGCAGCGCGGAGCCTGGATGCGCTGACACTTGGCGAGGAAACCGCCAGCAGTCTTGGCTTCAATCTCGCGACCGTACGATTGAGAATTATTGCCGGAACAACATTGGCTGTTGGGTCAGCTGTATCAGTTGCAGGCTCGATCGGATTTGTCGGTCTGGTGGTCCCCCATCTGCTGCGTCCTTTGATGGGCACACGCCGAGCAAGCTGCTTGTTCCTTCAGCGATCGGCGGCGGCGCGCTTATTTTGGCAGCAGACCTTTGTGTCCGTGTTGCGCCCGGTGAACATGAACTGATGCTGGGCGTCGTTACATCGATCATCGGTGCGCCCTTCTTCATCTTTCTCATTCTGCAGCTTCAACGCGAGGCGATATGACAATGTTGCAAGCTGCAAATGTATCGGTCGACCTTGGAAACCGGCAGGTCCTAACCGGCATTTCTGTTCGATTGCCGTCGGATAGTCTGGTCGGCTTGGTGGGCCCGAATGGCTCCGGCAAAACGACCATGATCCGCTGCCTTACCGGATTGCTCGCACCCAAGATCGGGCAAGTTGTTCTGAACGGAAAACCAATTTCGGAACATTCCCGTCAGTCCGTCGCACAGACAATTTCTTATCTTCCGCAAAAGGCCGCACCCGCTTGGCCCATCTCCGTCCAGAACCTGGTGGCGTTAGGAAGACTTCCCTTCGGTGCAACAAACCTGGAAAAGGAAGCGCTTTCGGACATTGTTCAATCGGCCATCGCCGCCGTCGATTTGAGCGAGATACCCGAAAGGTCCGTTACCTCGCTTTCAGGTGGCGAACTGGCCCGCGCCCTCCTTGCGCGCGCTTTGGCCGTCGACGCACCCATAATGATCGCCGACGAACCCATTGCTGGGATCGACCCTTATCATCAACTGCAGGTCATGGACCTGCTGGCGGCACAGGCTAAAGAGGGCCGGATCGAAATGGAAGGCACGGCTGAAGCGGCGCTGACAAAAGAGGTCTTGGCAGCCGCCTATGGTGTCACGGCCCATATCGGCCATCTCGATGGCGAACCAATTGTCGTAGCGAGCAAACGCCTGAAGTGATTTTGTTAAGCTGGCTCGATTACACCAAGTTTCGTCAAGGCAGGAACAGCACGTTCGCGGAACGACTGTTGGTTCGCCTGCATAACTTGGCGAAACTCTTCTTCCGTTGAAATGGGTTTTTCCGAGGCATCCATTTTTATCTTACGCGATTGCAATTCTTTCCAAAGAAAAGCTGGGTCTTCGCCCAGGAATAGGCTCAGAACAAGTCGGTCGCTGAGCGACAGCAAGAACTGAGTTCCGGCCACTGGAGAAGAAATCGGAAGCGGTTCAACATTGAAACGATAAAGGGCGAGCAATTCGTTGTTCAGCTTGGAAGGCAGACGGAACGCTCCGGATAAATTGCCAGGTGCGGGTTTCGGCGGGCGCGCCAACATGTTGACTTGGCTGGTTGCAACAAGAAGCTCTATCGCCTTTATGATGGAACTCCGCGCGTATTTCTTGAGGTCATCGGCTTCAAGAATGTCCTGTAGACACGCGCTTGTCCCTTCGAGCTTTTCCAGAACATCGCTGTAGATCGCTTCCATAAAATTGACGCCGGATTGCTGAGCAAGGCGCTGACGCGCGACCGTGTTCTGACCTTCGTTGGGCCGATCGACGTAAAACTGAGAAAAATCTACGCTTGCCTTGTCACCACCCCCTTGCGCTTTGACGTAAATGTCAAAGCGTGCTGCTGAATTGCGGGCCATATCGAGATAGGTTTCTCGCGCGACGACATCCTTCTCGGCAGTGATAAGACCTCTCACATTGGCTGGTGCCGAAAGCTCAGGATAGTTTGCATCAATGTTCGCGGCCCCCGCATAGGTCAGACCGATTTCCGACATCTGCGCGTAAACATCACCAAAATAGGGGCTTCCCCACTGCGCTTTCTCCGCTTCGGACAGCAAGCGGCTGGGATCTACCCGACCCAAGTTTTGCACCAATCCGCTGATCGTCGGATGCGCCTGAAAATAGGTGGCGCCTGCAGCCTGCAACTGGGCGAATTTGCCAACGACGTTACGAAGTTGAGCATCAGTTGCGGCACCAGAATTTTTCGTCAGCAATCGGATAAATTTATAGAAGGTGTCCGTTTGCACGGCCCCAGGCATTGCCGTGTAAGCGAGATAAACCATGCCCCCCGGCAACAGCTTTTCCTTTATGAGTTTCGCAAACCCTTCGCGGGCCTTTGGCGAGAGCCAGCTATAAGCACCACCAATCCCGATAAAATTAAACTCCGGCAAGGATTGAAAAGCATCGTCTTCCAATGTGCCTTGCACGACTTCCATATTTGAAAGATCAGACTTGGCCGCAAGATCACATGCGGCGGCAACATTATCCTCGTCTTCTTCAAAGGCGATGAACCTGCCATTGGGATAGCAGTCCGCCAGCATAGCCAATCCAACGCCGCGATCGCATCCAATCTCCAAATAGGTGAAGGGTTCAGAGAGTGCGGGTGCCGCGTGTCCGCGGATGGCCCCGATATAGGAGATTTGGATGGGTGACTTGTACGCGCCGAAACCAACAGGATTTTGCGATTGTCTTTGTACGTTTTCTTGATCAGTCATCTCGGATGTTTTGACTCTCTGTTTCTCTCGAAGGCAGGTAGGACGCACACAACAGGAATGTAGTGAACGGCAGGCGGCGAACAGTGGTTGCACATTTGGCCCCACCTACCCCCTCAGATATCAATGCGGACCACCTTTCGCAAACGATATGTCGGCAGTTCAAGGCCAATTCTGAACCCGTCTGCCTCAAGATCTCCTTATTTCTGTTATACCGTTGATTTTGCAGGATTTTTTGGGGCGAATTGGCTTTCGAACCTGAGAATCGTCGAGAAATTGGCGTCGACACATCGCCGCGAATTTGTAAAATGGCGCGTTCTTGGGTAAGGGGAGCGAGTAATACCTATGGGAGTGGTTTTCGATATGAAAAAGAGTGTTCGGATTGGGACGGGCGCGATCGTCGCAGGTTTCATTATGTTTGGGGGCGCGGCAACAGCGCAAGCCGGTCTGATGGAAGATGCGCTCAATTGCATCCAAAGCGGCGACTATGACAAGAATCTTGATACCGAAGAGTATATTGCAGCTTGCACATCAGTTATCGAGGCTGGAGGGCCTGGCCTGCAGGCAGAGGGCGTGATCGGAAATCCGGATCTTGTGCCGACATATATGCAGCGGTTTCACTATTTCCGCGGCACGCACTACAAAGACAATGAAAACTGGGCAGACGCACTCGACGACTTGAATGAATCTATCAACCTAGACGACGCGCATGCCGACAGTTACTTCCAAAGAGCTTGGGTACATCACCATCTGGGCAATGGCGCGGAAGCCAAAGCCGACTACAAAAAGGCGGCAGAGCTCGATCCGGGTGATGATAATTACAAGAAATTTGCCAAGGAATACGACTACTAGGTTGAAGGCCTGACAAAGGCATTCGCTCACCAAAGCATAGGATGCTTTTGCAAGAGCGAGTTCTATGGATTAACGAAGAGGGCCTGGTGGTCAAAGCCGCCGGGCTCTTTCTTTTTTCGAGCACTCGTGGTGGTGTTGGTTACATTAGCCAAGTATCCGCATGATGACTCATTGCGGTTTATCGATCAGCAGAATTTGCGATGATCATGCAATCGCCTACCCACCTCGATATTTATGCAAGAGTTCTTTTACCGCCAACACCGGTGTTAGCTTTCCTTGCGAGACATTGTTCTCAAATACACCGAGGCTTTTTTCAATGTTCGGATGCGTGCGAAAATCACTCATGAGCCGTTCTTCCAACATCGACCACATCCACTGAACCGCTTGCTTACGGCGTGCCTCATCAAGCTTGCCGCTCTTCTCGCCTTGCTTTCTGTGATTTTCAATTTCGTCCCAAATGGTATCCAATCCGACATTGTGAATACCGCTGCACAATAAAACGGGCGGGGTCCAATCTGCATGCGGATCAGCAAAGATATGCAGCGCGGCTTTGTACTCCCGTTGGGCAGCCGACGCGTTTTTCTTGTTGTCCCCATCCGCCTTGTTGACGGCGACCATATCGGCGACTTCCAGCACGCCTTTCTTGATCCCTTGAAGCTCGTCTCCCGCACCGGGCAACATCAACAGCAAAAAGAAATCGACCATACTGGCAACGGTGATCTCTGATTGGCCGACACCGACCGTCTCGACAATCAACACGTCAAATCCCGCGGCTTCGCATAGAATCATGGATTCACGCGTTGCGCGGGCAACACCACCCAGTGTGCCGGATGTGGGTGACGGCCGAATAAAAGCATTCGCGTCAACACTGAGGCGCGCCATGCGGGTCTTATCGCCCAAAATACTGCCACCGGTGCGGCTGGAACTCGGGTCAACCGCAAGCACCGCCACCTTGTGGCCCGCCGCCGTCAAGTTGCTGCCAAAGGCATCGATGAAAGTACTTTTGCCAACACCGGGCACGCCTGTGATGCCGATACGGTGTGCCTTGCCTGACCGTGGCATAAGGCGCATCAACAAGTCCTGCGCCCGTTCTTGGTGCGCCGGTTTGCGACTTTCGATCAGCGTGATAGCGCGCGCAAGATAAGAACGATTCCCGGCGCAAATGCCTTCTTCAAGCTCCGCATTTGACGGCAGCTTCACCAAGTCGTCACCTGTCGTTGTTCGTCCGAAAAATCGATTGGAGCCGCACGCGTCTTACCGGCAAACTACGCGGCCTCGGTCGAATGCCCAAGCTGCTTATTGAGCTGCTCCATGAGACCGACAGCCGCTTCGCTGATGACCGTCCCTGGTGGGAAAATGGCTTTGACACCTTCCCTGTACAGCGCATCATAATCCTGCGGTGGGATCACGCCGCCTGCTACGATCATGATGTCACTGCGCCCAAGCGCCTTAAGTTCATCGCGTAACGCCGGCACAAGGGTGAGATGCCCGGCCGCCAAAGACGAGACACCAACAATGTGCACATCGTTCTCGACAGCTTGCTTTGCCGCCTCGGCAGGTGTTTGGAATAAAGGACCGATATCAACGTCAAAACCAATATCTGCAAACGCAGTGGCAATGACCTTCTGACCGCGGTCATGGCCGTCTTGGCCCATCTTTGCAATCAGAATGCGCGGGCGGCGCCCTTCATTCTTTTCGAACTCTGCCATGATTGATTGAAGTTTTGCCGTGTCTTTTGACATGTCACCTACTTCTCTCAAATAAATTCCTTTGATCGACCGAATCTCTGCGATGTGGCGGCCATAGCTTTTTTCCAGCGCCATTGAGATTTCGCCAACGGTCGCTTTGGCCCGCGCCGCATCTACGGCAAGCCCGAGCAGATTGCCGGTTCCGTCTTTGGCCGCTTGCTCCAATGCTTGCAGAGCACGATCCGTCGCTTCACCGTCGCGCTCAGCTTTCAGTTTCTGCAATTTCGCAATCTGGCTTTGGCGCACCGCCGAGTTGTCGACTTTGAGAACATCAACCTCTTCGGTTTCTGTCGGCTTGAATTTGTTGACGCCAACGACCGTCTGGCGCCCTGAATCGATGCGTGCTTGCGTGCGTGCTGCGGCCTCTTCGATGCGCATCTTTGGCACGCCGGCTTCAATGGCTTTTGCCATGCCGCCTAGGCCTTCGATTTCTTCAATATGCTCCCAAGCACGCTTGGCCAACGCATCTGTCAGATGCTCGACATAATAGGAGCCGCCCCAAGGATCGATCACCCGGCAGGTGCCCGATTCTTGCTGCAAAAAGATCTGTGTATTGCGTGCAATGCGCGCACTGAAATCGGTCGGCAGGGCCAGCGCTTCGTCAAACGCATTTGTGTGTAAGGATTGTGTATGACCCTGTGTCGCCGCCATGGCTTCGACACAGGTCCGAACCACATTGTTGTAGACATCTTGCGCAGTCAAACTCCAACCGGAGGTTTGGCAATGCGTTCGCAGGCAAAGTGACTTCTCGTTCTGCGGCGAGAACTGGCTCATCAGCTTGGCCCACAACAGCCGGCCTGCGCGCAGTTTGGCAACTTCCATAAAGAAATTCATGCCAACCGCCCAAAAGAAGGACAAGCGGGGCGCAAACTTGTCGACCGGTAATTCCGCTTCGACACCGGCACGCACATATTCAACGCCATCGGCAAGCGTGTAGGCCAATTCCAGATCTGCCGTCGCCCCAGCTTCCTGCATGTGATAGCCGGAAATCGATATCGAGTTGAACTTGGGCATCTTTTCACTTGTATAGGCGAAGATATCCGAAATGATCCGCATTGATGGTTTGGGTGGGTAGATATAGGTGTTGCGCACCATGAATTCTTTCAGAATGTCATTCTGAATTGTGCCTGCCAGTTTTTCAGGTGGCACGCCCTGCTCTTCAGCTGCAACAATGTAGAGCGCGAGTACCGGCAGAACGGCACCGTTCATGGTCATCGAAACACTCATGCGATCGAGCGGAATGCCGTCAAATAGAGTGCGCATGTCTAAGATGGAATCGATCGCGACGCCTGCCATACCAACATCACCACCGACCCGTTCGTGATCGGAGTCGTATCCCCGGTGCGTGGCCAAATCGAAAGCGACCGACAGACCTTTTTGTCCCGCCGCCAGGTTCCTGCGGTAAAAGGCGTTACTGTCTTCGGCCGTGGAAAACCCCGCATACTGACGAATGGTCCAAGGCTGATTGACATACATGGTTGGATAGGGCCCGCGCACATAGGGCGCAATGCCTGGCAAGCTGCCGACGAAATCGATGTCGGCAATGTCTTGATCTGTGTAGAGCGGGCGAACGTCGATTCCCTCCGGCGTTTCCCAGCCGCTTGAACCACCATTAAATCCCTGACTGGCCCCGGACGTACCACCTGATGTGGAGGTCCCTCCTTCAAGGGCAATGGTCGAAAAATCTGGAACACCACTCATGATTTTAATCCCAGTGTCGCATGTGCTTGTGTCAATGTATCGTAAATATTGGCGCCGGCATAAATGTAGCCGACCTGCTGATCCGAGAGCCCAACATCACCGACCTTGCTTGGATGACCGGCAATGAAAACGCGTTTGGCGCCGGACGCAATGAGCGCCTTCGCAACATCGGCCGCTGCGTTTTGATATCTTTCGTCGGTCGAACAAATGACGGCGAGCTGCGAACCTGATTTGCCAAAGGCCGCGGTCAGGGCTTCTGTGTTCTCAAACCCACCTTCATCTATCGTGCGCAATCCGCCCACTTCGAAGAAGTTCTTGGAGAATGTCGCCCGCGCATTGTATTCGCTCAAGGCGCCCCAATTGGCAAGAAAGATGGTCGGCGCCGCCGATCCGCTTTCTTGCGCGGATTCTGCCGCGCCGCGTAGGGCTTCGAACGGTTCGCTCAGCCGGACCGGAACCAAAGGTTCCGCAACAAGCGACTGGGCGCCCAACTGATTATCCAATTCCTCTAACGTCGTTCCCGCGATGGCTGCCTCAACGGCTGCCTGAAAGTCTAACGCGGCAGGCGTCTGTTTCGCTGTTAGGACAGCTGCCCGCGCCGGACCGCTTGCACGCGAGGTGGCCTTTGCCGAACGCCCTGAATCGTTTGCAGAACGAGGCAGTGTCTCGTCCAGATTTGGAAACTCACTCACGCCGGTGATCGCCAGTTTGCGCGCATGGATCAGTTGAACGCGCTTCTCCTGGGCGGCACGGATTTCCTTTTGGATCGTTCCATCCAGGATCGTCTTCAGGATGCCGCCGGCCTGCTCAATCGATTGAAACTTAGCCCACGCTTGCTGGGCCAAATCCTGAGTGAGCGATTCGATATACCAAGCACCGCCACCCGGATCGATCACCTTCGATAAGAACGACTCTTCAGACAAGATGGTCTGAATGTTCCTTGCGAGACGTTTTTCCTGCGCGCCCGACGCACCCAATACCTCCGTATACGGCCGTATGGTGATTTGGTCGGCCCCGGCGACAGCAGCAGCAAATCCCGCGGTCGTCGTGCGCAAGATGTTCACCCAAGGGTCATTGCGCGTCATCATGCGCGCAGACGTGACAGCCTGAATCCCAACATCCAGTTGATCACTGCCGCAAGCCTCGGCAACACGCGCCCAGCATTTGCGCAAGGCACGGATTTTTGCGATCGACGAGAAGAAGTCATTGTCGACCGAAACAACAAACTCAACGCTGGAAAGCGCGTCGGAAACGGACAGGCCTTGCCGGTCGAGCGCCCGCAGATACGCGACAGCCTCCGCCAATGCAAAGGCGATCTCCTGCCCCTCCGTGGCACCGGCCTCATGAAAAACGGAAGCACTTGCTGCGAGCGGCACCAGACCCGGAGCCTGCGCCCGTATTGAAGTCACCACGGACGCCACCTGTTTTTCGACTACGTCCCAGTTCGCCATTTGGCCGGACGTCAGCAGGCCGCCGATCGGATCTACATTCAATGCACCACGAAGGTTTTGGAGATCAGCCCCGCTCTTCTTGGCATGGGCCAGTAACGCCGCCGCTGCGGATGTACCGCTGGCGCCAGCATCCAAAGAAATGGTGGCGGCCGACAGATCAACATCGGCCATCAGGTCTGCCCAATCACAGAGCGTGGAAAGCGCAACACCAGTCTCTTCATTGGAAGAGCGCCCCTGAACTGTAATGACCAAACTGGTGGCACCGCCTTCCAAATCGGCGATCGCCTGTACGTTCGCCTTCTTAGGATCGGTGTCAGAGACAAGTGCCCCCACCCGCCAGCTTTGCCCTGCGGGCCGATTGATGTCGCAGGCGAAAGGATGACGGCCAGAAACACCGGCCGCCGACGGGAGCGCGTCCTTCTCCGTGTAAAGCGGCCTAATTTCGATGCCGTCCAGCGTGCGCGACGTCAGTGTCTTATCAAAATCTGCGCCCTTCAGCGCCTTTATTGCCAATTCACGCCATTGGTTTTCATTAGGCTCAGGGAACAGTTCTGAGTATTTTTTTTGTTCTTGCGTCATCTCTTACCGATTGTCTTACGCCAAGGACGGGCCCCTGGACATGGTGCGAGGTTGGTCCTCTTTCACTCTATCTAGGCATTAGATAGCGGATCTTACCGAACACCCCAAATACCTTGGGCGCATCCAAATTTATATCATATTTTTCAATGCCTTATGAGATTTTCACCAACAGAGTGAACGAAGAACCAACCACGGAATTGCAGCAGCGCACCGAATGTCCTATGCCCAACCGTGCTCCAGTTTAGAGGAATTGCTATGCCGACCGATTTTCCGCCCGTAACCGATCTCTGCGACGACTTCGACGGCAAGGTCACCGTTCTTGAACCCTTATTCAGCGACTATGGCGGGCTCGACCGGTTTTGCGGCCCGGCGGCGACCATCCAAACGTTGGAAGACAACACAAAGGTCCGTGCCCGCCTTGAAGAACCGGGAGAGGGCCGCGTCCTGGTCGTCGATGGATCGGGTTCACTCAAATGCGCGCTGGTTGGCGGCAATTTAGCGGAACTGGGCGAAAAGAATGGATGGGCCGGAATCCTGGTCAATGGATGTGTGCGTGACAGCGAAGAGCTAAAGGCGTCCAAAATCGGCATTAAGGCACTCGCTCTGATGCCGCAAAAAAGCGTTAAGGATGATCGGGGCGCGTATGACGTTACCGTCAATTTTGCCGGCGCAGCGATCAGTTCCGGTGATTACATTTATGCTGATGCGGACGGCATCATTGTTTCGAAAAAAGCGTTGCACTCAGAATAAAATCTCATATCAGTGATACAGGGTTGCTTTAACCATTTCGCGACCGACTTGAGCACGAAGCAAGCCATTTTCGTCTTGATCAAAAGCCCGATTCTAGCCAATTTTGGGTCACACATTCGGGGCAGATTCATTGCTGAATGGGCCCGTGCGCGATCGGTGAAATTGGACTGGACTTAACCTAGATCGCGCGTGCAATGAAGAAGTCGAGGCGCCTCAGTGCCTCGGGCGAGGGAGCGGTGTACGGATGGTTTCTGAACAACCGAACGATGCCACTAACGATGATATTGACGAGTTTTCCTATGTCTCTCCGGAGGACGGGCGCCTAAAGCGCACAGTCATTCGCGCGGTCGAAAAGATGACCGGGCAGCCAAAACTCAAACGCATGTATCTCCACAACCAAGCCTATCCGCGCACCGGCGAAACATTTTGGGAAGCCGCCATTCGCTATCTCAGACTCAGGATCATTTTCAACCAAGAAGGGTTTGAAAACATCCCCGAGACCGGCCCGCTGGTCGTGGTTGCCAATCACCCTTTTGGCGTACTGGACGGCATCGTCATAAGCTATCTGATCGGGCAAAAGCGCAGCGACTATAAAATTCTGACAAACAGCGTTTTGTTTCGCGCGCCGGAATTGCGGCCCTATTTGTTGCCGATAGATTTTGCGGAGACCCGCGAGGCACTCAAAACAAATTTGGCGACGCGCGCGACATCACGGCAAATTCTATCCGAAGGCGGAACAATCATAATTTTCCCCGGTGGAACGGTTTCCACCGTTGAAAAACCACTGCAGCGGCGCGCCGTGGACCCGCCATGGAAGCCCTTCGCAGCACAGTTGATCATGAAGTCAGAGGCAACGGTATTGCCTGTATACTTTGACGGTCAGAATAGTCGGTTGTTTCAAATCAGCAGCCATCTCAGTCAGACCTTGCGCCTGTCCTTGTTGTTCAATGAAGTGTCGCGCCGCATTGGTACTGACGTGGCGATGAATATTGGCGAACCGATCCCTTACGACACCATCAAGTGGATCACCGACCGTCAAGAGATGGTCGATCATCTTCGCCGGGCAACCTATGACCTCGGCCGCCGCAGCATCCGGCCCAAAAACACACGCTCATTCGCGCGCTGAGGCAGGTGCCTTTCGCTTCTTCTTAATGACGCTGGCCGCACGGGCAATTGACGCGGCGGGCCGTGCCCCCTACATGGCGTAATGTGTTGATCTAGCAAATATCACTACAATAACAAGTGGCTGCAAAGACCAGGCGTTAACTCGTCCGGGGGAAATCAATACAGAAAACGAACGAACGCGTTGAGGTAGGCATCGATTGCATATCGATTTTTATCCACGCGATAGGACGGCGTTGCATTTTATTTGGGGTTGGTACGGCATTGAATTGGGAATTAGTCCACCGACTTAGCGCGCTGATTGTTGGGGCATTTATCGTCACCCATCTAGGTGTTCATCTGATGGCTGTCGTTTCACCGGAAGCCCACAGTGCCGGCCTCGCTTATATGCGACAGTTCTACTACGACCCGCTGTACGAAACCGTCCTTGTCATCGCCATTCTCATTCAAATTGTTTCGGGTTATGCGGAGCTCAAACTGATTGGCAAATCAGGTTGGCGTCTGGTGCGCAATATCTGTGGACTCTATTTAATGTGGTTTATGTTGATCCACTTAGGAACCGTCCTCTATGCCCGTCATTTTGATTTCATGCCAACGGACTTTTATTGGATCGCCGGGTCATTCGCCTATGACCCCCTGCAATATGCGGTTATGGCCTTCTATGCATTGGGTGTTTTCTCTTTCTTCACCCATATGATTGCTGTCTGGAGACTCGCCTGGAAGCGCATGCCTAGCATCGTTTTGGAGTTCTCATGGGGAGTGGCGGTTGCAACGACCACGCTGATCATCCTGGCTTTCGCTGGCCTTCTCTATCAGATCGATATTCCGGACTCCGTGGACGAATATTATGAAGGGATATTTGGGCCGTTGTCCGCCCAGCCGGACGGACCGATCCAATCGAACATACCCTAAGAGGCACGCTTTACGGCTTTTTTCGGAGTGAGCCTTCTGAGCCGTTTGAGTTTCTTCACAAGGATCTGATGAAAGTCCTCCTCAGCATCTGCGGCAAGCAGTGTGTAAGCTGCGCGCAATGCCGTCATGCGAAAATCATCAATGCTAATCAGCCGAAAAGCCCAGTCGCGCGACGCAACGCGGATGGCGACAAAGAACTGCTCGCCGAGTGTTTCTGCAGAAATCCGCCCCCTGAGTTGGCCGTTCTTTTGTGCCTTTTCGATCGCCTTGATCGCAAGCGCGTCTGCCCACCGAACCAATCCGGCTGACCGGCCCCAAATTTTTTCTTGGTCAGGGAAGAACTCATTTGCAATGAACGCCGCGCGGTAAAAGTCTTCGTCTTCATTGAACAAAGCCGTCGACTCCGTTGCAACCGCCTCAAAGAACTCAAGAGGCTCCGATTTTGCGAAAGCCGCGAAACGGCTTTCGACTTTCTTCATCGTTTCAGACACAAGGATGAGGATGATGTCATCCTTACCGCCGATCAGATTGTAAAGCGTGGGCTGACTCACGCCTGCAGCCTGCGCAAGCGAGCGTGTATTGAGTCCCTGAAACCCCTCTGCAGCAATCACACGCCTGGCCTCCAACAGAATACGTTGCCGGCGTTTCTCCATATTGATCGCGCGTGTATTCATACGTGGATGCGTTTCTCCCGTGCCCTGCCGTTCGCCTGTCTCAAGGGCCGGCCTTTGGCCGGAGGCGCTAACCAGGCAGCGAGAATAATACGATTCATTCCCAAAACGAGAGCGCGATCAAAATCTCTATGCCACGGCGCTTGTCCAACTGCCATGAACGCTAAAGGGGATACGTTCGTCCATCCACAAGCGCGCCAAGGGTTCCTGATCGATGCCGCGCGCATCGAGAATGTCGAGACCTGTCCGCTCATTGGCGGCATCGTAGCGTTGGGCAAGAATGAAGCCGTCATCTTCCTCTGCATCATCCGAGCGCGGCACGAAAACGGGCTCGCTGATCATTTGATTTTCAATGGCTTCCTGAAACACGGTCGGTTCTCCGGTATGGCTATGTTTCATCAGGCGACGGAACCCTCCTTCTCCCGGAAAACCGATCGATGCGTAGCCAAAGCGGTATTCATTGCCGAGCCGGCGGTCATCGATGCGAGGGACTTCTGCACTGAATTCGCTCAACTGCGTTTCTTTACAGGCGCCCGTGTCCAGGTCGAGCTCGTACAGAAAGTGATGCGAGTCAGATCGTATATCGACTTTACCTGCGCGCATGTTGGCGAGATTTTCGATCATGATTGTGGGATTCACGAACGTGCACGCATCCATGAAGATTTTTCCGTCACGTTCGAAAGCGTTGAACGTATGAAAAATGTAGTGGCTCGATGGTGTTTCGAACCAGCGAATCGGGCTGCCGGGTTCGCGCCCGCGCACACCAAATTGCATGTTCACATCGGGCCGCGCCCGTAGCGCCTTTAGACCCGCCAAAGGATCATTCAGGTCAGGGTTTGGCGAGCTGATGTCGACGGCACCAAGTGGAATGACGAAATAGTTTTCCGTAATCGCAATCTCGTGAAACTTGCTAGCCCAAGGCGTATCAATGGTTTCGGCCAGCGAGACGCCGCCATCAGGTTCCACAACATAGAGTTGGAGGAACGGCGCCGTCGGCTGATAGCCGCACTGAATCATTTGGCCGGTACGCGTGTCGATCTTTGGATGGGCGCTGGACGCGATACCGAGCATCTTGCCGTCATAGTCCCACATGCCCTGCATCTCAAGTGAGACTGGATCCACAAAGTATGGCGGTATGGTTTCTTGCATGACCCAGAGCCGGCCAGCGTGATAAACGGCATTCGTATTGGCTTGATGGTTCGGAACCGCGGAATCCATTGCCCGGTCCGAGGCCGCGCCAAGCGTGCCTAAGCAAAAGGCACCCTGTTCCTGTTCGCGCAGAAAGCTGTCGGTACGGGCGTAACGGCCGCGATAAGTAGCCTGCCCGTCGTCGAAACGGATCGCACTGACCAGGCCGTCGCCATCAAACAGATGCAAAGCCTCCACGCCAGCCTTGGGCGGAATGTTCTGGTTCGGACAATTTCGATAAAGCGTTCCATTAAGTTCGCGCGAAATCTCGCCTTCAATCTGCGTGATTGTGTAATCGGGCTCAACCGGATTTGGCCGCATGACTTTTGCCAAGTTGCTGTCGACGATTTGCATAAGCGTTTCCTTGTGCCGGGGGTTTTAGCTCCAGTTAACGGGCCAACTATTTAGTTTAGTCACTGACTAAATAATACCAAAAAGATGATTTAGTCAATGACTAAATTACTATTTCTCAACGTTCGCGGGAGAGCAGCGCCTATGCCGACAAGCCGCGAAGGCGCGACCGAGCCCACACTCTTGATGTCGGAAACAGCTCTCCCTACACTCGTTTTCACGCCTGCTGATCGTTACTCACAAGTAAGTCCCCCGCTCATGTTTTGGATAAAACAAACCGCGATCACTTCCTTCTGTCTTGCAGCACCGCTATTGCTTGCCGCCTGTTCTGAATCCGATCAGCCGGGTGGCCCAGCGGAAACGCAGACGAAGGACGCCTATTTTCAGTCTGCATTAGAAGCATTCGAACGCGCCAAAGACGCCAAGCCAGATACTGGAAAGCCAAGAACGTGGTGTTGATGATTGGCGACGGCTTTGGCGTCAGTTCGGTAACGGCCGCTCGGATTTTTGAAGGTCAGCAACGTGGCATCGACGGCGAGAGCAATCGCTTGGCCTTTGAGGACCTGCCCTATCTTGCCTTGTCCAAAACCTATGCGCATGACATGCAAGTATCCGACAGTGCGTCGACCGCAACGGCCATGGTCTCGGGCGTAAAAACAAATGGCCGGACACTCGGGGTCAACAGCTCAGCGAAGTACGACGATTGTTCAACAGAGGCCGATGCCCGCGTCACCAGTGTTTTCGCAATGGCTGAAGCACAAGGGCGCGCCACCGGGATTGTGTCGACCACAACAATTACCCACGCCACGCCAGCTTCGACTTTTGCCCACACGGTGAATCGCGATTGGGAGAATGATGCGGAGATGGGCGAGGCCTATGGTCCTTGTACAGACATTGCCCGGCAATTGGTTGAGTGGCCTATTGGCAATGGCCTGGAAGTCGCCTTCGGTGGAGGACGGGAAAACTTCCTGCCGGCCGAAACGCCCGATCCCGAAGACGCGGAAACAATGGGCTTGCGCCAAGACGGAAGGAACTTGATCAGCGAATGGCAGACACGTTATGGCGAAAATGCCGCCTATGTTTGGAACGCGCTTCAGTTTGCTTCGCTGGAACCTGAAAAAGTGGATCATGCGCTGGGCCTGTTCGACTATCATCACATGGAATACGAGGCCGAACGATCCGGCGACGCAGGCGGTGAACCGTCGATTGCGGAAATGACCGGCAAAGCCATCGACATTCTTTCCAAGAACCAAACAGGCTTCTTCCTGATGGTCGAAGGCGGCCGCATCGACCATGGGTCTCACGCAGGCGAAGCCCTCAAAATGTTGACTGACGCTGTGGCTTTCAACGACGCCGTGAAGACCGTTCTCGAAAAAGTCGATCTCGACGAAACGCTCGTGATTGTGACGGCGGATCACAGCCACACATTGACCATTTCAGGATACCCGGCGCGCGGCAATCAGATTCTTGAACTGGTTAAAGGTCCTGACGGTAATGTTCTGCCGGCGAGCGATGGTAAGCCTTACACTACGCTCGGCTACGCTAACGGTCCCGGCGCCATAACTGCCCCTGAAAGACCGGACCTATCGCGAACCGATGTCACTGCGCTTGGTTTCAAACAACAAGCGCTTGTACCGACAAGAAGCGAAACACATGCCGGAGAAGACGTGGCCATCTATGCCGGCGGCCCCTGGGCCCATCTATTCCAGAATACGGTGGAACAGAATTTCATCTACCACGTCATTCATCATGCGGCTGGGCTATGACACTCACTCGTCTGCGGTAAACAACAAGAGACAAAGCAGATTCTTGCGATTGTTCGAGTCGTCATCCCTGAGCGCGCGTAGCGCGAGCCGGGGATCCATATCCCCCGTTGTCGCAACTTTTGCCGCGGTGGTTATGGATCCCGCGTCAAGCGCGGGATGACATTAAGGAGTCGGTTTTAGGTCAAAGACGCACCCATAGAAGAGAGCGTGCTACGCGCCGAACGATCCAAAGTTGGCGTTGTAGTAGATCATCGGGGCCTGTTCCGTGTGGGCGTGCACTGCAACGACATCACCGAACACCACCGAATGTGTCCCCTTGTCGACCACATCGCTGACCCGGCACTCGAAAGCCACAAGGCAATCGCTTAGTACGGGCGCACCGGATTTGCTAGACGACCAGCTGCCAGTTTTGAAACGGCGCTCGGTATCCTTCGTGCTGGCAAAGATGCTGGCGATCTCTGCGTGCTGCGCCGCGAGCACATTGATGCACATGTTCCGGGTTTCAACGATCGCATCATGGGGGCCGGCCAATTTGTTGATGCACGCAAGCAAGCGGGGCGGTTCCGCCGACAATGAACAGACAGCACTGGCGGTGAGGCCCTGCCAATCTCCCTCGCTGGTTCCCGTTGTCACCAGCGAAACGGCAGATCCAAGGTGACGCATGCCATTTTTGAAAGCGTCACCATCTACGAATTCTTCGGGCAAAGCATACTCCCCTGATTTGCGGCGTGCCACAAACTAGCACGAAGCCTTCACTTGGCCACCTACCCTGCGACACGCAGGTCGAGAGCAGCCGCCAACAGGGACTGTGTATACTTTTGTTTCGGTGCGCGAAAGATCTCTTCCGAGGGCCCTTGTTCAACCACCTTGCCGTCTTTCATTACTAACACATAGTCAGCAATGACGCGCACGACCTTGAGGTCATGACTGACGAACAGATAAGCAATTTTGTTTTTCTGTTGCAGATCCCGCAACAGATCGATGATCTGAGTTTGGACCGATACGTCTAGGGCACTGGTCGGCTCGTCGAGAAGGAGGAATTTGGGTTTAAGAACGATGGCCCGCGCAATGGCGATACGCTGGCGTTGCCCGCCTGAAAACTCATGGGGGTATCGGTCTTGAGAGTTGGGATCGAGTCCAACTTCCTCAAGTGCCTCACCGACAATATCCCGCAATTTGGCTTCCGGCAGGCCGGGCTGATGAACCGACAATCCTTCGGAGATAATTTGTCCGACCGAGAGCCGTGGGCTGAGCGCCCCATAGGGGTCCTGAAACACCACCTGCATGTCTTTGCGCAAGGGGCGCAGCTCTTTCTGTGACACTTCGTTCAGAGGCCGGCCCAGGAACGCCACTGTCCCCGTTGACGGCAAGAGCCGCAGCATCGCAAGCCCGAGTGTGGTTTTACCCGAGCCGCTTTCCCCAACAACGCCGATGGTCTGGCTTTCTTTGATCTCAAGCGAAATACCGTCGACCGCTTTCACATGGTCGACCGTCTTGCGCAGCACGCCTTTCTTGATCGGAAACCAAACCTTCAGATCGTCGACCTTCATAACCGATTGCGCGTCGCTGGGTGGCTTGACCGGCGAGCCTCTCGGGTCGGAATTCAGTAGATGTTTCGTATACGGATGGTTCGGCTTCTCAAATATCTGTTTAGTGGTGCCCGCTTCAACGATTTGCCCATCATTCATCACGCAAACGCGGTCAGCCATCTTGCGGACAATCCCCAAATCATGGGTGATCAGCAGCATGGCCATGTCCAATGTCGATTTAAGCTCGAGCAGCAATTCCAATATCTGCGCTTGAACTGTCACGTCCAATGCGGTTGTGGGTTCATCCGCGATCAGCATCTTGGGTTCGTTCGCCAGCGCCATGGCAATCATGACACGTTGGCGCTGTCCCCCCGACAGTTGATGCGGATAGGCATCCAGCCGTTTTTCGATATTGTCGAGGCCGACCTGAGTCAGAATCTCAACCGTTTTCCTGGTGGTTTCTTCGCCGGTGAGCCCGCTGTGAATTTCCAGTATTTCGCCAATCTGACGACGTACCGTGTGCAGCGGATTAAGCGCCGACAAGGGCTCCTGAAAGACCATCGAAATCTCGTTGCCGCGTATGCGGCGCAGGACGCTTTCATCAGCCGATAGAATCTCTTGCCCTTCGTGGTAGATTTTGCCCGAGGGATGAAAGGCCGAGGGGTAAGGCAGCAGCTTGAGGATCGACAGCGCGCTGACCGATTTGCCGGAGCCTGATTCGCCGACCAGTGCGACCGTCTCGCCACTGTGAATATCAAACGAAATGCCCCGCACCGCGGCGGTTTCCTCGCCGTCCGAGCGGAAGCTGACTGCCAGATTGTCGACCTTGATCAGCGGATCGCCGGATTTGTTGTCCTTCATCGCAAGCTCTTTCTTGGATCAAAGGAGTCCCGTACGGCTTCTCCAACAAAAATCAGCAGGCTCAACAAAAAGCCAATCACCACAAAGGCTGTCACACCGAGCCAGGGCGCCTGAAGATTCGATTTACCTTGTCGCAAAAGCTCGCCCAATGAAGGCGACCCTGCGGGCAATCCGAAGCCCAGAAAATCAAGCGAAGTGAGCGTGGTGATCGACCCGTTGAGGATGAAGGGCATAAAGGTCAACGTAGCCACCATGGCATTGGGCAACAGGTGCTTGTACATGATGGTCCGGTCAGGAACCCCCATGGCCCGCGCGGCAGTGACATATTCGAAATTGCGTGCGCGCAGAAATTCCGCCCTGACCACGCCGACCAGCGCAACCCAACTGAATAAAAGCAAAATACCGAGCAGCAGCCAGAAACTGGGTGTCAGCACGGCGGCCAGAATGATGATGAGGTAGAGCTGCGGGATCGATGTCCATATTTCGATGAAACGCTGAAAGATCAGATCCGTCCACCCGCCGAAATAGCCTTGCACGGCCCCCGCCATAACCCCAATCACCGATGAAACAATGGTCAGCGTCAGGCCGAATTGGACCGAGATCCGAAAGCCATAGATAAGCCGAGCGACCACATCGCGCCCTTGATCATCCGTACCCAGCCAATTGTCGGCTGAGGGCGGCGCTGGTGCGGGAACCGGCAAGTTCTTGTTGATGGTTTGATAGCTGTAGGGGATGAGCGGCCAAATCATCCATCCTTTTTCATTAATCAGATCCTGCACAAACGGATCGCGATAATCGGCCGTGGTTTCAAAATCGCCGCCAAACCGTGTTTCAGGATAATTGATCAGGACCGGAGACAACAGGCTGCCGTCAAAGCTGACAAGAATGGGCCGGTCATTCGCGATAAATTCCGCGAACAAGGACAGGCCGAAGACGATGCAAAAGATATAGAGCGACCAGGCGCCACGCTTGTTGGCTAGAAACAGCGAAACACGCCGCTGATTGATCGGGTTGAGCCTGTTATAAAGCGTGTGGGTGAGTTTTTTCATTGCGGAATCTTCACCCTAAACGCCGCGGGATTCGAAATCGATGCGCGGATCGACAATCGTGTAGGTCAGATCGCTGATTAGCGTGATGATCAGGGCCATCAGCGAAAAGATATAGAGTGTTGCGAACACCACGGGATAGTCGCGGTTCAAGATCGACTCGTAGGACAGCAACCCTAACCCGTCGAGCGAGAAGATCGTTTCAATGAGCAGCGAGCCTGTGAAGAAGATAGAGATAAAGGCGCCTGGAAACCCGGCAATGATGATCAGCATCGCATTGCGGAACACGTGACCGTAGAGAACCCGCGACTCCGTGAGCCCTTTGCCGCGTGCGGTCACCACATATTGCTTTTTGATCTCGTCTAGAAACGAGTTCTTGGTCAGCAAGGTTGTTGTCGCAAAACCGCCGATGATCATAGAGATCAACGGCAAAGTCAGATGCCAGAAGTAGTCGGCCACTTTTTCAAAAGCGTTCAATTGGTCCCAATTGTCCGACCCCAATCCCCGCAAAGGGAACAAATCCCAAAAGCTGCCGCCGGCGAACAGAACGATCAGCAGGACCGCAAACAAAAAACTCGGGATCGCATATCCGAAAACGATCGCCGCCGACGTCCACACATCAAAACTGCTGCCGTCGTGAACGGCCTTACGAATGCCCAACGGAATTGAGATCAAATAAGTGATCAGCGTTGTCCATAGCCCGAGAGATATAGAGACAGGCATCTTTTCGAGAATGAGATCGACGACCGCTACATCGCGATAGTAGCTCTCGCCAAAATCAAACCGCACGAAGTTCCAGATCATCAGCAAGAAGCGCTCGTGTGCCGGTTTGTCGAAACCGAACTGGGCCTCCAGCTCTTCGATGAATTCGGGGTCGAGCCCCTGGGCGCCCCGATATTGGCCGTTTGCGTCACCATTGCCCGAGAGAACTTGCCCGCCTTGCGCAAAATCGCCCGTGGCCGACCCGCCGACGCGGCTGGTGCCGCCGGCATCGGTACCGGACAGCTGCGCAATCACCCGCTCGACCGGCCCGCCGGGTGCGAACTGAATGACCAAAAAACTGATTGTCATAATGCCCAGAATAGTGGGGATCATGAACAACAGTCGTCGAATGATGTAAGCGGCCATTAAATCACTTCTTGAGGGGTCGGGACGGCGAACTGAGTGCCACCATCATGTCCGAAGAGGATTGCCTGATGGTTAATGAAGTATTGCAGTGTGTCTGGCAAAGGGTCGAGCCCGTTTTTGTTCATTTTGCGGCTCCAACCGGCGCGCTTTCCCTATTGTGACCACCGCCCCAACGAACGATTGATACTTTTGGTAGAATGCCTGTTCCGCGATAGCGCATAGCGGGTCTCGCCCGTCACCACCCCTCCCCAATGCCACACGACATTGAGGGCTTTCGCTCAATCAAGGCAGGCTCTAGTTTCACGGGTCAAATTCAAAGCAGGCGCCCTATCAAAGAATGACTTCACGACAATGACCTCACCGACTTCGAAAGCGACGCCGCCGTCGCCGCCCGTCACGGCCATCATCGGCGCGGGCGGCGAGGTAACCCTGGGCGCCGTGCATCAGCTTTCCCAATCAGGTGAGATCGTGCCGGTGCTGATCGGCAATCGAAGCCAAATCACCGCTTTCGCCGACCGGCACGAGTGGGACATCAGCGGAACACGTCTAATAGACATTGAAAACGAAGCAGACGCAGCAGAGACCGCCACCGCGCTGGTTCGCAACGGCGAAGCCCAAATTCTCATGAAGGGCGATATCCATACGGATGCTCTGATGCGGGCGGTGATTCACCGGCGCAACGGTATCCTCACGGGTAAACGTCCCAGCCACATTTTTCAGATGACGCGGCCCGGCGTCGCCAAGCCGCTTTACGTCACCGACGCGGCGCTCAACATCGCGCCCAATGTGAATGCGCGGATTGCCATCACCAAAAACGCTGCGCACTTCGTTCAAAGATTGGGCATCGAGAAACCAAACATCGCCCTTCTCTCGGCAACCGAGGTGATCAACCAAGCGATGGCCTCAAGTGTTGAGGCTGATCAAATTGCGCGCGCCGCTGCGGATGAGCTACCCTTTGCCAACATCTCCGGTCCGCTTGCGCTGGATCTCGCTGTATCCGCCGACGCCGCGCGCCAAAAGAACATTGACGATCCTGTTGCCGGCCATGCCGACATTATTGTGGTTCCCAATATCGAAACCGGGAACGCGTTGTTTAAAGCGATGGTCTATTTTGCGGACGCCTTGGCAGCCGGATTGGTCCTTGGCGCGGCTGCCCCGATCATTTTGACCTCGCGCGCCGATCCCCCCGAAGCCCGCATTGCCTCCCTCGAATTGGCGAAAGCGGTGCTTTAGAAAACTTGCTCATCCCGTCGAAAGACGGGATCTGGTCCAACAGACTCCGAGATCGTTGCATGAGATTCCGACTTTCGTCGGAATGAGCGGACTAAAGTGAATGATGCAAAACGCATCCACCACTTGACGCCCAGCCCGCACTCCCCCAATGAAATGGCAACAACAATTGGTGGGAGGGATGCAGACATGCAAATGACAACCGAAGAAGCCTTTGTCAAAGTGCTGCAACGCCATGGCATTGATCAGGCCTTTGGTATTATCGGGTCGGCCATGATGCCCGTGTCGGATCTGTTTCCCAAAGCCGGCATCAAATTTTGGGACTGCGCCCACGAATCCAATGCCGGGATCATGTGCGACGGCTACACCCGCGCGACCGGCAAAATGGGCATGGCGATTGCGCAGAACGGCCCGGGCGTAACTGGGTTTGTGACCGCGGTCAAAACCGCCTACTGGAATCACACGCCTATGCTGCTGGTTACACCACAGGCCGCCAACAAAACGATCGGCCAAGGCGGTTTCCAAGAAGTCGAGCAGATGCGCCTGTTCCAAGACATGGTCTGCTACCAAGAAGAGCTGCGTGACCCGACCCGCGTGGCCGAAGTGCTGAACCGTGTCATCGAGCGCGCGCAGCAACGATCGGCGCCGGCGCAAATGAACGTGCCGCGCGATTTGTGGACGCAAGTCGTCGATATCGAGCTGCCTGAACCCATCATGTTCGAACGCCAGCCGGGCGGCGCGAACTCGGTCGCCGAAGCGGCCAAGCTGCTGTCGGATGCCAAATTCCCCGTGATCTTGTCGGGCGCAGGCGTGGTGATCGGCAATGCCATTCCCGAGTGCGTGGCGCTAGCGGAGCGGCTTAGTGCACCGGTGTGCAGTTCTTATCAGCATAATGACAGTTTCCCCGGCAGCCATCCGTTGGCCGCTGGACCGCTTGGCTACAACGGATCGAAAGCGGGGATGGAACTGATTGCCAAGGCCGACGTGGTGTTGGCGCTCGGCACGCGCCTCAATCCTTTTTCCACGCTTCCCGGCTACGGCATCGATTATTGGCCGCAAGACGCGAAGATCATCCAGGTCGACATGAATCCCGATCGCATCGGTCTCACCAAGAAAGTGACCGTTGCAATTCAGGGCGATGCCAAAAAGGTTGCGGTGCAACTGCTCGACGGCCTGTCGCCCAACGCCGGCGATCACCAGCGCAGTGAGCGTGAAGCCGAGATTCATCAGACCAAATCCGCCTGGCTGCAAACCTTGAGCAGCATGGATCATGAAGACGACGATCCTGGCACCACCTGGAACGAACGCGTGCGCGCCCGCGAGGCCGATCTCATGTCGCCGCGCCAGGCCTGGCGCGCGATCCAAGCTGCCCTGCCGGAAAACGCCATCATCTCCTCCGACATCGGCAACAACTGCGCCATTGGCAACGCCTATCCGACCTTTGAAGAAGGGCGCAAATATTTGGCACCCGGCCTGTTCGGCCCGTGCGGATACGGTTTTCCATCGATCCTTGGCGCGAAAATCGGCTGTCCCGATGTGCCGGTGGTGGGCTTTGCCGGCGACGGCGCCTTTGGTATTTCCATGAATGAAATGACCGCCTGCAACCGGGAAGATTGGCCGCCCATCACCATGATCGTTTTCCGGAACTACCAATGGGGCGCGGAAAAGCGCAACACGACCTTGTGGTTCGATGACAATTTCGTCGGCACCGAGCTCGACCGCGGCGTCAGCTACGCCAAGATCGCCCAGGGCTGCGGCGCCGAAGGTGTGTTGGTCCGCACACGAGATGATCTGACTACAGAGCTTCACAAAGCCATCGACCAACAAATGAAAGGCGTGACCACCTTCATCGAAGTGATCCTCAACCAAGAATTGGGTGAGCCCTTCCGCCGCGACGCCATGAAAAAACCCGTCGAAGTCGCCGGCATCAGTGCCAGCGATATGCGGGAACAACGTTTGGTCTAAAGGCAAACCTGCCGTCATCTTACGGGACGGGCAGCATGCACCGTTCTTTAAAGTGTTACTTTGACTCGAAGCGATCTCCTCGTGTCATCCCGCAACTGATGCGGGATCCATACCCCCTGAAACAAAAATGCGACCGCAGGGGTTATGGATCCCCGGTTTGCGCTATGCACAACCGGGGATGACAGTTTTAAGTTGACTTCCGGGGCGCGAGATTCCGACGAGTGCATACGCCTGCCTTTGCAGGTGTTGGCGAGAGCACCCTTTTTAAAGACCGTACACAGACTACCCATTCTTCTCCGCCAATCGCTCAATCGATTTGATCGCCAGCTCCATCTTGTCGCGCGCGGAACTGTTTGCTGAGTGCACCTGCATCTTGGGTGGGCGAAACCCGCGCGTGGCGACCGCCTCTTCGATCCACAACAACACATCATAACCCGTGCCGCGTTCATCATCGCCCAGATCATGATCGAGGCTGATCTCGCTGACGTCGCCTTTTTCAAGAAGCATAATGGCCTCATCTGGCCAATAAGCACGAACCCAGCCCGGCGGCGTCTCCCGCTCGTCATCGAGATAGATGCGCACCGGTGCCTCTTCCGGCGAAGTCTGACGCGCCCCAATGAAGGCCATGGCACCGCCGACCAGCAACATGGACGGCAAGTAGAACAGAGCGACGACCATTAACCGCGGATCCGCCAAGAAGCTTAGGATAATCACCACCACCAGCCCGAAATTCTGAATGCCCACTTCAAGCGCGATCGTGCGTTGTTGGGTCGCTGGCAAACCGAACAACAGGGCCAGACCAAAGCCCGCCGCCGTCGCCACGATGTTGAGCAAGGCGCCGGCCGGCGCGCCGGCCCACACCGCGTCCAACATGACGCTGCCATTGTCGGCAATAATGCCGACGGACGGCACCATCAACGCGGCAAAGGCCAGATAGAAGGTGGTTTGTTGCAAAAGCGGAAAACCGCCTTCACGCCGCGAGCGCACAAACATACCCACCGCAACAGGCAACAACGTGGTCAACGCCACACGCTGGGCTGTTTCGCCAAACGGCAGGCGCACTTCAGCCCCCTGTGTTGCAAACAACGCAAAGCCGGAATTAATGATCAGCGGCACGGTCAAAAAGGCCACGACACTGGTGATCGCCGTTAGCGTGATCGACAGCGCCACATCCCCGCGTGCCAGCACCGAAAAGGCATTCGACGTTGCGCCGCCCGGGCACGCAGCCAAGACAATCAAACCCATCGCCACAAAGCTTGGCAGACCGAGCAACAGCGCCAGCAATACCGCAACGATCGGCAACAGAACAAGCTGTCCCAAAAGCCCACACGCCACAGCAATCGGCTTTTCAAAAACGCGGCGAAACTCGTCGAGGCCAAGGCTGAGCCCCAGCGAAAACATCATGGCCACCAGGCCCGATGTGGCGAAGTAATGAAAGATCGGATTGGAAGAAATGGCGGCGCCCCCGTAACTCGAAGTCACCCAAGGATAGACGGTCATCCCAAGAAGTCGACTTACTTCTGCGAGAGCGCGACCAGGTAGAGTGGAATCCGGTTAGGCGCCAAGATTTTCTGGTCGAGCGTCCGAGGATGACGGATTAAGTCATATCCTTTCTTGCGAGATTCCGGCTGGATTTCATGCGCGGAGGCGGGTGCCTAAAAGAAGTGTCAGATAGAATGAAATCCATTGTGCGCACACCGCTTTAGCGCAAAAGATCGGCCATCGGGGTTCGGCCCATGCGGGAGATGGGCACCAAGCTGAGCAGCAAGGTCGCGCCGAGAACGAGCAAACTGAATGTCAGCATGAGGCGTTCGGAGAATAGCGTGTGCAGAACCAGTTCGACCTGGACGCCGGAAACAGCGACGCCGGGTGTTGCTAAGAAGTCGGTCAAATCAATGCCGTAGATGGAGAAATAGTAGGTCAACATCGCGCCCAAGCCCGCACCAAGCAGCACCCCGATGCCGCCCATCAGAGCCGATTCTAAAAAGACTTGCAGACGTAAATCACGCGGTTTCGCGCCCAAGGCCAGGATGGTGGCGAATTCCTTTTTCCGTTCGGCCACTGACATGAGCAGCGTGTTCAGGATCGTGAAAAACACAAGGGCCATGAGCACAAGTTCCATCACAACGGTGCCCGCCCGCTTGATTGCCACGAAACCGTTCAATCCGGGCATGATGGTTTGCCACGCATGGGCGGCTAAGTTCGTTCTGTCCTTCAGCGCTCTTTCCACAATCGGCAAAAACGAAGACAGCCGCTGGAGATCTTTGAGGACCACGCCCAACTGGGTCGCGCTGCCTTCGGGAAGATTAAACAGGGTGCGCGCCGAGCCTATCCGCATTTGAACGAGTGCGCCGTCAATTTCATCCGTACCCGTTTTAAAAATCCCCTTAACCCGGTAAAGCCGCTCAACCAAATCGCCATTGATGTCATTGGTCGCAATGACGAGCTTTTTACCAAGTGCGAGGTTGAGGCGCTCAGCCAGCAAGGCGCCAATAACGACTTTGGATTTGTCGTCTTTTTCGAGATAAGCGCCTTCGACCATGTCTTGTGCAAGGGGCGAACTCGCCGCTTCAATGCCGGGCACAACACCCGAGATCGCTATGCCGAATGCCCCCGCACCTGAACGGGCAACGCCCTCGCCCGCGATCAGCAGTTTGACTGCATCGGTTTCCGAGCGCCCGCGAAGATCATCCGCCAATGTGCCGGCATTTTTGACAAAAAGAGCAATCTGCGGCGACAAGCGATAGTCGGCATGCTCAATGGTAATATGGCCAGCCTGCAGGCGTGCGCCCGTATTGATCGCGTCCTGCAATGAATATTCCTGAACCGAGCTCATAAAAATGATCAGGAATAGCCCCATACTGATCGACACTAAGGTGAGGGCGGTCCGGCGTTTTTGCCGCCAGATGCTGCGCCATGCGAGTTTCAATGTCTGAAACATGATCTATCTTTTCTTACCTACCTGTGAGATCCACAAGCGGGCATGTTAGATAGCGTATTTCGTATTCGCGACGCATCTGATGGAGCCCTTGGCGTCAAAGATCAGGATAGGTGTGTTCGAGGCGTTTGAACACGACCTTAATGTCTTGGCCTTCAAAGAACTCAAACAATTTGTCTCCCGGGTGTTTCCGAACAAGCTCGATCAGCTCGTTGCGCGTCAATTCGAGCACCACATAATCACCGTACGGATCGCCTTTGACTTCACGGTATTTGAGCTGGCCGGACTCGACCATTTCCTCTAAATGATCACCACCCAAAGCCTTGATCGAAAGAACGCCGTCATCGTCAGCCTTGAGCTTCGCAATGATGTAACTGTCACTTTCGCCTGTCCGGCCCTCCTCTTCAGAAAGATTATCTTCAAGGCGCTGAATGTTGTAATAGCGCTGACCATCGATCTCCGACGCAAAGATCTGACCGCGGATACGGGCCGCGCCGCCGTATACACCATTGTTCTCTAACATCAGATAGTCGCCTCTTATCTGCCCATCATTTTGCTCACGGGCAGAGACGATCATAATCGTATCGCCGTTTTCGTCCATCGCATACCAATAGCCCAGCAGCTCTTTGTCGAATTCAGCTTGGCCTGGCTCAGACAGGGAAACCTGAACCTCAATGGGCATGGTGCAAGCCGAAAGCGTGCACGCAACCAAAAACCAAAGCCGCAGGGGGAATGAAATCATCGTTCTGAGATTTGCCCCTAGACTTGCCGTAAGATTTGCCATGACGCTCACCATTGTTTGTCGTTTGTTGAGTATAGCACGAGCCCTGACCCTACGCGCCCCTCTTCCCGCAGGCTCTGCCAATGCTTCACGCCTCCTCCAGCGCACGGCGCAGCTTGCGCAGGAATTTGGCGCGCGCTTTTTCGTCGGCCGCTTTGTCAAACTTCTCGCGGAGATCAATCGTGAACTGCGCAAAGTCATTGTGCCAATCGCGTTTCATGGGTGTTTCAGGCGGCAGGCGGCGCGCTGTCCGGCGGAAGGTCGGAACCTTCTGACGGCTGAGTAGATCAACTTCATCATCCAAAATGGGGCAGATGATATTGTCTGCATTCAACCCTTTTGCAACCAGGGCGGCCTTGAGGTCGGCAATCGTTTCTTCTTCGCCATGCGTTAGAAACAACGCCCGGCGCACAGGCTGGCGTTCCAGAACCCAGTCTACCAGTTCCTGGCCATCGGCGTGGCCGGAATAGCCTTCGATCTGTTTAATCTTGGCTTGTACGCGAATAGGGTCGCCCAGAATCTTGACGGTCTCGATGCCCTCCAAAAGAAGATGCCCGAGCGTACCGGGAACCTGATAGCCGACAAACAGAACGGTTGCATGCCGTTGCCACAGCCATTTTTGCAAGTGAAATCGTATACGGCCCGCATCGCACATACCGCTGGCAGCCAGAATTATGGCGCCCCCATTGATACGATCAATTTGTTTGCTTTCTTCAACGGATTCAGTCGGCCGAACGTTCGGGTTATCAAGCAGTAGAGGTCGCAAATTCATTTCTTCGAGATCTTGCGCGTGCTCTTCAAAAACCCGCGTCACCCGAATGGCCAAGGGCGAATCCAAAAAGATGGGTACCTTCGGCACGTCACCCGACGCCTGCAGCGTCAAAAGATCCGTGATCAATTCTTGCGTCCGTTCAACCGCGAAAGCGGGAATGATCAGAATACCCCGCTTATTCAGCGCCTCGCTGGCAACCTGCGCTAATTCTTCGCGCCGTTCTTGTGGCGTGGCCTGCACCCGGGCACGGCCGCCATAGGTCGATTCACAAACGACATAGTCAAAGTCTCTGGGCGCTTCCGGATCGGGATGGAAAAGTTTGTTGTCCGGCCCCAAATCTCCGGAGAACAACAGGCGCAACGGTTTGCCGTCGCTGGTATCCGCCTTCTCGATTTCAATCTCGATCGACGCGGAGCCCAAAATATGTCCGGCGTTCCAATACCGCGCGCGCACGCCATGACCGACTGCAGTCCACTGTTCATACTCAACGGATCGAATGGCATTCAGACAGTCTTCTGCATCGTCCAACGTATAGATCGGCGTCACAACCGGCTGGCCGCTGCGCCGCCGCCTTTTGTTCAGTTGGGCTACCTCCATTTCTTGAATGTAGCCGCTGTCAGGCAACATGAAGGTCAGCAAGTCACGCGTACCCCTTGTCGCATGAATGGTACCATTGAAGCCGTGCTTAAAGAGTTTGGGCAAGAGCCCCGAATGATCGATATGGGCGTGCGTCAAAAGAACGAAATCGATGTTCGCGGGATCAAACGGAAAGGGTTCGTAGTTAAGCGATTTGATGGATTTAGGTCCTTGAAACAGACCACAATCAACCAGAAGACTGCACGCCGGTGTTTGGACCCAATAACATGAACCCGTAACCGTTTGGGCCGCGCCGCAGAATCTGACCGTGATGTCCATCGCTCTCCCCTCGTTCCCCTAGCCCTGATTGGAACACTGTTTCCCTGTGCACGGGCACTTAAAGAATGACCGTGCGGACCATCAGCACTTTTCGGGCTCTTGAGCACGGGCTATTTTTCGACCAATGCCTTTTTCAGTTTGACATAGCCCGCCTTGATCTCGCCAGCGAGCTCTTCGGCAGCTTCGCCCAGATTTTCCGCGGTTTCTTTGAGCTGCGCTTTGCGGGCGAAGTTTTCCCACTTTGTTTCCAGCTCGTTCCATTCGTCCCGCGCCTCCATAGAGGCCAGATGAATTTGAAGCCGGATTTCATCCCGCGTGCGTTTCAGATCTTCAAAAAGGGAAGAAGTCTCTGTCATCCTCACCACCTTTCTGCACAGCGATGCCCCATAGGGCGTTCACCCTTGCGTGTCACGCATAATTCCAAATTGCGCCCTGCTCGCACTACCGCGCGCAGGCCGCTCGATTGAGCTGGATTGTGAAACACGGGCGGCGACGCGCCATTGATGCAAGTCAACTCTGTGCCGGATTAAAAACGCAGCCTCGCGGCGGCACCGTTACCGCACACCCAACTTGCTTCACGCGGCGGGGTGGATCTTTGATGTCATTTAAGAGTGTGGCCCTAAGGCAACGCGGGTAGACGACCTTTTCAGCTTTGTCATCCCACTTGACAGCTTCATATCTGGAGCGTTTCCGACAAAAGTCGGAATTGGCGTCCACTCGCCATGACGAAGACGGGCGGTGAAATGAGTTGAGGGTGGATCCATACAACTCGCTATTGCTCTAGCTCTCGTCACATCCATCTGATTGCGATTTCAAATAGGCGATGATCGCACGGCGTTTTTCGGGGTCGTTCAACCTGAATCCCATGGAAGTTCCAGGCGCGAATGCGGGCGGGTTTTTGAGCCAAGCGTCGAGCGTGTCTTCGTTCCAAACGATGTCAAGTGCACGCAAAGCCTTGCTGTAGCGAAAGTCAGAAACTGTACCAGCACTGCGACCGTAAACACCGCGATGTTTTGGCCCGACACGATTCCTGTCGAGTGAATGGCACGCGGTACAATGCCGATCGTAGAGCGCTTCTCCTTGAGCGATAAGATCGAGGGAGAAGACCGGGGAAGCTTCTCCTCCCTCAAACGCCGTTTCTAAGCGAAGCCGACAGGCATCCGGCTCGCCGCCTTGGGACGCAAAAGCGCTCAGCAACATAGACGTGCTCGCAAACACTACGGCGCCTATACGAAGGAACATTACGCACCCCTTTTCGAATGGACAGCTTGAGAGGCGATTTCATCCCCGATTTAGCCGAACATCAGTGCTTCTTTGGGAATTGGTTCACCGAGGGCGTTGGCAAGAATGGCCACATGAAATGCCTCATCGCCGGCCATTTGTGCGGCGACCTGGTGAAATTCGGTCCCAAGCGCCGGGATCAATCCGAGATAGGCGTTGGCCGCACCGCGTTCCAACCCGAGCGCGAGACGCAGAACATCTTCTTGCGTTTTTAGAGAAGCCGCATTCAAAGCCTGGATGTACTCTTCCAGCGAATTTTCCTCCGTTGGTGTTCCGCCAAGGGTCTGCACCGCATTCACGAGCGCGTCACGATGGCCTTTGTGATGCCCCTGAAAGGTCACGCCGATATCAAGCACGGCAGGCTGTAACAAACCGCTGGTCGCCGCGATCTGATAGGCCGCAATACCCTCATGCTCGAGCGCGATAGCGGCGTTGAGGATTTCCACATCCTGTGAGGTTTCTTTCGTTGTGGCGGCATAAGTGGCTGTAGAGACACCACTTGCAATCAGCGCAACACCGGCCGCCGACAAGGTTTTTCCAACTCCGCTAACAACTGTCCGTCTGGTTGTTTGATTAAGTGCAGAAGACATGAGCACCCCCTTCGTCTACCTAATGATCGATACTCAGCTTACTGAGCACATGTGCCGTCATAGCTTCGCAATCGGCACCCGCAAATTGAATTGTTTCTGCAAAAATTGAACGGACGTCAGGTTCGAGCATGGTGCGCAACTGCGCCCGGGCCCGCGACAAGCGTGATTTGACGGTCGCTTCTTTGAGATCAAGTGCTTCGGCGGTTTCGCGCACGGACATGCCCTCAATTTCACGCAAGACGAATACTGAGCGAAATTCATCCGGCAAACGCGCAATCAGGTCCTTCAAAAGACGGGATAACTCCGAGCGCAATAGCTCCATTTCCGGCGACGATTTCGGAGGCCGGGCAAAACGCGCACGGTATTCATCCAACATAGCCACATCCTGGTGTAGAAGATCTGTCTTACGACGGTTTTCGACACGCCTTCTATCAAGCGCCGTATTGATCACGATGCGCGTGAGCCATGTAGACAGGCTGGATTGCGCAGAGAATGTCTCAAAAGAAAGGAAGGCTTTCAGATACGCTTCCTGCACGACTTCTTCAGCATCGGCGTGATTGCGCAGAACGCTCCACGCTGCGCGAAACAGGCGCTGGTTGTTGCGCGTTGTAATGGTTTCTACAGCGAACCGTTCGCGGCGTATGGCACGCTCGACAAGCTCAGCGTCGCTCATATTTTCGTAATCTCGCGCCTGCATCATCCGCCCCGCTACGTCTTCGGCCCCATCGCCGATTTCAATGTATTAGACGATACAGACGCAAAAAGGTTCCCGTTGACGTTCGATTTTGTTGACCGGCAAAGGTGGCCACGCCAAATTGGAGCTTTTGAGGAGCGTCCTGCGAGGGCCTCGGATCGGGCGCCTACCGATAGAAAAAACCACTTAACATCCCACGCTTGAATAGATTGAAAGACGCCTTGCGCCCCCTATTTCAAGGGTGCGGCTAAAGTCGGATGTCCCTCGCCGGCTTTTGTCGCACTGTTACAACGCCAACGATAAGGAGCACAGAACTATGTTCAACGTCATCAACACAACGGTCTTTGGTGTTGCTATGGCCACGGTCGCCATGGCAGTAGCGACAATCGCGTGAGTGATGGCGATGGTGCCGTTCGCCGGATTACGGCACCTTGATCTCAGAGTGAAAGACAAGGGCAGAACCTGTTTTGAACCACAACGCGAAAGAGGAGATCAAGTCATCGCGGGCCAGGATAACCGACCTGGCCCTGTTCGCGGCAGAAGAGGATACCCCTTCCCGAGAAGTCGGGATTGGTAAGTCCGAATTGGTCAGACACTAGGATAAGAGGCCGGGACTTTAGCGACATTTCCCGTAAACGCGGTCCCCCAAATGCCGGGCTCACTCCTGATGGCGGCTTATGTGGTTTGCCTCAATTCGAATGCCGTCGCGATCTTCAAACAAGAATGAATACATGCCGGGGAACCAATCATCATTGGGGGCCGGTTCGCGCACCACGCGTAAGCCTTCGCTGCGAACAAATTCCGCAAGACCATCCACATCCTCCTGAGCACCCATTGATAAACACAAATGGTGAAGCCCAGCACGCCCCTGATCTGCCGGAATGCCTGTATGTTCCGGTGCACAGGACTGAATGCCAAAGCCGACGCGGCGGCCCACGCAATAATAATATCCATCAGCCACAATCAACTCTTTGAGGCCCAAGAGCGCAAAGAGTTTTTTGTAAAACGGGAGCGATTTATCGAAATCACTCACGGTTAAGTTCATGTGGGCAAACCCCTTAATCTCCATAATGCTCCGAACTCCCAAGAAGATACTTAATGTTTCCAATGGAAACATAGGGCTGTGAGAGTGTCAAGCTGCCGAGACTTAAGAACCGAATAGCATTGAGGGAATGGTTGCCCAGAGCGCGATCAGGTTAAGTGGAATCCGGTTAACCGCCGAGATTTCTTGGTCGCGCGACCAACCATGAATCCCCAGAACGCTTTGGGGCATGATCATGTTTCCGTGAAACATGATCATGCTTTAGGTCAGAAGAACCGAATGGCCTACACGGCCAATCTTTCTTCAAAGCGCGTGTCTTGAGTTAGTCGATTTCGGCCATGACACCCGCAATATAGGGCGACATTATTTTTGCGAGAAAGTTATCGATCGCACGCCGGTTCGCAACGCGAATACGCTTCAAGCGGACAAGTTCAAGATATCCGTGGACAAATGTCATAAGCCCAACGCTCAGCTCTCGGGCGCGGCGCTTCTTAAATCCAAAATTGAGAAACACAAGATCCAATTCATGGAACGAGGCTTCGATCGCCTCTTCTAATTGCGGATGCTGTCCACTTTCGTTAAGGCGTGGGCCAAACATCACGCTGTAATGCCCCTGATGAGAAAGGCTCCACTTAACATAGGTGGCTGTCATCGCGGTAAGCGTATGTTCGATCTGCGGTGTGGCCACCTCCTCCATCGCGGCGCACCGCGCTCTGCGGAGCGCCTTTGCAAAGCTGTCATGGCCATGCAGCGCGACAGCCGAAAGCAGTTCTTCTTTCGTCTTGAAGTGCCGGTAGGCGGCGGTGTGGGTAACCCCGATACGGCGTGCGAGTTCACGGATCGTGAAACGCTCTAGCCCGACTTCAATGATCAAATCCGGCGCTTGATCCATAAGCGCCCCGCGAAGGGCGCCGTGGTGATATCCCGCTTTTGCAGTTTTGGGCATACAGGCGAACGGTCATGAGTTGATAGTGGCAAACCGACCGAACCAAAAGTGCCAATCTGTAATGCGTTCGGCACCGCAGTTTCAACTCAGTAAGAAGAGTAAAGTGGCGGACCCTCGGGGACTCGAACCCGGACCAGTTGATTAAGAGTTTTCAGCCGAGAAATTAAGTCGTTGAATCCGTTGGGACCGTTTCCAAAGTAACGCGGTCAATCATGCGTGTAAACGCGCGAGTCTCGAGCGATTTGGAAACGGTTTTTGTAGCGTACAACCTACTTGACCCGCATTATCTGGACTGGTCAGATATCTGCTCTGGCACTGGATAGACATAAGGCTCGCCGTCATCGATTGTTGACCGAGCTGCTTTTGAAGAGAAAGCGGCGTCGGCTAGCCTGCCGGTCAATTTCCGATGCCCCAACATTATGTTCATGATTTCATCATCCGAGTTTGCAGCACCTAAATCGACTTTCTGTTCATACTTCCATTCGCCTTGAGGCAAAAAATTTCGAAGGTCTTCGCCGGTCTCATCCGCGCTGAATCCCCACAGATCAACTTCGGTGTTTTGAAACATGTGAATGTCCATTTGCCGGCTCCTTGCGGTAATTTGCTACTTTTGCCAACCGATGCACCAAATGGTTGTTTGATGCTTCTTATCTGGCCTAATTTTTAAGAAACCACTAATCACGCTTGACGCACCGTGAACAACGGGATGGCGGACCCTCCTGGTCTCGAACCGGGGACCTCTAGATCCACAATCTAGAAGTACTTTAGCTTTTCTGCGACGGTTCTAACATTTAATCGGAAAAAAGGGCTCTGACCTCCTTATTTGCGGCTGCGTCCCCGCTGTCTTCAATCGTGCATGCCGAAAATCTCACAGTCTAATCCGTCGGCAGAGATGCCTTGAACACCTCTTTGCCAGTCTCCATGTCTCGATACACATCCACGCCATCCTCAGTGCGGAGGTATTCCAGACGACCCTCTACTGCCTCATTGGGTACAAAGGTATGCTTCGCGCTCAGTGAGTTCTCAAAATCCCAGCCCTCTGGTGTGGCCACTTGCAGGCTTGTTCCCGTCATATGAATTCCGGCGCCAATCCGACTATCCTCGAACAACCAGCAAGCGCTGACTTGGCCACCATTACCGTCGTAATCAAGTTGCGCAAATTCCAGCCAATCGCAGGGCAATGTCGGACCTGCCAGCTGATCTACAACCGCGATGTCGATACACTTGTCATCTGAGACGAAGGTTATACCTCTGGCGCACAACCGGTCTACGAATAGCTTCACAGAGTCTGGGTCCATGAAACCAACTCGAGCTAACTCGTCGTCTGCGCATAGTGCGGCGTTCGGTACGTCGTCAAGGAACTCTTTCCAGCCGGACTTGTAGGCCCGCTCTATTGCGTCACGGCGGATGATGACTGAGATGCCTTCCACGAGTACGGCCATTGGTTCACTATTTTTGTTTTTCGCGAGAGTTGTTCAGAAGCGAAAAAGGGGTCAGACCACTTTATGCATAAGGTTGTCACCCATCTCTTAGGTACAAGCTGTTACCTATCTCTCCGGTATGGACCAGATGGCTTATGGCGGACCCTCGGGGACTCGAACCCCGGACCAATTGATTAAGAGTCAACTGCTCTACCAACTGAGCTAAGGGTCCGCGAACCGGGAGATCTACACCAAAAGACGCGGCACAACAATGTTAGAGTTGGGATCTGCCAATGTCAGATCTGAGAGTCGCCTGAGAACGGACCGGACGCTTCTACCAGAACGAACCGGCTTGACGCGGAATGTCCACATTGCGGTGGACATGGACGCTCATCAACAGGCCGAAGCCGAACATCAAGGTCATCATGGCAGTACCGCCATAGGAGACCAGCGGCAATGGAACGCCCACCACCGGAATCATTCCCATCACCATTGCCGTGTTGATCAAGATGTAGAGCAAAAAGGTCACCATCACGCCCATCACCACCAGCCGGCCGAATTGACTGCGGGTTTGCATGGCGGTGGCCAGGCCATACCCCAAGACCATCAAATAAAGCCCGAGCAGGGTGAGCGCACCAACGAGACCAAACTCTTCCGCCAACATGGTGAAGATGAAGTCGGTTTGTTTTTCAGGCAGGAAGTTGAGGTGGCTTTGCGTACCCTGCAAATAGCCCTTGCCAAACACGCCGCCGGAGCCCAGCGCGATTTTGGATTGCATAATGTGCCACCCGGCACCGCGCTGGTCGGCTTCCGGTTCAAGAAAAGTCAGCACACGCTGCTTTTGATAGTCGGCCAGCACAAATTGCCAAGCCATGGGGATCGCCGCCAGAGCAGCAATGGCGGCGCTGACAATCCACTTCCAGCTGATCCCCGCAAGAAAGATGAGCGAGAGCCCCCCGGTGGCGAGCAGCAACGACGTTCCCAAATCCGGTTGGCGGATGACCAAAGCCACGGGCAGCATAATCAGGATAAGGGGCGGGATAAGATAGAGGGGATTGGAGACTTGCGGCAAGGTGATGCCATGGAAATAGCGGGCGAGCGCAAGCACCAACGCGATCTTCATGACTTCAGACGGTTGCAGTTGAAAGAAGCCGAAGCTGATCCACCGTTGGGCGCCCATACCGACCGCACCGAAGAACTCGACGGCAATCAACAACACCAATGCAATCAAATAGGCCGGATAGGCCAGGCTCATCCAAATGCGAATGTCGACCATGGCCACGGCCACCAAAATGCCGAGCCCAATCGCAAACCGCACCATTTGGCGCGACGCCCACGGATCGAGACTGCCCCCGGCAACGGAATAGAGCATGCCGAAACCAACACTTGCAACCACGCAGATGAGAAAGACAAACCCCCAATTGATCTCAAGCAACTTGGTGGTGAGGGTTCCGTCTTGGCGGGTGGAGGCAAGCGATTCCAACATAGCTACACGCGGCCCGGTTTTCCGGCCTTGAGCTCGGCTCCAATGATCTGTTCACGGATCGGGTGGCGCAGCAAGGTTTCCCGCATGACATCACGTGCGACGGGGGCCGCCGCTTTGGATCCGCTGCCGCCGTGATCGACCACAACTGAAATCGCATAGCGTGGGTTTTCTACCGGCGCGAAGGCGACGAACAATGCATGGTCGCGGAAATTCCAAGGAAGCTGCTCGTTTTTGAGCACACCCGACAGACGTTCGGCTTTCGAGATGCGGCGCACCTGCGCGGTACCCGTTTTGCCGGCGAGACCAAGGCCATTCACGTCCAACCGGCTGCCGAGCGCCGTCCCGCCAGACTCATTGCTGACACCGTCCATCCCCTTCATGACCCGCGCGAGATTTTCGGCACGCACCGGGATTTGCGATCCGATCATGCGGTCCGCCAGTGTGCCGCCATAAGAATGTATCAAATTCGGATGAACCGTCCGGCCACCATTGGCGATCCGCGCTGTCATGACGGCCAACTGCAGCGGCGTCGTCAGCACATAACCCTGGCCAATGCCGGTGATCAGTGTTTCACCCTTTTGCCAACTGACACCTGTTGTGGCTTTTTTCCATCCACGGCTCGGTGCCAGTCCGGCTTTTTCGCCGGGAAGCTCCAAACCGGTCGGCTCACCCAGGCCAAACATTTTGAAGTAGTGCTCAAGCTTGTCGATACCCATCCGCTTGGCCACTTCATAGAAATAGATGTCACATGACTTCTTGATCGCGTTATGCATGTTCATGTGACCGTGGCCGTGGCGTTTCCAGCAATGAAATGCGTGAGAGCCCAGATAGGTTTTGCCGCTGCAATAAATCGTTTCATGCGGCTTGATCACGCCTTCTTCAAGGGCGGCCAGAGCCACCAAAGGTTTGAGCGTCGATCCCGGCGGGTATTGGCCGGCAATGCATTTGTTGATCAGTGGCTTGTAGGGATTTTCGAGAAGTCCCTTCCACTCTTTCGTGCTCCACCCGAAATTAAAGCCGTTGGGGTCGAAACCCGGTGATGAAACCAGCGCCACCACATCGCCATTCTGGATGTCCATAACAACCACCGAGCCGCTTTCTTGGCGGAGGATTTCGGTTGCAACACGTTGCACTTCCATATCAAGGGTCAAGCGAATGTCTTGCCCCGCGGTCCCTGGATCGCGGCGCAACTCGCGGATCACCCGGCCGTGGGCATTGACTTCAACGTGACGTATACCGCGCAATCCGCGCAACGGCAGGTCAACGGTTTTTTCTACGCCGTTCTTGCCGATGCGGAAATCTTCTTGGCGTAACAGAAGATCGTCGTCTTTTTCTTGGTCCGCTTCGTTCGCGCGCGAAACATAACCAACCACGTGCGCCAAATCTTTGCCGAATGGATAATGCCGCGTTTCTCCCACCTGAGGTTCAATGCCGGGTAATTCAGGACCGCGGATATTGATCTGCGCAAACTCGTCCCAACTGAGATTGCCACTGATTTTAATCGGCTGAAAACGGCTTTGTTGGCGCGCCTTTTTCAGAACGGCTTTGATGTGATCTTCCGACATCTCGATAATTTCGGAAAGACGCCGGACTGAGCCCTCCAGATCTTCCGTCTGCTCGGGCACGACGATGACGCGGTAGTCTTGACGGTTGGTCGCCAATTCTACGCCGAAACGGTCTAAGACTTTGCCGCGCAGGGGAACGATCAGACGCTGCTTAATCCTGTTCGCTTCCGCCCGCAGCGTATATTCGGGCGACTTGGAGACCTGCAAATAGTAAAGACGGCTAACGATGCCACCGAACGCCGCCAGCGTGACACCGGAAAGAATGGTCGCCCGGCGTGAGAACGCCGAAAACCGTGCATTATCTTTTCCACTCAACGACAGCATCGAAGAACACTAACCTATCAAAGAAAGACGGCGGTCGAATTGAACGAGAATGCCGCATATCGGAATGAACAGAACGATTGTGGTGATTATTTGGGAAAACGTCGCTGCGGGCGAAATAAAACTTGAGTAATACATACTGGCCAACAACCAAGCGAGCCCAAGGGCCCCAAAGGCAACAGGAACGAAAACCACCAACAGCGTCGTCATCGCTCGGCCGGCCAACAAGGACCGCTGTCCCTGGATGAGACTGTAAAGCACCAAATAAACGAGTGCCCACATCATGATTGGGCCCCCGCTCAACACATCCTGAAAAAAGCCGATCAATGAGATTGCAATAGGGTGGAGCAGTTCGGGCCGATGTAATGACCAATAAAAGAAACAGATCAGCGGGAATGCCGGCGTCACCCAGATGCCGTCCCGGAACCCCAATGGCACCGCTGTCAAAATGACCGCGACTATACAGGTGAGAATGGGGGAACTGATCCATAGGGCGTGTGACGAGCGCATTAGAGATTATCGCCCCGCCGGCTTGCTGGTTCGTCAGTCCCCGTTGTAACGACCGGTGCTGAATTGGACGATGTCGGTGCCGCGGCTTGCGTTGTGGCCGGGGGAGCCGCCAAAGAATCTGCAGGTGCTGGGGCCGCCGGCTGCACTGGTCGCGCAGGCGCAGCAGCGGCAGGTGCCGTCTCAATCCTTGGCGCTGTTGGCGCGGCGGCCCGATTTACCGCCGGTACGGATCCGGTCGCATCATCCCCGGTCTCTTCAGCGATTTCCTCACTTGAGGCGGCTTCCTCGACTTCGGGTTCAACCGTCAGAGGAAAGTCATACTTCAGCACACGGACAAAATTCGCCAAACTGGGATCGGAAAACGGACGGACACGGTAGATCCCATCTTCGATCCCGCTTGCGTCGATCAATCCGATCGGCAGTCCCGGCGGCAGCAAACCGCCGCTTCCCGACGTCACGACGCGGTTGCCCACCGACAAGGTCACTTCCTTATCGACATACTCCAAAATCGGCATCGGGGAATTGTTCCCCGCCAATACGGCGCGATGGTTCCCCGGATGGATCGTTACCGGAATTCGGCTATTGAGATCCCCAAGAAGTAAAACCCGCGAAGCGCGGGCACCGGTAGCAACAATGCGGCCAACAAGGCCATGAGAATCGATGACGGCCGATTTATCTTTGATCCCATCCGCCGTCCCGGCATTGACAATCAGGGCCCGCACGAACGGCCCCCCCGAGTCTGCGATCACGCGGCTGGTAACGAATGAAATGCTGGGATCAACGCTCACATTCAGCAGCGCCTGATAACTCTCAACCGTTCGTTCCAGCTTTAAAGCCGCATCGCGCCATTCACGCATTTGCTGGTTTTCAGTCTTGAGCTTTTGATTTTCTTCATAGAGCTGAAAGAACTCGTCAGACCGGCGGACGTAATCCATAGCTGACGTCACGGGGCTCGAAACAAATTCCAATCCATAGGAAATCTGATCGATCATCCAAATGCGCACCCGTTCAAACAGAGTGGCATCCGCGCGGCCGATAATGAGGATAAGAAGCGCAACCGCAATCAAGAAGGACAGCGCGGTGCGATAGTGTCGCGCACGGTACAGGATGTTCGCCGAATGACCCATACTACTCCGCTCAATCACCGGGCCTTGTCCTCCAACTCAATCGGACTTTTCGGTTTGGTCCTCCGAGCTACTGCCAACGCCACAACGCAAATCAGCAGCAGATGTGCAACATATTGGACTGAATCTCACCTAGTCAAATCGTGACGCCATCCTAACATTTGACGCGATGCACTCAAATGGCGTGTGTCAGGACATTTTTCATCGTTTTAATATTTTCAAGTGCTTTGCCGGTACCCAGCGCTACACAAGAAAGTGGTTCGTCCGCAATACTCACAGGCAGGCCTGTATCATCACGCAACACTTGATCCAGGTGCGACAACAGCGCGCCGCCACCCGTCAAGACAATGCCCTTGTCGACGATGTCAGCAGCCAACTCAGGCGGCGTGGCTTCTAGTGCCACTTTCACGGCCTCAACGATGGCTCCCACAGGTTCAGCCAAACTGTCTGCCACCTGGCGCTGACCGATCGAGATTTCCTTCGGCACACCGTTCATCAGATCACGGCCCTTAATCTCCATGGTCTTGCCGGTTTCGCCATTGATCGGCGGTGAAGCCGATCCGATCTCTTTTTTGATCCGTTCCGCGCTGGCTTCACCAATCAGTAGATTATGATGACGCCGGATATAAGCAATGATCGCCTCATCCATTTTGTCGCCGCCAACGCGGACAGAACGCGAATAGACAATGCCGCCCAAAGACAGCACCGCAACTTCAGTGGTGCCGCCACCGATATCCACGACCATGGATCCAGTGGGCTCGGTGACCGGCAGACCTGCGCCGATGGCTGCAGCCATGGGCTCTTCAATCAGATGGACCCGGCGCGCACCAGCCGAAAGCGCTGAATCTTGAATCGCGCGGCGCTCAACAGCCGTCGAACCGGACGGAACGCACACAACAATTTGGGGATTTGCAAAAGAACGGCGATTGTGAACTTTCCGAATGAAATGCTTGATCATCTCTTCGGCCACTTCAAAATCGGCAATGACGCCATCCCGCATGGGTCGGATGGCTTCAATGTTCCCCGGCGTCCTTCCCAGCATCATTTTCGCATCGTTGCCGACCGCGAGAACCTGCTTCTTGCCGCCCTTCATGATTATGGCAACAACGGACGGTTCGTTCAGAACGATCCCTCGGCCCTTCACGTAAACTAATGTATTGGCTGTTCCCAGATCGATTGCCATATCGGCTGAAAACATGCCCAAGAGACTAAATGGCATATCTATTCGTTGCCCCAATACTAGTCGTCACCACCGGTGAACCACTATGCCCGTGATTTGGTTAATTTGGCGTGACGAGCGTGGCTATTCTGTGACCCATCAGGGATAAGGGCAGCTAAAATACGCAGTACAGAGGAACACGAGACTCAAATACGCCTTGAACGGCACGGGCGCCGGAGTGGCACGCCACTATTGCAGTCGAACGTTAAGGTCTTGTCAACAATTGAGGCAAACGCAGGCTTGAAATGACCTGCGGGCGGGGTCGTCACCTGGCGGCTGGGGCAATCGCATATGGACTTGCAAAAGCTCCGTTTCCCGGGCGCGCCGCAGCCTGCAAATGCTGCGGCGCTGAACCGGGGTCTTTGAGGCGGGTACCAACAAGGTCCCAGATCTGCATCGCACCACTTTGTACTGTGCTGCGTCCGGGAGCCCACTTTGACTTGGCTGGCTCACACGCATCAGCCCCGAGAGTGTGGCTTGGCACCCAATCCTTAGTTCTTGGCTTTGTCGACCAGCCGGCTTTCGGCAATCCACGGCATCATGCCGCGCAGCCTTTCGCCGACTTCTTCAATGGGGTGCTCAGCACCGGCGGCTCGCATGGCCTTGAAGCTGGTTTGGCCAACCTTATTCTCCAGCATCCAGTCACGCGTGAAGCGGCCGGATTGGATGTCGTTCAGGACCTTCTTCATTTCCGCTTTGGTTCGAGACGTGATGATGCGCGGACCGCTGACATATTCGCCGTATTCAGCGGTGTTCGACACGGAATAGTTCATGTTCGCAATGCCGCCCTCGTAAATCAGATCGACGATCAATTTGACCTCGTGCAAGCATTCGAAATAGGCCATTTCAGGCGCATAACCCGCTTCGACCAGCGTCTCAAAGCCGGCGCGGATCAATTCTACCAGTCCGCCACACAGAACGACTTGCTCGCCAAACAGATCGGTTTCGCATTCTTCGCGGAACGTTGTTTCAATGATGCCTGCACGCCCGCCGCCGATTGCCGACCCGTACGACAACGCAATGTCGTGCGCATTACCGGTCGCATCCTGTGCGACAGCCAACAGGCAGGGCACACCCGCACCGCGCTGGTACTCTCCGCGGACGGTATGGCCCGGCCCCTTTGGTGCAATCATCATGACATCGAGATCCGGACGCGGTTCGATCAAGCGGAAGTGCACATTCAATCCGTGTGCAAACATTAGCGCCGCGCCTTCTTTCATATTGTCGGCCAATGAGTCCCGGTAGATATCGCCTTGCAGTTCGTCGGGTGTCACCATCATCATGACGTCGGCCCACTTCGCCGCTTCTGCAGGCGACATCACCTGCAATCCTTCAGCTTCGCACTTCTTGGCTGTGGCCGACCCCGGCCGGAGCGCTATCGCCACATCATTCGCGCCGGAATCACGCAGATTTAGGGCGTGCGCATGACCCTGGCTGCCGTAGCCGATAATGGCTACCTTTTTTGTTTTGATCAGATTTACATCCGCATCACGATCATAGAATACGCGCATAGTACGTCCTTCCAACTTTTTGCCGTTAAATATTTGATTACATGGGCGACGGACCGCGAGCGATCGCAACCACGCCTGTTCTTGATACATCGACCAGCCCAAGGGGCCGCATCAGATTGACAAATGCATCGATCTTGTCCGATGCGCCGGTTAATTCGAACACGAATGAACTGTGGGTCGTATCGACCACGCGTGCCCGAAAGGCTTCGGACAATCGCAAGGACTCGACCCGCTTTTCACCAGTCCCTTCAACCTTCACCAGCGCCAGTTCCCGCTCGACACTAGGGTCTCCTGTCGAAAGATCGACAACCTTATGGACGGGCACCAAACGCTCGACCTGGGCCCGAATCTGCTCAATAACCATCGGTGTCCCGCGCGTGACCACCGTAATGCGCGAGGTATGAGACTGGGTATCAACTTCCGCCACAGTCAGACTGTCGATGTTGTAGCCGCGCCCAGAAAAGAGGCCGATCACGCGGGCCAGAACACCTGCTTCATTATCAACCAGGATCGCCAAGGTGTGGCGCTCTATTACTTCATCTCTAACCATTAAGTCATCGTACGCCATTCTTTGGGCGCTCCACTTGCCAATCCCATAGAGTTGGGCTTGTCCGCCTTAAATCGCAATCAAACGAGAATCTTACCCTCATCGGAGACTTCTGAAGGCTGATCTTGCGGACCCATTATCATTTCGTTGTGTGCGGCCCCTGATGGAATCATTGGAAAACAGTTCTCTTCTTGATCGACGACACAATCCAGAATGAAAGGCTTGTTGGTATTGATCATTTCCAGAATGGCATCATCCAGGTCTTCAGGATTCGTCACTCGCTGACCGGCCGCATGATAGGCCTCGGCAAGCTTAACAAAATCCGGCAACGCCGCCGTGTAGCTTTCCGAATAACGGCCGCCATGCAGAAGCTCCTGCCATTGACGAACCATCCCCATATATTGATTGTTGATGATGAACGCCTTGATCGGCAACCGATGCTGAACCGCCGTCGACATCTCTTGCATGTTCATCAATATAGACGCCTCACCAGCAATATCGATCACCAGCCGGTCACGGTGCGCGAGCTGAACACCAATCGCAGCCGGCAATCCGTATCCCATGGTCCCGAGCCCGCCCGACGTCATCCAGCGGTTCGGCTCTTCAAACCTGAAATACTGCGCCGCCCACATTTGGTGCTGGCCCACTTCGGTGGTGATGAAGGGGTCGCGGTCTTTGGTCAGCTCATACAGACGCTCAATAGCGTATTGAGGCTTAATCAACTCGCCCTTCTGCTCATATTTGAGCGAGTCGCGCTTACGCCAGTCGTCGATTTGAGACCACCATTTCTCAATCGAACGGCCACCGCTATCACGCGGCTTTGACTTCCACACACGCAACATATCTTCCAGCACATGTGCCACGTCGCCAATGATTGCGATGTCTGCAATGACATTCTTGTTGATGGACGAGGGATCAATGTCGATGTGGATCTTCTTCGAATTCGGCGAGAAAGCATCGAGCCGGCCCGTAATGCGATCATCAAAACGTGCACCGATATTGATCATGACATCGCATTCATGCATCGCCATGTTGGCCTCATAGGTGCCATGCATGCCCAGCATGCCGAGCCAGCGTTTATCCGACGCTGGAAAGGCGCCCAAGCCCATTAGTGTTGACGTGATCGGAAAGTCCGCCAAGCGCACCAGTTCGCGCAATAACTGGCATGCAGCAGGCCCGGAATTGATGACACCGCCGCCGGTGTAAAAAACAGGACGTTCCGCCGTCTTAATGAGTTCGACGGCCTCTGTGATCTTCGCCAGATCCCCTTTCATCTTCGGTTGATAGGTTCGGTGAACAACATTGGTCGGTCCTGAATAAGGACCGGTATCGAACTGAACATCTTTCGGGATGTCGACAACGACGGGGCCCGGCCGGCCGGAAGTGGCAATGTAAAACGCCTCGTGCAAAATGCGCGGCAGATCCCTGACATCACGCACCAGCCAATTGTGCTTCGTGCACCCGCGCGTGATGCCGACCGTGTCGCACTCCTGGAACGCGTCCGAGCCGATCAGATGTGTCGGCACCTGCCCGGAAATGCAGACCAAGGGGATCGAATCCATCAGCGCATCGGTTAGGCCCGTCACCGCATTTGTCGCGCCAGGGCCTGATGTCACCAGAACCACACCTGGCTTGCCTGTCGACCGGGCATAGCCTTCGGCCGCATGAACGGCGCCCTGTTCGTGGCGCGCCAAGACGTGCTGGATCTGCTGCTGGCCAAACATGGCATCATAGATCGGCAATACCGCGCCGCCGGGGTAGCCAAAGATATGCTCGACATTCTGGTCCGTCAGAGCGCGCAGAACGATTTCCGCGCCGGATAATTCTTGGCCGGACATGAGATTTTCCCCAAATTGAGAAGTACCTACGGCTATCTGGTCAAACACAGCCGCGAAAGAGCGGCAACCTAGTCATGGAATGTGTATGGGTCAAGCCTTCTTTTCAATAATCGAAAAGATTTCTTGCGATAAAGTTTCCAAATCTTGCGTGCAAACCATATTCCACGAAATCATATGACCTCGTATCCAGGTGAATTGTCGCTTAATGTAGCGGCGCGTCATCATTTTGGCTTGAGAGATCGCCTCTTCGTAAGAAACGGCCCCTTGAAGCCAAGAACTGAGCTGAGGAACCCCGAGCGCTTTCATAGCCGGCAAATCAGGCGCAAGGCGCCGCGAAACCAACTTGCGAACCTCTGCTATGGCGCCTTCACGCAGCATTTCATCAAAGCGCTGATTGGACCTTTCATAAGCGCTTTCACGCTCGGGCATGAGAACAAACTTAGCTACCCCTTCATTGCCAAGGCCCTGCTGTGGCTGATCCATCCACGCTGAAAGCGGCCGGCCGGTGTGGGCGACAACCTCAAGGCCGCGCACAATCCTTTGGCGATCCCCCTTCTCCACTTGTGACGCCCAAGCTGAATCCAGTTGCGCGAGTTTCGCGTGCGCTTGTTCGAGCCCGAACCGATTGACCTCGCGCGCAATGTCCTCCTTTACGGGCGCTGGAATGTCCGGCACATCGACCAAGCCTTCGAGCAAGGCTTTGAAGTAAAGACCCGTGCCCCCAACGAAGATGGGTAACCTTCCCCGCTGCTGAACTTGAGCACCTGCCTGCTTCGCAGCCTCAAGCCATCGCCCCACGGAATAGCGGTCTTCGGCGTCAACAAAGCCGTAAAGATGATGCGGCACGCAGGCATAATCTTCAGCACAAGGTTGGGCGCTGATGATGGGAATGTCCCGATAGAGCTGCATCGCATCAGTATTGATGATTTCACCGCTGAAACGCTCGGCAACGCTAAGCGCAAGCGCAGACTTGCCGCTGGCGGTCGGGCCTGCAATAAGGATCGCTTTCGCTGTCACGCTTGCTCCAAGGAAAATCCGGTCCTGCAATGCTGCATGTCATAACGGCCATCAGTACAGACCCCGAGAGACCGATCACCGACGACACGACTGCGTTTTTGCGTTCAAAACTGATGGCGCTGGGTTTCACCCCCGAGCCGCCTCAATGGCTGCGGCCGGACACAGCCGTCGACATCTTCTTCGACGGTTCGAAGCCCACGCCTTCTGAATCTGATTTTGTATCGGATCAGACAACCAAAATCGACATTGCGATTCAGCCGGCAGCAAATCGAAGAAAGCGTCTGCTGATCGCAGACATGGATTCGACGATGATCACTTGCGAGTGCATCGACGAATTGGCCGACGTGATCGGCATCAAAGACCGTGTTTCCGAGATTACTGAGCGCGCCATGAATGGCGAAATCGATTTCGCGGCAGCCCTAACAGAACGGGTCGCACTGCTCAAAGGAATCGCGGAAAGAGAGCTGCTCGAGGTTTACGAGCGGCGGATTCGTCTCACCCCCGGCGCACGCACACTTGTGATGACCATGAAAAAACACGGAGCTGTGTCTGCCCTAGTATCGGGTGGTTTTACGTTCTTTGCAGGCCGAGTCGCAGCCGCATCAGGATTTGATTTGTTCCGCGCAAACCGACTGGAAATCAACAAGGGTCAACTCGCCGGGACCGTCCACAGGCCGATTGTTGACAGCGATACCAAGCTCCAAACGCTCAAGCAGCTTTGTCATGTCTTTGGACTGGCCTCAGAAAGTGTTCTCGCGGTGGGCGATGGCGCCAATGACTTGCCCATGATCCAAAACGCGGGCATGGGGGTGGCGTTTCACGCGAAGCCCAAGGTGTTTCAGGTCGCCGCCTTCCGCGTGTCACATTCCGACCTGACATCCCTGCTCTATCTGCAGGGCATTCGCCATGAGAACTTTTCTGACGCGTAAGGCTTGTCCAGACCGACCTTAGCTCTCGGCAGCCTTTACGGCGATGAACGTCAAATTGCCATTGCGATTCAGGAGAAGCAGCACCGATTTCTTTTTGCTTGCCACAATGTCGTTCACACGCTCGATGACATCATCAGGATCTTTGACTTCCTTCTGTCCGACTTCGACGATGACGTCCCCTTCGCGAATGCCTTTGGCGGCCGCTGAACTTTCGGGGTCCACGTCTGTGATCAAGACACCGCGAATGTCGTCATCCAGATCGTAACGATTCCGCACCGAACGGCTTAGAGAAGACAAGGTCAGACCGAGGCTTTCTTTAGCATCGCGATCTTCATCTTCCGGTTCGTCGTCTTCAGAAACAGCAGCAACTTTTTCGGCTTCTTCCAGGCGACCCACCTTGATGGTCTTTTGTATGATCTTGCTGTCTCGGAATACTTCGATCCGAACCGTCTTGCCGATCTCCGTTGCAGCCACCATGCGCGGCAGTTCGCGCATTTCAGGCACGTCTTTGCCATCAAAGGTCAAGATGATGTCGTTTTGTTCAAGGCCGGCAGCCTCTGCGGGACCATCTTCCGTCACTTCAACGACAATGGCGCCGCTCGGTTTTTCGAGGCCAACACTCTCAGCGATTTCTTCGGTCACTGTTTGGATACGAACACCAATCCAGCCGCGTCTGGTTTCGCCAAAGTCACGCAACTGCTTAACAACAGGTTCAACCAAGGCGCTGGGAATTGAGAATCCAATGCCGATCGAGCCGCCGGACGGAGAGATGATGGCTGTATTTACGCCGATCACCTGCCCTTGCAGATTGAACAAGGGCCCACCGGAATTGCCACGATTGATGGCAGCGTCCGTTTGAATGAAGTCGTCGTAAGGGCCGGATTGGATGTCGCGGTTACGGGCTGAAATGATGCCGGCACTTACAGACCCTCCGAGGCCGAAAGGATTACCAATGGCCAAAACCCAGTCCCCCACGCGCGCCTTGTCGGAACTGCCAAAAGGAACGAATGGCAATGGCTTGTCTGATTTGACCTTTAGAACAGCGATATCGGTTTTGGGGTCCTTACCCAAGATCTCTGCGTCAAGCGATGTCCCATCGCTCAGCCTCACTTTGATCTCGTCGGCTTCAGCGATGACATGATTGTTGGTCACAACAATGCCGGATGGATCAATCACAAAGCCCGATCCCAAGGAGGAAACACGCCGTCCTCGGCGGCCTTTTTTGTCGGGATCCATGAAATCGCGAAACAGATCTTCAAAGGGGGACCCCGGTGGAAGATCCGGTATCGGCGCGCTCGTGCCCGCAACGGTTTGTGACGTCGAGATATTCACAACTGCCGGGGACAATTTCTCTGTCAGGTCTGCGAAGCTCTCTGGCGCGTCTCGCGCAGCAAGATCTCCGGTAACGCCGAAAGAAACGATAGCGACAACAACTGCCGCATAAGTGAACCATCTAGCCCGTGGAAAAAACGGCGGCACAATTGTCTGTTTTACTGAATCGCTATTTGACACCAAAACATCTCCGTTCGCGTAAAGCCCTGTTTGGCCTCGCAAATCCGCTATCTAATATACAGCTTCCCTATGAAGAAGGCGTGTTGATCTTCCACCTGGCACTTTGATGGATTACCTCAGCGCGATTAGGTGGAGAGGATTCCTGTCCACCATCCGATCGCACGACAAACAGTGAAGCTTGGCAATAAATCTGGGCCATCATCATGTTTCCATGAATAACCACAAAGCGCTAGATATCTACAAATATAGGCACATTTGTGGTCGTAAACACTTAACCTAAACGTGGGGTTAAGTGTCCCTGCCTACTTCATTTTCCGTTAAGCGGGCCGTCAGACCAACATCGACAAGCTCTGACAGCCCTAAATGAATGCTATTTGCCCAGTGAGTCGCCGAAATATTTGAAGAATTCACTGTCGGGAGACAAGATCATCGTCGTTTCGCCGGAGCGCAACGCTGTCTCATAGGCCTTCATCGACCGATAGAAAGCGAAGAAGTCCGGATCCTTGCCGAAAGCCTCAGCAAATATCTTGTTCTTTTCTGCATCCCCTTGTCCGCGCAAGATCTCAGACTCGCGTTGGGCTTGCGCCTTGATCACCGTCGCGTCCCGGTCCGCTCGCGAAATGATCTTCAGCTTTTCTTCTTCTCCCTTCGCCCGGATTTCAGCGGCTTCCCGCTGACGCTCCGTTTTCATACGCTGGATGATATTTTCGGTATTTTCCGGTGGCAGATCGGCGCGCTTAATCTTCACATCGATAATCTCCACGCCAAATCTCTTGCCCTGAGCCTGTTGGTTCATGAGATCGCGCATCTTGATCATCAAATCAGAACGCCGGCCGGAAATCACATCGTCGAATTGAGCGGCAGCGACCACATTGATAAGCACCGAATTGAGCTGAATGGACAGTTGCTGCTCGGCATTTTCGAGGGTTTTCAAACGTTCGTAAAAGTGCTGCGGATTCTTAATGCGGAAACGCGCAAACGCGTCCACAACCAGTTGTTCCCGGCCAATTGCAAAAACCGGTTTTGCAGGCGCATCAAGATCCAAGATGCGCTTATCCAAATAAACGACGCTCTGAACAAACGGCAGCTTGAACCCCAATCCCGGGCTGCGCACCACACGCACAATCTCACCCAACTGGAGGACAAGAGCCTGCTTGGTCTGATGAACGATGAATGTCGACTGTGAGACGAGTACGGCTGCCGCGCCAACAATTATCAGAAGAAGGGCAATTCCAAATCTTTTCATGACTAGCCTCCCTGACCCGATGAGCGTTTTTGCAACTCTGGCAGAGGTAAGTAAGGCACCACCCCGCCTCCCGCATCGTCGACAATGACTTTGTTCATCTCAGCAAGAACACGCTCCATCGTTTCAATGAAAATGCGTTGACGGGTCACGTTCTTCGCCACCTTGTATTCGTCATAGACAGCCACAAAGCGCTGGGCTTCACCTTCCGCTTCAGCGGTCACGCGCTCTTTATAAGCATTTGCCTGCTCAACGATCTTTGCAGCTTGACCGCCCGCCTCGGGAAGAACCTTGTTGCGATAGGCGTCAGCTTCATTTTTTGCTTTCTCAGCGTCGGCTTTTGCGCGCTGGATATCACGAAACGCTTCAATGACTTGTTCCGGTGGACGCGCCGCCTGGAGTTCGACATTCAACACATCAATGCCGGCGCCGTATTCGTCAAGCGTCTTTTGGACAAGGTCTCGTACGGCTTGCTGGATTTCCGTCCGGTTCTCGGTTTGCACATCGGCAGCCCGACTCTGCCCAACGATCTCACGCATGGCGCTTTCAGATACAGCCTTAATTGTGCCGACCGGGTTCTGAATGTTGAAAAGAAAATCTGTTGGATTCTGTATCTTCCAAAGTACCGTAAAATCAATTTCGATGATGTTTTCATCACCGGTCAGCATGCGGCTTTCTTGCGAGACGTCACGATCGGTTTCGTTGCCTTGTGGTCCGGAACGAATGAAGCCGATGTTGAGCTGATTGGACCGCTCAACAGGGAGTATGGTTGAACTCTCGATTGGTATCGGCATATGCCAGTGCCAGCCGGGTTGGGTTGTCTCCCGGTATGCTCCAAAGCGGGTGACCACACCTTGAGATTCCGCTGGAACGATATAGAGGCCCGACGCCAGCCAAAGTAGTGCGAGTCCGAGAATGATGGCTATCACGCCCCCCCGGCCAATACCGCCAGGCATGACATTTCTCATTCTGTCCCCGCCCCGTTTCAAAAGCTCTTCAAGGTCGGGGGGCTGACCGCCACCGCTGCCGTTATTCCGGCCGCCACCTGATCCCTGTCCCCAGGGACCTCGATTGCCGCCTTGCCATCCGCCACCGTCCTTTTGGTTCCACGGCATCGGTCAAATCCTCTAACTAAGTTTGGAAGTAAACAAATTCAAATTTCGATACGCAGGCAAGATCTGTTCTGCGAACAACGCGACCGCTGCCATCGCCCAACTCAGACCTGCACGTATTGGAATCAAGATGCTCTGCGTTTATATGACACTCGCATGGCGCGCGCAATCCAGCCGCTGAGCTGCTCCTGCGCGACCAACCAGCCTAAAGTGGGTACGCACCAACATATGATCAAGATGAATAAGTCGATACTGAGGCGTCCATGGCAGCATTGAGCCGAGAAACCGTGATCGGGGCGCTCGAAACCATCAATAATCCCACTTCAGGCGCCAATATTGTTGCAGATCGATTGGTCAGCGGGGTCGTTGTGCGTGATGGACATGTGGGCTTCACCATAGAAGTTGCGCCCGCAGTTGCCCCGGAATTCGAACCGGTCCGCAAAGAGGCCGAACGCCGAATCTACGATTTGCCCGGAGTGCTGTCGGTAACCGCTGTTCTAACGGCACACGAAAGCGCGCCGTCAAACACATCCTCAACACGTTCGCCGGCACCAGCTGGGCAAAATGCAGGACCACAGAGAGCTCAAAAACCGCTCGATTTGCCCGGTGTTAAAAGCATCATTGCCGTGGCAAGCGGTAAAGGCGGGGTTGGCAAATCAACGGTCGCTGTCAATCTTGCACTGGCCCTGAGCCAATTGGGTCTGAAGATCGGATTATTGGACGCCGACATTTATGGACCTTCCATCCCGCTCATGTTGGGTGTTCAGGAAAAACCGCAAGCCGACGGCAAGAAGCTTATGCCCATTGAAAAGTTCGGCCTCAAAACCATGTCCATCGGCTATCTGATTGAAGGCGACACACCGATGATCTGGCGCGGGCCCATGGTAATGAGTGCGCTGACACAGATGCTAGAGGATGTGCAATGGGGTGAGCTAGATGTCCTTGTGGTCGACATGCCGCCAGGAACGGGCGACGCTCAGTTGACTTTGGCTCAACGTGTTCCCTTGGCTGGCGCCGTCATTGTGTCGACACCACAGGAGTTGGCGCTGATTGATGCACGAAAGGCACTGGCCATGTTTGGGAAAACACGTGTCCCCATTATCGGCATCGTTGAGAACATGGCCTATTTTCAAGCGCCGGGCGCTGCCGAGAAACAGTATATTTTTGGCCAAGGTGGCGCACGCGCGACAGCAACCGATCAGGGAATCGATTTTTTAGGTGAAATTCCAGTCGATGCTGCAATCGGTGAAGGTTCGGACGCCGGTCGCCCAATCGTAGTTGCGCAGGAGGGCAAACCGGCAAGTGCGCCTTTCGTGGCAATAGCGGAAGCGGTTGCAGTGAAACTGGGTTCAAAAGAACGCAAGGCACCCCGGATCGTTTTTTCTTAGCGCAGCTTCACTAAAGCACGATTGCTCTAAGCCGCCACGCGATCCAAAACCACAAAGCTCATGTCGTAATCGTCTTTCTCGCCTTTCGCACATCGCTCACGAGAGACCTCCGTCCACTCATCACAATCAACCTTGGGGAAGAGCGTGTCACCCTCGACCTCTGCGTGGACAATCGTCATGTAGAGACGGTCGGCCAAAGGCAACGCTTCCTCGTACAAGCGTGACCCGCCGATCACGAGCACTTCTTCAACATCGGCCGCGGTCCAAAGCGCACTCTCCAAATCATCGACAATCTGGATTTGCACATCTGGATCCGCTGTCATCTGCGTCGACACAACGATGTTTTGACGGCCCTTCAAGGGCGAACCGATGGAGTCGTAGGTCAAGCGGCCCATAATCACGGGCTTACCTGTTGTTACCTTCCGAAAATATTTTGAGTCCGTCGACAAACGCCAAGGCAACTTGCCATCACGACCGATCACGCCGTTTTCTGCAGCCGCAACGATCAACGCAAGTCGCATGATGTCCCCTATACAGCTACAGCTGCTTTGATGTGAGAATGAGCTTCGTAATTGATCAATGAAAAATCTTCATATCGGAAGCCAAAAAGATCATTGACGTCAGGATTGATTTCCAAGGTCGGAAGTACAAGGGGCGTGCGCTTGAGCTGCTCGTCCGCCTGCTCCGTGTGATTGAGATACAAATGAGCGTCACCAAATGTGTGGACAAACTCGCCTGGCTCCAATCCTGACACTTGGGCGACCATCATGGTTAGCAGAGCATAGGACGCAATGTTGAACGGCACGCCGAGAAAGACGTCAGCACTGCGCTGATAAAGCTGACAAGAAAGCTTGCCATCCGCGACATAAAACTGAAAAAGGCAATGGCACGGTGGCAAGGCCATGTCGTCGATTTGATCCACATTCCAGGCGCACACCAAAAGGCGTCTCGAAGACGGGTTTGATTTGATGTCGGAAAGCACTTGGGAGATTTGATCGATATGGCCATTGTTCTGCGACGGCCAAGAACGCCATTGCGCGCCGTAAACAGGCCCAAGTTCGCCGCGCTCGTCAGCCCATTCATCCCAAATTGAAACGCCGTGTTCTTGCAAATACCGCACGTTCGTATCACCGCGCAGGAACCAAAGAAGTTCATAAATGATCGACTTAAGATGCAGTTTCTTTGTCGTTAGCATCGGAAAGCCATTCGACAAATCCATGCGCATTTGGTGGCCAAAAATACTGCGCGTACCCGTCCCCGTTCGGTCTGAGCGCACAACTCCATTGTGCCGCACATGATGGAGAAGTTCTAAATACTGCTTCATTAGACGCTGAACCTTACTGCGAATCGGACAGGGATATTAACGCTTTGCCTTTGTATGTGACTACCTCACCTTTCATTAAGAGGAAAAGATCACTATATTTGTTGTGCCGGTCGCACCGGCTATGGCGATAAACGGGCGTGTAATAAGCGTTTCGGACCCGGGGGCGGTACCCGGCGCCTCCACCAAACACCATTTGTTGCAGCCAAGCGGGCTTAAACATCTGTCTGGGGGCGAAATAGGATCGACGAGCGTGTAAAGACGACCTCTTTGCTCGGCATGGTACCACCGATATCGGGCCAAATTTACAAGTGCCAATGATAATGAAATGGTGCTCGCTGCCTAATCATTAGGTAAGCGCGGCTTGAGGGGGCGCCGGGCAACAGAAGCCCCCTCACTTTCTTTCACGTACAATCTCGATATGTTTACATCTCGATTCCGGTTTTAAGATTCTTGTTTCAGCACCTTTTCTCCCATTGCAGGGTCGCTTTGGCTGTGACACAAAGATCTTCCAATTTAAATTGGCGTGAAAAAAATGACAGCAGGCAATGGACAAATTCGCTACGAGTTGTTGGTGCAAGATGCCCTTCGCTCAGTTGCGCGTCAGGTCCTTTTAAAGGTCGTTGAGGATGGTCTGCCAGGAGATCATCACTTCTACATTACGTTTCGGACAAAGCATGACGGCGTTCAAATCTCCGAACGATTGGCAAGCCAATATCCGGAAGAAATGACAATTGTCATCCAGCACCAATATTGGGGTTTGGAAGTGACGGACGACTACTTTTCGATCCAACTTAGTTTTCAAAAACATCCGGAAACGCTGACCATCCCCTTTGCAGCATTAACGGCTTTTGTCGATCCGTCCGTTCAATTTGGCCTGCAATTTGTTCCTAACGAAGATCAAACGATCAGCTCAAAGGGTGCTGTTGCCGAGCTCGCGATGAATGGAGTTACGGAAGCACCGCAAGAAAGCGGTGAGGTTGAGGAGACAGAAAGTTCAGTTGGCGATGTTGTCAGCCTTGATGCGTTCAGGAAGAAAACATAGCAGCCCGACTGTTTCCAATTCCCAAGATCGATTGGTAAGCCCCATGCGACACAGCGCGATCGCTGAGCTTCATCGTCCCACGCCAAGCGAACCTAGAAATTCCTAGCAACAATTGTAGCTGCGTTCGCCACCTTCCCGGCAAACGTCGGTTAATTTGAGAGTAAGTGCTATGACCAACACAAATGATACGCGTACAGAATCGGATTCGTTCGGCAATCTTGAAGTCCCGAGTTCAAAATATTGGGGCGCCCAAACACAGCGATCACTCGGCAATTTCAAGATCGGCATTGAAAAGATGCCGCCGGCGCTTGTGAGAGCGTTGGGTGTCATCAAGAAATCTGCAGCGCTTTCAAATATTGAGTTTGACAATATCGACCGCAAAATAGGCGAAGCTATTTCTCAAGCGGCCGATCTGGTTATCGACGGTCAACTGAATGACAATTTCCCGCTGGTTGTTTGGCAAACGGGTTCTGGCACGCAATCAAATATGAATGCGAATGAGGTTATCGCAAACAAAGCCATTGAAATATTGGGCGGCGAAATCGGTTCCAAATCACCCGTTCATCCGAACGATCACGTCAACAAAGCACAGTCGTCAAACGACACATTCCCAACGGCAATGCACATTGCCGCCGTCGAGGAAATCCACCACCGGCTTGTGCCTGCACTCAAACATTTGCGTGACGCACTTCAAAAGAAGTCCGAAGCCTTTAATTCAATCATCAAGATTGGCCGGACGCATCTGCAAGACGCCACCCCGCTCACACTTGGTCAGGAGTTTTCCGGATACGTCCAGCAAGTCACAAACGGGCTCAAGAGGGTAGAAGGGTGCCTCGAAAACCTGTACGCACTTGCCCAAGGCGGCACGGCCGTCGGGACCGGACTGAATACACCTGTCGGCTTTGCCGAGTCTTTTGCCAAGAATGTTGCGACCATCACAGGTCTGCCCTTCGTCACCGCCGAGAACAAGTTTGAAGCTCTTGCCGGGCATGACGCCATTGTCGAGGCCTCTGGCGTCATGAACACCGTCGCCGTCAGCCTGTTCAAAATTGCAAATGACATCCGCTTGCTGGGTTCCGGTCCGCGTTCGGGTCTTGGCGAACTTGTGCTTCCGGAAAATGAACCGGGCTCATCGATCATGCCCGGCAAAGTCAATCCTACGCAGTGCGAAGCCATGACAATGGTCTGCAGCCAAGTCATGGGTAACCATGTCACCGTTTCATTTGCAGGGTCGCAAGGTCACATGGAACTCAACGTATTCAAGCCGGTGATGGTCTTTAATCTGCTTCAGTCCATTCAATTGTTGGCCGATGCATCTGTGAGCTTCACAGACAATTGCGTTGTAGGCATTGAACCCAACAGTACGCGCATCAATGAGCTGATGGAAAAGTCCTTGATGCTGGTGACAGCCCTTGCGCCCAAAATCGGCTACGACAACGCCACTAAAGTTGCGAAAACGGCCCACGCCAATGGGACAACACTCCGCGAAGAAGCGGTTAAACTTGGCTTTGTATCTGAGCAGGAATTTGATGAGATCGTCAGACCCGAAAAGATGATCAACCCTTCAAGTAGCTGAAGCGAAGCCTTGCGCGGCTGACATGACCAGCGTTCGCAAGCGTTCCGTCACCATCTCAGGACACCGCACCAGCATTTCATTGGAACAAGAGTTTTGGGACGCGCTGAAGGAGATTGCGTCGGAGCACCGCTTGTCAATCAGCCAATTGGTCGAAAAGGTCGACCAACAGCGCTCTCAAACAGCAGACGTAAATCTATCAAGCCATCTTCGGCTTTTCGCGCTTGACCATTTCAGAAGGGCGGCACGGGAAAGTATGGCCCCTTCGCCGCCCTACACTGGAGATTCAGACTGACTTAAGCGGCGACTACAGATCCGCACGGCTTGGCATTTTCATCGCCAAGGATCAAACGCCTGTAGTGGGCCGTCACGCGCTCAGCATGGCCTTGGATGAGCGGTTCAACAGAACCAAACCCGCTGACACCGGCCGTTTTTGCGATGAGAGTCGCCAGGCGTTGCCTTGGCCGCTCGTCGGAAAAGTTCGTTTTGCCGACCAATGCGAGGACAGTGCCCAACCGATTCCAGAAAAGGTGCGATTCAACCAGGTCTGTCGCCGTATCAGGATCAAGACAACCAGCTCGGGACAGAGCCGCAATCGCATCCGGCGTCGTTTGCGCCAACACATAAGGATTCTCAGCGCCATAACGCACCTGCAAGACTTCGGCAATGAAGTTGAGGTCGTTCATGCCGCCCTTGATCAGATCAACATCCCAAACTGAACTGGGCATGTTCTGTTTATGCAATTTGGTCTGCGCTTTATCTGAGTCGATCATCAAGCGCTCGACCTTTCGCGGCCGGGACACACAATCTGCGATCGCCGTTTCAAGACGATTCTTGAGCGACGGCGCCCCGCAAATCACCCGAGCCCGCGTGAGAGCCAGATGCTCTTCAGGATGTGATTCTTTTGTATAGAAATTCAGATAGATCGGCAGACTGGTGGCGATATCACCGCCGGCGCCGCCCGGACGCTGCCGCAAATCAATGTCAAACAGCTGCTGCCCGTTGGACGTTTTGGCGGTCAAGGCTTGAGCAAGCTGCTCTGCAAGCCCGCGATACTGAGCAGCAGATTCACCGCTTTCACCCGCTTCACCTTCGGCATCGTAAACAAAAGCCAGATCGATCGGTGCCCCGGCTTTGAGCGAATACCCGCCGAAGTCGCCGAGCGCGATCACAGCAAGCCCGCGACCTTCAGCGACGGATTCTTCGTCCCCTGCCGCCAGGTGGTTGTAAAGAAGCTGTACGGCCGTTTCTGAAATCTCCGTCAGGTAGCCGCCAAAATCTTCCGCCATGATCTTTTGTGAGACCGTCTGGAAGCAAAGCCGCGCGCGATTTGTTTCCACCCATTCTTGAACATCTGACCGATACTCATCAAACGGCTTGTCTTGGCCACGCGGCGGCGTATAGGTCGAGACCCATTCCTCCGGTGTCGCCGGTACATCCGCATCTTCTAGAAACAGTTCAGATGTCAGACCTTCATTTCCAACGGCGTATTGCGCATACAAGGGCGCGTTGCCTAAGAAGTCGACAAGAGCTTCCCCAAAGGCAGGATTCTCATTGATACGCCCGAAAAGATCCACACCTTCTGGCAATCGCGACATCAAGTTGTCGAAAAGCGAAATCGCCGTATCAGCAAACTGTGTATGACCGAACTCCGTCAGCAGACCGGGAGAAACTTCCGACAGACGACGGCGCTTACTTTCGGTCGTTTCGTCGCTTGTCACGCCAGCCATCCAGCGATCAACGATGGCGCCGACTTCTTGTCCACTGCCAAAGCCGATTTCTTCGAGTTTTGTATCGGTCTGTTCACTCTGTGTGAACTGACTGCCAGCCGCTGCAATTTTTGGCGGGTTCATGATGTTCAGCCATTGCTGTTGCGCTTCAGCACGACAGCCCAAAAGAACCGTCTTGAACAGTTCCGTGTCCGTGTAACCGCATAATGCCGCCTGAGCCACCCGTTCTTGCTCAGACGCTGGATCGAAAACACTGCGCCCATCAATCAACTGCAGCCGGTTACGCGCGTTCTGGACAAACCCAACATTGGCTGCAAGCCGCGTGGCGGTCAGCGAGTCGATCGCCTTTGTCTTGACGGCTTCTTCAAAAACACATTGGGAAGCGCCGTGACGTACTGCTTCTACGCGCACGCCTAATGCCAGGCGGCAGGTCTGCAGGAATCGCCAAACTTCGTCATGCCCGTGACTAGGATCGCTGCCTTCCAGTTGTACAGCTTTACCGATATCAGCAGACGAGATGCCCTTGTTCGAAATCTCTTCTCGTGCCTCGTTCAAGAAACGTTGGCCGCACTCCTTATCGCCGCCGATCACATTCGCGCTTAAGAACCATGCGCGTTGTTCAATCGTCGCCGCCTCCAGCGCCTCGGAGATTGAACCTATTGGACGGGCAAGCTCGCGGTCTCCGGCAGATTTGCCCTGACCGAACGGTCCATCCAGTTCGAGTTGGAAAATGGCTGGCGCTTCACGATGCACGCGTAGCGCGTCGTTCAAACTGCCAATCAACTTTGTGATCGTTAAGTCGGTCGCGTTAATGCCCTTTGCTTCAAAAGCATTACGGTCATACCCGACAAGCAGTTCGACCGGACCGCAATATCCGACTTCCGAAGTTGCGACTTCACCGCCTGCAATCAGAAACAGTCCAGGCAAGGGAACTTCGTTGACATCGGACGCATTGCCAATATCGCCATTCCGATAGGCCATGCGCGTAAGCCACGACAAGCTCGCATCGACAATCTGGTGGGCAAGAGCTGAAAGGGAACGGCCAACTTTATCCGTGGACCATTGTCCACTGATGTCGGACAGGCCGATCGCAACGACGGCACGTTCCTTACAAGGACGGACGGCACGCGTGAGTGCATTTACAGAACCAGCTGCCCGGTCCAAAGTGTGCAGGTCTCTTTCAACCTCGACCAGTACCTGTTCTGCGTTACCTTTGAGTGCAGCAACCACCGCATCTGGGTGGGCCAAACAGCAACGAGTCAGATAGGGCGCATGAGCAAATGCTAATGTCAAAACATGACGGCTGTGACTGTCTTCTAAGATCTGAGAAACAGCTTCGGCATTCACGCGCCCGGCCTTACGGCGCCACTCTTCTATTCGATCCCCTGCCTTCACTGGATCGAACTCTAAGCCTTGGCTGCTATCCATTTTTGCTCGCCCTTTTCCTCATGATGATTTACCGAAGTATGAGGAATTGGCCTTAAAATCGCGTTTACGTTACCACCTACGACCAGGTGTGATGACCTGCGGCCGCCCTTCTACGCTGCGCGAAGCTCCTCGCGTATACCAGTTGGAAACCATTTGAAATGTCGGCAGTATACAGAACACTAATAATGCCGATGGAACATCAGAGAAAACCGCTAACGGCGACATGGCCGATCTCATGAGCTTTTTGAGCCAAATGGAACGGGTGTATGGAAAGGCATCCTGGGACCGGCGCCCTGTTGTGTGGCTGGTGGCACTGGGCATCGGTTTTGCCGTTTCCATCGGCGCAATCATTTTCCGCCTTTCCATCGGCGCCTTTCAGTGGTTCGCCTATGGCACCAGCAGCGAGTCGCTCTACTCTTTTGCCAGTCAACTGCCTTGGTATCATCTGATCCTCGCGCCGACACTTGGCGGAATTGTTGTCGGATTCTTGCTTCAATATTTGATGCCAGGTCAGCGCGCGCGCGGCATTGCGGATGTCATTGACGCGCGCATCCTTGCCGATGGCAAAATGAACGTACGCGAAAGCATCGGAAGCGCAGGCATTACGGCCATGTCGCTCGGTGTCGGTGCAAGTTCCGGTCGTGAAGGCCCTGCGGCCCATCTTGGCGCAGCCATTGCCTCTTATGTAGCTCAAAAGATCGGATATGGCCCGGTCACCGCGCGCACTTTGTTGGGGTGCGGTGTGGCCGCAGCCATCTCGGCGTCTTTTAACGCGCCGATCGCGGGGATCCTGTTCGCGCTAGAAGTGATTTTGGGTCACTACGCCCTTCGCGCGTTCGGCCCGATTGTGATTTCAAGTATTGCCGCAGCCGTCATTTCCCGAATCTACTTCGGAGAATTCCCCGCGTTCATTGTCCCCGACTTTGAGTTGAGAACGTATTGGGAGTTACCGGCTTTTGCCCTATTGGGAGTCGCCAGCGCTGTGGTTGCAACCATTTTCATGCGATCCATAATTGTGTCAGATGGTTTCGTCGCCTCCATCAAAACGCCTGTCTGGACCAAACCTGCGGTCGCCGGTCTAATGCTGGGCATCATATCCATTTGGTTCCCGCACATTCTCGGCGTCGGTTATGAGGCGATCGACGCGACCCTTAACGAAAAGCTGCCCTTCCTTTTGCTGGTCACCTTGATCGGCGTCAAAATAGCCGCGACCTCGATCACCATTGCCGGCCGCTTTGGGGGCGGTTTCTTTTCACCCTCTCTTTACCTGGGCGCCATGACCGGCGGGGCCTTTGGGATGGTTGCGGCTGCGATCTTTCCTGAACTCTCGACCAGCCACGGCCTTTACGCCCTTGTGGGAATGGGCGCAGTGTCAGCAGCTGTGTTGGGAGCTCCGATCTCGACAACGCTGATCGTCTTTGAACTCACAGGGGAATGGGAAGTCAGCCTTGTTCTGCTGATTGCGGTTTCAATCGCGACCGTTCTGACCCAAACCTGGTTCGGGCGCAGCATCTTTCATTGGCAACTTGAGCAACGCGGCCTGGAATTCGAGGAAGGTGCCCATACCTACCTTCCGCAAAAGCTCAAAGTCAGCGACATCATGACTTCGCACACCGTTGACGTGCCGGTGCCCGAAGGCACCAAGACCCTGTCCCCTAGTGACAGCTTGGGCGCTGCCATCAATATGATGGAAGAATACGATCTCAACGAACTCACGGTGACGACAACGATTGATGACGAAAAGGTCATTGTGGGCTCACTCACCTACGTTGTTGCGCTCAAACGCTTCAACGAAGCCCTGATTGAGAATCAGCGCGAAGAGCATCGTTGACCCATCGCGGATGCCATGTTTCTTTCGGTGCATGAGCGACTCTCACGATACATCTTTTCAGCTCGACGACGATTTGAGCCGGTTTCAGCCACCGGATGACCGCGCGCGTCCAGCCCCCTATTTGGATGCGTTGAATTCCGAACAGTCTGAGGCAGTCACGTCGCTTGACGGACCGACCTTGGTTCTCGCCGGTGCAGGGACGGGCAAAACCCGCGTTCTAACGACACGCCTTGCCCATATCCTAGCAACGCGGCGCGCTTATCCCGGTCAAATCCTTGCAGTGACGTTTACGAACAAGGCCGCACGCGAGATGAAAGAGCGGATCGGTCAGCTCATCGGCAGCGTCGTAGAGGGGATGCAGTGGCTGGGCACCTTCCATTCAATCGGTGCAAAGATTCTGAGGCAACATGCCGAACTTGTCGACCTCAATCGCGATTTCACTATTCTGGATACGGACGATCAAATCCGCTTGATCAAGCAGATCTTAAGCGTAGAGAACATCGACGAGAAACGCTGGCCAGCGCGCCAACTCGCGGCGATGATTGACAGTTGGAAAAATAAAGGGCAGACGCCCAAACTCGCGGCACAGACCTCAGCAGGCGACTTTGCCAACGGCCGCTCTACAGATCTCTATGGGCTGTACCAGCAGCGCCTTCGGGCGCTCAACGCGGTCGACTTTGGCGACCTTATCTTAGAGAGCCTCAATTTACTCAAAGACAATCCGGATATACTTGCCCAATATCATCGCCGTTTTCGCTACATCATGGTCGATGAGTATCAAGACACAAATGTGGGGCAGTATTTGTGGCTGCGCCTGCTCGCGCAGGCCCATAAGAATATCTGTTGCGTTGGGGATGACGACCAATCGATCTATGGCTGGCGCGGCGCCGAGGTCGATAACATTCTGAAGTTCGAAAAGGACTTTCCGGGCGCTAAGATTATTCGGCTGGAGCGCAACTACCGTTCAACATCGCACATTTTGGGCGCGGCATCCGGTTTGATTGCGTCGAACAAAAGCCGGCTGGGCAAGACGCTTTGGACACAAGATGAAGGCGGCGAAAAGCTTCAGCTGAAAAGCTATTGGGATGGTGAAGAGGAAGCACGCGAAATCGCAGATACGATTGAGGACTTACAGCGAAAGGACCATGCCCTCAATCAGATGGCCATTCTCGTGCGCGCCAGTTTTCAGATGCGAGAGTTCGAGGATCGCTTTATCACACTTGGCCTGCCTTATCGCGTTATCGGTGGACCGCGCTTTTACGAACGGGCCGAAATCCGCGATGCTCTTGCGTATCTTCGCATTGTCCATAACCGCACAAACGACTTGGCACTTGAGCGGATAATCAATAAGCCGAAACGGGGGATTGGCGATGCAACCGTTCAGTTGCTCCACGCCCATGGACGCCAGCAAGACATGCCCTTGTTCCACGCGGCGAGCGAACTCATCCAGACCGACGAAATCAAAGGCCGCGCACGTAAATCTATAACGTGGCTGGTGCAATCGATCGAACGTTGGGCGGGCGCCGCCGCAAGCACCCCACACACGGAACTGGCAGAGATCATTCTTGATGAATCCGGCTACACCGAGATGTGGCAAAATGATCGGTCTGCCGATGCCCCCGGCCGCCTGGAAAACCTGAAAGAACTGATCCGTTCAATGGAGCAGTTCGAAAATCTAGGTGGATTTCTTGAACATGTTTCCTTGGTGATGGAAGCCGAACAATCAGACGCGACCGACAAAGTCACATTGATGACACTGCATGCCGCCAAGGGATTGGAATTCGACACGGTCTTCCTACCAGGTTGGGAGGAAGGCCTGTTTCCGCACCAAAGATCGCTCGATGAATCGGGCGAGGCCGGCCTCGAGGAAGAAAGACGTCTGGCTTACGTCGGGATCACGCGCGCACGCAAGAATGTTCTGATATCCCATGCGGCCAACCGGCGTATCCACGCCCTGTGGCAAAGCTCCTTACCTTCGCGCTTCGTTGAGGAGATACCCGCTGAGCATATCGATATCGATGAAACGCAGGGTACCAACCCTTATGCGCGTGGTGGACAATCGAGTCTTCACAATCAATCATCGTTTTCCAGCGACTATGGAAGCCCAGGCTGGCGGCGCGCCCAAATCGTACGCGAACGCAACACATTGCCACGAACGCCAGTAGTGATTGACGAGCAAGGCGAGTTGGTCGCCACGAGCGATCCGAACGCCGCCACCTTTGCTGTGGGGGAACGTGTGTTCCACCAAAAGTTTGGCTACGGAACAGTGGTCGATATTGATGGCAACAAACTCACCGTCGACTTTGAAAAAACGAGCACCAAGAAAGTCATTGACACATTTTTGGAGAAAACGTGAGCGAGACTTGGATCGCACGTTGCCGTTTCGACGCCAGTGCAGATCGGATGGATCACATTGGCGAAGCGCTTGAGTCTGTCATTGAAATCGATCTAGATGGCTGGTCCGTTCAGATTGAACCCGATCAAATGTCCTCAGCGCTAGAAGCTTACTTCTCTAAGCCACCTGACACCGATCAGATTGACGCGGCAGCAAGGGAAGCCGCACAAGTGACTGGCTGCCGTTTCATTGAATTGGACATTGAGTGCGTTGCCCAAGCGGACTGGGTGGCTCGATCGCTTGAGCATCTACCGCCTCAAACCGTAGGGCGGTTCTACTTGTTTGGCGGCCACCATCGTGAGCCCCCACCAACCGGATTGATCGCCCTTCAAATTGACGCGGGGCTCGCTTTCGGAACGGGCCATCATGAATCGACACGCGGGTGCCTGAAGGCCATCAGTCTACTGAGCAAATCTCGGCGCCCGCGGCACATATTGGATGTGGGAACAGGCAGCGGCGTCCTTGCCATTGCCATGGCGAGAGTTTGGCGCCGCCCGGTGATCGGCTCCGACATTGATCGCGACTCAGTCAATACTGCAAAGGCAAATAGCAAGCTCAACACAACGGGTCCGCTCACACGCTTTTATCAGGGCGACGGGCTTCGAAACAACCAGATCACTGCAACCGGCCCCTTCGATCTCATTACGGCGAACATTCTTGCTCGTCCATTGGTCTCCATGGCGCCCGATCTGGCGCGCGCCTTGTCGTGCCGAGGTATGCTCATTTTGTCCGGACTTCTGGTGTCACAAGAGAACCTGGTTACATCTGCATATCGCCGATTTGGACTTGTGGTCACGCACAGGTTTATTGAAAATTCTTGGGTTACGCTTATGTTTGCCGTTTCAGGTCGGCAAAGGCGACGGCGGCCAGTCTCAAGACAACATGGCTAGACATTTCAATGTTTCAATCGTTTGAAGACTCAATCCCGGTCGGCGCCGGAAAACAGAATATTGGTGCGCTTCGTGGCGCGATGAAATCAGCCAGTCTCGATTACTTCATCGTGCCGCACGATGACGAGTACCAGAATGAATATATTCCGCCGCACGCAGACAGACTTGCTTGGCTTACAGGTTTCACGGGATCGGCGGGCATCGCGATTGTCGCTGAATCCCAGGCGGCCCTTTTTGTTGATGGGCGCTATGTCATCCAAGCTGCCAACCAGGTAGACGCGAGCCTGTTCGAAATCATTCAGATCTTTGATCAAGACCCAGTTGCCTGGCTGACAAAGAACGTTACATCGGGTCAAATGGTAGGCTTCGACCCGAAGCTGCATTCGGTCGATAGCGCAAGAAAGCTGAAGGAAGCCTGCGATAAGCTTGGTGCCGATCTTGTCCCTCAGCCATCCAATCCGATTGACGCGGTGTGGCAGGACCGGCCAAAGCCGCCGATCCACCCTGTCGAAATCTATCCCGACGCGTATGCCGGCAAGACGTCGGCGGAAAAACGTCAGGAGATTGCAAAAGACATCAAAGAGAAAAACTGCGCTGCGGCCGTACTCACACGGCCCGATTCTATTGCTTGGCTGCTCAACATTCGCGGATCAGACGTTGCCCATACACCGCTCGTTCTATCCTACGTCATCCTAAACGACGATGGTCACGCAACTCTGTTTGTAGAACGCGAAAAAGTCGGCGAAGAAGTTGTGCGTCACCTCGGAAACGAAGTGACTATCGCTGCGCCGGCAACGCTTGAAGACGAACTGACCGCCTTGGCGAAGGCGAAAAAAACATTGTTGATGGATCCCGCCAGCGCGCCGTCTTACTTGTTCAGTATTGTCGAGAATCATGAAGGGCCCATAAGACGATCGGCCGATCCTTGCGCCCTGCCAAAAGCTTGCAAGAATTCGGCGGAAGTCGAAGGCATCCGAAAAGCGCATGTTCGCGACGGCGCCGCGCTTTCACAATTTTTGGCTTGGATGTCTCAAGAGGCTTCCAAAGGAACCGTTGACGAGATTGCAGCTGCAAAAAAATTGGAGGCGTTTCGCAACGCCACGGGCAAACTACGCGATCTCAGCTTCGATACCATTTCCGGCTCAGGCCCAAACGGCGCCATCGTTCACTACCGCGTGACGGAGAACACAAACCGTCAAATGGAGAACGGTGAGCTTTATCTGGTCGATTCGGGTGCGCAATATTTGGATGGGACAACGGACGTTACTCGAACCATCGCCATCGGCAAGCCGAATGCCGAGCAGCGTGATCGATTTACACGCGTTCTCAAAGGACATATCGCACTTGCAACCGCGCGGTTCCCGGAAGGTACAAGCGGCGCGCAGTTGGACGCGCTGGCGCGTATGGCCCTGTGGAAGGCGGGCCTCAACTATGATCACGGCACAGGGCACGGCGTCGGTTGTTATTTGGGTGTTCATGAGGGGCCGCAAGGGATCTCAAGCAGAAGCCACAATGTCGCGTTGAAAGCGGGAATGGTTCTGTCAAACGAGCCTGGCTACTACAAGACGGATGACTTTGGGATCCGCATCGAGAACCTTGTGGTTGTCAGCGCGGCCGAACCGATCGACGGCGGTGAACGGCCAATGATGTCTTTTGAAACATTAACGCTCGCACCGATTGATCTTGCGCTCATCGATGGTGCGCTCCTGACACCGGAAGAAAAGGAGTGGCTCAATGCCTATCATGCACGCGTCTCACAGACGATCGAACCCCTAGTCGATCAAGACTGCGCAAAATGGCTGCGCGCGGCAACACAATCGATTTGAGCAAGGACTTTAGCCAATCGTGTCCAACCACTGTTGCTCAGTCATCACGGCAACACCAAGTTCCTGAGCCTTTTTGAGTTTTGATCCGGCGCCGGGGCCGGCAACGACGATGTCTGTCTTTTTTGACACGGAGCCAGACACTTTCGCGCCGAGAGACTCCGCCTTTGCCTTAGCTTCGCTGCGTGTCATCAGCTCAAGCGATCCGGTGAACACAACGGTCTTGCCCGAGATTTCAGAGTTGTTTGTCGGCTGTTCTGCCGGCTTGATCGTAATTTGCGCAACGAGCGCATCGACGGCGGCCACACTTTGCGCGTCGGAAAAGAATGCTTTGATCGCCTGAGCGACCGCCGGACCGACACCGTCGGTCTCCATGAGCTCTTCCAATGCCTGATCACCTGCGCTGCCTTTTCGGATCATCGCCTCTTCGAAGGCTTCAAAAGTTCCATAAAAGCGCGCGATCAGGGTTGCGACGGTTTCACCAACGTGGCGGATGCCAAACGCGATCAAAAAGCGCTCAAATGAAATCTCTCGACGCGCATCGATCGCATCAAACAAATTTTTGACGGACGTCTCTCCCCACCCTTCCCGTTCTTCGAGAGCATCAAAGTCTTTTCCGTTGCGTTCTCTCAGTGTGAAAATATCAGCAGGCTGACGGACTATCCCGTCATGAAAAAACGCCTCCACTTGCTTCGAACCGAATCCCTCAATGTCGAAGGCGCCCCGTCCAACAAAGTGCTTTAGGCGCTCGACGGCCTGTGCCGGGCACGTCAGAACGCCAGTGCAGCGGCGCGCGGCATCTTCTTTACCCGTATTCGGATTGACCTCCCGGACAGCCTGGCTCCCGCAGACCGGGCAGACCTCTGGAAAGACGTAAGGCTTGCTCTTTCTTGGCCGCTTATCAGTGATAACTTCAACAATTTGCGGAATGACGTCACCGGCCCGTTGCACGACGACCGTATCGCCTTCCCGAATATCCTTGCGTTCGATCTCATCTTGATTGTGCAGCGTCGCGTTCGAGACAACCACGCCGCCCACCGTTACCGGAGTTAGGCGTGCAACCGGCGTTAAAGATCCAGTTCGTCCAACTTGGATCTCAATCTTCTCAAGCACGGTTTGGGCTTTCTCAGCCGGAAACTTGTGCGCAACGGCCCAGCGTGGCGACCGCGACACGAACCCCAATCGGCCTTGCCAGTCTATCCGGTCGACTTTGTAGACCACACCGTCAATCGCATAATCGAGTTCAGCCCGGCCGTTTGCAATGCGCTCATAACAGGAAAGAACGTCGTCGACTGACGTGACGCGTTCCGTCCGTGTGTTGATGGGCAGCCCCCATTTGGAAAACGTTTGCAGAACCTCGTACTGGGAATCCGCGGGCAGGTCTGAAACTTCACCCCAACCATAAGCAAAGAATCGCAGCGGCCGTCGTGCCGTAATGGACGAATCGAGCTGACGCAGCGAGCCTGCGGCCGCATTCCGAGGGTTCGCGAAGGTCGGCTTGTCTTCTTCCTCTTGCCTTTCATTCAACGCCAGAAAATCTGCGTGCCCCATATAGACTTCCCCGCGGACTTCGAGCACGTCCGGAATCTTCTTACCTTTGAGAGCCAAGGGAATCTCTTTGAGCGTTTTAAGATTTTGCGTGATGTTCTCGCCCTCTTGGCCGTCGCCGCGGGTTGCCCCCATAACGAACAAACCGTCCTCGTATCTTAACGACGCAGACAGACCATCGATCTTCGGCTCTACGGTAAAAGCAAGCTCTTCGTCGTCATCAAGATTGAGAAATCTACGAATTCGCCCTGCAAAGTCGGCCACATCCTCGTCGTCAAACGCATTGTCCAGCGACAACATGGGCTTCGCATGCCGAACTTTCTCAAACTTTGAGGAAGGCTTGGCCCCAACTCGTTGGCTTGGACTGTCGGCACGGATCAGATCGGGGAATCTGGCTTCGATATCTGAGTTACGCCGCCGCAGTAGATCGTAATCGGCATCTGAAATCGATGGCTGATCGTCTTGGTGATAGAGGCGGTCATGCTTGGCAATTTCCTCGCTCAAGCGCGCAAGCTCCGATTTGGCCTGGCGTTTGGTCAGTTTTTCGGCAGCAATTTTCTGCACGTCACTCATCGTTTGCTCAGTTCCTAACGTGCGTCGGCAATCAACTTGGCCGCTGCAGCGCGCGCTTCATCCGTAACCTGAGCGCCAGCGAGCATGCGCGCGATTTCTTCTTGGCGATCATCGCTTGTCAGTCTCTCCGCCGTCGTAACGGTCGCACGCTTCTTGCGTTTCGGATCGCTCTTGTGAACACGCAAGTGATCACTGCCGCGCGCTGCGACTTGCGGACTATGTGTCACCACAATGACTTGAGACGCCGACGCCAATGTCGAAAGCCGGGAGCCGACTGCTGCTGCCACCGCGCCGCCAACCCCTTGATCGACTTCATCAAAGATCATGGTGGAGCTTGAGAGTTTCGTTGACAGCGCGACACGCATGGCAAGCGCAAATCGGGCAAGCTCACCACCCGACGCGACACGTGAAAGAGGGCCAAAGCTGCCGGGGTCATTTGTCGAAACTTGAAACTCAACACGGTCCCAGCCCTCCGCGCCAGGAACATCCGTGGATTGAGGCGAGATACTTGTTTTGAAGTGGGCTTTCCCGAGTTTCAGCGGCTTCAATTCTTTCATCACAGCGCGGTCAAATGCGGTGGCCGTTTTCGTTCGCGCCTTTGACAATTTGTCTGCTTCCGCAATCAAATTTTGTTTGGCCTCTTCGACCGACATTTCTAGTTCATCGAGTCGTTCTTCGCCTCTGGTCAAATCGCCCACTTCTTTTCGCAATTGCTCCGCATGGGCGGCCAGCCCATCAACAGGCACGCGGTACTTGCGGCTTGCAGCTCTCAGTGCAAACAACCGCGATTCAGTTTGTTCAAGTGCCGCGGGGTCATAGTCCAAATCAGCCGATAGGGCTGAAGCCAAATAGGAGACCTCCTGACCGTCATTGATGAGTGCCACCATGCGCTCGATGAGCGGAGCAAACTTTTGCGGTGCGTGCTCGGCAACCCCTTCAATTTTGCGCAGAGCCTTGTTGATCGTGCTATCGAGACCACGTTCGCCAGCAAATACGCCAGAGACAGCTTCAAGGGCAGCGGAAATCTTTTCACCATTCATGAGAAGCAGACGGCGTTCGGCGAGCGCTTCCTCCTCATCCGCTTGCGGATCCAATTGATCAAGTTCGGTGAGAACAAAGTTCAAGTAGTCGAGCCGTGTCTCGGCTTCAGCAATATTTTTCCTATGGCGTTCTAGCTGTTCGGCTAAGTGCGCATAATCTTGATGGCATGTGCGCACCGCCTCTCTTCGTTTGCCCAAATCACCATAAGCATCCAGCAAAGCGCGATGCTGAGAAACATCGAAAAGACCATGAGCTTCGTGCTGGCCGTGAATTTCGACGAGCCGTTCGCCAATTTGTTTCAAAGCAGCGCGGCTGACAGGCTGGTCATTGACAAAACAACGGCTTTTGCCATCGCGGTGACCGATCCGACGAAGGATGACCGTTTCATCTCTTGGGATACCGAGTTCATCCAATACCGACAGCGATTGATGATCCTGTGCGACTTGGAACTCAGCAGAAACGATGCCCTGTTCTGCCCCTGTGCGTACCAGTCGGCGTTCGAACCGCGCGCCTAAAGCCAGCCCCAACGCATCCAGAATAATCGACTTGCCAGCACCCGTTTCGCCAGTCAGCACACACAGGCCGGAAGAAAACTCCAAGCTCAAGCTGTCGATGAGAACGATGTCGCGAACATGCAGAGCGACAAGCATGAAAGAGCCTTAAAACACTGAGCCCCAGGCCCGCGCGATCCAGGACCTGTTGTCAACTGCAGGCTCAAGATCTTCCTCTTTGAGCAACGCATAGGAGTCTTGGTACCATTCTTCACCGGGGAAGTTATACCCAAGTACGGCAGCCGCGGTTTGTGCTTCTTTCTGGATACCCAGAGCCATATAGGATTCGACCAACCGATGAAGCGCTTCAGGCACGTGACTTGTCGTCTGGTATCTCTCCACAACATTGCGAAAACGATTGATCGCCGCAATATGTTGTCCACGCCGAAGATAGTAGCGTCCGATCGTTAATTCCTTGCCGGCAAGGTGATCGCGGGCCATGTCAATTTTCAAACGCGAATCGCGTGCATACTCGCTTTCAGGAAAACGACGGATGACTTCGTCGAGCGAAGAAAGTGCCTGTTCCGTGATTTTTTGGTCGCGCCCAACATCGACGATCTGTTCGTAGAATGAAATAGCTTTCAGATAGTACGCATACCCCACATCTTTGTTGCCCGGGTGCAACGCTATGAAACGTTCCGCCGCCAAAATCGCATCATCATATTTGTTACTCATGTAATAGGCGTAAGCTGACATGAGCATCGAACGACGGGCCCATTGGGAATAAGGATGCTGGCGTTCTACCTCATCAAATCTGAGTGCCGCTTGAGTGTAAGTGTTCTTTTCGAGGGCTTCAAAAGCCTCGTTGTAAAGTTCCTCCACAGGCTTTTCGACATATTCGGGCCGCCCGTCCGAACCACAAGCGCTGAAAACAAGGGCGACACCGACAAGCAATAACGCTGTGAGCGACAATTTAGAACGCGAACCTGCTGGGCGTTGAACGGCTGCTTTGGAGAACGGGGGCATCATACACCTTGTCGCGCGTCTTTGCGCTGTTACTTCAGATACTTACCAGGGCAAGTATTAGACAAATGTCCCCCCGAATCCAAGCGTCATCTGCGCTCGAGACGCCTCACACCCGTTCACATCTTTGACCAACGCCCTTCTCGTATGTCCTGTAGGCAAAAAAAGGGGCGGTTCCCCACACCAGAACCGCCCGTCCCCTTTTTTGCTAGCGCGCTTGCTATGCGAAAGCCACTTGCCTGTCGTTCTCTGAAGCATCTTCCTGGCCGACACCTCGGTCGTTCCAGCCAAACGCATCGTCATAATCGACAAATTCCCAAGCATCCTCAGTGTCGAAGAGCTTGCGCAATAGCCGATTGGTTAATGCGTGTCCTGACTTCTTGGCCAAGAAACGCCCCAAGATCGGCGCCCCCGCAAGGTGCAGATCACCAACGGCGTCGAGCACCTTGTGACGGACGAATTCGTCGTCAAACCGCAATCCGTCTTCGTTCAGAATGCGTTCCCCGTCGATAACAATCGTGTTCTCCAGCGAAGCACCTTGTCCTAGGCCCATGGCATGGAGCTTCTCTTTTTCTTCATAAAACCCAAACGTCCGCGCACGACTAACGAGCGATTTGAAACTCTCTTCCGTAAAGGCAAACGAAAGAGTTTGCGATTTGACAACCTCATCATTGAAGTCGATCTCAAAATCAACATGGAACTGGTCGGCTGGACTAAGGGACACATGCCGATCATCTTCGTCGATAGAGACCGGGCGCTTGATTTTGAGGAACTGACGCGACTTCGAAAGCTCTCTAATACCGGCACATTCAATCAAAAAAACAAAAGGTCCCGCGCTTCCGTCCATGATTGGGACCTCAGGTCCATCAAGTTCAACGATCACGTTATCGATCCCGCATCCCTTAAACGCGGCCATGAGATGTTCGACGGTCCCGATCGTGTTGCCGTATTTGTTGATAAGCGAAGTCCCGAGAGATGTATCGCCAACTTGGTCAAACCGGGCTAACACCCATTCCGATCCTGGAGGGCCTTTGCGCTCTAAATCCGTTCTCTTGAATAGAATTCCCGTATCCGCATCGGCCGGTCTCAATGTTATCTGAACCGGTTGGCCACTATGAAGGCCAATGCCCGTACATTTCACTTTGTTTTTTATTGTTTGTTGCTGGCAAACACGCGCCTTATCCATCACCCCAGAATTTACCCCTTTACTTATTCCCACCAAGCGTCTGTGCACGAACCCATTCATTTCTATAATAAAATCAATCAGTTATGGTCCAGAACAACGCCATTTCTGAGTTATTCCCCCGAAAATCAGAAATAGAACGCAACGCTTTTCATTCACTTAAACAAAGCCGAGCCGGAGAACCCCGCACCAAAATGCGTAGCAATTGCGGGCGGTTACCACAAATAACTCTTTATTACTGTTTGTTACACCAAGCCGGCAGATCAGTTCACCTGAGATGAGGTGCATGAGGCGATGATTAGCCTCAATGCGCGGTCAAACAAAGGAAAGGATCAGACGGCGCATTGCCCTCTGATCCTCATCGCTTCAATCCAAAAAGAAAGATTGTGGCTCGTTAGTTCGCCTGGCGCCGCAGAAAAGCTGGGATTTCAAGTGGATCTTCTTCCACATTGGGTTTGAACAAGCCCTCTTGGCGGTCTGCATCACTTGCCTTCGGCGTTGACGTTGCAGGAGCTTGGGTTCCTGCACGTTCCTGAGCCGGGGCGGGATTGGGCTTGGCAACGGTCGCCCCGCCCTTCGATAGGACACCATTTGTCATCCGCTCGAAGAAGCTCGCCGGCTTTTTCCGCTGAATTGTCGGGCTAGAGCCCGTTGATGCGGCTACTGGTGGCAGAGGCAAGCTCGAGTCAACTTGCGGCGCGGAGGGCTGTACCGCTGGCGCCGCTTGTTGGCCAACATGCGTTTGGCTGTTTTGAACGGCGCTAGGCTGTTCCGAAACACTCGGAGACGGACCAATGGCTGGCTGTGATTCCTGCGCAGAAGGTGCGCCTTCCGGAGTTGCTTGCGGCTTTTCTGAGATTTCCTGACTGAAAGCCTGTGCACTCGGAGCTTGGGCAACCGTCGGCGCTGCTGGCACCTGCATTGTCTGCGGCGCCTGCAAATCGGCCTGCACGCGGGTCTCAAGATTCTGAAGAGCATCCCCAACCGGATTGGCCTGCTGTGGCGCCATACTCAAGCCAGACGATGATGCAAGAGGCTGTGCAGCTATTTTCTGCCCCCCAGCAGCCACCATCGGCGCTTCACCGACGCCCACCGGTCTTTCCAATTCTTCCATATCAATGCCGGTCGCCACAACGGACACGCGCATCATACCTTCCATTTCTTCATTGAAGGTCGAGCCGACGATGATATTGGCATCTGGATCAACTTGAGAACGGATGTGGTTTGCGGCTTCGTCCACTTCATAGAGCTTCAGATCAGGTCCGCCGGTAATGTTGATGATGACGCCTTGCGCGCCATTCATTGATACTTCATCCAAAAGCGGATTCGAGATGGCGGCTTCAGCGGCCTCGACGGCGCGTTTCTCGCCTTCCGCTTCGCCAGTGCCCATCATGGCTTTGCCCATTTCGTTCATCACGGTCCGAATGTCAGCAAAGTCCAGATTGATCAATCCCGGCATCACCATCAGATCGGTAATGCCGCGGACACCGGAATGCAGAACTTCGTCGGCCATTGTGAAGGCTTCGGCGAATGTTGTGTTCTCATTCGCGATCCGAAAGAGATTTTGATTGGGGATAATAATGAGCGTATCGACATATTGTTGAAGTTCGGCCACACCGGCATCCGCCATACGGGCGCGATGCGCGCCTTCAAACTGAAACGGCTTTGTCACAACACCAACGGTCAGAATACCTTGATCCCGTGCTGCACGTGCAATAACCGGGCTTGCGCCTGTTCCCGTTCCGCCGCCCATTCCGGCTGTCACAAACACCATGTGCGATCCAGAAAGATTCTCTAGGATTTCATCCAGAGATTCTTCCGCCGCTGCACGCCCGATTTCGGGACGCGAGCCTGCACCCAATCCCTGAGTAACGTTTGTGCCCATTTGGATACGACGATCAGCAGGCGATTGCGCAAGCGCTTGCGCATCCGTGTTTGCAATGACGAATTCAACACCTTCGAGATTCGATCGGATCATGTTTGCGACGGCATTACCGCCGGCACCACCAACACCAAAAACTGTGATCCGAGGTTTCAGCTCGGTCAATTCAGGCATTCTTAGATTAATGCTCATATGCGCCCTCCAAAAACTATTTGAGCTGCTTGTCGCCTCGGATTCTCAGAAATAGAACTTTTAGTGATTCGTTTCTTCTTGTGGGAAAAATCTGTTGAAAACCGTATCAAAAGTTGTCTTTGAGCCACCGACCGATTCTCGCAAACTGTCCGCGTTCGCGCGGCGCTTCGGGCTCGATATCCAATGATGTTGGTTCAACAGGTGCGTTCACGGAATAATGAAGTAATCCTGCGCAAGTGGAGAATGCCGGCCCGCCCGTTGAATCGGCTAAGCCTGCCGTTCGAATTGGACGCCCCAAACGAATCTGGCGCTCAAGTATTCTAGCAGCCAACTCGCGTATCCCATTCATTTGACTGGCTCCACCGGTTAAGACCACCCGGCGCCCGGCTGCATTTTCGATGCCGCTTTGACTTAGCCGATCGCGAACCAATTCAAGTGTTTCTTCGAGTCTCGGCTGTATGATTCCCGACAACATAGAGCGTGGAATTTGCATCGACGCATCATCATCTTCTTCACCAATTTGCGGAACCGAGATCATCTCACGGTCATCCGCCGGCCCGGCCAAAGCACTGCCATAAAGAGTCTTCATGCGTTCTGCATGGGCAAGGGGCGTCGAAAGGCCACGGGCAATATCGTTCGTAACATGCACGCCACCAACCGGAATGACATCTGTATAAAGAAGGTGACCGTCAAAGAAGACGGCGATCGAAGTTGTGCCCCCACCCATATCGATGCACGTAACACCGAGGTCGATCTCGTCTTCAACAAGACATGCGAGACCACTGGCATAAGGTGAAATGACAATCGCAGCGATTTTGAGGTGGCTGCGTTCAACACACAGAGCAAGATTTTGGATAGGTCCGGTAGACGCGGTCACCATATGCATGTTGACACCGAGCCGCTCACCGAACATGCCGCGCGGATCCCGTATACCTCGACTACCATCAATGGAATATCCAACCGGAATCGCGTGGACAACCTGACGGTCGGTCACTGCTGCCTGGGCGCGCCCGTGATGCAGCACACGATGCAGATCTTGATCGCGAACCTCATGCCCGGCGATCGACACGTCCACAGCAACCATGTGGCTCATGAGCGTACCGCTGGTCAGATTGACAACCACATCCCGGATCGTAACACCGGCCATACGCTCAGCAGCTTCGACGGCTGCACGGATCGCCTCTTCAGCGCTTTCCATATCAACGACGGACCCACCGCGAATGCCGCGGGAGACTTGGTGTCCGATGCCAATGACCCGAATAACACCGTGATCGGACGACTTTCCTTGCTCCAACCGCGCGATGAAGCATGAAATCTTCGTCGTCCCGACATCAAGGGTGGCAAGCACACCTTGGCGGCCGGACGTGATGAGTTTTTCTCGGAGCGTTGCTGGCTTCATTTTCGAAAAGTACTTTGATCACGCATTTCAGGTGTCTTCACCGACAGAGTCCGAAGACTCGTCCGATTGAGGCGACTTTCTAACAATCAATCGATCCGGCATTCTCATATCGATTGTCACAATATCGCGTCCCAAAATTCTCATTCGATTTTCTAGGTCTGCCAATTCAACTAAAGACTCTTTCACGTCGTTTTCCGGAAGCTGCACAGAAATGCCATTGTGCATTTGAAGGTTCCATCTTCTGCTTCCAACACGAACAGCAACTTCAACCATTGACCGAATGGCTGGAAACTGCGTCAACGTGCGAATCAGTTCATCAGCATTTTTACCCGCTCCTTCGCCGACGACAAATGGCAAATGCGCAAATTTTTCAACGTGGTCTGAAGAAATAACTTCACCGTCCGCGTCAACCAAATGCAAAACACTTTTGTGCTGCCATATGGCGATGGGCTGTTTCTCTTCTAACTCAATATGAATTGTGTGCGGCAAAAGGCGAGACACACGTGCATCCGCGACCCAATCCAATTCTAACAAACGTGCCCTCAATTCTTGGCAATCGAAATGTAAGATTGACTGGCCCCGTTCGATCTTTAGTGCCTCGTCCAAAGAGGCACGGCGTGTCATGTCGCGTCCATCAACCGTCACACTGTGAATCGCGAGTCCAAATTGCGCTAAATTGTGGCGGATAGAGTCATCCAGCGCCGTCATTGTTCTGCCGACAAACCCACCGGACAGGCCGGCATAGACACCGATGCCCATCAAGAAGATCAGCACAAAAACCGCGCCTGCACGATACTGCAGCATTCGGCGATGCAAATCGGAAAACCAACGGCCCTTTTTGCGTCGTTTAGATCTAGGCTGGCGAGGACCTATGTGCAAAGCGTCCAGGCGCATCACACCACTGCCCTTCTTCTTTTTTCGTTTTGACCGAGCCGTCATCTTGAACATGACGCATCCTCCGCAATCCACTCAACAAGGTCTTCAAATGTCATTCCGATATGAGCTGCTTGCTCTGGCACCAATGAAGTCGGCGTCATGCCCGGCTGGGTGTTCAGCTCCAGGATGACCAGTCCCTCATTCGATTCCGTATTGTCGTACCGAAAATCAGACCGCGTTACGCCGCGACATCCGAGCGTCTTGTGCGCAATGAGCGCCATCTCAAGTGCCTGGTCGTAAACGCTTTTTGGAATCTGCGCCGGGATTTGATGATCCGATCCGCCTTCTTCATATTTGGCTTCGTAATCGTAAAACGCGGCGTTCGCGGAAATCTCTGTGACGGCAAGTGGGCGGTCGCCCATCACCGCGACAGTCAGTTCTAGTCCGGGAACGAATTTCTCGACCATGACTGTGTCGCCCAAGGACCATTGTGCACTGGTCAGCGCTTCCGGGGGCCTGTTATCCCCCTCGCGGACGAGAAATACACCGACGCTGGAACCCTGTGCATTTGGTTTTATGACATAGGGCGGTTCCATCGCGTGATCGCGTGCGGCCGCTTCAAGCGAAACGATTTCGCTCTTTGCAACTGGAATACCTTCTTGCGCGAACGCGACCTTGGCGCGTTCCTTGTCCATCGCAAGCGAAGACGCGAGCACACCCGAATGGGTGTATGGCAAGCCAAGAATTTCCAACATACCTTGGACACAGCCGTCTTCACCCCACTGTCCATGCAATGCGTTAAAAACAATGTCCGGTTTAACGTCAGCTAACTTGGCAGCTACGTCACGATCCACATCGATGTCGGTGACTTTGTAACCGCAGGACCGCAAGGCTTTCGAACAATCTCTACCAGAAACAAGACTCACCTCGCGTTCGGGCGACCACCCCCCCATCAAAACACAGACATGTTTTTTGCTTTTGGTCATGACGCCGGCTCCTTGTTACCGAGACGCTTGATCTCCCATTCGAGTTGCACACCGGAATTCTCTGCGACAGCTTTTCTTAAAGTTTCACCCAAAGCTTCTAGTTCTTCCGCTGTCGCGTCTCCCAAATTAATCAGGAAGTTGCAGTGCTGTTCGGAAACTTGGGCGTGCCCGTTTTTGAGGCCCCGGCACCCTGCCGCGTCTATGAGTTCCCATGCCCGGCGTCCGCTGGACACCGATGGGTCGGGATTCTTAAACGTACTTCCGCCGGTTCGGCTCTTGATGGGTTGCGACAAGGTCCGCGCGTCTGTGATTTCGTTCATCCGCTCCCGGATTTCTTCCTGAATTCCCGGTGTCCCTTGGAAGGTCGCTTCGATAAAAATGAGATCGGCGGGCGCAGAGCTGTGCCGATAGGCAAAACCCATCTCTTCCGCGGTAAGCACCACCAATTGCCCTTGCCGGTCGAGCGCCCTGGCTTCGATCAGAACATCTTTCACCTCACGGCCATATGCACCGGCATTCATGCGCAAGGCGCCACCGATTGTGCCCGGAATGCCGCGAAAGAATTCTAGACCGGCAATCGAGTGATCCATGGCGTGCCGCGCGACCGAGGTATCTAGAGCGGCGGCCCCGCAGCGCAGAACATGATTGTCTTCGACGGTAACGCGGCCAAAGGCCGAACCGAGCCGAACAACGACTCCATCTATCCCTCCGTCCCGAACAAGAACATTTGAAGCAACGCCCAAGGTCGTGACAGGTACATCTTTGTCCAACACCGCCAACATTGTCCGCAGGTCTTCGACATCCTTTGGCCGGAACAGAACCTCCGCGGCGCCGCCAACCCGGAACCATGTTTGTGGCGCCAATGGCTGCAACGTTTTCCAATCTCCGACGACCGGAGGCTTTTTGATGGCCAGCGTCAGATCACCCATCCTAGTGTTTCGCCGCGTTGTTTGCGTTTGAGCGCAGCTCATCAAGGTCATGCGGCAGTGATTGCGCCCAATTTGTGATGTTGCCAGCGCCCAAGCAGACAACCATGTCGCCATCATGGCTTACATCGCCAACGGCTCTTGCGATCTGATCCAAATCATCGATGACGACAACATTCTTATGACCATGAGCCTGAATACCTTCACCAAGAGCAACATGGTCAATATTCTCAAGCGGTATTTCACCTGCGCTATACACTGGTGCCACAATGACGGTGTCGGCATCGTTAAAGCAGTTGCAAAACTCTTCAAACAAGTCGCTCAGTCGGGAATAGCGGTGCGGTTGCACGACAGCGATGACATTGGCCTTCGCCGCCTCGCGGGCAGCGCTGAGCACTGCCGCAATCTCAACCGGGTGATGCCCGTAATCATCAATGACAGTAACGCCGCCCGAAACCCCGGTCTTCGTAAAGCGCCGTTTGACGCCCTCGAAATTCGCCAACGAGAAACGGATCACTTCTTCGGGAATGTTCATTTCAACGGCGACTGCAATCGCGGCCAGGCAATTCTGCACATTGTGCATGCCGGGCATGGGAAGCGTGATTTTTTCTAAATGGCGCGTTGGCGAGCCGTCCGTCCCCTCCAAAACCACATCAAAGTGCGCACTTTGCTCGCGGAAGGTGACATTCTCAGCCCGTAAATCCGCTTGAGGATTCGTTCCGTAAGTCACGATCCGCCGATCACGTACTTGGGCAATAAGCGACTGAACTTCGGGATGATCAATGCACATGATCGCCGCGCCATAGAACGGCACATTTTCGACAAAGGTCTGGAAAGCAACCTTCTCATTTTCAAAACTACCGTAGTGATCCAGATGCTCCGGATCGATGTTCGTTACAACGGCAAGCGCTGCCGGCAATCGAATGAAGGTGCCATCGCTTTCATCGGCTTCCACAACCATCCATTCGCCTTCGCCTTTACGCGCATTTGTTCCGTAGGCGTTGATGATGCCCCCATTGATCACGGTCGGATCCATCGACGCCGCATCCAATATGGCGGCGACCATTGACGTCGTGGTTGTCTTGCCATGCGTGCCGCCAATGGCGACACACCATTTGAGCCGCATGAGTTCGGCCAACATTTCAGCTCGCCGGATCACCGGAACATGACGGCTTTTGGCCTCAATGATCTCGGGATTGTCGGCTTGAATAGCGGAGGAAGCGACCACAACGCGGGCTCCCGAGATATTGTCCGCAGACTGCCCAATGGAAACCGGAATCCCGAGTTGGCGCAAACGAACGACATTCGGATTTTCGATGGCGTCGCTGCCCTGGACTGTATATCCAAGATTGTGCATCACCTCGGCGATGCCGCTCATGCCGATACCGCCGATGCCCACAAAGTGTGTCGTTCCTATATCAAAGGGCCATGCTTTCATACCGGCGCTCCACGCGCGACCGCCGACTGTCCTAATGCCAGATCATCAACTAAGTCCGCCAATGCTTCTGTTGCCGCCGGTTTACCCAGCGACGCAGCCTTTTGAGCGGCCACGTTGAGCCTGGCAGGATCTTGAAACAATTGCCGCAAGAGTTGGCTCAACCGGTCCACTTGAAAATCCGGTTGTGGCATCAACCAACCGGCCCCCTGATCGGCAAGCAAGCCGGCATTGTAGGTTTGGTGATCATCCATCGCACTTGGTAAAGGAACGAGAATGCCGGGCCGGCCAATTGCGGCCAACTCCGTCACACTGGATGCACCGGCGCGGCAGAGCACAAGATGGGCATCCTCTATTTTTGAAGGCAGATCATCAAAAAAGGATCTCACATCCGCCGCGACACCTTGCGATTGATAGATATTTTGGACTTCTTCAATTTCCGGATCACGGCATTGCTGCACAATCTTCAAACGCGCGCGCAAATCTTCTGGGAGCCCGGAGATGGCTGCCGGGACGACTTCGGAAAAAACGCTCGCCCCCTGGCTACCACCAAAGACCAGCACATTGATCGGGGCCCCCTCGCCAGGCGCATTGTAAGACGACGCGGCACGCTGTCTGACATTGTCGCGGACAGGGTTGCCGGTAGTGACGACACGCGATTGAAGGCTTGGCGACAAGCCGCGAAGTTCAGGAAAAGTCGACGCAATCTTGGTGACAAAAGGAGCCAGCCGCTTGTTTACGCGACCAAGAACCGAGTTCTGTTCGTGAACACAACACGGCACCCTCAACAAAATACCCCCCATAACAGCCGGTAGGGATGGATAGCCTCCAAAACCAACAACGACATTGGGCCTCATTCGGAGCAATTTCCACGTCGCTTCGGCTATTCCGACTATGATGCTCAGCCCCGCAAAGAGGCGGCCAATAAGCGACCGGTTCGCAAAAGTCGCAGCCGACACTTCTACAATCGAAGCATTGGGAAATGACTTCGCGTATTCTTGGCCGCGCTTGTCGGTGATCAGAGTCAATTCGTAACCGCGCCGACCGAGTTCTTCCGCCAAAGCTTGTGCGGGAAACAAATGCCCGCCCGTGCCACCCGCTGCGATGACAACTGACTTTGATCTGTCATCCCCGCTCGTCATCGCAGAATAACTTCGTCAATATTGCCGACGGGACGGCGACGCGTGAGCGCGAGGGTCATGCCGATGGTCAAAGCAAGTGCGAGAAGCGATGATCCCCCGTAGGAGATAAACGGTAGTGTCATCCCCTTGGAAGGTAACAAATCGACATTAACGCCGAGATTGATCAGAGCCTGCATGCCAAACAGCATCACGAGCCCGCAAGCCCCCAATTGGATGTACTGATCTTGCTCACTTAAGGCGCGGGACAATCCACGCACAACGATAAACGCAAAAATGCCGATCAAGATAAGACAAAGAACCAGTCCATACTCTTCAGCTACGACCGCGAAAATATAATCCGTATGCGCATCGGGAAGGCTTTGCTTGACCCGCCCTTCACCCGGCCCACGCCCAAACAACCCACCATTGGCAAAGGCGCTGAGAGCTGTATCGACTTGATACGTGTCTCCGCTATCTGGGTTCATGAACCGATCGACGCGGCTGGAAACATGCGGCGCGAATAAATAAGCCCCATAGAGACCAAGCATGCCGAGACCGCCGAGCGCTACAATCCAAAGCCAAGACAAACCGGCCAGAAAAAACATCGCGCCCCAAACCAGCGACACGAGCGTTGCCTGTCCGAAGTCCGGTTGGGCCACTAGAAGCGCCAGCGTCAACGCCAACAGGCCGATGGCAATCCAGTTCCCAGGAATGCTCTGTTGTCGATTGGCCTCAGCAAATAACCAGGCACAAAGAACGATTAGAGCGGGCTTCACGAATTCCGAGGGCTGCAATGAAAAGGGCCCAAGAAAAAGCCACCGTTGGGCACCATTCTTTTCTGGCCCAATCAACAGCGTCGCAACCATACAAACGATTGCAACGATAAACATCAAACCCGCAAGCCGCCGAACCCCGCGCGGGCTTAACAGTGAGGTCAAAAAAATCAGCAACAAAGCCGGCGCAAAGAAGAACACTTGGCGATAAAAGAAGTGATATTCCGACAGTCCCATCTTCAACGCGATCGCGGGGCTGGCGGCCATTGACAGAATAACACCCCCGATCATGAGGGTTATGACGGCACTCAAAAACCAGCCATCGACCGTCCACCACCATCGTCCAAGCGTGCTTCGATCTGTGCGTGCGAAATTCATCATGCGACAGCACCGTTCTGCGAAAGGGAGTTTTGTAGTTGCTGAACCAAGCGCCGAAACGCGTCACCACGTGCTTCAAAGTCCGAGAATTGATCAAAAGAGGCGCAAGCAGGCGAAAACAGAACGACGGGCTCGTCACCTTCACATAAGGCCAGATCGCACATCACATGATCGAGCGCCGTCGACAGAGTCACCGCTTTCTCAAAGTCGACTTTCCCGGCGAGCGTCGTACTAAACTGATCAGATGCTTCCCCGATCAAGTAGGCTTTTTTAATGCGCGGAAAGAAATCTTGTAATTCGTCCAGATTGGCGCCCTTGGGTTGACCACCTGCGATCCACAAGACCTGATCAAAACACTCAAGCGCCCGCGCGGTCGCATCTACATTCGTTGCTTTGGAGTCATTGACGAATTCTACGCCACCTATCTTGCCCACATTTTCGAGCCGATGCGGCAATCCCGGAAATATACGTAACCCTTCGGCAATCGTGTCCGTCGAAACGCCAAGTGCTTTTGCGATACTGAAGGCAGCAGCAGCATTCTGCCAATTATGCCGGCCCTTCAGTGCGCGGCATTCGCTGAAGTCAACGATTTCTGTCGACGGCGAATTTGTGCCGTCAAACAAAATACCATCAATGGCGTAGACACCGCGGCCGAGTGTTTTGCCCACAGAAATGGGTATGATCGTACCGACACCATTTCCTGTGATCTGGGTGCAGATTTCTGATGTGTACCTGTCGTCGACACTGATTATGGCGGTATCCTGCCCGCCTTGCCCCGAGAAGATCCGGCGCTTGGCATCGACATAACCCTCCATACCACCATGGCGCTCCAAGTGATCTGGCGTGATGTTCAGAAGAACGGCAACATGCGCAGACAAGCTGGGCGTGAGATCGACTTGGTAAGACGAGACTTCCAACACGTAAATCGTGTCGTCTGTCGGCTCGGGCAATCCCAGCACCGCTTCGCCGATATTCCCGCCTATGCGCACATCGCAATTGGCGTGTCTGAGCACATGACCGGTCAGCGACGTTGTGGTTGACTTGCCATTTGTCCCTGTGATGGCGACCACTTTGACACCGTCATAGTTGGTGTTCAGCTCGCGAACCAGCAGCTCGATGTCCCCGACAATATCAACGTCATGTGACTTCGCAGCCAACACAACCGGATGGGGCGCAGGATGTGTAAGCGGGACGCCGGGGCTTAAGACAAGCACACTCAGTTCCGGCCATGGCAGTTCATCTAAAGTGCATGCTGTGAAGCCTTCTTCTGCGGCCGCCTCCATTCGGGGTTCGTCATCGTCACAGATGAGCACTTGCGCACCACCTCGGCGCAGAGCGCGGGCTGCGGCCATACCGCTTCGACCGAGGCCGAAAACAGCGACATGCTCTTCTGCGAAAATGCGAATGGGTATCATTTAGTCTATCGCAGCTTCAATGTTGTAAGACCTATAAGCGCCAAAACAAACGCTATGATCCAGAACCGAATGACAATGGTGGGCTCAGACCACCCCTGTTGTTCAAAGTGATGATGAATGGGCGCCATGCGGAACACCCGTTTGCCGGTCAGTTGGAACGACGCGACTTGGACCACCACAGAAACCAATTCGAGAACGAAAAGTCCGCCGATGATGACAAGGACCAATTCGTGTTTGGTTGCCACGCTGATGGTGCCCAGGGCACCACCCAGGGACAGCGATCCCGTGTCGCCCATAAACACCATGGCGGGCGGCGCATTGAACCAAAGGAAACCCAATCCGGCTCCAATAACGGCGCCGCATAATATCACCAGTTCATCTGTACCGCGGACAAAGTTGATTTGCAGATAGCTTGAGAAAATCTCGTTGCTGGTCAGATAAGCGATCAACGCAAAGCTCGCGATCGCGATCATGACAGGAACAATAGCCAGCCCGTCGAGACCGTCCGTTAGATTAACTGCATTGGATGTCCCAACAATGACGATGCCGGCGAAAACGACAAAGAACCAACCAAGATCAATCGCGACATCTTTCAGGAACGGAATGTTGACCTTACTCGCCAGGTCAGCACCCATAAGCGATTGCATCCACACGACCGCACCAAACGCAAAGGCAAACTCGACGAAGAGGCGTATCCGCCCCGAAACCCCGTCGCTCGATTGTTTGGTCACTTTAAGATAATCGTCGGCGAACCCAATGAATCCAAAGCTGCAGGTGATAAACAGAACCACCCAAACAAACTCGCTGGTCAGATCGGCCCACAATAGCGTGCTGACCACCATCGCCAGAAGAATGAGAAGCCCGCCCATCGTGGGCGTTCCCTTTTTGATGATGTGATGCTTGGGACCTTCTTCCCGGATGGGTTGGCCTTTTTTCTGCTTCTTCCGGAGCCAGTCGATCATCCGAGGTCCAATAAGAAGTGTTACAAGCAGCGCCGTCATAATGGCACCACCTGTTCGGAAGGTCGTATACTGAAAGACGTTTAGAATGCTGAACTGGTCACTGAGCGGCACGAGCAAATGATAAAGCAAGACTATCCCCTATGATGTTGGGCGTTCGGCTTGCCCCAAAGCCAACACGCCATCAACAATCGTTTTCATTTTGGTTCCGAGCGATCCCTTAACCATGACAATGTCGCCATCGCGAAGCTCGGTGCATATCTGTTCAACAAGATCTTTCGACGTTTTACTATGCTGGCCGCGAACTGTTTCGGGAAGCTCATCCCATAGCGCGGCCATGTGTTCGCCGACTGCGAAAACCAAATCGACTTTGCTTTCCTCAATCGGCTTTAGCAATTCCCGGTGCAACTTTTCCGAATGGACACCTAACTCCAACATGTCGCCGATAACAGCGATGCGCCGTCCGCCCCGTGCAGGACTGCTGAGCGACAGAACCTCCAACGCCGCACGCATGGAAGCGGGATTGGCGTTGTAGCTTTCGTCAATCAACTCAAGGTGTCGATCACCCCATTTTACTTGATGACGCGCGCCGCGACCGTCAGGTGGTGCAACGGTGGCCAGAATCGGCAGAACTTTCTCAAGATCAAGCCCGAGCGCCTTTAGAGCAAGCAGCACCGCCAAAGAGTTTTTGACGCTGTGATGGCCGGGCAATCCCACATTGTATGAGACCCGATGCCCCTCAATATCCGCAACCACATCTGTCGAATGGCTGAAAGGCGTCGTCTCGACGATACGCGCAGCAGCGTCAGCGGCCTCTCCGAAGGTCTGTACATTGGTGACGCCATAGGACGACGCTTTTTCGACAACACGACCAAGCTGCGGGATATCACCGTCAACAATGGCTACACCACCGGGCAGCAATCCGGCAAAGATATCCGCTTTTTCGTCAGCGATGCCGTCCACTGTTTCGAAAAATCCAAGATGAACGGCTTGAACCGTTGTGATGATCGCAACATGAGGCCGAACCAGCTTGGCCAATGGCGCAATCTCGCCCGGATGATTCATACCGATTTCAAAAACGCCATAGTCAGTGTTCGCCGGCATGCGCGCGAGCGTTAGCGGAACGCCCCAGTGATTGTTGTAAGAAGCTACCGACGCGTGAGCGTTGCCAAATTGACCTAAAATGCGGCGTAGTATTTCCTTCGTGCTTGTTTTTCCCGCGCTACCAGTGACAGCTACAGTCTTTGCGCCGGTCCGATCCCGTGAAGCGCGCCCGATATCATTGAGCGCCCGCAACGTATCTTCGACAATCAACAGATTTCGGTCCGGAAAGTCATGGGCACTGGTAACAAGTGCCGCCGCGGCTTGGTTCTCGAACGCCGCCTCAACAAAGAGATGCCCGTCGCGGTTATCGCCCTCTAGTGCGACAAACAAATCGCCCGGGGCAAGCGTGCGCGTATCGATCGATACACCGTTGATTGACCAATCACCTGTCGTTTTACCACCACAGGCCGTAGCCAAATCTGATGCAGTCCAAAGAGGCACGGCACTCATAGCGCAGCTCCCGGCATCCCAATGGAACTGCGCGCGACTTTGGCGTCGTCGAATTCCATAACTTCATCGCCGATAATCTGACCTGTTTCGTGCCCCTTTCCGGCAATAAGAACCACATCGCCCGATACCGCCTCGTCAATCGCGGCACCGATTGCTTCTCGCCTGTCGGCAATCTCAATAGCTCCTGGCGCCTGCGCGAGAATTTCTGCCCGGATAGAAGCGCTATCCTCCGTCCGCGGATTATCATCAGTCACGTAAACCATATCAGCATTTGCCTGCGCAATCGCACCCATCGCAGGCCTCTTGCCACGATCACGGTCCCCACCACATCCGAAAACGAGGAGCAGCCGGCCATCAACATGTGCACGCACGGACGTCAAAACAGCAGTCAACGCGTCCGGTGTATGCGCATAATCTACATAAATGGGGACATCTTTTTCTTTTTTGCCAACTAGCTCAAGGCGGCCGGCGACACCCTGTAAATGTCCGAGCGCCTCGGTAACTATCTCGACGGAGTCGCCCGCAGCAATGGCACACCCAGCGGCAACAAGTGCATTCGTCACCTGGAAAGTGCCAACAAGAGGCAGCTTGAATTCAATCGGCTTTCCGGCGATTTCAATCCTAGCCTGTTGCCCATCTGACAATGCATGGATCGAGACAACTTTTATGTCTTGACCTGACCGGCCAACCGTTATGACGTCGTGCTGATGCCCCCAGCACACAGATTCAAACTGATCAAAATAATCGGCATCCGCATTGAGGACTGCACGGCCGCCACGTTCCATAACCGTATTGAACAAGCGCAGCTTCGCAGAGACGTAATCGGCAAAATCTTCATGATAATCGAAATGGTCGCGCGTGAGTGTTGTCATCGCTGCCACATCGGGAGCAACGCCATCGAGTCGGAACTGATCAAGCCCATGGCTAGAAGATTCGAGCGCCAGATGAGTGACACCGGCGCGGTGAAGGCCCGACAAATGTTCATGAATCGCAACAGGGTCTGGCGTCGTATGTCCCAATTCGGCTTTGTAGGGCTTCGCGCCGCTCGCTTCGATGCCGAGCGTCCCCATGCTTGCAGCTTTTCGCCCAGCATGTTCCCAAATCTGACGCAAGAATGAGGCGACCGAAGACTTCCCATTCGTTCCAGTCACCGCAACGATCGTGTCGGGCCGCGCGCTATAGAATGTACTGGCCATAAGTGACAAGGCGCGTCGCGGATTTTCGTCAACAATCAACGGAACATCGCCAAGCTCGCAGGAAACACGCGCACGCATTTCCGCTGTACACAGAATACCTGCCGCGCCATTTTCGATCGCTTGGCCAACAAACTGGGCGCCGTCCAACTTCGTCCCGGCGATGGCAAAGAAGAGGAAGCCTGGCTGAACTTGGCGGCTGTCTGCGGTCAGCCCAACGACATCCACACCCGCGAGACCGGGCGGGATTTCCGCGCCTGCATTGCCATCAAGGGCATTTAGGAGCTCGTTGAGCCGCATAGATGTCACTCTTCAACAGAAGCCAGTATCGTTTTTCCACTGTCGTTCGACGGTTCAACAGCCATGATGGGGCCTATGCGACGAACAATTTCCCCAACGGTAGGCGCTGCTGTCCAACCTGCCGTCGCATAGCCATAGGTGTCTTTCGTCCCCTTCGGTTCATCCAACAGCGCCAATACGACAAATTTTGGGTCATAAGATGGAAAGATTCCCAAAAACGAAGAAATCAATGCTTTACGGTTGTATCCCTTTGCACGTGGTTTTTCGGCTGTTCCTGTCTTGCCCGCAACCGAATAGCCCTCGACCTCCGCCTTACCGCCCGTACCATCACGGACCACCATGCGCATGAGTTCCAAGACTTGTTCACTGGTTTCCTGGCGGATAACCCTGTCTTGTGGACGCTTTGCGACATGACCCTTGCGCAGCAAGGTCGGCTTTACACGGTAGCCGCCATTGACCAACGAACTGGCGGCTGCCGCCATGTGAACCGGGCTGACCGCGATCCCGTGGCCGTAAGACATCGTCATAGAAGTGATTTTGCGCCACTCCTGAACAAGGGGACGTCCGACTTCCGACAGTTCGAGATCAGGACGGTCGAAAAGACCGAACCTGGCAAGGAACTCGCGATGGCCGGAAATGCCGGTAGCCAGCGCCATACGGGCTGACGCTATATTGCTTGAATGAATGAGCACCTCAGGCACCGTCAACCAACGGCGTTCGGGGTGATAGTCAGAAATCGTAAAGCGCCCAACCTTGATTGGATGACGAGCATCAAATTTGGTGGACAGCGTCGCGATCCCTTTGTCCAGAACCATCGCAGCGGTGAAGGCTTTGAACGTCGATCCCATTTCGTAAACCGACAAGGTTGCCCGATTGCGGCGTGCGTCTTCAGGGAACTCCATCACGCTATTCGGATCAAAATCCGGCAGCGAAACAAGTGCAATGATCTCACCCGTATTGACATTCATAACAACGCCAGCGCCACCCAGAGCATTGAACTCCTCAATTGAGGCCTGCAATTCATCGGCAACGGCGTGTTGAACCCGCGTGTCAATGCTCAACTTCACAGGCAATCTGCTTGGACCACGAGAATCAATGACGTCTTCCATTGATTTTTCAATCCCGGCAATACCTACATTGTCTGGACGCGACACATATCCCACTACATGTGCTGCAAGGTTTCCATGCGGATAAATACGCGTGACGGTTTCCTTGAATTTAATTCCCGGCAAACCAAATTGATAAATATGCCGCTGAATTTCAGGCGTCACATTTCGCTTGATCGGAACATAGGCGCTACCGGTTGACAGCTTCTTTGCCAACTTCCCCGCATCAACATCTGGAAACACACTAGCGAGCTTGTGCGCCGTTTCAGTTGGATTCCAAATAAGCCGCGCATCGGCATAAAGTGTCGGCAATGGAATGTCTGTCGCTAACACTTCCCCATTGCGATCGACGATATCCAATCTTGTTGTCGGCCCACCGTTAGAGGCCGAACGAGTGATACCACCCTGTTCGTGCAAAACTGTCAGTTCAAGTGCGCGGGCGCCAAAAATGATGAAGCATAATCCGAACAGGTACATCGCAAATTTAATGCGCGGGCGACCATTTTGCGCAGAGGGTTTCGAACGTTCTTCCCGACGCAATCCGCCAACCAAATCATGAGTTGCGGTTTTGGGAAAATTTGTATTCACGACTTCGCGCTCCTTCTCCACCTAAGTCCAGCGACTTTTCTTGCCTGTTATTGAACTTCTTCGAAGAGAAAGTTGGGCGAAGCCTCATAAGCTTCGATGATGTCACCAACGGTCATGTATCTTGGGTTTCTGTCTTCTCGAGGTTCGTTCTTTTTCCGAACAGCGACAAGCGACGTTAAATCATCGACGGAAACAATTTGTGCCGTATCGATCGGCGCCAAGCTGAGGTGTTCCTTGCTCAATGCTTGGATCCGATCTGCTTGGTTCAAGAACGCCCATTCCGCGCGCGCCATCTTGATCGCATCAATTTCCTTCTTGATGTCTGTTTCAATGCGCGTAAGGTTTTCTTTGAGATCTCCGGTTCTGTCTTTTACGCCGTAGTTTGCGAGGATGACGGTGACCATCAGGGCAAACAATGCGATGTTCATGAATCTCATTTTTAAAGCACTTTCTCGATCAAGGGGGCGCCAGTCTGAAACTGACTTTGCTGCTCGGTCCAAGGCGGATTGTGGGTGCGTTCTGCAACCCGAAGCTTGGCAGAACGCGACCTTGGGTTATTCTGAATTTCTTCGGATGATGGTTTGCGCACCTCACGCCCAACAATGGCGAAGGAAGGTGCAGGCTGCGACGAATCCTCTGGCACATAACGGGATGGTCCCGGCAGTTTTCCCGCCCGCTCTCTGAGGAATTGCTTCACAACACGATCATCTAAAGATTGGAATGTGAGAATGGCTAAGCGACCACCCGGCTTCAAGATCTTCTCCGCCGCGATCAGTCCACGAACCAATTCACCCACTTCATCATTCACAAAAATCCGCAACCCCTGGAATGTTCGCGTCGCCGGATGAATCTGCGATTTTCCAGGACGACGGGGGAATAACGACTCAACCAACGATGCCAATTCGTCTGTCGTCTCAATGCGTTTTTCGTTGCGTTTGGCAATGATGGCAGCAGCAATGCGCCGCGCCTTCTTCTCTTCGCCATAAACGCCGATAATTTTCGCCAAGTCGGATTCATCAAATGAGTTGACGATCTCTTCGGCCGATTGGCCTGACTGCGACATCCGCATGTCTAATCGGCCGGCGCGCATAAAAGAAAATCCTCGCTCAGCCTGATCAAGCTGCATGGAAGAAACACCGAGATCAAGGCCAACGCCATCGACTTTGCCCGCTTGTTTCACTTGCGTCAGATCAGCCATGGCACTGAATGCACTATGCACAACTGTCAACTTGCCCGACCAACGCTTGAGGAGCGCCTGCGCTCCGCGCACAGCATCCGGATCTCGATCAATCGCTATAACGGCGCAGTCAGCCGCACAGAGCAGAAGTTCGGTGTGGCTGCCGCCTCCAAATGTTCCGTCCACATACAATCCGTCGTCGACGGGGGCCAGTCCTTGGACAAATTCTGTAGGCATTACCGGAATGTGGGGCACCTGTTGCATCACGTAGCCTCTCCCGAGGATGCAATGCCGCCTGCGAGCAGACCTTTGCGGTTTTGAGATTGATCCCGCTCTTCCATGACTTGGTACGTTTCCGGATTCCAAATCTGGAACTTGAAGCCCAATCCGACGAAGGCGACCTGATCCTGAAGACCAGCGTGATTCACAAACGGTTCCGGAAGCTTGACACGGCCTTCCTGATCCCAGCTTAGCTCCTCAATGCCGCCGAGCGTTTTGCGTGCAATTTCGTCATATTCGTCGCTGAACGGATCGAGCTTCGCCAATCGTTCTTCCATCGACTTCATCAGCACGTCACCAAAGCCTTCAATCGATGGACCATTGAAGGACTTGAAGCAAAAGACGCTTGAGGAGTCTTGTGAAGCCAGCGCGTGGCGCACTTTAGCAGGGACCGAAACACGGCCCTTGGCATCAATCTTATTCACTACCGTTGAAACAAACGGCGCCACGATTCTCTGTCCCTCAGCTTGCCGCAAACTTGAGTATTGAAACGTAGTGTTCGCTCTAAAAAGAAGCTTGCGACCCTTGTCAGACCCTATTTGGGCTCAACTGGGATATCATGGGACTGGATGGGCAGTCAAATGGAAGTACTTGTTCGATAAAGGTTTTTTAGTCTTTGTCGCCTCTGGTATTCTTCGAACATAAGAAGAACATTTAACACAGATTGCAAAATCCGCGCAACATGTTGTGGGAATACTTGGGCATCGCACCAAATACCTTCTCGCCTAATTTCTTAAAGCCGGAGTCTTAACGCCTGATTAAGTTCCGTGAACAAACCCCAAACAGGCATTTCAAACAGGACGTGAAGATATGCCAGATGACCTGTAAGCCGGGTTCTGTGTCTATCCGTGCGGACAGCGATGGCTATTCATCTAGGATGGCCGTTTCCAACCATCTCGCGCGACCGACCCGAGGTGCCGCTCGAGAACAAGCGCCATGCACCTCCTATTTGGTCTTGCTCCCGGTGGGGTTTACCCTGCCGAACATGTTGCCATGTTCGCGGTGCGCTCTTACCGCACCCTTTCACCCTTACCTCAAAAAGGCGGTTTGCTTTCTGTGGCACTTTCCCTGGAGTCACCTCCGCCGGGCGTTACCCGGCACCGTGTTCCCATGGAGCCCGGACTTTCCTCTGCCCAAAGACAGCAGCCATCCGGTCATCTGACACTGCGAAGCTGGTTGTTTTGGGGGGCTTAGTCAATAGCACGCAACAAGGCGTCGAGAACGGCGGAAGTTTCAGCATCAAAGACTCCATCGATATTCGATTGTCGAAAATGCCGCTGAAAAGCGATGACAACATATTGGGTTTGGGCATCCCATTCACCGGACTGATCCAGTCCGTACCCAAAGTTCGCCAAGCGCTTTTGAACTTCCGCAATCTCTGACGCCTGTTTTGGCGCGCGAAAACTCTGATCAACTGAGATTTGGTTATGGGCCACCCAGAGCCCGATGCCCTGATCGGCAAGTCCCGCCCAATCGAATTTTTCCCCGGGATCGGTCTTCCGTGCCGGCGCCACATCCGAATGTGCCACGACATTTCTCTTTTCGATGTTGTGCCGGTCGATCACTTCTCGTGACAGGGCCGCAACTGACTGCATCTGCACATCTGGAAAATCCACATATCCGAATTCGTGACCCGGGTTGACGATCTCAATGCCAACAGAACGCCCGTTAACCTGTTCATACCCCCGCCAGGAAGAAACACCCGCATGCCATGCACGCTTTTCTTCGGGAACATGTCGATAAACCACGCCGTCCACGTCAACGGTATAGTGAGCGCTGACTTTCGCTTCAGGGTCGGTCAGACGTTGTAACGCCGCTTCACCGGAAACCATCCCTGTGTAGTGGAGGATAAGCATATCGATTGGTTCATCGACGTCGCGATCGTCCTGGTTAGGTGAAGGTCTCTCAACAAAAGTTAGGTGTGACGGCATATTTCGCACATGAACTACAAACCCAGGAATGAGTACTTGCAGCTAACTTAGAGGTTTCGTTCTTTCGCAATCTGATCATAGGCCGCGTTGATCGACGCCAGCTTGTCGTTGGCCATTTGAACAAATTCTTCCGGCACGCCGCGCGCGATCAGGCTATCTGGATGGTTTTCCCGAACCAATCTTTTGTAGGCTCGTTTTAGATCTTCGTCTTCAATTTCGCGCTGGACACCCAAAATGACATAGGGGTCAGCTTGATCCGGGCCAAGATGACTTGAGCGGATACGGGCGAATTCACCAGCCGAGAAACCGAAAATCTCCGCTACATTTTCCAAATATTGCGCTTCGAGTTCATGCACCACGCCGTCGGCTTTGGCGATGATGAACAAACCGTCAAGCACATCCTCCAAAACACCTGGCTTGTCTTTAAACAGCGAAGTCAATTGCTGCGCATACAAGTCATAGCCGGCAACATCTTGACGTGCGAGATCGAAAACGCGCCGGACATTCTCTCTCTCGCCGGGCGGCACCTCAAAGATTTTGTTGAATGCCTCGATTTCGTCTTGGGTGACTATGCCATCTGCCTTGGCCATCTTGGCGCTCAGTGCAATCACCCCAATCGTAAACGCAATTTGGGACGTCCCCACCTGCGTCCAATCCGAATCAAGGGCAAAGTGGCCCGCAAGACCACCTACAATCGCACCGATCGGCCCGCCGATCGCAAACCCCGCCACGCCGCCGGCTAATTTTCCCCAAATTGACATAACAAATCTATTTTAAGGCAATCATCCGAGAATTGCGACGCGACCTCTTGAACAGGCAAACATGAATCAGCTCAAAGAAATGAGATACATTAAAAGCATCTTGCCTGGATGTCCCTCAACATGATGGCTGCAGTATGACCGGAGCTTGGGAATTTTGGATCGATCGTGGCGGCACGTTCACGGACATTGTTGGCCGGCGTCCAGATGGTTCAACAGTTACCCACAAACTGCTGTCTGAGAATCCTGAGCGCTATGAAGATGCCGCCGTCCAAGGCATCCGGGACTTGCTTGATTTGCGCACCGAAGAACCGCTCCCCGCAGACAAGATTAATGCTGTCAAAATGGGAACAACGGTCGCGACGAACGCACTGCTTGAACGCAAGGGCGAACAGACCTTACTGGTGACGACTCGCGGCTTTGGCGATGCATTACGCATTGCTTATCAAAATCGCCCGAACCTGTTTGCCCGCGAAGTTATTCTTCCCCAACCGTTGCAGTCAGATGTCATCGAGGCCGTTGAACGCATCGATGTCGAAGGCAGGGTAGATATCGCTCTTGACACAGATCATCTCGAAGAGCGCCTAGTGAATTTCTTCGAACGCGGCTACAGAAGCGTGGCCATCGTCTTCATGCATGGGTACCGCTATCCGCAGCACGAACTCGCGGCAGCGGAAATCGCACGAGAACTTGGGTACACGCAAATCTCTGTCAGTCACCAAGTGAGTGCTTTGATGAAGCTCGTCAGCCGTGGCGACACGACGGTTGTTGACGCCTATCTCACCCCCATTCTGCGCCGATACGTCGATCGCGTTGCCTCTAAACTCGGCTCGAAGGAGAACGGGCCACAACTCATGTTCATGCGCTCCAGTGGCGGGCTTACGGAATCCTCTCTTTTTCAAGGCAAGGACGCTATTCTTTCGGGACCCGCCGGAGGCGTGGTGGGTTCGGTAGAAACCTGCAAAAAGAAAGGATTCGAGAAGATCATAGGGTTCGATATGGGCGGCACATCGACCGATGTCTGCCATTTCGCGGGAACCTATGAACGTACGCAGGAAACACCTGTTGCCGGCGTCCGGATGCGCGCACCTATGATGATGATCCACACCGTCGCTGCCGGTGGTGGCTCGATTTTGTCCTACAAAAACGACCGTTTTCAGGTCGGCCCCGAATCTGCGGGTGCCAATCCGGGCCCAGCCTGTTACCGGCGAGGCGGTCCGCTCACCGTCACAGACGCCAATGTTTGTGTCGGCAAACTTGTGCCTGAATTCTTTCCGCGCGTATTTGGCGAGAGTGGTGATTTGCCCCTGGATCCCAATATTGTCCGCGAAAGGTTTCAGCAGCTCACGGAGCGCATCGGTAACGATCGCAGCATCGAAGAAGTGGCAGACGGTTTTCTGGCAATTGCAATTGAGAATATGGCTCAGGCCATCAAGAAACTATCTGTCCAGCGCGGCTATGATGTCACGGAATATACACTCGCCTGCTTTGGCGGCGCGGGCGCACAGACGGCGTGCCGCGTAGCCGATGCGCTTGGCATGTCTAGAATATTCATTCACCGTTACGCCAGCATTTTATCAGCCTACGGAATGGGACTTGCGGACATCAGGGCGAGTCGCAATCAGGCCGTCGAACAAGAACTGACGGAAGAGTTGGTAGCTGACCTTGAAAGCCCCTATCGCAAATTGCAAGGCATCGTCTTTAGCGAAGTCTCCAGCCAAGGTATTGCTGACAAGAACATTCAAATCGTGTGCTATGCAGACATCAAATATGCCGGCACCGATACAGCGCTCACCATTCCTTTCACAAACACCAAAGAAATTAACAACCGCTTCGTCGCCGATCATCAGGCGCAATTTGGTTTCTCCGATCCGTCAAAGAAACTGATCGTTGAGTCCATTTCAGTCGAAGCAATAGGTGCAACTGAAAAACCAAATCTATCCCAGTCGCCATCGCAAAAAGCAGAAGTCAAACACCAAGGTGAATCGCCTACGCGGTTTTACACGTTGGGCCAATGGCATGACGCACAAGTTCATTATCGCGACGCTTTGATGCCGGGCCGACCTGTGCAAGGACCGGCTTTGGTGGTGGAACCGCACAGCACGATTGTGGTTGAGCCGGGCTGGTCGGCCCAAACGGATGACGAAGGCAGCGTTGTGCTTGAACGCGTCACAGAGCGGGCCAAAGAAACAGCTATCGGTACGACCGCCGACCCCGTCATGCTCGAAATTTTCAACAATCTGTATATGAGCATCGCGGAACAGATGGGCGCGACATTGGAAAAGACGGCGTCATCGGTAAACATCAAAGAACGCCTGGATTTCTCGTGTGCAATCTTTGATGCAGAAGGTCATTTGGTGGCGAACGCACCGCACATGCCCGTTCATCTTGGGTCCATGGGCGAAAGTGTCCAAACCATAATCCGCAAGAACGAGAACTCAATGCGGCCGGGCGATATGTTTGTTTTGAATGCGCCCTACAATGGCGGGACGCATTTGCCGGATGTTACCGTCATTGCTCCGGTATTCGATGAAGAAGGAGAGCGCGTTCTCTTCTACACGGCCGCCCGTGGACACCATGCAGACATCGGCGGCATCACGCCTGGCTCAATGCCAGCACATTCCAAAACGGTGGATGAGGAAGGCGTTCTGATTGATAACTTCAAGCTCGTGTCCGAAGGCTTGTTTCGCGAGCAAGAGATCAAAGACGTTCTCCTCAACGCTCAATTTCCAGCACGTAACGCGAAACAAAACATTGCGGATCTAAAAGCCCAAGTGGCGGCCTGCAACAAAGGCATTCAAGAACTCAATAGGATGATCGATCATTTCGGCCTCGACGTTGTGTCCGCCTACATGCAGCACGTTCAGGACAATGCCGAAGAATCCGTACGACGCGTCATTGATCGGTTGGAGGACGGCTCTCATCAAATCGAGATGGATGATGGCGCGAGGATTGCCGTGCAGATACACGTCGATCATGAGAACCGCTGCGCGACTGTGGACTTCACCGGTTCATCAGAACAACAACACTCGAATTTCAACGCTCCGGCCCCAGTGGCGAAGGCGGCCGTCCTTTATGTGTTTCGCTGTTTGGTGGACGACAATATTCCGCTCAACGCGGGCTGTTTGAAACCGATCGATACTATTTTGCCTGCCGGTTCCATGCTGAACCCCAGTTACCCGGCCGCCGTTGTCGCGGGGAATGTTGAGACCAGCCAAGCGGTCACAGATGCTTTGTTTGCCGCCTGTAAGGCGATGGCGGCGGCCCAGGGCACCATGAACAATCTGACCTTCGGCAATGCTCAGTACCAATACTACGAAACCATCTGCGGAGGTTCGGGTGCCGGTCCGGCCTTTGACGGCACGGATGCCGTGCACACACACATGACCAACTCACGCCTGACAGATCCCGAGGTGCTTGAATGGAGATTCCCAGTTTTAGTTGAGTCCTTCCATATCCGGCGCGGTTCCGGCGGCGGCGGGAAGCACAAGGGTGGAGATGGATCGGTGCGGCGCCTTAAATTCCTAGAAAAAATGGAAGCCTCAATTTTGTCGAACCGGCGCCGCGTGCGGCCGAGCGGCCTTGAGGGCGGCCATCCGGGCAGCACCGGCCGCAACAGTATTTTGCGGAATAGCGGCAGGCTCGAAATCCTAAATGCCTGCGATCAAACGATTGTCGAAGCTGGAGAAGTGCTGATCATTGAAACGCCGGGTGGTGGAGGCTACGGCTCCGATGACAACGATGTTTGAATGTAACCCTGGTCAACTCAAGTATAAATTTCAAAGGATGCTCTGAATACTTAAGCTCTCTGAAGATCTCTTGAAAACGAATCAGTTCAAATTTCTATGTTTTGTGTAAAACCGTCACAAATATCATGCACGGCCAAACATATTGCACTGCAAAATGCCGATCGAAGCTTGCATCTGAGCAATTTTCATTTTTTCCACTGAAACCTCAGCGCGATAGCAAGGTTTCGTTAACCACAATATTCAAGTGATTCGGCCGCCTTGCGGCGCACCAGAAACGAATCATGCACCGCAGCAACGAATTTTGTTTTTGTGAATGCCATTTCAGGGCAGACTGCGCGCGTCTGAAACGACAAAAGGTGAAAGACGTGAGCTTAGGCTACATTACGACCGGCTTTGTATTCGCGTTTATTGGCGCGATCATCGTAGGGGTACTTTAGGCGATTGCCCATGTCACTCGGCACCGATTTGGACTGGGGTCGATTGGACAGACAAAAAGACTAACTGAACGACAGAACAAGAGAAAAGAAGCCGGCCCCGTTGGGGCCGGCTTTTCTATGTCTGATCTAAGTTTGAACCATTCAGTCCCCGCCGATCCGCCTTGACGGAGCCGCAAATGAAAACCGTGCTAGGCGGCCTTCGGCTTCGCCGGCGCATAGTTCAAGATCGGCGACAACCAGCGCTCGACTTCCAAGAGCGACATACCCTTGCGGACGGCATATTCTTCGACTTGATCTTGTTCGATCTTACCAACCCCAAAATAGTGGCTGTCAGGATGACTGAAATAAAGTCCGCTGACGGACGCGCCCGGCCACATGGCAAAGCTTTCGGTCAATTGAATGCCTGTGTTTTGTTCTGCTTTTAGCAGATCAAACAGTGTTGCCTTTTCAGTGTGGTCGGGCTGCGCCGGGTAACCGGGGGCCGGCCGTATGCCCTGATACTTCTCGGCTATCCGCTCTTCGTTCGACAAGGACTCTGAAGCCGCAAATCCCCAGAATTCCCGCCGGACCCGTTCGTGCATGTGTTCTGCAAATGCTTCAGCTAACCGATCAGCCAACGCCTTCAACAGAATGGACGAATAGTCATCGTTTTTGTCTTCGAACAGCTTCGCGGCGTCATCCTCGCCTATGCCGGCCGTCACAGCAAATCCGCCAATGTGGTCCGCCAAACCTGTTGACTTGGGCGCGACAAAATCCGACAGCGCAATGTTCGCCCGATCGTTTTTTCGCGCCATCTGTTGCCGCAAAGTATGAAACTTGGCAAGAACCTGCGTCCGGCTTTCGTCCGTGTAGAGCTCAATATCATCTGTATCCGTGGCATTTGCCGGCCAAAGCCCAACGACAGCAGACGCTTTGACCCACTGTTCATCTATCATGCGCTCGAGCATGGATTGAGCATCTGCAAACAGGGTTCGTGCCGCTTCCCCCAATTTTGGGTCGTCCAATATCAGAGGATAACGCCCTGCTAGTTCCCATGATTGGAAGAACGGTGTCCAATCAATGTAGTCAACCAACGTCTTCAGATCATAGGTCTCAAATGTCTTGAGACCCGTGAATTGGGGCTTGGGTGGTTCATAGCCTTGCCAATCGATCGCAAATCTATTGGCACGCGCTGCAGAAATAGACTGGCGCACCTGTTCTTTTTGCCCTTTCGCATGCTGATCTGCCACGCGCCGATACTCATCGCGAATATCCGTGATGTAAGCGTCACGATGTTCCTCGGACAGAAGACTGGAGGCGACACCAACAGCCCGCGATGCATCCGTGACGTAAACCGTCTGCCCGCGGTCATAGTTGGGATGGATCTTGACCGCCGTATGCAAACGGCTGGTCGTCGCCCCGCCAATGAGTAGCGGCACGTCAAATCCTTCTCGTTCCATTTCCGCCGCCACGTGGCACATCTCGTCCAGGCTCGGCGTGATGAGGCCAGACAGACCAATCATATCGACCTTCTCCGCGCGCGCCGTTTCCAGGATTTTTGTGGTTGGCACCATGACGCCAAGGTCGACCACTTCGAAATTGTTACACTGAAGCACAACACCGACAATGTTCTTTCCGATATCGTGAACGTCACCTTTGACTGTCGCCATCAAGATCTTGCCTTTTGCAGACTGCCCCTCGGTACCGGTGCGCTTCTTCTCCTCTTCCATAAAGGGCAGAAGATGCGCGACGGCTTGTTTCATGACACGCGCGCTCTTCACGACTTGCGGCAAAAACATTTTGCCATCTCCGAACAAATCGCCCACGACATTCATGCCGTCCATCAGGGGACCTTCGATCACATGGAGCGGACGTTCCGCCTTCAAGCGCGCTTCTTCCGTATCTTCGATAATGAAGTCCGTGATGCCGTTCACAAGAGCATGAGATAGGCGTTGTTCAACACTTTGCTCACGCCAACTAAGATCGACGACTTTTGCTTGGGCGCCGTCCCCTTTGAATTCATCTGCAATCTCCAGAAGGCGTTCCGTCGCGTCCTCACGGCGATTGAATAAAACGTCCTCTACCCGCTCTCTCAGTTCCGCCGGAATATCTTCGTAAACAGCAAGCTGGCCGGCATTGACAATGCCCATATCCATACCGGCCTGAATGGCATGATACAAAAATGCCGAATGCATCGCTTCGCGAACCCGCTCATTCCCGCGAAATGAGAACGAGATATTAGAGACGCCGCCGGACACATGTGTTCCTGGCAGCTCTTCGCGGATGCGTTTCGCCGCATGGATAAATTCGATGGCATAATTGTTGTGTTCTTCGATTCCCGTTGCCACAGCAAAAATGTTTGGATCAAAGATGATGTCCTCAGGTGGAATACCCACCTGCTCTGTCAGGATCTTGTAAGACCGAGCAGCAATTTCGAACTTTCGCTCTGTCGTTTCGGCCTGACCATCCTCGTCAAACGCCATCACAACTACCGCGGCGCCGTAACGTTTGATCAGCCTTGCTTGCTCGATGAAGGGCTCCTCACCTTCTTTCAGGCTGATCGAATTCACGATGCCTTTTCCTTGAAAGCACTTTAGCCCCGCTTCGATGACTGGCCATTTTGATGAGTCGATCATGACCGGCACGCGTGCAATATCCGGCTCTGACGCAATCAGATTCATGAACTTGGTCATGGCTTCGACACCGTCGAGCAAGCCTTCGTCCATATTGATATCGATCACTTGCGCGCCGTTCTCGACCTGTTGCCGCGCAACCGCAGCAGCCGTCTCGTAATCGCCATTTTTGATGAGTTTTCGAAAGCGTGCCGAGCCCGTCACATTGGTCCGCTCACCGACATTCACAAAGTTGGTATCCGGGCCGATGACAAAAGGTTCGAGCCCCGACAATCGAAGCCGTGGTTCAAGTTTTGGTGGCACACGCGGCGGCAGCCCTTTGATAACCTCGCCAATCGCAGCAATATGCTCCGGAGTCGTGCCACAACAACCCCCAACGATATTCACAAGACCACTGCGCGCAAATTCGCCGATGAGTTTTGACATGGACTCCGGCGTTTCGTCATAGCCACCCAATTCATTGGGCAAGCCCGCATTGGGATGCGCACTCACAAAGGTTGTGACAACACGAGACAATTCCTCAATGTGCGGTCGCAACTCCTTGGCGCCCAGCGCGCAGTTCAATCCCACGCTAAAGGATGGCGCGTGACTCACCGAATGCCAAAACGCTTCAGGTGTTTGTCCGGACAGCGTACGACCCGACATATCCGGAATGGTTCCCGACACCATGATCGGCAACCGATAGCCCAAGTTATCGAATACAGTTTCGATGGCGAACAGCGCCGCCTTTGCATTTAACGTGTCGAAACTGGTTTCGACCATGATGATGTCGGCACCGCCGTCAATCAGCCCTCTCGTTGCTTCCCCGTAGGTCTGACAGAGTTGATCGAATGTGATGTTTCGAAATCCGGGATCGTTGACATCAGGCGAAATAGACCCCGATCGATTGGTAGGCCCCAATACGCCGGCGACAAATCGTGGGACTTCACTTTCGGACCCGACAAAGGCGTCTACGGCCTCACGCGCGCAACGTGCACCAGCATGGTTGAACTCATAAACAAGGTCTTCCATCCCATAGTCAGCCAATGAAGGCGCATTCGAGATAAAAGTGTTGGTCTCGATGATGTCGGCGCCGGCCCGCAGATTCGCGGTATGGACTTCTTTAATCAGATGAGGCTGCGTGATCGTGAGCAGCTCGTAATTGCCCTTCAGCTCGCGATCAAAATCCGCAAACCTTTCACCACGAAAATCCTCCTCGGCGAGCTTGTGATGCTGCAACATTGTGCCCATTGCACAATCCAACAGTAGGATCCGCTCACGGACGGTTTCTTCCAAATATTGAACGCGCTGTTCGCGTGTCATAATCGCACTTCCCAAATTGATAGAGTTTTCAGGTATTGACGGCACTACCTGTGGGCCGCATGCCCAGAATGTGACAGATCGCATAGACCAGGTCGTAGCGATTCATTGTGTAAAAGTGAAACTGCTCGACGCCCTGTTCATTGAGGCGCAAACACAATTCAACCGCCAAGGATGACGCAACCAGCTTTCTCGTTTCTGCGTCTTCATCAAGGCCATCAAAGAGGTCGTACATCCATTGGGGAACAGAGGCGCCGGCCCGCAAAGCCATACGTGCTGCCCCCTTAAAGTTCGAGACCGGCATAATCCCCGGCACGATCGGGATCGTGATGCCAGCTGCGCGCGCGCGCTCGACGAAATCGAGATACATTTCCGGTTCAAAAAAGAACTGTGTGATCGCACGTGTCGCGCCCGCATCAATCTTGCGTTTCAGCATATCAAGATCTTCATCCGGCCCCGACGCGTCTGGATGAACTTCTGGATAGCACGCCACGCTGACCTCAAAATCGCCGAGCTTCTTGATCCCCGTAATCAGCTCAGCACTCGATTGATAGCCATCCGGACGTGGCGAGAACTTCTCTCCGATGCCGTCCGGCGGGTCGCCTCGCAAAGCCACAATGTGTTTTATCCCGGCCTCTCCATAATCGCGAATAACTTCATCAATTTCTTCACGAGATGCCGCAACGCATGTCAGATGAGCAGCCGGCGCAAGGGTCGTTTCCTCGACGATACGCCTCACCGTATTATGTGTGCGCTCACGCGTTGATCCGCCCGCACCATAGGTCACCGAGACGAACGATGGTGCCAAAGGCGCAAGCCGCTCAATCGACTTCCATAAAGTCTGTTCCATCGTTTCAGTCTTAGGTGGAAAGAACTCAAACGAGACGGCAAGGTTTCCAAGCGGTTCGCGCATTACCGCAGATTTCAGTGCCGTTTCTGTTTCGCGTAATTGAGAAACGGTCGCGGTCATGACGTTAACTCCAAATCTCTGGACACAGGTTGGTGAATTTTGCGTTGGGCTACGAGCAGGAGAACATCTAAAGCCTCTTCAGGACGTCTGGGCGCATCATCGCTGCGCAAATGGCGCACTTCAATTTCTTCAAGCCCAGCGCTCGTCAACCAGTCAGCGATTTCATCTTCAGCAAATCCCAGACGCCTGTGCGCATACTTTTCGCGCAAATAGTCCAAGTCGTGTTTCGCAAAGTCAGCAATAATCAGTCTACCACCTTCCTTGACCATAGAAGCAGCCGCGTGAACAGCAGCGGCGGGATCTTCAAGGAAATGCAGGACGTGGTGGACCGTCACAGCATCAAATGAGCGGGGCGCAAAGGGAAGCCCAAATATGTCCGCATACCGAACATGAGCGTGGCGAATATTGGCCTTCTCCAGATTTGTACGTGCGACATTTAACATCTCGCGGCTCTGGTCAATGCCGACACCGCTTTCAAATCGATCTGCCAATGCTTCCAGAAGACGCCCCGTTCCGGTCCCCAGATCGAGGAGTGAGCCCACTTGGTCCTCACCGAGTGCCGCATGGATCGCCGCCTCAATCTCACCTTCGGAGATGTGCAGAGCGCGGATTGCATTCCATTGCGCGGCATTCTCACGGAAATAGCCTGCGGCGGCATCGGCCCTTGCCGCCTTAATCTCCTGAAGACGCGTCAAGTCACGCTGCATTTCCGGATCGTCATCCGGCAAAATATCCACCAAAAAGGAGGCCAAACGGGCAGTTTCGTTTGGCTCGCCGCGAACGGGTTCGGCTAGGCGATAAAAGACCCACGTGCCCTCGCGAAAGCGGTCGATCAGCCCCGCTTCTGCTAACAATTTGAGGTGACGGCTGACGCGTGGTTGGCTTTGGCCCAGAATTTGGGTCAAATCCGTGACCGTGAGGTCATTACCGGCGAGCACATTCAAAAGACGCAATCGCGTCGTTTCTCCGGCCGCTCTGAGCGCCGCTATAACGGGTCCTACCATAATGAGCCGCTTCTAAAACAATCGAAGAACCACATAAACATATGTTTATGTAATTATCCAGAACAAAAGTGCCAGAAACAGTTTTCGGCAACACACAGCGCGGCATTTCAGCAACAAATTCACGAAATTTTAACTGTGAAAACTCTGCTAGTGCTGGTCAGGTGAAAACCCTTGTGTTAGCTAGGTTAATGAGGGGATCGGCAGCATTTACGCGCCGGTATTTCTTTGGTCGAATTCAGGTAACAGCCAGCCAAATGAAAGTTTCTTGGGGTCTCAATCAAGTGCGCGCCAAAATGGCCTCGGTCACGGACCGGTACCGCCGAATCACGCTGCTCGCAGTGGTGCTTGCAGCCCTTGGCGTGTCTGGATGCGTTTCAGGTCCGCCTGACGATCCGCGCACCGTTGCAGCTCTCGAGGCCAACGACCCGTACGAGCCGATGAATCGGATTTCTTTCGACATCAACCAGAAGTTTGAAAACTACTTCTTGGCACCGGTCGGAGAAGCCTACATCACAATTTTTCCAAGCCCGGTTCGGGATGCGACGCGAAATTTCCTGAACAACACAGATACACCCGTCATTCTGGCGAACGATCTTCTTCAGGGCGAATTTGCGAGAGCCGGAGATACACTGGCGCGTTTTGGGATTAACAGCACAATCGGCCTTGGCGGCCTTCTTGATGTGGCGGCGGACTGGGGCATACCGCGGCATACGGAGGATTTCGGCCAAACCTTAGCTGTCTGGGGTCTGGATTCCGGTCCGTATCTTTATCTGCTTGGCTTTGGTCCCTCCAATATGCGCCATTTGGTTGGCACCGGCGTCGATATTGCGTTTGATCCCGCGACGTATATTTCCTGGGATGACCGGCAGCTCTTGTGGGTCCCTTATCTACGACGCGGCATTAAGACCATTGATGTCTATTCGCGGAATATGAACGCGCTCGACGAGATTGAACGCTCATCCCTTGATTACTACGCTTCCGTTCGCAGCCTGTATCAACAGAGCCGCAAGAATGCGATTCGCAACGGAGCACCGGATTTCGACGATTTACCTGACTTTTAAGAATTCTCCGGAATTCAGCGGTCATTCATTTGCCAGCCTTATTACGGACTAATTCTCAGACAAACTTATTGGCCAACACCAGACGACATTCGAGGTTAACAGTCGTGGATCTCCGTCAAACATCACTCGTAAATATTTGTATGTCATGGGTTGCGGTTGCCGCCCTCGCGTTGGGAATGTTGCTTATCCAGGTTGAGAAGGCCGCCGCAAATGACGCGGAGACATTTGTACAAGGACTGGCGGATGAGGCCATCTCTATACTGAGCAACGAGGCATTAGGCACTGACGAACGCGAAGCCGGGTTTCGCGAGCTTTTCACCAAGAATGCTGACCTCGAGAAAATCGGCACCTTTGTTTTGGGACCGTATGCACGAAAGATGCGCAGCGAAAACTTGATGGACGAATACCAGGCCGTCTTCAAAGACTATGTTGTTGCCATCTATGCGGGCCGTTTCAGCGGCTATTCCGGCCAGACATTCGACGTCAGCGGATCGGCGATCAAAAACGATGAGGCTATTGTTCAAAGCGCTATTAATCTGACTGATGGCAATGAACCGATTAACGTAAACTGGCGCCTGATAAAAAACGGCGGCAGCTACAAAGTGATCGATGTCCAGGTTGCCGGTATTTGGATGGCTGTCGAACAACGTGATCAGTTCACGTCCTATATCAACAACAATGGCCGCGATGTGAAAGTGCTCGTCGACTTTCTCAAGACGAAAATCTAGAGCACGGCCTACCTGCTGAATTTCTTGAATTTGATCCTATGGGGACGCTCCGCTGCGGCCCCTAACCGGCGCTTACGATCGACCTCATAGTCTTCATAGTTGCCTTCAAACCAAACGGTCTGGCTGTCCCCTTCAAAGGCCAGCATGTGCGTCGCAATCCGGTCCAAAAACCACCGGTCGTGGCTGATGATGACAGCGCAACCTGCAAAATCCTCTAGCCCTTCTTCCAAAGCGCGCAGTGTTTCCACATCCAAATCATTTGTAGGCTCATCAAGCAGCAAAAGATTTGCACCCGATTTAAGCATCTTCGCCAAATGAACGCGGTTCCTTTCACCGCCGGAAAGCTGCCCCACCTTCTTTTGTTGATCGCCGCCTTTGAAGTTGAAGGCCCCGACATAGGCCCGGCTGTGCATCTGTTTCTTGCCAAGCTCGATCACGTCCGCGCCCCCTGACACCTCCTCCCACACGGTCTTGTCGCCCTCAAGTGCGTCACGGGATTGATCGACATATCCCATTTCCACCGTTCCTCCGATGCGCAAGTCGCCGGAATCAGGCTTCTCTTGCCCGGTCAGCATGCGAAACAATGTTGTCTTACCGGCACCATTCGGGCCAATGACACCGACAATCCCCCCCGCAGGTAACTTGAAAGAGAGATTTTCAATCAGCAACTGATCGCCAAACCCCTTAGACAGATCGGTGGCTTCAACCACAAGGTCCCCCAGACGCGGCCCTGACGGAATAATGATCTGAGCTTGTCCGGTTCCTTCTTGAGCCGACTTTGCCAGCAACTCCTCATAGGCGTTTATGCGCGCCTTGCTTTTTGCTTGGCGCGCCCGCGGGCTGGCTTTGATCCACTCAAGCTCGCGTGAAAGCGTTCTTTGTCGGTTCTCTTCTTTGGCACTTTCGGCTTCCAGCCGTTTTTCTTTTTGCTCAAGCCAGCTGGAGTAATTGCCCTCGTAAGGGATGCCGCGCCCTCGATCGAGTTCAAGAATCCATCCAGTGACATTGTCCAGAAAGTATCGATCATGGGTCACAAGAACCACTGTTCCCGCATACTCCTGCAGATAGTGCTCAAGCCAAGCGACCGACTCCGCATCCAAATGGTTGGTTGGTTCATCCAAAAGCAGCAGGTCTGGACCTTCTAAAAGCAATCGGCAGAGGGCAACGCGCCGGCGTTCACCGCCGGAAAGCTTTGTGACATCGGCATCGCCGGGCGGACAGCGCAAGGCGTCCATCGCCATTTCTATCTTGGAATCAAGATCCCACGCGTCCGCCGCGTCGATCTTTTCTTGGATTTCTGCTTGCTCAGCAATGACGGCGTTCATTTCGTCGTCATCAAGTGGTTCGCCGAACTTCGCTGAAATTTGTTCAAACTTGTCGAGTAGCGCCTTCGTTTCTGCAACCCCTTCCAGGACATTCCCATAGACATCCTTGCTTGGGTCCAGCTCCGGTTCCTGCGCCAAATAGCCTACCTTGGCCCCTTCCGCAGCCCAGGCTTCGCCGACAAATTCGGTATCCAGGCCCGCCATAATCTTCAGAAGCGTGGACTTACCGGCGCCATTGACGCCGATGACACCAATCTTCGCTCCCGGAAAAAACGACAGCCGGACATTTTCCAGAACGGTCTTGCCCCCCGGGAAGGTCTTAGACAGACCGTCCATGACATAGACATATTGGTAAGACGCCAAGCTGGCCTCCCCGTCACTTCTCAAAATGAATGTTTATAGGCGGCACGCACGCCAAGCGCGCCACGACACCAACGCCCAATCAGTACGTTTTAGTCAGACGAAGCCGTCTTCTTCACGAAGGTTGCCGCGTAATAGACTTCACCTTCAAAAAGCTCCTGGGGTTCACCAACACCTTCGATCATTTGAAAGCGGCGTTGCGTAATGCGCCCCTCAAGCTCATACCCTTTGGAGCCCATGTTCCGCCGATGATATTCCATAGCGGCCGGAAGAAACTCCTTGGCGAGTACCGTAATCCGTTCCGGTGCGTTGCCGTCGTTTTTATCGTCGCTCATATCATCAAAATCCTTGGGCCGAGAGAGGTTGGTGGGCAGGGTCAATTCGTCGGACTTCACTGCCCGGCGGCCTTGCCGTAAAACCTGAGTTGTCTGCAAATGCTTTAAATTATTTGATCGGACACCGCAATCCGAGGAACCCGAAAATGTCGAATAAGATCTGGAACGTTTATCTCTCCGGTGAGATCCATACAGACTGGCGCGATCAAATTATTCATGGCTCGAAAGAGCGAGACCTGCCGGTCGCCTTTACCTCCGCCGTAACAATTCACGAAGACAGCGACCGCTGCGGCGTCGAGATTTTGGGTGAAGAGCCAAACAAGTTTTGGGAAGACCACAAAGGTGCAAAAGTGAACGCACTCAGAACCCGCACACTCATTCAGGAAGCCAACATTGTCGTCGTTCGTTTCGGCGACAAATATCGGCAGTGGAATGCGGCTTTTGACGCTGGCGTGGCCTCTGCGCTGGGCAAGTCGGTCATCACATTACACGACGACGCGCTCATCCATCCCCTCAAAGAGATCAATGGCGCTGCCCTGGCTTCTGCACGCACGCCGGACCAAGTGGTCAGGCTGCTCGATTACACGATTACTGGCACTCTTTAGGCCGGTACAAAGTAGCGGGTTGATCATTCCATCGAACCTGGCTGCCCAAAACGCCAAACGCCGCCCAATTGAGGACGGCGCCTAACAGTCCGGAGGATGTCTACTCGTCCGCGGGACGCGACCGAGGTCTGCGGCTATCCATGAAGCGATCGAATTCATCGCGATCACGTTTGCGTTTCAGTTCTTCCTGAAAATCGCGGAATGCCTCAATCTCTTCTTCTAAGCGGCGACGTTCCTCATCCAACCGACGTAGTGTTTCTGCGCGATACTCATCGAACGCAAAATTGCCCGATTTGGTTGGTTGCCATCCATTACGATGATAGGAATCATGCATATCCCGCCATTGTCCTTTCATGGTGCGCACCGCGCGCGAGAAATCGCCCTTTTGCGCAAAAAGATTGTAAAAGAGAACAGCAAGACCAATTGGCCAAAAGATGATGAAGCCCAGCACCATAGCTGCAATATTCATCGGGCCCCAGTTGCCTTCCCAGTCCCTACTTTGCCATCTGCATGACCGATGGTTGCGCGGCGAATAGACTTCAGCCGTGCTTTCACTCATTCCCAGTCTCCTTTCGTTTGATGCGACAAATTAAACATGGGAATAGTGTATTAAGGATTCAAGCGATCCGACGCACAGAAATCCAATAAAATTAATAGTTTAGAGGCGCTCTAATTGAAACAATCGGCCCCAATTCAGCCGATTTTTTTCATCCGTACACGATCTATCGACATGCGGTTCTTGCATGAGCGGTGTACCGACCTATGATTTGGTGACTGAAAACATCCGACTTGACCCATCGTGTGATTTCCGCGGCATCGTGATCTAACAACGCGAATAGGACTCAAACCCATCAAACTCTATCAGACATATTTGTCGCCCTTCCCAACAAGAGTCAGGCTTTGCCTTTATGCAAAGGGGATTGCGTTCGAGACCATCGAACCGAGCGGCTTTCACGGCGACACGAGAGACAAAGGCGTCTATCTCGATGTCAACCCAATCGGCCGGGTGCCGGCGCTAGAGCTCGACGACGGCCGAATTCTGCCCGAAAGCGAAGTCATCTGTGAATATCTTGAAGACGCTTATCCCAACCCGCGGCTGATGCCAGCAGATCCTTGGGGCCGCGCACAAGTCAGGATGATCTCACGTATCAGCGACATCTACATTGTTATGGCCATGCTGCCATTGTTCAACATGGTTGAACTCCCGCCTAACCAATGGAACCAAGCCGCCATCAAGCGTCATTTAAATGAGATCGATGGGGCGCTGGGCCATCTTGACGAGTTCATTGGTACAGACAGTTTCGCATACGGGAACTCTCTTACCCATGCGGACGGCACGCTGGTGCCAATTCTTTTGCTTGCCGATGAATGGTTACCCATTTTTCGCGGCGAGCCATTGTTGCCCAAACATCCGAAAGTGGATGCCTATTGGAAGGCTATTCAGTCGGAGCCAATCTGTGCTCGGCTTATCGACGAAACACGCACGGCTCTGAATGCCGCAATGAATCAGTAGGTCACCACTGTATCGCGTCCTATTGGGTGAACGCGCTATTGTGAATAATCGTTTTGCGAAAAATAATCATCAATCGTCTTGCCGGGCTCGTCCTGAAACTTTTCCCTGAGTGGTTTGACACCTTCCATACGGTCGACACGGAAGTTTCGAAAGTCGTCCCGCAGTTCGCACCAACTGATCGCCAGCCATATGGCTCCAAAGTTCGTCAATCCAAGGGGCCGGATTGTACGCGAACTGACTTCGCCCGACCGGCTGCGATAGGCCAATTGCGTCTTTTTCTTTTTGGAAATGGACTCGCGCAGTTTAGACAAGTGGGCGGGCACGGTGCCGCTACCGCGCGGGCGAACTGCATATAAGGGAACAGTCCGCAAGCGACTGGCATGCTCTTGGGGCAACACGCCCTCAATCTTGGAAAGGGCTTCTGCCGCCGCATGTGCCAACTCTTCGTCTCCCAACATGGCAGCGGCGCGCGCGCCAAACGCCAAGGCCTCAAGCTGTTCAAACGTGAAGGTCAAAGGAGGCAGCTCATGGCGATCGCGCAAGAGGTAACCAATGCCCGCTTCCCCATCGATTGGCACACCGGACCCAATCAGATGCGCAATGTCCCGATAAATTGTGCGCTCCGAGACCTCTAGGTGTTCAGCGAGCTGCGCCGCCGTGGTCGGCCGCTCGGTGGCACGCATTCGGCTTAGAATTCTGAATAGTCTCTCTGCCCGTCTCATAATCCTGACAGTAGCCTAACATTACTGACAGCATGTTGTCAGGAGACATTGCTTAGGGTGCCGCCATTCCAAAGCAAACAATGAGGACACGACATGACCAAAGTAACCCAAATCTTCGTTTACACCGCCAAAGACCCTGCAACCTGTGAAGCCGCAAGAGAAAAACTGTTGTCGGTTTGGGCCGAAGTTCCCGGCTTCATTGCCTGGAAACAATTGCGCCGACCTGAATACAAAAAGGGAATCGAAACAAATGTATTTGCCGACTATATGGAATGGGACAGCCCAGAGGCCTGCGAACGAGGCAACGAGGTCTTCCGCAGCGACGATCGTGTTGCGTCCTTTCGCGAACAAATCGCGGACCTGGTCACAGGAAACGAGTATGTCGAAGCGTAACTCCGGCGCACAGGCGTTACATGCATCACGAACCATGCCTGGTCTCGGCCTTCGACTTATGGAACTGATGACAAAACCGTTCGAGACGCGATGTTTAGCATCGCGTCTTAGAGCACATCTGATTTCATGACCGTTGAAGCAAACAGAGCGGCGCTGGATCATCACGCGCTCAAGCCGACGCCAAGTGCGTCGGCTTGGGCGCACGTTACTCTAGGGCGACGCCCCGTCGCGGATTGACGAACGAGGCGCAAACGACAATTCTGTTTCCAGCCATCTCGCGGTCGGCCCAAACCGGTGGACCTCAAACGAGGAGAAGGAACCACCCATGTCCGACCAGAACGATGCTTTGATCGATGCGATCACGGAAGTTATGCCCCATTTGCTGACATCAATGGAAGCGCTTCACTATATCGGGCGGCACCTGCATCCAACAAAGCTTAATCAATTGATGGATCAAGTCGGCAATGCGGACGCTGAAATGAGAGAGGGGCTGCGTGTTTTTCAGGCCGCGGAATGGCCCGACCACCTTACCCGATTCAAAGAGACGGTTGAGCTGGCCTGCGCGTCAGTCGAAAAGGCGTTTGACGGCCTGCGGAGCGCTCCCTCCGATCCCCAAAATGCTGTTCTAAGAGCATACCGAGCATTGCGATACAGCACGCAAGCGATGGAAGCGCTCTACCCGGTGGCCGCCATGCTGCCCCCCGTCAGCCGTTTCTATCTGGAACCTGATCGGCGCGACGATGAAGAGCTCGTCCAAAAGCTTGAGCAGTCGGAACCAACGAGAGAGAATGTCGGTGTTCTGCATGCGAACAACGACAAAAAAGAGCGTGGTGGTTTCTCGATTTACATTCCGGAATATTACAACGAAAACGAAGCCTATCCGGTCATTATTGCCATGCACGGCGGCAGCGGGCACGGGCGCGATTTTCTTTGGACTTGGATTCGTGAGGCGCGATCACGCGGCGTCATTTTGATCAGCCCTTCATCGCGTGGTGATACGTGGGCACTGATGGGGCCTGACATTGACAGCGAAAATCTGGATCGAATTCTAGGCCATGTCAGAGAGACTTGGAATGTTGACGAAAACAAAATGTTACTCACAGGCATGAGCGACGGCGGCACATTCTCTTATGTCAGTGGACTGAGAAAAGAGTCGCCCATGACTCACCTCGCGCCCATCTCATCCAGTTTTCATCCAATGCTCCTTGAAATGGCCGATCACGAGCGCCTTCAGGGTTTACCGGTCTATGTCACGCATGGCGCGCTCGATTGGATGTTCCCAATTGATATGGCGCGCGGCGCACACGAATCCCTCAAAGCCGCCGGCGCGCGGGTCACCTACAGCGAAATCGGCGACCTTTCTCACACCTATCCAAGAGAAGAAAACGCAAAGATCATGGACTGGCTCTTATCCTAGAGCACCGTGCGCGCAAACAAACACTTTGGTCGCCGGTTTAAGCGCAAAATGATCTAGTCAGCTAATAGGTGGCGATCCAGGAATTCAAGAGTGCGTTTCAGCGAAAGCGCTGCCGCTTGTCGGTTGTAAGCCACACTGGCCCCTTTCTCACTACAGGCCATAAGGACCTCTTTAAGATTTTCGCTCGAGACCGGGCGCTTCGTATGTTCTTCAACATAATGTCCATTCGCATTTTCTGAAATCCGGCAGTTACGCGGGATAAGATACGAGACGCCAAGCGGTGGGAAGGACGGTAACAGGGGATGGTCAAACGCATGCCGCGCGTCGGCGTAGGTATAAAGCGTGATTTGTTGTTCATCTCTTGAAGCATTCCGGAGACGGTCAACATGATCTTCACACAAGGATGCCGGTGTAACGGCGTCTTCCTTGCCGGAATGCACAATAATGGGCGCCCCCGTCAGGGCCTGGTCATGCAGCGATAGTCCACACCATGGATAGTAAGCAACGTGCGCGGCAAAACGAAAGTCTTGCGCGCCAATCATGCCCGCAATGCCTGAGTTAGCGGAATAAAGCGCCGGCATTCCACCTTTCGAAAACCCGACGACACCAATGCGGTCGGGATCAATTTGCCGATGCTTTGCCAAATAGGCGAGCGCGGCAAAGGCATCCGTCAAAATCGTTGCTTCACTGACGCGTGTTTGATCCTCTCGAATCCGACCCAGACCGCGCGAACGAAAACTGTCGACCAGCAAGACGGCAAAACCGCTATTCCGAAAAATGTCCGCGTAATGCCACTCCAATGTGCCGAGCCCCTGTGCGCTATGAAGCATGACCAAGGCCGGGATCTGAGTATCTAGCGCAGTATTTTCCGGGAATCTCAAATAGGCCTCAATCTCTTGCTTGTCCGTTCTATGACTTTCGAAGACATCATCCAGAAAAGTCGGATTGGCGCTGGTGAGGTCAATCTTGTGGGCATCTTGTGGCACACCACTGCAACCGCAAACCAGATGCACGAGGACTGCGACCCAAAACAAACGCGATGCGACCATTCCCTCAATCCCTTGTTCTCGATGGCAGCAAACCAGTCTCATTGCCAAGTAAGACAGTGCGGGAACACTCGCACAATGCGGCAAAGAGAGTGCGTCATGGCGCTTGCCTCGATGCCGTCAGACCGGTAGCTTTTGTGCAACAAATTCTCCGCTCGAGAAACTTTCACAAGAATACTAAGGGGCATCTCTCATGAACAACCGCACCGCCGGACATCTTGTTGGCTTGGTTGCTGTTCTCGTCTTCCTCATTCCGATCGTCGGGTATCTGTCATCCGGCAGCGATGATACGTCGACGGAGACCGCGAATGAGCAATCGAATCCAGAGAGTTTAGCCAGCACGGAGGTGAGTGAAGCCGTTGAGGAGCAGAGTGAACCCGCTGAGGAAGCGCCGCCGCCATCGCTGGTGACATATACAGAGGACCGTGAAGCTTGTACCAACCAAAACCCACAACGCAACGCTTATTTCGGCGACTTACATGTTCACACCGCCTATTCATTCGATGCCTTTTCAAATGGCACAAGAAGTCTGCCCGCAGATGCACTAGCATTCGCTCGCGGAAAAGAAATTGGTTTTCCGCCATATGATGAGGAAGGCAATCCGGCCGTCACAGCTAAGATCGACCGGCCGTTGGATTTCATGGCCGTGACGGACCATTCTGAAACGCTGGGCGAAATGCATCAGTGTACGGAATCTGATCAACCAGGTTACGAATCCGAAGCCTGTAAAACCTCTCGCGTACCAGGGCCACAAGCCTTTCTCCATTTCTCGCCAATGATTACAGAAGCTGAGCCAAAGCGATTGGCCGAAGTTTGCGGTGAAGACGGATCTTGGTGCATAGAAGGCGCCAAAACACGCTGGGCAAAGATCCGGGAGGAAACTGAAAAAGCCTATGATCGCACGTCAGCGTGCGCCTTCACGGCTTTCCATGGTTACGAATATACCGGCACGACCAACACCAGTAATTTGCATCGGAACGTGGTCTTCCGGAATGACAGTGTGCCGGACTATGCCGTGTCATATCTTGAGGCCCCCAAGCCCTATATGCTGTGGGAACGTCTAAAATCTGATTGTTTGGATGGCATCGATGGCTGCGATGTCCTGGCCATTCCCCACAATTCAAACCTGAGTAATGGTAAGATGTTCTCTGCGATTGAATTAGGGGACCAAAACGCAGAAGTCGAACGCGCGGCATTGCGCGTTGCGACAGAACCCCTCGTCGAAATCTTTCAGCATAAAGCCAATTCGGAGTGCACCAACGGATTGCTCTTTGGGGTCATCGGCGAGCCGGACGAACTCTGTGAAATCGAACAGGTCCGCAAGGTGGGCCGACCGTACAATTTTGCTGTTGCCGACAATTTATCCCAGGGCACTGTCACCGACTGTAAGGGCGAGACCGGTGAATTCGGTATGATCAATGGCGGCTGCGTTGCTGCAACCGACTTCGTTCGCGGCGCATTGCTACTTGGGCTGCAGGAACAACAGCGCCTTGGCGTCAATCCCTTTGAGTTTGGCATCATTGGTTCCACCGACACGCATCTCGCCAATCCTGGGGATGTGAAAGAGGAAACCTGGAAAGGCCACATCGGATACGAAACCACGTTACCGGCGCGGATCGCAGCGACCGGTTTCATGCCCACCAACCGTTATGGCAATCCGGGCGGACTGGCTGGCGTTTGGGCCATTGAGAATTCGCGTGATGCCATCTTCAACGCCCTGGAAAATCGCGAGTCATTCGGCACTTCAGGTCCCCGCATTGCACCTCGCTTCTTCGGCGGTTGGGAATATCCCGCCAATGCGTGTAGCCGGGGCGATATGATCGCCATGGGATATGAGGCGGGTGTTCCGATGGGCGGGACCCTACCCGATTCAGGCGACAATGGTGGCTCTCCAATATTTATAGCGTCCGCCCTAAGGGACCCAGCAGATTCGGCACAAAAGCTCGAACGTCTTCAGGTCATCAAAGGCTGGATCGATGCAGGCGGCACCGCACGCTACAAAACATTTGATGTTGCGGGCCAGCAAGGCAGCGACGGCAGCGATTCGCTATGCACCGTATTCACAGACCCGGAATTCGACGCTGCCCAACCAGCCTACTATTACCTACGCGCGGCGGAAGTGCCGACCAAGCGTTGGGACACGGCCCAATGCGAGGCAGCAGGTGCAGATGCGCCTGCGATGTGCGCCGACATTGGGGCGAACTATATTCAAGAAATGGCTTGGTCATCCCCAATTTGGTACAAGCCGAACTAGCCCCGTCTAAGGAATTGCAGAATGACATTTGGAGAGCTGCCTGCGCAGCTCTCTGGTGTGGGGTTCGTTGCATTGGGCTGCCGAGCCCTTCCATTTATGCGCTATTCTCTGTTTAGCTTTCAGCTTCAGAAGCTCGCTGCTCGTCAATCCACGCGCCGTCAATCGCGAGCTTTTTTGCAACCTTGTCTTTGCTCGAAATGAGTCGCCAAAATGGAATGACCTCCGACGGCGACTTTCCTTCGTTCAAGTCTTCAATCGCAGCCTCGGCGGCGATACGCACGAACACCGCGGTAGAAACCGGGCAACTCGCGTCGCACTTTCGACGTCTGGCAATTTCATTGCGCATTCTCTCGATCGTACGCGACTGCCCGAACGGAATCTTCCGGATGTATTCGGCCACGATCTGTGGGGTGGCCACAAACATTGTTTGTCCGCCTTTGATTCCTGAAAAATCGCCGCCAAGCACCACTTTTTTGGGCTCTTTCTTCTCACTCAATTTTTCTCTCGCTGATTTTGGCATTGCTTGTCCTTTCTGGACTTGAGCTATCACAGCCGACGAAGCCCCCGAATAGGCAACAGTTTTTTCCTTTGTTTTCAAGGCCCTATAGACAATCGGTCATATCGCAAGCGTTCGCCGGCTGCAAATGACCAGACGCAAACCGCGGTTGATGCCCTTTGTCGATGAACATACAGTCATCGTCATCGACGAGATCGTCATGCGATCAAGCGGCGGCGTGAGCGCACTTTGCTCTAGGGGTGATCAAACAATGACCGAAGCGGATTTGACCAGCCAAATCGTTGGTATGATGGAGATCTTCTATATCGCAGGCTCGACTGTCTTCGCCGTTATCTCGGCGTACATCATCGCGCTCTATTATTTCTTGCACCGTTCCCCGTGGCTGATGAAGTTCGTCGCTTTTTCGTTCTTTACACTGACATTGTTTTACCTGGGCGCGTCCACCTATGGCGCAGTACGACACTATACAGCGGTACTCAAGGCACTCGAGGAACTGCGCACACGTGAAGGCCTATCTCCGCTCGGCAATATGGCGCTGGAACCCATGGCTGATGCCGTGACAGCCTACTCAACCACTGCTGCCGGTACCGTGTTCATTGGTGTCTGGATCTCGCTTGCCTACCTTACATTCCTACATCGTTGGCGTGATGAATGAGCAGATCACGAAATCTGTGAAAAAAGAAGGCCGACCATATCGCAATTCTTAATCTGCATCGCAGTATGCTATATGGCGCTGTAGGAACACACTTATCGTCTTTTGTTCCGCCCTACTTTCATTGTTGAGTACAAACAAAACAGAGTAGTAAGTGAACCTATCAATCAATGGCCGGTTTCTAACTCAACAAGTTACAGGCGTACAGCGTGTAGCCCGAGAACTGGTCAATGGAATTAATGAGTTGATAGAGGAAGGTGCCGCGCCAACGCAGTCTGTACAGATTCTCGCACCAAAGAGCCCGCTGATCGACCCGCCCCGTCTATCTCATATCCCAATACATCAAGTCGGCCACCTCGGTGGCCACGCTTGGGAACAGTGGGAACTTTCCAAGGCGGCCGGGAACGAAATGCTCCTATGCCTTGGCAACACCGCGCCGGCACTCCGTTTGATGGCAAATCAACCCACCGCTGTCATGGTTCACGACTTGTCGTTTCAGTATTTTCCTCAGGCATATGGTTTGGCGTTTCGCACCGCCTATAAAACACTGATGCCGCTCATTCTCGCGCGTTCGAGTGTGCTGTTCGCAGTATCGGAGGCGGAACGCACGAAAATATCCGAACGATATTCCAAGGCCGCACGAAGAATGCGTGTGATCGAGAATGGTGGGCTTCCAGACCATATTGCAGATATCGGTACGAACCCAAGGCCACGAACTGAAGACTATGCGCTATACGTCGGAACTCTGTCGAAACTCAAAAACGCTCAAGGACTATTGAAAACAGCGGTCTCTCTAGTTCGACAGGAAGGCGTGAAGTTCAAAATTGTTGGTAGTTCAGGTTCGGTCTTCTCTCAATTCGATATTCAGTGTCCTGAGGATGTAAAGAGAAACATCGAATTTGTCGGCCAAGTTAATGACCCAAACGAACTCGCTCGCTTTTATCAGGATGCAGTCTGTTTGGTATTTCCATCTCATTACGAGTCTTCTGGATTGCCACCCATGGAAGCCATGTCGCAAGGCTGTCCGGTCATTTGCTCTGACATTCCGGCCTTGCGCGAACGATGCGCTGACGCGGCCGTATATTGTGATCCGATCGTGCCGGAGTCGATCACTGAGGCTGTCAGGAAGGTCATACATGACGGCGAGTTACGCTCGCAAATGAGCCGGCGCGGCGTCGAACGTGCACGGCATTACCGTTGGAAAACCGGCGCAGCAAAACTTCTGAATTACCTCAACGAAACCGCTGCCCTCTGAAAAGCACGGGCGTCGCCCAAGAAATCACCGTTGAACAACAGTCAAAGGCGATTTTGAGACTACTTTGCGGACGGTATCCCTGCGCTTTCGGTCCATTTTGGCAAATCAGAAAAGTGTCACGTGGCAACAGAACTAAGACCAGCTATTTGTCCCATCCTGGACCGTCCGCACCAAACCTTTCACCGTCAACCTCCAATGTAACGCGATCTGCATAGACAGATGCATAGCCTGAGAGGTTCGAGACTTCGTCATAAGGCTCTGGATAAAACCACAGCACATCTTTCTCTACAGTCTGATCCATGACCAGAGATTTGTAGCTTGCAGTGCCTTTGAACGGGCAGTAGGTACTCGTTTCAGAATCTTCAAACAGATCCAACGACACGTCTTTCAAAGGTATATAATAGACTGGCCGATGCTTGGTTTCCTCAACCAAAACGGCATTCTTGGTGTCCGCTAAAACCAGATCACCCGACAAAACCCTCACTCGTGTATTGGCGGGTTCAATCTTGACTTGATAATTAGGGTGTTTTTCAAAGCCCGGCGCGTTGTTTGCCATGATGTGCTCCTTTTTCGAACAAATCATTCAAACATTGGTATCTCTAGGATGGCAACAGAGAGGCTTTGCCCAAGAACACCGCGCAATCGCACCACGGATAGGGCTTAGATTGCACCTTTTGAGGAAATGACCGCGGGTACCGTTCGCAGAATAATGGCCATGTCGTGCCAGAACGACTTGTTCCGTGCATACCAACCATCAAGATAGACACGACGTTCATAGGTCGTGCTGCTGCGCCCGCTGATTTGCCAAAGCCCCGTGACACCGGGCCGGAGGCTTAGATAGTAGTCAAGATTGTCGCCGTACCTTGCAAGTTCATCTTCGGTGACAGGACGCGGACCAACAATGCTCATCTCACCGCGCAAAATATTGAACAGTTGAGGGAGTTCATCCAAACTCAAACGCCGGAGCCAATGACCGATAACAGTGACGCGCGGGTCGTGGTCAAGTTTGCGCTGCTCTTCCCACTCCTGAGCCGCATCGGAATTCTCCGCCAAGTACCGATCAAGAACTTCCTCGCTATCAGTCAGCATGGTTCGGAATTTGAGGCAATAGAACTCCTGTCCAAATCGGCCAATCCGTGCATGGCGATAGATGACCGGCCCACCGTCACTCGAAACGATCAGCGACACAATCAGCATTAAAGGCAGCATCAGAATAAGCATCATCATTGCAAAGACGATATCGGTCATGCGTTTGATCGCATCTGCAAGCATCTGCATTTCACCGACGCGCTGAGAGATGAGTACCATCTCGTTGCGGTACAAGGGTGAAATCTCGGCATTCATCACGGACATCTCGTGGAATTGCGTCAGCATCGAATAAGGAATCTGGTTTGTGTTCAGGAACCTCAAGGCTGCCCGGAACTCCGATTCCGCCCCAAAGGGTTGTGCAAAAACAACATGGGCTCCGCTCCAGGGCGCAACTGACTGTTTTAACTCATCAAAGTCTCTAGCGCGAAAAGGCATGTCCTCTTCAGTGACAATCTTTGAAACGGATCGGAAGCCAAGTTGATACTCCATTTCAAACAATGTCAGCGCATCGTCGATTGATGCCTCCGTGCCAACAATAACAACAGGCACGCGCCAATCTTCATGGCGCATCACGAACATCTTGACCAAGGCCCGGCCGATCAGCATGAGCGGAATGGCAAACAACCAAGTTGAAAAAAGCCACAAACGCGAGAAGTCTTCTTTCTGTGCGTAATGGAGAAATCCTTCGACGATCAATGCGAGGGCTAAAACGCCGACGACCTGCTGCAATTCGCGATGCAGTGGCAAACCACAGCGATAGTGTCCCCTTACAGCCAGCGCAAACACAACGCCAACGGTCAGCACCGAAACATAGATAATGCGCTCAATACCGCCCGGCAAACCGTTCTCAAGGTAAAACCGTTCGAAAAAGAGATAAGTAAAACCCGCTGCAAACAGGCCGGAAAAAACCAAGCTCAAACCAATAGCAATCAGGTCGGCAGTGATAAAAAGCGCGCTCAACCTGGTCTGCGGCCGTGATCGGGTGCCAGGAACAGCCCCTAAGGCACGCGAAAGCGCCGCACTCCATGTGCGCTGCGTTTCATCCGGCCCAACTATTACTGGTCTATCGGTCACTAAACTCAATCACTAGGTGTAGTAGTTAGGGGATTTTTTACCAAAAATACTTCTTTGCATAAAGTTAACTAACAGTAAAATGGGTCACAATAGTGATGAATTCACGTTTTGGACGTATTTCCAAAGTACTTTTCGCGTTGAAATTACAGCCGAATAAATTCTCAAAATGAGACAATTCGAGCGTCCCCCTCCAGGATAATGGACGGCAGCAAGAGACGCGCCAGGTCATCTGGTTCAAACAGAGACCGTCGTTCAGGAATCAGCTAATTGGACTGGTGGCCAAGGGATGGGCGACAAAAGGATTTTGTACACCGCAAGATGGTAGAATCCCTCTCGGCATGGATAGCGAACTTAAACACGATATTCCGGAGACAGAACGCAAATTGCGCGTAGCGATCATACATTATTGGCTCGTAAACATCCGCGGTGGTGAGCATGTGCTGCGTGAGATATGCCGCATGTTTCCGGACGCGGATATCTATACGCATGTCTACTCAGGAAAAAATGTGGGTGCACATTTTGAGGGCCACAGAATAAAGACCACATTTATCGCCAACTTACCGTTTGCTGAACGTCTGTATCAAAACTATATCGGTTTTATGCCGCGGGCGCTGGAAGAACTTGATCTTTCTGGATACGACCTTGTCATCTCAAGCGAGTCCGGTCCCGCCAAGGGCGTGATCGTGCCCCCAGATACACCGCATATTTGCTATTGTCATTCTCCGATGCGATACGTGTGGGACCACTATCCAACCTATCGGTCACGCCTCAAAGGACCAGCACGATATATTTTCTCAAAAGTAGTTCACCGATTAAGGCAGTGGGATGTGACCTCAGCAACTAGGGTCGATCGCTTCGTTTGCAATTCGTCATTCACAGCAAAACGTGTTCGCAAGTATTATCGCCGCGACGCGGACGTCGTGCATCCCCCCGTTGATCTTGAAACCTACACCCCGGCGGAACGTTGCAACGGTGCATACCTGTTTGTCGGTCAGCTGGTTCGTTACAAACGTGCTGACTTGGCCGTTCGGGCCTTCCGCAACACAAGCCAGAAACTCATTGTTGTTGGCGATGGCAGCGAACGGAAAGATTTGGAGAAAATGGCTTCACCAAACATTTCTTTTCTCGGTCGTGTTTCCAAGGACCGACTCGCGAAACTTTACGCAGAGTGCAAGGCGCTGATATTTCCAGGCGAAGAAGACTTTGGCATTGTGCCGCTTGAAGCAATGGCGTCCGGTCGCCCCGTGATTGCCTACGGACAAGGCGGGGTGCAAGACAGTATTATAGACGGCAAAACGGGCGTTTTGTTCCAAGAACAAACCGAGCAATCACTTTTGGATGCGATTGCAGCATTCGAAGAAACTGAAATGACGTTCAGTAAACACGAGTTGGTCGCCCATGCCAGAAAGTTCTCGCCGGCGCGCTTCCGCGACCAATTCGCTACCATCGTTAGTGATGTGATGGCAGCCAACAGCGTTCAGCGCAGAGACAGATTGGTTAGCCTAGAGAGTGATCCGAACACGCCAAAGCGCTCAAAGGACGGACGAGAGGTTGCGAGTCAATTGACCAGTCTTTGCAGGCCGGTCCCACTCCAGCCCTCGTTGAGTTAGGGTAGCGCCAAGATGAGCAAAGCCGAAAGATACGGAGTTGATACAAGACCTGTGAGTACTGATGGCTGATCTGATCGAGATTGAACCCCGCCGACAACAGCCGCCGGCCCATGTGCATCCCGTCGCAGGCCACGGCGATGACCGCGTCGATGTTGCGGAAGTGCTTGGCGCGCTTCGCAGCTACTGGTTGTTAGGATGCTCAATTGCCGCAGCAACGGCGTTTCTTGTCCTGCTCGTCTTCAGCCAAATCACCCCCGCCTACACCGGTCGCGCGACTTTGGTGTTGGAAACGCAAGACCGACAGGTCGTAGATGTGAAAGGCGTTCTTTCTGGGCTGAGCGGCGAAGACGATGCCATTCAGACAGAAGTGCGGATTTTGAGTTCAAAGAACCTCGCGACACTGGTGGTTGACCGCTTGAACTTAGGCGTTGATGACGAATTCTCAGCGGATGCAGACCGCGGTATTTGGCAACAGACTCGTGAAGCCTTGTCGAGCATCTTTTCGCGAAATCCGGATTTTTCTGACGATCCCGAACTTATGCAGAGAAAAAATCGGGAAGCAATCATTCGGCGCGTTTTGAAAAAACTGGTCGTCTATCGGGACGGAGACAGTTACGCCCTGGTCGTCGAATTCTATAGCCGTGACCCAAGAAGAGCGGCCAAAATTGCGAATACTTTCGCCGAAGTGTACGTGGAAAACCAAACGACGACAAAACGGCAAGCCTCAGCCCAAGCAAATTCATTACTCGAAGACGAGCTCAAGAAGCTATCGTCAGCAGTCGAACTATCCGAAGCAATGGTTGAGCAATACCGCGCTGACGCTGGGCTCTTGGATACTGACGGTTCAACCCTGATTGAACAACAGAATGCAGCGCTGGCACAAGAAATGGCACTTCTTTCCAGCGAGTTTGAGGAACGGGAGGCAAAGCTTGCCACACTCAAAGCGCTTGAGGAAGCAGGTGGCTCTGCTAGTGAGCTGAGTGTGGTTTTAAAATCACCTGTCATCACAGCATTGCGTACTCAACAGTCGGAAGTCGAGAGGCGTTATGCGGAACTAACTGTTCGATACGGTCCTGACCATCCTTTACGCAACTCTACACGAAGTGAGCTGTTGCGCATTCGCGGGGACGTGAAGGCTGAAGTCGAACGCATTGCCGCGAGTATTCGTCTGGATGCTGAAACCAGCCAGCGGCGTGTCGCACTCGCCGAACAGAGAGCGGACACATTGCGCGCGCAGCTTACGAAGACCAAACAGGCACAAGTACGTCTGCGGGAATTAGAACGGCAAGCCCAAACAGATAGAACGCTCTATGAGACCTTCCTATCTCGTTATAAAGAAATCTCAGCGTACGAAGGATTACACCAAGAGGATGCGCGGATCATCTCAAACGCAGAAGTTCCTATTTCTCCCTCTTCGCCTAAACTGTCCATGGCGCTTTTAGTCACAACTGTATTGAGCGGTTCAGCAGGCCTTGGCGCAACCTTTGTTGCATTCTTCCTATCGTCGGGCCTACGAACACCACGTGAAGTAGAGGCCATGACGGGCTATCCCTGCGTCGCTACATTGCCGACAGTCGGCAAGACTCGATTCCAGTTCAATCAAACAGCCAACTATCGTCGTGCCTTCTATATCGAAAACACAAAAGCCCTTTGCTCTGAAATCTTACGCCGCAACCCAAATCAAGATAATCGAGGTGTCGTTGTCGCCATAACCTCGGCCCTGCCAGGCGAGGCAAAAACGGCAACAACGGCAAGTATCGGCCGAATCGCTGCCGCGCGCGGCATCAAGACCGTCTGCGTGGACGGCGATTGGAAACGGCGAAAACTGTCAAGCACATTGTCGCGATCCACGGACAATCTTAAAGACAACCTTGTTTCACGGCTTGATGATGAACTCATCACCACCAAAACCAGCACATTTCAAAATTTAAGCATTTTGTTTCCTGAAGATCTTGTCAAAGAAGATGCTGACCTGGATGTGGATCGTGTGGATGAAATCCTTGAAGGATTGCGTGATCAGTACGAACTGATTCTTCTCGATACGCCTCCCTTACTCGCACTTGCAGATTCTCGATGGTTGGCCGCCGCGGCAGATATTTGTTATGTCCTTGCCCGCTGGCAAAGGACCCCCCATCGTATCGTCTCGGAAGCTCTGCAAATCGTCCATCGATCCGGAGCAAATATTGCCGGCGTCGTTCTAACGCGTGTATCGCCTTCACAATCCGGCATTTACGCACCCTACTACGATGCAAAAACATCAAAGTACATCCAAGCCTATTTCGACAACAAACCGCTTCGAAAAAGGGTCGCACTATCGGGTCCGAAGGACTCTTAGAGAATGTGCGCTGAGGTACCGGCACATGTAAGCGAAGGGGCATCGAAGAGTGGCCCAACGCTTAACTCTGTGTCCAAACTGGCAGTCGGCATTCCCACCACCGGCCGTCCAGATACACTCCGCCGCACAATAGAGCTTGTACGCAACCAATCACGGCCGCCGGACAAGATTGTTATTGCCCCCATTTCTGAGAACGATGTAAGCGGACTGGATCGTGATATTCCAAACTTAGAGATTGTCTTCGGCCCCGCCGGACTGTCACGTCAGCGGAACACAATCCTGAGAAGAACCAAAGGTCTGGATATCCTCACGTTTTTTGATGACGATTTCTTTCCTTGCAATGACTATTTGGCAGTCACAGAAAAGTTCTTCCAGGAACACCCAAATGCAATCGTCATGACGGGCAAAGTTATTGCGGATGGTGTAAACGGACCTGGCCTCAAAGAAGAGGAGGCCGAAATGTTACTCGCGACACACCAGAATAATCATGGACAGGAAGAAAGTCTCATCAAACCAAAATACAATGGTTATGGCTGCAACATGTCAATCCACTTGCGCAGCTTGACGTGCCAAGAAATAACGTTTGACGAGAACCTTCCCCAGTATAGCTGGCTTGAAGATCTCGACTACAGCCGCCAATTGGCGCCATTTGGCGATATTCTCTACTTTGCGGGTGCGCAAGGTGTGCATCTTGGTGAGAAAAAGGGACGTCAGGCCGGAATCAAACTAGGCTATTCACAAGTCGCCAACGTCATCTATCTCGTTAGAAAAGGCACGTGCAAACGATCCCTTGCGCTGCGCATAATGGGTGGCAACATTGCAATGAATATCGCCCGCAGTTTGGCACCAGAGCCCCATATCGACCGCGCTGGCCGGCTGCGCGGCAACCTAAAGGCGTTTGTGGACACGCTCTGTGGCAGAGTTGATCCACGCAATATTGAACATATGTAAGCGCAGCACCACCTGCGCCGTCCCCCAGACGAGCAGCGGATTGACCTTCGAAAAGACATCCCCACTTGAACGACCGATCTACCTTGGGCTCGTCCGTATCGCCAATCAAGCGGCTGCTCTCCTGGTTTTCATGCTTGGGGCACGTTTTCTTTCAATCAGCGATGTTGGCACTTTTGCTTTGGCATCGGCCTTCAGCACTGTGCTTTCCCAACTCGCCTGGGTTGGCTTTCACCAGTACGCACTGAAAGAGAATTACGCCGCAGAAGACGTCGGCTCCCTTCTCGTCGTTTGTATCACCGCAAGTCTTGCTCTCGCCTTGCTCACAGCCGGAATTGCCTATCCCCTGGCCCTAACTTTCGGACAGCCAGAGATATTTACACTTATGGTGTGGTGGTCGGGGATTCCGATAGCCAGTGGATTTCAGGCGGTCGTCATTGGGGTGCTCTACAACTCAAACAAATTCAAACCTATCGCCCAGATTGCGGTCGTTTCGGAACTCATTGGATTGGTCGTTGTGGGATACGGCCTCATGCAGGGGTGGGGACTGAATGCCCTGCTCGTCCATCGCCTTATGGTTTCTTTCTTTCCTATCATTCCTCTCTGCTTTTGCCTGGATGGCAGGCTCTCTGTGCAGGCTTCGCGTCGAGACATTGGCAAGATTACAAAGTTTGTCAGCAGCTTTGCCGGCAGTCATCTCGTCAATTTTTCCGGCAACTATGGAGCAGATATTGTTCTGGGGTTGATCGCAGGACCAGCCGCAACTGGGGCCTACCGCTTTGGCGCCCGGATCGTTCTTGTTTTGGCTGCCTTGATCGACCAACCCCTCATAACTTTGGGTTGGTCTGAATTGGTCAAGAAAAAGAGCGATCCGCAAGCACTCAGTAAGCTTACCGATAGTTTCTTATCGCTCGCTATGCTGGCGAGCGTTGCATCTTTTGTCGGATTGGCGATCATCGCTCAACCGTTCATCGTTGGCATCGTCGGCGAGAAATGGGGCGTTTCAGTTATTGTCGTTCAGATTCTTGCCCTTACGTACGCCATTCGGATTCCTCTCGAGGTCACACTGCAACCCGCCTTAGGCGTCGCCAACCAAGAGTGGTGGCTACCAACTGTCAGTGCACTAACTGCTGCCGTCTCGGTCCTAGCTGTCTTGGTTCTTGCCCCCTTTGGAATTGAGGCGGCTGCGCTTTCACAAGCTGTTGTACTGGCTGTTTTGCTACCGTTCGCGGCTTGGCTGCTAAACAGATTTGTTGGGTTATCAACAGCCGCGCTTGCTAAATCGGTATTCATCGCAGTTACATGCGCGGCACTCATGTGGGCTGGCATAAACCTCGCATTTGTAGCGGTTGCACCTTTGAACCCTTACTTCCAGTTGTTGATCGCTGTACCGCTCGGTACGGCGATTTTCATCAGCACTGCAGTGTTGTTTGCACCAGCAGGCGTCAACGAGGTTCTGCTTGTCGTCAAGCGTGCATTTGCCACACAAAGGCCTTGACCCCATGCCCCGCTTTATCTCTGCGCCTGCTGCAAATCAGCCACCGTCAGTTCGACGGAACGCGTAACCAATTACTGTCTTCGACAGTCAGGTTCTTTGATATGACGATGGAGTACCATTCTTCTGTTCACCAAAGGCATACAATATCGCCGCCAGCGAGAAGAAGAGAAGACCGAGATCAGGACTACTCGCGACAACACTGGCATGCAGTATCATGACAATACAGCCTGTCTTAGCGCCTGAGACGATGGCCCGCTCGGGTCCGCTGGAAGGCGTCTTCTGTGTGAAAAGAGAGTACAAGAATGCGAACATAAGCAGCGCGCCAGGAAGTCCGATCGTTGCCAATGTGCTAACGACAAAACTTGAAGCCCGAACGCTACCAAGGCCAGCTCCAAGCCACCAGGTAGACCAAAAGACATTTAGTGCCTCACGATTCCAACTGCCGCGCTCCACACCTGATTGCGAATCTAACTTTGAGAAAACGATCTGATCAATGAATGAATAGAACCAGGGAATTGCGTCCAGTGCCAAAATTGTACCCAATACCGACAGGGGTAACAAAAGACTGCCTAGCGCCAAAAGCGTCAATTGTCGCGGAGAGACTTGTGCTGCAAACAGACCTCTAACACCCTGCGCAACAACAATGAGCAATAAGCCTCCCATCGCGGCGTAAGCGCTGGTCGATGTGGAAAAGATCAGCGCAAACATCAGCGCGATAATGTAGACGAGCGAAAACTTCCTTTGCCCCCCATAGATCCAATACATCACCCAAAACCCAAACAGTCCCGAAGTGAAATAACCAAACGACGACGCTTCAGAGAAGGCACCGACCACTCTTCGCACACCGGATAGGGTCGCGTGATCCAAGATGGAATAGTTCGCGCTTCTCAGCCAGGAAAACAGATTTCCCCATCCTGCTGCGTGCGTGCCACTGTCGACCGCCACAATCAGCAGATTTACAATGGTGGCAACTTCAATTGCGCGAACGGCCGTCTGCGGTTCCTGATATCGACGCAACACCGCTGCAACAACAAAAAAAACCAGAGCGCTTTGCAGCAGGTACAGGCTTTGCGTGACGTTGGTCGCCGACAATCTCAGAGGCAAATACTGAATTTGTCGTTGACCGCTCGCATCACTCACAGCATTGAAAACGTTCACTGTGCCGGCGAAAAGGTTCGGCGTTATAGTGGTGAGCAACATGGCTACAGCGATCAGCACAGCCAGAAAGAAACCAGGTTTCCAAGGCTGCATCTGCGCCAGCAACCGACCGAGCGCATCTTTTTGTGTGAAGTACACTAGAAGGATGGCGACCGCGAGAAGGTTTGGAACGAGAATTGAAGCCCCACCCAAACTTGGCAAGGTAACAACGGCGCTGGCGCCAAAGGGGAACGCTGCAAACAGCACCACCAGTCGTCGCGGCATCTGTGCGGCGATCATCCAAATCAGTAAAATCAGAAATATGAGAGCACTGGCTGCTAACTGCATGTCACATATTCCTGACCAACAGCGGACAAACCTGAGTCTAACACTCCCAGCATGAAGTACTTCTTTGCCAATCTCAGCCCTAGTTCAAATAGCCTTCTTGCCAGTCACCGGCGCGAATTTGCAAGCCGCACGAGGTAACGCAGCATGAATCCTACGCGCATTCCAAAATGAAACAGGGAGTATGATCTGGGAAAAGCCCGAACGGCGTATCCCTCGCTCCAAGGAGATTCCCATAGATTACGCATTTTTTCCGAAAGACTTAGATTTTTGGGACTCGCAATAATCGGATGAGAATCCGCACGCCCAAAGTTCCATGACCTCGTACCGATATCGAGCAATTCGACGTCTGACTCATGCGGAAACAAGATGTTTCTTCTTAGTCTTCTCCACGCACGATCAGACCGCTCAGGCTGCTGATCAATGTTTTGCGCATCAAGATCAGCGATGTACTGCAGTATCCCTTTAACGAAGGGCGAATCGGCGTCAGCTACCTTTTGCTGCCATCCTTCCATTTCGAGGTTCGATTTGACTGCATACCCATCAACTTCAAATTCTTCGACACTGGGCAGGTCCGGCTCAAACAAACTTTCCAACAAATGCCAATACCTAAGAATTACCGAGTTGCGGTCAAATGGGCTGTGGCCGTCGCGACTTACAAGTATGCCAGCTAGGTGCGAGAAATGAGGCGCATCTCCACGGCTGTCGCGACTGCGCGCTAAGTGCAACATTTGCCAGTCCTGTTCTGGAAAGGCGTCCATGAGCAACTGCAGAGTGATGCCATAGATTCCGGTATCGACCAAAGTAACCGAGTCAAATCCTTCGACGCATTGATTGACATGCCTTCGGAACAACTCGTTCTTCTCTGCGATCAGCCGATGGAAATGCGACCCTTCATCTGTGTCTAGCAGCACGGTTAAGCGGTCAGCCGTTATGCTCTGATCCCATGTTGACGGAAGCTCTCGCCTCGTTCCAGCGAATGCCTCCATCGCCACGCGTGTTGAATTGCCCGCGAACAGTCGAATGACCTCTCGAGTTGCACTGTCTGATCCAACTGAAAACGCAGCGCGGGCCGCGACGAGTCGTGAGACCATTAGATCTCGCTGATCGATCGGAACAGGGAGACCAAGCTGGTTTGCGACCTGCTCAAAGAAGAACCGGATTCTCAACCCGCCCCGCGCACAATATAGGGCAACCGGATTCCGTTCTCTTGCGACTTCGCTCAAATGGGCCCAAAGCAGTATGCTAGCCTGCGTAACAATGGGACCGAAGACCTCGTAGCCATATCGTTCGGCCGTTGTCGCCCATTTGCCCTTAGATGCTTGGATATCATTTGGGCAGCTTAGCCGCCGCTTCATCTCGAAAAGGGCTCCATCTAGGCGTCGAAGCAGCCCACGCAAACGCGAGCGTCGAATCTTAAAGGCAGAAATTCCGCATCGCTTCGCCATTTGCCAGTCGGCGATGGGATCATCTCCGATGTGACAAACCTGACTACCGACCAGACCCTCCGCTTCTAACACCTTCGCAAAGAGCGTTCCGTGCCGCTTTGTTGCGTTTTCATCTGTGCTGGAATAGACGGCGTCGATCAATCCGGTGCCGACAACATGATCGATAAGCAGTCGGACCGCGTCGGCAGTTAATGGCGTATCGCTGACCGCGATAATCCGTTTGCCAGCCGCTCGGAGCACCTTCAAGTCGGCGACCAGTTTTTGATTAGCAACAACGGACTGTCGCTCAATATCAAGCTCAGCTCGTGCCATTAATTCCACAAGCTCTTCGCTTAAAGACAACAACTGTGCCGTGCGCCTTAGAACATCAAGCAGCCGCACCTCGCCATCATGCTTCAGTATGCGCCGTGTCGCATAGGCGGCTTGCTGTATCTGGCGTCTCGCCCACCAAATGACTGATGGTTGGACCGAAATTTCACAGCCATGGGCTTCCGCAAGTTCCGTAAAACGCTGCGCAATTCTGAATTGACGGTGACGCTCAGAAACTGGTTTACGCAAAAGCAGCGTATCGAATACGTCAACTGAGACAATATCGAATGAGGATGCTTCCACCCCCCGAAGAATCTTGAAGTCTGACCGGCTCCTCAATTCATCTTTTGGAGCGCCCACATCCTCTTTGGACGGCGTTAAATTGGGTTTCGTCTTCACCTAATCTTCCAACAGCTCAAATCGGCTGATCTTTCTGCCACTTTCGACACAAGATTCTGCGCAATATATCCCCCCTTGGTGAATATTCGTTAAGGAGTTCGTACCTCGATACCGGTCCCTCTAATGGGAGCAGCCACAAACCCTCTATTGCAATCATCCCACCCAAATCCCGCTCTTGACGATGTCAGTGTTCTCATCTCAGCTCACCAGCGGCGATCCTTTGAGACCTGCTGATATCGCGCGCCGACAGAATGCCGAACGGCTCCCCTCGAAATGAAACTTCTCAAGGAACAATCCTTCGTGAACAGGCATGATTTTGCGGCTCAATCTTCGAGAAAACGCTATAATTGGTACTGCTCATTCCTGAGCAAAGACGCACGCGCAACCCAAACATGGAATTCGCTATGAAGTGCCTAAACACCCCGTCTCTATTTCTGGCCCTGTTTGTGGCCGTGGCATTCTCAATGACTTATGTACCTGCGATTGCTGAGGAGTCAGACCTGCCGGATGAACTGGAAGGCTACGCCTTGACCGGTGAAACTGAGAACTGCCTCCGCAGTTCTCGAATTCGCGACTCGCGCCCCCTTGACGACCATCACATACTGTTTGAGATGCGCAACGGTGACAGCTATCTCAACAGATTGTCCGACGGTTGCAACGGTATCGCCAGCAACGTGTTTGTATTTGACTCCGCTGCCGGACGGGTCTGCGAGAACCAAATCATCAAAGTTGTTGACGAAACACATTTTATTGCTCGCGGCGCTTGTGGACTAGGTGAGTTTGAGAAACTCGAAGAAGCAGAAAGCTAGGCTGTCATCACCGCTAACAAAACATGGGAGACTAAGAATGAAGAAAGTTATCGCAACAAGTTTCGCTGCTCTCTTTGTGATTTCAGCAGCCCAAATTCCAGCATGGAGCGAAGAGAGCGATCTGCCTGATGGACTTGAAGAGTACCAACTGACGGGAGAAACAAAAAACTGTGTACGTACAACACGGATCAGAAGTACGGACATTATCGACAACAACCACATCGTATTTGAGATGCGTAATGGCGATTCCTATTTGAACAGATTGTCCGATGGCTGCCATCAGCTCGAGTTCGAGGGCACGTTTAGTTACAAGACCAGCATTGCGCAGTTATGCCAGCACGAGATCATTCGTGTCGTCGACGACTCCAATCAGATGGAAAGAGGCGCTTGCGGATTGGGTGAATTCGAAGAGATTGTCGAGGCTGAAAGCTAGAACGCAATCAGGTTGAGTATGCCCCCGGACTTGATCCGATGGTCGGACTCCGGTTAGCCGTCAAAATTTCTTAGTCGGGCAAGCAACCGTGAATCCACATCGTGTTTTAGAGCATGACCATGTTTCCTGAAACATGGTCATGCCTCTAATCGCACACCCGATACCACGTGCTGTTGGGGAGAACGCGCGAGCGCAACAGATCTCGGTTAGGCGTTCAAATACTGCGCCAAGGTCTTGTGAACACGGCGCATCCTGATTTCCTGGTAGTTTCCGAGGGTTTGACCGGTTTTTTTGCTAGATCTGAATCCGCGCTGCTGCGACTCCAGATTGCTGGTATCCTGGTCATAAACCCCGCCCAAGCCAGGGTCCATCCCGGGCACACTAGCGTATGATTCAGCTATGCCAATCTTGACGGGGTCTGGTGGCAGCGGACGATCACCGCTCCTCGGCACCGGGCGCAAGAATAACAGATCGAAGATACTGCTGTTCACATCCATCTCGTTGGGGCGGAATCGGTAAATCATCGGAAGCGAGATCCCCGGAAATAGAAACATATTGGGGAACAGGTGGTATTCAATCGAATCCAGCATTTCGCTGTCGCTGTACTTCGACAAATCGGCGTCGTACTGCTTGCCAAGAGAGTCCCGCAGGAACGCCGCCTGAACGGACCGAGCAGTGCTGCCCTCCGGCACCTTCTCGTCCGAAGCTCCCCCGCGCAAATTGTCCAGAATGTCTTGCTGCGTCATCGGTTTTTCGATGTGCGGACTTGGAAAGCCAATAGTGTGCACAAAGCGCGTCACATTTTCACTGAATACATCATACTGCGCATTGGCATCCCCCGCCGTTGGCAAGCCTTGCGGGTGCGTTTCCAGAACATGATAGGCTTCGAGAAAAGCCTCCTGAGCCGCCTTCCAATTGCACGGTAGCGTTTTTTGAATGTGCAACTCGACGTACCGATCTTCCAGCGGCCAATTTTTAAAATGATCCGCGAGCGGACCTAGATGTTCCATGAGCGGTTTGGCATTCTCATCCATATTGATGAAGACAAAACCACCCCACATCGCCACTTTTACTTCGGGCAGTCTGAAGTCTTCATCATCAATGTGCGGGAAGTCCCAACGGCAAGGAATTTCTTTCAATTCCCCATCCAGAGACCATGTAAAACCATGAAATGGGCATCGTAAATTCTGAGAAGACCCCGTACTAGCGCAGGGCTTTAGTTGGGTGCCGCGGTGTAAGCAAGCATTGTAGTAGGCCTTGATCTCATTAGTTTGTGTACGCACAACAATGATCGAATGCGGCCCCACATCATAGACATAATAGTCACCCGGTTCAGCAATATGCTCTTCGCGGCACGCCCACTGCCACACTTTGGGCCACAGCTTTTTCATCTCTAAATCAAAGACGTCTTGGCTAGTGTAGATGCTGTAATCGATGTCTTCATCGCCAAGAAACTCATATGACTCGGCAATCAGTTCTTTCGGGACATCCCAACCGTCAGAGACAATTATGTCTTTTGTGCTTGGACCGGGGCAGCGCGCATCCCCTGGTTTCATGTTCTTTGTGTTTTCAACGTTCATGCCCAGACACCTTGTTCCTTGAAACCGACATGTTCAATTTATCGAAGTTTTGAGAACGCTTAAACCTTTTCCGTCACTGAAAGGAGAGTTAGGGTCACACCCAACAACAGCGGAGGAGAATTGCACGATGGCGCGAGAAACCGGCAAAATTCCAAGTGTAGAAGAGATGCAAGATCGTCTCGCGATTATGGAAGTTCTCGCTATACACAGTCGAGGCATCGACCGCTTAGATCTTGAAAGTTTGAAATCCGCCTACTGGCCTGACGCTGAAGTCGCGTACGGCACCTTCAATGGTAAGGCATATGATTTTGCCGTTGGCGTTATGGAAGGGTTGAAAGCATTTGAGCGTACTGCCCATACAGTAACGAATACCGCCTTCTCTTTTAGAGGCGATGAAGCCCGCGTTGAGAGCCATGTCACGGCATACCACTATAGCAAGGCCGACCCGGATACTGAGATGACATTCGTCGGCCGCTACTTGGATCGCATGGAAAAGCGGGGGGATGTCTGGAAGATTGCCCACCGCCGTGTCGTTCATGACTGGAATCAAAATGTACCTGCAACAGCCGAATGGGGCGGCGATCTATTCCCGGCCCTTACCCAAGGCACCCGAATGGAAGGCGGAGATGCGTTGTATGAGCATCTGAAGTAGACGCACGTTACAACGGGCACAGGCAGAAAACCCATGACTCAAAACATCAACAATCATACCGATGATCCGTGCACGATCAAAAATTTTACAAAGGAACGGTATATTGAACGTTCCCACTTTGAGAAGGAATGGGAACGGGTATGGAGTGAGACTTGGATCTTAGCGGGACTTGAGAAAGACGTAGCCAACCCTGGCGACTATTTCGTTTTCGACATCGGGCCCGAGTCCATTCTGATAACGCGCTCAGAAGATGGATCGGTCCAGGCGTTCTATAATGTGTGCCAACATCGAGGAAACAAGTTGGTTCAACAGGAACGCGGGAACGCAGACAGCTTTCGGTGTGCCTACCACGCTTGGACCTACAATGGCGACGGCAGTATCCGCTCGATCCCAGACCGCCACAAATTCTCGCTGGGCTTGCCCTGTGAAAAACTCTCTCTCAAGGGCGTTCAATCGGATATCTGGAACGGACTTGTGTTTGTCTCAATGTCCGACAATCCGGAACCGCTTGCGGATTTCTTAGGACCCGTCGTCGACGCGCTTGCACCTTACCGCTTCGACAAGATGGTGATCACGGAAGACCAAACCGTTGAACACAATTGCAACTGGAAAACAATTATCGATAATTTCAGCGAGCTTTACCACGTCGACTACATTCACCCGCAACATCAACGTTTCGTCGATTGTTGCAACGATACTGTGGAATTGTTCCGAAATGGCCACACGGGATTGGCTGTGCAAGGAGCAACGGTCAATCCAAGATACCCAATACCGGATGAACCGACGGATCTACTGACCGAGCAGTTGAAAAGCCTGGGCTTAGATCCATCCGACTATCGCGGCCGCGTACCTGAAATTCGTAGGGCCGTTCAGATGCGCAAACGCGAAGTTGGCGCCGCAATGGGATTCAACTACTCAGCCTTCAATGACGATCAATTGTCAGATGTCTGGCAGTACAATCTGTTTCCCAATGTCATTCTATCTTTTGCGCCGGAATATTGTTGGATCTTGCGACCACGTCCACACCCAACCGACCCTGAAAAATGTTACTTCGACAAGATCACTCTGACATTGATGCCTGACCCCGCCTTGATCGAAGCAGCAGATGCGCAGAAGGCCGGACGCCCCGGTTCACAATTGTTGGGCACTAAATCGGAAGAGACGAGCACAGACAATGGTTACAAGCGTCCAGAGCGTGATGTTTTTGGGCACGACGCCATTTTGAATGGCGAAAAAACCATGACGATCACGATCGACCAAGATATCCACTTGTTGGGCGGCGTGCAGTCGGGAATGCGCTCAAAGGGCTTCGATCAAGTGTGGCTCAATGACGACGAGATGCGTATTCAGCACTTCCACGACGCACTTGACCGTCTCATGGCAAACTGAATGTGGGGGCTACCCCGCAACTACAGGCAGCTTCCAGCAGGTGTGCATTTCTCCGATTTGGAGGGATTGCAGAGTGGGGTTCGCCTGGTCTGCGAGACGCATGTTTGGTGCCGCACCTAAAAGAACCTGAGATGCTGTAACGGCCATGTCGCGTGTCAACGCGTAACGCGAACGGGGCCGGTCTTCGGGAACTGCGGGGTACTTGCTTGGTTTTCCGAGTCCAAACGCAATGCCGGAAGGCAATCCATCTGCGCGATACTGGCCACGAGGTTCGCGTTGACAAAGATCAGCACGATCTACCCTGAACTCGTTGGGCGCCTCGAACACGCGGGGGTCGCGATTCGCGGCCGCCGCGGAGCAAATAATCAGAGCTCCCTCTGGAATAAGGTATCCGAAGCGTTCGACTTCGTGCCGCGCGAATCTCTTCGCGCTCAAAACTGGCGCCGAGTGCCGAAGCGCCTCGAAATAAGCGAATTTGAGCAAACGAGGTTCTGACCGCAACCGCGCCAATTCTTCAGGATTCGTGAGGAGCAAAAACCACAGATTCGAGAGCGCGCCATGCAGGGTTTCGTGGTCAGCTTCCAGCAAGGTCGCGACCACATCGCGACCTGTTGTCTTGCCACCTTCGACATTGAGGTTAGCAATCGTTGAAATGAGATCATCACCAGGGTCTGCACGCCGCGCGGCAAGCAGCGTATCGAAATAGCCGCTCAGTTCGTCCATCGCCTGCGCACCAACGACTTGAGCCCTCGGTTCCCAAAGATGTCCGCGCTGCATGCGCCAGTAGCGTAGCGCAAACTGCGGAAGATCACCTTCTGGCAAGTTAAGGGTTCGTGCTAGCAGCTCTAACCAGAATTGTGCGGCAAAGTCGACCGCCAAATCCGCATGGTCCGCCGAGAGGAGTTTGCCAACAATGTTTTCAGCGACAGATTTCGCCTCTGCATCCATTTTCGCCGCAACCGTTGTCAAGACGGGCAGCTCATTTCCCAGATCTCGACCGTACCCTTCCCTTTGATAGAACCATAACTTTGACCGGCTCTCGAAATTTGCATCGTCAGTAAAAACAGACGTGACATCATCATATCTCGAAATCCAGTATGCGTTGTTCAGCCAATCACGATAGCAGGGATAGTTCTCTCGCAAGATTTCCAAAGCGGGATAGGGATCCAACTGGAAATCATTGGAGATCAGATCGCTTGGTTTGATTTTTTCTGTTGAATCGCGAAGACGCTGTCGCTGATGAATTTCGTAACTGCGGTAACCATCAGCATGAAGCGTGGGGCGCGATGAAACAGCCACACCATTGTTGCCAACTGTCAGGGGCCCGTTCCAAATCGACTTCTCGTCGTCACTGGCCTGCGATTGCGATGCTTCAGTCGTTGTCATGAGAACGTTCTATCGTTCGAAATCAATCCAAAGCTCACGCACCGAGATAACGCCAATCGGCACAAGTTGTTCGCCATCGATGTCTTTCTTCATGCGCTCAACATTGATTCTCGGATTGCGGAAATGGGCCGCCAACACGTGCGAGCCCAAAACAGCTTCTTGATGAGATATCCACGCCCCTGGACAGAGATGGGGACCGACCCCAAAAGCCATGTGGCTGCATTGGCCGTCTTTGCGATACCCACTGCGCAAGATCTTACCGCTGTATAAGTCTTGGCGGTGGATATCAAATGTTTCAGGGTTCTCGAAGATTCTCTCGTCATGGTTGGCGGAAAAATCAACCATTTGCACAAGCGATCCAGCTGGAATCTTTACACCATGCATTTCCACGTCAAATGTGTTGTGACGTGGTTGGCCGCCGATGGGTGTGGAGTGCCGCAAGGTTTCATGAAACGCGCGATCCCACAAATCTTGATCTCCCATCACGTCCGCGAACTGATCCGGATGCTGCAACAACAGATACCACATGTTCATAATGGCACCACGCGTGGTTTCACCACCGCCACCGACAATCAACGCAACGTTCGAGGTAATCTCTTCAGTGGACAGAACATCACCGTCAATGCGGTCCTCGCAGAGCTTCGTAATAATGTCCTTGCCGATCACGTTACCGTCATCACCATATAAAAACGACGGTGACTTACGCCGCTCCTGAACGATTGGCTCAAGATAATCCTCAAGGTCCTGGCGTGCTTCAAGCCCAAGGCGATGAGTGTCAGACCCGCCGAGTCCTGACATCATTGAGTTGTACCAGTAATAAAACTGGCCCCGGGCTTCTTTAGGAAACCCGAGAATTTCGCATACGACGCGAATGGGAAACTCATTCGCAAAAGCCTTGCCTAGCTCAACCGTTCGTGTGCCATCTTTGTTGTCGATAACGGAGCCATTATCGAGCGTTTCCCAATCATCAATCATTTCTTGAGCCAACCGCTTGATAGCCGGCACGCGATTTTTGAGCGCTTGCCCAACCAAATGCTGACCATAGAGATTGCGACGGCGCCGATGCTCGATGCCGCTCAATTCAAGTTGGGTATTTCCAAGAACGCCGCTCGAAGCCCCCTTCGGGATTGTGTTAAAACCTTGGTCATCGAAGTAACAAGCCGTGATGTCATCGTACCGGGTCACATAGTACGTGTTGTGGAGCTTGTCGTGATAAACTGGGTAATGGTCGCGAAGAATCCGATAGTAGGGATAAGGATTGCGCGCGAATTCGTATGAATCAAAAACACGCGGATCAAACAAGGGCGTGCCGTCCGGCGCGTGCCCCATATCGGCCGCTTCACCGATTGGCATCAGTTGTATGGGCGGCTTTTTTTGTTCACTAGACTCAGCGATCGACTCAAGTTGAAAGGCTTCTGCGAGCGCTGACGAAACAGATGGCATTGATGACATGCTTCCACCTTGGGACTTGCAAAAGGTGACGCCAACTGTAACTTGAAGGTGCGCATTCAGCAATTACGAAAGAAAACAACGCCACCATACATGCCCTATATCATCACCGACGCCTGCATTGATGTGAAAGACGAGTCCTGCGTGGCCGTGTGTCCGGTGGATTGCATCTATGCGGAGGATGAGGATCGCATGCGGTACATCCACCCAACAGAGTGTATCGACTGCGCGGTCTGTGTAGAGGCCTGCCCCGTTGCTGCGATATATGCGGACGACATGCTGCCTTCGGATGCGAATGTCTTTGCCGAGATCAATGCCACCTGGTTTCAGGATAAGGACAGGGCACGGCAAAAAGTCAACGAAGTGAAGAAATCTGAATTTTAGTTTTCTCTATCAGGACTAGCCGAAATGACCGCATCACTTTGGTTCGACCTCGCAATCATTTTGGGGCTCGCATTCTGCTGGATGGGGTCAATGATCCTGTGGGTCGGTGGATTACCCCGGCAGCTAAGGGCTGGAGATACACCCACCGCCGAGCCCGGAACACCAGAAGCGTTCGGCCTTTTTTGGATGGATCAATACGGGTATATCGGGTTGACGGCGCTTGGCATTGGATCGCTGCTTATCATTTCCTCGTTGTTTCTTTGAGCAAAGGCTAAGCCAGATGACTGTCCCTATCACCTTCTTCTATGCATCCATTCTGGGTTTGCTTTTGGTCGGGCTGGCGAACCAAGTTTTATATGCAAGGGTCAATGCCGCCAAAGTCCCAAAGTGGAAGCCGGAAACGACGCTGCGGGTACAGGCAAACTTTGTCGAGAATGTACCCATGGCATTGGTGCTGCTCTATCTTCTGGAAGTCAGCGGCGCACCCCACATCTGGGTTCATGTGCTAGGGACAACACTGGTAATCGCACGCGCTGCTCATGCCTGGGGTCTTTCGACCAATCCAGGCGCGACCTACGCCCGGCTTTTTGGTGCTCAAATGACGTTCCTCCTTTTGTCGATCCTGAGTTTCGCCGGGCTCTACTTCTTTCTCACGCAATAGGTTGGCGGCCGAAGTTGCCCTGCTTAGCAGGACCGGCCCCTAACTTTAGGGCCCAAGACAAAGATCATCTCCGGCCAGCTCGACGCCTCTCCTCCCTACGCGGCCCTGTGAAGGCGTTAACCAACCGCTCAATTGAAGACGGGGCCAGTCAGAGAATTCGGTGGGGTGACTTTTCTCAGGCGATCCCATAAGACGTAGTCCGATTGTGCATGAAACAAGCCGAATTCGATCGCTGACTGGCGGAGATGCAGTTAGCCCAAAAGATGAGGTCAAACACGACAAAAGGCTTGCCGAAGCCGCCACTGACATATGGTTGTTCACCTGTTGGAATGCGAAAAGCTAGTACCGCGTAACCGTTAGAAAAGGCATTTTCATGAGTCTGATGAGATCGGAGGCTGACCTCAGAGTTGCCGTTATTGGGGTTGGATATGTTGGCCTGCCCGTGGCGGCGGCGCTCGGACATCACTTTCCCACAATAGGCTTCGACACCAATTCAGAGCGCGTTGCCGCCCTCAACCAGGGAGAGGACGAAACTGGGGAGGTTACAGCTGAGGACTTGGCAGCCTCAAGTCAGTTGAGCTTTGCGAGTGACGTCGCCGCGATCGCCGACGCAAACTTTTTCATCGTGACCGTACCAACACCCATCGATGATTTTAATCGACCGGACCTAACCCCCCTCATCGCCGCAAGCAAGATGGTCGGGAGCTGCCTGAAAAAGGGCGATATCGTAGTGTACGAATCGACAGTCTATCCCGGCGCGACCGAAGAGAATTGTGTTCCCGTACTCGAAGAGACATCGGACCTTAGATTCAATAGTGACTTTTTTGTCGGCTACAGTCCCGAGCGCATGAACCCGGGAGACAAGGACCATAGCCTCACGAACATCATGAAAGTCACATCGGGCTCCACACCTGAAACAGCCGACTTTGTAGATCACGTCTACAAGAAGATTGTCCGTGCAGGCACCCACAAAGTTTCTTCGATCCGAGTTGCCGAAGCAGCCAAAGTTATTGAGAATATCCAACGAGATGTGAACATTGCCCTCATAAACGAGCTAACCATCCTTTTTGGCCGGCTGGGATTGGACAGCGAAGAGGTGTTGGGTGCGGCTCAAACGAAATGGAACTTTCTACCCTTTCGTCCCGGATTGGTCGGCGGGCACTGCATAGGCGTGGACCCCTACTACCTGACACACAAGGCGCAAGAAGTGAAGTATCACCCAGAGGTCATTCTTGCAGGCCGAAGAATCAATGACTTTATGGGCACACATGCGGCTGGGCTCGTTCTTGACGAAATGATGAGGCGTGGAAAGAAGATCAAGGGTTCTAATATCCTCGTTCTAGGCCTGACATTCAAAGAAGATTGTCCTGACATTCGAAATACACGCGTCGTCGACATTATTGAAGAATTATGCGCGCGCGGTGCTAATGTCGATGTCTTTGACCCCCACGCTTCGGCACAGGAGGCAAAGCATGTATACGGACTGTCGTTGAACCAATCGCCTAGTCCGAGTAAATATGATGCGGCAGTCATTGCAGTTGCCCACAATCAATTCAAGGAAATGGGCGAGAACGGCCTGCGAGGCTTTCTAAATGGGGACGGTATTTTGGTTGATCTGAAATGGACGCTCACCAAGGATCAATCTGACGTTAGGCTTTAGCACAATGAACAACTCAAAATCTAATGATCCATGGTTGGTCACCGGAGCTGCCGGATTTATCGGCTTTCACACATCCCGAGCGTTGTTGGCAAGCGGAACTCCGGTAGTGGGTCTCGACAATCTAAATGACTACTATGATGTCACACTCAAGGAGGCTCGACTGGCAGAATTGCAGAAAGATGCGAACTTTCGTTTCGCTAAAGTCGACCTTTCTGATTCTGAAGAGATGAGGAGACTATTCGATTCGGAGAGATTCAATCGCATCGTTCACCTCGCCGCACAAGCCGGCGTTCGATATTCGCTCGAAAATCCGCACGCCTACATATCGTCAAACATTGTTGGTTTTCAGAATCTGATCGATTTGGCGCGCGACGCCAAAGTCGAACATTTTGTTTTCGCGTCTTCGAGTTCCGTCTACGGTGCGAATACAAAACTCCCCTTTTCTGTTTCCGACAATGTCGACCATCCAGTCAGTCTCTACGCCGCATCAAAGAAGAGTAATGAACTGATCGCCCACAGCTATGCTCACCTCTATGGATTGCCAGCGACGGGGCTGAGGTTTTTTACCGTCTATGGTCCTTGGGGGCGCCCTGACATGTCTGCATTCATCTTTACAAAGAAGATCCTTGCAGGCGAGCCAATCGACGTTTTCAACAATGGTGACCATATGCGCGATTTCACCTATATCGACGACATTGTCGATGGTGTTATTCGCGTCGCGAAGCGGCCGCCAACTGGTGATCCGAGTTGGACTGGCGAGGCGCCAGATCCCGCGATGAGCAAGGCACCCTATCGGATTTACAATATTGGCAACAACAAGCCGGTTAAGCTCATGGAGTTTATTGAAACTATTGAACACGCATTAGATAGAAAAGCGGAGAAAAACTTCTTACCCATGCAGCTGGGCGATGTTCCTGCAACTTTCGCCAATATTGATCACATCCGTAAAGATACTGGCTTCGAGCCCCGCACCTCAATCACAGAAGGAATTGGCCGCTTTATCGACTGGTATCGAGACTATTACTCTGCCTAGTTCAATGGAAATCAAATCAGAATTCTCGGCCTCCCTTTTGCCTTGGCTTGCTCGAAGGCAGTGACGATCAGCGAAACAAGGTCGAGCTGTTTCCAACCGCCTCATGCGCATCATTCACATCATAACTAGTCTTGAGGCCGGTGGCGCTCAACAGATGCTCACCCGAATTGCGGGCTATGAGAAAAACACTGAGCAGATTGTTGTATCCCTCATGGATGAAGGCCAGTATGGCCCAGTTTTGCAGGGAATGGGCGTTGAAACACACTATTTAAAGATGCGTCACCTTTTTCACATCGGACGCGCATTATTTCAGCTATCACGCTTGTTGCGTGAAAAGCGCGCCGATGTCGTGATGACTTGGCTTTATCATGCGGACATTGTGGGGCTTTTTGCAACGCTCCTCGCAAACAGAAGCCCAAAACGCTTAATTTGGAATCTGCGGTGTTCCGAGATTGACTTTAGTCAGTATTCGTTTGGAACTCGCGTAATCGTCAAATTGCTCTCTTGGCTTTCGCAAATGCCGGGCGCAATTGCATTCAATTCACATGCCGGACGTGCACACCATGCTTCTCTTGGTTATAAACCGAAGAGCTGGGTTTATCTGCCAAATGGATTGGATACTAAATCCTGGCGTCCAGACTTGTATTCACGCATGAAAGTGCGTGCCGAATTGCGCATAGCGGACGACGAGATCTTGATTGGGCTCATTGCGCGCGTAGATCCTCAGAAGGATCACAATACCTTCTTAAGTGCGGCGGAAGCAGTTGCCGACCAACTTGGCAATGCTCGATTTGTTCTGATTGGCCAAGGTACGAAGTGCCTAGATATTCCAAATGCGATCCAAGATAGAGTGCTGGCACTGGGGTTTCAGGAGAATGTTTCGAGCCTGATTAGAGCGCTGGACATCCATGTATTGAGCTCTGCGTTCGGCGAGGGATTTCCAAATGTCGTGTGTGAGGCAATGGCAAGTGGAGTTCCATGCGTTGTCACCGATGTGGGGCAATCTGCCGAACTGGTCGGGGATGCCGGCATAGTTACACCGTCCGGCGATCCAACCGCCTTGGGAAAGGCCATCATCTCACTTGCAAGTGAACCCGTGGAACAACGCAATCAACGAGGAAAGAACTCAAGGAATTGGATCGTTAGTCAGTTTGACCTGAGCAAGGTATACAGACTTTACTGTTCTGCCTGGCATGAAGTTGCTCATAGGAACCCGGTTGCGCGGGCGCAGTAGTTGCACGATGCGGCACAATTGGCAAATGGGGTACAAAGACGCTGCCGCTCACGGCTCGCGTTTCTTAGGCTTCTTTCGTTGCAATCAAATACAATGATGACGCCTGTTTTGGGATCAATACACGTCCCATGATTTCGAACAGGTCATCAACAAACTTGTACTTGCGAATCTGACCATCCAGCTTCCAGTCGGGCGGCCCCCAACCAAGGTGCTTCACCGCTGTCACATTAAGCCCAGCAGCCGTCATTCGGCCGCCAATGGTCTTTGAAGTGTAAAAGTGAACGTGATCTGTCGTTCTTGCCGTTTCAGGATCTCTTTTGTACGCAAGCTGCCACCACCATGCTCCTTCATTGGGCGTGCCCAGCACGAGCAGACCGCCGGGTTTAAGTATCCGCTGAACAGTCTGCAGGGCAGCAACATCTTCTTCGATATGTTCGATCACATGATTAAAGAAAATGATCTCGAAGAAGTCATCTTCAGCCGGATAATCAAGCAGATCGGCAAGAAAAAATGTCGCCTCTGGCAAACGATGCCGCGCGCGCGTTAGGCGAAGGAGATTGTAGTCGCTTCCATAGATGTGATCCGCAAAAGATGCCAGCCAAGAGAGATTCGTCCCATCCCCACATCCCAGATCGAGCAAGTTGATCGCACGGGATTTTCCCTTAGCCTTTAGATAGCTTTCAATCGTGCGCGATACATACAGGCGGCGTTTCTTGAGGTGATGCCGCCAAGGGCTAATGGCCTCTGCCGGTTGCTCAGTTTTGTACCAATCTGGGTTTACGGCTTGTGCATCTTTGATAGCATTCTCGTGTTCGGTCCAGTTTCGGACAAGGACTGGTATGCCCTCAACCACACTAAAGCCTGAGCCACAATTCATGCACATCAAGCCTTGTGGCACCATCTCAATCGTGTTTGCGCTACAATGCACACAAATGAGGCCAGATGACATGCGGCCTATTCCCCCCAGATATTCAGCAATTTGCTTTTGATCCAGCTTACTCTGCCGAATGGAGACACATCCGACTTGGTCGCTTGTTCATTTCCTCCCACAACGGGATCCGAAAGGGGGCCTAAAGGTACCACCTCGACATCCTCTTGAACTAGCTTCATTGAAGCCTTGTAGTAGCGCCGCAGTACGCCGCCAAACTTTGATTTGAAACTTGTCAATCCTTTTTGTTTGCCGGTTGCAACATCAAAAAAAACTTCGCCGATATCAAATCGCTGAAGTCCTTGCGCCTTGGCCGCAAGAATTGCTCGCCACATAATCAGATAATTGACACCGCTATGTTGCGCCACCTCCAAAGAACAGCCGGTATGGTAGTAGGATGCCGTACCGAATACATTGATATTTTGGTAGGCAACTTTTTCCCCACTCGATGATACACCAACCCAGAGAAGAGAGTGTCCGTCTGGCGCAATCTCTTCCGAGATCCCCTTGAAATACTGCAACGGATGGGGCGCGACACCCGTTCGCCGGTAAGTTTCGACATGGATCTGATAGTATGATTTCAATTCTTCAGCCCAATCCACAGTCTGCGCTTGAAATCCTTCTCTTTCCGCCTTTCGAATCTGGCGACGTGCCAGTGTCGACATGCTGAACCAAAGACTTTCCTCATCTGCCGTCAGATCCAACACCATCGAATTTGTACTGGTGTCCGAAAACCCGAACTCAAAAAAGGGGTTCACGCCATACAGATTCTCGTTACTGGACTGAGTTATCGGCATAGAGCCAATTTGAATTAGAGTTGCTCCACTCTCAACAGCTCTTCTTGTTGCCTCCGACAGAACTAGTTTCAAGATGCGTCTTCTATCAGAACTGTCGATACCTCCCATTAACATCGGACCAACAAGCCCCCATCCGCTAGATGCTGCTACACCGTGCGGATTTACATGAAGCGGCATGATAGCGACGCGCTTGCCGTTTTCACGCAACTCAAAGCTCTGTGGACGCAAATCCCACTCTGATACGCGCTCAATCATCCGCTGCCACCCAGCCAGCCCCCAGACCCATCCATCCGGCGACTTCCGAACAAAGTCGTCCCAACCTTCATCAGCATATGGATCAATGGACAAAAATTCCGTCATTTGGTCTTCAGCATCAATCTCTTATAAATGTCAACGTATTTGGCAGTCGTGACAGCAGGGCTCCAGTTTTCTTGAGCATGTTCGAACGCACGGCGTCCCAATGCCTGACGGGCGCACTTGTTCGCGCCAAAGTATTGAAACGCAGCAAAATAGCTTTCATCCGAATTCTCTACAAAGTGAACGACATTCGAACCTTCGAGTTCCGGAACAGGCGCGCCATGGCGCTGGTTGATGATTATTGGCAAACCAGTCAGTAGCGCTTCAAGGACAGATTTGTTGAGTTCCCAATACTCAGTATGCACTGCGAATAAGTCAAAAGTGGGCAATAGTTTACATAGCTCGTCATTCTCTACTGAAGGACGAAAAGTGACGGCGGCATTCAGTGATACAGCAAGGTCCTCAAGTGTGGAGCGTTCCGGTCCATCTCCCACAATTGTCAATTGAGCATCAGGAATGCGTGCAACGGCGCGAATTATGTTTTCTGGATTCTTATCTTTGTTTAGGCGCCCGACACAAACTATCTGCAATGCATCGTCTCGTGCATATGACTTTTTTTCGTGAAGATGCATGCTATTTAAAACATTGTAACAGACTTCGACCTTACTTACGCCATGGCGCTGCAAGTAGGGGATGATGGGTTGATAAACCGGCATTACTAAATCGGCATGGCGCAACCCTTCTCCCTCCAAGTGCTCGAAAAAGTCATTATGCGCCTGCTGTTCCGGCGTCAATTCATTTTGAATGTGCCGGCGTACGGGATTTACATCGGGATTTATGTGTAGAGAGACGACATAGGGAATATTAAGTGTACGCTTTATGCGCGACGCAAGGTACGCATTCCAGTCTGCTCCATGGCACCGAATAAGTTGTGGCTGAATATCACGGGCGATTTGGATTCCAGGCTTCGCCCAGTCTCGCATCGGCTTCTTCCACCAACGTCGCCAATCCCCTGCAACTAGGTCCGGAAGCTCACTGTGATTGTGAAACACGAGTTTGGCATCACCAACAGTGCGCTGCATTGCTTCGACACTCGGCACATCATCATTGGTCATAAGGATGTGCACCTCGTTAAACAATTCTCCCGGATTGTAGTAGAGCGGTTGATACTCTCCCTTGACAATAATGTCCGTCACTCGATCCGGCACAATGACAAGCAGGCGTTTTGCTTTTGTGAAATTGGTCATTATTCTTTTGGTTTTTCCACCATCAAGACCGTTGACGGTGAAAGCGGGTTTAGATGTTGGCAAACGATGCGAAAGTGTTCACGCACATGAGAAGTTTTCAAAACTGGAGGCAATAGGGGAAGCGTACGGTCAATGTTAAAAACGTGCAGTTTCAGGCGCCACAAACAAAACAGAACACTCCAATTCGTGGTGTAGTAGATACTTTCCTCAAAGAATCGTGGATCCTTGCTGTGAGCGATAAGGTGCTCGCGGGCCCACTTACGGCTAAACCAAAGCCACGGTGACCATGGCACGTGATAGTGCGCCTCCATTCGAAAGGCGAAATAATTAGGGCATACCAAGAAAATACGACCGCCCGGATTAAGCAAAGCCGCGCAATCTCTCAATAGCCTGCGATGGTTTGGTACATGTTCCAACACATTCCACAAAGTTATTGCGTCATACCCGTTGCCATGACCATGAAATCGAGTGGCATCCATAGTTCGAAAAACAGACTGCGCGTCTAAAGTTGGAAATAGCCTTCCGGCTCGCTTCTGCGCAATCGAGACTTCAAACTTGGAAAGGTCAAAACCATACGCATCATAACCTGCCTGCCTCGCCAACAGGACAAAACTGCCGTAGCCGCAACCAACATCAAGAATACGTCCGCCGTCCGAAATCAGCGGCTTGACTACATTTAGGGCCCATTCAGCAGCCGAACGGCCGACCCATTCGTCCTGATGCGCAACAATTGCTTCAGGTGTAAAAACACCCGCATAAAGGTCTTCAAGATGCGAACGGATTTCACGCTCATCCTCCACATCGAGTCCTAGTCGCTCACCAACCGAGATGCTGGTCATATCTTTCTGCATACGATCAAATGGCGGAAAGCAAAACGTCGAATGTACGGCAGACTGCTGATCCACTCATCCAACATTCGGCCTCCTAAGCGCAATCGCAGCGTCTCACGCCACCATGGATGCAGCAAAGGCCAAAGGTGCTTGGGAAGTCCGGCCCATAAGGGCAGCAACTGGTAGCTTTTGTGTTCTTCGACTTTCAGGTCATTGGCCTGCAACACTGCTCGCATTTCGCTAACTGTTATTGGAAAAGTACTGGGCCAGTCCGTATAGTATTTCAAGCAGTATGTGTTAAGCGAACGTTTGTTGCCAAAATCCAAAACTGCGTGTCCGCCGTGCGTCAGCACTCGGGAGATCTCAGAAACGACCTCCGCCACCCCTGGAATGGCGTATAGAGACGAAAACGAATAAACTAGATCTATGGATCGATCTCTCAATGGGATAGCTTTGGCGTCTCCATGAAGAAAAGTTAGATTTGTTGCTTCGCGTGCCTTTGCTTGAGTTTGTGCTGTCGCGATGTACCGGTGCGAAAAGTCAAGACCGAGACCTTCGTCAAATACTGGTGCAAGCTCCAGCAAATGCGCTCCGGCCGCGCAACACAAGTCTAAGGCCAGTCCGCCTCTATAGTATCGGCGAACTAACGATAGCCTGTCAGCCAGCAGGCGGTCGGTGTACGATCGTGGGTTTGTTGTCGGCTTGAGACAGATTCTGGATGGCGCGTACAATTCGCCAGATTCATAGTCGTCTCGGTTGGAATTTTCGCGCCCAATTTCATTCATTCAACATTCCTGCAAAAGCAGAATTCATTACTGTATATCGCAACGAAACACTGACCCTATGATTCTGGCGCAGAACGGAAATGCAGAGCCCAAGAAGAACCGCAACTTCTGTGGTAATCGGTTAAGCGACGGTACTAACTGACTACCTAAATCACAACCAAACGCCCCTAACTCAACTAAACCATGTCGGCTTGCAATTTCGCTCAAAGTGAGTCGGTTGTACTCAGTAAAATGAAGTGGATCGACAAATATACGATCTTGCTTTCTTAAGTCACGAATCCGATTGTCGAGACAATCAAAATTAGGGGTAATAATCGCTATCGAGCCACCGCGGTTCAACAACCTTTTGCATTGTTCCAAATACGCTTCTGGTTCGTCTAAATGTTCGAAAACTTGAAAGCTAACGACCGCGTCGTATTGGCCAGAAAGAACTTTGAAGTCGGAGCTCCAACGACGCACCTTTGGATGAGAGTAGTTCTTCTCGGCAGTTTCAATGCTCTTTGTTGAGTAATCGACGCCATCGACTTGTTCAACAAATGGAAATTTAGCCATTTCCTTGTCGTGGAAGCCGCACCCACACCCGATGTCTAGAACTTTCTTAGGTTGAATGATCTCAAAAAGCTCTTTGACTTCATTGCGCCGAGAAGCATCCCATTCATCAGAAATGTATGAGTCCCAATGCTCAGTAATCAAGTTATCGAAAAATTTACGTTGATCGGAATGGAAATTCATCTGAATCACTCCAAACCCGTATTGGGCTTGAATCTAACACCTTAGAGACAAGGCTTTAATCAGTTTGGCGGTACCCGACAGGTAGGACTTGCTTGGTAGAAACTGCAATCTACGCAGGTACGTGGCCAATCCCCTCTTGTAGTGCGATCGATTAGATCGGCTAGTTCTTGAGAGTACAAAATGTCCTTCAAGGGCGCATTATGTATGTTGCCAACAACAAGCTCATCTCTCTCTGTCTTATAGTATCGACAATTGCATACCCTAACATCACCATTTGCCATCACCGCGCCGGAGTGCTGTATATTGCTGCACGTGTGTCCAGCAATCTTTTCAGGGAGTTCTTGGATCAAAGACATGCCTTTGGGCAGATCTTCTTCAAGTATCTGACCACTCCAATTATGAACCGATTCTATGCAATCAGAGAGTTCAACTCGTATTGCACCTTGATCAACCAGAGGCTTAATGCGAGAAACATAGTCAGGCTCGCACAGTGCTGCCTCCACTGGTCGATCCAAGCGCATAGAAATTGCAATGTCAGATTTCGCACCCCTTGATTGTTTGTAGTCCGCCAGTTGTGTTATGCCTTCCAAGACTTCGTCATACTTGTTGACTCGATAGATCCTTTTGTAGGCATCGCGATCAAATCCCGGCGTGCTAATTACGATCCAATCAACCTCGTTATCGATTAGCGCTTTGTACTGATCCTTATAACTGAGCAAAATGCCATTGGTTGCTAGAGAGATTTTCTTTATTCCACACTCTCTCGCATAGGTAAGTTTTCTTCGCAGACCAACGTCAACCAGCGGGTCTCCCGACTCGGTTGTAAAGTCGATCCAATCTCCCCCCATCTCCAAGTATTGATCAAATCCCTTCTGAAACGTGTCGAACGACATCATTCCTTTCTTGTCGACGTTGTACTGATATCCGCAAAAGACGCAATTTGCGTTGCAAATGTTGCCAACCGCGAAAAACATGGGGCTTGGCAACATGCGCCCATGTATCGTTATGCCGCCAGCAAAGGGATCCGGATCGCATGTTTTTGTTTCTGCTGGCTCGCTACCTGACGAGAAGCTTCCACGTTCAACCAGGCGCGAACCCGTTTGTTTCAAGCTATCCAATAGATTGCTGAATTTCATAACTTTCACACACAATACAGTCTTTACGTTGACAAACACATAGTATGCCGCCGTTCTCTCAACGAATCGTAGACTTGACTTCTCACGTCTCAACCTTTTGCGGGATACTACGCCTTTGGGGTATTATTGGCCATCAAATTCGCCTGGAAAGAACTGCAGGCGAACCGGCGAACGGCCTCCCTTTTTGCCAATTCGCCCAAGAAGCACAGATTTCGATCAGCGCTATAACTCCCACTAAATTGCCGGTTAGAGACTTCGCTTGGCAAGCCATGCGCCCAACATGAAGCCATTCATCATCAAGCCGGCAGTGGGAAACGCTGTTTCACCTCTTTCGAGGGCGCTGGCAAATTCCTCATAAGCCTCTAGAAAACGTTCGCTCGCGAACCCAGCCTCCTGGATTCCTTTCATGGATCTGTCAAAGGCGCTCTGGAACTTCGAACTCCTTGGAAACTCCAATTGCCAGTTAAGATTTGCTCCCATAGGTTTCTTGGTTGCCCAGGCAAATTCAGTACCAACGTGTCTTTCATAGTAGGTACGGGGAAGGATCTTCGGCGTCGGCTTTCCGGCGTGACGCCCAACTTTGAATTTGTGCGGCAACCGTGCCGCGAATTCGATAAGACGATAGTCAAGGAATGGACTGCGGACCTCCACTTGTGCCGCGTACCCAGTAATATCCGGCAATCTGTAATTTGTGTCGCCGGCAGAAACCGCCAAACCTCGGTGCATTACAAAATCTGCCATGGTTTCGACACCACATTCTTGCAACTCAGCACAATACTGCTGAATCGTGTCTTCACATTCTTCTAAGGCCGATTCGTCACGAGTGTATTGACGCAGATAGGCTTTCCAGTCTGCTTGCACCCAATCGCAAAATTCAAAGTTCGCAAGACGTTGGTTGTTCCAACTTACCCGCTGTTTCTCGGGCAAATATTTGAAGAGCGATTCTGGGATCTGATTCAACCAAAACCTGGTCCGATCAAACGATACGATACGCTCATCACCGCCATAGCCTAAAAAAAGCTCATCAGCGCCATTTCCAGTCAGAACAACCGTGCAGCGGTCTTTCATGACGTCGTAAAGCCGCTTCGAATAAACGAGTGCAAATTGCTGGCAGGGCTGATCAAAATACCGGTATGTCTGGTGAAACTCCTCAAGCATCTGCCTTCGATAGTCAAAAGGAATAAACTCCCACTCAAGGCCAATCACATTCGCTACCCGCTCTGCGATTACCACTTCTTCACTTGGTTCTTCCGGCGTGTGGTAATCGATGGTGTAGCATTTGAGACCAACGTTAAACTTTTTTTTCGCGAGCGCAGCGATTGTCCCGGAATCAGTGCCACCAGAAAAACTCAACGCGACGGGAACATCAGCTCTCATGCGAATCTTGATGGCATTGGAAAGAATTTCCTCATACTCATCAATAAGGTCTGTTTTTCTCCTGCCAGATTTCTCAGCGTAAGAGGCACGCCAATAGCGAATTGGGGTAAGATCGATATCTCCCGGCTTGAAAAGCGCAAAACTCGCCGCGGGCAAAGCATGGGCATTTTTGAAGATAGTCTCTGTTTCGGGGAAGCCGCCTAAAAAGCTGTAAAATGCCATCCCCGCCTGCGAAATTGATGGCTCCCAGTTTGGCAAGAGAGCGAACGTGTTAACCGTCGAGGAGAAAATGAATGCGCCGTTGTGCAAAGTCCAAAAGAGAGGTTTTTTTCCGACGCGGTCGCGCGCTATGAACAGTGTCTTTTCGACATTGTCCCAGATGGCAAATGCAAACATGCCATTTAGATCATCAAGTACTTTTGGACCCTTAAGCCGATAGCCGTGGATGATTATTTCTGTATCGCTATCCGTCTGAAATTCGGCTCCCTTCTCCTGATAAGACTTCTTGAGTTCTACAAAATTGTAAATCTCGCCATTGAAAGTAATAACGTATCGTCCCATTACATCAGACATCGGCTGAGCACCATGTGCCAGGTCGATGATGCTAAGCCTCGTGTGGTAAAGGCGTGCATTCGAACATCCGGCCCACACACCGTCGCCATCGCGGCCTCGATAGCGGATAGATTCAAGAATCCCTTTGTCCGGGACGTGATCTCCAATCGCCCTCTCCGAAACTATCCCTGCAATGCCGCACATACGCCGTGTTATTCTTCGAAATAACCTAGAAATGTGGAGGCCTTGGCCCCATGTTCACAAATCTATTTGAAAGTCCAAGTTGTGATATGGGCGGCGCCATCATTTTGGTGGGCGGGAATCTGGTTTAGATAACCCTCGTCCTTTACAGTGATGAATGTGGCATGGCCGACAGAGTCAACATAAGTGAACTGTTCCTTCCCCGCCTCGTAGTATGAAAGATCAACCGCAATTGAGTAATCACCAGAGCCCAAGCGAATGTCTTCCAAAATACACTCTGCAACAGTCGTTCCAGGACGCAATTCAAATCCCGTTCGTTGCAGATTGTTGACGCTCGCCGCAGCAAAAACCAACTCCGTATGAAAATGCAATCCTACTGACAGGCGACGTCCTTCGAGCTTTTCAGTTTCTTTCAGATGAACGCGTGCTCCGATTCTGCCACCAGTTCGAAAGACTTCAGCACCCGGATTGTCCGGATCAAAGACTTCCAAGCGACTTAAATGTCTTGTCCCTCCGCTTGAGTAGCGCTTGATTTTCAGAAGATCCACATCCAGATCGTTCAGTTCGTTGGCTTCCTCATTGCCATCGTCCTCTTCATTTTCCTTGCGTTCAATTTTCTCCGGAATGCCCATTTGCTGGCGCCAATAACGGGCGGTCGCCTCCTTAGGCGTTCCAGAAAACACGATGCGGCCATGTTCAAGAATGACACATCGATCGCAGATATCTCGTACTTGGTTCATGTTGTGACTAACGAACAATACCGTGGACCCGTCTTCGGCGCGATCCCGCATGTTCGTCTTTGACTTATTCCTGAATCCTTCATCACCCACGGCCAGCACTTCATCAAGAATAAGAATGTCCGATTCCAAAAGTGAAGCAACGGAGAATGCTAATCGCACATACATGCCACTGGAATATCGCTTTACCGGAACGTCAATAAAGTCTTCGATGCCTGAAAACTCTATTATCTGACCAAGCTTTTCTCGAATTTGTTCTGTCGATAGTCCAAGCAGCGCCCCATTAAAAAAGATGTTCTCACGTCCCGTCAGATCCGGGTGAAACCCGGTTCCGACTTCGAGCAAAGAACCGATGCGTCCCGTCATTTCTGCGCGTCCCTCGCTTGGAGGTGTTACGCCCGATAAGATTTTTAGTAGAGTGCTTTTCCCGGAGCCATTTTCGCCGACAATACCAAGTATCTCGCCGCGTCGTACTTCAAATGAAACATCTCGAAGAGCCCAGAAGTAGTCTCGATCTGTTGCGCCCAACAACTCCGGAAAGAACTCCTTCAGACGAGTTCTTAATGTTGGCGATTCCAGCCCGACGCCCTCATCGTGCTTCTGCGGGACCAGAAACTTCTTCCCAAGCTTCTCTACTCGGATGGTAACTTCTGATTTATTTCTATTGAGCATCAACAGTCTGCCGTTCAAACAACGCGAACAAGAAATAACCGGCCGCAACGCCAGCAACTGTGAGAATGAACGCTGCTCCCAGTGAAGGCGTCAAGACCAGCGGCTTATCCAAAACGATCCACCGCGAGATCTCAATAAACCAGTAAACTGGATTGAGCTCGTAGTAAGGCCTGACAGAATCTGGCACTAGCTCAGCGGGATAGAAAATGGGAGAGGCATAAAAACCGGCTTGCAACGTCAACGTCAAAACAGGGCGGAAGTCCCTATACTTCACCGAAATCGCGGCAACGGACATGCCGATACCCAAAGCAGGCAGGCTCAGGAAAAGGAGCAGGATGGGCATCAGCAAAAACTTGATCGTCGGTGGATATCCATAAAACCAAGAGACGCCAGCCAGCAGAACAAAGAACACCATCGAGTCGATGTACTCGCGGATGATTGCCGCCAACGGAAGAATGGCCCTTGGAAAATAGATCTTCGAGATGATACCTATATTTTCAGCCAGACTAGAGGCCGCCCCATTCGTCGCTTTGCTGAAATAGAGCCAAGGAATGAAAGCGGCAAAAACAAAAATCGGATAGGGAAATCCGCCCGTGGGAACGCGGATGAAAAAACCAAAAACGATGCTTACAAGAACCAACAAACCAAGCGGTTCCAGAAATGACCAAAGCACACCGAGCGCCATTTGGCGATAACGGGTGAAGATCCCTCGTTTCACAAAGACCCAAAGCAGTTCCCGAGCAGCCCAGACTTCATTCAAGTCGATTGTTGGCCATCGGCCAGGAGGAACAATCAGGCGCGTCTGGTCATCGCCACGCACCGTGGAGTTGGGCTGGCCTACTGGCGACGCTTTCATCTCTTGTCGCGAGGCATCACCCATTAACTGGCGCGGCCTTTCGTCGTGCTGGGCATTACTTTCTCGATACTTTACAACGGGTCGAAGTCAAATACTCAGCGAGGGTATCGCGCGACTTCGGCGATCAATCAATGGATTTTTTTCTTGCCTGACCATAATATTCCTGTTGGCTCACCCGCAGCCAAGGCCAGCGCGTCGCTTAGCCAGCTACAACATGTAACCTTCGTATTCGCTGGATATCGTCCCGCTCCCGAGCATGAAAGAAGGCTCTCTAACGGCCTAATTTTGCCGATTCTCTTGAATCTGTGGCTCAAGCTCACCACGGAATCATACAAGGAGTCAGTCCGTATATTTCGCGACCATTATGCCAATCCCCGTTCCCCAGCTTATATGTGGTCGCGGGTTCAGGAACTATTGGAGGAAGTGTGTCCAAACGCCTCGGTACATCTGATTGCAGCCAAATCAGCTATTCCAAATGAGAATGAGCGATCTTGGCGTGGAACTGCCCCCAGGTTAACCATCTTTGAGCATTTCGACCCGACAAACGGACCTTCCGTCGACATGCGGGATCCACCCAATTCAGCAACTGTCATCGTATACCCTGACGCTATCGGGCTTGGCCAAGTCGCACTCGAAAATACGTTGTGCAAAGCGATCCCGGGACAAGTTTTTGCGTACAATGGCCGAAAGCGCCTATTTGAACTTACCCCATCGATGAGAAGGAAGTTGCGTCTTCGCCGCTTTTTGGCGGAAACACGTGCTTTTGAGAGTGCCCTAGGTTATCTCTTCATTTTTTCGAATGTGTTTTCGCTGCGACGTCACAAAACTTCAGCAAAGAACTAAGAAATGGCGGAAACTGACTTAAAAGGCCAAATTCGCGCCTGGTGGGCAGGGTCTCCAATGACCTACGGCGACACCCACGGCGAAACAGAATTCGTCCATACGGACGGGACTAAGGAGTCAGTAGAACTCGGATCTCGCCGCTTTTTCGAACTGGCTGATCAGAGATTCTATGGCTGGAATCAACACCTTCACAGCAAAGAAGGATATTTTACAGGCATATTTGATTACCAAATGTTTCGCGGGCGGCGTGTCCTTGAGATTGGATGCGGCATGGGTTGTATGGCAATGAACTGGGCGCAGCAGGGTGCGGATATCACCGCGGTTGACCTTAACCCCGTTGCGATCGAACAGACAAAACGGCGTTTTGAGGTTTTTGGCCTAGAGGGAAACATATTCGAGGCGGATGCGGAAAATCTGCCCCTTCCAGACGATCAGTTCGATTTTGTCTATTCATGGGGCGTATTACATCACACTCCCGGAATCAGCGCCGCCATCAAACAGCTTCGTAGGGTATTATCCCCCGGAGGCAGAGTCGGCTTGATGCTATATAATCGGCGGTCCTTTCTGTACCGATATACAATCTCTTTCGCTGAGGGGTGGCTGAATCTGGAGAACGAGTTTTTGAACGAACTCCAGTTAGCCAGTCGATACGGTGATGGTGCTCGGGAAGAAGGCAACCCCCATACCTGGCCGGTAACCGAATCGGAAATCAGAAACGATTTGTTAGCGGATTTTGGAAACGTGAAGACTCGTGTTTTTGGGACAGACGTCCCCCCCATATTGGATTCATTCTTGCCGCGTTTGTCCCAAAGGCTGTCTGCCAAAAAAATCGACCAGTTAATGCAAGCAAATGGATGGAGCATTTGGATGACCGGCGAGAAACCAAGCGCATGAGGTTTTTTCGACGTCTGTTTCGTAACCAACTCCATGTCGACCGTGCTGACGCAACGACTGAACCGGCGGAGACAAGTAATGAAACGGCACAACAACAACAACTATGCAAATATTCGGAACTCGCATCACGTTCGGGCTTTAGTGGCTTGTCACTTTTCTTGAGTTTTGACTGTGACACGGATGAAGATGCCGAAGCCGCGGAATCGCTGGAACCATGGCTCCAAGACTTAAGGGTTAAAACCACATATGCGGTGCCGGGTGAACAGCTCGAACGCGCGGCGAAGACATACAGATCACTGCGAGAAACAGGAGCAACTTTCATAAATCACGGTGGCCAAGCGCATGCGGCCCCTGGCGGTGAAAGATATGTGCCAGTCACCTTTTACGACAAAATGTCTACACAAGAGGTTCAAGCCGATATCAGACGCGGTCACAAGATTTGTACCGAAGTTCTCGGCACTCAACCAAAAGGGTTTCGGGCCCCACATTTCGGATCGATCCAAACAGATGACCAACTTGCGCCGGTTTATGATGTTGCGCGGGAACTAGGCTACACATTTTGTTCCACAACGATTCCTCGAGTGGCATTGGAGAACGGACCAGTCGTAGAAAGGAACGGCATCTGCGAAATACCGTTGTTTGGATCGCTCTACGCGCCGACGTCAATTCTCGATTCTTGGACTCATTTGGAAGACCGCAAGAATTATCGACTCTCCTCTCAATTCTTCGATTTGTTCAAACAAACCGTCGACTTCATGATTGAACGACGACTAGGAGGTATTCTCTCATACTATGTTGACCCCGCCCATGTGGTCGGCCAAGCACCGTTCTTGGAAGCAATGAAATATGCCTCCAGAAGAGAGATTCCTAGTGTGACCGCCGATGACATCGTGGCTCGTTTTCGTCAAAACAAATAACAATGTGCGGTATCGTCGGCTTTGTGGACCCTGCTGTATCGGCCCGTTCTGATGCTGTCCCGGTACTCGAACGAATGCGAAAGGCATTGTTCCATCGCGGCCCAGACGACTCGGGAGACTACTTCACTCCGGGCGTTGGCTTAGGAATTCAGCGCCTATCAATCGTCGATATTGAAGCCGGAGGTCAGCCGTTTCAGAGCGACAACGGCAAAATCGTAGTGGTCTTTAACGGCGAGATTTATAACCATGCCGATCTAAGGGCTGAACTGAATTCACAAGGAAGGGGCTTCCGGACCCGTTGTGACACTGAAGTCGTGTTGGCGCAGTACGAGCGATATGGTTTAGATGGGATCAGGCAGTTAAACGGCATGTTTGGCGTGGCCATCCTTGATATCGAACAGAATAAGCTACACCTCGTGCGAGATCGTTTGGGTGTGAAACCCCTTTACTATGGTGTCTCTGACAACAAGTTTTACTTCGCTTCCGAGATAAAAGCCTTACTGGCTAGTGAAGCATTCGCGGCAACTCCAAATCCCCTCGCCGTTTGGGACTTCATGACATTTCGATACGTCCCAACACCACAGACGATTTGGAATGAAATGTTCAAATTACCCCCGGCTCATCGGTTGTCATTTGACTTGAGCAGTCGCAGCTTTGAAATTGAGAGATATTGGGACATACCATACGCGACGTCGTCCTTCATTCATCCGGATGCATCGAATACATCCTTTGAATCCTTGTTTGAAGATGCCGTCAACGTCCGTATGTTAGCCGACGTTCCCGTTGGCGTCTTCCTTAGTGGCGGGCTTGATTCCAGCGCGATCGTCTCCGCCATCGATCGAAATCGCCACAATGACGTAAAGACGTTTTCTGTCGCAATGGAGGATGCTGGAAGCGATGATGAGCGCGCCTATGCTCGCATTGTGGCTGATCATCTTGGTACTGATCATCATGAAGTCATCGTCTCGGAGTCGGAGTTCGTTTCTTTCTTGGAGAGACTGCCTTTCCATACAGATGAACCCCTGGCCGACGCAACATGTGTACCGTTGCACTTCCTTGCGAAGAAGGCACGCGAGGAAGTAAAAGTGGTGTTGTCGGGTGAAGGCGCTGACGAGATTCTGGGCGGCTACACTTTTGATGCAGTGCTCAAGAGTTGGGAAAAGATGGCGTCGGATTCGCATAGCACACTCGAAGCCGTTGCTGATCAGCGTGTTGCCGAAGTGCCACTCCATATAACCGACTTTCTTAGCAGCACGGAGAAACGGGACCTTTTTTCCCGAGAATACAGGGATAGCAGAGGAATACTGCAGCATGACCTTCGCAGTTTGCGAGAAAACCATCCACTACACCAATCACTCTACCTGTACTGTCAAAACTGGCTCGTTGAAGATCTGTTAATGAAGGCAGACAAGATGACGATGGCGGCTTCCCTTGAACTCAGGACCCCATTTCTCGACTTTCGCCTTGTTGAGTGGTCTGCATTAAACCCACCTCACACGAAAGTTAGGCGTCAACATGACGGCAGCTATGTAACAAAGGCCGCATTGAGAGAATACGCGAAAGCCTCTTTGCCTGCGTCCATCATCGATCGGCAGAAGAAGGGATTCCCAGTACCGATATACGGTTGGTTGTCCAACCGGCTGAAGCCATTCGTCATGGACACGCTGTGCGGAGATTCACTAAAGAGTGCGCTCTGGTTCAATCAGAGTGAAGTGCGGAAATTTGTTGAACAAGGCACTCGTGAGGACGCGAGCATGATGGCGCGTCACCACGTATGGCATCTTCTAGTTCTGGAATTGTGGTCACGCGCGTGGCTCAAGTAAGTTCGCCAGTCACCTTTGTTTCTTGGTGCCCGCCCGATCTGCTTCGCCCGCGCGCAGTTCAAATAGGGCGGGTTGCGAAAGCCCTTCGGCACCATGGTTGGAAGCCGGAACTCGTATGCGCCGGATTTGACGCACAGTTGGAAATGGACATGTTCGACCGCGCGCTCGGGAAGTACAACAGAAAAGAGTATTCAAAGATTCACAGTCTTCCAGATCTTTCGTTCCTTCCCGAACCGCTTGAGCCGCCGGGTTTTGTCCCACAGAATGCTCATCTTTCAAACGGAATGCAGAACGTAGTGGAGAAATCGAAGCAACTTCTTTCCCGGTGGAAGTCTCAACGAGCGGATACCTCAAACAGAGTTTCAGATTCATGGGATGAACTTGCGTCCGACAAAGTGCTTAAGTTATCCAGGTGGCGCCACAAACCCTTAGTCGTTTCGTTTGGTCAGCCTTGGTCATCTCACAGAGCGGTATTGACCGCCAAATTAGCGATGCCGAAAATTCGCTGGATCGCTCACTTCAGTGATCCATGGAGTGATAATCCATACTTGAGCGATGAAGGCTCTGACGCAAAGCGAATGGCGAAAGAAGAAGAAAAGTCGGTTATTCAAAACGCCGATTTGGTACTGTTCGTGTCTGAGGCGTCAGCTCAACTGGTAATGGGGAAGTACCCAAGAGAATGGTATCAAAAGGTTCGAGTCATTCCGCACCTCTGTGACATATCACTGACAAAATATGGGGAAGTGAAAAGCGTAAAATCCGGCAACAGACTTAGGATTGTTCATGCTGGAAGTCTGTATTCAGGGCTTCGCGCACCGCTTGGATTGTTCGATGCAGTGCACGATATGAGGGAGAGGGGAGAGCTTACCGACAAACTGGAAATCCGCTTTGTTGGTGAAATGCCTGATGCGCTTGTGCAGCGTCTGAAAGACCTCGGAATTGAGAAGCACATAAGCAGCACCGGTCAATTGTACTATGGCCCCAGCCTACAAGAAATCGCATCGGCAGATGCCACAATAGTCATAGATGCAAACATGGATCCCAGCCCCTTTCTACCCAGCAAGATTTTTGATTATCTGATATTTGATAAACCAATTATTGGCCTTACACCAAGACAAAGCCCAACTCATTGTCTTTTGAAAGAGTTGGGATACCCCGCGTTTGAGCCTGATGATGCCAAAGGAATCAGTCGTCACTTGCAAAGACTGTCCGAAGGATTTTCATCGAATTCGCTCAAGGCTAGCGACGAGCACCTCAACGCGCGGAAACGGTTTGATGTACTTGGTCCGTATGGAGATCTTTATTCTAACATTTTTTTGGAACTGCTTCAGCAACGGTGACGGGAGATGAAGATTGATCTGATCGCAGGTGCTCGACCAAATCTAATGAAGGTTGCCCCACTTTTGCGGGCATTTGAATCCCGAGACAGTTTCTCGGCGAGGCTTGTGCATACTGGACAGCACTACGATGATGCCATGTCACAAGTATTCTTCGACGACTTTGGTCTGAGGAAGCCTGATGCCTTTTTGGACGTCCGCGGCGGCAGCCACGCTGTACAAACAGCACGCATCATGGAGAAATACGAACCTCTATGCTTGTCGAGAAAGCCAGATCTTGTAATCGTCGTAGGTGACGTTAATTCGACATTGGCCTGCGCAATTGTAGCCAAGAAATGTCATGTAGGCCTCGCTCATCTTGAGGCCGGCTTGCGGAGCTATGATCGCGAGATGCCTGAGGAGATCAATCGAATTGCCACTGATGCAATTTCGGACATTCTTTTCACCGACTCGCAAGAGTCTGATGACACATTGCTTAAAGAAGGGCACTCACCAGATCAGATAGTTCGTGTGGGAAACATAATGCTTGATGCATACGAGCTCGCACGACCCAAGATCGAGGCAACGAATTATGCCGATGCGTTAGGACTCTCGCATCGCAAGTACGGCGTCGTGACAATGCACAGGCCCTCCAATGTAGATAGCACAGAAACACTTTCTAGACTTGTGGATGCACTCATTCTCTGCGCAAAAGATATGCACCTGATCTTCCCCGTTCACCCGAGAACCAAAAAGAACTTGGCAGAATTCGGCTTGCTGAACAGATTGGAAGGCGAGAACATCACACTGCTCAATCCAATTGGCTATGTCGCTTTCATGTCTTTGGTTTCCAATTGCGCAATTGTCGTCACGGATTCAGGTGGCATACAGGAGGAGACAACCTATCTTGGGGTACCGTGCATCACAGTTAGAGAAAACACAGAAAGACCAATTACTCTTGAACTAGGAACCAATCAACTTTGTGGCATTGCTAACCTACCAGACACGTTTCACAGAACCGCTGCTTCGACGTGGCCGACACGCCCTACTATTCCGCTGTGGGACGGCAAAACGACTGAACGCGTGATTGAGTATTTGGATGGGCATTTAACTTGAACAGCAATGAATTCAGTTCAGCGGAATCTCGCCTTGGCGAAGTGCGGAGAATCATCTCTGATTGCGCTAGCAAGGAGGTTGACCTAAAGGCGATCGTGTCACTTGAGGACGAATTTAGCATAAGACACATTGAAAGCCTGCTTGCCCAAGAGTCAGTGGCGGGCGTCGTAATGCCCGCAAACTTGATACCAGATCAACTTAGGTCATCAGCGCCCATTGGCCGACGCGTTGGAAGTCAACTTGAAAACTGGACACTACCCAAAACGAACGCGAATTGCTTGATCCTTCTAGACGACCAGCAGATTGTGAAATTTCGCAGCTACGTGACAGCGCTGGCGAGAGGGATACATCACGTCTATCGCGTTCAAAAAGAAACAGGGCAAGTTGGCAAGTCGCACATTGCATTAGTACTGGGAAAACGGGTTCTTGGTCGCGTGCACGCAGCATTGCCCTCGTCGATCGGTACGCCAATGCTGCGTGCTTTCCTTCGGCTTCGTCCGTTGAGCAGAGCAGCCTTCATAAAATCTGCGATCCAGAGGACCTACCGAGCAGAGCTGATCGTAAAAATGAGGACGAAGCATCTCATTCAAAAATACTCCGCTAGTCCAAGCGCTTCCGTTCGGGCAGATGAACGAATAGTTGTCTTAGCGATTGGCTCCCTTGGGGCTGGTGGTGCGGAGCGTCAACTTGTAAACACCGCACTCATGATTGCGCGCAGCGGATATGCCCGACCTGTTGTAGCATGCGCCGACTTGTCGAAACCGGCTTTGAGGTTTCATGAGCAAACTCTCAACGAGGCTGGGATCGAATTGGTAGACGTGACAGACGTGACACAATACGGCGGCCAAGGGACTTCTCCGCGCCTGAACCCAGAAGTTCTGAACGATTTGACCATTTTTCCTCAATCTCTACGTGTTCACATAGCTCAGTACATGAGGCTATGTCTTTACCTCAAACCAGCGGTTTTCCATTCCTTTCTTGACTACACAAATGTTATCGCCGGTCTGGGCGCACAATTGGCGGGCGTTCCAAGAATCGTGCTCAGTGGAAGAAGCGTCGCGCCAGACAACTTTGGATTCGATGCTCTCTACTGGAACCTCTTGTATAAACGGCTAGCGAAATGCGACTCCGTAATCCTTACCAACAACAGCAAGGCTGGTGCAGCTGACTATAAGCGGTGGTTAAGAACGCCCAGGCTAAACATACCGGTTGTTAACAATGGAATCGACTTCGATGACTTTGCATCTTCGCATGCTCCTGTTCGAGACTACCGCAAGGAACTTTCGATTCCAGAGGGCAGATTACTTATCGGAACAGTGACCAGATTTTCGGAAGAAAAGCGACCTGAACTATTTGCTCGTGCCGCAGTTGAGATTGCTCGCCATATGCCAGACACATATTTTGTGATGGCAGGAGATGGTCCATACAGAGCTTACGTGGAAAACATTGTTTCTCGTGCTGGAATATCAAACAGATTTTATTTCCTAGGCCAGATTCGGACGGTTTCCGATTTGCTCAAAACCCTAGATCTGTTTGTGCTTACCTCGCGAAAAGAGGGATTGCCGAATGTACTCATCGAAGCCCAGTCTTTGGGCGTTCCAGTCGTAACAACACCAGCCGGCGGAGCCGTCGAAACGTTGGACCCGAACAAGACTGGTAAAATTTGCCAAGAACACTCGGCAACATCTATTGCCGACCAGTGCTTAGAAATTCTGTTGAAAGACGACTTACGACATAGGATGCGTGAATCTGCTCCGGGATTTGTACGAGAGCATTTCTCCATTCAACGCATGTTCCAGAATACGTTACAGCTCTACAATGGAGAGATCCCTCGGTAGTGGGCCAATTGCCCTGATCTACTATTCACTTTGCGTTTGTTCTGCCCAAAGCACCTCATATTTCCGCCCGTTGGCGTTTGGGTCGGAGTTATCGGATGTGGAAAAGTAAACATACTTGCCCCAATGCGAAAAACGCCCCGCACCGTATTTCATAATCGAGTCGTGAATACTATGTGGGTACGGTAGCTGTTCGCCATCTTCAAACAAGAACAGAGTGGAGGAGTTGCCTTCGATCATATCACTTTGATCTTCGAGTTCCGGAAGTTCAAACAACCAACAATTGCGCCGAACACTCGCGAACGGTCCGCTCATCGTTTTCTGCCATGCGGGAACAACCCGACAACTGTCGAGCAGATTCTCTTTGGCAACCGCCTCGTTAAGCTCCAAGACCTTCAGTGTACTGGACTCTCTTTCGGACGCTGCGCCAAGCAGAGATGCTTGATTAACCACAAAATATTGCTGGCCTTCTGCAAGTTTCGGCAATGCTGCAATTTTTGCCTGCCAAGAACCGTTCACCTGTTCAAACTTCTCAAGCCTATTGCCAAATCGCCTCGAAAGCCAACTGCTTGCAGGTAGGCGTTGGTCAATTTGTATGCCAAGCTCCGCAACCTTGCGGAAGACAAACTCATTGCAGCCATAACCAGCACTGCGATCGACGACTTTGTCCAATCGAAATCCATCCTTCAAAAAATAGTCTGCACATACCTCAATGGTTGCATATTCATAAGGGTGCCCTCCAATCCAGTCGATCCAATCATGCCATTTACTCATACCGCGAGTTGAATTCTCCGCATACTGAGTCCATTGGTTGATGTACTCGCCCAGCTTCCCTCTACGCAGATGTGAAAGGAGAGGCCTAAACTCTGCCGCAGCAATCACGCACATGGCAAAAGGTAGCCTAAGCAAACTAGGCAAACCGTTGTAGATCCTCTTCACTCTTGCCCACATCTCCGAGACCGGCCCAACATCGTTGTAGATTGCTATGAATAATGTTCCATCCTTCTTGACCAGAGGTTTAACGTTTTCTAGAGCTTCCCACATAGAACCTGTATGATGAAGAACACCCCATGAATAGACGATGTCGTGCTGTTCAAACTTGGAAAGATACTCTTTGTCTAAAACCGAACCGTGTTCGACGGTCCATCTTGGGTCATCGTTAAAGTACCTTCTTCGAAGTTCAGTCGTACAACCAACCGAATTAATATCGTAGTCAAATGAGTGCACCGTTGCGCCCAAGCGGCGCGCGGCTAGGCTAAACAGACCGCTACCACTTCCAATATCAAGAAAAGTCTTTCCGTCGAGTCTGTTCACGCCAAGATTGTCTTTCAACGAGTCTTCGGCAACCTTGATCCTGGTGTCGTTCAAAGTTGACAAAAACCGACTCCAGTTCTTGCCGAATTCAAATCGATCACCCTTGGCAACTTCGTCGAAGAATTGGGTTTTTGTATTCACAATGAAACCTCTTGTTTCGCGTCCAGATTACAAATAATCCAGCTCATATATTAGCGGAAAGCGCGTGCCGGCCGACAGTCTTCTATGCGGTCATTATGGCTCTGTACAGTGAGAAAGGCTCATGAGTTATGTTCGAGCCAGGCCTGAAGAGAGAGGACTGTCCACAATGGATATTGCCAATCCTCCTGTGTGTTTTGATGTTTCTCCCATATCGCTCTGATGGGCTCAGGATTGAAAAGTCCCCGTGAGGTCAAAGCCTCAACAGATAGGAGGTTCTCCCCCCATTCCCTCAATGGTCCATTGAGCCAATCGCCGATGGGAACACCGAAACCCATTTTGGGCCGCTCAAAAAGTTCGCTAGGTACGTATCTGCCCAAAACTTGGCGCAATATCCATTTCCCCCCTCCATCGCGAACTCGAAAACTACTCGGCAATCTCCACGCAAATTCTACTATACGATGATCAAGCAAAGGTACTCTTGCTTCAAGTGAAACAGCCATACTCGCTCGATCCACCTTGGTTAAGATGTCATTTGGCAGATAAGCAAGCGTATCAATGTATTGCATTCGCTCTGTGAAATCCGGCACGACAGAATGGACATGCTGGTCTAGGTGAAGGTTCGGCGGCTCCACCGCGCCCGGCACGAGATTTTCTGGCTCATGCCATAAGGACATCATACTCAAATAGATCTTGTCCTCATCCGCGGCCAGCAAGTCGGCGACTTGGCGGATCCTATGAGAGAAACGATTAGGCCGCAAAGATGATGGAACAACAGCTTCAACCCCCCGAAAAAACGCATCCGGCATGGCACGCAATATATGCGAAGCGCCGTGCCTTAAGAACTGGGGAACTGATGTGGGATATTTCATCAAGTTTCGTGCATGAAAATACCTTCCATAACCACAAAACACTTCGTCTCCGCCATCGCCCGAAAGAGCAACGGTTAGATGCTCCCGCGCAAGTCTTGAAACCAGATATGTCGCAATCTGTGAAGAATCTGATAAAGGCTCGTCGTACATTTCAGGCAGCAGCGGGATAACATCTCTCGCTTCTTTTGGCGTCACATAAAGCTCGTGATGGTCCGTACCCAAATGTTTTGCAACAGACTTGGCAAAAGGAGCTTCGTCATATGTTGATTCATTGAATCCAATTGAAAACGTTTTAATTGGATTCATGCTTTGCTCTTGCATGAGTGCGACCACCGTGGAGGAATCTATTCCGCCCGACAGGAACGCACCTAACGGCACGTCTGCGATCATTCGCATTCCGACCGAGTCGCGGATCAATGCCGTAAGCTCTTCTTCGGCTTCGGCCTCAGATCCCCGGTATTTGTTCTTCTTTGCCGCGGCAACTACTTTTTCAAGGGACCAATAAACTGACTCTCTGGGTTCAACACCTTGCCTTATGGTCAGAATTGTGCCGGGCCGTACTTTCCTCACGCCTCGATATATGCACCGCGGTGCCGGCACGTAGCCAAAACGCAAATAGGCGGCGACCGAGTCATTGTCAATCTCTGGCTTCCAACTTGGATGTGCTGCAAGCCCCTTTAATTCCGAGGCAAATGTGATCAATTGACCAGATTGTTGCCAAAAAAGCGGCTTGATGCCCAATCGGTCTCGAACTAAATGACAGGTTCTGTCTTTGCGGTCCCATAATGCAAACACAAACATGCCAATCATTCTGCGCGAAGTCGGCTCAATACCCCACTTCGCACATCCCTCCAGTATGGCTTCCGTATCTGATGTGCCGCGAAAATCTATCCCTTCCCGAACTAATTCGTTGCGCAGTTGACCAGCATTGTAGACCTCGCCGTTGTAGCAAATGACATAGCGTCCACAATTCGAGACCATTGGCTGTGAGCCCGCCTCAGTCAGATCAACAATTGACAAACGCCTGTGTCCGAAACCCAGTCCAAAATCGGGGTCAGCCCATGTGCCACCGGCATCTGGCCCTCGATATAGCATTCGATCGGCCATCAATTGAGCGGTCTCTTTCAAACTTGCTTCATTGTTCGGCCGAAAATCAACGAACCCAGCTACGCCACACACAAGTTGCGCTCCAATTCACATTTTAAAGATGAGATAGACCTCAAAAGAGGCTGTATGACTCGCCATAATGAAATTAGCCCAATGAATACAATAAATTCAGACAAAAGGGCCAAGGGGTGTTGGTTGACATCTCCTAAGCAAGAGCATCAATCTCATATGTGGACCAAGTCTCAGATATCATTTTTTCAATTGAGAAATTCGTGCTCACAAAACGACGGCCTAACTCACCGGCACGCATCAGCTTAGACTTATTGCTATGCAACTCGATAATTCGGCTCGCCAGCATGATGCCTTCGTCATCATCGACAACATAGCCTGTCTCGTTGTCGCTCAAACACTCCCTAACCCCACCAACGTCTGTCGCCACTACAGGAGTGCCGGCCAACTGCGCCTCTAACAGCACATTTGGCAGTCCCTCTGCTTGAGACGTCAAAAGAAAGATATCCATCATCGACATAGCCGACATGACGTCATTTGTAACGCCCGGCAGAACGAGTCGATCCGCAATCCCAAGATTAGCGGCAAGTGACAAAACTTCTTGCTTCATCGGCCCTTGCCCAAAAATAACGAACCTTGCGTTCGGTACACGCTCTGCCACCAACGCTGCTACTTTCAACCAAAGAAGGGGTCGTTTTTCGTACTGAAGACGAAAAACGCCCCCCACAATAAACGTCTCTTCAGGAAGCCCGAACCTCTCCCGCATCTCCAATACTCTACTGGGCTGAGACTTTGAAACACAAATATCAACACCATTGTGGATTACGCGAATCTGATCAGGCTCTATATCGAGCCATCTTGCATAGTCGTTGGCGCCAGCCTGACTGTTGTTCAGCAACTGGACGGAGGGGAATTGTGTCATGGCCTTGTAAGCAGGGTCCATATAATCTTGATAAAGACTGAAATTAGCCGGACTTAGGCTTCTGCCCGACAAGACGACGCGCGGGACTCCGGCGAGGATGGCTGCAATGCCAATGCGAACGTTGCACCAATCGAGCCAGGCATGCACGATCGCTGGGCGAATGTCAATTAGCTCGAAATATGCGTTCAATATGTCTGCCGCCAAACTAGTTGGAACCTTGCTCAGAGCTTCACGAGCTTCCAGAGGCAACTGTCTAATCTTTTTCGGCGTAACAAGCGATCTGATCTCTCTTGGCTGCAATCCTGCTTCTTCAAGCTTGCCCTTATAGAAGTCATATTTGTTTGGATGATCCGGCGACAAATTCTCACACAGCACATGGAGACTTTCTAATCCCTTATGCTGCAAGCCAAGACCAGTATAACAAAACTGCCGCTCTGCGCCGCCTGGAGATAAGTTCCCGCCTATCAGTACAACGCGGCCAGGAATTGGGCGCAGGTTTAAGCTGGTCTTACGCGAAGTCGCCAAAAGCTCTACAAATACATCTTGTAGATTTGCCGCCGGTGTATCGGCCTTAAATGTGCGTTGAAATCCAACAAGGGCTACGCGAAGGCGAACATGCCGCGCATTCCTCTTTGCGACTGCAAGTAGCAGACGAACTATCTGCAATATCGCCTGGGCCTTATTGGGCTCTTCTCGCAGCCCCCGAAAGACAGTCCGAATTTTCGCAGATGAGATTCTGATTTTGGGCCGCCAAGAAGTTTGAGACACTGAAAAAAAATTAGACGTGGAATAGAAAAGCAGAACTCTTGCGAGGCCCACAATGCAGGTAAACCTAACGTTTATTGGGTTTTCGTGCCATTCAATGCGGCCATACTTTGCTGTGGCTAACTGACTTCAAGGGCAAAATTTATCGTCGAGCGCGCCGACTTTTGGCGGAGAGAGAGGGATTCGAACCCTCGATACGGTTGCCCGTATACACGCGTTCCAGGCGTGCGCCTTCAGCCACTCGGCCACCTCTCCTCTTGTGCGTTTGGGGCTCATTTGCATCAACGACCAATCGCACATCGGTCCAATCACCAGACAATGCCGATATGGGCGTGTCAGCCACCCCCAATATCCTGCGACTCAGTGCTGGAAAGGCGGGCACTATAACGCCGACAGCCGATCATTCAACCAGCAGGTTTTAGCCAATTCTGAGCATCTGACGGTTTGAGTCTAGATCTGGCCTCAATCCTGTTGAAGGTGGAGTTTTGCCAAATATTTGAAGCATTTACAGGATTTTGAGCGTCAAATTAACCAAACGCTGTGTCTGAAACGGCACAGGAAGCCGAGTGAAAGAACCGAATCGATCAGGAGATTGCTTGTCCAGAGGAACGAGAAGGATTAACGTTTCGTCAACGATGGGCTCGCCCATCGGAGTATCGCGCGGCACCTGGGCTTAGCCCTGGTACCGATTTTTGTAACTAAGCGTGGCTCGGGGGGCCTTCGCATTATGGTCATATTCCGTATCCTTGCTTCTTTGTTATTAGCTGCCGGTCTTATGCTGCTTGGTGCTGACGCACTGACTTGGCTTGAGAGCGGAGAAGCCGCTTTTAGTGGCGGTCGCAGTGGTGAACACGTTCTGGATCTCCTGATGAGCCAGGAAGGCTATACAAATGGACTGCTTGAGAATTCGGGCGCAGGAGGCATCCTGCAACCGATTGTCGAAGCACCTGCTTGGGCGCCGACTGGTATTTTAGGTTTGTTGTTGGCGATCCTGTTCCGCCGCCGTGACTAATCTGACATAGAAGAACTGCTTCTCCTGGGCGTCTCTCCAGGGAAGAAAAAATTGAAAGCGCCGAAATTCCCATTTCGGCGCTTTTATTGTGGGCCGAGCTTCGGCCTTAATTCGGTACAACGAAGCCGCTAAAATCAACCCGAGCCGTAATAACAGCCTACACGACACCCTATGATCTTGCGCACCTTTGGTCTTCTATTTCTTCTTGCTGCACTTGGCGCAGTGGGTTTCGACATGGCTGAATGGGTCTCGACCGATACGTTCCGGCTCCACTCTGCCGGCGAACTCTGGTTCAAACTTGACTCGGGCAGTCTCAATCTCGCTCAGGCGGTCATTCAACGTTATATTTTGGTTGGTTTATGGGACCCGGTCCTCATTTCTGTCCTTCGATATCCGGCTGTCTCCGTTCTGGGAATGCCCGGAATCTTGCTAATAGGCCTAGCTTGGCTTCGGCGCTGATCAGTTTTCGTCCATTTTCAGCGCAGCAATAAAGGCCTCTTGCGGAATTTCTACTTTCCCGAACTGTCGCATTTTCTTTTTCCCCTCTTTCTGCTTTTCGAGGAGTTTGCGTTTACGCGTCACGTCACCGCCATAGCATTTGGCCGTCACGTCTTTGCGCAATGCCCGAACCGTCTCACGTGCAATGACCTTGCCGCCAATGGCCGCCTGAATGGGGATCTGAAACAAATGGCGCGGGATCAAATCCTTGAGTTTTTCGCACATCGCGCGCCCACGCTGTTCGGCGCGCTGCCGGTTCACAACAATCGAAAGCGCATCAACCGGCTCCGCGTTGACAAGGATCTGCATTTTGACCAACTCGCCCACCTCGTATGCCTCGATTTGATAATCGAAGCTGGCATAGCCACGTGTGACGGACTTCAACCGGTCATAGAAATCAAAAACCACTTCATTGAGCGGAAGGCGATAAACAACCATCGCCCGTGTTCCGGCATAGGTAAGGTCAATTTGAGAACCGCGCCGATCCTCGCACAATTTAAGGACCGCTCCAAGATACTCGTCAGGCACCAATATGGTTGCTTTGATCCACGGCTCCTCGATGCGTTCAATGTGGGCCGGATCAGGCATATCTACGGGATTGTGAAGTTCGATCTTCGTCCCGTTTGTTTGGTAGACGTGATAAATCACCGATGGCGCAGTCGTGATCAGCTCGATATCGAATTCACGTTCAATACGTTCACGGATGATTTCAAGGTGAAGTAACCCAAGAAACCCGCATCGGAAACCAAATCCGAGCGCCGCACTCGATTCCATTTCATAGTCAAAGCTGGCGTCGTTCAGCCTGAGCTTTGCCATAGCTTCGCGCATCTGCTCAAACTGAGCCGAGTCAAGCGGGAAAAACCCGCAAAAAACGACGGGTTGAACGGGTTGAAAACCAGCAAGAGCTTCTGACGTCGGCGTTCGTTCGTCCGTGATGGTATCCCCAATACGCGTGTCTGCAACTTCTTTGATACTTGCCGTCAGAAAGCCAACTTCACCCGGCCCCAGACTATCAACCATTTCCCGCTTGGGTGTAATGATGCCGACACGATCGATCCCATAAGCCGCATCAGCCGCCATCATCCGTATACGCTGCCCTTTCTTGAGAACACCGTCGACAACGCGCACCAAAACGACAACACCGAGATAGGCGTCGTACCAACTGTCAACCAGCAGCGCCTTTAGCGGCGCTTTCAGATCACCCTTTGGCGGCGGCAATCTTTCAACAATGGCTTCCAGTACACCTTCCACACCTTCGCCAGTTTTGGCTGAGATGTGCAAAGCGTCTGAGGCATCAATGCCGATGACATCTTCGATCTGCTCGCAGATCCGTTCCGGTTCCGCAGCAGGTAGATCGATCTTATTGAGGACTGGTACAATTTCGTGATCGTTATCGATGGCTTGATATACATTCGCCAAGGTTTGGGCCTCAACACCTTGACTCGCATCGACGACCAATAATGAGCCTTCGCATGCTGCCAAACATCTGCTCACCTCGTAGGTGAAGTCGACATGGCCCGGCGTGTCCATCAGATTCAGGATGTATGTTTCGCCGTTCTTTGCCTTGTACTGCAAACGCACCGTTTGGGCTTTGATCGTGATGCCGCGCTCCCGTTCCAGTTCCATGGAATCAAGGACCTGCTCCTTCATTTCGCGGTCCGTCAAACCACCACATGTCTGAATCAGACGATCCGCAAGGGTCGACTTTCCGTGGTCGATATGAGCAACAATCGAAAAATTGCGTATGTGAGAGAGTTCGGTCATTTGGTCTCGAAGGTTTCCGGAAACGGGCTTCTACCATCGAATAACGTGCGGGGAAATGGCCTCTGTGTCACGGCGCATCAAGCTCCGGAGCCCTGATCTTGAGCCCTTCAAAACAGCTGCGCGGCACCCTAGAGCAACTTTATGCGATCAACCGGGATCGTTTTGAAGATTCCGATTGATCGCATGATGATCTAGACTGACGCTCAAACTCGCCTTGGATCCGCAATAAGGTGTCGCCGCTGTGAACATAACTCTGCCGAATACCATATGCTTAGTTTTCCCTTTGATTGCGCTCTTGTGCATGGCATCCGTCGGATCAGCCGCTGATATTGAGGGCAGCGCCGATCATCCAGCCATTTCGCGCTATGAAGGCTCGGAGATTATCGTCTACGACACCCGTGAATTCGATGAGTTCTACCTATTCACAAATAAGGCCACCAGCCGCCAGGGGCCCGCGTCAAACACAGACGCCACGCTACGAATTGAGGGCAAAGTCACATCGGTAACCTATCGCAATCCTGCCGACCGCACGACTTTGGAAGTTCTGCGCAACTATCAAGACGCAATGGTCCAAGACGGCTTTGAAATCCTCTTTGACTGCGCGAACGAAACCTGCGGCGGCCGCAACATGTCAAATTCGATGGGAACAGGTGCAAATTCAATTCGCATTGGTGAGTCCTACGGCGATCAGCGCTACATAGCGGCGAAACGCGCACGGCCTGATGAAGGTGACCTCTATGTCTCCCTGTATGTGGCGATGGCTAATGTCGGGGGCGGCGCGGACTACGGACGTGTAATCACGCGACTTGATGTCATTGAGTTAAAGCCGATGGCAACCAATATGGTTACCGTAGACGCGAAGGCGATGAAGAAGGCAATCCTCAGCGACGGGCATATCGCCATCTACGGCATTCAGTTTGATCTCGACAAAGCCGACATCAAGCCTGACTCCAAACCAACGCTTGATCAAATCGCACAATTGTTAAACGACAATCCTGAATTGAAGCTGGTCATCATCGGACATACGGACAATCAGGGTACACATGCATACAATATGGATCTGTCCGATCGCCGCGCGAAAGCCGTACTGGTTGCGATGACGGAGACCTACAACGTGTCCGCAGATCGCCTCCAGGCTTGGGGAGCCGGATTTCTTTCACCGGTTGCCAGCAACAAAACGGAAGCCGGTCGCGCCAAAAATCGCCGGGTCGAATTGGTCGAACAATAGCCGGTCTCGAGTTCGGCTTCAGTCCGGCCAGCCGTCACGATCTGTGTGACGCAGTAGTGGCTTCAGTCCGAGTACGCCTAGGGTGAGAAAAATCACCAAGACGAAAAAGAAAAAGCCCCAAGAGATGTCCATCACACGCCGCCCTTCTGGGTGAAGTGTTAAGCATAGACCTTTGCTCGTGCGCTGTCAGGCCAACCACAGCAATTTCCGGTGCCAAGCGCATAACGCTGTGACTGAACGGCACCGGCAAGCCGTTCCCTACATTTGGATCACGGTTTAGAAAAATCCCGAATCATCATCCATGTGGTGGAGCAACGGCAGAAGAAGAACAACCACCAGAACAAAGACGACCATCAGGATGGCGAAAAACAAACCAAAGGAAATCTCCATCATCGACTCCCTTACTTGATAGGTGCCCGCAGGGGCCGTGGGAGTGGCCATACGCCAACAGACGCGCTGCGCAAAAGCCGTCGAGTCAGGGATTTTTGTTCGAGGCACCCAGACTGGGTTCCCCGTTTAGTTTGCTGAATACTTCAATAGAAGCGCGGCACAGAGCGAGCAGGTGAGCCGAAGGGCTCACCGCGAGAACTAGAGAATGCTGTTGTTCTTATCTGTGTGGGTCAGGAGCGGCCAGGCGCATAGAAAGCCACCTGCCAAAAAAGCTGCGAAAACTCCGAAGAACAATCCAAATGAGACTTCCATAGTCGACCCCCTTTCCGGCCGATTTCATTGATGCCCTACATATAGGCACGTCTCACAATCTTTTGAGACCCAGGGGGCGAAATTGTGACAAACGAACAGCTATTCTTTGAATTCAGCCACAACGCTCATGATAGATTGTTTTGCATCACCAAACAGCATTCGCGTATTTTGCCCAAAAAACAAAGGGTTATCGACACCTGAGAAGCCTGATGCCATTGACCGTTTGAGGACAAACACCGTCCGAGCATGGTCAACATTAATAATCGGCATGCCGTAAATCGGGCTATTTTCATCCTCCCGGGCCGCCGGGTTCACAACGTCATTGGCGCCAATAACCACGGCAACATCAATGCTGTTGATCCGGGGGTTGATGTCGTCCATTTCAACCAGCTGATCATAGGGAACGTTCGCCTCTGCGAGCAGCACATTCATATGCCCCGGCATACGGCCGGCCACCGGATGAATAGCGTAGGTTACTTCCGCGCCGTTCGCCTCCAACAAATCGCCCAATTCCCGCACAGCTTGTTGGGCCTGCGCGACTGCCATCCCGTATCCGGGGACAAAAGTTACCGAGGATGCCGCTTCAAGAATTAAGTAGGCGTCGTCCGCCGTGATCGGCTTCACTTCGCCTTCAACCTTTGAAGCTGTCTTCACTGCGCCAAATCCGCTGAACAGGACATTGGCCAATGACCGGTTCATCGCGCGGCACATAATGTTCGTCAAAATGATGCCGCTCGCACCAACGAGCGATCCCGCAACAATCAGAACATTGTTGTTGATCGCGAATCCGGCAGCACAAGCGGCAAGTCCTGAGTAACTGTTGAGCAATGAGATGACGACCGGCATGTCCGCGCCGCCAATCGGAATCACCACCATGACACCCAGGATCAACGCAAGGGCAAGGATCGCATAGAAGACAGGGGAGTTTGTCGATGGTTCAAGGACAAACAAAACGCCGGCGGCAATCAACGCCAGCAGAAGCGCGGCATTTACAAACCGTTGTCCTGCAAAGACCATCGCCCCCGAGGGCATCTTTTCCGAGAGCTTACCCCACGCAATGATGCTGCCTGAGAAAGTGATCCCGCCAATAAGGATCGAAAGAAAAATGGTAACCGTGATGAAGGCGTTGATACCTGGGTTATAGAGTGCTGCCCAACCAACCAACAGGCTGGCAATGCCTCCCGAACCGTTGAACAAAGCAACCATTTCCGGCATCGCCGTCATTTCAACGAAGCGCGCAGCGAATATGCCAACGGCCGTACCGACGATCAGTCCACCAACGATCCAATGATATTCGATGATCTGTTGTGACAACATGGTCACAACAAGCGCCAAAAGCATGCCGAAACACGAAAGGGCATTGCCGCGCCGTGCCGTCGCGGGCGAACCCAACATCTTAAGACCAAGTATGAATAGGACCGCGGCTACGATGTAGACGAGGTTGATAAGTTGATCATTCATTTATTTGGAGTCCTGACTGTCCTTCTTGCGGAACATTCCAAGCATGCGGTCGGTCACCATGTAACCGCCAACCACATTGATCGTCGCAAATCCAACCGCGAAGCCGCCTAAAGCACTGGCAACCTCGTTGAGGCCGGAACCCGCGGAAACCAATGCACCCACAATTGTAATTCCAGAAATTGCGTTCGCGCCGGACATGAGCGGTGTGTGCAGAATCGACGGAACTTTTGAGATCAGCTCAAAACCCAAGAATATCGACAAGACCAAAATGAAGGTCAGAAAAATCGCTTCCATACCGTTCCCCTAAAACGCTTCCAGGATGTCGATCCGACGGATCGATGAATGACTGTGAAACGCAACATATATGGACATAGAGCACTTCTGAGACTCGGCTGAACTCAGAAGTGCTCTATGTCCAGCGCCGGTCTGTACAGGATTTGTCCCCCCGTCGCAACCGCTGGACAGGGCTGCATAAAGCGTTGAAACAAAATCGCAATTCCGCTTCGTGACATTTGTGCGTCTCTGTAGCGCAGAATTCCAGAATCAGATTGATCAAACCCAACTCATAGTAAATCGGGCGCAACGCACAAATTTTATCAAACAAAATCAACATCTTAGAGGGTGTAACCGATTTGACGCGCCTTGTTACACTTTGCAACCTTGCGGACATTCGGGCGAAACAGCTGCCGCCTAACTTTTCGACAGTTAGAAAAGGAAAGGCTGGCAATGGCTGGGGCTCATCAATTCTTCCAGGAAAAGCTCATCCGTATCTTCTTCGGATTGCTCCTGCACAGTACAACACCGATGGTGACCTCGCCGGCGATGGCCGATGACATTGTGGCCATCGGTCGAGCCTATGCCGAAAAAACCACAACAGTGCTGGCGCAAGTCGAGGGACATGTTGTTGAGATCCACGCTGACCTTGGTGACCGCCTAGATAATCAAGCGCTGATCGCCAAAATCGACGATTGGTCTTACTCAATCGATCTTGCGCGCGCCCAAGCCAACGCCACGTTGGCGGATGCGCGGCATAAAGAGGCGCTTGCGCAGTATGAGCGCGCTGAAGCGCTTTTTGCAAAAAAAGCGGGGTCGGCCCAATCCCGCGAAAGCGCAGAGACAAAACTGACTGTCGCCGCAGCAGAGCAAAATATCCGTGACGCCGAATTAGCGCGCGCCGAGAGGAATCTGAGCGACACAAAAGTTACGACCCCGTTCGCCGGTCACATCGCCGAACGTCAAGTCGAAATAGGAGACTTTGTGCGGAAAGGCGATCCCATTGTGACCCTTACCGACTTTACCAACATTCGCGTTCGATTTGACCTGATTGAAAGGGACTATGCCAAGCTTGCAGTTGGTGCGGTTGGCCAAATCGCTTTTGAGGGCCTCCCAAAACAATCCTTCCAAGGACGAATCAAACGCATGGGCCCCGCCGCGCGAGGCAGCACCGATACATTCCCCATCGAAGTGTCGCTCGCGAACGACTCCCTACAAATCAAACCAGGCTATACCGCCCGCATTACATTTACTTCGGATGAAGTCGCGGTCAGATGATCAATGCATTTGCGTTCTTCGCCGCGCGTCCGCTCGTTGCAAACGTTTTCACGCTCGGCGTTATCGCTCTGGGCATTGGTGTTCTGACCACATTGAAACTTTCGGAGTATCCCAACATAGCGTTGGGTGAAGCCAGGATTACCACGGTCTATCCAGGCGCTTCACCGGAAGATGTAGAAATAAACGTCACCAACAAGCTCGAACGCGAACTGCTCACTGTTTTCGAAATCGACACGATGAGTTCGGTGTCCTCTGAAGGCCTTTCTTTCATTAATGTCGAATACAAAACGGGCGCAGATATTGTTAAAGCAAACCGTAATGTCCGCGATGCCGTACAGCGTGTCACGGATCTGCCCGCGGAAGTGACGGATGCACCCAGAATTTTTGAGCTTACGTCGTCCGCATTTCAATTTCTGACTCTCGGTATCCATGCCGACATGCCCTACAGCGATCTGCATACCTATGCACGCCAGTTCGAGAAAAAACTTCGGCGCATTCCCGGCGTCGGAGAGATTCGCTTCATCGGGTTGCGAGACAGAGAAATCCGCATTGAACTCGACCCGGACCGTGTCGCTCAATACAACCTGACACTCGCCGACGTGGTTGACGCGGTCCGCGCGCGAAGCATCGCGCTGACGGGGGGCACACTCGAATCCTATGTCGATGAAAAAAACATCGTTACATTGGCTGAACTTCGCACAGTGCAAGATACGAGTGATGTCATTGTTCGTCCGTCGGCCACAGCCCCCCTTGTTCGGCTAAGTGATCTGGGCACCGTGCGCGAAGGATTTGAAACAGAGACTGAGAGTGCATCCATCAATGGACAGTCCGTCATCGCACTTGATGTCCGGCTGAGCGAAGACGGCGATGTCATCAGCGCTGTGCGAACAATCAAGAACCTCATTGCACAAGAGACAGGACGACTGGACGGGGCGATATCGTTTGAACTCGGTTTTGATCTTTCCGTCGATATTTGGAATCGGTTTTCGATGGTTCAGACCAATGGTCTTCTTGGATTGCTCCTTGTATTGCTCGTTTTGGGACTTGTGCTCAATCGAAAGACTGCATTCTGGGTCGCCGTTTCAATACCTGTTGGCATCTTTGGTGTTGTCATCTTGGCCCCTTGGTATGTTGGGGGTCTCGATAGCGTGACTCTTGCTGCCATGGTGTTGGTCATTGGCATCATTGTCGACGACTCAGTCGTCATTGCCGAATCTGTTCAGTCAAGGCTCGAAAATGGGGACGCCCCCATCACAGCGGCAAGCGAAGGCGCCTATCGCATGTTGTTTCCCGTAATTACCGGGATGCTTACGACGGCGGCGGTCTTTACACCGCTATTTTTCTTGCCCGGGAACGTGGGTGCAATGACATATGTCATACCCGCGACGGTGATTATCGCGCTCGCCTTCTCCCTCGTCGAATGTTTCTTTGCGCTTCCGGCGCACATCATTCATGGTTCGCAAGGCAAACAAAAGCCAATTGCTGCCTGGGTCAGAGCGACACAATCGCTCTTTCGACGCACAATTCTGCTCATTCTCCGGATCAGGTATTTGGTTCTGGCCCTGTCAGTCACCGCTTTATTTTTTATTGGCGGCCTCATTGTTTCAAACGTCAATTTTATCTTCTTTCAAACAGATCAAGGCCGGTTGATTGAGGTTGAGGCTGAATTCGAAGCAGGCGTTTCGATCGAAGCGGCGCAAGAGCGGAGCCGTCACCTGGAACAGCTCTTCTTAGAGCTACCGGCTTCCGAGTTCTATTCGTATATCGCAACGGTCAGACCGCCCCGTGCCGAATATGAATTGAGTCTTTCACACTCCAACGAGAGAATGCGCTCGATCAATGAAATTGTCACTGAATTGAGATCACAGGTGGAAGACCTGCCGGGCTTTAAGTCCATTCGATTCTCGATTGACGCCGGCGGCCCCCCCGTCGGGCGTCCGGTCGAGATCCGCATCTACGGAGGCGAAGATCTACATCGTCAAAAACTGGTCGGCAATCTCATGACATATCTGGAAAGTCTACCCGGCGTTTCGGGTGTGGGACGCGATGATCCCCCCGGCAAGAGGCAGGTGGCGCTTAAACTCAACCATGCATGGCTCGCGCGAGAAGGGGTCAGTGTTGAGCAAGTCGCCCGCACGATCCGCACCGCATATGAAGGCGAACGGGTAACGCAATCCTGGTTCGGAGATGAAAGGGTTGAATTTCGTGTCATATTAAATGACGCTTATCGCAGTCTTACCTATTTGCCCGAACTGACGGTGCGGTCAAGCGATGGACGCCTCATACCGCTCAGCCGATTTGCGCAATTTGTGGAGCAGCCCGGTCCCGCAGAGGTTAGGCACTGGAATGCCGAACGATCAACGATCATTTCCTCAGACTTGGATTTTGATGTCGCCACGCCGAACGACATCACACAACAGGTCTACGATTGGTACAAACCGGAATCCTATCCCGGTGTTCAGTTGAGCACAGGCGGTCAGGCGGAGGATACAGACGAGGCCGCGTCTGGTCTGATCGTTGCTCTTATTGCCTCATTGATAGCCGTCTATTTCTTACTGGTTATTCTCTTCAACTCGGTCTGGCAGCCCTTGCTTATTGTGTCCGTCATCCCGTTTGCCGTTGCTTCGGTCGGCCTTACTCTTGTCATTCATGGCCTTCCACTTTCTTTTACCGGTGCAGTTGGTGCGATCGGTCTGATGGGAATCGTCGTCAACGGCGTGCTTGTTCTGGTATACCACACCAACGCCCTTTACACTCAGTCTACGGATGAAAATCTCAATGAGATTATCGCAACCAGCGCTTCCGACCGCTTACGCCCGATCCTGTTAACCACGTTAACCACAGTAGCGGGCATGTTGCCCCTCGCCTATGGAATTGGCGGCGTTGACGTCTTTATGGCGCCAATGGCCATGGCAGTTGGGTTTGGCTTGCTGTTCTCCGCGCCCGCCGTTCTTTTCCTCGTACCCTGCCTCTACGCTATTGGACATGATCTATTGGGCGATCGTTTTGCTCCAAAGACCCCTGCTTCCATCCATTGATCACATTTGATACTCTGACGGCCGCAACCAATTCGCGCGAGGATTATGGGGGGCGCCAATGGACGGCGGTAGAGTGCCGGTCCTCACTTGTTACGTGGAGGGCTTATGGTTTGCGTTGATTCAGATTTTACAGACAGTTCGGGTGAGCTGGCTTCCACTTGTTCTTGCTGGTGGGGCATATTGGTCATTTGTCATTTTGGCTGACGACGTCGCAAGCGGCGGTTTCCGGACCCCCTATGATGGGTTGAAACTTGTCGCTCTTATGTTCTTACCGATTTCACTGATCATACTGAGAGCGATGCAAACCATCGGTCTTTATCGCGTCTATTTTGGCGAGGCCAACGGATGGTGGCCGTTTTATTTCCGGTTTCGAAGTGAAGAACTGCGCATGTTTTTCTCCATCCTGGTTCTCATGATTCTTGTTGGTCTGATTGCGCTTTTCTCAGTCAGCACCGTTGCAGGCGGAATCTACGGCCTTATCCAGGCAGGCCTGGTGCCTGCCGGCGTCGTCGATGAAGTCGTTCAAAGCGCGCGCGATAACGAAACACCCCTAAGCCCACACGCCATACAAATTTTGTACGTGACTGCCGGCCTATTCGCCTTACTGACAACTGTCTTTGTCGCACGCGTTTCAATTCTAGGCGCCGTTATTACGAATGAAAACGTTCTTGGCCCCGGACGCAGTTGGCGCCTAACGCGGCACAACACCATTCGAATGATCGTTCTTTTGGTTCTGCTAATCGCGACTGCCGTCGCAATCGGTTCGGCAGCCTTGTATTTCGGATGGCAGTCCGTTGGCGCCGTCGCGCCCCGTCCGGATGATCTGCCGTTTCTAAAGGACCCGCTTTTTCTTTACGGCTTCTGGCCACTGCACGTTGCGGGAATTGTCACGATCATCTTTGCTGGAAGCGTCGTCGCGGGCGCAACCGCGCGCGCCTACGACGCTGTAGCATAGCCTGGAATGCTCAGCTATGCCGCTGAGCGCCCAAGAACATCGTCGCGCGTACCGCCAACGATGGCCATAACTTGTTCGATCAATGTGCCCTCTACACCCAGCTCTTCCAAAGTTGATTGAAGGTGTCCGGCAACGCTGTTGAAATGTTCATCTGCAAGGCCATTTGAGACGGCGTTGGCGTGAGCTGCTCGCATCGAGCGGCCATCATAGGTCACGGGACCACCAAACGCTGCTGTCATGAACATCTTCTGCTTGGCACTTTGGCGGCGCATATCTGTCCCCTCAAAAAATGGTTTGAGAGTCGTGTCTCCTAGAACTTTCTTGTAAAAAAGTTCCACTGCTGCATCAACGGCAGCTTCGCCACCCAGTCGATCAAACAGTGTTTTCTGTTGGATTGCAGCTGCATTTGTCATGTCTGCGAGCCCCTTCTTTTGCACCCAATTCAAACCTTAACTGTTGGGCATCAAAACGCATGGGGCGTTAAAAGTGGCTTAAAGGCACCCGGCCACGTGGCGGAAACGAACAGAATCGAAATCCGATCCTGCTTCAACTTCATATCAACCGCGGAGCTGTCCGCCCGTTTCCTTCTCAACCGCTGCAACCACTTTCTTTGAAATCGCCTCTATTTCGGCATCGGTTAAGGTCTGCGCCTTGGGCTGCAGCGTAATGGCCAACGCGACTGACTTTTTGCCATCACCAACGCCTTTGCCTTCAAAGACATCGAAAATGTTAACGTCCGTGATGAGTGTCTTGTCGGCGCCAGCCGCTGCACGCACCAGCTTGCCTGCAGGAATGTCAGCATCAACAATGAAGGCGAAGTCCCGTTCAACAGATTGAAGGTCGGACAATTCTAACGCCGGCCGCGCCTTGTTTGCTTTCTTCTTGGCTTCCGGTATCGCATCCAAAAACACCTCAAACGCAACCAGCGGACCGTCCACATCCATTGAACGCAAGACACTCGGATGGATGTCGCCAAACCGACCCAAGACAGTTTTGGGCCCTAAGCGAACAACGCCCGAACGACCGGGATGATACCAAGCAGGCGCATCGGGCGTGACAGCGAGCCGCCCCGAAGGCGTACCGAGGCTCTCCAAAACCGCGATGGCGTCAGACTTTGCGTCAAACACGGAAACGTCGCGTCGCCCACCAGACCAATGACGTGCATGCGATTCACCGCGGCGCAGACCGGTAACGACGGCCCGTTGATCCTCTGGCAAATCACCCTCAAAGATCTGACCAACTTCGAACAAAGCTACGTCTGCGAATCCGCGATCAACATTGCGGCCCGCTGCATTAATCAAACCGGACAACATCGAGGGCCGCATGACATTGAGATCCGACGCAATCGGATTCGCTAAGACAAGATCCTGACCGGTCCCGCCAAAGAGAACGGCCTCTTCCGTCGAAACGAAGGACCAAGTTACGGCCTCCACCAAACCGCGTGCAGCTAACGTGCGGCGTGCCGTGGAGGTGCGTCTCTGCAACGGTGTCATGACGGATTTGGCAATGCCGCCATCCGAGGGCAAAGGGGTCGATGGCAGTTCGTCATAACCATTCACACGCGCAACCTCTTCAACGAGATCGGCAGACTCCCTCACATCCGGCCGCCAAGAGGGGATTGAAACACGCATCTTGTCGCCCGATTGAGCGTCAACGCCGAATCCCAATGCCGACAGTATTTCGACACAGCGTTTCGCGTCGATCGATAACCCGGTAAGCCGCTTTACTTCACTGGCATCAAATTCAATAGGAGATGCAGGTGGGGATGTTTCACCCGTTATGATCAACTCGCTGGCCTCACCGCCGCAAAGCTCCAAAACCATCTTCGTTGCAAGTTCGGCCCCTAAGTCGACAAAAGCCGTGTCTACGCCGCGCTCGAACCGGTAACGCGCATCTGAATTGATCCCCAATTTTCTTCCCGCTGTCGCGGTACGTATGGGATCAAACAAAGCGGACTCAATGAAAATATTCTTCGTTGTTTCCGAAACGCCGCTTTCTTGGCCACCCATAACACCTCCGAAACCGAGCGCATGGGCATCATCCGCAATCAGACAGATCTCTGGATCTGCATCATAGGTTTCCCCGTCCAGAGCCAGCACTTGTTCACCGGGCTGTGCCAACCGGGCGCGAATGTCTCCATTGATCTTGTCGGCGTCATAGATATGCAGCGGCCGCCCCTGGTCGAACATGATATAATTTGTGATGTCGACCAGCGTGGATATGGGGCGCAGGCCGATCGCCTTGAGACGGCGCTGCATCCATTCCGGACTCGGGCCATCCTTAACGCCGCGTACATAACGTCCCGCAAACATCGAACATGCATCTTTGTGTTCTGGATCGAAATCGAGCTTGATATCGATAGGGGATTGGTAAGTTCCGGGGACTGCTTCGACGGTACGCGGTTTCAATTTGCCCTGTCCGCTGGCCGCAAGATCTCGCGCCACACCATACACACCTAAGCAATCGGATCGGTTTGGTGTGATCGCGATTTCGATGACCGGATCGTTGAGTCCAAGAATCTCGGAGAAGGGCGCACCCACCTCGGAATCCGCCGGCAGATCGATAATGCCGTCATGCTCATCGGACAAACCCATCTCGCGTTCAGAAACCAACATACCGTTGGACTCAACGCCTCGAATTTTGCTTTTTTTGAGCTTGAGGCCCGTGCCCGGCACAACAGATCCCGAAGGCGCAAAGACTCCTTTCATGCCTGCACGCGCGTTGGGCGCGCCGCAAACTACCTGGATTTTTTCTGAACCCGTATCGACAACACAAACGCGCAGCTTATCCGCATCTGGGTGCTTTTCAGCCGACACCACATGTGCGACGCGGAACGCTGCAAGTTCGGCAGCGGGATCATGAACCTCTTCGACTTCGAGCCCCAACCTGGTCAGCGCATCTGAAATTTCGTCGAGCGCGGCGTTCGTCTCCAGATGGTCTTTAAGCCAATCCAATGTGAACTTCATCGGCTCAATCCTCCGTGCAAAGAGGGAACATCAAGCGCTGAAAATCCGTAGTGACGCAGCCATCGTAGATCTGACTCAAAAAACGCGCGCAGATCGGGAATGCCGTATTTGAGCATCGCATTGCGATCGAGGCCCATCCCAAAAGCGAAACCCTGATACTCGTCGGGATCGAGCCCCACATTACGCAGGACTTGGGGGTGCACCATGCCGCAGCCCAAAATCTCCATCCAATCATTGCCTTCACCGAATTTGATGACATTGTCTTGGATGTCACATTTGATATCGACTTCAGCCGAAGGCTCCGTGAACGGGAAGTAACTTGGCCGAAACCGCATTTCGACATGGTCAACTTCGAAGAAGGCGCGCGCGAATTCTTCAAGACACCATTTGAGATGTCCCATATGCGTCGACTTGTCGATCACAAGACCTTCGATCTGATGGAACATCGGTGTGTGTGTCCGATCGGAGTCGCATCGATAAACACGGCCAGGCACGATGATACGATAGGGCGGTGGTCCCGCTTCCATCGTACGAATTTGAACCGGGCTTGTATGCGTCCGTAATACGGGCCTGGAGCCATCAGCTTTCGGATTGAAGTAAAATGTGTCGTGCATCTGGCGGGCTGGGTGCTCCGCCGGAATATTGAGTGCCTCGAAATTGTGGTAGTCGGTTTCGATATCCGGCCCTTCTTCGACCGAAAATCCCATGTCTGCGAAGATCGCAACGGATTCTTCCCAGACTTGGCTCAGGGGATGAACACGACCTTCATTGGTGGGCAAAACCGGCAGGGTCACATCGACACGTTCGGTCTCAAGCCGGGCGTTCAGTGCTTCCCGTTCTAGCACAGATTTTCGGGCCGCAATCGCCTCAGCGACCACGTTCTTGAGCTGATTGAATTGGGGCCCCTTTTCCTTGCGCTCGTTAGGCGACAAGCCGCCCAAGGTCTTCATCAGAACACTGACGCGCCCTTTCTTGCCAAGCGCGCTGACACGCACGGTCTCCAGCGTCGCCTCATCGGCGGCACCAGCGACCTCCGCTAGGATCTCCTGTTCAAGAGCTTGTGTATCCGACATCCCATCTCACTCCCTGCACCCTGGCCTAAAAAGCCCAGGCGCATGCATTCCACCGTGCACGATCTTCGTTCGACGATAATGGATCGTGCCAAAGGCACCACGCATGAATCACACCTTGGGCGTGAGCTCAAGGGGGCGACCCTAGTTGACCATTGGAAGCGGGGTCAGAGAGGATTAGGCGAGCGCGGCTTGCGCCTTATCGACCAGGGCCTTAAAGGCCTCGGGTTCGCGGACAGCGAGATCAGCCAGCATTTTGCGGTCGACCTCGATCCCGGCGCGCCCGAGACCGTTGATAAATCGACCGTAGGTCAAACCGTGCTCGCGGGCGGCGGCATTAATCCGCTGGATCCACAAAGCTCGGAAATTCCGTTTGCGGTTTCGTCTGTCGCGATAGGCATATTGCAGCGCCTTCTCTACCGCCGGCCGAGCCGTACGATAGGTATTCTTGCGCCGGCCGTAATAGCCCTTCGCTTGCTTAAGAATTTTCTTCCGTCGGTTACGCGACGGAACACTGCGTGCAGCGCGGGTCATGTTCTCGTCTCCTTAGCCGTAGGGCATCCATTTCTTGACCTTCTTGGCGTCGGCCTCTGACAGGATGGTCGTGCCACGAAGGTTGCGGATTTGATCATTCGTGCGTTTGATCATGCCGTGGCGTTTGCCGGCTTGAGCACTGCGCACTTTCCCTTTGGCGGTCAGGCGAAAACGCTTTTTCACACCGCTTTTTGTTTTCATTTTGGGCATTTTGCTCTCGTCCTTATCTTTTTGAGTAGAAACACGCCTGGATCAAGTCTGGGTTAAAGACAGCGCATTCCCGATTGAGCCCGAAGGCCCAAGTGAGCATTGTGAACGGCCACGGCATGCCCTGACGCCGGCCCGCTCTCGAATCGCGGGTTTATACGCGAAACTCGTGAATTTTCAAGAACCAAATGGGTAATTGCCCATCTGTTGGGTTGAGATGCGATGATAAGTGTCACAATTCGTTCGGCTGTTACGTCTTAACAGCATTACGCAAATCCAAGGAGACGGGCTCATGAGCATCACTTCGACCCCTTCTGCCGCCCTTGAAGGCCCGGACGCCTTCGATACGCCGCTAAAACCATTGGTGTTGTGGCTATTCGCAATTCTCAACGGTGCCAATGGGTTATGGATGTTCTTTTCTCCAGAAACTTGGTTTTTCACGGTGCCGGGCGTGATCGAGACCGGCAGCTTTAACCCACACCTGGTGCGCGACGTCGGGGTCGCCTTTTTCACGAGCGCTTTTGCCATTGGATGGGCGGCACAGGCGCCGCGTTACGCCTTCATTTTGATGTGCGTTGCCAGCATCTTCATCGGCGGCCATGCTATTCTTCACGTTTGGGATATCGCCGCAGGGCGCTGCGGCGACCCCGGAGACGACATTTTCGGCGTCATCGTCCCGAGCATGCTGATGCTGGCGGCAACCTGGTGGGTGCGGCCGCAGACGCATTAACCGAAACGCTATCCAACACCTAAGATTGGACAGTGGGAAGCGCCCGCAGTTCACAATTGCCTTTTGTAAGGGGAGCGATCATCGTGTGGCCTCAAAATGGGGAGCGGCACCACGAATGCGCAATGTCAGAACTTTCAAGGAACTCCGCAGACTTGGACACAAACTGACAGCGCGCAAACCTCACTGGGCCGGACGTTAGATGGCTTGGATAGAGGTTCACTGGCTTGCTTGCGTTCTGCTCGTGGCCTACACGGCGATTCTGCTGCGAAATGCGTGGATCGGCCGACAGGCCAGTACCGGCATGGATGGCTACTATGTCGGCAATCGCAACATGAGCGGCCTTGCCATCGGCATTTCGTTCTTCGCGACGTTTGCTTCCACCAACAGTTACATCGGGAATGCGGGCAAGGGCTATGCCTTTGGCGTCGCGTGGTTCGTCCTCCCTGTGGCGATGATCATCTTTACTTATCTGTCATGGCGCTTTGTCGGTCCCAAACTGCGCGCTTACGCAGCCAATTTCGATGCGCTCACCATACCGGATTATCTCGGCGCCAGATTTTGTGGATCGGCGGACAACGACCGCCAACCCATTCGTTTAGCGTCAGCCATTGTCATCGTCTTTGCGAGTTTGCTCTACCTGATCGCCATATTCAAAGGAGCCGGACACCTATTCGAACTGTTCTTTGACATCTCCTACGAGTCAGCCGTCATTCTCACCTTAGCCATTGTGATGCTTTACACGTCGATTGGCGGCTTCATCTCTGTGGTCCGGACGGATGTTTTGCAAGGCACCTTGATGGTCGTTGGCGCCGTCACGATGTTCTACTTCGTCACGTCGGCGGCGGGCGGAATTCGCGCGATCGCCGATTTGGCTGCGATGCCGGACAAGAGCTTCCTCTTTGAACTCAATGGTGGGGTCGCATTTGCATTTCTGGTCGGGCTGTCCTTATCGGGCGCACTTAAGCTGCTGGTGGATCCGCGGCAATTGTCGCGTTTTTACGCGCTGCGTGATGATCACGAGGCGAAGCGCGGCATTTGGGTCGCCGTACTCGGTCTGACTATCGTCATGGGGTGCATATTTCCGATCGGCATCTATGCGCATCATTTGGTGGATGGCGTCACCGACACAGATCTTATCGTCCCAACATTGGTCGTGAATCCGTCGATCTTTCCCATATGGGCGGGCGACTTTCTGATTGTTGCCATCGTTGCGGCGGCCATGTCGTCAATGGACAGCGTGCTTCTGGTGGCCGCTTCGACCTTATTCAAGAACCTCATCAAGCCATACGCACAGACGACGGCGGAACTTCCTTGGACAAGGGGCATGGTCATTGGCGTCGCTATTCTTGCAGCCGTTTTTGCCTTACGTCCGCCTGCAGATATTGTTGAGATTACGATCTTCTCCGGCAGCCTTTATGCAGTCTGCTTCCTGCCCGCCGTGGTTGTTGGACTCCACTGGGAAAGGGGCGACGCGCGTGCCGTCCTCTGGTCTATGACACTCGGTGTCCTAGCGCTGATCTTGTGGATGGTATCGGGACTCAGAGGAAACTTGCATGAAGTGTTCCCCGCACTGACGGTTTCCCTGCTGGTCTATTGGGCAAGGGCGCGCAACGTCGAACTGCCTAACCAGCAACCGCAAGAACTACGATAGATAGATAGCTCTTGCGGGCCGCACTCCCAATGTTCAGTTGTGCTCTTCGTGGATTTCGAGCAGAGCGATCAGCGTTTCTTTCGCTTGCCGCGCTGGCGCGTAGTCAGGTTTGAGCGCAAGGGATCGGTCATAATCCGAAAGTGCATCGTCATAGCGGCTTTGAAACGCATGAATCTTGCCACGCGTGAGATACATCTCAAAAGCTGCCGGATGATCGGCCGCTTGCTCTAAAACGGCATTAAGCTCGTCGCGCGCCAAATCATACTGGCCCAACTTCACAAACAATCCGGCACGGCTGGCACGGAAGTGAATTTTTTCCGGCGCCAATTCAATTGCCCTGTTGAGATGGAAATCAGCTTCACGGTTATAGCCCATCATCAATGCGGCGCTTCCAAGATTGTTGTGCGCATCGGCACTTTCCGGATGCAATGAAAGGTAACGCTTGTGAAGATCATAAGCTTTTTCGTACTCGCGAAGGGATGTGTGGATTGCGGCTTTTCGCACCATGGCATCGGCGTTGTTTGGCTTGGCCTTCAACGCATTCTCTAACAGCGGAAGCGCTTTTTTGAAGTCTCCGCTGTCGAACAAGCATTGCGCCTGATGGTAATGCATGAGCGCCAATTGTTCTGATGACAGAAGATCGGAATCAACGGCCCACTTGGCATCTGCGGCCGCGTCATCACATTTACCAATCAAGGCATAAGCCATGCCCCTTCGTGCATGCGTCTCAGCGGACTGTTGGCGCGTGAGCAATTCGCTTGCCATAGCTTGTGTCCAAAAGGCGATCGCTTCATCGAACATCTTTTCTTCAAATGCGGCTTCGGCAGCGCGCAATTCTTCATCAGCGTTTGAACAAGCTGCAATCGAGAATGGAAGAATCAAGTAGGCGGCAATCAACAGAAAACGGCGCATGAGCGGACTCCTGAATTTCGGTCCGTTAGCGTCGCAGAAACCAATTACGAATAACTTTAAGCACTCTGTAAGGATTCATTAATCTTTGAACGGTGCCTGACCTCAAACGCCCTGTGCACACAAAAACGCCCGGCCGCTACGGGCCGGGCGTCGATGGCATGAACTAATCTGTAGCGTACTATCTTGGCGCCATGACCATGATCATCTGGCGGCCTTCGAGCTTGGGTTCCTGCTCGACCTTCGCAATCTCGTCGACTTCGGATTTGACCTTTTTGAGAAGGTCCATTCCGAGTTCTTGGTGAGCCATTTCACGGCCGCGAAACCGCAGCGTGACTTTCACCTTGTCCCCATCATCAAAGAAACGTCGGATCGATCGCATTTTGACGTCATAGTCATGCGTATCGATGTTCGGCCGCATCTTGATTTCTTTGACATCGATGGTTTTTTGCTTTTTACGGGCCTCATTCGCCTTCTTCTGGCTTTGATATTTGAGCTTCCCGTAGTCAAGGATCTTACACACCGGTGGTTTTTCGTTTGGCGAAACCTCGACAAGATCGAGGCCGGCATCCTGCGCCATCTCGATCGCGCGGTCGCGCGCCACAACACCGTGGTTTTCTCCTTCGTGATCGATGAGGCGTACATCCTCGGATTCGATCTCGTGATTTGCGCGCGGTCCCTTGCGGGTCGGCGGCGCTTGCATGGGTCGTCTAGCTATTTAAGCTCCTCCTTCAAATTGTGGTCCCCGCACCATGCGGAAGGGAGCGGAAATGTCCGCCCCGGTGGACCTTGGTCTTTGCCTCAGAAATGTCGCCGGATCAGGACGCATCTTTGAGATCTGGCGGCAAGATTTCTTCTTTTAGGATAGTAAGCGCGGCCTCAAGTGCAAGGGTTTCTTGCTCTTTTGAGCCCAATCGGCGCACAGAAACGGTCTTTTCTTCGGCTTCGCGGTTTCCGACAACGAAAATCACGGGCACTTTGGCGACAGAGTGCTCGCGGACCTTGTAATTGATCTTTTCGTTGCGGGTATCGAGCCGCACCCTCAGCCCCGCTTCCGCAAGCGCTTTGTGCACGTCTTTCGCATAACCGTCAGCATCAGAAGTGATCGTTGTAACCACGACTTGAGTGGGGGCGAGCCACAAGGGCATGCGGCCGGCGTGATGCTCAATCAGCACACCAATAAACCGCTCAAGCGAGCCAAGGATGGCTCGATGCAACATAGCCGGCCGATGTTTCTCACCGTCCTGGCCGATATAGCTGGCATCGAGCCGTTCGGGCAGCACAAAGTCTAACTGGAGCGTTCCGCACTGCCAGTCCCGCCCGATCGCATCCCGAAGAACAAAATCAAGCTTGGGGCCATAGAAAGCGCCGTCACCTTCGTTGACGACATAAGGCAATCCGGCGGTCTTAACGGCAGCCTCAAGCTCACGCTCCGCTTTGTCCCAGACCGCGTCTTCTCCGGCGCGCACTTCCGGGCGCGTCGATAAACCGACTAAGATGTCGGAAAAACCAAGCTGTTCGTATACAGAAAATAACAACTCGCAGAACGCAACCGCTTCGGATTCCACTTGATCTTCGCGGCAGAAAATGTGCGCATCATCTTGTGTAAACTGACGCACGCGCATCAATCCATGCAGCGCACCATGGGGTTCGTTCCGGTGACAACACCCAAATTCCGCCATGCGCAAGGGCAAATCGCGGTATGACCGAATACCATGCTTGAAGATCTGAACATGGGCCGGGCAATTCATGGGCTTAAGCGCCAGGTAATCCACCGGCTGACCGCTCAACAGGGGGCCGTCTTCTTCCGTGCCAGGAATTTCATCCGGAACAACAAACATGTTCTCCCGATATTTCGACCAATGGCCTGACTGCTCCCAAAAACGCGAATCGAGCAATTGCGGCGTCTTCACTTCCTGATAGCCGGCCTTCCGAATCCGGCGCCTTATATAGGCTTCCAATTGGTTGTAGATCACAAAGCCATTTGGATGCCAAAAGACAGAACCGTGCGCCTCTTCCTGCAAATGAAACAGGTCAAGCTCGCGACCCAACTTTCGGTGATCGCGCTTTTCAGCCTCTTCCAATCGGTGAAGATAGGCCTTTAGTTCCTTCGCATCACGCCACGCCGTGCCATAAATGCGCTGCAGTTGCGCATTTTTCGAATCGCCACGCCAGTATGCGCCGGCGATCTTAGTAAGTTTAAAAGCACTGCCGATTTTACCCGTCGACATCAAATGGGGGCCACGACAAAGGTCGTGCCAATCCCCGTGGAAATAAATCCGTACGTCTTCGTCTTCGGGGATCGCTTCGATCAGTTCCGCCTTATAGGCCTCGCCTAGATCCTTGAAATGAGCGACCGCTTTGTTACGGTCCCAGACTTCCCGGCGCGTCACCTCATCTCGGGTGACGATTTCTTGCATGCGCTTTTCGATCGCTTCCAGATCTTCCAATCGGAAGGGCTCGTTGCGGGCGAAGTCATAATAGAAGCCGTCTTCAATCACCGGCCCAATCGTCACTTGCGTGCCGGGAAAGAGTTCCTGCACCGCCATCGCTAAAATATGCGCGGCATCGTGCCGGATCAGTTCGAGCGCCTCGTCGTCTTTGCGGGTGACAATGGCGACTTCCGCATCTTCCGTAATCGGCAAATCAAGATCGCTGAGTTCGCCATTGATGCGCACGGCCAGTGCCGCTTTGGCGAGGCCCGGTCCAATATCGGCAGCAATTTCAGCACCTGTAATCGCGCGATCGAACGTACGCACGCTGCCGTCGGGCAGAGAGATGCTGATCGCTTGATTGGGTTGTTGTGCCGTATCGCTCATTCTTTATGGACCGAAGTCTTCCTCTAGATTGTTGCCGAACCCTTAATTGAATCGCTTCAATTAAGGAGCGGCACCTTTACGATCAATGAATGGGGTGTCAAGGAAGCATGCCCGCATCCTGAAGGATCTGTGTTACTTGGGCCACAGATAGATCACGCAAATCGGTGACCTGATGGGTGACCACCTGGTCACCGCGCGGCGCGCATCGCGCCGGGTCGGACTCGGATGAAAACAAAACAAGCGATGGGGCTCCGGCAACCGCCGCCAGATGCATAGGGCCCGTATCATTGCCCACAGCAAATTTTGCTACAGCCGCAAGCCCAACAATGTCTTCAAACTGGGTCCGTCCCACTAAATTGACCGCGTCGGGAACAGCGCTCGATATCTCAGCGGCGATTTCGGTTTCGGCCGTGGCACCGAGAATGACAGGTGCCAAAGACCTGGCGCTGCATTCAGCCGCCAATTGGGCGTAGGCATCGGCGGGCCAACGTTTTTCTGGCCGATGCGCGGACCCGCCGGGAACAATCAGGACGAAAGGCGCCTTAAGATCAAATTTCGAAATGTCCGACCTCGCCCAATCCAGATTGGGAGGTGGCGTCTCGGGGATGCCAGCCATAAGAAGCTGTTCTGCCTGTCGGTCGACGGTGTGCATGGGCACCCGCTTGGGATTCGCGTGGGGGTGAGAACATCCCGCGGCGACCCCAGACCATTCCGGCCGCCAAGGCCAAAGCAACTGAAAATAGGTGCTCGACCGGTTCGACGTTTGCAAATCATACACACGCGCAAATCCGGCACGGCGCATACGCCAGATCAGGTTGAGGGTCGCCATCCAACCGTTGGGGCGGCCATCAACCCAAACGTCTTCGAACCAGCCACTCATTTTGCCGAGCGCGGCATAGGGCGGCGTGGTGATGAGCGTGAGGTGCGCGTCCGGATGATGTATACGTATTGCCGCAAACGGCCCTGTGGCTTGGACGAAGTCACCCAAGGAGCCGAGCTTGATCACCGCAATTTTTTGTCGCGGCAACACGCCTAGATCGTCACATCAGTCATCGGCGGGTTCAGCATATTTGGCTGTCGTGTGTTCCAGGATCAGTTCCTCGTAAACAGAAAGCGTGCGTTCACACATCGCATCTAGCGAAAAATGCTCGATGATTCGCTTGCGGCCAAGTTTGCCCATTTCCGCGCGCTCTGCATCACTGGTCGATAGGGCTGTTTTAATGGTATCGGCGAGTGCTGCCGCATCACCGGGCGAAAACAACCAGCCTGTCTCACCATCGGCAACAGTCTCCCGCGCCCCTCCATGGTTGGACGCGATAACGGGCCGTCCCATTGCCTGCGCTTCGGCCGCAATGCGGCCAAAGGGTTCGGGGTCGGTTGATGCTGAGATAACAACATCCGAAGCTACACACGCTGCAGGCATATCTTCGATGAGGCCAGGAAAACGAAAATTTGCTTCCAATCCGTTTTTCCGGATCGAGTCTTCAAGTTCTTGCTGATAATTGTCGCTGTCGCCTGAACCGCCGAGAACGCAAACAATGTCTTCGATGCTACCTTCATATTGCAACCGGTCGATCGCGTCGATCAGCAACCATTGCCCTTTCCATCGCGTCATACGCCCCGGCAACAAGAGGACCTTTTGGCCTGGTTTCACATTCCAACCAAACCGCAGATCTTCGATGCGCTGGGCCGAGACATTCGCTTGATCGAATACATTTAGATCGACGCCACGATAAATCGTTGTGAGGCGGCTTGGCGCCACGTGATAGTCGTTGCGGATGCGTTCAGCAATATAAGAGGAATTTGCAATGACCCGATCGCCCCGAGCCATGATGCTATTGTAGAACTTCTTGGGGGCAAATCGCGCTTCGTGAAGACCGTGGTGGGTTGTGACAAAGGGTGTTCCGGTTCGGCGCGCCGCAAGAAAAGCACTCCAAGCGGGCGCGCGGCTACGTGCATGAATGACATCAACACTCCGCTCACGGATAGTTTTGGCCAAACGCAACATATTCCAAGCCATTGTCACTGGATTCTTTGAGGCAACCGGAAGCTTGAGCACTACGCCACCAACCTCAGCGACCTGAGAAACCAAACGCCCGCCTGCTGTGGCGACCAGCGCCGTGGCCCCAACCTCAACGAGAGCGCGCGCAATATCAATCGTCGTGCGTTCTGCGCCTCCAACATTCAGTGTTGGGATCACCTGCAAGACGGTCTTCCCATCAAGTCTGTGGCCAACCGCTCGCGTCACGCAAGCCACACTTTGATGGCAGGAGCGCAAGAGGATATATTGACCTGAGCTTTCGGAGATCGCTGATTCATAACTTCAGTATCGCACGAAATGCCGGTCCATTCCTTTCAAAAATCCTGCACCTCATGCTTGGTTAACTGCGGTCCGCCTCGGCCTCCAAAATGGCTGTTAATCCTTCTCGATAGGTCGGATATCGCAGCGACACACCCAGCTCTTTTTTCATCCTGGTATTTCGAACACGCTTATTGTCGGCATAAAAGCTGCGCCCCATAGGTGTGAGATCCGCCTCTTCAAACGGAACGGCTGCCGGCGGATCAATGCCCAACAATTGGGCGGCATAGGTGACGACGTCTTGCGGCGGCGCCGCTTCGTCATCGCAGACATTGTAGATGGCGCCGGGATCAGGGCGCGCCATTGAAGCCGTCAAAACAGACGCAATGTCTTCGACGTGAACGCGGGAAAAGACTTGGTCTTTCTTGATAACGCGCCTCGCAGTCCCCGCCTTAACTGATGCAATCTGGTTACGTCCGGGACCATAGATGCCCGGCAGTCTGAAAATATGAACCGGCACATCCATATCACGGTGCAACGCCAACCAAGCTCGTTCCGCTTCGACCCTGCGACGGCTTCGGTCCCCCGTCGGTTTGAGCATGGATCCTTCGTCAACCCACCCACCATCGCGATTGCCATAGACACCCGTTGTCGACAGATAGCCGACCCAGGCAAGTCGGCCAGTTGCGGCAGCGATTGACTGACCCCATTTTAGTAGTACCGGATCTCCTTCCGGCGTTGGAGGCGCGGACGCAAGGATATGGGTGACATCTCCAAGCGCTGACGCAACCTCCTCAAACGCAATCGCTTCGACACCGCACTTCTCGATGATTCCCCGGGAGTCTTCCGATCTGCAGGTCGCAACGGCACGAAAGTGCTTAAGCTGGCTGGCCAAAGCGCGTGCACAATACCCAAATCCGAAATAGAGAATCTTCTGTGTCGTCATATATTCTGCCCTGGCCAATCCGCTTCCCAATAAACCTCAATTTCATATCCATCAGGGTCCAAAAACTTAATGGACCGGAACCCTTTCTCGGAGCAATCATCTTTTGTCGTGACACCACTCTTTGCGAGTTCGGCTCTCAACACATCAATTCGCTCCGGGGAGGATTCCAAAAATCCGTGATGGGCTCCTGGACAGTGAGTGGGGTCCCCAGCTTGAAAGGCGATGTCGCCACCGTCTGTGGTCCTAACGTGAAGAGAGTTACCGAGCCATTCTGACTTGGCACCCGGCATGACAAAGGCCGTGTAGAACCGAGCCGATTCCGCAGGATCTTTCACAACCAGATTTAGATGCGCAAACTTCATTCTAGATGTCCCACAGCGAACATAAGGCCACTATTGCGGGCCTCTCTTTCGCCCCGATTTGCGGCTAGCTGTCATATGCCTTAGACACCCGACACGCAACAACATGCCCGAAGTCCCATGCGCCACCTGAACCACACCACCTTCGTCTTCGCCTTGCTGAGTCTGTCATGGCAAATGCCCGGCGTTTCTGCAGCAACGGAAGGCGAGCGGACCGTCCCATCGACGCGTCCGGCGAGCCAGTATCGCTTTTGCCTTGAGTTGATCAAGCAAGATCCAACAGCCGCACTTTCAGAAGCAGAAGATTGGATGTCGAATGATGGTGGGCCTAGTGCCAAACACTGTGCCGCATTGGCCCTTGTCGATCTTCAACAATATGAAGCAGCGGCCACGCAGCTCGAAGCCTTGGCACGCGATCCGCAGGTCGGGTCGGACTTCTTACGTTCCGAGATATTCGGCCAAGCCGGCAACGCATGGATGCTTTTGACCAATGGCGAAAAAGCGGTTGAGGCGTTTTCCCTCGCTATCACTTTTGACCGCAAAAATCACCGTCTCTATTATGATCGCGCGCGCGCGAATGCCCTTCAAAAGAACTGGAGCGATGTTGAGAAAGATATTTCAAAGTCGCTCGACTTCAATCCGACGTCACCGGATGCGTACACATTACGCGCAACGGCCCGGCGCGAGTTGAGCGATTTGGATGGCGCCTCTGATGACGTTGAGCACGCTTTGACACTTGAGCCTACCCATTTGGAGGCAATTCTTGAACGTGGCCAGTTGCGGGCAACGCGGGGCAACACGTCCGGCGCACGAGAAGACTGGCTGTTCATTTTGAACCTCGCACCCGGCAGCGCTGCAGGTGCCGCTGCGCAAGCTTATCTTCATAAGCTCGATCTCAAAATAGAAGACAGTGCGCCGGTTCCTGACGCGCCTGCGACGCCTGACGGCGGAAGATCGTAACTTGCAGACGCCGAAGCGTCTTAACTTTCGCAAACCCATTTTTCGACAGAGATAATCGCGGCTCAGTTAATTGCGCGCTGCCATTCTTTGCGCACGCGCTCGTCGCCTTCGTCAGCGCCATGCTCGTCACGTATCAAACAAAATGTATCGGCGCCGACCAATTGCGAAAGGGCCCATACCGCCATCCCCCGGACCAGCGGCGATGGATCCTTCAGCCTGGCTTTTACTATAGACACGAGGGATGTGTCAGCCGAATTGCCGATAGCAATCATAACGTTTCTGACAAATCGATCACGGCCAATCCGCTTGACCGGCGATTTCGAAAACAGTTGCCGAAAAGCCGGATCATCAAGTTTGGCCAACTCCGAAAGTAAAGGCGTCCTAAGTTCTTCACGCGGGTGAAACTTTGACTCACGCGATTGTTGAGCAAACTTGTTCCACGGACACACGGCAAGACAATCGTCGCAGCCATAGATGCGATTGCCCATCGGCGTTCTGAATTCGAGGGGAATGAAGCCCTTATGTTCGATCGTCAGATAGGAAATACATCGGCGCGCATCCAGCTTGTAGGGCGCGGGAAACGCGGCTGTGGGGCAGACATCCAAACAGTTTTGGCAGGCACCGCAATGATCCGACGAGGCCCCATCTATTGGCAATTCGAGCGTCGAAAATATCGATCCTAAAAACAACCACGAACCAAAATCGCGCGACACAAGATTAGTGTGTTTTCCCTGCCAGCCAATTCCCGCCGCCATGGCCAGTGGTTTTTCCATAACCGGCGCCGTGTCCACGAACACCTTTATGTCGCCCCCAAAGTTTTCGATCATCCATCGACCCAAGACCTTCAGGCGCTTTTTGATGACATCGTGATAGTCATCTCCCTGCGCATAGACGGAGATCGCCGCGCGATTGTGGCGCTCGACCTGGGTAAGTGGATCTATCGACGGACCGTAATTCACCGCCAACAAAATCACGGTGCGCGTGTCCGGCCACAACACGCGCGGATCCCCCCGCCGGTCCGCATGACGCACGAGCCAGTCCATCGTTCCCTGATGCCCGCTCGTTAGGAATTCGTTGAGCCCGCGCGCAGCAGAGACAATCGACGAGGGGCCGGCGAAGGCGACCGCATCGAAACCGAGTTCCTGGGCTTTCTCTTTGATTGCCGAAGTCATGCTCATGAGCGGAGCCTTTGGCGCCCGGCTAGAAGTAGATGGATAGGAAGTCGACCCAAGTTATCCACAAAAGGCGCACAACAACATAGAGAGGCGCGATGAGGAACTGAACCAGAACAAAGATGAGCGGTGCCATAAAAAGCGACACGATGCCGGCCTGGATGCCCATCGTAAAATAGGCGGGCGAGCGATCAGTGAAGAACCTCACGCGTGCATAACCAAGAAACCCGGCGACCAGTAGAGTTAAAAAGGAGGTAATCGTGGAAGCAGCCCACAAGACAGCTGAAAAACTCCAGAAATTTGCCCAGAAATCGGGTTGCCCACCGAATACAAATACGGTGAGCGGCGAGAAACCCGTCGAAGTGAAAAAACCGATCAGAATTGACCGGCCAAACTCATTCCAAGCATACGAAATGAAGGGCGTGTTCGCGTAACGGGTCTGCCAGGACCGCGGGCGGAGCGCAATAAGCGCAACCCAGATCACCACCACCCACGACAGCAAGAACAGCAAGAGCCCGGCCAGCATGAAGGCCAGTGACGCCCACTCAAGCTCAGACAAATCCCATCACCCTATTTGGTTTCAAAAAAGGCATCAGACATCATTCATACTAGTATGAAGGTGGCGCTTGCACGCTCAAATGAAAGAGATCACCAGCACATCTCCTGGATCATCAACACAATCCGTTAACAAAAGGCGAGAGAACCCCAACCAGTAAATTGGGTCCCCTCGCATCCAGATCAAGCCAGCCGGACCATCAACAAATGGGTGGAAACAGGTTCTTTAGAAATCGAGATCGGCATAGTGCCGAGGGGGTGGAATGCCGGGCAAATGGTCCGCCATTAAGGGGCGAAAGCTGGGCCTGGACTTGATGCGTTGATACCATTCTTTCGCCCGCGGATGTTGCGACCACGGCACATCCCCAAAATAGTCAAGGCAAGATATGTGAGCGGCGGCAGCCAAATCCGCAACGCTCAGCTCATCACCGGCCAGCCAACGTCGACGTTCAATCAAGTCACCCAGATAGTCGAGATGGCCCCGCAAGGAATCGAGCGATCGCCGAATGACCGACATATCCGGTTGCCCCAATCGCATGACACGCTTATCGAGCTTTTCGTACACGATGGGACCTGAAACTTCTGACATGAACTTCGTGTCAAACCAGGCTGCCATGCGGCGGACTTCCGCACGCAAATAGGCGTCGCCGGGAATCATGGGAGGATCGGGCTCGATTTCCTCCAGGAATTCGACGATGGCATTACTTTCGACAATCTTCTCGCCGTTCGATTCAACCAGCACCGGCAGAAGTCCAGACGGATTGAGCTTGAACAGTTCTTCAGGCTCAAGCCGGTCAGAGGACAAGCCAAATGCCAATCGCTTTTCAGCGAGGACGAGACGAACTTTCCGACACAAAGGTGAAAGAGGCAGGTGATAGACCAGACGCATGGGCCGCGACTGTATCTGCTTTACGTGACGGGTCCTAGAGCAACGTGCGTTCAAATAGACGCATTTTGCATCGGTTTGAACGCACAAAGTTGCTCTATTCTAAAGATATAGATCATCTTTATGCGATCAAACCAAATCGAGTTGGGATTTATTGATCCGATCATCTTTTCGGGACAGCGACCGTTACCGATTTGGATCGTCGAGCATCGGCAATCTGCGCCAGCGAACACGACAGTCAACCGCCCACCGCCTCGACAATCTTGAAGCCAGCGGTCAGTACCGCCGCCGTCGTCAGACAATTCCACCTAACCAGGATGAAACCGCCTTGCCGATTTCATCCGGCGAGTCTTCTTGAATGAAATGGCTTCCTTTCACGGTCACTTCCGTTTGGTTTTTCCAGCCTCGGCAAAACTCGCGCTGGCGCCCAATTAAGATGGCACCGGGCTCGGCATTGACGAACAGCTTTGGCAAATCGTTCTCAGCCATCCAATCGCCATAGGCTTGCGCAATATCGACGACTTCTTTGGGTTCACCAGATAACGGGATCTGCCGTGGCCAGGTGAGGGTCGGGCGTCGATCTTCCCCTTCCTTGAGAAACGGCCGACGGTAAACCGTCATTTCTTCCTCCGTCAGCCCGCGTAGCACAGAGCCCGGCAGAACGCGCTCTACAAAGATGTTTTTCATGAGCACCATGTCTTCACCCGCGGGGGATCTGAATCCCTCAAACACAGGGCGCGCGTCCTGGGAGAATTCGTCCCAAGTCATGGGGCAAACGATCGCTTCCATATAGGCGATGCCCTTGACCGCCTCGCGGTGACGATTGGCCCAATCGAATCCGAGCGCTGAGCCCCAATCGTGAATCACCCACGTGACGTTCGACTTTACGCCGAGCGCCTCCAATGCGGCGTCGAGATATTTGCGATGCTCAACGAAGGTATAGCGTTCCGGCCCTGAGTCTTCGAGCTTCTCAGAATCGCCCATGCCAATCAGATCGATGGCAATGCAGCGGCCCTGATCTTTAAGATAGGGCATGATGTTGCGCCAAAGATACGACGAGGTGGGATTGCCATGTTGAAAGACAATGGGATCGCCCTCGCCCATTTCCACATAGGACATTGTCTTGCCCAATACGCTGACCGTCTTTTTTAGATGCTCTTGTGCCGATACCATGATGCGTCCCTCACCTTGCTTGCGTTTGCAGTCCGCTATTGATCAAACTCTTGTTCTAGAGGTGCTTACACGACAGATTGAAATATCGCTAGCTAGGCGTCGAGTTCAATGCACTCGGGGCTCTCGGACAAGGCAATCAGTCTTGCCCTGACGAACCAAAGCCATGCGTTTAAGAATGGTGTTCGCGCGGCGCGCCACATAGGGACTGGGTGGATTGGCCTTCCAGCGTCGCGGGCTTGGTAATATGGTCGCGAGCCGTGCGGCCTCGATCGCCTTCAAATCGGCCGACGGTTTTCCAAAATACTGTTGAGCCGCCGCCTCGATCCCGTAAATGCCGTCGCCCCACTCTGCCGTGTTGAGATAGATTTCCAGAATACGCCGTTTCGGCAGCAGCAACTCAATCCACAAGGTGAAATAAGCTTCAAGCCCCTTCCGAATGTAGCTGCGTCCGGTCCATAGGAATGCTGTTCGGGCAGTCTGCATGGACAAGGTACTGGCACCGCGCAATGATTCACCTCGTTGGTAGTCGGCCAACGCGCCTTGGATAGCTTGCCAGTCAAACCCCGAATGAGAGCAGAACTTTGTGTCTTCCGCTGATATGACCGCTTCGATCACACGAGGCGAAACGTTGTCGAAATCGACCCAGTCTCGATCCACGCGCATCATGTTGCCGCGATAGAACAACTCGAAAGCCGAGACCGGTACCGGCGCAATTCGGTATAGACCAACCCAGGCTGGCGGCAAAAAAAGAACGACGAAGACGAGCGTCGCAACACTGGTCGAAATCCAACCACGCACACTCGCCCAGATTGAGGTTTCTTCCACGCGCCGTGACTCGCTTTTTCGCCCCGCTTTTGACCTGCTGGCTTGCGTCTTGGCCTTTGAAGTGTCCGATTTGCGTGCCATGGAAGCGGTTTCGCGGACGAGGACCGAACAAGGCTCGCCGCATCTGATGTTCACGGTTTATTTAGCATAATGCCAAATGATTAACGCTGAATGAGCACGAAGTGTCAGTACGGGTTGATTTGATCGAACGATGTTCATCGGTCGCCCTGTTCAAAAATGAGTCGAAAAGAAATGACACCTGCGCGGATTAGTTTGGGGGCAGACGATTGCCGTTAGAATATCTCATCCTGCTCGCCTTGATCCAAGGGATCACGGAGTTCCTGCCGATTTCTTCGTCAGGCCATTTGGTGTTGTTGCCGCGCGTGTTGGGCACTGAAGACCAAGGTCTGTTTATTGATATTGCAGTCCACGTAGGCACACTGTTCGCCGTGATGGCTTATTTCCATCGCGATGTCCTTCGTTTGCTGTTGGGCGCTTGGAACCTTGTGACCGGCCGCATCACGGCTGACGCCCAGCTCCTCCTGTTCTTGGCCGGCGCAACCGTTCCCATCGTCATTGTCGGCGGCATCGCCGGCGCCTACGGCGTTGTCGACAGCCTGCGGAGTGTGACCGTTATTGGTTGGACGACATTGCTCTTTGGTCTGCTGCTCTATGTCTCCGACCGGTTGAACATGACCATCAAGCGCGAAGACCATCTGACTTGGTCGGACGTCATGATTATCGGTGCAGCGCAAGTGCTCAGCATCATCCCCGGTACCAGCCGTTCCGGCATAACCATGACGGCCGCGCGTTTTTTGGGCTACGAGCGGAAGGAAGCCGCACGGTTTTCCATGCTCTTGTCCATCCCAACCATATTGGCGGGCGGGCTGCTGGTAACGATGGAATTGATGGAAGAAGGAAATGGCGGCCTGATCACCGACGCGGTGATCGCAGGTGTGCTTTCGTTCGCGGTCGCCATTCTATCGATCTGGGGACTGATGAAATTGCTCGAGCGATTGAGCTTCACCCCCTTCGTGATTTATCGCGTTATCCTTGGCGTTGGATTGCTGGTTTGGGCCTACGGTTACGGAGCTTAACTAAATTCGGCTCGTCTCGTACTGACCGTGTTTTCTGAAACGCCACAGATAGGTCGGCAATATCGCCTCAGCCGGGGTTGGTGTGATTCCGAAATCCGCAAGTGTTTTGATACCTTCCTCACCTGCATTTGGATTGACGACATTGTCGAGGCGCAATAATCGCACTTGATCCAGTGTCAGGGGCGCGCCCGGCAACAGACCCATGACGGCGGCTTGCATCGACATCATCCAGAACGGCAGCGACACCATCGGACGGCTACGTTCCGTAATGCGCAGACAAAGCTCAAAAACTTCTTTGAGTGAGTAGACAGTGCCGCCTCCCAATTCATAAGTCTGTGCATTGGTCGCATCATCCTCAACACACCGAACAATCGCTTCTGCCAGATCGCCCACATAGATGGGCTGAAACTTGGTCTGCCCGCCGCCGATCAAAGGCGCAACCGGCAAATATCTCAGCAGGTTCGAAAAGCGGTTGAAGAATTGATCTTCGGGACCAAAAACAACTGACGGACGGATGATCGTCGTCTCGGCATTTTCGGCGCGGATAGCCTTTTCGCCCGCTGCTTTACTTTGCGCATAGCGCGCTGGAGAGTTCTCGTCCGCCCCAATCGCCGAGATTTGAACCAATTTTTTGACGCCGGTCACTTTCGCATAGCGCCCGATCAAACCCGGTCCTTCGCCATGAATGGCATCAAACTTCTGCTTGCCGGATTGGGCGAGAATGCCAACCAGGTTCACGGCCACATCCGAGCCATCCAACGCACGCGCAATCGTGTCTTCATGGGTCAGATTTGTTGGTAAGAGCTGGATTTGCCCAACATCCCCCATCGGCAACAGAAACCCGGCGAGATTCGGCCGCCGAACGGCCACACGGATGCGATAGCCGCGCTTGGCCAGAAGCCGCACAACGTAACGGCCCACGAAGCCCGAACCCCCGAATACGGTGACCATTTTTTTGGACATGTTCCCTTGCCCCTGTTCTTGATCGGATACGGCACTAAGGATGATAGGCCGCGAATCGTTGTCTTAACCTTGCACCATAGGACGATCTAGAGGCAAAGCGACACGGGGAAGCGCCATCGCTCCCGCCACCGAGCTTCAAGCAAGAGATTGACAGAACGGGGCGACATGATAGGGATCATCCGGATCGGGCCTTCATGGGCCCTTTGCCCAGGTGGCGGAATTGGTAGACGCGCTGGCTTCAGGTGCCAGTGGCCGCAAGGTCGTGGAAGTTCGAGTCTTCTCCTGGGCACCATTCGAGACCGGTTTGCGCAGCAAAGAATCTGATCCAGCGGATCAAATTCAGGTTGAGAATGCCCCGGCAAGGGCTTTGGCAAACTCAGTTTCTTTCCTCCGCGGGAACGACGTGCCTCATGGCCAACAAGATCACAAGCGTCGCAGACCTGACCGATTATGGCCGGGTGCAACTGTCGCCGCATTTCTTTATGCGCGACATGCTCTACAGCGAAATCGCGAATTTTCACGGCATTCAGAATATCCCCAACGATCCGGACCTGGCGCTGGACGCAGGCCGTCATTTGGCGACAGAGATTCTGGAACCGCTCCATCAGGCCTTCGGCGGAGTTACCGTGCGCAGCGCCTATCGCTCGCCCGCGGTCAATGGATTCGGCAATGAGATGATGCAGGCCGGCGATCGCGCTTATTTCTGTGCGCCCAATGAAAACAACCGGGCGAGCCACATTTGGGATGAGCGCGACAAGGATGGATATCTCGGCGCGACCGCCAGCATCATCATCCCTTGGTATCTGCCGCGGTTTGAGAAGACCAAAGATCCCAAACCTCTCGCTTGGTGGATCCGGGACAATATCCCGGCCTACGACTTCATGATCTTCTATCCCTGGCACTGCGCCTTCAATATCCGCTGGTACGAAGGGCCGAGCTTCAAGCTCATTCGCTTAAGCGATGGAATCAACAGCAAGGACCTAACCCACAAGGGCGCCGACAATTTTGACGGCGATCACAGCGATCAGTACCCGGATTTTCCGAGGATTCGATAATGCTGCTTCGTTAACCCGCTCGCGGATAGCAAGTTACGGAGTAAATTGCCCTGGATCCCGTGTCTGCGCCGCAACATTGCATGTTGCAGCGCGCACGGGATGACAAAGGACACAAGTAAGTCGCAACTCATCAATCTTTAAATGAAAGCTGCGGTTTCGGACTCATAGCGTTTGAGGATTTGTTTGGCGACGCTGACCTTGTGGACTTCGTCGGGACCGTCATAGATTCTCGCGGCGCGTTCCGTTCGGTAATAGGCCGCAACGGGGAAATCGTCGCTGATCCCAGCCGCCCCTAGTGTTTGCACCGCACGGTCCATCACGCGCTGCAACACGCCGGCCACGTGGAATTTGATAAGGGAAATCTCTTCGCGTGCAGCCTTTTTGCCGACTTCGTCGATCTTCCAGGCGGCTTGAAGCACCATCAGCCGCGCCGCATTAATTTCAGCGCGGCTTTCCGCAATCCAGCCCTGAACAAATTGTTTTGTAGACAGTGTTTTCCCCGGCGAGAGTTCACGCATCAGCGCGTGCTGGCACATGATGTCGAAACACCGTTCGCAAATGCCGATCCAACGCATGCAATGATGAATGCGTCCCGGGCCCAGGCGATCTTGGGCAATGGCAAATCCCAAGCCCTCGCCCCCCAGCGTATTGCTAAGCGGCACGCGGCAATTATCGTAACGAATTTCGGAATCCGTTCCCATGCCTTCACCCACATGCCCCATGACGGAAATGTTCCGCTCAAGACTGTAGCCCGGCGTGTCGGTCGGCACGATAATCATCGTGGCGCGCGAATGGAGATTCGCATTGGGATCGGTATCCGTGACGGCCATGACGATGGCAAACTCTGCCCCGTCAGCGTTGGTCGAAAACCATTTGTGGCCATTGATCACCCATTCGTCGCCGTCCTTCACAGCACGCGTACTCATATAAACCGGGTTCGACCCGGCATGTTCGGGCTCGGTCATGGAAAAGCAGCTTCGAATATCACCATCGCTCAAGGGCTTTAGATATTTGGCCTTCTGTTCCTCGGTGCCGTATTCGATGAGGATTTCGAGATTGCCGGCATCGGGCGCCTGACAATTGAAGACATAGAAACCAAAAATGCTGCGGCCCAATTCGGCGCACAGCAGGCCATGCTCGAGCACGCTTAAGCCCATGCCGCCATGTTCTGCCGGAAGTTGCGGCAACCACCAACCGCGCGCGCGGTTTTCAGCACGCAACTGAGCCAAACGCGGCTCAAGATCTGTCCAGCTTTTGCGGGTCCGCGTCATTTCCTGTTCAAGCGGATGCAGCTCCTTGCGCACAAAGTTTCTGACTTGTGCCAGCAACTCACGCATTTCTTCACTTGGTGCAAAATCCATGGGACGTCTCCTTTCCAATGAAAGTACGAGCCAGGCCGTAACGCTATTGCGACCACACGAATTTGTGAAATTTATTTTAGAAAGATAGAATTATTCATGACATGAATGTGGATTGTGACCTACCATGCGCTTAACTCAATTGGACATGAATCTGTTTGTTGCGTTCGACGCCATCTACGAGGAACGCAGCCTCACACGCGCTGCTGAGATCTTGCACATTACCCAGCCCGCCGCCAGCAACGCGCTCAACCGTTTACGCAAGCAATTTGACGATCCTCTGTTCGTCCGGACCCCGCAGGGCATGATGCCGACACCCCTTGCCCGCAACGCTGCCGGCCCCATTCGCAAGGCGCTGCAATTGCTGGATGCCAGCGTGACGCCAATCGAAAACTTTGAACCCGGCGCCTCTCAAATGACGGTGTCGTGCAGCATGATCGATCTTGCCGAAGCGCGTATTTTGCCGTCGCTGCTCGCAAGTTTCGCGGAGAAGGCACCCGGCATGTCCGTGCGCAGCTATCATGTTCCACGCAGCGAAATGGCCACTGAACTCGCATCAGGGCGGCTTGCCTTTGCTGTTGACGTACCACTGCCGGTCAGCGCCGATCTCTGTCACCTCGAATTGTCGCACGAGAATTATGTTTGTGCGGTAAGATACGATCATCCAGTGCTCAAAAGAAAACCGACCATGAAACAATATCTCGGCATGGGACATTTGCATGTGTCGAGCCGGCGCAGCGGCATGGGCACCATGGACCTTGCCCTCAAAAACATCGGCAAGCGCCGCAATATCGTTGCACGTGTGACGCACTACTCGGCCGCAGGCCCCATCATTGAGAACACCGATCTCGCGCTCACGCTACCGAGAAACATGGCCCACGATCTCAATTTGAAATCTTACGCACTACCGTTCGATGTACCGTCGATCGCGTTGCGCCTCTATTGGCACAAAAGCGTCGACAACGATCCGGCGCACCGATGGCTGCGGGAAATTGTTATAGAAAACGCCGGAATGGCTAACTTATAGCAATCCGTCTGTTGCCTGCGCCGGCTTAAGTCCAACGACAACCGTTGGTATGCACGCGAATTTCCTTAAGGTCCTGCTCTACACCTCAACGGTCCAAGTAAGACGTTGGGTGGAGACAAGTCACCTAAGCGAAATCCGCGATCAGGCATTAGCTTTGGCGCTATCCAACCAAGAGCGGACCATTTACGCAATGCCTCCCAAAAATGCTATTGACACTGGTTGCCAAACGACTTCAACTTTTAGTAGTCTATTTTAGAGCGAACACCTTCCATTGGTTGAGTGTCGATTCCGAGAAATAAGCAAACCTTCGAATTGCGTAGTCGTTGACTGGTGCCTTTCGAATGTTCGAGGTGTGGGATGCGGGGATATCTGCCAAGGTTCGGATTATTTGCTGCCTTGTTGCTTGCGGGTTGCGCATCGGCCAATGAACAGATTGGGATTGTCAGAGGGCTAGATTCATCAATCGATACTGAAAATCTTAGAAAGTCCACGCAAGCACAAAATATAATAATCGAGCAGCTTGTTTCCCGATCAGGCCTATCAGGAAAACCCACTCTCGGTCATAACGACTGGGCATACATATTGGATGCCGGTATCGAATTCGTTGACCAAGAGTGTGAAGGCTTCGTTCAGGCGCTGCACCGCTATGACAGAGAGCAAAATGCATTAGCAAGGGGTGTCAGTCTTGTAGGGACAACCGCGAGCAGCATAATGGGGGTCGCAGGCTCATCGGCAAAGGCTCTCGCTGTGGTGGCTTCTGCGTTTGGATTAACGTCCGAAGGCCTAAGTATTGCTCGAGAGAGCGTGCTTTACAAAATTGATCCTGCCGCAATTCGTATACTGATCTCGGAAGCTCAGGCCCAATATAAAGCAGCTGTCAAAACAAACCGCGGAGTCTACACGAGCCGTTCCGCGGCAATGTCCGGCCTCCAGGGCTACCTGGCACTGTGTTTACCGGCAACACTCGAATCTGCGGTCAATACAGCTGTCGCAAACAGCCGATTTGTGACCCTTAATGGCAGCGGCACACAGCCGGTATTGCGGCAGACGTCTACAGACAGCAGCAATTTGTCGCCGCAACAACGCAAGGAAAAAGACCTTGTCCTAAGCCCACTAGCTCCCGACCCGCAAACACCTGAAGAGCAAAGAGTCAATGGGTGTAGAGCAGCGGAATGCGAGCTCAAAAACGAAGAAGTCAGAGCAATTCAGGCGGCACTATGTGTCGAAGCAGACGCGGGATTGAAACCAAGATCTGGCTTCGGTGCTGAAACGAGATCTGCAATCGAAACTTACCAGACAAGCACTGGAAAGCAGAATAGGTCTCGAATCTTAGATGAAACACAGATAACTGAACTGCAACAAATTGGGCCTTGTGCTAACACAGTCTTCTTGTCAGCCTTCGAACGATTCACATTTGGGGAAGCGCGCAATCGATTTACGCAAATTGGCGAGACAAACAAGAATCGAGTTACAGAGCTAAAAACCCGGCTGAAAGAAAGCATTGAGGCAAACGGATTGACGCTTCAAGACGATTTCAAGAATGACGCCAATTTTGACGAGCCAACGCGTGACGCGATTGCAGAGCTAAAAGAGTTTTTCGCTATTCAGAATCAGCCGCGTGCAATCACCGCCGATCTTATTGCGAAATTGACGGAATAGGAGACGCACCGAAAAAGTTATCCGCTTTAAGGAGTAAGTAATGGAGTACCGCGTCATTTTTCCCCAACCATTGCGTTCGGCACCAAAAGAGGACGCACCAGCCCCATCAGGAATCGTCCATTACTCCAGCCGGGTCGAGATCCTTGAGGAAATAGCAGACCCTGAATGGGTGCGGGCCAAAGTGCGTGACGGCATCGAGGAGCGCATCGGCTACCTGAAAAAGAGCGCGTTGGAAGTTCGACCGAAGGAAACACCAGCGGAAATCGATCCTGTACTCTTCGCCAAAAGCCTCCGTTTTGCCGCGAGGAGATTTGAGACCAATTCCGTTTTTCTTGGTGCGGTCGCATGGGTCGAAAGTCGCTTTAAGAATGCCGTCAATCCTTCAACGCAGGCAACCGGTCCATATCAATTCCTCCCTTCGACATGGCAAGGCATGGTCGCTCAATACGGTGCGGATCAAGGAATTGGTGAGGACGACATCCAGGATCCCAGCGCTCAAGTTGTGTTTGCAGCCATTGCAGCGCGTGACGCGACAAAATCCCTGAAAAAATCATTGGGCCAAATCCCAAACCATGCCGAACTCTATTCCACACATTTGCTCGGGCTAAGCGCTGCGACGGCGCTGATTACCGGCGACAGAAATCGAAGTATCAATTCTGTTTTGAGCGAAGTCTATGCGAACCGGGACGACACCCAGTCCTTCGTGTCGAAAATATTGAATGGTAACAAAAGGATCCTGCTGGATGGGGATAATCCACGGTCTATAAATAGCATGCTTGAAGCCATCGTTGAGCGGCTAGCCAAAGGCGTGGTGAAATATCAGACACTAATTGGTGAACCGATTCAAATTGTCGCCACAAATTCAGAACCGCCATGGCTCACGGTCGCAAAGAAAGAGATTGGCACTACCGAAGACAAAAATCCCGGCGCCAGCAACCCTCGCATTGAGCAATATCATGACAGCACGACCTATGGACGGCCCGCAAAGGACGACATGGCATGGTGCGCATCATTTGTGAGTTGGTGTATGGCAAACAGCGGAAATAAAATTATTGAAAAGGCCAACATTCGTTCCGCAAGAGCCATCGATTGGTCTGCGTGGGGAGAGAGCATTGGTGTGCCACGGGTTGGCGCCCTCGTTGTGTTAAGCCCGTTGGCCGAAGGCTCATCCGGTCACGTGGGTTTCATAGTTGATGAATCAGAAAGGAACATCTCATTGTTAGGTGGAAACCAGGGTGCTCCTGAGTCTGTTTGCGTGTTGGATTTTCCAAAAGAAGCTGTCACCCACTACCGTTGGTTTGAATACTAAATGCGCCAGAAATCAACATTTGTCGTTTAACAGTGCAGTACCTTCACCAGCGAACAGATGCCTGTCCTTCGAACCTAATTCGCTAAAGCAATTCGCTCAAATTCTGCGCGGGCTTCAGTCCGACAATAATGGTTTTTCCATTCTCAAACACCGGCCGTTTGATCAGCGTCGGATTTTCGGCCAGCAGTTTGATGGCACTGGATTCGGTAAGGCCCTCTTTCTGATCATCTTTTAGGCGACGCCATGTGGTGCTCGACTTATTCAGCAAAGTTTCCCACCCGGCGGCTTTTGACCAGCGGGTCACGTCGGATTTGTCGATGCCATCAGCCCGCACATCGACAAATGTGTATGACGCCTTTTCACCGTCGAGCCATTTCCGCGCTTTGCGGCACGTGTCGCAGTTCTTCAGACCATAGATTTTGAGCGGCATGTATTTTTCTCAGATCTTGTCGAACTCAACATGGATATAGGGCAGAGCGCGCAATATCAAACTGGGTTCTGCTTTCGGGGCCGGAAACCCTTCTGCCAGTCTGAAGTTCTTACACCGGTCAAGCAAGCGCATCCATCCGAGATTGAGTTCCTGACGTGCAAGCGGTGCACCGATACAGTGGTGGACACCTGAACCAAACGCCAAATGCAATCCGGTTTTGCTGCGCTCAAGGTCGATCAACTCAGGGTCTTCAAACTGCCGTTCATCACGATTCGCAGCCGCATAGTTGAGCATCACAATATCGCCGGCTTTGAGCTTAACACCCCCAAGCTCTGCGTCTTTCGTTACCAAACGCGGTAGCGCCGCAACAGGCGCGTCAACCCGCAAGGCTTCTTCGCAGAATGTCTTGATGTGGTCTTCGTGGCCGCGCAGCTCATCTTGCAATTCTGGTTGTCGGCATAGTGCATACATGCCCCAACCAAAGCTACTCGCCGTCGTTTCATGACCCGCTACCAAGAATTGGTTGAGAATTGAAATCGTTTCGCCATGGGTAAGATAGCGATCTTCGTCTTCCAGCTTGCTGTTCGCCAGAATAGTGATCATGTCGTCGCGCGGATCTGTGCGGCGCGCCTCTGTCAATCGGACGAGAAGCTTTTGGAGGTCCAGCGCCATTTGCGCGCGCTTTACCATTTCGTCAGGTGTCAAAGGCGACATGCGTAAACCGGACGCCGCAGCGGTGGCGGCGTCATCAAAGAAGTCGCGATCTTCTTCTGGAATACCGAGCCGGTCTGCGATGATGCGCAAAGGAACAGGAAACGCAAAAGTCGCCATAAAGTCGGCGGGGCTGCCATGTTCGACAAAGCGATCAACCGTTTCTTGGATGATGGTATCCACATGCGGCTGCATGGATTTGACGTTCGTCACCGTGAACAGTTTCGAGACCAGCGAGCGGTATTTTGTGTGTTCAGGCGTGTCGAGCGTCAGCATAGTCGGCGGCACATCGACCATTTCGTGATCAATGGCAATCAGCTTTTCCTGCACATCTTTCGGCGATGCGTCGAATGCCATTTGGCGCGAAAGATTGAGGAACTGGTCGTATTTGCTCGAGTAAGTCTCTGTGTCGCGAATAATCTCTCGCAAAAGATCATACCGGGTCACGATGTAAGCATTCAGTGTTTGCTCAAAATAGACCGGCGCGCTGTCGCGCATGGTTTTGTATGTCGGATAGGGATCGGCCAGAAGATCGGGATCCAGAAAATTGACATTGAGCTGCTCTGCAACAGACATGGGCGCACACTCCCCGTGATCGATATCCGCCAATGCCTATGCATGGCTTCTTTCTTTTCTTTAACAAATATTGTATCATGCTACAATATTTAAATTGCACGTCGGATGGATGGAAGGATCATGAGGCCGGAGAAGCCATCGCAATTCAGGTATGCCAGCGCCAAAATGGCGGATCGGCGGGAGCGCGTGCTTGAGGCCACACGTGCTTATGTTGCGGAGGTCGGCTACGAGAACGTCACCACCCGACAACTTGCAGAAAGGGCGGGCGTCTCGCCAGCCACGCTGTTCAACATCTATGGCAGCAAAGAAAACTTGGTCGTCACAGCCGTTGGCGAGCACCTTTCAGGATACTTCGAGTCTGAGACGAAACTCGCTCGCTCAGTCGACGAACTTATTGAGCTCGCCCAGACGATGCCCGCAGAGATTTTACGTTTTCCCGAATATGCGAGAGCGATGGTCGCGATCTATTTTTCGCAAACTACACACAATTCCATCCGCGATACGTTGCGCGAGATTTCGCAGCGGCAGCAGCTTCCTTTGCTGTACGATCTTGAAGCCAAGGGACACCTTCAGTCCTGGGCAGAACCGCAACTGATCAGCGATCAACTGACAAATGCACAATTTGCGGATCTGCATGATTGGGCAATTGAGCGAATTGACGATGCTCAAATGAAGCAGCGCCTTTTGATCAGCATCCTAACGATCTTGAAAGCAGCCACAATTGGCCCGGCCGCAAAAGCGGTCGCGCGCCTCGCTGAAACCCACCTTGCGCAATAGGATCACGCGTTAAGGCGGGCCACCTTGGCCATGAGACGTAAGGCTTCCTCGTCGCCTGAAATCGTTAAACCCGTTGTGCCGCAATCCTCCCACGCCCGGAAGCGCTTCTTAATCCGTTCGGCATCGCCAACCAATGCGCCTTGATCGACAAATTCATCAGGAACAGCGGCGACGGCTTCCTCTTTATGCTTCGCTAAATAGAGCTCTTGGATTCTTTCGGCAGCCTCTCCAAAGCCGCGGCGGATCATCATCTCTTTGTGGAAGTTCTTGTTCTTGTGCCCCATGCCGCCGACATAGAGCGCAATGTTCGGTTTGAGTTGCGCGAGTGCCCCCTTCACATCGTCCGTTACATTGACATGCGCCATTGCCTGAACGGAAAAGTCGTCCCGCGACTTTCCCGCGCGCTCAAGCCCCTCTTTGATCCAAGGCTCATAATTCGGGGCCGTTTCCGGCACATAGCCAAGCGGCAGCCAGCCGTCCGCAATTTCCGCGGTCAGTTTTACGGTTCCCTCCATGCCCGTACCCAGCCAAATGGGAATATCCGGGTTCATGTGCAGAATTGATTTGAGCGGCTTGCCAACGCCCATCGCGCCTTCGCCTGTGTAAGGCAGGCTGATCTCTTCTCCGTCATGGGTCACGGGCTCTTCGCGCGCCCAGATTTTTTTCATGATCGAGACATAGTCTTTGATTCGATGATAAGGACGCCCCCAAGGTTGCCCATACCAGCCTTCTACGATCTGTGGACCGGAAACACCGATGCCGCAAATCGCACGTCCCCCGCCGGCCAAAGCATCCAACGTAGCCATTGCCATGGCTGCATTGGCTGGTGTCCGTCCGGCCAACTGGATGATCGCCGTTCCTAACCGGATACGCTCGGTGCGCGCCGCAATGTAAGCCAGCGGTGTGATGGCATCCGACCCGTAAGCCTCAGCTGTCCAAACCGTGTCGTAGCCGAGCTTTTCCGCCAATTGGATGCGTTCAATGGGAAGGTCAAAATGGGCCCCTGAGTATCCCAACATCAGACCGAGTTTCATGACGTCACCTCCTCTGCATGGTCAGCGGATGCTGACCGTTTTTGTCACTTCGCAACGAGATCGCGCTGCAAGGTTCTGGCGGAAAGGAAAAAGAACGCACCTGCCGCGAGATAAAGCAAGACCGTGAGCGTAATCGAACTTTGCAAGCCTTCAGCATTTGCTTCCAAACAGACGGCCGCTTGGGCTTGCGTCAGGGCAGACAGATCGCCCTTACAAATGGTCTGGCTCAAAACATCTGTCATGCCCGCCCCGGCAATACTCCAAGCAATAAACATATCGCTGACAAATCCGATGAACAGCGGCCCCAAACCGTAACCGATCAGGTTAGCAATGAAGAGCAGGATGGCAATCGCTGTTGCACGCGTACGCATGCCTACAACACCCTGACCAATCGCATATTGCGCCATCACGTAACCATATTTGGAGAGCCCCGCCAGACACAAGCAAATGACCGCGAGCGTCAAATTATCAGTGTTGAAACCAATCAAATAAAACGGCACGGCCAGAACCAAACCGGCTCCCGGCATCCAGGCCACCGCATTCGGAAAACGCGGCGTCGATTTCTCAACAATATAGCCAAGCAAAAATGTGCCGAGCGCCGACGCCAGGCCAATGGGTACGTTGAATTCCAACGCCGCCTCGCTCACGCTTAATCCGTGATTGCGTTGCAGAAAGGGGCTTTGGAAATTCGCCACACCGTAGCCGACGAACGCCGCCAGTGTGGCCCCAGCCGTCATGGTCCAGAATGTTGTCTTGGAAGCCAGTTCTTTCATGGCTTCAGTAAATGTTGCGCGCTCGACTTTTGGCGTATCGGGCGGATCGGTAAATCCACGCGGCGGTTCTTTAATCGTAAACTTCACAAGAACGGCCAGCGCTACGCCCGGCAAGCCGAGATATATAAAGGCTTCACGCCAAGAAAGCGCGTCGGCGATCGGCCCGCCAAACAAGTTCGCAAGAACGCCGCCAAGCGTAATGCCCATGGCATAAACGCCCAGCGCGGTCGAACGCGTTGCCGGCGTGAAATAGTCTGCAATTAGTGAATTGGCAGGTGGCGTACACCCCGCCTCACCAATTCCGACGCCGACACGAAACAGAAGCAACATCAAAAAGCTGGTGGCCAAACCACACAGCGCGGTCATGATCGACCACAGGGCAACGCAAATGGCGATGATCGTTACGCGATTGCGGGTTTCCGCCATACGGGCGATGGGAATACCCAGTATCGTGTACAACAGAGCGAACCCAAATCCCGACAGAAGACCGAACTGCCAATCAAGTAAGCCGAACTCTTGAATCAATGGCTCCGCAACGACACCGATAAGGACCCGATCGATGAAGTTAAAGGTGTAGACAACCAGCAAGGTCACCAAAACGTAGGTTCGGTATGTGGGAGTACCGAACCCGGTCGTCGGTGAGCCGAATGCGGGCGTGGCGGCAACAGCGGCTGATTGCGTCACAACGATCTTCCGTATGTAGTGGTGTCAGTTCAGATCAAACGACGATTTGACCGGTATGCGCTTCGTGATAGCCGCTTTGATCATAGGCAATGGCGCCGTTCACGATCACCGTGTCGACCCCTTCACTGCTTCGAACGTACCGCATTCCATTGCCCGGAACATCGAACACATGACGCTCTTCGCCCCGCGCAATCGTATCCGGATCAAAGACAACGATATCAGCGGCGTAGCCTTCGCGCAGCAATCCGCGATTTTTGATGCCCCAAATGGCCGCGGTCTCAGACGTGATCTTCTTAACAGCGTCCTCAATGCTGAGGCTCTTGGTGCTGCGTACAAACTCGCTAAACAAATAGCTGGTATCGCCATAAGTCGAGAAAGACACAATGTGCGCCCCGCCATCGCTGGCGCCGACGTGAACATGCTTATCGGCGAGGATGGCTCCAATGCGGTCGGACGCATCATGACCCATATTCTCAGCCAGGAAATGCACACCGAGATCATGGGTCAACGACAGGTCAATTATGCATTCAGCCAGACCGACATTGCGTTCCTTCGCAACATCCGCGAGTGAGCGACCTTCAAGACCTTCATTGTCGCCTGGCACGATCCGAACTTTCAGCTTGCCAAGCCACGCAGCGCCGCCATCCGGTCCTGCTGCGGCGAGCAGTTGCGCCCGCTGTTCGGGGTCCTTTAAGGCCGCGATCTTTTGATCGCGGGGCAAGCGCATCGTGCCAAACCAGACCGGATTGCCAGCAAAGAACAGGCTTGCGTGATCAAAACAGAAGCTAATGTCGATGGGGCGCGTCTGAACTTGCGGCCATACACGAGCCCCACGTTTAATCTGTTCTTCAACGCGGGCCATGGTGCGCGGCACATTATCCGGCGTCGCATCGGAATCAAACAAGGGCGAGAACGTTGTCGGAATATTGTATTTCAGCGAAATCTCCGCGAGTTGATCCACCCGCGCGATCGTGATGTCTGTCGCATAGAATTCAGGCACCACCTGCAACATGCGCCCGAATTCGCTCAGGACAGACGCGAGCGCGTCCAGCTCATCCGCATGCGCAAATCGGCTCGGAACCGGCAGAAGATTCTGGTCGATATCAACGAAGCTGGTGCTGAGCCCGACGGCGCCGGCTTCCAAACATTCGCGCAGCAAGGACTGCATCTCCGTAATTTCTTCGGCAGTTGCGGCGCGTTTTTGCGCGTCGTCGCCCATCACCCACATACGGATCACGCTGTGGCCCACAAGGGGCGCGACATTGATCGACAGATTGGACCGAATGGCTTTGAGATAGTCATCAAAGCTCTCCCACGTCCACTCAAAACCCGTCCCGTCAAATGTCTCCTTAGGTAGTTCTTCGATTTGCCGGAACATGCCGACCAAACCTTCGCGATGTTCGACTTTCAGTGGCGCCAGTGACAAAGAGCAGTTGCCGGGCACCACAGTGGTGATCCCATGTTCCAGAGCCGGACGCGCTTCACCATCCCAAAGCAATTGAGCATCAAAATGCGTATGCGGATCAATGAAGCCCGGCGCAATGACTTGACCCTCGGCATCCACTTCACGCTTTGCGTCACCTTGGACCGCACCAACGGCTGCGATCCGGCCATCCTTGATTCCAACGTCCCCCTTAAAGCCAGGTATGCCCGACCCATCGACAATCAACCCATTTCGTACCACCAGATCAAACATCGTCTTCCTTTCCCTTTAGCATTCTCATCATTTGGCGCCACGATTGGCCGATCAAAACATCCAGATCCGCGGAACCCTGTTCGTTCTCGCATTGGGCAATCAGCCTGATGCCCAGATCATTATCGATCACCGTCTCGCCGATGACGCCATTCTCGTATCGAATTCTCAAAAGCAGTTCTGCAGATCCATCATGCCCTCCCACAATGTGGGCGCCGACGATGGTCGGCTCGCGCTCGGCCAAATCAGCCATTCACAGCGTCATCCTGGGACTGCAGGAACATATTGACGGCGGCGCCCTGCGGCGGTTCCACAAAAACAATGTCGCTGCCCGTGACCAAACCGGCCGGCTGGCGCATGAGGGAGATGTGCATGTTCCATCCCTCCAATTTTTCGACCGCCTCTGCCTTCGGCAGATCCGGCAGTTCGCGCGCGGCGATGGCCGCAAAATCGTCCCCCGGCAAGGGTTGAATGAACTTTCTCTGTGGAGAAAGCGTTTCGGTTTTAGGCATGCTGTCTTCTCTCAGTTTTAGGCTCTTATGGTCAATTGGGTCGCACCGTAACGCATCCGACCAAGGATCAGCAATATCGCTTGGCAGCGTCGACAAGGGGCTGATAGCTTTTTGCATCTTTTTGCCAGGCAGATAGGACTCAGAGCAAAAAGGTGCTCAACTTTTCTGAGCCTGCTTCCGGTTCGAACACATCAAGGTAATTGCCATGACGTCTTTGAAAATATGGGGAAATACCTCAACGCGAACCATGCGCCCCATCTGGGTTTTGCATGAACTTGGCGTCCGTTTCGAGTTGACCTCCATGGGGCCGCGCACAGGCGAAACCCAGACCGACGATTACAAAGCGCTAAACCCAAAGCAAAAGATCCCCTTTATGGTTCACAATGACTTCGCGCTTTCCGAAAGCACGGCGATTGCAAACTATTTGGTCGGCGCGTTTGGCGAAGATTCACATATGTTTCTGCCCGCGACGGCGCAACAAAGGGCGAAACATGATGAATGGTGCTATTTCATTGTCGGCGAGCTTGACGAAACGTCACTCTACATACTCCGCCGACATGATGACCTAAGGGAAATCTATGGCGGGTCTGATGAAGTCGTCGCTTCAACGAAAGACTATTTCTACAAACAGCTGAATGCGATTGCGCAGATTAAGCCTGGTTCTTTTGAATTTCTGATGGATGAGAAATTCAGTGTTGCCGACATTTTGCTGACGACCTGCCTGGACTGGATGGTGTTCTACAAGATGGAAGTGCCAGAGTTTCTGAAAGGCTATCACGCGGGCATGCAAGCCCGCCCCGCCTATCGTTCTGCCTTTAAACAGAACTACGGCTTCGAACCGCGTAGCTAGCGTGTAATGCAATTGAGTTAGGTCAGCGGCTGCTTTCTTTAACCCGTGCAAGAACGACGTTGTCATTGCGAGCGGAGCGAAGCAATCCAGGGCTACTTGCTTTGTGCTAGCTAAACTGGATCGCCACGCTGGCTAACGCCAGCTCGCGATGACGGGTCAAACAACAAAGCCCGCTTTCGTGATTGGCAACTCCCGAATACGTCGGCCAGTCGCACGTGCGATGGCCGCCATGAGGGCCGGGATCACCGCAGGTACGCCCAATTCACCTACCCCCCCTATGTCGGGAGAATTTTCGAGGATGCTGACTTCGATGTCCGGATTTTGGAAGATACGAATGGCATCGAAATCATGAAAATTCGTTTGCTGAACGGCGCCGTCCTTGACCGTAATCTCTTGGAACAATGCCGATGACAAAGCGTAGGCAATCGAACTTTCAAGCTGCGCGCGGATGGTGCTTGGATTTACTGCGGGCCCTGCATCAGCCGCACACCATACTTTCTTGACCTTAAGCGCATCACCCTCAACATCGATCTCGACAATTTGCGCGCTGAAACTTGCAAAACACCAATGATAGGCAAAGCCGCGTTTGGTTTCCTCCGTGCCCTGCCAGTCGGCCAATCGCGCGACTTCTTCGACCACCCCTTGGGCAACAGGGTGCCCTTTAAGGAGATCCATGCGCATCGCGACCGGGTCTAGATTCTTCGCTACCGCGATTTCATCGAGCAAGCTTTCAAGAAAGAATGCGCCAAAGGAATGACCGACCGAACGCCAGTTACCTACCGGTATGGCATTGCTGACCGGACGATGCTCCATGCGATAATTTGGAAACCCGTATGCTTGATCGGAAAGCCCTTGTCCAGCGGTCACATCCGGGTCAGGCAATCCGAAGCCGATGTTCCTTAGGGCAAAATCTGAAAAGATCTTTTGAGACACCACCCGAATATCCAGCGCATCAAAAGAACCGTCACTTGCGATGTGGGCGCGTAAGCGTCCAAGCGCGGCAGGGCGATAGAAGTCGTGAGTCGTGTCTTCTTCTCGCGACCAAACAACCTTGATTGGGCGGCCTTTGAATTCACGCGCAATTTGTGCTGTTTGGATTGCAATGTCAGCTTCGAGCCGCCGGCCGAAACCGCCACCCAATAAAGTAACGTTTACTTCAACGTTCTTTTCATCAAGGCCCAACGTGTTCGCGACCATGGTCTTTATGGAGGTCGGAATCTGGGCACCCATCCAAACACGGGCACCACTTTCCTCAACCAACACTGTACAGCTTTGTGGCTCCATGCAGGTGTGGGCCAAGTAGGGCACTTTATAGGTCGCCTCAAAGACGTCGCCCTGCCCTTCTGCAAGAGCGGTTTGCGCATCCCCGTCGTTACGAAAGACGTAGCCCTCTTCGGCCGAATCGAGAAGCCTTTGGTAGTCATCAAACATGGTATCAGAGTTGACGGGGGCCGGCGCGGCCGTCCATGTGATGTCTAACGCCGCAAGAGCCTTTTTCGCCTGCCAATAGGATTGGGCGACAACGGCGACAGCGTTTTCCAATTCCACGACGCGGACAACACCCGGCATTGACTGTATCGTTGTCGCGTCCACCAATTTGAGGATACTTCCAAATGCGGGTGCGTTTGCAACCGCTGCATGGAGCATATCCGGCAGTTCAACATCGATGCCGAACTCAGCTGTCCCATCGACTTTGGGCGGAATGTCCGGACGCGGAACACTTTGTCCAATGATCTTCCAATTCGATTTGGGCGTGAGATTAATGTCGGAAGGAATGGGCCGCAGTGCCGCTGCAGGTGCAAGTTCTGCAAAAGTGAATGACCGCTGCCCGTTGAAAACCTGTCGGTCTTTAATGACCAAACCGTCGGTCGTATCGACACCAAAGCGGGCGGCGGCCTCGGCCAACAAAAGCTCGCGCGCAAGTGCGCCTGACATGCGCATGGGCTCCCAGGCATCACGGACGGAGCTGCTGCCACCTGTCATCTGCAGACCCAAAAACTTGCCCGCAACCCGCGCCACATCCCGCACGCTTTCTGCGACGAAACCGCGGTCAAACGGCTTAAACGGCACACCGTCGGTCAGACCTTCAATATTGGGATAGGCGGCGTCGCCGGGCGGATGGAAAACATGCACATCCTGCCAATCGAGACCCAATTCCTCCGCGACCAGTTGCGCAAGCGAGCCTTGCACGCCCTGTCCCATTTCGGCGCGGGGAACGGCAATCCAAACCTGATTGTCGGCGGTGATTTTGACAAAGCGGTCAAGCGAAGCCTCACCGGCTTCAAGATGGTCAAGCAGCGGATTCGGCAATGGCCGTGTCGCTGCCACATAACCGAATACCGCAGCACCCCCAACGACGGCTGCGCTGCCGATCAAAAATCGACGTCTTGTCCCCACGACCTCTACTCCCCCAAGCGACCTTACTGCCGGGAGAGTTTAGCCCAACGGCGCGTCTTTCTCTACTGAACCCTAAAACCGAAAATCACACCATTTGCTTCGAAAATTGCTGAGCACACCAACTCTTAGGACGGCAGACAAATGAAGACAGGAATCTTCCGGGATGTCCTCGCCTTGTAATCCGCGTATTGGGGGAAATGCTCAACACAAATGGGCCAGACTTCTTCCCGTTCTTCATCACTCGCCAAATGTGCGGTGACCTTTTTCTTGGTCGAACGGTATTGATATTCGATCTCCGGGTGAGCAATCAGATTTTTATACCAAACCGGATTCTGAGGTGCACCGCCGAGGGAGGCTACAAGACAAATGCCGTCTTTGTAAGGAACATACATCAATGGGATGGTTCGGATTTTACCGGACTTAGCGCCCTTCATCGTCACCAGGCAAATCTCTCGGCCATACATTTTATTCCACAGTCGGCCGCCACTCAGACGATAAACAAGCACGTTCAATTTCGACACTGCCTTCACCATGCCGCGAAAGCGTACATACTCGTCCTGAGTCATTTCTTTGGAGGATTTTGAGGCTGTTGCTTCAGACATCGGCTTGCTCCGTGATGTGATGAATTGTTACGCAACACGCCACATCTTATCACAACAAATGAAAACGGCCCAGAACCGTGCGATGCATGATTCTGAGCCGCAAAACCGTCCTCAATAGAGGCGAATAATCTATTCGCGCAAATCAAACTATTTGTTGAGTTCAAGACCTTCGAGACTATCCTCGTCACGCCACTTTTCGAGAACTTCGAAATACTCGACCGGTCCTCCACCATAGAACGCGTTCTGTCCGCTGCGTTCCCCCGGCTTGCCCTCATTATTGTAGTAACCGGGTGTGCATTCTTCGAAGAACTGCTGCCGAAGAACCGCTTTGTCGATGATCGTTTGCACCCAATCATTCTCGGCTTGTTCCGACGCCTCAAGCGAACGCACCTGCTTGTCAAAGGCTTGTTTGACGATGTATGCGATGTGTTTGCTCTGTTCGTTCAGGTTATGCGGATAGTTGACCGTAAACCCACTTTGCGCGCCGCCCATCACAAAACAATTAGGAAAGCCGCGTGTGTGAATGCCATGCAAGGTGGCAACACCATCTTTCCATTTGTCTGTCAAAGACTGACCATTGCGGCCATACAACTCAAAGCCTGACCGGCGTGAGTATTCTGTACCCACCTCAAACCCGGTTGAGTAAATCAAGCAATCGATTTCGTACTCTTGACCGTCCACGACAACAGCGTTTTCGGTAATGCGTTCGACGCCTTTTCCTCCCGTGTCAACCAAAGTGACGTTCGGCCGGTTATAGGTCTCCAAATACTCATTATGGAAACAGGGGCGTTTGCAGAATTGACGATAGTAAGGTTTCAGCGCCTCGGCCGTGGTTGGATCGTTGACAATCTCGTCCACGCGGCCACGGATTTGTTCCATCTTTTCGAAGTCTGCCAGCTCCATGACAGTTTCTACGTCGCCACCGGCGACTGAAGGATCGCCTTCGCGAAAACGAAGAAGCAAGTTTCGGATGATGTCCGTCCAACCGTCGTTGACAAGGTCCTCTTCCTGCATGCCACCGGAAACAAGGATATTGAAATTGTCCATCCGGTCTTGGTGCCAACCGGGCTTCAGAGTCTTTGCCCATTCGGTATCGGTCGGCGCATTGATCTTCTTGTCAACAGAAGAAGGCGTGCGCTGAAAAACGTAGAGATGTTCCGCCATCTCACCGACATGGGGCACGCACTGAACAGCGGTTGCGCCAGTGCCAATAATGCCAACACGTTTTCCCTTGAGGCCCGTCAAGTTTCCGCTCGCGTCGCCACCCGTATACGCATAATCCCATCGGCTGGTATGGAAAGCGTGACCTTTGAAATTCTCGATGCCCGGAACACCTGGAAGCTTCGGCCGGTTCAGCGGGCCGCTCGCCAAGCAAACAAAACGCGCTTTCATTTTGTCGTTGCGGTTTGTCGAAACAATCCAGCGTGCGCTCTGATCATCCCACCGCATCTCTGTGATTTCCGTTTGGAAACAGGCCTTGTCGTAAAGACCGTATTTTCTGCCGATCGCTTTGCTGTGCTCCAAAATCTCGGCGCCGTGAGAGTATTTCTCCTTCGGCATGTAACCCAATTCTTCAAGGAGCGGCAGATAGACATACGACTCCACATCGCAGGCCGCGCCTGGGTAGCGGTTCCAATACCAGGTGCCGCCGAAATCGCCGCCTTTCTCAATAAGACGAACATCTTTGATACCGGCTTCACGCAATCTGGCGCTGGCGAGCAACCCGCCAAAACCGCCACCGACAACGATGACATCCACTTCATCCGTCAAGGGCTCTCGAGAAAATCCAGGCTCAACATAAGGATCGTCGACGTAGTCCGCGAACTGACCGGCAACTTCGACATATTGTTCGTTGCCTTCATCACGCAGCCGCTTGTCCCGCTCGCGGCGGTATTTCTCACGTAGTGCATCCGGATCGAATGCGGGTTTCACTGGTTCTGTGTGGTCTGTGGTGACGCTCATATGCTTGGTCCTATCGATGCGTTTCTTCCCGAATTCCCAATCTGACAAATTGTCATTTAAGGACTAAACATGGGATCTCACCCCCCGCGGGTCAAGCCCAATCGGGGTCTGCGACAATTTTGAAGGAAGATGTCGGAGATCTAGCGCCGATGGTCGAAGGTCAAAAAGGCTTTGATCGCTTCGATATCGAGTGTTGCGATCACGTCTTCCAATTCAACACCGCAATTTGGCGTATCACATTCCAAGCCAAGGATGCCGGACTGCGTCAGCCCTAAAACGCGACCTGAGATTTCGCCTTCAACACGCAGGCTGGGCACACCAGCGTAGGTGGCCCGATGAATACCTTTTGCGGCGAACTCCTCAAGGCGCGCGTCTCCCGTTTCAGCCAGTTGTTCGAGTGCCGTGATCGTACTGGCAGTATCGATGTCTTGGCTATCGATCGTTATCTTGCGAGACCCCTCGCCTGACACGTATCTCCGCGTCACGCGCAATCGCACACTGGCGCCGACATCCCTTCCGGCCAACGCACCTGCGAAAGCCTCAAGATCGCTTGTCATTGTTTTGAGTTCTTCTATCTGAGTGTCCTCGGCTGACCAACCTTGTTCAGCGTCAGGGAACAGACCAGCGATATTTTCAGTTGTCCAAACGGTTTGTTCGTCCGCCCAAGCTGGCAAGCCCGCGCTCAGGAATATTCCCAGTATAAGGAAGTTACGCACAAACATGATGCTCTTTCTCCTTTAACTTTGGAAAACGGCGGAAGCGCTATCCATCGTCCAGCGTCTGTTGATGTCCGTCGGGAATCTGAAACCACGCCTGTTTGCGTGCGGTCCAATAGTGGCCGAGGGGTTCGAGCCATGCTGTGTCATCTAACGTGCCGGCCTTGAGGCTCATGCCTTCGCTTGTGGCGTGATAAATGCGCGAACCACATTCGGGACAAAAGGCGCAGGTTTTGAGCCGGCCGCTATCACATGTCCATTCGAATGCCTTAAGGGTGCCAGCCGTCAGGTGAAAATCTTCCTTCTTGACGTCGAGGCTCATCCCAAAAGCACTGCTTGATTGCTTCTGACAGTCCCGGCAATGACAAACAGCTAGCGAACCCGGTGTTCCACGAATTTCATATCGAATGGCGCCGCACTGACAACCGCCGGCAAGATTCTTCATCTTGGCTTATCTCCTGATCACCCGGTGCTCTTAGGATACAATTATAGCAGTAACGCCCGAACAAGTGCGGAAACGAAAATGTACCCACCGAGAGCCATAAGCGCGATGTAGAAAACGCCGCGAAAGACGACCTCGTTCAAATGCTCCCTAATTTGTTGTCCGGCGAAAAGACCAATCACGGCGGGAACAACCGACAGGGTGGAAGCAAATCCTAACTCCAACGAAAGCAAGGCACTGGTTTGCAGTCCGATCGCCAGAGCGATTGTCGAGACCGTGAACAAAATCCCCATGGCTTGAATGAGTCTGTCGCGGTCCAGCCCGATGGCTTCGAAATACATGACGCCCGGAACAGCAAAGGAGCCGGTCATGCCGGTCAAAGTCCCGTTGACCAAACCCATTACCGGCCCTAGCCAACGCGCCTGATGCGTCTGCACAACAAGCCTCAACCCTCGCATGCTGACCGTCGCATAAAACATCAAGACGACACCCAAAAGCGCGGACAACCAAACAAGATCAATCCTTGTCAGCGCCAGAGCGCCAATACCGACCGCCGCAGTCGCCGCCACAAGAAACGGCCATATGAGCTCAATGATTTCTCGAAAGTATCGCCCGCGAAACGCCTGCCAGATGTTGGTGACAAGCGATGGAATAATCAGCAGGCTCATCGCTTCGGTTAGTCCGATGGTCGCCGTCAACAAGGCAAGACTGATGACAGGCAGCCCTAGACCAACCACACCTTTGACCAGCCCCGCGATCAAAAAAACGCCGGTGACGACGGCCACAAAACCGGCATCAACCATACGCAAGCCTCGCGCTGTGCGATCGCAAATGACTATTCGTTATCGGGAGATCCGCGCAACCGTTCAAGTTCTGTTTGCAACTCAACGATTCGATGCTGCAACGGGCCAATAATGTCGCGGATTTCATCTTGGGTGAATCGCGGCGTGATATGTTGCGGACAATTCCAATCAAAGCCTTCCAAATCGATCAGTACACCCCGTTCAACGCGTGCACGATAGTCGGGCAACGCAAGTCTCGCCAGAGTTTGCTCATCTTCCGGCTCGACCATCCGCGCGCGGCCTAAGATCTTTAGCCGGGCTTTTCTTGGGTAGTCCATGAGAAACAAAGAAACACGGTTGTCCATTGTTAAGTTGCCGACGCTGACATACTGACGATTGCCGCGAAAATCGGCAAAGCCCAAAGTCTTCTGGTCAAGGACGCGCAAAAATCCGGCAGGACCACCGCGATGCTGAACATAGGGCCAACCGGTTTCGCTGACGCTTGCCATGTAGAAGCTGTCACGAGACGCGATGAAGCTCGATTCTTGGGTACTAAACCGGTCATTGCTTGCCGCGCCCCCTTCCATCTGTGCATTAGCAGCACGGCTACCCATGGCTACCTGCAATGCTTTCACTGAATCGGTGAACGCAATTTCTGCAAATCGATTTCCCATTGCAACTTTCCGAAAATAAACACCAGAAGATGAGTGTAGTGATCGCAACTTGGTCCCTTTTGTGAGGGGTTCAAGCGCCGCGGGATGACCTTATTGTGAACTCAGCCCAAGGCAGCCCAGGGGGACACTTCGGCGCTCAGGATCATACGCAAAGGCCGCGTCCGAAAGCGCCAATCTCTCTAATTCGCAGCGGACCAAAGCCAAAAATGCGCAAGGGATCACAAATTATAGCCTTGACTCCAATCTAATCATTGTTAAGTTTAGATCTTAACAGTGATTAGATTAAAGCCGCATACATCTCTCATTGATTGGAGTTCATCATGACAAGTCTCTCACCTCTCTGGACCTTCTTGTTCGTATTGACGGGAACCATGCTCGCTTCGGCGAGCGCAGCTGATTGCGCATCGCTCAATGTCACTGTCGAGGGTGTGAAATCATCGGAAGGCCAAGTCATGGTTGCCGTCAATGCCGGTGAAGCTCAGTTTTCCGGCAGCGAAGAGCCCACCACACAGGCCACGCAGGACGCCAGTGAAGGCGCGGTTACATTCACATTCGATGACTTGGCGCCCGGCACCTATGCAGTGCGCACTTTTCATGACGTGGATGGGAATGGCGAACTCAATTCAAACATGATCGGTATGCCGACAGAACCATGGGGCATGTCCAACAATCCAAGCGGCAGCTTCGGCCCGCCGAGTTGGGATGATGCGTCGTTCGAAGTCGGCGAAGACGACGTATCGATCGACATCAACCTGAATTAAGGCAAGATCATTTCTTGCACGCCATCAGAATGATTGAGGTCCCCGCAAGGGATCCTCAAGGCGCGCGATCGGACGAACCTCCATTGAACTGATCGCGCGCCAATTCATCGCCGCCACAATTGATCGCTGCCTATGTTGGAGTATGTCATGAATAGACGCGAATTCAATCATCACCTGCTTTCATCCTCAATCGCGCTCAGCGCATTGGGATCATCCAATGCTCTTGCTGAAGCGCTTACGTCGCCGGATCCGTGGATTGGCGAGTTTCAAGCAGCTCTTCAGAAGAAGCCCTGGTTGCTTGGATACGAAACCGTGTCAGCCATGAGTTTCGACTCTGACTCACCTGCAGTAGACGGAACAATTCCAAAGTCGCTTTCGGGCACGCTCTATCGAAACGGACCGGCGCTCCATCAGCTTGGGCCAACACGGTACCATCACTGGTTCGATGGAGACGGTATGATGCATGCGTACCGTTTCAATAACGGCACGATAACCCACCGCGGGCGGATCGTCGAAACGGCAAAATACAAAAAGGAAAAGGAAGCGGGCCGGTTCCTGTACCCTGCCTTCGGCACAGGAAAAACAGGTGCGCCGACGATTCGCGGCGCAGATGATGTGAATGTGGCGAATATTAGTGTGCTGCCCATGGGGGAAAAACTCTATGCATTGTGGGAAGCAGGGTCGGCCTACGAAGTTGACCGCAATTCACTGGAAACGATCGGTCCCAGAAGCTGGTCGCCCGATACTCAGGGGTTGCCCTTTTCTGCGCATCCAAGGGTCGACCGAGACGGCACGGTTTGGAGTTTCGGATATGCGTCTAGCGTCGACAAGATTATCCTTTGGCGCATTGATCCGAAGGGTACGTTGGTCAAAGTCAACGCAGTAGACGTTTCTCCCATGACACTACCGCACGACTTTGTCGTGACCGAGCGCTACATTGTCATACTTCTTGCGCCCCTCAACTATCAAAAGGACAGACCGGCGGGAACAAGCTTCATCGAAGCGCACAAATGGGAGCCCGAAAAACCAACGCGTATTCTGATTATCGACAAAAATACATTTGAAATCACCAACCAACTTGAGCTGCCAGCGCAGTGGGTCTTCCACTTCAGCAATGCCTGGGAAGATCAAGACGGCACCATCCGGTTCGAAGGCGCGCGCAGCCCAGATCCAATGTTGATGTTGGACACTTTCTCAAACATCATGCGCGGCGCGCCACCAGAGGCGAGCTACGCGCAGCCGAAACTCACCCGATATCGGATCAATCCGGCAAAAACCGCTATCACTGAAGAACAAATGCTTGATCAGAATATTGCCGCTGAGTTCCCTGCCATCGACCCCGATGAAGCCACGCAGAACCACGCCTTCATGGTCTTGCTGACAATGGATGAGAGAAATCTGTCTGTACACGATGGATTCGACACGGTGACGCGCGTTGACTCACAAACCGGTGCCGCGCAATCCTACCGCTATCCAGAAGATCAATTGCCGGAAGAGCATCTCTTCGTAAAGGATAAAAGCGGCAACGGTTGGATTATGGGGACCAGTCTCGATTACGGTCTCAAAAAGACGAAGCTCAACATATTTAAGGCCGACGCATTAAGCGATGGACCGGTTGCTGTTGCCACACTTCCCTATTTCATTCCGCTTGGGCTGCACGGGAAGTACCAGGCCAATGGCTGATCAACCGGACTCGTTCCGAGTTGATATGCCGTCGATCAATCGTTCGATGATCGTCTTATAGTGTTCCTCGCGTTCGCCATGGGCGATGGCGAGGGCCGCCCGGTCATACGCGGCAGACAGCATGGCGGTGGCCGCATCGATTGGGAGATCTTGCAATTCTCCGCTTTCGATTCCTGCGGCCAACCCTTCGCGCAGCGTCCGTCGCCCCGCCGCACCATCGATGCGATCCATTTCCGCATGCCCGAGAACTGACGGCCCATCGAGCAGCAACAAACGCACACGCCCCGGTTCCGCCATAGCTTCGAAATAAGCATCCCCGCCCGCCGCCAAAGATTCGCGAACGGTTGGCATGCGGACAGAACGACGATCAATCAATTCCGCCACTTGGCTGGCTTCCTGTTCGACGACCGCGCGAAACAAAGCCATCTTGTCGGCAAAATGATGATAAAGCGCGCCACGCGTCACCTCCGCAGCCGCGACAATCTCGGGTGTACCGGTTTCCGCATATCCCTTCTGAACAAACAGCTTCCGCGCCGCCTTGAGCAACGCAGCCCGCGTGGCCTCCGTGCGCTCGCTATTCGATCTTCTTTCCTTTTTGACTTGCATACATACAGCCTGTATGTTTATATCATTTACATACACATTGTATGTTAATTTGATGGTGAGAAAACCGATGAAATCGACGCAGTTCTATCCGGTCATCATGACCAACCAAGTCTCTGAAACATCTCGCTTTTTTGAGGAAAACTTTCGCTTCGACACAAAATTCGACAGCGGCTGGTACGTCCATTTACAGTCACGCGAAGACGAAACCGTCAATATCGCAGTCATGGATGGATCTCACGACAGCGTGCCGACAGAGGGCCGCGGTCAGATCGCAGGGTTGATTCTCAATTTTGAGGTCGATGATGTGGACACGGAGTTTGAACGGGCGACATCGAATGGCTTACCGATCCTTCTGCCTTTGCGCGACGAACCCTGGGGCCAACGTCACTTCATTACGAAAGACCCCAATGGCGTTTTGATTGATGTGATCAAACTGATCGCGCCCAGCAAAGAGTATGAAGACCAGTACGATGCGGATTCAGTGCCGGCGTGAAGCTACTGTTTGTTGGTGGGCGCCTTAACTCTGAAGCGCCCGCCACACGCTTTCTGATGTCGCCGGCATATCGAAATCTTCAACGCCGAGGGCATCGATCACCGCATTAATGATCGCGCCAGGCGCCGCGATTGCGCCGGCTTCGCCGCAGCCTTTCATCCCCAAAGGATTAGTCGGTGCCGGCGTGTTCGTGAAGCCAACATTCAAATGCGGGATATTGTCAGCCCGGGGCATGGTGTAGTCCAGGAAAGACCCGGTCATCAGTTGGCCTGAGTCTTTGTCATAGATCGTGTTTTCGAGCAGAGCCTGCCCGATCCCTTGCACAACACCGCCATGGACCTGGCCCTCAACAATCATCGGATTGATGATTGATCCAAAATCATCGACAGCCGCCAGGCTCGCAATCTCAACCGTGCCGGTCTCAGGATCGATTTCCACTTCGCAGATATGACATCCCGAAGGGAAGGTGAAGTTCTCCGGATCGTGGAACACGGTTTCTTTCAATCCGGGTTCCAATTCATCCGTCGGAAAATCGTGCGCCACATAGGCCGCCAAACATACTTCGGGCCACAGTAGTTTCTTGTTGCTGTCCCGAACGACGAATTCCCCTTCCGTGAAATCGAGATCCTCCGGTGCACTATCAAGCAAGTGACCCGCAATCTTTTTCGCTTTCTCAACAATTTTGCCAAGCGCGCGGTCCACGGCGGTCATGCCGACGGGACCGGAGCGCGATCCGTACGTGCCGAGACCAAACTGCACTTGGTCCGTATCCCCATGAATAATGGAGATATCGTCGATATCGACATTGAGGCGGTCCGATACCAATTGAGCAAAGGTTGTTTCATGCCCTTGACCATGGCTGTGAGATCCTGTCAGAACCTCAACATTGCCGGTCGGTGCCACACGGACTTCCGCAACTTCGTACTGGCCGATCCCGGCGCCATACTGACCCACCAACTTCGATGGTCCGATACCACACGCCTCAATGTAGCAGCACAATCCGCGACCGCGTATCTTGCCTGCCGCCTCGGAGGCAGATTTGCGTTGGTCAAAAGACGTGTAATCGGCAAGCTCTAAGGCCTTGTCGAGGCACGCTTCATAGTCACCGCCATCATAGCGCATGATCACCGGGGTTTGATGCGGGAACCGCCGGATGAAATTCTTGCGGCGCAATTCAGCCGGATCCATCTTTAGCTCGCGGGCGGCTTTCTCCATCAGCCGTTCAACCACATAAGTCGCTTCGGGCCGCCCCGCCCCACGATAAGCATCCACCGGCGCGGTGTTGGTATGCACCGCATCAACCGTCGCGTAAATCGACGGAATATCGTATTGGCCCGACAACATGGTGGCGTAAAAGAATGTCGGGATCGCTGTAGCGAAGGTCGAAAGATAGGCGCCCATATTCGCACGCGTATGAACGCGCAATCCAAGGATCTTACCCTCTTCGTCGAATGCCAGTTCAGCTTCGGTGAGATGATCTCGTCCGTGGGCATCCGTCAGAAAAGCTTCCGATCTGTCGGCTGTCCATTTGATCGGCCTGCCGACTTGTTTGGATGCCCATAGCGTGACCACTTCATCAGGATAGACAAACGCCTTGGACCCAAATCCGCCGCCAACGTCCGGCGATACCACGCGCACCTTGTTTTCAGGCGCCAAATTTAGGAATCCTGACAGAGTTAGTCTCAGTGTCTGCGGCGTTTGGCTTGTCGCGTGAAGCGTGAATTGATCCGTACCCGCATCATATTCACCAACCGCGGCGCGCGGCTCCATCGCGTTGGGCACCAAACGGTTATTGTAAAGCGAGAGTTTCGTCACATGGTGCGCACCACTGAAAGCGGCCGCAACTTGCTCGGATGAGCCAAGTTCATATTCATAGACGGTGTTCTTGGGAGCGATTTCGTGCAGTTGGGGGGCGGTGTCCTCTTGCGCGCCGTCGATCGACGTCACAACCGGCAGCGTTTCATAGTCGACTTGAATGAGTTCCGCGGCATCAACGGCTTGCGCCTTTGTTTCTGCAACGACGTATGCCACATGATCGCCCACATACCGCACGCGGTCGGTCGCAATAAGGGCATGCGGTGCCGCCCGCATTTCCGAACCATCTTTGCTGTGAATCATCCAACCGCAAACGAGTGGCGCCAAACCGGAATTGGCGAGATCGTCGCCGGTAAACACCGCAATGACGCCGGGCGCTGCAACGGCATCGGCAATGTTGATCGATTTGATTTCGGCATGGGCATGCGGCGACCGTAGAAAATATCCAAAAGCCTGTCCCGGGCGATTGACGTCATCGGTATAGTGGCCAAGCCCCTGGATGAATCGGTTGTCTTCTTTGCGTTTAGCGGATGCGCCCACACCGAATCGACCCATGAGTTCTGCCTCACTTTTAGATTAATGATCACAAACATTCTTGCGGCCTTGCCCGTCAAAGTGCAAGCCCTGACGTTTTCCGATCGAAATCTTGGGCGCTTTCTTGGTCGATTTCTGACGCATAACCATTGAAGTCGGCTTCACTGCCTCGGTACACTAGAACAACACCAATAGACGGCACGCAAAAACAAAAACAGCCGTCTGTGCAAATAGGAAACGAACTTGGCCTTTGCAGAAAAAACTCTCATCAAAAACGGTTCGGTGATTGATGGGCTCGGGAGCGCGCCCATTCAGCAGTCGGTGCTCATTGACGGCGGCACGATTGCGGCCGTCGGCGCGGATGCCGACGACAAGGCGCCCAATGATGCGGACATTGTCGACGCCTCGAATATGACGGTCATGCCGGGCCTGATCGATTCTCATTGCCACATCACACTCGACGAACCTCACTCGAACGACGAAATGTTTTTCCACCGCCGTGAGGGACTCGGTGCTCTCGTTGCAGCTTATAATGTGCGCAAACTTTTGTTGGCCGGTGTCACGAGTTTCTTTGACGCCGATTCGATCTTTGATCTGGGTATCGACCTGCGGGACGCCATCGAAGCGAACATTGTCGAGGGGCCACGCATGGCGACCGGCGGCAATGCGCTGCTCACATCGGTTGGCGGTACGGCGGGCACGCTGATTCCCGAAGAAGGGCGCCGTGGCTACGCCAAAGTTGTGCGCACCAAAGATGAGATCGTGACCGAGGTGCGCCGCCAAATCAAAAACGGCGTCGATTGGATCAAAGTGCATGTAACGGGATTGATCCCCCGTCAGCGCGCGCAAGGAGAAATCCAAGTCTGGTCCTTCGATGAACTGCGCACCGTTTGCGACACCGCGCATGATCTGGGCATTCCCGTGGTTGGCCATTGCCGCAATGCGAAAAGCACGCGCGATTCAGCACGTGCTGGCATGGACATGATCTTGCACGCGACATTTATGGATGAAGAAGCACTCGAGGCTGTGGTTGAACGAAAAGTGCCGCTTGTCCCCACCCTAACCTTTCAGGCGAACCTAGCCGATTTCGGCGCGGAGGTCGGCGCCGACCCCGACCTGCAAGACCTCTTTCGCAAAGAGATCGAGGGAAGTTCCAAAATGCTGCGCCGCGCTTATGATGCCGGCGTACCGATGCTTTGCGGAACCGAAAGCGGCTTCTCGCTAACGCCCTATGGCGACTGGCACTACCGCGAAATGGAAGTGTTCGTGAAATATATGGGCCTCACACCGCTTGAAGCGATCCAGTGCTCGACGTCGACTAACGCCGTCGCCTTAGGACTTGAAGGAAAACTTGGCGCGATCGCGGAGGGTCAATTGGCCGACGTTATTGTGGTGGATGGCGACCCCTCGAAAGATGTCACCATACTCGGTGACAAAGAGAAGCTGCGCCTTGTCTTTTCACGCGGCAAAGCCGTCGACCTATCAAGGCCACAGCCCGAACGCGGCCATCTGAGCGGATGGATGGTCAGTCCCTATTCAACCAGCAAGCTAACGCGCGAAAAAGTACGCAACGGAGCAAGCTCATGAAAGTGATTTCGGTAACGGATTTTGATCTCGCCTCGAAAACGTTACGCGACAATGATCTGAGGCAAGCGCTCTATGACGAAGGCGCCGTCATCATGGATCAGGTGCTCGTAAATCTTCACGGTGATGAACACAAATCCCGCCGCGCACTCGAAAACAAAATCTTCCGCCGCGACTTCTTCAAATATTACGAGCACGAAGTCTTCCCGCAGACACTTCAAGAGACGTTAGCCCCCTTCGTTGAGAAGAAGAGACTTGATCTCGTCGATTTTGGCTATCGCGTAATGCTCAACCTCACAGCGGATTTCTCAGGTATCGACCGGCCCAAACGAACACCTGAAGAGACAGAAAGCCTGCTCGCTTATGTCAAAAGGTTTGCGCAAGGCGCCACCTTGGTTCATTCGACGCTGGACAAGGAAGAAGTCCGCGCCGACGTCCGCCTGAAACTTGATGAGTTCCAAGAAGAGTTCCTTCAAGGGTCCATTGATCGACGACTGGCACTGCTGAAAGATTTGGAAGCAGGCAAAATCACACAGGACGACCTTCCCCGCGATGTGCTTATGATTCTACTTCAGAACGAGGACAAGGTGGAATTGCCGCCCGCCGTTCTGTGTCGGGAAATCGCTTTCTTTATGCTGGCGGGTGCGTTCACCTCCATCCATTCCATGAGCCACGCCATGCATGAAATCTTCGAATGGTGTGCTGCGCATCCCGAAGATTGGGAGAAAGTCCACAACGACCGCATCTTCTTGCAGCGCTGCGTTCATGAAAGCACACGGCTGCACCCCTCGAGCCCCACCGCCAACCGGCGCCCAGCATGTCCTGTGCATCACTTTGAAGGCGATGACCTCAAGGTCGAGGATGAAATCCACGTGAGCATTCTTGAAGCGAACAAAGATACAAAAATCTTTGGCCCGGATGCGGCAGAGTTTAATCCGTACCGGGAGATCCCGCAGGGCCAAACCCCGTTCGGACTTTCGTTCGGCCTCGGCATGCATTCGTGCATTGGACGCAACCTGGCTGGCGGCGTTGTACCCAAAGGCGATACCGATCCCGCCACACATCACTATGGCACCGTAACCCTGATCGTAAAAGAGCTTCTCGATCATGGCGCGCGTCCCGATCCAAATGATCCGCCACGCATGGATGAAACAACTGAGCGCCCAAATTGGGGATACTATCCTGTGATCTTGGGCGGCCAGTCATAGGCGCCAACGTGCAAACCATCACGCTAAACACATTTGACGATGCGGCTGAGGCGCTGCGCAACGCGGACTTGGCGCAAGCGCTTTATGACGAAGGCGCGGTCATCATGGACGGCGTGCTTTTGACACTCCACGGAGAGGAACACCACGCAAGGCGTGCGTTGGAGTATCGCGTCTTTCGCCGGGGCTTCTTCAAGGTCTATGAACAGGAGATCTTTCCCGCGACAGTCGATGAAACGCTTGACCCGTTGACGGAGGCGGGACGCGCGGATCTGGTTGAATTTGGCTACCGCACGACCATGAACCTGACGGCCGATTTCGCCGGGATCGACCGACCACAACGAACGACAGAAGAAACCGATACCCTGCTGCGTCTTGTCCGCAAATTTGGTGAGGGCGCAACCTTGGTCCACTCGACGCGGGACAAAGATGTCGTTCGCCAGGAAGTAAAGGACGCGCTGGCTGAATTCGAGCAAGTCTTCCTGAAGCCATCGATCGCCAAACGCGCAAAACTCCTTTCCGAAGTGGCGGCAGGCGAGCGGCGCGAAGATGAAATCCCCAACGATGTGCTGACGGTCTTGCTTCAAAACGAAGATCGCATCGAGCTGGCCGAAGACACACTGTGCCGGGAAATGGCCTTTTATCTTCAAGCCGGTTCACACAGCACCGCCAACGCAACCACCCATGCGATGCATGAGATCTTTACTTGGTCAAAGGATCACCCGGCTGATGGCGAGCGCGTGCACGCGGATCCGCTATTTCTGCAACGTTGCGTTCATGAGAGTTTGCGCCTGCATCCAGCAAGTCCGGTTTCTTGGCGCCGGGCCGCTGCACCTTGCCGGATTGCAGGGCATGGTCTCTCGGAAAACGATCGTCTGATCATCGATTTGCATCAAGCCAACCGCGATCAATCCGTTTTCGGTGCAGATGCAGAAACATTCAATCCACACCGCAAAATTCCGGAGGGCCACCTTCCGTTCGGTCTGACATTCGGCTTGGGCCGGCATGCGTGCTTGGGACGGGATTTAGACGGCGGCGTTCTGCCGAACAGCGACACGATTCCCAGCAAGCACCAACTCGGCATCGTCGCCCTCTTGATTGCGAAACTGTTTAGTCACGGCGTTAGGCCGGATCCAGATCATCCACCCATCGAAGACACTGAGACCGAACGGGCCAATTGGGCGCGATATCCGATCCTTCTGAACGCAAAAGAAAGTCAAACAAAGTGAAGCACGCAATTGTCACTGGCGGCGCCGGCGGACTTGGGGCCGCCATATCCACACACGCCGCATCACTCGGATACAAGGTGGGGGTCTTTGATTTCGACCAAGCGGCAGCGCAGAAGGTTGCGGACGAAATTGACGGTGCGAAAGCCATCGCGTGTGACGTAACCGATCCGGCATCCATCCGTGCGGCGTTGGAAGCTTTCGGTGAAACGCCGGACCTTCTTGTGAACAATGCGGGCATCGTGCGCTTTGGCAGTCTGCTCGAACAAACACCGGACGACTTCAGCGCCGTCGTGAACGTTAATCTGATTGGCGCCTATAATGTCTCCCGCGAGATCGCGCCACAGATGGAGCAAAAGGGCGGTGGCACCATTATCAATATCACATCCATCAATGGACGATCACCGGCAACCGGTTCCGGCGCTTACGCGGCGGCGAAGGCCGGGCTTGCCATGCTCACCCAACAAATGTCGATCGAATGGGGGCCGCTGGGTATTCGCGTGAACGCGGTCGCGCCCGGCTTTATCGACTCGGGCATGTCTGCGCCAATCTACGCAAACGCCAAGGTGCGCAAGTCTCGAAGCGAAACCGTCCCGCTCAAACGATTGGGTTTAGCCGAAGACATCGCCAAAGCCGTAATGTTTCTGGCCTCAGATGAGGCTAATTACATTAGCGGCCACAATCTGATCGTGGATGGTGGCGTGACCAACAGCGTTCTTGCCCAGCTCCCAAGGGATTAGAAGTGGCACATAGAAACCTCATTATCACCGGCGGCATCTTTCATCCTTTTGAAGATGCATCTGCTGCGCTCGCCAGTGTTTTGGGTCGAGTCGGTATCGAATCCGACATTACATTGGATGTGGAAGGGGGTTTAGCGTCAATCGGGTCCTACGATCTTTTGACCATCTTCGCACTGCGTTGGCGCATGCTGAATCACGAAAAATATATTCCGTATCGCGACGAATGGGCCTTCGAATTGTCGAGTGCAGGTCAAAAAGCCATCACATCTCATGTGCAGAAGGGGGGCGGACTGCTTGCGCTTCACACCGCCTCGATCTGTTTTGACACATGGCCGGCATGGCGCGACATTCTTGGTGGAATCTGGGTATGGGATCAAACCTTCCATCCACCCTTGGGGTCGATTTCCGTGGAACCGACTGAAAACGAACATGCGATATTAAAAGGGGCGCAAGGTTTTACTCTTAGCGATGAGGTCTACCATCATCTTGAGCGGGACCCCGATGCAGTCCCCTTGCTCAAAGCCCATGTCGAAGCCTCGGATGAAAGTCACACTGTCGGATGGAGCCACACCTTTGGTGATGGCCGCGTGGTCTATGACGCGTTGGGCCATGATGCGGCATCGATCGAACAAACGGATCACGCACAGTTCCTGCGCCGCGCTGCGCTTTGGGCACTTGGTCAGTCAGACGAAAGTGTTAGGACCGCCTAATGCGTCCACTTAACAAAATGTCGATCATCATCACGGGCGGTGGATCCGGTATCGGCGCCGGGACCGCAGAATTGTTCGCGCAAGCCGGTGCGAAGGTGACCATTTGCGGCCGGAGGCAAGACAAGATTGACGCCCAAGCCAAAAAACTTGGCGCAAATGTCTTGGGTGTCCAGGCAGACATTACAAAAGACGAAGACCGCAAACGGTTAATTGATGTTGGCGTAGCCCATGGTGGCGGCCTTGATGCGCTGATCAACAATGCAGGGAACATGTATCGCGACCCCATCACCGAACTTGATGAAGACGCACTCGTCAACATTTTTCAGTCCAATGTCATCGCAGCCATGCAATTGACCGGACTGGCGGTGCCGCATCTGGAAAAACGGTCGGGTGCCGTGTTGTTCGTCGGATCGATTCACAACCGGCGCGCCTTCCCGGGCGCATCCCCTTACGCCGCCACCAAGGGCGCACTTGAAGCCCTGACCAAAGTGTTGGCGGCGGAACTTGGCGCCAAGAAGATACGCGTGAATTGTGTGGTTCCAGGTGCGGTGTTTACCGAGATCAACCAACGTGCCGGCCTGTTCGATGACAAGACCGCGAAAGAACGCCTTGATGGCATGGCGCCAATTCATGCGCTCGGCCGCATCGGAACAGAACGTGAAATCGCCGAAGCAATCGACTATCTCGTCCGCGCCGAATGGACGACCGGCGCCATTCTCGATGTCGATGGCGGCTTGGGCCTCGGACTTACAAAGGACTAAGCAACGCGCAGCAAACGCCGCGCATTGTCGGCAAAGGCTTTAGGGACTTCGGCGATCTCGTCACCGTCCGGCTGGTCCCAACCGGCGAAATTCGTGCCGAACAGAAAGCGTTGATCACCCACAATATCCTTGAGCAAAGCAAGCGACTTTGGATCGTGCACATGCGTGTCGAACCAAAAACGTGACAATTGCTCTTCGAAAGCGCCATCCTGGCGAAGACTATCGCGCGACCATGCCCGCTTACGCGTCGCCTGCGCCATACGGCCAGCAACAAAAGCAATCGTACCGCCCCCATGACTGATACAGATGTCGAGCTTGGGATGGCGCTCCAAAACGCCGCCAAAGATCAACAGCGCAACAGCCAATGTCTCTTGCGACGCAAATCCAAACAGCAAGTCGAGATCAAAACGTTTGAATTTTGGATTCCCGTCCGGACCATCGATACCGTCGGGCGCGGGATGAAGAAAGAGCGGCACATCGAGTGCAACCAGTTTTTCGAAAAAGGGATCGAGCGCCGGGTCATCCAGTTCAGTCGGAAAATCGGTGCTGATATAGGGCGCCAACATGCCGAGCTCATTGACGGCGCGATCAAGTTCTTCAAGCGCCGCAGGAATATCCTGCATAGGCAGCGCCGCAAAGGCACCTAGCCTGTCTGCATGAGACGATGCCAACGCAGCCAAAACATCGTTGTGGGTCTTGCAAAAGTCGACCGCTTCACGGCTCGGAATGTAATGAAAATAGGTGAGAGGGTTGGGCGACAAACATTGAAAGTCAATTCCCGCTTTGTTCATGCGCTCAAGCCGCAGATCGACTTCCATAAATGGGCTGCCTTCGTAACGCACACCATTCAGCACATAGGTGCCAACACGGAACCAAGGCTTTTCCGTATCCTGATCACCAAGTTCGGGGCCAAACTTTCCAGCGATGCCCATCGTTTCACGCAAGACTGCATGCGCATGAATATCGATTGTTTTTGCAGAAGCGATGCCCGTCATTCTACCTTCCACTTCATTTGTTGGCGCAAGGTTCCCGATGCATGATGCCTTGTCAACCAGCAGAAAAAGAACGTCAGATATCGAATCGCCAACTTGACTTGCCTGGCTGACTTGGGCCTCATCTAGCCCCACACCAATCTGCAAAGCGAGGATGCCATGGAGCGTGTAAGTCATACGACAAATCCGATGCTTGCCAGCCCACACAAGCTCAAGCTTGGAGTCTTTGGCGTCAATGTCAGCAGTGGGTGCACCATTACCGACATGCCGCAAACACTTAAAATCGAATGGGACGAGTCGGTTCGCATTGCACAGGCTGCCGATGATGCCGGAATCGAAGGCATTATTCCTGTCGCGCGTTGGCGTGGAATGGGCGGCAAGGTCAATTTTAATCACCGCAACTTTGAAACCTTTACTTGGGCGGCGGGTCTTTCCGCGGTGACAAAGAAGATCGGCGTTTTCGCCACCTTTCATGTCCCCACGGTTCACCCGGTGCGCGCGGCAAAAGAAGTCGCCACCATCGATCATATTTCCGGCGGCCGGTTCTGTCTGAACATCGTCGCCGGATGGAACGAACGCGAGATCGCCATGTTTGGTATTGAGCAGCGCGAACATGACGAACGCTATGACGTGGCCGATGATTGGATCAGTCTGTGTAAGGATCTTTGGACCAAGGAAGGCGAATTCACATATGAAAGCCCTTACTATCCTGTTGAAAGCGCCTATTCAGAACCAAAACCCGTTCAAGCGCCACACCCTGTGCTGATGAGTGCCGGCAACAGCCCACGCGGGCAGCATTTCGCCGCAAAACATACCGATCTTAACTTTGTGGTTGCCCAGGACATGGACGCGGCCGCCACCATTTCTTCCGACGTGAAGTCGCTTGCCCGCAAAGAGTACAATCGCGACATCCAAGTCTTTGGCCAGGCTTACATTGTCTGCCGCGAGACCGAAAAGGAGGCGATCGCATTCCGCGATCACTATGTGAATGAAAAGGGCGATAAGGAAGGCGTGCGCAACTTGCTCGACGTTCTGATCCCCAATTCCAAAAGCGCGCTGGGTGAAGGATGGGAAGCCATGGCCAACAATTTGATTGCCGGCTATGGCGCCTTGCCCCTTGTGGGCACGCCCGAGCAAATCGTCGAAGGGATGCAGGGATTCAGCGATGCCGGGCTTGATGGCATAACGCTGAGCTGGGTCGACTACGATGAAGGCCTTGCACAGTTCAAGTCGGAGATCCTGCCCTTGATGATCGAAGCGGGCTTACGGGAGTCGTAAGATCAAAATCGTAGGGTGCATTGAGTGAAACGAAATGCACCATTTTCGGACCTCGGTGGTGCATTGCGCTTCGCTTAATGCACCCTACCCTACTTTCTCCGCGATCTTTGCGAGAGGTTCTAAGATGGCAGGACTGTGCGGTGGCGGCAGGTAAAACACAATCATACCGAGGCCGGCCTCTTTGAACTGCGCACAACTTTCTTCAAGCGCCGGTAGATTTTCCGCGTCCACTGGTTGATGGATCGATGTTAGAATCTCATCTGGATTTCGCCCTTGCGCTCTGCAAGCGTCATGAAGTGCGTTGCGCTTCGCCACAAAGCCATCCAGATCAAACCCCGCATAGTTCCAATGCTGCGCCCATTTGACGACATTGGGAAACGTGCGCTTTTCACCGTTACCGCCAATGCAGATGGGCGGATGCGGTTTCTGTCGCGGTGGCGGATTGTTTCGCGCATCGGTCAGATTGAAGTACTGACCCGCATGGTTGGTCGTTACTTGAGTCAGCAAACCGTGAATGATTGCACAGGCTTCATCGAAGCGATCGAAACGCTGCTTGAGCGTGCCGAGCTCAATGCCGTATGCCGCGCATTCCTCTTCACTCCAACCGGCGCCCAATCCGATCTCGAGCCGCCCGTCACTAATGATGTCGAGACTTGCAATCATATTCGCGAGGATCGCCGGATGACGATACACAACGCCTGAGACCATCGCGCCAACGCGAATGCGTTTGGTGGCTTGCGCCAATGCCGTCAGCGTGACCCAGCATTCCATGCATGGACCAGTCGTGTCCGGCACATTGATCGGATAAAAGTGATCGAAGTTCCAAGCCGAGTGAAAGACCGGCATGTCGTCGGCGGCTTGCCAAACCGCCAGCATGTCATTCCATTCGGTGTATTGTGGGGCCGTTTTAATTGCGTATTGCATGGAGACAGGACTTCCTTTCTATCCCGGGATGCCAATCATTTCTGTTTGGGCATACAGAAGGTGCGTTGACGCATTATCGACCCACTTTTCCATCCCATCGGCTTTGATTGTTTTGGCGTATTGGCGCCAGCCCTCAGCGTTGGGAAAATAGAGTTCGGCCATACCGGCATAGGGCGCCGCCGCAGGGTCGATACTGTGGCTGATGGCGTAGCGAAAACCACCAACTTCATTCATCACATTACGTACATTGGGCATGTGCACCGTCAGCCAGTGATGAAAGAAAGCCGCGTGATCGGCCCCTTTCTGCGTGCTCACCAAGAAAGTCACTTTGAAGAAGCCGCTTCGCGTGCAGGGGAAGGGGTCGTTCAGTTTAAGCGGCTCAATCGGCAGCCGATCCGTCCCCTCCATCACCACATATTCGGTTGTCGCCCAGGGCGAATAGGGTTCGGCCTTTTGCTGAAATGTATCGGTCGGTGTTGTGCCATGCGGCTCCTCTGGCATCGGCAACGCGCGTTCCCACCAAAGTTGGGCCACGCCATCCCAAGCATGTTTGCCTTCCTTGTCCGCGTCAAAAAGCGTCGCGATATATTTTTTTGCGTGCAGTTTGCGTTTTTCAGCCTGTTTCTTTTGCCCCTCAATCACCAATGGCATGTGGTTCGCAAACCAGTGCGCCACAAGTTCCTCCCGAGATGTGTCCGCCTTGCGACGGATCAAATACATCATCTTAACGTCAGGATAAGGGCTGATCTCGCCGGAGGATTGGGGTTGCGACATGACTTGCTCCCGAGGTGTTGTTTCCACGAGTGTCCTTCAAATCAGATCAGATGCCAATGCTTGTGGTTGGGCTAAGTTCTGCGTCTTACTGGAAGGTTGCCAGCAGTTTGAATGGTCTTTTCACATTGCGATTGACGAGCAATTGAAACACCCCTACTTGCCGCAATGATGTCAGCGAATGCACGAAGTGTCAGCCAGCTCGGCGGTGTTCCTCCCTCGCTTTCACTCTTGCGAAAGTGGGGGAGGTTAGGTGGGGGCAAGCGCCCACACGTTTTTGCAAGCGTCGAGGTTCAGCCCCCCTCCTAACCTCCCCCCAACCGCTTCGCGGCCGGGGAGAGGACTTCGTTTGGCCAGATCTTATTCTCGCCGTTCAATAACTGGCAACCAAACAGGGAGAGCCGGCTTTCTTTGCAGCGCTGCAAATCTGTTGCGCGTCCGCGCGGCGCTCAAACGGTCCGCTTTGCACGCGATAGAAGATTCCCTTTTTGCCCAGATCCACTTCAGTCAACTTGAAGGTCACGCCGAAATCTTTACCGATCGAGCGATTCAAGTGCTCTGCGGAAGCAGTACTCAAATCTTTGTTGACCGAGGAAGAAATCTGTATGCGGAACGCACCAGGCCCTCCTCCGCCCCGAGCTTCGCGTACTTCTCTGATCTCAGGTTCCTCGGGGGCTTTTGGTTTATCGGCGAGATAGCTCAGGGAGAAATCAACCGCGATGGCCATATTCTCTTCACTCGACAAAGTGACCCGCTTGGGCGCGGGTTGCACCAGCGCCAGACGCTCGACTTGTTCCGGCGCAATGCGCACCAGGTAACTGCCAAGCGGTACTTTCTCGAACAAGTAGAAGCCATCGAACACCGTCGAGACCTCTTGAAGTACCGAACCATCCTTTGCGATCAACTGGACTTGCGCATTGGACACCGCCACACGGGCGCCCCTCTTGGTGGCATAAACCGTGCCATCCACCTCACCCGTTTCCGTAACAGGAAACAGCAACTGGCTGGCGTGACCAGGACGCGGCACAACCTCGTAACCTTCTTTGGCTGGCACCCAGAACGGATCTTCCAGACTGTCGGGATCGATGGCGACCGGTACCGGCTGATTGGCCGACAGGCCCGGTAAGAACGCAACCCCTTGGGCGTTGGTTTCGGCATCGCGAAAGCGCTGGAACCGAACCCCTTCTAAGGGTTCGTCTTCAAGATCGAACTTGCCGTCCGCATCGCGATCCAGAAACGCCAAAGCCGATGCCGCGCCGGAGCCTGCAAGAGCACGCGGCGCCATGACCCAACGGCGCTCGCGCGGTTCATGCCCAACACTCAAAGACAAGGACATGCCGAGCCGAAATTCGTTATCTGTTCCGTAGAGTCCTTCAAATCCGAAGGCAGCGACATCAAACAGCCAATTGAGCCCTGCCCCGAATTCTGTTGTGCGTTGATTGAGCAATTCATGTCGGACGATCGAGCTCATGGAGATCCTCTCGCCGAAATCCCAGTCGCCCGTCACGGCCACATCGCGTGCCCGAAAAACAGGTGCGATGTCGTAGTCGACCGAACCACGCACGGCAACATCCGGGAAACGCCCACTCAGCAGGAAATCGCCATCGACGCGATCTTCCGCAACACCAAAACGGTCTGTGCGCCGCTCCCATTCAACTTGGTTTGATGCCCGCAAGCGCCAGAACCCGGTCGATAGCCGATTAGAAACCCGCAGCTCACGCCGGCCGGATTCATGTTCTTCGCGTGTGGCTCTTATGCTTATCGGCAGAGGCGGCAGCCAATCTCCCCCAATAGATCCATCGGCCCGCAGTGTTGTTTCACGCACTGTCGGGTCTGCGGGATCATCGAACTGCTCGCTGATATAGTCCCTGAGCTCAGCATGTTCCGCCAGAACATTGTAACCGAACAAGGGAAACTGGGTGCCCGCCTGATAGGCCATGCCGCCATCGTCGGCCCAGCTCACATCAATCTGAGAATAGGCACCGAGGGCATCGAACCGGAGGCCGGCATTGGCAAACAGTTTTTGTTTGGTCAAATCATCCGTATCCGGCGCATATACTGCCGAACCCGCGATCGAAAGGCTTCGCGAAACGCCATATTCCATTTCAAGCGAGACGCGCGGATCGCCTTCATTTTCCAAGGTCGTGGTATCGCGGCTCGGGATAATGGTGCTGTCGTTTTGAAGCGCGGACAGCCGGTAGTGAAACTTTCCGGGCCGAACCAAACCGGCCCCGATAAAGAAGCGGCGCTCTTCGACACGCCGTTGGCCTTGAGGTCCGTAAGAAACAAGACGCAACAAGTTCATGCCGCCGGTCAGTTCCACATCTTCAAACTCGAACAGGCCGTCCGTGCGCCCGCGCTGGAAGTCCAAGAGAATGTCATTGCGGTAGAGTTCGATCTCCCATCCGGAAGGCAACTCACCACGCAAGGTAACGCGGTCGAACTCGGAAATACTCTGCAAAGGAAAGCTCGAGATCACCATCCCGCGCCCGCGCGCGCTGCGCGCCGACAAGGGCAATTGAGGCGAAAACGTATCGCCGATCTGAACCTGGGATGCTGAAAGAGGCCCCAGCAATCCCGCATCGGGATCACTGCGGTCTAAGGTAAATCGCGCGTCGCGCAAAGCGTCATTGTTATCGCCGGAAAGCGACAAGGTCGCGTTCATATAGGCGAGATCGCCCGTTAACAAGAATGAGTGGCTGGATCGCCATTCCGCGCCGGCCAAGGGCGTATCGATATAATCCGTTGAAAGGCTCACATCCAAGAATGGTACGTCCGCCAATCCGTAAGGTGTTTGGTGGCGTGGAAAGCTCCGCTTGTCACGGTTGCCGGCGCCCAATCCGCCGTAGCGTTGCTCGCGCAGAAAACGCTGCTCGACCGGCAGAGGTTCGTCCGCGGAAACTTTGATGAGCTGTTCTTTCGAGGAAAATTCGAGCTGCAAGGGAAACCACGCGCTCAGCGACTCTTGTTTCACGTAGATATCGTCAATGTCCTGAATGACATCGGTCGGAAAAAGGCTAAAGCGATCCCCATCGCTGCGTACGACACCCGCATCCAGATCCAGTTCAAAGGCGCGCTCGTCAAGAAAAGTGCCTGAGGCCGTCTTGCTATCGGGCGCCACAAAGATTGGAAACTCAAGGGCCGACATCAATTGTCCTAGGGGAACGTAAAGCGTTCCAGCATAGTCGTAGGCGATGAAACCATCGCTCAACAAAAAGCGCTCATACTGTAGGCTAAGCACCAAAAGGGCGTCGTCCGGGAAAAAGGGTTCGCCCATCTCATCAACAGCTGGCACAGATGAAGTCGCCTCATCCGCCGTTCCAGCTTGCGGCTCGTCGGCGTTTTCTGAAACAGGAATATCAAGGGGAATCTGTACGACAGGCCCGACCGGCGTCGCCGGAATCTGAGGCACTTCGCCAGCAGGCAAGGCGGAGTCGTTCGGCGCTCCAAGCGCCGTCGGCAACTGTGACACAATGGAGACAGCGTAAAGCGCCACCCCCCAAACGACTCGTCTCACACCTACTCTCACGGTACGGACAATTTCAGAAATGCGACTGAGTTAGACTTGCAGGTTCTCAACGCAACATCCAAGGATCCACATCTTCGCTTACTCTGCGATCCAATTCTTAAACGACATTCGCGACCGAGAGGGATTCACCAATCAAGTTGGCGAATGACGTCCCATACGAGTTACGATCCCTAGTTGACCGGCATTTCAGCCGTCGCAATCACCTTGTCGTCCTGCTCCATATCGTGAAACGCAACACGAATAAGTCCGCCAGACGGGCGCTGACCTTCCATCAAATTGAAAGGCACGATGGCCTGGCGCGTTGCATTTGGTGCGTAAAGAGAAACACCTTTAGCTTCTCCCAACACCGTTTCATCACCGCCCGGTGAGATGTGCAGCGCTTTCAGCGTGCCAATAACCGTTTTGTTGCCGTCCCGATTCATACGGAGGCGCAGCGCGGGTTGTTGCGCAGCTCCAGCCGAGACTAACTTCAGATCTGAAAGAGACGCCGTTGAGGCGACATCCCCGTGACGTACGAACACGGGAATCGACACGCCATAGATTGGAACCATTTGAATCCTAATTTCACCGTCGTCCACAGTTTCTTCGAGCGACTCACCGACGTTTTCTGGCGGGATCGCTTGAAATACCAAGTGAGATCTATACTCACCTTCCGGCAAGTCCGGCGGCAATCGCTTCAACAAGCGAACGGTTTGGGTATCGTTAGCGGGAACGGTGACTTGACGCGGCGAGTAACGAACGAGCTTGTCTGCGAACTTATCCCCTAGTTGAGGGTCCTCAATCACCTCAAGCGTACCCTCTTCTGTCATGCGCCGTTGCGTAAAAAATACACGATAGGTGGTTTCTTCATTTGTCCGGTTCAAGACTGTTACTTGAAAACTGCGATCGCGGCTTCCAAGAATGACTCGCGTTGGTGTCACCGAAACACCACCAACTTGCGCCTCAGCACTTGGACCAGCGAACAACGTCATGGAAAATGCCATCGTGCCGAGCAGAGTGACGAAGAGGCGTTTCAAGCATTTCTGCATTTCACTAGGATCCATATGTACGCGGTGCCTGTTTCAAATCTACCCGATCGGTTAGGCGCATCACTTAGATATAGTCGGCGAGCACTTGATACTGACACGTGTAGTTGCCGGGGGGTGTGGTGGCATTCACCAACAATGAACCGCCAACAAAAATTGACTCGTCTAGAACACGTGGAAGACCACCCGGAGGCAAGTTGGCTTCCATTGAAATAAGATCCAGTTCGCTCGTATCGCATGTCCCAGTAGGGCCAGATACCGATGGCGCCACAATCAGGAAATAATCACGACCATCATCGCCATCTATATCGAACTCACCGCGTTGATGTCCCCCTGCCGTTTGACCACCTCCAACTCCTAGAGGAGTAATACTTCCGGTATTGGCATCGAGCTCAAATATCTGCGGGATAAGCGTCGGCGGAACAATGGCGCCGAAATCCAGGTTTGCCGTCTCGGTGATCGAAATTGGACCGGAAATGCTGACATTCGCTGTTCCCGGTAGCACAACTGAGTTTGCGCGTGTCGCCAAAGCAACAAATGTCAAAAGTATTGCACCGAACACAAATGTTGACTGCATCACTGTTAGGCATTCACTGCTGTTTCGCACAACTACCTGAAAGAACCTAGTCCACATGCGCATCATTTAATTTACCAGGTTTAGAAAGACACATGACCATTTGCGAGACCGGCCTAAAGCCGATCTCGCTAAATCTCGTTTGTATCTAAGAGTAGTCAACCGTAAAGTTGAAAGTGCACGTAGATGCGCCCGAAGCGGCGTTTTCGGCGACTGTAATCTGACCACCAATATTTGCAGTTCCAGCACCGCCGCCATCAAGGGTAAACGTATCAGTTGCATCAGACCCTGGTCCGGCTCCAGCAGCGTCTTCGACGGACACAGAATCAAATGTGATGTCGCCCGACGTGCAGGAAACCGGCGCAACGGTCACATCTACAGAGGTACTGGCCTGTCCGGCGATCGTAAAAGTACCGTTGTCCACAGTGCCTAGTTGGTCACCAGATGAAGCTCCCTCAGTACCATCGGTCTCGACAATCATTGTTTCAGGGCCGTCGCCCGTCTCAGGAGCTGCAATCGAACCGAAATCTAAGTTGTCACCCGCAGTCGCCGAAAGGGCGGTGACAATTGAAACATCTGCAGTTCCGCTTTCTGTCACAGCATTCGCAACATTTGCAGTAGAGAGCGCGGCAACGCCAAGCAACGCGACTGCACTAACAGCGGTAATTTTCTTTGTGTAACTGGATTTCATCTTACTTACCTTTAGTTCCCACGATGATGATCAAAAACAAATTCGCTGACGGCAAACACTGAAAACCTTTTTTGTCGGCGACCTTTTCGATCGTCCAGTTGACGTGGCGTGGGTAGTTTTTCCCCCAAACACCCCGTGCTGTTTCGAAAACGAATCAGCGAATCACTTGTAGCAGAATTCGTGGGGCGGCTCATGCGCGAGAGCTGAAAAACCCTGCGTTAGTAACCATTTTCATCCTAAGGATGCGCGTCCGCCAAACCGGCTCACGTATCAATACAGGCTGGGTAAGGTTTGATTAACTTTTACTGGTAGGAAACGGTCACCGGAACCGTGGCTTGGTAGATACCGGCGGGCGCGTGCGCGGGAAGTGACAGGGTCGCACCTAGGATCAAGCGGTCCTTACCCTGACCATTAAGCCGGCCTTCACGAGAAATGTTCCCGCCATTCTTGAGAAACGTCTTGAAATGGCTGGCGGTCGGCGTATCGCCGCTCGGTTGCTTATTGTCTTTGCGCCAATGGACCGGCCAGAACTTCTTATGCAATGTCGCCGGTACCTCGTCCGGTACATCCAGTGTGTAGCGCGCACCGGGTGTGCCTTGAATCTCAAATCGTCCGGGTGAATGAAATATACCCGGCAACAGCCACGCCCCGCCGCCCGCAAAGCGGCGATTGTTGACGGTGATGGTTACAGCCCCGGGGCGGTGACCACCCTTAAGCAAGCCGAAATTCAATGTCCGAATGAGCTTGACAGAGATTGGCCTGACGATCTGGACTTGCGCCTCGCCCACCAATGTGGCCGCGGTCGATGGGAGGGAGACGGCCAAACCAACTCCGGCGCATAAGATGAGACCGGCCAGCGTGCGCATTAAGATCATTGATACCCGACAGATACATCGAAGGACGTTGAAAACGAACCGGGCGTGACCGCCGCATCCAGCACAAGCGTAGCACCAATCTGCAGCGTGGCCTTTCCAGTGGCATCAAGGTGCCCAACGAGTGTTGGGAAAGACTTAAAATCCGTCAGTACAACACCTTGTGTCAGTTCTAGAGTGACCGGAAGTTCAATAAAGAAACTGGTATTTGGCGAACCCGTAATTTCGAATTTGGCTGGCCCATATGCACCCGACAGTGCGCCTGCATCGCCCACAACGAGGCGATCACCGGACTGGGGATCAATCACCACCCGCCCCGTCAAAACCCGGCCTGGAATGACTTTGCCGAAGCTGATGGCATGGATCTGAGTCATGCGCATGGGCACTGTGGCCGCATCCTCCGCCCCCGCACTCACCGGGAACGCCATCAAGAACGCCCATGCAGAAAGGAAACTGCGCACGAAAGGAGTCAAAGGAAGGCTGGAACTTTTGTCTTTGTGGCAAGTACAGAACAAGGAGCGCATACGACTCACTATACACCACGCAACAGGCCGTGGTGCGGCGCTTGTCGTTCCGAAAGTCTTAACAGAGTCTTAATGGAAGCTCATTCTCAACGCCAGAGGGATTCCGGTCATTTGCACACAGAGGCGTCATTCGCCGACTTGATCTGACCAAGATCGGCGAATCCAACTGTCAACTGGAGACGCCGTAGGAAATTTCCAATTCTGAGAAAAACTGAGAGTTGGATCTTCGGGTCTCGCATAGCTCGCCCGAGGATGACGGCCGTGGAAAATGGCAAATCATCATTTCAAACCGAACTACGTTGGATCTTAGCGACAAGACAAGTCGCACGAATGGAATGATCTAGCTTTCTAGATCCGACAGGGCGTAGAGCATTGCGGATCGGAGTTGTACGGGCCGCACAGGTTTGTGAAGGATGGGTATGTTCATCGCCTGCACGCGCGCGCGCAATTCAGGTGAGGTGTTTCCAGAAATGACGATCGCAGGCAAGCCCGCGCCTTCTTGTTCGCGTATCGAACCGATGACATCTGTCCCTTTAACGCCGCCGCCTAATTCGTAATCGCAAACCAGCACTTGCGGACGGTCGCCCAGATCGGCCGGCCAGCCCGAAAACAACCGCACGTCACACCCCCAATTCGCCAGCAATGCACCTGTCGCTTCGAGCGTTTCTGCATCGTCGTCGAAAATCGCAACTCTCAGGTTTTCAAGTTGCGGCCCTGCCTTTTGGCCGGTGCTTGGCTCAACCGAGACAACCGGCTCCTCCGTCACATCGAAACCGTTCAGTTGAAAAACACTTCCCATTTCCAACTTCGAGGACACCTCAACTTGCACACCAAGTATGGACGCCATGCGCCGCACGATCGCCAATCCGAGCCCGAGGCCGGGCGCACTTTCAGTGTGTTGAACATCCAGCCGGGTAAATTCGCGAAAGATCTTTTCTTGATCCTCCTTCGAAATGCCGCGCCCGGTATCGTGCACCTCAATCGACGCCGACCGGCCACGCCGACGCACCCCCAACAGCACTTGACCATTTTCCGCATGCCGGATGGCGTTGCTGACCAGGTTTTGAATCATACGCCGCGCGATCACGGGATCGGAATGGATATGCAGACTGGACCGCACAATGCGGAGATCCACATTGCAGGCCTTTGCGATTGGGGCAAAGTCCCGCCGCGTTTGCTCCAGCACATCATCGATTCTGAAGTTGGCTTTTTTGACGACCACTTGGCCCGTATCCAGCAGTGTAACGTCGAGCAGAGAGTCGAACAGCTTCGACAACACATCGAGTGACTGTTTCACCCGATCAATGATGTGGCTTACACGATTGTCGATGCTGTTTGCGGGGATGGTCTCAAGGAACAGACCGATGGCATGAAGAGGTTGACGCAAATCATGGCTGGACTGCGCCAAAAAGCGTGACTTGGCGGCATTGGCTTCTTCCGCATCCTCGCGTGCCTCGCGTTCAGCACTGCGCGCACGTTCCAGTTCTTCTGCTTTCTTTGAGACCTCTTCTAGAAGCGTTTCTTTCTCGCGTTGCAACCGCAACCGGGTCATCGCGAACTGGTGCAGCCGTATCGCCATAGACCATAGGACAACGGTGTAAAGAACGAGCAGGATCGCTTGAACAAGGTTGTAATCCGCGTCAAGCCGATAGAACTGAATAGCCAAACAGGGAATGGCCAGTCCCATTGACGCAAAGCAGGCAGGTAGAAAAACATGCTGTGTCGCGACGGCCGACATCGCCATCCCACCGAACGCAAAGGTGAAAAAGAGTTGAAGTTCACCGCTCTCTGTTGGAAACAAAAGAAAGGCGGCGACGATCCAGCAAAGGCCGACCAACGCCGCGAACACGGTAAAGCGCAGGCGGACCAACCGAATTGTTGCCTCGTCTAGATCACCCTTTATGAGGTTTGAGGTCAGCGCGGCTTGGCCAATCACAATGAACGTAAGAACCAACGCCCAAACGATGAAGAGTGCGTTGGGATCGGCTTGCCAGCGAATGATCGCAAATGCCCAAGCGACAAATATCTGCCCGAAGACAATACCGGCCCAAGATCGGCTTCCGATCAGTGTCCTGAGGACATCTCGTTGAAGCGAAACGTCGTGATCAACGTACCAATAGGTGTCGAGAATATTCTTGAGAGCGGCATTCATATCGGCCAGAACTGTACGCCGCGCAAGACGAACTCTGCAATAAGGCCGGCTTCACGAATGGGAGCCGTCTTCACGAACCGGGTTGGCTTTGAACCGGCGGCACGTCTGTCTTCTCCGACATCTCCGGTGACACTGACTTTGCGGGCACCACATAAGCCAGAGCCTTGTCTTTCAGTTCCCGGAATTTGTCTGATGCCTGATCGAGTTTAGCCTCCCATTCGGGATTGGGCGTTTGACCCTCAATCTCTCTGAAATAAACCTGCATCAAACAAGCGATAGCAAATGGTTCCAGCACCGCGGCCTTAACGGCCCACGCAAATGCGATCGCGATGAAAATCGTCAGCCAGGCCGCGCCGCCCGGCATCACCGCGGCCAACAGGCCGGCAGGTCCAAGGATCAGGAGAAACAAGACGAAAGTCAGACCATAAAGAATGACGGTCAAAAACACCGCATTCTTGATCATCGTCTTGTAATTTTGTGCGTAAAGGATCAACGAATCGCGCCCGGCCGACCAGGGATTTTCCGCCTTCGTCCGCATGATATGCGAGAGGATAATTTCATCCACATAGGAAAGTGATACTTCGACGATCTTGAGCCCGAAGCGCAATAAAGTCTGAATGGCGGGAATCGGAATGATGCTGCCGATTGTCAAAACAGTTCGCGTGAAGGCGCGCAAAATGCCTTTGATCAATTGGTCCAACAAAAACAGGCTGGAAGATTCAGCAAATTGTTTTGTCACTTCTTGCCGGGCAAAAGTGATCTGGGCTTGACCCTCAGGAATTTCCGTTCGATCCAACACATGACCGAGCACAGCGATGTGTCCGGCCTTGACAAGATAAAGAATGTATTCACGCAACCAATAAAGAACGCCGGCCGCCACGCCGAAACCGACCAGTCCGCCGATGCCTGCGCCGGCCCCCGGTTCCTCAGCACCAAGAGTAAGTACGTAGCCGAGCCCGGCGCCCATTCCCATGCTCAGCATATAGGCAACGGCAACGCCAAAATATATGAGTATACGAAAGACGATGAACGGCCATGTCCTGACCAAGGCACCAAGAGAGGCGCCGACCGAAAAATTCATGCTGTCCTCCGACCGGTCCTGCAGAACTTGCTTCTAGTTGTTTCCAGGGAACCCCTGCATAATCGCATTGATATCCGGGCCTTCCGTCATCGTATAACCCGGCCGCGGCATTGTATAGAAATCAGCGCCCCCGCCATCGCTGCGGTCAACTGAGATGGCCGTGCGTTCGACCATCGCTGGGCCCAATCCCGCTTTCATATATAGCATCAGCCCATCTTCAGTCATACAGAAGGTCATATTGGCTTGCGCGCTGACGAAGTAGTCGCAAACTTCTTCGGCGAATTCGCCCTTCTCGCCATTCTTTGTGGCGCCCATTCCGCCAATAAACATCATGGCAACATCCATGGGATCTTTGCCTTTTATGTTCTCTTTCACTTGATCATAGACGGGATCCTTGGTCTTGGTGATCTTCTTTTTGATGGGGTCACCTCTGTAAATGTACCCATCACGATAAACGACCCAGTCCTTCGTCTCCTGCTTGATCCCCATCATTTCAAGCGCCAGGTCGTTTTCCTCACCGCGCAGAGCCGCATAACTCTCGTGCCGTGTGGTCACGCTGCCCTTCTGCATGCCATCCTGTTTATACACGATGGTCACCTGCTTGACCGGGCTGAACTGTTCCGCAGTGCCTTCGCCGCAGCCGGCCAGGATCAGTCCAGCAACGCCTGCCGATTTCAACAGTGAACGCATGGTGTTTTCCCCTTCACGTCAAGTATGGCGGGGCACACGCCCCTTCCCGCCTATTAGAAGTGCCCATCTTGCGCGCCAAACACAACTAGTCCACATGGTCTAACTGTCTTCGCCCTGTAATCGCCTATACTATGGCCGAGATCATTTATTCAGCACTGGGCCCTAGTGGCTCGTTTTATGGTTAAGCGTCACGTTAAGCGTAACGGGGGAACGGAACGATGGTGATCAAGTTTTTTCGTTTGGCAACAATCGCAATTCTGGCTGCGACATGGAGCATTACTGCGAACATGGCTGTAGCTGAGGAAGAGCAAGCCAGTCCCACAGCACCGGCCAAACGCCTACTGATCGACTATGACTCGTCCAGCTCTATGTGGGGTGAGCTGGCCGATAAGTCCCGCAAATATGAAGCTGGCCGAACGGCCCTATCCAATTTTCTCGAGAGCGAGTTCGGTGAACGCGAGATCGCGTTCCGTGCCTATGGGCATCGTCATAAAGCCGATTGCCGAGATTCTGAACTGGTCGTTCCCTTCTCAAACTTGTCGACCGCCAAATCGAAAATCGGTGAAGCCGTCAGCGCGATTAAACCGAAAGGAAAGACACCGATCACCTACAGTCTGCGTGAGTCCCTCAAGGACTTTGATGGACAACCGGGCGACATCCTTTTGATCAGCGACGGCATTGAGACATGCGACATGGATCCCTGTGATCTGATGCGAGAATGGAAAGACTCACAGGTCAACATTCGTGTTCATGTGGTTGGCGTTGGTCTCAATGACTTGGAACGCCAAGCCATGGCCTGTATCGCCGATGTGTCCGGCGGCAAATATTTCGACGCTGAAAGCGCCGACGGGTTCGCCGAAGCCCTGAACAATGCCGGGGAAGCGATTGAAGCCCCCGTGGCCGAAGCACTGCCCGAGGGCGAGCCAGACCCAGCCCCCTCAGAACAGGGTTTTGCATTGCGCATTGTGGCAAATGACGACCAGGGTCGTTCGTACATCGTGAAAGGGAAACTCTTCAAAGAGAATGAGGAGGGTTCCGAAGAGCCCCTATCCCCAATCGGTGATGTGGGCAGTCATCAACGCAATGTTCTGGAAGATGCAGGCAACTATGTCATCGAAGTGGGACCTGTGCTGCAAGACGGATCCATCTTCAAGCCGGTTCGCCAGACTTTCTCAATCGATGCCCCGGGCGAAGTCACGGCAAATGTCGTCGTTTCCAGACCTGCCATCTTGACGGCTGAGTTTTCACAAGAAGGCGAGGAACACAAAGGCTCGTTTGTGACAGCCTATCAAGACGGCAAGAAAGCGTTCGGGTTCCGCAGTTTTGACGAAATCCTCGCAAGGCCCGGTGACTATGAGTTCCGTGCACAACCGAACGCCGACAATGAGCTCTCACTGACAGAGACGCTGCCCGAAGGCGAGCACACAGTTTTGAAATTCGACTTGGTCACCACAATCAAATTCTCCACGCGGTTCGTTTTGCCCAATGGCGAAAAGATCAAGCGCGCCTCAGAACTCTGGCGGGACGGCGAACGGTTGTACAAAGTGTTTTCCGGCAATCCGACAACGGTTCGCCCTGGTATTTACGAGTTGCGCGCCGACGATCAAAACAATCCCCTGACACCGACACAGGTGGAAATCAAAACAGACGGTGAAACGATTGAAGTGCCGCTGGATGCCGGCTGGGTGAAGATCACCTATGCGCCGTCTGAAAAGGACTATGTGCGCAAACCGACGAGCGCGACGCTTGAATCGCTCGATCGTGGCGGCAGCAGCTATGCGCGGGTGGACAAACCCCTGGCGGTAACACCAGGCCGTTACAAGATCACTCATCACAGTTCTGTTGGCTTCTGCGACCCTGTCGAAGTTGACGTCGCCAGCAATCAGACCGTGGATGCTGTGCTCACTCCGAAGCCGCTGGGCGAAATCGTCGTCACCTATGCGCCCTCCGAAAACTATCTCAAGGAACCGGATCGTGCGTCCGTCTACCCGCTTGATGACCAACCCATGCTCAACGGCTTCATGCGGCCGGGCGTGGCAAAGAAATTTCTACCCGGGCGCTATAAGGTGGAAGCATGGAGCTATGCAGGCGATATTGCACCACAAGAGATCGTGGTGAATGCGCATGAAACGACCAATGTCATTCTGAAGCTGCGTGCGGAAGAGTAAGCACATCGATACGAACAAGGGCAGAGAGTTAGACCTGTGCAGGTTTTAGTCGCCGACGATCATCCGATTTTCCGGGATGGCCTGAAACACATCTTGGAAAAGCTCCTTGGCGACACGGACATCGCCGAGGCCGGCGATCTGGCGTCCGTACTGCGTCATATCGAAGGATCAACCGATCTTGACCTGCTGATCCTGGATATCATTTTTCCAGGGTTCGACGTTGTGCGGGATTTGCCCACCTTGCGCCGAAAATTGCCCCTCACACCCATTGTTGTCATTTCGATGCTGAACGATGAAAAACGCATCGATGAAATTGTCGCGCGGGGCGTCAACGGCTTTATATCTAAGTCTGTTCCACCAAACGTGATGTATGATGCCCTGAACGCTGTGATGAACGGTGAAACGGTGGTCCGTCTCGCATCGGCAGATTATGAATTGATGCCCGATCCGACAGAGTTGGATTTGCTGAAGGATCTTTCGCCGCGTCAAACAGAAGTGCTGAAGTTAATCAGTCGTGGATTGACAAACAAAGAAATCGCGCGCGAACTTGACCTGTCCCCATCGACAATCCGCATTCACGTTTCGGCACTGCTCAAGGCGCTGAATGTCAGCAGCCGTTCAGCAGCCGCCAGCATCGCCGCAACACGTGGACTGTAATTGCTCCCATCAAGAGATCTCAATCTCGCGCAAAAAAAGACCGGCAGCGCAAACTGGATGACAAACATCGCCCGCGCTGCCGGCTGTCCGCCAACACCTCTAGAGCAACGTGCGTTCAAACAGACGCATTTTGCGTCGGTTTGAACGCACAAAGTTGCTCTATTCTATAGATGTAGATCATCTTTATGCGATCAACCGGAATCGTTTTGACGATTCCGGTTGATCGCATGATGATCTAGAGGGTTAGCAAACCACTTGGATCACTTCCGGTTCACCGTGGGCTGTGCACTTCACACGAAACGAAAGTTGGGATGTCGCGCCGTGGCGGCAACGCGCCACTTTTTCGTACAGGCCTTCACGGATGGATAAGAATGAATCGAGCTTTACGCCATCTGAATAACCATCAACATGAATCAGCTTGTTCTTGCCCTTTTGCTTAAAGATCTTGCCGTTCTCCTGCTGCAATACGGACCCGGAAATATCGACGATATCGCCGGCCTTGTTGTGCTCGCACAAAAACGCTGCCTGGGCTGATGAAGTGAACATCACACCGCCTAATGCCAGAGCGATGAGTGAATTTCGTAACTTGATTTGCATGATCGCACCTCAATTTGGTCATCCAACATTGAGCGCCAACCGGCGCTTTCATCAGGTGGACGTTAGGGCAGCGTCACACCGCAACCAATTAGGTCAGATGGTCTAGCAGGCTGCTGAAAAAGTCATCTGGCCCCTTCGAGACGGGCCTATCGGCCCTCCTCATGGTGAGGAGGCGCGATAGCGCCGTTTCGAACCATGGAGAGATAGAACGTTGACTTCTTTCAGCAGCCGCTAGATGGCAACCGCAACTTATTAGAACGTATGCGGATCATCCTGCGCCTTTGCAGGGAGCTTCCTAGGGCGCAGGACGAGAGAACGGGATCCACCATTAGCTGTGGTGGGCCACATAAGAGCTGGCTTCCCATGTTCCTCGAAAATAGGTCAGTACTATTGACATATATGTTGGGTCCGGTACTATGGGCTGATCCAACCTGGAAAGGACCGGCGATGAACTGGGAACAGATCTTTGCATCACGCTCGGCACGGATGAAGGCCTCAGAAATTCGCGAATTGCTGAAGCTCTTGGATCAACCGGATATCATTTCATTCGCAGGCGGCATCCCGGACCCGGAACTTTTTCCGGCCGAGTCTTTTGAACAGGTCTTCACTGGCATCTTAGCTGGCAGTGAGGGGCGAGATGCTCTCCAGTATTCAGTCAGCGAGGGATACGCGCCTCTGCGCTCCTGGATCGCCAGTGAAATGGAACGTCTCGGCGTTCCGTGCAGCCTTGACAATATCCTCATCACGTCTGGCTCTCAGCAGGCATTGGACTATGTAGGTAAGCTGCTTTTATCGCCCGGCGATACGGCATTGGTGAGCTGGCCAACCTATTTAGGCGCCCTCGGTGCGTTCAATGCCTATGAACCGCGCTATGACCGTTTCATCCCAAACGAAAACCGAGCGGCTGCCGACTATCGGAAGTCAGCTCAGGAACAAAGCAGTTCAATAAAGTTCGCCTATATGTCCGTCGATTTCGCCAACCCGACCGGCGAGACCATGGCTCGGCAATCACGCATTGGCCTGCTCGATCTGGCAGATGACCTCGGCATTGCGGTCGTTGAGGATGCCGCCTACCAAGCGCTGCGTTATGAGGGCGACGCGATCCCTCCGATATTGGCGTTGGATTTGGAAAGAGCAGGTCATATAGACCGTACAAGGACAATTTATTGTGGCACTTTCTCGAAGACCTTGTCGCCGGGTTTACGGGTTGGGTGGGTCTGCGCCGCAGCACCCGTTATCGCCAAGCTCGTGCTGATTAAGCAGGCATCCGACTTACACAGCGCGACACTCAACCAAATGGCCATTCACGAAGTGGCGTCGCGCGGCTTTGAAAAGCAGGTGAGTAAGGTTTGCGGGGTTTATTCTCAACGCCGCGACTGCATGCTCACCGCACTAGAGGCGTACATGCCGCCAGATGTGAGCTGGAGCCGGCCGGAAGGCGGCATGTTTGTCTGGGTGACGTTGCCGTCCCCGATCGATGGCGCCACTTTGCTGGCCAAATCCTTGGAAACACAACGCGTCGCCTTTGTGCCCGGGCGCGCCTTCTTTGCAGATGGCTCAAACGGTAACACGCTGCGCCTGAGTTTTTCTTTGAACGACGAAGACACAATCGACGAAGGAATTCAAAGGCTGGGGCGGCTTATCGAGAGTGAGCTGTGATCGAGAACTTCACTTGATTTCATCGGTGGGGAAACAGATTCCGATACGGCTGCGACTAGATCGTCATGCAATCAACCGGAATCGTCAAAACGATCCCGGTTGATCGCATAAAGATGATCTACATCTATAGAATAGAGCAACTTTGTGCGTACAAACCGACGCAGAATGCGTCCGTTTGAACGCACGTTGCTCTAGGCCGATTATTCGCATACTTCGCGCATCTCGTATCGATCGGTGCGCGGATTATAAACAAGCCTGTTCTCGCAATTGGATTTGCCGGCGGGGGGCGAGCTGTTCGGGCTGCCGGGACAACGAACATGGTTACAGTTGGGCGTCTGTTCTGAAGGTGTATCGCAAAAACCCTGCGCCTGCCCATTAATGCATTCACAGGTGCATGCCGCCCAGACGGCGTCGCTTTTCCAGAAGAAACTCATGGCAATTACAAATGCAAAGACGACAGCAAGTCTCATAGAACCTCTTGTTACACCGTATGCTCAAGTCAGCCCGGACCGTTCTCATTCCAGAGTCGGCCGTCTGAATGTGGCAAGATTTCGATTAGAACCCCTTAAACGGGAGTGTGCGCCCAATCCGGCGGCCATTTTTCATGAGAGAGGTACCGAATCTTCATGGATAAGTTTGGATTGGTAGGGAATTCGACGATTCCATTAAAATTGTAGTTGTTACTTCCGAACCGACAGCAGTCATCTGCAACGTTGCAAAACCCATAAGTCTGGCCGGATTCTAATACGCCACGCGCGCCAGGAGTTGACCGTCTTCCTCGACCACAACCAGGCGCGACATGCATGGCATGCAGTATACGCGGTCACCCGGCCTCAACTCTCTAACCGAGCGGATGACGACTTTGCACACAGGACAAAGAACTTCGTTCGGCGCCAATTGATCATCGGCGCCCCGGTACTTGCGATAGAACTTACGAAACTTTTTCGGAACTTCATTAAAGCCCGTGTCTTCCAGGACAAAACGCCTGCGCGGTTCTTCTGCTACCTCTTCAATATTGAGTACTGGATCATTCATTACTCAAACCCGAGACGTGCGGTCGCGTTGAGGTAACCATTGGCCAGTTCTTCTTTGCTCATGGCACCTTCTTCAAGGTCATTGAGTGTTTCGGAAAATGTCTGCAAGACGAGCTTATCCAGTTCCTTTTTGACCCGCTCTAGCCGATTTTTCGTTGTGCCCGAGAAAGGCAGGCGCCGCCCAAGATCGTTCTCGCCGAAACCAATATGACGGCGTTCATCTTTTACAACGCCCAGAAGAATCTCCCTGGTGATTGGGTCGGCCTGCTCGGCATGCGCCCGAAAGACCGTAAACTCCAAAGACTCAAGAATGACATTCTGCGCAAAGACCGCAGCTTCCCAGTCGCGCCGATCAACAAACTCAAGAAGACGGTTCTTGAATTCAACCAAGCTATGGTTTGCCCGGCGGGCGATTTCGAGCTCTGGATCCTCGACACCCAATGAGGCAAGCCGGCGAAGGAAGACTTCTAAGTGCCTTCCTTCATCCACCACCTGCGTCGAGAGGAAGATTTTCGCGTGGCGATCAGGGGCAAAGGTGATCATGCCCCCAGACGCTTCCAGCGCCGCCGTCTCGCCCACACAATAGTTGCACAGCGCCGTTATCAGCCGGTCCTTTTCGCCATCAGACATAGCCACATCAACCAGATCCGGACTGTAACCTTCCGGATGGTCGTGCAGATATCCTTCCACCGCCTGAAACCAGAATTCAAAAGAGTGCACTTCCTCTATGAATTGCGACTTGGTCAGTTGGTGGGGTTCGACCGATTCCGACATGACGCCTCTCAAGTTCCGGGAGCTTGATATTCCAAACCAATACGTCCGAGACGAACCTTGAATTCGTTCAAGACTGTATCCGCCAAGACGGCTTGCATATCTTCTGAATCGGATGCGTTGAGGTCTTTGCCGTGATACATGGCTTTCTCTTGAACGCCTTTCTCTGTTCTTATCCGTTTTGCTTCCTCGGTTGCTGCACGGCCCTTTTCAAAGGAAGTTGAGAACGTTGCCAGCATATGCTGCGTCATATCTTGTTGCATTTTTTGGATTTCAGATTTTTTCTCCGGATGCTGAGCTATCAGAGATCCAATCCTGTTTTCGCCAAACCCAACATGACGCCGCTCATCCGCGATTGTACCTGAAAGTGTGTGGGCAAATTTCGAATTGTCCGATTGTGCTGTCGTGTGCATCATTTCGAACACGCTGAAGGCCATACCTTCGAGCACAATGTTCTGGCCAACAACGCCAGCGATGAAATCCTTCTTATCAACTTTCTCGAGAAGAACTTCCGCAAACTTCACCAGGTTTGGATTTGCATATTCATTGATCGTCGATTCCAAGTCGGCCCGCTTAACACCGAGATCAAACAGTCGCTCAGTGAATATTTCCACATGGCGGGCTTCATCCAACGTCTGTGTCGCGAGGAATCTTTTGCTCGGATAATCCGGTGCCGAGTTGATCAATCCAGAGGATGCCGCAAGCGCTGCACGTTCGCCAACAACCAGGTTTACCGTTGTACTGATTTGGTTCGTCAGAAGAAGTTCATTGTCAAGCAGCGACTCAGGTTCCGTTTCACCTGTTGCGTGGCCATAAACGGTATCTTCAAGGTAGCCCTGCGGACAAGACTCAAGCCAATTCTGAATTGAGTAAGCGGAAAGAAAGTCGGCCATACGCGTCTCCCATTAGAGATATCAATCTTTGTTCAGTTGGCAACCGACCCTTTGGCATACTATGCCCGGCATTCTCAATTTGCTTTGACGTAGATCAATGCCGTTGCCTACATGAAGTTGGATTTTGAACGAGGCAGCAATCTATAGAGTGTGAGTTTGCACCATCGCAGATTCGTCCCGCCACCCAACATTGAACAGCGTTTGGCAATCAGGATCGGTGAAAGAACAACAGCAAACTGCGCCTGCCTTGCGAGAAAAACGATGCCAAAACTTATTGAAGAGCTTCGCGATGAGCATCGCCAGATGTCGACCATACTGGATGTTCTAGAAAATGCGATACGAGAGATCGATCGCGCAGAAGGCGTGGATCTCGACCTCCTTAAGCTATTGATGGATTATTTTTGTCAGTTTCCGGACGAAATACATCATCAGAAGGAAGACCTGATCTACGCGAGGCTCAGGGAGTCTGGAACTGAGAGCAAAGCGTCTCACCTTCACGATCAACACACCAAGCTTGAGGCCTTATCGAAGCAGTTTTCTCGCTATGTAGATCTCATTGGCTTAGACCTTGAAGTCGAACGCGCACAAATCTGTAAGGCGGGATGGGATTTTGTCGATCTTTCCAGGCGCCATATGGAAATGGAAGAAAAGTACTTCTTTCCGGAAGCTCAGGAGAAGTTAACAGCTCAGGACTGGGAGACGGCCGCCCGAGAGGCCGAACAGTCCTTCAACAAAACGGACCAGAAAGAGTTCCAGGCATTGGCGTCGGAGATTCTACAATCCGATATTGAACGCTGCTCCTGATGCTTGCCGCCAAAAGAGCCTTTACGAGAGCAACCCCAGCGATACAACGCGCCCGCGGCCGTCAATTCTGTGCCATGGCAGCGCGCCGATAAATTTCGCACCATGATAGGATTTCCCTATCAATTACCGATTCTGATGGGATCCATCTTGCGTTCCCGCCGAAACGATCCATCTAGAAATTTCTAAAACGCTGGACTGCGCGCCAAATCCGGCACGCGCAGTGCGGTGTTCCGTTCGGGGAATGATTCCCAAACAGAGTATTTCTCATGGGGCGAGACCCTTAGGGTTTCGGGTGGAAGCGCGATGGCAGATTGGGTGCCCAATCGAAAGCGTTCAATGGGCGGACTGCTGGTTATTCTGGTGGTCGCTTGGTTGGCGTGGTCGGGTATTTACAAGACGCATATTCTGGCGCTTGGTGTTTTGTCATGCCTGCTTAGCTTGGTGGTGGCAGTGCGCGTTGGATTTTTCGACCGCAGCGTTTTTTCATTGCAAGTCATTTCGCGCCTACCAAAATATTGGAACTGGCTGCTTCCGGAAATCGCAAAGTCCAGCTTCGACGTAGCGCGTCTAATCATACATCCCAAGCTTCCCATCAGCCCAACCATCGTCGAATTCGACGCCCTGCCCCCGGGACCGATTGGCCAAGCCATTCTCGGCAACTCCATTACGCTTACGCCCGGGACGGTTACAATGGATGTACACGATGGTGCCTTGCAAGTTCATTGCCTGACCCGCCAAGGGGCCAAAGACCTATTTGCCGGCGAATTTAATCGCCGCGCCGCTCAGCTGACTCAGGACTGAACCGTGTACTACGTCGTATCCATCGCGATATTGGCAACCATGGCTTTGGCATTGGGCCGAGCCGTTATGGGACCCAGCGTTTACGATCGCGTACTCGCCGTAAACATGTTCGGTACCAAAACCGCATTGTTGCTTTCCGTCATCGCCTTTCTTTACGGCCGTCCGGATTTCCTGGACTTGGCGCTCACCTATGCACTGATCAATTTTGTCGGCGTTCTCGCGGTATTGGAGTTCTTTCAAAACCGCACCACGCGTTCAGAAACACAAGCCCAGGACAACGTGAACTGAACCGATGGCGATAGCACTCGACATTGTTAGCTGGATTCTACTTCTCGGCGGCGCGGCCTTTGTTTTCGTCGGCGGATTGGGCGCACTGCGCCTGCCAAATTTCTACACCCGTATGCATGCCGCAAGCCTGACCGACACGATGGGCACAATCCTCATTCTGGCCGGTGTCATGGTTCAAGCTGGATGGTCTTTGGCTCTCGTTAAACTGCTTGCCATTCTCGTGTTTTTGATGCTCACCGGGCCAACCGCATCCTACGCGCTCGCCAATGCCGCACTGGTTTCCGGGCTCAGACCACAAGCCGAACCTCTTGAGGACGAGAAAGGTTCGCAAGAACCATGATCGTCGTTTTCGCCATCTTCTTGTTGACCTTGTTGGTGGTCAGCGCGGTTTCGATCGTGCGCGTCAAGAATCTCTTCGTCGCTGTCATGCTGATGGGTATTTTCAGCCTGCTGATGGCGAGCACGTTCTTCATACTCGATGCCGCCGACGTTGCCCTGACAGAAGCGGCCATTGGCGCCGGCGTGTCGACCATCATTATGCTCAGCGCCTTGGCGTTGACCGGCGAGCATGAGCGTTCTTATGCGGTGAACCGTTTGGTGCCGATGATGGTTGTGATCATCACAACCGTGACTTTGATCTACGCCACATTTGACAAGCCAAGGCTGGGCGACCCGGAAGCTCCGGTCCATCAGCATGTTGCACCGTGGTACCTGGAAAACACGCCTGAGCTGATCGACATCCCAAATGTGGTCACCGCTGTGCTCGCAAGTTTCCGCGGCTATGACACGCTAGGCGAAGTGATGGTCGTTTTGACCGCCTGCATTGGTGTTCTGTTTGTCCTCGGCACACGATCCGGCGAAACGCCGCCCACGTCACCAACGCAAGGACTGCGTCATCACCTGATCCCGAAAGTGGTCGGCCGGCTGCTTGTCCCGTTCATCGTTTTGTTTGGACTGTATGTGCAGTTTCACGGTGACTTCGGACCCGGCGGCGGCTTCCAAGCGGGCGCCATCATCGCAACGGGGATCATGCTGTATGCCGTCCTAGACGGCGAGATGGCCGCCCTCAAAGCCGTACCACGTCGTCTGCTCATGGGCATGGTTGCCGGCGGTGCCCTGTTATATGGCGGCGTTGGCGTAGCAGCCCTTCTTCTTGGCGGTAACTTCCTCGACTATTCGGTGCTGCTGAGCAATCCCGTGGACGGCCAGCATCTGGGCATTCTGCTGGTTGAACTCGGCGTCGGCATCACCGTGTGCGGTGCGTTACTGTCGATTTTTCATGCCTTCGCAGCACGTGAGGGCCGCTAATGGAACTGCTCGGGCTTTATAATTATTGGGTGTTCGCGGTTCTGTTGATGGTCGGCTTTTATGCCGTCATTGCGAAATCCAATCTCATCAAAAAGCTCCTCGGCCTGTCGATCTTTCAGTCCGCTGTGTTTCTGCTCTACATCACGATGGACAAGGTTGACGGTGGTACGGCGCCGATCATTCAAGAAGGCGCCACCGACCAGATTTTCTCTAACCCGCTTCCGCAGGTCCTCATACTAACCGCCATTGTTGTGGGCATCTCAACCACGGCACTGGGGATGGCCATCATTGTACGGATCAATGAAGCCTACGGCACAATTGAAGAAAAAGAACTACAAGAGCGGCACCGAGAACCGTGAACCTGACGCCCCACCTACCTGCCTTGCAAGTCATCGTACCCATGCTAACAGCGCCGCTGGTCCTGTTACTGCATGTACAAGGACTGCCACGCGTGGCCGCCGCCGCGACAAGCCTGATGGCATTTGCCATCGCCGTGTCATTAACCGGAATCGTTCTGACCGAAGGCAGCGCGAGCTACGCGATGGGATCCTGGCCGGCGCCGCATGGCATCGAATTGCGCGTGAGCGCCTTCAGCGCCTTGTTGCTGTTGATCGTTACGGGAGCTTCCTCACTTGCTTTAATCGCTGGCGGAGACCGGCTGCACATGGGGCCGGAAGGTGAGCCTCTGTTCTATGCAGCGTGGCTGCTTGCGCTCGCCGGCATGTCCGGAATCGTCGTGGCCGGCGATGCCTTTAACATCTTTGTCTTCATGGAAATCGCCTCGCTCGCCAGCTATGTGCTGATCGCCGGCGGGCTTGATCGGCGCGCGCTGCCCGCTGTTTTCAAGTATCTGGTTATGGGCACCGCGGGCGCAACATTCTACCTGATTGGTGTCGGCCTGATTTACATGATGACGGGCACGCTGGACCTAGCGGACATGGAAGCGAGGATCCGCGACGTGGGCGAACTTAGACCCATCCTTGTCGCCGCCGGTTTCATCACTGTTGGCCTCGCCCTTAAAGCCGCTTTGTTTCCTCTCCACGTTTGGCTGCCCAACACCTACACCTATGCCCCTCATCTGGTCACCGTTTTCCTGGCGGCATGCTCCACAAAGGTTGCGCTCTATGTGTTGCTGCGTTTCGACTTTCTCGTCTTCCAGCAAAACCTGACCGAACATGCCTTTCAATTCAGCGTTTTTCTCATGCCGTTGGCGGTCATCGCCATTCTGGTGGCCTCGGGCGTTGCCATAGCTGAGAGAAATGTTAAACGCATGCTCGCCTATTCGTCGATCGCCCAAATTGGCTACGTACTTCTGGGTGCAAGTTTGGTCAGCGTGATGGGGCTGACGGCAGGCATCGTCCACATGTTCAACCACGCGCTGGCCAAAGGGGCTCTCTTCCTAGCCGTCGCTTGTCTCGCCACGCGTGTCGACATGCTCCGCCTCGACAACATACGTGGCATCGCAAAACACATGCCTTTGACCATGATGGCTTTCGTTGTTGCCGGCCTCAGTCTGATCGGCGTTCCCGGCACCGCAGGCTTCATCAGCAAGTGGTACTTGATCGGCGCTGCATTAGAAGAGGGAGCGATGGGTGGTTTCCTCGTCGCGGTCATCCTTGTGAGTTCACTCATGGCGGTGATTTACATTTGGCGCGTTGTTGAAGCGGCTTACTTCTCCGAGACGCCTGAGGGTCAACCGCAAGCCAGTGAGGCACCGTGGGCATTGCTTGCGGCTGCTTGGACGACGATCTTGGCGAATATTTACTTCGGCATTTCGTCTGAAATCCCTGTGTCACTGTCACTGCAGGCCGCCGAGACTTTGCTGGAGCATCTCCCGTGACCGGCACGCTCATCATTGCAGCTATGGTGGTGCCGCTGGTCGGCGCCTTGGGCATCGCCGCTGCGGGTCAACGCTTGCCAAACATACGGGAAGCCGTGACTCTGATTACCGCGGCCTGCCTTGCGGGTGTGGTTTGGAGTCTGGTGCCGGACGTGACAGCCGGTGACCGCCCCAGTCTTACGCTCACAGAAATCGTGCCGGGGATTGCGCTTGCGTTTCGCATCGAACCGCTGGGGATGATCTTCGCGGCACTTGCGTCTCTGTTGTGGCTGATCAACTCGGTCTATTCGATCGGCTATATGCGCGGGAACCAAGAGCAGCACCAAACGCGCTTTTATGTGAGCTTCGCCATCGCCCTGTCGGCGACCATGGGCATCGCCTTTTCGGACAATTTGCTGACGCTGTTCTTGTTCTATGAAATCCTGACGCTGTCGACTTACCCCCTTGTGTCCCACAGGGGTGACAAAAACACAGTTGCTTCGGCCCGGGTTTACTTAGGCGTCCTGTTGGTCACGTCGATCGGCTTGTTCTTACCGGCCATCATTTGGACTTATATGGCAGCCGGAAGCATTACTTTTACCGACAATGGTGTTCTCGCCGGTCACCTGGACGGTCTGGACTTGGGCGTCTTGCTGGCATTGTTCACCTTGGGCATTGGTAAGGCCGCCGTCATGCCGGTTCATCGTTGGTTGCCGGCGGCAATGGTCGCCCCGACACCTGTGAGTGCGCTGCTGCACGCCGTGGCCGTTGTGAAGGCGGGTGTGTTTTCAATCACCAAGATCGTCGTCTACATTTTCGGATTCGACGTTCTTTCCTCGAGCGATGCTGCCATGTGGATTCTGTCCCTGGCGGCCTTCACCATCGTTGTCGGTAGCATCATCGCGTTGCGCCAAACCAATCTCAAACGGCTGCTCGCGTATTCAACTGTCGCACAGCTTTCCTACATTGTGATGGCGGCGCTTATCCTGCATCCGATCGCCGGTATTGGCGCGGCCGTGCACATGGTTGCGCATGCCTTCGGCAAAATTACTTTGTTCTTTGCTGCTGGCGCGATTTACACCGCTTCAAAGAAAACAGAACTCAGCCAACTCAAAGGGATCGGGCGCCGTATGCCCTGGACAATGACCGCCTTTACGATCGGTGCACTGAGCATGATCGGACTGCCCCCCACAGGCGGGTTTGTGTCGAAATGGTATGTCTTAGGGGGCGCTTTCGCTGCAGAGAACTTCATTGCTGTAACCGCCATTGTTCTCAGCACGCTTTTAAACGCAGCCTATTTTCTGCCCATCCTCTATGCGGCTTGGCTGCAAGAAGAGGATGCAAAGGAAGCGAAAGACCACGGAGAAGCCCCGCTTCCCATCGTCATTGCCACAACTTTAACCGCCGCGCTGACCATAGCTTTCTTCTTCAACCAAGGGCCGGTGATCGACTTGGCCTCGCAAATGATGGGCGTTTCAACACATGAATGATGCGGATCAATCAGATCATTGGCTGGTACGCCCCAGCACCATCCGGCTCATTTGGATCTGGTCGTGTGCGGCTCTCGCCCTAACGGTCATTGCGCAACTGTTTATCGGCGTGAAGGGTTATTTCGGTGCTGACGGCTGGCTTGGCTTTGGCGCGCTGTTTGGATTCGGATCCTGTGTCGCCATGGTCTTCGCGGCCAAGGCCCTCGGCTGGGTCCTGAAGCGGAACGAGAGCTACTATGATGATTGAGTTTCTTCCGCCCGCCCTTTTGCCATTCTTCGGCGCATTGCTGATCGCATTTACGCGCAACAGCAACGCACGCGCGGCTGTGATGTTTGTGACATCACTCGGCACGATCTGGCTGGTATGGCAGCTGTCTGATGGTGTGACCGGTACTGCTCAATTTTTGGGATACACGCTGGAAGTCGTCGAAAGCAGCCCCGTTCGGCAACTCTTTGCAACGATATTCGCATTGATGATGTTTGTGGGCGGACTGTTCGCCTATCAGCATGCCAGCCGGTTGGAACTGGCTGCAGCGTTTGCCTATGGCGCCGGCGCCATAGGCGTCGCCTTTGCCGGCGATCTGCTCACCATGTTTGTGTTCTGGGAAGCCATGGCGATCTTCTCAACGATGGTCGTGTGGTGTGGAGGAACGCCGCAAGCCCAACGGGCCGGCATTCGTTACGCTATCATGCACATTTTCGGCGGTGTGGTTCTGATGGTCGGCATCGTCGGTATCGCGGTTGAGACTGGATCCGTCGACATCACCAATATGCGGGCCGAGAGCATTGCGACTTGGCTGATCCTGATCGGGGTCTTGGTGAACGCGGCTGCACCGCCCATTTCGGCCTGGCTTGCCGATGCCTATCCGGAGGCAAGCGCCACGGGAACCGTTTTCTTATCTGCCTTTACCACCAAAGCCGCGGTGCTCGCGCTGATCCTGCTGTTTCCAGGCGAACCGATCTTGGTTTGGGTCGGGCTTTACATGATCTTTTACGGTATCATCTATGCTCTGCTTGAGAATGACGCGCGCCGCATTCTCGCCTACTCGATTGTCAACCAAGTGGGCTTCATGGTGTGCGCCGTGGGCATCGGTACCGAACTCGCGCTCAACGGTGCAGCGGCCCATGCATTCGCCCATATCATCTACAAGGCCTTGCTGTTCATGAGCGCCGGCGTTGTCCTCTACCGGACCGGACAACGTAAGTGTACGGACCTGGGCGGCTTGTTCCGCACGATGCCCGTCACCTGCCTGTTCTGCATAATTGGCGCGCTGTCGATCTCAAGCTTTCCATTGACCTCCGGTTTCACCACCAAAGCACTCATCTCAGAAGCGGCCGTGAATGAGGGGTTGGCCCTCGTTTACTTCCTGCTTCTCGCGGCTTCGGCCGGCGTGTTCCTTCATGCGGGCATCAAATTTCCCTGGTTTGTGTTCTTCCAAAAGGATTCAGGCCTTCGGCCGAAAGACGCGCCATGGAACATGACCATTGCCATGGCGATCTTTGCGGCGCTGTGCATCTTTCTCGGCATCTTCCCTCAGGCCCTGTATGCCTATCTGCCCTATCCGGTTTCCTACGAAGCCTATACGGGCAGCAAGCTCGTCCTCTACCTCCAGCTTCTATTGTTCTCCGGGTTGGCATTCTTCTTATTGCTGCCGGCGATGAAACGCACACTGACCATCTCGCTCGACATAGATTGGCTTTGGCGTGGCCCGTTCTATCGTCTCAGCGAATGGACGCAAGATAGCTTCCAAAAAGGAAATGAAGTCATCACCCGCGGCCTGCGCGGCCAACTCGATGGTTTGCAAAACTGGAGCCTGCATTACTGGGGCATCGACGGCACCTTCTCTCGATCTTGGCCCATCGGGACGACGGCCCTTTGGATTGCCGTTCTCCTCAGCACCTATGTGCTGCTTTACTATCTTTGATCGGCTGAAATCGGGCGTATTTTGGCACGCGCAAATAGGCGGCCAATTCCTCCTGACTAGCGGTGTTCAACAGTTTCAGCGTTTATCGGTTTTCACCGAAGTTGATTTGCGGACCTGTGATCCCACTGATCTTACGGCCGAGATTTATGGAGCTGTAGATTGACCTTGGCGGACGCGCAACCTCGTTGACACGGCGGCGCACCCACTTTCGTTCTTCCATAGCTTTCAGGGATTGTGACAGCGCCCGGTCTGTGATGGTCGGCAGATCGCGTTTGATCTCATTGAAATGGCTAGGCTTGTGTAATGCGGTAAGGACGGGAACGGTCCATGACCGCCTGAGCAAATCCTGATCGCCCTTTTTGGAGGTGGAGTGAATTTTGTTGGCCAACGCCGCGGCCGCAATACCAAGGGGTGTCAGCCGAAACTCGGGGCGCAGCGGATGGCCGTGGCCGGGGTTCCTCTCTAACAAGCCGATCTTGATCAGATGATCCAGGCTTTGCGCAAAAGCTGTTCTGCTGGCCCCGGTGGCCGCCAAAAGCGCGGCTTGCCTGCCCGCAACACCTTCGTGAAGGCTCGACAAAATGGGGAGTGCCCAGGCCCTTGAAGTTATGTTGACAAACAAATCTATGTCCATAAACTATAGTTAGTATATAAAAGTTCAGAAGGGAAGGCCATGTCGCTCATCTCTCTCAAAGACACCATCACCATCGCGCTGTCGGTCAAAGACCGTCATGCGAGTGCAAAGTGGTACGAAGACATGCTTGGATTTGAGGTGCTCTATCACGCGGACGAAGCAGGATGGTCAGAGCTCCAGACCAAGACCACGGGCGTGACAATTGGTTTGGGCGAGCAAACAGTTGCTGCCCCCGGCAATTGCGTTCCCGTTTTCGGCATTGACGATATCGAAGCGGCCCGACAAAAGCTCGAACATGCCAAAGTGAAATTCGACGGTGAAACAGATGTTGTCGAGGGCATGGTCAAGACCGCAACCTTTTACGATCCCGACGGAAACGCCTTAATGCTCGCAGAGGATTTGACGGGCGACACTTAGCAGTAAGTCAACTTCAGTTCTTACTACCTTCTGACGGAGCGAGGCGACAGCAGATATTAAAGACGCGATCTTCTCTAACTTCTAGATCGCTCCTTATGACATTTCACCGTTTGATCTGTGCAGTTTCCTGCCCAAAACACAACAGCCGACCATCAATGTCTTTCACAACAAATTCCGTGTTGCCCCAAGGCCTGTCAGTCAGTGTACGTTGAAATTCGACGCCTTCACCCGAATACTCTCGATACAAGCGGTCGACGCCATCGACAAGCAAATAGGTATCAAGCAATTCATCAACATATTTGTTCGGTGGCGCGGGCGGCAGCGTGTCGATGTGGCGGAAGTAGATCGAGAAACCATCGCGGACCATGCCTGCGTAAGTGGCCGGATCGCCAAATTCGAACTTGATCCTAAAACCGAGACGCTGTTCGAAATAGGTGAGTGTACGTTTGAGGTCGGTAGAAAAAAACTGCGGAATTATGGCGGCAATCACAACGCAACTCCTCCTAACAGGCTCAAATCACAACAACTTTGGTCTGAGCCTACAACTTTGTTTCAATGACCGTCATTCCCTTATTCAACTTCTACGACCTGCGCGCTCCGGTGCAGCCACAATGTAGCGAAGATCAATACGACTTCGTGGCATCAAAAGAGCTGTAACTACCAAGTCATCTTGAATGAAAGCCAAAAGAAAAGCGGCCCCGAGTTGGGGCCGCTTTCTCTAAAACAGACGTTGGTTGCGGGGGTAGGATTTGAACCTACGACCTTCAGGTTATGAGCCTGACGAGCTACCGGGCTGCTCCACCCCGCGGCATGCTCAACGTCAAAAAGACTGTGGATACGAATTTAGGAACAACACATAGAAGAAAGGGATTGAAGTCTTTTGGCGTCAATTGAGGTCTCTTGAAATCCGCGGACATGCTCTTTGCAGGCCTGGCAACGACCTACTCTCCCGTGGCTTAAGCCAAAGTACCATCGGCGCTGAAGCGTTTCACGACCGTGTTCGGGATGGGAACGGGTGCAGCCGCTTCGCCATAGCCACCAGGCCGGCAAAAAACATGTCAGGCATTTCATCAGAAACGCACCCAACGCTGTCAAAGACATTTGCTCTGTATACGTCTGGTTTTCGATTGTGTTTGGAGTGTGTTGATTATTGACATTTCCAAGATCGCGCATCGCAATAGCTTGCGTGCTGACCATGAGAAATGACGAGTGAATCAAGCCGAACGAACGATTAGTACTGGTAAGCTTCATGCGTTGCCGCACTTCCACACCCAGCCTATCAACGTGGTGGTCTACCACGGTTCTTCAGGGAGACCTTGTTTCGAGGGGGGCTTCCCGCTTAGATGCCTTCAGCGGTTATCCCGTCCGCACTTGGCTACCCGGCTATGCTGCTGGCGCAACAACCGGTCCACCAGAGGTGCGTCCACCCCGGTCCTCTCGTACTAGGGACAGCTCCTCTCAAGTATCCGACACCCACGGCAGATAGGGACCGAACTGTCTCACGACGTTCTAAACCCAGCTCACGTACCGCTTTAATTGGCGAACAGCCAAACCCTTGGGACCTGCTCCAGCCCCAGGATGCGATGAGCCGACATCGAGGTGCCAAACAACCCCGTCGCTGTGGACGCTTGGGGGTCATCAGCCTGTTATCCCCGGCGTACCTTTTATCCGTTGAGCGATGGCCCTTCCACGCGGGACCACCGGATCACTATGACCGACTTTCGTCTCTGCTCGGCCTGTCGGCCTCGCAGTCAGGCAGGCTTATGCCATTGCACTCAACAGCTGATTTCCGACCAGCTTGAGCCTACCATCGCGCGCCTCCGTTACTCTTTGGGAGGCGACCGCCCCAGTCAAACTACCCGCCATGCACGGTCCCGGACCCGGATAACGGGCCACGGTTAGACATAAGAAAGGACAAGGGTGGTATTTCAAGGGTGGCTCCACCTGAGCTGGCGCCCAAGCTTCAAAGCCCACCACCTATCCTACACATGTCGTCTCTCATGCCAATGCAAAGCTGTAGTAAAGGTGCACGGGGTCTTTCCGTCTGACCGCGGGTACCCCGCATCTTCACGGGGAGTTCAATTTCACTGAGTCGATGCTGGAGACAGTGGGGAAGTCGTTACGCCATTCGTGCAGGTCGGAACTTACCCGACAAGGAATTTCGCTACCTTAGGACCGTTATAGTTACGGCCGCCGTTTACCGGGGCTTCGATTCAAGGCTTGCACCTCTCCTCTTAACCTTCCGGCACCGGGCAGGCGTCAGACCCTATACGTCGTTTTGCAACTTCGCAGAGCCCTATGTTTTTGATAAACAGTCGCTACCCCCTGGTCTGTGCCCCCCACACCTGGTTGCCCAAGCATGGGGCCCCCTTCTCCCGAAGTTACGGGGGCAATTTGCCGAGTTCCTTCAGCATCGTTCTCTCAAGCGCCTTGGTATACTCTACCAGTCCACCTGTGTCGGTTTCGGGTACGGTCTCAATGGAGGTGCTATTTCCTGGAACTCCTTCGCGGCACTACCAATCCAATAAGGCAGTACAACTTACAGAATTCGTCACATCCTCCCGGCCCAGGAATATTAACCTGGTTCCCATCGACTACGGCTTTCGCCCTCGCCTTAGGGGCCGGCTCACCCTGCGCAGATTAGCTTCACGCAGGAACCCTTGGACTTTCGGCGTGAGTGTTTCTCACACTCATCTCGTTACTCATGTCAGCATTCTCACTTCTGATATCTCCAGCGCATCTCGCGATACGCCTTCACAGACTTACAGAACGCTCCGCTACCGCGTGTAAACACGCCCGCATCTTCGGTGCATGGCTTTAGCCCCGGTACATTTTCGGCGCAAAATTCCTTGTTTAGACCAGTGAGCTGTTACGCTATCTTTAAAGGATGGCTGCTTCTAAGCCAACCTCCTGGTTGTTTTGGGAATTTCACATCCTTTCCCACTTAGCCACGACTTAGGGACCTTAGATGGCGGTCAGGGCTGTTTCCCTTTCGACGACGGACCTTAGCACCCGCCGTCTGTCTGCCAGATAGTACTCATCGGTATTCGGAGTTTGGTTAGGTTTGGTAAGACGGTGAGTCCCCCTAGCCCATCCAGTGCTCTACCCCCGATGGTATTCATCTAACGCTCTACCTAAATAGATTTCGCGGAGAACCAGCTATTTCCAGGTTTGATTGGCCTTTCACCCCTAGCCACAAGTCATCCCCCGATTTTTCAACATCGGTGGGTTCGGTCCTCCAGTGCGTGTTACCGCACCTTCAACCTGCTCATAGCTAGATCACCTGGCTTCGGGTCTGATCCATCGAACTTAGTCGCCCTATTAAGACTCGCTTTCGCTACGCCTACACCTAACGGCTTAAGCTTGCTCGATAGACCAAGTCGCTGACCCATTATACAAAAGGTACGCTGTCACCCCGAGGGGCTCCAACTGTTTGTAGGCATTCGGTTTCAGGGACTGTTTCACTCCCCTTGTAGGGGTACTTTTCACCTTTCCCTCACGGTACTGGTTCACTATCGGTCGCATACGAGTACTTAGGCTTGGAGGGTGGTCCCCCCACGTTCAGACAGGATTTCACGTGTCCCGCCCTACTCGAAGACTTTGCAGTCATTTACCTGTACGGGGCTATCACCCACTAAGGCCTGCCTTTCCAGACAGTTCCAGTTTTGAATACAAAGCCATTGGCCTGGTCCGCGTTCGCTCGCCACTACTAACGGAGTCTCGGTTGATGTCCTTTCCTCTGGGTACTTAGATGTTTCAGTTCCCCAGGTTTGCTTCTACACCCTATGTATTCAGATGCAGATGACCCCGAAGGGCCGGGTTTCCCCATTCGGAAATCCACGGATCAAAGGTTGCTCGCACCTTCCCGTGGCTTATCGCAGCGTGCTACGTCCTTCATCGCCTGTATGCGCCAAGGCATTCACCAAATGCCCTTACCTAACGCTTGATTCGTCTCGTCATTACTCATGATCAGCCACAACAAATTTGCTTGAGCCCACATGCAAACAGGCATGCGGAAACAAACCGCTGATGACGGCTGACCATCAAATTAGTCAGACATTCAGAGCAAATAGAATCATCCGGCGTGCATTCCGGACAATCCCTTTCTTCACAGTGTCAATGATCACATCTTCACGCGACCGCCGTCCACGGCAGCCACAGAAAACAAACTCTTTGCCATCGATCGCCGCGCCCACGCGCAACAATCGCCGACTTCTTCCAAGCGTGCGCGGTCAAAGCTAACAAAGCTCTAACGCCTCGCGGATCTCTCAAAGCGGATAGGAAATGGTGGAGCCAGACGGGATCGAACCGACGACCTCCTGGTTGCAAACCAGGCGCTCTCCCAGCTGAGCTATGGCCCCATCAACATCTCTTGTAACGGCAAAGAAACGTCAAACCGTTAAGAGATATCAAATCGCGGGCTTTGCCGACAAGGCCAAACACCGCGCGCTGTGTTCCATCCCAAGGGCAATCCCACGCCAATACTGTCACGTGTACGGACAATGGTGGGCCTGGGTAGACTCGAACTACCGACCTCACGCTTATCAGGCGTGCGCTCTAACCACCTGAGCTACAGGCCCCCTCGGGATTGAAACGAAGGGAACAACACGAACTGCTATCGGCCGTTCGACTGCAACAAATTAGGTCGCATACGGACCATCCGTGCACTCTGCTCCGACATACAGGCCGGCATCTCATCACGAAAAACTTAACCAAACACGCACATTCAATGCGCATCCCGCTCGCTTTCGCGTTGGACAAAATCCAATTGCTCGAGAATTCTTGGAAGAAGAAAGGGAAACGAAGACGGCGATGCCGCCATTATGTTCCAAGCATAAAGATAAGAAGAAGCAGTAAAAGCTGCAGCGTCAATATCTTTATATCCTTAGAAAGGAGGTGATCCAGCCGCAGGTTCCCCTACGGCTACCTTGTTACGACTTCACCCCAGTCGCTGACCTTACCGTGGTTGGCTGCCTCCCTTGCGGGTTAGCGCACCACCTTCGGGTAAAGCCAACTCCCTTGATGTGACGGGCGGTGTGTACAAGGCCCGGGAACGTATTCACCGCAGCATGCTGATCTGCGATTACTAGCGATTCCACCTTCATGCACCCGAGTTGCAGAGTGCAATCCGAACTGAGACGGTTTTTAGGGATTAGCACACCCTCGCGGGTTCGCTGCCCTCTGTCACCGCCATTGTAGCACGTGTGTAGCCCAGCCCGTAAGGGCCATGAGGACTTGACGTCATCCCCACCTTCCTCTCGGCTTATCACCGGCAGTCCCCTTAGAGTGCCCAACTGAATGCTGGCAACTAAGGGCGAGGGTTGCGCTCGTTGCGGGACTTAACCCAACATCTCACGACACGAGCTGACGACAGCCATGCAGCACCTGTCACCGGTCCAGCCGAACTGAAGGAAAGTGTCTCCACTAACCGCGACCGGGATGTCAAGGGCAGGTAAGGTTCTGCGCGTTGCTTCGAATTAAACCACATGCTCCACCGCTTGTGCGGGCCCCCGTCAATT